>Ga0209479_1000022_pt1 | contig 428520 bp, 411 predicted proteins | sample DewCreD2012metaG_2_FD_184112 | JGI IMG/M metagenome (GOLD analysis project Ga0209479, IMG submission 184112) | Hot spring sediment bacterial and archeal communities from British Columbia, Canada, to study Microbial Dark Matter (Phase II) - Dewar... ... | reverse complement strand
CCTCCTGGTAGAAGTCCACCCCGACCCCGAGCGCGCCCTCAGCGACGGCCCCCAGCAGCTGCGGCCCGACCAGTTCGCCCAACTCATGCACGAGCTGCGCCGGGTGGCGCAGGCCGTGGGCCGCAGCCTGGCCGGAACGGCGGTGGGCGCGCGCGTTTGATAAGGAACGTGAATCGCGGCTGCGTTGACACCCGCACGGGCCGCTGGTACAAGTAAACGCAAACGCACACCGGGAGGACCGGTGGCACGGCGACGCGACCTCACCGATGGCCTGCGCCGCCGGGCTGCCGGACCGGACCCAGGGTCCGGGGCACCCCAGGGCACCGCCCGAGGCACCCAAGCGGGGCTCCTCGGGTGTGCGTCTTTCAACCAGGCGAGGAAGGGAAGCAGTAGGCGCGGGAGCTCTCGCAGAGAGCCGGAGACGGTGCGATCCGGTAGAGCCAGGCGCTGAACCTCGTCCCCGAGCCTGCCGGGCGAACCTTTTTAAGTAGTCCGGCACGCGGCCGGCGTGATCGGCAAACGAGGGCCGAGCTCTTCGGGGCTCGGAACTAAGGTGGTACCGCGGGAGCCAACCCGTCCTTAGGTTGGCTCCCGCTGGTTTTCCGGGGCCGAGTAACGACAGAGGAGGGGACGATGCGGGTTACGACGGTGGAGACGCGCAAGGCCACCCGAACCATCTCCGGGGCACAGGCGGTGGTACGGGTCCTGGAGGAAGCCGGGGTGGAGTGGATCTTCGGGCACCCCGGGGGCGCGTCCCTGCCCCTGTACGACGCGCTGTACGACGCGCCCAGGATCCGTCACGTGCTGTGCCGTCACGAGCAGGTGGCGGCGCACGCGGCCACCGGCTACGCGCGGGCTTCCGGCCGTTTCGGGGTGTGCACCGCCACCTCGGGCCCCGGCGCCACGAACCTGGTCACGGGCCTGGCCGACGCCATGATGGACTCCGCGGCGGTGCTGGCCATCACGGGCCAGGTCGTCCGGGCGAACATCGGGACCGACGCCTTCCAGGAGGCGGACGTCACCTCCATCACGACCCCCATCACCAAGCACAACGCGCTGGTGATGGACCCGCACGCTCTGGTGCGGACGTTGCGGGAGGCCATCTACCTGTGTCAGTCGGGCCGGCCGGGACCGGTCCTGGTGGACGTGCCCCGGGACGTTTTCCAGACCCAGATCCCCGAGGAGCTGTTGGACGAACCCTTTGAGCCCCGGCGGCGTCCGGTGACCAAGGGGCACCCCGCCCGCATCGCGGAGGCCGCGGAGGCCATCTCCCAGAGCCGACGGCCGATCCTGTACGTGGGCGGGGGCGCGCAGGGCGCCAGCGAGCCCCTGGCGCGCCTAGCGCGGCGCTGCCGGATCCCCGTCACCGTGACCCTCATGGGGAAGGGGGCCTTCGACGAGACGGACCCATTGTGCCTGGGCATGCTGGGGATGCACGGGACCGCGTACGCCAACTACGCCATCAACGCCGCGGACCTGGTGATCGCGGTCGGGGCGCGGTTCGACGACCGGGTGACGGGCCGGCTGAAGGACTTCTGTCCCCACGCCCGGTTCATCCACATCGACATCGACCCCTCGGAGATCGGCAAGAACAAGCCAGCGCACGTCCCCATCGTGGGGGACGCCCGGGAGGTGCTGGAGGCGCTCGAACCTCTGGTCCAGCCGCCGGACGTGGAGGCCTGGTGGAAGCAGATCGAGGAGTGGCGGACGCGCTACCCCCTGCGCTGGAAGCCCGGGCCGCTCCTGAAACCCCAGGAGGCCATCGAGGCCATCTACCGCGTGACGCGGGGCGAGGCGGTGGTGGTGACGGACGTGGGGCAGCACCAGATGTGGGCGGCCCAGTACTACAAGTGCCGCAGGCCCCGCACCTTCATCTCCTCCGGCGGGCTGGGCGCCATGGGGTTCGGTTTCCCCGCGGCCATGGGAGTCCAGTTCGCGCGCCCCGACGCCCTCGTGGTGGCCATCGTGGGCGACGGGGGCTTCCAGATGACCATGCAGGACCTCATCACCGCGGTGGAGTGGAAGCTGCCGCTCAAGATCTACGTGATCAACAACGGGTCCCTGGGCATGGTACGGCAGTGGCAGGAGCTGTTCTACAACCAGCGCTACTCCGCGGTGCAGCTCCGCAACCCGGACTTCGCCCGGATCGCGGAGGCCTTCGGGGCCGTGGGGATCCGGGTGGAGCGGTCGGAGGACCTGGAGCCGGCCCTGCAGCGGTCCCTGGAGGTGACGGACCGGCCTGTGGTGGTGGACCTCATCGTGGACCCGGAGGAGAACTGTTACCCCATGATCCCCTCGGGGCAGTCCGTGAAGGAGATGATCCTCGGTGAGTAACGCGCTTCCGACCCCGCAGGTGCGGTCCGAGCGCCGGGTGCTTTCCGTGCTGGTGGACAACGTGCCCGGGGTCCTCCTGCGGGTGGTGGCCCTGTTCCGGCGACGGGGGATCAACATCCACAGCCTCGCGGTGTCGGTCACGGAGGACCCCGCGGTGTCCCGCATCACCATGACGGTGGAGTGTCCCGCGGCCCTGGCGGAGTCCGTGGTCAAGCAGGTCCGGCGGGTGGTGGAGGTCCGGCGGGTGCGGGACGTCACCGACGCGCCCCGCACGGAGCGGGAACTCGCGCTGGTGAAGGTCAACGCCCCCGCAGGCGTGCGGTCCGAAATCCTGGAAGCGGCCCAGGTGTTCCGGGCCCGTCCCATCGACCTGACGGAGAAGACCGTGACCCTGGAGGTCACCGGCAGCCCAGAGAAGATCGACGCGTTCCTGAACCTCGTGGCGCGCCATGGCGTGCGGGAGGTGGCCCGCACCGGGTCGGTGGTGCTGCTCCGGGGTTCGGCCACCACGTAGACCACAACGGCGGGAGGTGCGGAATGGCCAAGGTGTACTACGAGCGCGACGCCCACCCGGAGCTCATCCGGTCCAAGCGCGTGGCCGTCCTGGGGTACGGCAGCCAGGGCCACGCCCACGCCCTCAACCTGCGGGACCAGGGAGTGTCGGTGGTGGTGGGCCTGAAGCCCGGAGGCTCCTGGGACCGGGCGCGCGCGGACGGCTTCCGGGTGGTGGAGGTGGCGGAGGCGGTGCGGGAGGCGGACGTGGTGTCCGTGCTGCTGCCCGACATGGTGCAGGCGCAGGTGTACCGGGAGTCCATCCGCCCCCACCTGCGCAGGGGACAGGCCCTGGTCTTCGCCCACGGCTTCACCGTCCTGTACGGGCAGGTGGAACCCCCTCCGGACGTGGACGTGTTCATGGTGGCGCCGAAGTCCCCGGGACACCGCATGCGGGAGGTGTTCGTGGAGGGGCAGGGCGTGCCCGGACTGGTGGCCGTGCACCAGGACGCCACCGGCCAGGCGAAGGACCTGGCCCTGGCCTACGCGTGGGGCGTGGGCTGCCTCCGGGCCGGGGTGGTGGAGACCACCTTCCGAGAGGAGACCGAGAGCGACCTTTTCGGGGAGCAGGCGGTGCTGTGCGGCGGAGTCACGGCCCTCATCCAGGCCGGGTTCGAGACCCTGGTGGAGGCCGGCTACCAGCCGGAGATCGCCTACTTCGAGTGCCTGAACGAGCTCAAGCTGATCGTGGACCTCATCTACGAGGGCGGGATGCAGTGGATGCGGTACTCCGTGTCGGACACCGCGGAGTACGGCGACTACACCCGCGGCCCGCGGATCATCGACGACCACGTGCGGCAGCGCATGAAGGAGATCCTCAAGGAGGTCCAGGACGGGACCTTCGCCCGGGAGTGGATCCTGGAGGCTCAGGCCAACTTCCCGTCCTTCCGGAACCTGCGGGTCCGGGCGGCGCAGCACCCCATCGAGGAGGTGGGCCGTCAGCTGCGGGCCATGATGCCGTGGCTGCGGCGCCCCCAGTCCAAGGCAGCACAGACCGTCGGGACGGGTGGAGGGAGTTAGGGTGACGGACCGCGTCTACATTTTCGACACCACCCTGCGGGACGGGGAGCAGTCCCCCGGCTTCTCCATGACCGTGCAGGAGAAGCTGGAGATGGCCCGGGCCTTGGCGCGCCTGGGCGTGGACGTGATCGAGGCGGGGTTCCCCATCGCGTCGCCGGGGGACCTGGAGGCGGTGCGGCTGATTGCCCGGGAGGTCCGGGGCCCGGTGATCTGCGGTCTGGCCCGGGCGCAACGCCAGGACATCGAGGTGTGCTGGGAGGGAGTTCGGGAGGCGGAACGGCCCCGGATCCACACCTTCATCGCCACCTCCCCCATCCACATGGAGCGCAAGCTGCGGATGAAACCGGAGGAGGTGCTGGAGGCCGCCCGACAGGCCGTCCGGCTGGCCCGCTCCCTGTGCCCGGAGGTGGAGTTCAGCTGCGAGGACGCCACCCGCTCCGACGTAGAGTTCCTGTGCCGGGTGGTGGAGGCGGCCATCCGGGAGGGGGCCGCGGTGATCAACCTCCCTGACACCGTGGGGTACGCGGTCCCCCACGAGTACGCGAACCTCATCCGCACCGTGCGGGAACGGGTGCCGGACTCCGACCGGGTGGTCTGGAGCGTGCACTGCCACGACGACCTGGGTATGGCGGTGGCCAACTCCCTGGCCGGTGTGCAGGCGGGGGCGCGGCAGGTGGAGGGCACCATCAACGGCATCGGGGAGCGGGCGGGCAACGCGGCCCTGGAAGAGGTGATCATGGCCCTGGTCACCCGGCGGGACGTCTTCAGGCTGCGGGTGGGGGTGGACACCACCCGCATCTACCCCACCAGCCGGCTGCTGTCCGCCCTCACGGGGGTGGAGGTGCAGCCCAACAAGGCCATCGTGGGCGCCAACGCCTTCGCCCACGAGGCGGGCATTCACCAGCACGGCGTTCTCAGCGACCCGCGGACCTACGAGATCATGACGCCCGCGTCCGTGGGAGTGCCCACCAACCGGCTGGTGCTCGGAAAGCACTCCGGACGCCACGGGCTCGTGCACGCGCTCCAACAGATGGGCTTCCAGCTCACGGACGAGGAAGTGGAGCGGGTGTACAGCCGGTTCAAGGCCCTGTGCGACCGGAAGAAGCGGGTGGAGGTGGGGGACCTGGTGGCCCTCGTCCAGGAGGGGTTCGCCGCGGCACCCGAGACCTACCGCCTGGTGTCCTTCCGGGTCACCACCGCCAGCGACGAGCCGCCGCACGCCGCGGTGCGCCTGGAGCGGTCCGGCCAGCTCTACGTGGCCGAGAGCAGCGGGGATGGACCCGTGGACGCCCTGTTCGCAGCCATCAACGCGGCCACCGGCCGGCAGGTGCGGCTCCTGGACTACAGCCTGCGGTCCGCCACGGGGGGCAGCGACGCCTTGGGCGAGGCGGTGTGCCGGCTGGAGGAGGGAGACCGGGTCGCCACGGGCCGCGGCAGCAGCACCGACGTCCTGGAGGCCAGCGCTCTGGCCTACGTGGCGGCCCTGAACAAGCTGGCGGAGAGCCGGCCCGCGGAGACGGTCCCCGCGGGCCTGTAGCGAGCGGACCTGTCGAGGGAGATCCCATGGGGATGACCATCACGGAGAAGATCCTAGCGTCGCACGCGGGCCTGCCGAAGGTGGAGCCCGGAGATCTGGTGGAGTGCCGGGTGGACATGCTGTTCGCCAACGACATTACCGCGCCCCTGGCCATCCAGCAGTTCGAGCGGATCGGAGTGGACCGGGTGTTCGACCCGGACCGGGTCGCCTTCGTCCTGGACCACTACTCGCCCAGCAAGGACATCGCGTCTGCGGAGCAGTGTCGGATCACCCGGGAGTTCGTCCGCAAGCACGGCCTGCCCCACTTCTACGACGTGGGACGGGCGGGCATCGCCCACGTGCTCCTGGCGGAGGAGGGGTTCGTGGCCCCCGGCGAGCTGTTCGTAGGGGCGGACTCTCACACCTGCAACCACGGGGCCCTGGGGGCGTTCGCCACCGGGGTAGGTAGCTCGGACCTGGCCGCCGCCATGGCTACCGGACGCCTGTGGTTCCGGGTCCCGCCCACCCTGCGGTTCGTGTTCCGGGGCACGTTGCCCAGGTGGGTGACGGGCAAGGACCTGGTCCTGCGGATCATCGGGGACATCGGCGTGGACGGGGCGCGGTACGCCGCCATGGAGTTCGCAGGTCCCGTGCTGCAGCAGCTCTCGATGGACGAGCGCTTCTCCATCACCAACATGGCGGTGGAGGCGGGGGCCAAGAACGGGATCATGGAGCCGGACGAGGTGGTCCTGGACTGGGTCCGCCCCCGGGCCCGGCGCCCCTTTCAACCCGTGTACGGCGACCCGGACGCCTCCTATGCCGCGGTGTACGAGTACGACGTCACGGACATGCAACCCGTGGTGAGCGCGCCGTCGTCTCCCGCGAACGTGGTGCCGGTCACGGAGGTCAGCGGGGTCCGGGTGGACCAGTGCTTCATCGGCACGTGCACCAACGGGCGCATCGAGGACCTCCGTCAGGCCGCGCGGGTGCTGGCAGGCCGCAGGGTGCACCCGGACGTGCGGCTGCTGGTGATCCCGGCCAGCCCCCGGATCTACCGGCAGGCGCTGGAGGAGGGGCTCATCCAGGTGTTCCTGGACGCGGGGGCCGCGGTCTCCACGCCCACCTGCGGGCCCTGCATCGGCGGGCACATGGGCGTGCTGGCGGACGGGGAGGTGTGCGTGTCCACCAGCAGCCGCAACTTCATCGGGCGGATGGGCCACCGGGGCAGCAAGGTCTACCTGTCCAACGCCGCGGTGGCGGCCGCCGCCGCGGTGGCCGGGAAGCTGGTGCACCCCGACGAGGTGGTGCGGGAACCGGCGCGGGTGTGAGGAGGTCGGCCATGGCGATCCGGGGCAGGGCTCACAAGGTCGGCGACCACATCGATACGGACCTCATCATCGCGGGGCGGTACCTGGTGACCACCGACCCCGTCAAGCTGGGGGAGCACCTCTTCGAAGACCTGGACCCGGGGCTGCGGCAGCGCATCCGGCCCGGCGACGTGCTGGTGGCCGGAGAGAACTTCGGGCAGGGCAGCTCGCGGGAGCACGCGCCCCTGGCCCTCGTGGGGGCCGGTGTGGCCGCGGTGGTGGCGGCGTCCTACGCCCGCATCTTCTACCGCAACGCCTTCAACAACGGGCTCCTGCTGCTGGAGTGCCCGGAGGCCAGCCGGGCGGTGCAGGACGGGGACGAGCTGGAGATCGACCCGCAGACGGGAGAGATCCGCAACCTCAGCCGCGGGGAGGTATACCGGGCCAAGCCCATCCCGCCCTTCATGCAGGAGCTCACGCAGCTGGGCGGCATCATCCCGTACGTGCGGCGCAAGCTGGGACTGGAGGCGTCCTGATGCGGGTGGAGGTGTACGACACCACCCTGCGGGACGGCACCCAGGGCGCGGACGTGGAGTTCTCCGTGGAGGACAAGCTGCGGTGTGCCCGTGCCCTGGACGAATTGGGCGTGGACTTCGTGGAGGGCGGCTGGCCCGGCAGCAACCCCCGGGACCTGGAGTTCTTCCGGCGGGCCGCGCGCACCGCGTGGCGGCACACCCGGATCGTGGCTTTCGGCAGCACCCGCCGTGCGGGGGTGGCCGCCCATCTGGATGCGAACCTCCGCACGCTCCTGGACACGCAGACCGAGTGGGTGGCGCTGTTCGGGAAGAGCTGGGACCTGCACGTGCGGGCGGCCCTGCGGACGTCCCTGGAGGAGAACCTCCAGATGATCGCAGACTCCGTGCGGTTCCTGAAGGGACAGGGACGGAAGGTGATCTACGACGCGGAGCACTTCTTCGACGGCTTCCGCGCCAACCCTGACTACGCCCTGCAGACCCTCCGGGCCGCGGAGGAAGCGGGGGCGGATCGGATCGTGCTGTGCGACACCAACGGGGGCAGCCTCCCGCACGAGATCAGCCCCGTGGTGCGCCGGGTTCGGGAAACCGTCACGGTCCCCCTAGGCGTCCACACCCACAACGACGCGGGCTGCGCGGTGGCCAACGCCCTGGAAGCGGTCCGGGCCGGCTGCGTCCACGTCCAGGGCACGGTGAACGGCTACGGGGAACGGTGCGGGAACGCGGACCTGTGCGTCCTGGTCCCCAACCTGCTGCTCAAGCTGGGCTACGAATGCCTGATTCCCGGAGCGTTGGCACGGCTCAGGCACCTGAGCCACTTCGTCGCGGAGCTGGCGAACCGTCCCCCGGACGACCACCAGCCGTACGTGGGCCGCAACGCCTTCGCCCACAAGGGCGGGGTGCACGTGTCCGCGGTGCGCCAGGACCCCACCACCTACGAGCACGTGGACCCCTCCACGGTGGGCAACCGGAGGCGGTTCGTGGTCTCCGACCTGTCGGGGCGGTCCAACATCCTCAGCAAGGCGGAGGAGCTGGGCCTGCCCCTGGACCCGGCCAGCCCGTCCACGGCGCAGATCCTCGAGCGGGTCAAGTGGCTGGAGTACACGGGCTACCAGTTCGAGGGTGCGGACGCCTCCTTCGAGTTGCTGGCGCGGCGGCTGCTGGGCGAGTGGGACGACGGTTTCGAGGCCGGGCCGTTCCTGGTGGTGGTGCACCGCACGGAGGACCGCACGTGGGCGGAGGCCACCGTCCGGGTCCGGGTGGACGGCACGGAGGAGCACACCGCGGCGGAGGGCAACGGCCCGGTGCACGCGCTGGACCGGGCCCTCCGGAAAGCCCTAGAGCGCTTCTACCCCGAGCTGCGGGGTATCCGCCTGGTGGACTACAAGGTGCGGGTGTTGAACGCGGAGGCGGCCACGGCGGCGCGGGTGCGGGTGTTGATCCAGACCACGGACGGCCAGGACCGCTGGGAGACGGTCGGCGTGTCGGAGAACGTGGTGGAGGCCAGCTGGCTGGCACTGGTGGACAGCCTGAGCTATGCCCTGTGGCGGTCCCGCGGCCGGCGCCTGCGGGCCGCGGTGACGGGCGCGGACGGCGGGTAGGAGGGAGACGCCATGGAGGAAGGCCACAGGCAGGAGCTGGAGGCGGAACTGGACCGGATGCTGCAGGCATCCACCCCGGACCCGGACGAGGATCGCTGGACCATCGCCTGCATCCAGCAGATGTACTGACCGGTGGACGCGCGCATCCTCCTCCTGCCCGGCGACGGGATCGGCCCGGAGGTGGTGGCAGAGGCAGTCCGGGTGCTGGACGCGGTCGCCCAGCGCTACGGGCACCGGTTCACCTACCGCACCGAGGCCATCGGCGGCGGCGCCATCGACCGGTACGGGGACCCGCTTCCCGGCACCACCCGTGAGGCCCTCCGGGAGTGCGACGCGGTCCTGCTGGGTGCGGTGGGAGGTCCCCGTTGGGATCACGGGCCGGTCCGCCCGGAAGCCGGGTTGCTGGCGCTGCGCTACGAGCTGGGGGTGTACGCCAACCTGAGGCCCGCCCGCCTGCTGGACGGCCTGGAGGCCGCCTCCCCCCTGCGCCCCGAGGTGGTGCGGGGAACCGACTTCCTCATCGTCCGCGAGCTGACGGGAGGCCTGTACTTCGGCCAGCCCAAAGCCCGCGACGCCCGACAGGCGGTGGACACCATGGCGTACACCGCGGAGGAGGTGGAGCGGGTGGCCCGGGTGGCCTTCCGTGCGGCCCGGGCGCGGCGGCGGCGGCTGCACTCCGTGGACAAGGCCAACGTGCTGGAGACCTCGCGCCTGTGGCGCGAGGTGGTCACCCGCGTGAGCGGGGAGTTCCCGGACGTCACGGTCGAGCACATGCTGGTGGACACCTGCGCCATGCAGCTGGTCCGCCAGCCGACTGCCTTCGACGTGATCCTCACGGAGAACACCTTTGGGGACATCCTCAGCGACGAGGCCGCCGCGGTGGTGGGATCCATCGGGATCCTCCCCTCCGCCAGCCTCGGGGACCGCCCCCCCTTTCTGTACGAGCCGGTGCACGGCTCCGCGCCCGACATCGCGGGGCGTGGGGTCGCCAACCCCCTGGGGGCCATCCTGAGCGCGGCCCTGATGCTCCGCTACTCCTTCGCGCTCGAGGAGGAAGCGCGGGCAGTGGAGGAGGCGGTGCGGGAGGTGGTCGGGGAGGGCACCACCACCCCCGACCTGGGAGGCGGCTGCGGGACCTCGGAGGTGGGGAGCGCGGTGGTCGAGCGCGTCCTCGGCAGGGAAACCTGAACGCCGCACCGAATCCCCGGGCGGGACCACGACGCCCGTCGCGAAACGCGCTGGAGGGGGGAACGGTGATGCGTCACCGGTCGGAACGGGTCACCCGACGTCGTTTCCTGAAGGACACCGCCCGGGCTGCCTCTGCCCTGGCGCTGTCCGCCTGGGGTCTGGAAGCGGGCCGCAAGGCCTCGGACGCTCAGGAGCTCACGTTCCCCGTGGAGCGCGGCGCCAGCCTGCGGGTGTTGCGGTGGTCCCAGTTCGTGACCACCGACCGACCCATCTTCGAGGAGAACGCGGCGCGGTTCACCCAGCGCACCGGGGTCCCCGTCCGGGTGGAGTACGAGACGTGGACGGACGTGCAGCCGAAGGCGGCGGCCGCCGCCAACGTGGGCAGCGGCCCGGACATCGTGATCGGGTTCTTCGACGAGCCGCACCTTTGGGCAGACAAGCTGGTCCCGGTGACGGACCTAGCGCAGTACCTGGGCCGCAAGTACGGCGGCTGGTTCGACGTCTGTCCCCAGTACGGCTACAGCCCGCAGCGGAACGCGTGGATCGCCATCCCCATCGGCGCACCGGGCGTGGCCCTGAACTACCGGATCTCGTGGGTCCGGGAGGCGGGGTTCGACCCCGACCCGGCCCGGTTCCCCAAGACCACCGATGAGTTCCTGCGCCTGTGCCGCGCCCTGAAGGCCCGCGGGCACCCCACGGGGTTCGCCCTGGGCAAGGCAGTCGGCGACGGCAACACCTGGGTGCACTGGTGCCTGTGGGCCTTCGGGGGACGGGCGGTGGCTCCCGACAACCGGACCATCACCATCAACTCCCCGGAAACCGCCAACGCCCTGGAGTACGCGCGGGCTCTGTACGAGACCATGATCCCCGGCGTGGCGGGCTGGCTGGACCCGCACAACAACCGGGCCTTCCTGGCCGGCGAGATCTCCCTCACCAACAACGGCATCAGCATCTACTTCGCGGCGAAGAACGACTTCCCGGAGATCGCCCGGGACATGAACCACGCCTTCTTCCCGGTGGGCCCCGTGGGCCGGCCCACAGAGCTCCACCTCTTCAGCCAGGCGTACATCTTCAACTACACCCGCTACCCGAACGCCGCCAAGGAGTTCCTGCGGTGGATCATGGAGGACACCCAGTATGGCCGGTGGATCAACGGGATGCTGGGCTACGTGTCCCACCCCCTGAAGGCGTACACGGGCCTGGCGGTGTGGCGGGCGGACCCGAAGCACCTGCCGTTCCGGGACGCGGTGGCCCGCATGCTGCCGCACTCGTACGCGGGCCGGCCGGGGCCGGAGGCCGCCCGGGCCCTAGCGGAGTTCGTGATCGTGGACATGTTCGCGGACGCCTGCACGGGCCGCCGCAGCGTGCGGGACGCCATCCGCGCCGCGGAGGACCGGCTGCGGCGCATCTACCGCAGCTAGGATGGACCGGCTGGAGGCCAGCCTCCCGCGGGTGGCCGCGCGGCGCGCCGCGGTGGGCGGCCTCCTGGAAAACCGGGACGCCCTGGGATGGGCTATGGTCGCCCCGGCCCTGTTGTTGCTGGGTGCCTTCCTGGCCTACCCGTTCCTTCTGGGCGTCTGGCTCAGCTTCACCGACAGCCGCATCGCCGACCCGGGCCGGTTCGTGGGGCTGGAGAACTTCCGCTACCTGGTCGGGGACGGGGTGTTCCGCCTCGCGGTGCTGAACACCCTCCTGTACGCGGGCGTGGCGGTGGTCGTGAAGTTCGTGCTGGGCTTCGCCCTGGCCCTCCTGGTCGACCGGGAGTTCCGGGGCAAGCGGTTCGTACGGGCGGCCATGCTCCTGCCGTGGATCGTGCCCACCTCCCTGTCGGCTCTGGTGTTCTACTGGATCTACGACAGCCAGTTCAGCGTCCTGACGTGGGTGCTGCGGGAGGTGGGGCTGGTCGACCGGTCCATCAACTACCTGGGCGACCCGAACCTGGCCCGGGCCTCCTTGATCGCCGCCAACGTGTGGCGCGGGGTTCCCTTCTTCGCCATCGGCCTGCTGGCGGGCCTGCAGACGGTCCCCCGGGAGCTGTACGAAGCTGCGGCCATGGACGGCGCGGGACCGTGGGCCCGCTTCCGGTGGATCACGTGGCCGCTTCTGGTGCCGGTCGCGGTGGTGGTCACGGTCTTCAGCACCATCATGACGGTGGGAGACTTCCAGCTCATCTGGATCGTCACGAAGGGAGGGCCGGCCAACGCCACCCACCTCTTCGGCACCCTGGCCTACCAGCGGGCCGTCCAGGGTGGCTTCCTGGGCGAGGGGGCCGCGGTGGCGGTGTTCGTGTTGCCGGTCCTGGTGGCGTGCGTGGCCCTGGCGTACCGGGCGCTGCGGCGGGAGGACTGACGTGAACCGCGCGGTGGCCAGGCTCCTGACCTTCCAGCTCCCCCTGGCGGCATTTTTGGTGTTCCTGCTGTTCCCTTTCTACTGGATGCTGGTCACCGCCCTGAAGCCCAACCGGGACCTTTACAACCTGGCCCTGAATCCCCTTTGGACCTGGACACCCACCCTGGACCACGTGCGCCGGCTCCTGTGGGACACCCACTTTTTGCCCTGGATGCGCAACACCCTGGTGATCTCCGTGGGTGCCACCGCGCTGTCCCTGGCTGCCAGCCTGCTGGCCGCGTACGCCATCGGCCGGCTGCGCTTCCGGGGCTCGGGCGCCCTGGGCATCACCATCTTCCTCACGTACCTGGTGCCTCCCGTGATCCTGTTCATCCCCTTGAGCCGGATCGTGTCAGCCCTGGGCCTGTGGGACCGGCCCGCGGCGCTGGTGCTCACCTACCCCACGTTCCTGGTACCCTTCTGCGTGTGGCTGCTGCTGGGCTACTTCCGGACCCTCCCCCAGGAGCTGGAGGACTGCGCGCGGGTGGACGGGGCCAGCCGGTTCCAGGTCATGCGGTACGTGACGTTCCCCCTGGCGCTACCGGGCATCCTGTCCTGCTTGATCTTCGCGTTCACCCTTTCGTGGAACGAGTACCTCTACGCCCTGGTCTTCCTGTCCTCCACGGACCAGAAGACGGTCCCCGTGGGACTGGCCACCGAACTGGTCACGGGGGACGTGTTCCAGTGGGGTCCCCTCATGGCTGGCGCCCTGCTGGGGTCCGTGCCCGTGGCGGTGGCGTACTCGTTTTTCGTGGAGCACTACGTGGCGGCCCTGACGGGCGCGCTCAAGGAGTGAAGGAGGCGAGACCGTGCGGAGCGACACGCTGAAATCCGGGGTGGCGCGGTCGCCGGCCCGCGCCATGCTGCGGGCCGTGGGCCTGAGAGACGAGGACTTCCAGCTGCCCTTTGTGGGCGTGGTGAACACGTGGACGGACGGCATGCCGTGCAACTTCCACCTGCGCGAGCTGGCCCAGGAGTTGCGGGCCGGCCTGCGGGAGGCGGGTGTGCTGGGGTTCGAGTTCGGCGCCCCCTCGGTGAACGACGCGATGGCGATGGGCACGGAGGCCATGCGGGCGAGCCTGATCAGCCGGGAGGTGGTGGCGGACGCGGTGGAGGTGGTCGCCCACGGCTACCTGTACGACGGGATGGCGGTCCTGGTGGGGTGCGACAAGACCATCCCCGGAGGAGCCATGGGGATCATCCGCAGCGGGGTCCCAGGCATCGTCCTGTACGGCGGTACGGTGGCCCCGGGGGTCCTGGACGGCCGGAAGCTGACCATCGTGGACCCCTTCGAAGCGGTAGGGAGGTTCAGCGCAGGACAGATGAGCCGGGAGGAGTTCGAGGCGGTGGAGCGGCACGCGGTGCCCGGAGCCGGGGCGTGTGGGGGCCAGTACACCGCCAACACCATGGCCCTGGTGCTGGAGGCCCTGGGCCTGTCGCCGGTGGGCTACAACGCCATCCCTGCCACCGTCCCCGAAAAGAGGGAGGCCACCCGGAGAGCGGGTGCGATCCTGGCGGACGCGGTCCGGGCCGGCCGGACTCCCCGAGACTTCCTGACCCGGCAGTCCTTCCTGAACGCCATCGCCACCGTGGCGGCCACGGGAGGGTCCACCAACGCGGTGCTGCACCTGCTGGCCCTGGCTCAGGAGGTGGGGGTCGCCCTGGAGCTGGACGACTTCGACCGGGTGTCGCGCCGCACGCCCGTGATCGCGGACCTGAGGCCGTGGGGCACCTACACCGCCTGGGAGCTGTACGAGGCGGGCGGTACACGTCTGGTGTTCCGCCGGATGCTGGAGGCCGGTCTGCTGGACGGCGACCAGAGGACCATCACCGGTCGCACCCTCTCCGAGGAGGTGGGCGCCCCGGAGGAGGCGCCGGGCCAGCGGGTGGTGTGGTCCGCCGAAAAACCCCTCAAGCCGCACGGAGGGTTGGCAGTCCTGCGCGGGTCCCTCGCTCCGGAGGGTGCAGTGATCAAGGTGGCGGGTACCGAACGGATGCAGTTCCGCGGGCCTGCCCGCGTCTTCGACGGAGAAGCTGCCGCGCTGAAGGCGGTCCTGGAGGGGACGATCCGGCCCGGGGATGTGGTGGTGATCCGCTACGAAGGGCCCAAGGGCGCCCCCGGGATGCCCGAGATGCTCTCGGTCACTGCGGCGCTGGTGGGGCGGGGACTCGGGCCGGAGGTCGCCCTGGTGACGGACGGCCGGTTCTCCGGCGGCACGCGGGGCCTGATGGTGGGACACGTAGCTCCCGAGGCGCAAGTGGGCGGGCCCATCGCTCTGGTCCGCGAGGGTGACCCCATCGTCATCGACGTGGAGAGCAGGCGGCTGGACGTGGACGTGCCGCCCGAGGAGCTGCAGCGGAGGAGGGCGGAGTTCGTGCCACCTGCACCCCGCTACCGCGGGGGCCTGTTCGGCCGCTATGCAGCCCTCGTGAGCTCCGCCTCGGAGGGCGCGGTCCTGAGGGTCGGGTAGAGGAGGGGCGTCAGCGCAGCCCGTACAGCATCCAGTACACCACCCAGCCGCTGGCGGCCACGTACAGCCACACCGGCAGGGTCCGCCGGGCGAGCCGTCGGTGGGCGTTGAACTCGCCGCGCAGGGCCCGACGGAGGGTGACCAGAACCATGGGCGCCAGCACCGCGGCCAACACCACGTGGCTGGCTAGGACGGCCAGGTAGGCCGTGCGCAGCCACCCGGTACCCTGGAAGGGTTTGGAACCGAGCAGGAACCACCGGATCCCGTACACCACCAGGAAGGCGGCGGCGAACGCGGAGGCGGTCAGCATGAACCGCCGGTGCCAGTCCACCCGGCGGGCCCGGATGCACAGGTAGCCTGCCACCACTGCCAGTCCGCTCACCAGGATCAGGCCGGTGTTCAGCGGCGGGAGCCAGACGAGGGTGCTGGACTCGCCCACGGTCGGATAGCCTGCCTGCTATAATGGTACCGGATCCCCGGGGCGATCGGACAATCGAGACCTCGTCGCGCGAACACGCGAGCCCGCAGTACCACGGGCCGCCGGGAGGAGGTGGTACGGTGAACGGTCCGCGTGTGGGCGAGACGAACCGCAACGCGTGGCTTCCCGCCAGGGAGCCACCCACGGTGGCGTTGGTGTCCACCTACCCGCCCAGGGAGTGCGGGATCGCCACCTTCACCCGGGACTTGTCCCGAAGCCTACGGGAAGCTGGGCTGCGGACGTGGGTGGTGGCCATGGACGAGGAGGGAGCCGGCTACGCCTACGGGCCCGAGGTCCGGGTACAGATCCACGAGGATGCCCTGGAGGAGTACCGCGCCGCCGCGGACGCCATCAACCGCAGCGACGCTCACGTGGTGAACCTGCAGCACGAGTTCGGCATCTTCGGCGGCGAGTGGGGCGAGCACGTGTTGGAGCTCGTGGAACGCCTCGACCGGCCCCTGGTGGTCACCCTCCACACCGTGTTGCCGGACCCTCCCCCGAGGGCCCGTCGGGTCGTCCGAGCGCTCTGCCGGCGGGCTGCAGCGGTGGTGGTGATGAGCCCCTCGGCGGTGGATCTCCTGGAGGCGCGCTACGGGGTGCCGCGGACGCGGGTCCACGTGGTGTGGCACGGCGTGCCCACCATCGAGGCGGTGCCCCGGGAGGAGGCGAAGCGACGCCTCGGGCTGGAGGGACGGCTGGTGGTGTCCACCTTCGGGCTGGTCAGTCCGGGGAAGGGCATCGAGGACGTCCTGGAGGCCCTCCCGGGGGTCGCACGACGCTATCCGCAGGTGCTGTACCTGGTCCTCGGCGAGACGCACCCCAACGTCCGCAGGAGGGAGGGGGAGCGCTACCGGAACATGCTGCTGGAAAAGGTTCGGGCGCTCGACCTCTCCCGCCACGTCCGGTTCGAGAACCGCTACCTGCGGGACGAGGAGATCGTAGCGTACCTGCAGGCCACCGACGTGTACGTGACGCCCTACCACAACCCGGACCAGATCGTGAGCGGGACCCTGTCGTGGGCCCTGGCGGCCGGGTGCGCGGTGGTGTCCACGCCTTACCGGTACGCGGTGGACGTGCTGTCCGACGGACGGGGGGTGCTGGTGCCGTTCCAGGACCCCCAGAATTTGGGGCACGCCCTCCAGGAACTGCTGGGCGACCCGCAGAGGCGGACCCGGCTAGGCGAGCGCGCGTACGCGGCGAGCCTGCCCATGCGCTGGCCCCGGGTGGCGGCCCGGTACGCCTCGCTGTTTGAGCAGGCTGTGGAGCGGGCGGCGGCGGAGGCCGCGGTATAGGCAGCCTTCCTTGTCCGGAGGGCCCCTGTTCGCCTGAGGCAGACCTTATGGGTAGCCTGGATCGCGTAGTCGCCAGCGGCCCTGCTGAAAGCCGGGTCGGCGCCTTCCCGGGTCCGGTGGAGCGCCGCCTGCGGGGGTGGCTGCGGGTGGCGCACCTGCGGCGCATGACCGACTCGTTCGGGATGATCCAGTTCTCTCGCGGTCCGGTCCCCGAGCCGAAGACCGGATACACCGCCGACGACAACGCACGGGCTCTGGTGGTGGCCGCCCGCCTGGGCCTGAACGACTTGGCGGAGGTGTACTTGTCCTTTCTGGATCGGAGCCTCCGGCCGGACGGCTGGTTCCACAACCTGTGGTGCCAGGACCGAACCCCTGTTCCCGACGGGCGGTCCGAGGACTGCCAGGGCCGCTGCCTGTGGGCTCTGGCAGAGGTAGCCGGCTCCGCGTTGCCCGCACAGCTGCGCAGACGCGCGGAGTCCCTGCTGGAGCGGGCGCTACCTACCGCGGGCCAGCTGCGCACTCCCAGGGGACGGGCCAACGCACTGATGGGCCTAGCGCGGCTGGCAGACCCCTTACCGCTGGCCGCGGTGGCGGAAGCGCTGTGTGATCAGCTGGCCGCGACGGACCCCGCGTGGCCATGGCCGGAGCCGGTCCTCACGTACGAGCTGGGCCGCGTGCCTTGCGGTCTGCTGCGTGCCTCACGGGTGGGCCTGGAACGGTGGCGCCAGGTGGCGCTACGGACGTTGGACTTCCTCCTGGACGTGATGGTGGAGGACGGTGTGGTGGTACCCGTCGGGAACCGGGGTTGGTACCCCCGAGGCGGCCAGAAAGCCCGGTGGGACCAGCAGCCCGTGGACCCCGGGGCCCTCGTGGAGGCTTGCGTGGAGGCGTACGCCCTCACGGGCGAGGCCCGGTACCGGGAGGCGGCGCGCGCCGCGTGGGAGTGGTTCTGGGGGCGGAACCTGAAAGGGGCGGTCATGGTGGACCCGTCCGGGGCGTGCCGGGACGGTCTGGGGGAGGACGGGGCGAGCGACAACCGAGGCGCCGAAGCGTGTCTGGCTTACCTGCTGGCCGCCCTGGCGTGGTCGGAGGGAGAAGCGCCGTGAAGGTGGCGGTCCTGGCACCGGTGGCCTGGCGGGTACCTCCTCGGAACTACGGGGGGTGGGAACAGGCAGTAGCTACGCTCACGGAGTCCCTGGTGCGGCTCGGGGTGGACGTGACCCTGTTTGCCAGCGGCGACTCCGTCACCTCCGCCAGGCTGGAGAGCGTGATCCCCAGGCCCGTCCAGGAGGACCCGGAGCTGCGGGCCCGCAGCCGCGCGTACGAGATCCTGCACGCGGTATACTGCCTGCAGCGTGCGGAGGAGTTCGACCTGGTGCACAGCCACGCGGGGTCCTTCGTGGTGGGCTACGCACCCTTCGTGCGGACCCCTCTGGTGGTGACGCTGCACGGGTCGGGCGCGGAGCCCGACAGCCAGGTGCTGTACCGTCGCTTCCGCCACCTCCCGTACGTGGCCATCAGCGAGGCCGAGCGCCGCCTGTTGCCGGACCTGAACTACGTGGCCACCATCCACCACGGGGTGGAGGTGGAACGCTTCCCCTTCGAGGGACGCCACGGCGACTACCTGCTGTTCGTGGGCCGGATCGCCCGCGTCAAGGGCGTCCACCACGCCATCGCGGTGGCCCACCGCACCGGCATTCCCCTGGTCCTGGGCGGTATCGTGCCTCCCGAGGAGGAGGAGTACTTCCGCCGGGAAGTGGAACCGCACCTGGACGGGGAGCGGGTCCGGTTCGTGGGACCGGTGGACGCAGAGCAGCGGAACCGGCTTTGCTGCGGTGCCCTGGCGTTCCTGCACCTAGTGGAGTACGAGGAGTCCTTCGGCCTCACCATGATCGAGGCGATGGCGTGCGGTCTGCCTGTGGTGGGCACCCGCCGGGGTTCGGTCCCGGAGGTGGTGGCGCAGGGCCGCACCGGCTTCGTGGTGGACCACCCGGAGCAGGCGGTGGAGGCCGTGCGGAGGATCCGCCAGATCTCCCGGGAGGCGTGCAGGGCCTGGGTGGCCGAGCGCTTCCACGCCCGGAGGGAAGCCGAACTGCACGTGCGGGTCTACGAGCAGGTCCTCCAGCAGGCTCGGGCCGGGGTATAGACAGGCTTGGCAGGCATCTACGGCGCCTGCCCGTCCTGACGACTCCGCAAGGCGACCTCCCTGGCCCACGCCCACATGCGGTCCCGGGGCACCGTGGCCAGGCACACCACGCTGTCCGCAGCCCCGTAGTACACGAGGATCTGACCCCGGTAGTCCACGGCCCCGCACGAGAACACCACGTTGGGGACCAAGCCTTCCTGCTCGTACGGCTCCTCCGGTTCCAGGATCGGGTCGTCGCACCGGCCCAGCACCCTCCGAGGGTCGTCGAGGTCCAGGAGGGCTACCCCCAGACGGTAGGTACGGGCTTCGTCCACGCCGTGGTAGATCAGGAGCCAGCCGTACGGAGTGGCCAGGGGAGGGCCCGCGATCCCGATCCGGTTACCGTCCCACATGCCTGGGCGCACCCGCAGGATGGGACCGTAGTTGTGCCAGTGATGCAGGTCCCGGGACACTCCCAGGTGGATGTCAGGGAAGATGCGGTGCAGCAGCAGGTAGCGGCCCGCGAACTTTCGCGGGAACAGGGCAGCATTCTTGTTGTCCCAGTTGCGGAAGGCGATGGCCCGGCGCCGGAAGTTCCGGAAGTCCCGGGTGGTAGCGATGGCGATGCGCGTCCTCCACGGCACTCCCGCTTCGCCGAAGGGGGTCGGCCGCTTGGACGTCCGGGGCTTCAGGGCAGGGTACAGGGACGCGGCGGTGTAGCAGAGGTAGTAGACGTCCCCGATCCGGGTCAGGCGTGGGTCCTCCACGCCCAGGCGTTCCCAGGGGTTGTCCACCGCGGGCTCGAACACCGGGCGGGGGCTCCGGTACTCCACCGTGACGCCGTCCTCCGCCAGGACCGCCAGTCCGAACCGGGAGATCCAGTCCATACCCTGGGCCCGGTACAGGAGGTGGACCCGGCCCCGGTACACCGCGGCCGCGGCGTTGTACACCCAGCGGTTCTCCCACCAGTTGTCGGTGGGTCGCAGGATGGGGTTGGCGGGGTGCCGCTGCAGCCGCGGCGCAGAGACCACCACGGGAGAGTGCTCGACGGTCGACGGCATGTTGTCCAGTTCTCCTTCCTCGCTTACCTCGCTTACGCGTTCCGGTTCGTGTGCGTTCCAGCCACCAAGACACCAGCATACCGCATGCCGCAAGGTCGGCCCGGCCGCCAAGGGCTGGACGGGTCAACTTCGCATAATGTACGTTATGTCAAGTGACCCCCTGACCCGCCCCGCCCAGCACCTCCTCCACCCACCCGAGGCCGGCGATGGCGGCCGGAAAGCCCCGGGTCGTCAGGGCCAGAAGGGCCACGTGCCGCACCTCCTCCGCGGTGGCCCCGGCCTCCAGGGCGCGCCGCACGTTCGACCGAACGGCCCCTTCGGCCAGGGCCCCGATGGCGATCCCCAGCTTCACCAGCCGCTGGGTCTTGTGATCCAGGGGCCCCGCGGCCTCCGTAGCCGCTCCCAGGCGATCCAGGGCCTCCGCCACCTGGGGGTACCTCCGGCGGAACCCGGTGTACACCTGCGGCAGGTACTCCGACACGGTTCTCACCTCCAACAGTGTGTTCGACACCCCGTCGCGGGATCCTGGCGGGTACCTCAAATTAGCTCGGGGGACCTGCACTCAGACCGCCGACGCGCGCCTGGCCTCCTGTTCTTCCGTCTGCCCCGATCCCACCCGCCAGCTGTCCTGTCTGGCGCGGAGTTCGCGGTAGTGACGCAGCTGGCGGTCGACTTCCTCCGGGGTCCAGCTGAGCTCCCGCGCCATGAGCTCCGCGACCCGTGGCGCGGCCAGGTCTGCCGCCGCTGAGTCCAGCACCGCAAGCCGCGTGTGCAGGTACAGGCAGTCAGCCAGGGTAACCGCGTACTGCCGGCGGCACGCGTACACCACCTCGGCGGCCAGGTGCGGCAGCCCGGGAGCCAGGCGGACCGCCAGCTCGGGGGACTCCTCCACAATGGCCAGCACCTCCGTCGCGGACCCACCGTAAGCAGCCACCAGGTGCGCCCTCTGGTCCGGCTCGAGGGGGCTGCGCTCCAGCTGGGTCCGCGCCTCCTCCAACCCCGCGGCGCCCGCCAGGGGCAGCCCGTGCGTCCTGCAGCTCCTCGGCCTGCCCTCCATCCGGGCGATGGCGTCCACGGTGTCCTCCGCCATCCTCCGGTACGTGGTGAGCTTGCCTCCCGTCACCGTGACGAGGCCGCTTTCGGAGGCCACCACCACGTGGTCTCGGCTCAAGGCGGCGGTGGATCCCGCAGACCGGCTCACCAGCGGCCGGATGCCCGCGTACACCGCGGTCACGTCCTCCGCCCGTAGCCGGACCCCCAGGTACCGGTTGGCGTGGTCCAGGAGGTAGTCGGCGTCCGCACGGGTCACCGGCGGCTCGTCCAGGTCCGCTCCGTAGGGTTCGTCGGTGGTCCCCAGCACGAGTCTGCCCTCCCACGGGACCAGGAACGCCAGGCGGCCGTCGTCGGTCTCGGGGATCACCAGGGCCGCCGACGCCCGCACGACATGCGGGCGCAGGACCAGGTGGACGCCCTTGCTGTGCCGGATCCGCACGGGGGGCTCTCCGGCCAGGGCGGCCACCCGCTCCGCCCAGATGCCTGTGGCGTTGACCACCCACCGCACGGGCACCTCCGCCGTCCGTCCGGTCAGGCGGTCCACCACCCCCGCAGCGCGGATGCGGCCACCCACGCGCTCGAACCCCACCACCTCGACGTAGTTCACCGTACAGGCGCCCAGCGCGCGTGCGGTACTCAGGACCGCCCGGGTGAGCCGCACGTCGTCCGTCTGCCCGTCCCAGTACAGGAAGGCCGCCCGCAGCCCTTCGGTCCGCAGGTCGGGGACCAGGTCGTGCACTTCCTGTGCGGACAGGCGCCGGTGCCGCAACCGGGGGTCCCGGCTGAACAGGTCGTAGGCCCACAGCCCCACACCGACCCCCACCGGCGCCAGCGGCGCCAGCCAGCGCGGAAGCCTCATCCCGAGGGGCCTGCGGGTCCCCCGGTACAGGGGAATCAAAAACCCCAGGGGCCGGACCAGGTGCGGGGCTAGCCGCAGCAGCACCTGGCGCTCCCGCAGGGCCTCCCGCACCAGCCCCAGGTGTCCCTGCGGCAGGTAACGGATGCCGCCGTGCACGAGTCGGGTGGACCGGCTGCTGGTTCCGGAGGCGAAGTCCCGGCGCTCCACCAGCCCGACGCGGTAGCCTCGGCTGGCAGCGTCCAGCGCCACTCCAGCTCCCGTGATCCCTCCTCCCACGACCAGCACGTCCACGCCCCGGCTGAGGGTCTCCAGGGCCTCCTGCCGCGAAGGGGACCGCACAGTTAACCCTCCAACCAGCCGAAGGTGCGCTCCACGGCCCGTAGCCAGCGCCGGTACAGGGCCTCCCGGGTTTCCGCGGGCATGGCCGGCTGCCAGCTGCGGTCCGCAGCCCAAAGGGACCGCAGCTCGTCCAGGCCCTTCCACACGCCCACCGCCAGGCCGGCGGCGTACGCGGCGCCGAGCGCCGTGGTCTCCTGCACGGCGGCCCGCACCACGGGGATCCCCAGGACGTCCGCCTGGAACTGCATCAGCAGCTCGTTGCGCACCATGCCGCCGTCCACCCGCAGGGCCGGCGGCCTGACCCCGGAATCCCGCACCATGGCCTCCAGCACCTCCCGGGTCTGGTACGCGGTGGCCTCCAAGGTGGCGCGGGCGATATGGCCCCGGTGGGTGTGGCGGGTCAGTCCCACGATGACCCCCCGGGCGTCGCTCCTCCAGTACGGGGCGAACAGGCCGGAGAAGGCCGGCACGAAGTACACCCCGCCGTTGTCCTCCACCGACCGGGCCAGCTCCTCCACCTCCGCCGACGTGCGGATCAGGCGCAGGTTGTCCCGGAGCCATTGCACGGCGGCACCCGCGATGGCCACGGACCCTTCCAGGGCGTAGGCGGGCGGGCTGCCGGGCAGTTGGTACGCCACCGTGGTGAGGAGCCCGTGCCGCGAGGCGACCGGTTGGGGGCCGGTGTTGAGGAGCAGGAAGCAGCCGGTGCCGTAGGTGTTCTTCGCCTCGCCCGGCGCAAAACAGGTCTGCCCGAACAGGGCGGCCTGCTGATCCCCCAGGTCCGCAGCCACCAGGACCCCAGACAGTTCTTCCACCACCGCCTCCCCGTACACCTCACAGCTGGAGCGGATCTCAGGCAGCATGGCGCGGGGGATTCCGAGTTCCCGCAGGATCCCGTCGTCCCAGTCCAGGGTATGCAGGTTCATGAGCAGCGTCCGGCTGGCGTTGGTGACGTCCGTCACGTGCACTCCGCCCGCAGGCCCGCCCGTGAGCCACCACAGGAGCCACGTGTCCACGGTCCCGAACAGGAGCTCCCCCCGCTCCGCGGCCTGCTGGGCGCCAGGTGTGTGGTCCAGGATCCACCGCAGCTTGGGGCCGGAGAAGTACGTGGCCACCGGAAGCCCGGTCCTTTCCCGGAACCGGTCCACCCCACCCGTCCGGCTCAGCTCACGGCAGAGGCCGTCGGTCCGGGTGTCCTGCCACACCACCGCATTGGCCACCGGGCGGCCCGTGGCGCGCTCCCACACCACCGTGGTCTCCCGCTGGTTGGTCACCCCCACCGCGGCGAGGTCCCGGGGACTGATGCCCGCCTGGCTGCACGCCCGGCGGACCACCTGCCGGGTGCGTTCCCAGATCTCCAGGGGGTCGTGCTCCACCCAGCCCGGCTGCGGGGTGATCTGGCGGTGCTCCTCCTGGGCGGACGCCACCACGCGGCCCCGCTCGTCAAACACCAGGAAGCGGGTGCTGGTGGTCCCCTGGTCGACGGCGCCGACGTACCGCACCTACTTCTCCGTCTCCGTGAGCCCCTGCACGAACCACCGCTGCATGGCCACGATGACCACCGTGGGGGGCAGGAGGGCCAGCAGGGCGCTCGCCATGATCACCGGCCAGTCCACCAAAGCTTCTCCCGTGCCGATCATCTTGGTGATGGCCACCACCACCACTTCCTTCTCCAGCGAGGTGGTCACCAGGAGGGGCCACAGGTACTGGTTCCAGCCGTAGATGAACAGGACCACGAACAGCGCGGCCACAGTGGTGCGGGAGACCGGAAGGAGCACGCTCCACAGGAAGCGCAACGGCCCCGCCCCGTCGATCTTGGCCGCGTCCACCAGCTCGTCGGGGACCGTGAGGAAGAACTGCCGGAACAGCAACGTCCCGGTGGCGGAGACGGTGAGGGGCACGATCAGGCCGGTGTACGTGTTCACCAGCCCCAGGTCGGAGGCTACCTTGTACGTGGGGATGATCCGCACCTCCACCGGCAGCATCAGGGTGAGGAAGATGAGCCAGAAGGCCGGGGCCCGCCAGCGAAAGTCGAAGAACACGATGCCGTACGCCGACAGCAGGGACAGCGCGATCTTCCCCAGGGCGATCCCCAGGGCCACCACCAGGCTGTTCAGCATGGCCCGCGCCATGGGGATCCCGCGGATCCGCTCCCCGGTACCGGCGACGAACGCCTTCCAGTAGTTCTCCGCCGCATGGGGTCCGGGCAGCAGCCGCAGGGTCCCCGAGGTGACCTCCGGCAGGTCCGCGGTGGAGGCCACGAAGGCCACGTACACGGGGAACACGAACAGCGCTACCCCCGCCAGCAGCACCAGGTGGGCAGGGAGAAAACGCAGCCCCCGGCGGACCCGCCACCGCAGGCTTCCGGCCAGCGGTGCGGGGACCGCCACGGCACCGGTTGGGTTGGGAGCGCGTCCGAAGCTCCTCATGCGTAGTGCACCCGGCGTTCCAGGAACCGGAACTGGAAGCTGGTGAGGACGACCGCGAGGACCAGCAGGATCACCGACTGGGCGCTGGACGAACCCAGGTTCAGATTGACCACGCCGTCCACGTACACCTTGTAGATGAGGGTCTCCGTGGCCTTGCCGGGCCCTCCCTTGGTCAGGGCGTGGATCACCGCGAAGGTGTCGAACAGGGCGTACAGGGCGTTCACCACCAGGAGGAAGAAGGTGGTGGGGGCCAGAAGCGGCAGGGTCACCCGGCGGAAACTCTGGAACCACGTTGCTCCGTCCACCTGCGCGGCCTCGTGCAGGGAGCTGGGGATGGACTGCAGGCCCGCCAGGAAGAACACGAAGTTGTAGGCCACCCGGGACCACACGGACGCCACCACTACCAGCAGCAGGGCGTGGCCGCCGTTCAGGGTGTAATCCCAGCCCAGCCCCGACCGCACCAGGGCGCGGCCGACGATCCCCACGCTCGGGTGAGCCAGAAACAGCCACAGCGCCGCGGCCACCGCGGGGGCCACCGCGTACGGCCAGACCAGCAGCGTCCGGTACACCTGCACCCCCCGCAGGGGCTGTGCTGCCGCAGCAGCCAGGACCAGGCCCAGCAGCATGGCGCCGGCCACCACGGCGCCGGAGAACAGCACCGTCACCCGCAACGCGTTCCCGTACAGGGGATCCCCCAGCACCGAGGCGAAGTTCGCCAGGCCGGCGAACGACGTCCGCAGCCCGAAGGGGTCCTGGATCAGGAAGGACTGGTAGATGCCCTGCAGGGCCGGCCAGTAGAAGAACACCAGGGTGAGCAGCAGCTGCGGCGCCACCAGCAGGTACGGCAGGAACGGCGCCCGGAAGAGCGACCTCCGCACCTCACTCCCTCCCCTTCCCCGCTTCCGGACTACGAAAGGCCTGCAGGATCCGGTCCGGGAAGTCGGTGGCCACGCAGTCCTCCGGGTGAGCGCCCAGCCCCGCCTGCCACAGCCACATGGCCCGGTCCGGGTCGTTCACCGTCCACGCGTACACACCGACCCCGTGGGCGTGCAGAGCCTCCAAACGCTGGGAGGTAACCGCCGCGTGGTGCGGACCCCACACCTGAGCCTGCCGGAGCCGCACGAACTCCAGGGGGTCGGTGGGGTCCAGGGCGTCCTGCAGGGCCACGAGGGTCACCCCCGGTCGCAGCGTCCGCGCCCGCAGCAGGGGTTCGGCGCCGAAGGAGGCCAGGCGGACCCGCTCCGCCAAGCCCCAGCGGTCCACGAGGTCCACCACCTCCTCTGCCAGCCGCTTCCCCTCCTCCCCCTGCTCCTTGACCTCCACGTACGCGCCGGCGTCCGGGTACTGGACGAGCAACCCCAGCAGCTCTTCGAGAGACGGGACCCGTTCGCCGCGGTACGCGCTGGAAAACCAGCTGCCCGCGTCCAGCTCACGGAGCCGGCCGAAGCTGAGCTGCCGCACGGCACCGTGCCCGTCCGTGGTCCGGTCCACGGTCTCGTCGTGCACCAGCACGGGGACCCGGTCCGCGGTGTACCGGACATCCACTTCCACCCACCGGATCCCCAGCTGCAGGGCCTGGCGGCACGCCGCCAGGGTGTTCTCGGGAGCCAGCCCCGCGCCTCCGCGGTGCGCGCAGACGCGGGGCTGGGCCCGTGGCTGCGTCATCGGCCCGCGGTTCTCTGGAACTGCCGGAGCACCTCGTTGCCCCGCCGCACCGCGTTGTCCAGGGCCGCCTTGGGGGACTGCTGTCCCTGCAGGGCCCGCTCGACCTCCTCGTACAGGATGGTCCGGATCTCCGGCATGTTCCCCAGCCGGATCCCCTTGGAGTTCGCCGTGGGCCGGGTACGGGTGAGCTGCTGGATGGGGATCTCCGCCCACGGATTCCGCTGGTAGTACCCCAGGGCCTTGGCGCGCTGGATGGCCGTGAAGGTGATGGGGATGTAGCCGGTCTCCATGTGCCACTTAGCAGAGACCTCCGGGCTGCTGAGGTACCGGAAGAACTCCGCCACCGCCTTGTACTCCTCCGGGGTGCGGCGTGGGGAGGTCATGACCCACAGGGACGCCCCGCCGATGATGGAGTTCTTAGGTGCCCCCTTCACGTCGTCGTAGTAGGGCAAGAAGCCCACGCCCCACTCGAAGCGTGCTTCCCGCTGGTACCGGGCGAACAGCGCGGAGGACGCCGTCAGCATGGCGCACTCCCCTGAGGGGCCCAGGGCATCGCCTGCGGCGTCCCGGCCACCGTACTTGAACAGGCCTTCCCGCTGCATCTGCACGATGTTCTCCAGGTGCCTCACGTACAGGGGCGCGTTGATCAAGAGCTGGGCGTCCGTGCCCTCGAACCCGTTGGCCCGGGTGGCGAACGGGACGTCGTGGATGGCCCCGAAGTTCTCAAAGTGGATCCAGGTGGGCCAGGCGGTGGACCAGCCGCAGGGCGCCGCGTTGCTGGCCCGGATGCGCTGCGCCGCCTCCCGGAGCTCTGCCCAGGTTCGTGGCGGGCGCTCCGGGTTCAGCCCGGCTCGGCGGAAGGCGTCCTTGTTGTACCACAGGACCGGCGTGGAGCTGTTGAAGGGCATGGATACCATGCGCCCGTCCGGCGTGCTGTAGTACCCCCGCACCGCGGGCAGGTAGACGCTGGGATCGAACGGGGTCTTGGTCTCCTGCATCAGCTCGTACACCGGCTTGATGGCGCCTCGGGCCGCCATCATGGTGGCGGTGCCCACCTCAAACATCTGGACGATGTGGGGCGCGTTGCCCGCCCGGAAGGCCGCGATGGCCGCCACCATGGTCTCGGGGTAAGAACCCTTGAAGGTGGCGTTCACGCGGTAGCTGGCCTGGCTGGCGTTGAACCCGTTCACGATGCTCTCCAACGCCTCGCCGAGCGGACCCCGCAGGGCGTGCCAGAACTCCACCTGGACCCGTGGGGCCTGCGCACGCCCCGCGGCAGCCCCCAGGACCAGCAACAGGGCGACTGCCGCGGCGCAGACGGCGCCCCGGTTCAACCGGCTCATGAGCTCACCTCCTGTTGTGTTTGATCCCGTCCGGTTCCGTGTCCCTCGAACCCCTCTGGGAGGACGTCCGCAAGGCTGTCGAGGACGAACTCGGGCGGCTCCGGACACCGCTCCACCATCTCCTCCGTAGTGGCTCCGGTCAGCACCACAGCGGTGGCGCTGCCCATGGCCCGGCCCAAGGCCACGTCCGTCTCCAGCCGGTCGCCCACCACCAGCGTGTCCTCTGGCCGGGTCCCCAGGTGTTCCAGCAGCACCCGCGCCATGATGGGCGAGGGCTTCCCCACCACCTCCTCGAGGGCTCGTCCCGTGGCGGCCTCGAGGGCCGCTACCACGGCGCCCGCGTCCGGGAGGCCGCCGTCCGGGGTCGGGCAGTACGGGTCGCGGTTGGTGGCGATAAAACGTGCCCCCCGCCGGAGGGCGTCGAACCCGATCTTGAGCTTGCGGTAGTCGAAGGTACGGTCGAAGCACGCCACCACGTAGTCCACCTGGTCGGGGGCCTCCACCAGGCAGAACCCCGCCGCGCGGAGCTCCCGCTTCACGGATTCTTCGCCGATGACGAACAGCCGGGCACCGGGCGCGGTGGCGGCGAGGTGCCGGACCAGCACCATGGAGGAGTTGATCACCTCCTCGGGCCGTGTGGGGATCCCCAGGCGCGTGAGCTTGGCCGCGTAATCGTCGCGGGTGTACAAGGGGTTGTTGGACAGGAACACCACCCGGGCCCCGGCCCCCCGCAACGCCGCGATGGCGCGGTCCGCGCCGGGCAGCAGGGTGTCCCCCAGGTACACCGTCCCGTCCAGGTCCACGGCGTAGCCGCGGTAGACGCGCTCCGGCCTGGATCGGGGCCTCATGCGCCGCCGCTCCCGAACAGGCCTCCGAGCCGCGCCCCCGTGAGGCGGTAGATGGCGTACAGGATGGCCGCGGACAGCGTGACCAGCACCACGCCCAGGGCGGCAGCCTGTCCGAAGGTCCCGGAGGTGTAGAAGGTGAAGATGCCCACGGTGATCGTCTCCCACCCCGGCAGCACCAGCAGGATGGTGGCCGCGGCCTCCTGCAGGGCAAACAGCAGGGAGAACAGGGCGCCCGCCACCACGCCGCGCCAGATCAGGGGCAAGGACACGTCGAAGAACGTGCGGAGGCTGGAGGCGCCCACGCTGGCCGCAGCCTCCTCCATGGCCTGGTGCACCGTGAGCAGGGACGCGAAGGTGGCGCGCACCGTGTACGGCATCCGGCGGACCGCCAGCACCAGGGGCATCACGAACCACGACCGGGTGAGGGTGATCCCCGCCAGGGGTGCGTGGAAAGCCCGCAGGTAGGCGATTCCCACCGCCGTCCCCGGCAGCGCCAGCACCAGGGTCACCACCGAGTCCACCAGCTCCCGGCCTGGAAGGGAGGTCCGGGCGAGCATCCAGCCGATGGACACGCCCAGCACCAGGATCAGGGCCACCGCCACGGCGCCCCACCGGAGGCTGTTCACCACGTAGGTGGGCGTGAGGTGCAGCACCTGGTCGAAGTGTTCCAGGGTGAACCGCGTGGGGAACGGGGTCAGGGACCACGCCTTCCCGAAGGCCGCCAGCAGCAGTCCCAGGTGGGGCAGGAACGCCAGCCCGAGCACGGTGGCGAACAGGGCGGGTGCGACCAGCCGCCACGCGCCCTGCAGGGGCCGGCGCTCCACCGCGCGGTACGAAACCACCGCGTACTCCCGCATGGCCACGGCCCGCCGGGCAATCACCAGAAAGCCCACGGCCATGAGGGACATGAGGGCGCCCACCACCAGTCCCATGCGGAAAAGCCGGCGGTCCACGAACTGGACGATGTTGAGGTAGGCCTGGGCGGCCAGCAGGTCCTGCATCCCCACCACCAGGGGCGTGGCGAAGTCCGCGAAGGACAGGATGAACACCAGGGTCGCGCCCGAGACCAAGCCGGGTGTCAGCAGCGGTAACGTGATGTCCCGCACCCTGCGCAACCCCCGGGACCCCATGGCCTCCGCAGCCTCCTCGAGGGAAGCGTCGACCTTCGTGAGGGCGTCCACCACGTTCAGGGTCACCAGGGGGAAGTAGTGCAGGACCATGGCCAGGAGGACCCCGTGCCAGCCGTAGAGGAAGTTCACCGGCCTGGGAAGACCGAAGTAGTCCATCAGGAGGACGTTGACGGTACCAGCGCGGCCGAGGACGAATACCAGCCCCATGATGCCCACCAGGGGAGGCATGACGATGGGCAGCACCGTGAGGTAGGACCACAGCTCGCGGCCCGGGAAGTCGTACCGCACCAGCAGGAACGCCGCCGGCAGCCCCAGGGCGAGACAACCCACCACGGTCCCGCCCGCCACCCACAGGGAGTTCACCAGAGCTTTCCGGTAGAAGGGGTCCCCCGCGAACTGCGCCAGGTAGTTCACGGTGAACCGACCTCCCTCGTCCGTGACCGCCTCCGCCAGGAGGCGGATCAGGGGGTACACCACGAACAGCAGGAGGAACCCGTACACCGGCGCAGCCCACAGCCAGCCCGGCAACCGCCGGCGGGGCCGTGCGCGCGGCCAGGTAGCCTCCCGGGCGACCTCCACGCTCACGGGACAGTCTCCTCGGGGAACACCAGCGCCGACTCGGGGTGGAAGCTGACCACGGTCCGCCGGCCCGGACTCAGGACGGGGTGGTCCTTGGGGTTGTGGACGTCCACCAGCAGGACCCGTCCCCCTTCCACCTCCACCTCGTAGCGGACGAGGGAGCCGAGGTACTGGGACAAGGCCACGGTCCCCGGCACCGCCACGTCCGCGGGCGTCCCGTCGGAGATGCGGAGGGCTTCCGGTCGCACCGCCAGCACCGCCCGCCCTCCGGGCTGTACGGGGCCTGCCGCGCGGCCGCGCACCACGCCCGCAGGAGTGGCGAGTTCCACCCACCCGTCCCGCAGGCCCGCGACGGTCCCAGGCAGGAGGTTGTTGGTCCCCACGAAGTCCGCCACGAACAGGTCCGCGGGCCGCTCGTACAGCTCCACGGGCGTGCCCACCTGTGCCACCCGTCCGTCCCGCATCACCGCGATGCGGTCGGAAATCACCATGGCCTCTTCCTGGTCGTGGGTGACGTAGACCGTAGTGATCCGGAGCTCCTGCTGCAGCCGGCGGATCTCGCTCCGCAGCCGGGCGCGCACCTTGGCGTCCAGGTTCGAAAGGGGCTCGTCCAGCAGCAGAAGGCGCGGGTTAAGCACCAGGGCCCGGGCCACGGCCACCCGCTGCTGCTGCCCCCCGGACAGCTGCCCGGGTGTACGGTCCTCCAACCCCAGAAGGCCCACCCGCTCCAGGACCTCCTCCACCCGGCGGCGGACCTCCGCAGCCGGCAGCCGTCGGAGCCGCAGTCCGTAGGCGACGTTGTCGAACACCGTCATGTGCGGCCAGAGGGCGTAGTTCTGGAACACGATCCCTACGCCGCGCTCCGCGGGCGGGACGCCGCGCACGGGTACGTCGTCGAAGTACACCTCGCCCTCGTCGGGGTCCACGAAGCCCGCGAGGATGCGCAGGGTGGTGGTCTTCCCACACCCCGACGGTCCCAGGAGGGTGAACAGCTCGCCCTCCCGGATGTCCAGACTGACCCCGGCCAGGGCTACGGTGGCCCCGAACCGCTTGACTACGCCCTCCAGCCGGACCCGCATCCCCTAGGGGCAGAAGCGGCGCTTGAGCTCGGCGTGTCGCTCCAGGACCAGCTTGCGGAACACCTCGTTGACCTCGCTGTACCGCTTCTGGGCCACGTTGTCGTCGTACACGTTGCGCACGGGTTTCTCGAAGAACGACTTGATCCCCGTGAACTCCGCCATGCGGGCCAGCGGCGAGCCGGGAGGGCCCTCCATCTTGTACTTGGGAGAGATCCCGTACTGGCCCCGGGCCATCATGGTCTTCTGCCCCTCCTCGCTGAGGGCGAACTGGATGAACTCCCGCGCCGCCCGGGGGTTCCGGGCTCCGGCCAGCACCGCCAGCGGCTCCGGGGTGACGAAGGCGGCGGTGGGGTGGACGTACCGGAGCTCGTACCCGCTGAGCAGGTCCTCGAACGCCATGTAGGCGGGGACCGCGAAGCCCACCGCGAACTCGCCCTTGGCCACCACCGTGGGTACGTCGCGGCTGCGGGCCACGAAGATCCCGGTATTGGCCCCCAGTCGCTGTGCCCACTCCCAGCCCTTCTGCCAGCCGTACAGCTGCAGGATCACCTCGTACGTGGCGTGGTTGGAGCTGGACCGGTCCGGGGTCGCCTGCGCGATCTGGCCCTTGAGCCGGCAGTCCAGAAGGTCGTCCCACTCCCGGAGGGTCTGCAGCCCGACCCGCCGCAGCAGGCGCGGGTGGTACACCAAGCCGTAGGGAGTGAGGCAGCACCCCACCCAGAACCCACGGGGGTCCTTGAGCAGCACGGGCTTCGGCGTCCCGATGGACGCGGGGATCTCCCGGAGCACGCTTTCCGGAAGCTCGAGGGGCGCCAGGAGCTTGCGCTCCGCCAGGTCGTCAAACAGGGCGGGCTCGCCGCCCCAGAAGATGTCCGCCTCAGGCCGTCCGCCCCACTCCCGGATGCGGCCGTAGGCCACGGGGGTGCCCGCGGACACCACGGTGACCTGCACGTCCACGTTGTACCGCCGCCGCGCGAACTCGCGGAAGGCCGCTACCGTGGGCTCCGTCACCGTGCGGGCCACCGGGGTGATGATCACGAGCCGGTTCTCGATGGGCTGTTGGGCTCGCGACGGCCACACGGGCAGCAGCGTGGTCCCCATGGCGAGGGTCAGCAGCACCACGATCCACCAGGGCCGAGCTTCCCTCATCCCTCCACCTCCCTTCAGGGCTTCACTCCCGTCTCACCCCTGCCGAGTCATACGCACGCTGAAACAGGTCCCAACGGCACTCCCGCCCTCACCCACCTTCCCGAACTTTGTCTGGGCCTTACGTCACTCCGAGCCACCTCGCCCAGCCACCTCACCGCAGACCTGCATACATGAAACTCTCCACAAACCTCCGCTGGAAAAACAGGAACGCCAGCAGCAGGGGTGCCGTTACCATGACCGTTGCCGCCATCAGCAGCGTCCAATCCGCCCCGCTCTCCTGTTGCACAAACATCGCAAGCCCGATGGTCAGCGTCCGAACCCTCGGCGTGTCGGTCACGATGAGCGGCCAGAGAAAATCATTCCAGTGCGTCACGACGCTGATCAGCGAAAAGGCAAGTAGCACCGGCCGCACTTGTGGGATCAGGATACTCCAAAGCAACCGCAGACCTGTGCAGCCATCCAACAGAGCCGCTTCCTCCAGTTCCGCCGGAATCTGCCGAAACGCTTGACGCATCAGAAAGGTCCCGTAGCCGCTGGCCCAGAACGGCAGCATCATCGCAAGCTGTGTGTTCAACAACCCCAGGCTTTTGATCGTCAGATAGTTGGGGACAATCACTGCATGAATCGGCAGCATCATCTGGATCACGAATAAGTAGAACAGCGCCTCTCGGTAACGGAACTGCAAGCGCGCGAAGGCAAAGCCTGCCAGCGTAATCGTGATCAGTTGAACGGCGAGAATCCCGAGTACAACGATGAGGGTATTCAGGAAGTAGATCTCGAACGGCGCGTATCGGAAGACGTCCACGTAGTTGCTCCACTGCCAGGCCCTCGGCCACCACTGCGGCGTCGGCGTGAAAATTTCCGCTCGGCTTTTTACGGACGCGGTGAGGGCCCACAGGTAAGGAACGAGCATGATCAGGGACGCACTGCCTAGCGCTAGGTGCAAGGCGATCCTGGGCATCCATCGCCGGACCTTGCGTAGGCTGCCCTCCGTACGCCCTGCGGGCGCGCATTCACGCGGGAGCGCGCGGCTGCTACACTTCATAAAAGACCCCTCGCTCCATCTGGCGCACCACGAGCACTACGAACACAAGCAAGCCGGCGACAAAAAGCACGGTCAGCGCGCTAGCAACGCCGATGTCCCAGAACCGGAAGGCCTGCTGATAGAGGAAGTAGACCAGGACATTCGTTCGGTCCGCCGGTCCGCCTTGCGTCATGATGTGGACCGCATCAAAAATCTGGAATGAATTGATGAGGGAGACCACAACCACGAACACCGTGGTAGGACCCAGCAAGGGTAGGGTAACATACCGTACGCGCTGCCAGAATCCGGCCCCCTCAACGCTGGCGGCCTCCAGCAGCTCGGTGGGCACCGCTTGCAATCCTGCTAGGTACAAAATCGTGAAATAGCCTACGTTCTTCCAGATCCAGCTGATCATGACCGCGGGGAGAGCCCACGTCATGTCGTACAGCCACTCCACGCGTGGGAGTCCGAGCTTCCCGAGGTAGTAATTGACGAGCCCGATACTGGGATTGAATAGCCAGACCCAGAGCATGGCCGCCGCCGCCATGGGGATCATGGTCGGGTAAAAGACCGCGGCACGGTAGACGCCGCGGAGGAACCCCAAGGGCTCGTTCAGCAGGATGGCCAGTACCAGACCGAGGGCGATGCTGACCGGAATGGCCACCGCGGCTAGCATTGCCGTATTCCGGAGCACAAGATGAAAAACGGGGTCGGCCAGAAGCGTTGCGTAATTGCGCAGGCCAGCGAAGACGGGTTCGGGCCGCGATAGGTTCCATTCAAGTAGGCTCATGGCTATGGCCCGGAGCATGGGCCAATAGGTGAATATCGCTAGGAATAGCAGGGAGGGCAGGAGGTAGAGAAAGGCCTGCGCTCCTCGCTGCCCTCGCCAGGAAGCTCTGGAGTGTGCCACTTGCCCTCGGGCTCCCGCTAACGCTTCAACCAGGCGCCCAGTGCCTGCTCCGCCTCCTGCTGAGCCCGACGCAGAGCCACCTCCGGTGCCACTCGACCTCCCGTCGCGTCATCAAGTGCGCGCTTCAGAATCTCGCGGAGGCGCTGGAAGTTCGGCGCCATAATTTTTCCGTAAGCGTACCGGAGCTGCTCTCGTGCGACCAGGTACTCCGGGTTCTTGGTGACGAACTCCTTCATGGCGGGCACCTCGTAAGCGGAGCGGCGGACGGCGATATAGCCGGAGGCCATCGACCAGCGTGCCGCGCGTTCGGGAGTCACCATCCACCGGATGAATCTCCACGCGGCGTCCTGGTGCGCTTTCGGGATCTTCTTAAACACGTAGAAATTACCGCCTCCCACTTCCACAGCATACTGCTTTTTCCTCGGCAGGAAGGCTACTCCAAAGGGAAAGCGTGCGGAGTTCTTGAGGAAGGTCAAAATTCCCGTGGAATGGTACAACATTGCTGTGCGGCCGGCTACAAAGTCAGGGGGAGTGGAGGCCCAGGTGCTGTGAGGGGGAGCTACTTTGAGCTCATTCGTCAGTCGAACCCAGAATCGTAACGCCTCCACTGCTTCAGGGCTATCCAAGCGGAGCTGCCGGCGACCATAATCGAGGAGAACACCACCATTTTGCCGCACGAATGCCTCGAAGAGCCAGTCGTTCCATCCGCCGCTGATCGTGACTCCCCAGCGCTGCACGCCACCAGCAGCGTCTCGCTTGACAAGTCGCTTGGCATAGTCTTCCAGGTCTTCCCATGTGGCCGGCGGTGTCTCCGGGTCTAAGCCGACCTCCTTGAAAGCATCTTTGTTCCAATAGAGGACCGGCGTGCTCCGCTGGAACGGTACGGCGTAGAATCGTCCGTCCGAGTAACTGTTCTGGAGGAAGGCCGGGAAGAAGTCACGCAACCATTCGCGGCCCTCGGCGCGCGCGTAGGAGTCGAGAGGGATAATCGCGTCCATGGCTAAAAGCGTCGGCATCTCGGAGATCTCTACGATGGCGATGTCGGGAGGGTTCCCGGCCATTACCGCAGTCTGTACTTTCTGCATCGTCGGGTCGTAGTCGCCTGAGTAAACGGCTACGACTTCCACATCCGGCGTTTGTCGGTTGAACTCAGCAACCATTTCGTCGATCACGCGAGCCAGCGGGCCAGCCACGCCTACGGGGTAGTAAAAGGTGAGGCGGACCAGTTGCGGGCCAGGCGCGCCAACCGCGGTAGCGACCAGGAGACCGATTAACAGTCCAGCCAATCCGAGCTGCCAGGACCGCAGTCGGGTTCTCCTCATTGCACTCACCCCCTTTTGAGGCGTCTACGTCGGTAAGCTTCGGCACGCCGCCGACCGATCTGATGCTGGAAGACCCGTGTTAAGAGTTCATAAAAGTCGAGGACCCCCTCGACCCCGTTCGGGATCGAGCGGGTCCTCTCTCGTCTCTCCCGCCCCTTCTAGTTTTCCTAGAGGGAACTATACGCCGCAGCCCCTAGGGCGTCAAGGCTTCGGGGCGGTGGCCGCATGGATTCGTAGACCCCAGAGCCGCCTAGCGCTGGCGGACACCCCCACCGCCCCCGACCGGAGGATGACTGCCACCTGTTCGGGCTGGGTCACCAGCCCCGCCCCGATCACCGGGTGGGGTACGGCAGCCCGCAGCTCCCGGATCACGTACGGCACCGCCAGCCCGGGCAGGACCTCCACCAGGTCCGGCTCCGAAGCCCTCACCGCTGCGGTGCCCGTCCGCAAAGCCTCCGAGTCCACCATGAAGACCCGGTGGATGGCCAGGAGCCCCGCCGCCCTGGCCTCCCGCAACAGGGGCCCCCGGGTACTCACCACCCCCGCCGCCCCCAGCTCCCTCAGCAGTCGGATCCCCGCCGCATCCTTGCCCACCCCCTCCACCAGGTCCAGGTGGACGTAGACCGGGATCCCGGAGTCCCCACAGCGCGCCAAGGCCTCCCGCAGCCCGAACACGTCGCCCTTGAAGAAGAAGATGGCTGCCGCCCCACGGCGGCGGGCCTCCTCGACGTCCTCCAGGCTGCGAACCGCGGGCACCACGGGCAGCTCCCGCAGCCGCGCTAGGAGCGCTTCCACCGCGCCGGTGTGCCCGTGCGCCACTGTTGCAGCTCCCTCCCGCCACGTGCCCAGTTGGGGTGCCGCCACAGGTGGACCATTCCACTCCTCCGGCTCCGTCTCCTCCGGAGCTGCAAGACTCCCTTTCCACGGTCCTTCGGGTGCCGCACAATGGAGCCGGAGACCGTCTCCCACAACCGACCACGGAGGTCACGCCATGGCGCTCCGAGAGGAAGCCCTCGACTACCACGCCCGCGGCAGGCCCGGCAAGCTGGCCATCCACATCACCAAGCCCTTCGCGACGCAGCGAGACCTGTCCCTGGCGTACACGCCCGGCGTAGCGGAACCCGTGCGGGAGATCGCCCACACTCCCCTGGAGGCGTACCGGTATACCGCCAAGGGCAACCTGGTGGCGGTGGTGTCCAACGGGACCGCGGTGCTAGGGCTGGGGAACGTGGGAGCCCTGGCCAGCAAGCCCGTCATGGAGGGTAAGGCGGTCCTGTTCAAGCGGTTCGCGGACGTGGACGTGTTCGACATCGAGGTGGACACCACGGACCCGGAAGAGTTCGTTCGGGTCGTCCGGGCCATCGCGCCCACCTTCGGGGGGATCAATCTGGAGGACATCCGGGCACCGGATTGTTTCTGGATCGAGCAGCGACTGCGGGAGGAGCTGGACATCCCCGTGTTCCACGACGACCAGCACGGTACTGCCATCATCGCGGGCGCGGCCCTGCTGAACGCCCTGGAGCTGGTGGACAAGCGCATCGATGCGGTCCGGCTCGTCATCAGCGGCGCGGGGGCTTCCGCCATCGCCTGCGCGGAGTTCTTCCTGCTGCTGGGCATGCGGCGGGACCAGATCGTGCTGGTGGACACCAAGGGGGTCGTGTATCGGGGTCGTACGGAGGGGATGAACCCCTACAAGGAGCGGTTCGCTGCGGACACCCCGGCCCGGACCCTGGCGGAGGCCCTGGCCGGCGCGGACGTGTTTGTGGGTCTCTCGGCTCCCAACATCCTGACCGGCGAGATGCTGAAGACGATGGCCGCCCGCCCCATCGTCTTCGCCCTGGCCAACCCGGATCCGGAGATCCCGTATGAGGAAGCCCGCGCTGCGCGGCCGGACGCCATCGTAGCCACCGGACGGTCCGACTACCCGAACCAGGTGAACAACGTCCTGGGCTTCCCCTTCATCTTCCGGGGCGCCCTGGACGTACGGGCGCGCGCCATCAACGAGGACATGAAGCTGGCCGCGTGCCGGGCCCTGGCCGCCCTGGCCAAGCAGGAGGTGCCGGACTCCGTCCTGCGTGCCTATGGCCTGGAGAAGCTGGCCTTCGGGCCGGACTACCTGATCCCCAAGCCCCTGGACCCGCGGGTCGCGTTGTGGGTCGCGCCCGCGGTAGCGGAGGCCGCCATGCGTAGCGGGGTCGCCCGGCGGAACGTGGACCTGGAGGTCTACCGGGAGGAGCTGGCCCGGCGCCTGGTGCGCGGTCGCGAGGTGATGGGGGTGGTGTTCCAGAAGGCCCGCCGGGACCCCAAGCGCATCGTCTTCAGCGAGGGCGAAGAGCCGAAAATCCTGCGCGCCGCGGCCATCGTGGCGCAGGAGGGGATCGCCACGCCCCTGCTCCTCGGCCGGGAGGCGGTGGTGCGGGCGCGCATGGAGGAGCTGCGGATCAACGGCGCCATCCAGGTGGTGGACCCCGACCGGTTCGACGGGCTCGAGGCGTACGCGCAGGAGCTGTACCGGCTGCGCCAGCGCAAAGGGGTCACCCTTCGCGAGGCCCGCACCCTGATCCGCCAGCCCAACTACTTCGGGGCCATGATGGTGCGCAGGGGGGACGCGGACGGGTTCGTGGCGGGGCTCACCTACCACTACCCGGACGTGATCCGGCCCGCTCTCCAGGTCATCGGCCCGGGGCCGGGGGTCAGCCGCGTGGCGGGCCTGTACCTCATGATCCTGGACGGCCGGGCGTACCTCTTCACGGACCCCACGGTGAACATCGATCCCACCGAGGAGGAACTGGCGGAGATCGCCATCATGGCTGCGGACAAGGCCCGGGAGTTCGACCTGGAGCCGCGCGTGGCCATGATCTCCTTCTCCAACTTCGGGTCCACCCGCCACCCCCGGTCCGACAAGGTGGCTCGGGCCACGGAGCTGGTGAAGGAGGCCCGCCCGGACCTCATGGTGGACGGCGAGATGATGGCGGACGTGGCCCTTTCCCCCGAGCTGCGGGCGGAGGACTACCCGTTCTCCGCCCTGGTGGGCGAGGCCAACGTGCTGGTGTTCCCGAGCCTGGAGGCCGCGAACGTGGCCTACAAGCTGGTCCAGCGCCTAGGAGGAGCTGTCGCGGTGGGGCCGATCCTCATGGGGATGGCGAAGCCGGTGCACGTGCTCAGCCGCGGCGCGGAGGTCAGCGACGTGGTGAACATCACGGCCATTGCCGTGGTGGACGCCCAGACCCCGAGGAAACCGGTGGGCGTCCGCTCGCTGTCCGGGGTCCGGCTGTGAGGGCTACTCCTTCTTGCGCTTGGCCCGCTCCACGTAGGTGCTGGTGGCCACCTCCACCCGCACCCACTCCCCGGGCGCGATGAAGGGGGGCACGAGGATCACCAGGCCGTTCTCCAGCCGCGCCTCCTTCCACACGTTCTCGTTGCCCACCGAGCGCGTGGGCGGCGCGGTCTCCACCACCTGCAGCTCCACCACGTCCGGAAAGACCACGCCCACCGCTTGGCCCTCCGAGAACTCTACGGGAACCGTGCTCCCCTCCGTGAGGTAGGCGGCGGCCGGGCCCAGTCGCTCGTTGTCAATGGACACCTGCTCGAAGGTCTCGCTGTCCATGAAGTGGGTGGCCTCCGCGTCGCGGTACAGCACCTGCATGGGGCGGCGCTCCAGCTGGACGTCCTCCACGGTCTCATCGGCCCGGAAGCGCACCTCGCGGACCGCGCCGGTGTGCAGGTTGCGGAGCTTCGCGTGGGTCACCCCACCCATCTGCCCGCCCCCCGCGTGGTAGGACGCCGTCACGACCTTGTACAGCTCCCCTCCGACCCGGATGGCCATCCCGCTGCGGAGTTCGGACGCCACCACCATGGTCCGCTCCTCCCGCCCGCGCCTCCACGCTCTAGTATAGGCAGGCGGGCCCCCTCACGGGGACTCAGACCCGCGGAGCTGCGTCCACAGGCTCGCGGCTTCCTGCGTCCTGTCCAGCTCCACGTCTGCCAGCCGCACCACAGAGCCCCGGGCCACCGCGGATCGCACCCGTACCCCGTGCGCGAGCCCCACGGGCAGAGCGTCGAGCCCGTCCGCCTCCTGCGCGGGCAGGAGCTTACCGAACACCGTGTACCCCCCCTCCCCGTCCAGGACGTCCCCTGGCCTCAGGTCCCTTTTGGCTACCGCCACCACCTCCGCCAGCCGCTCTGCGGGCTGGCCCGTGGCTTCGCCCCGCAGCACCGCCCGGGCCACGCTCACACCGACCTCCAGGCCCACCCAGTGCGTCGGGCGGTACAGGGCCGCGTACGTTCCTGAGGAGTCAGTCCGGATCCCGTACTCGGAGAAGCAACGTGCCACGTAGTCGGAACCCGCCCGCACCACCACGAACACACCCCACCGCAGGTCCCCGGGGACCGGGCTGCCGTCCGGGTTCAGGCTGGACACCACCTCCAACGTGCCCGCCCGCTCCAGGATCCCGCCCGCGTCCCGCGGCTTGCAGACCTCCGGCAGTCCGTCCACCCCGCAGGCCGGAAACTGCAGGCCCCCGCTCTGCGGTACGAGTCCCGTGGCGTTGGCCACCGCCGCCATCTCGATGGCGGACTTGGTGCCGTCCAGAAAGGAGGTGAACATGCGGGCGTTGTAGTCGCCGGCCGCCACCATCTCCGGAGTGAACCCGTAGTGCTCCCACACCTGGTCAGGTGTGACGAAGGCGTAGCCGGGCAGGTAGCGGGTGCCCTTTCCCGCGCAGACGACCTCGAACCCGCAGACCCGGGCCCAGTCCACCAGCTCGCAGATCAGCGCCGGCTGATCCCCGTACGCCAGGGTGTAGACCACCCCCTGCTCCCGAGCCCGCCGCGCCAGGAGCGGCCCCACCAGCACGTCCGCCTCCACGGTGACCATGACCACGTGCCGGCCCGCCCGGATGCCCTCCAGGGCGTGCCGGACGGCGGCCGCGGGAGAGCCCGTGGCTTCCACCAGCACGTCCAGGGCGGGGGCCCGGATCAGGGCCTGAGCGTCGTCGGTCACCCACGTCGTCCCCTGCCGTAGCGCCGCGGCCGGGTCCGGTGCGGAGAACCGTTCCTCTGGCCAGCCTGCGCGCCTCAGGCTCTCTTTAGCCCTGTCCGGCGACAGGTCGCAGACGCCCAGCACCTGCAGCCCCGGGGTGTGCAGGGCCTGGGCGAGGAACATGGTTCCGAACTTTCCGGTGCCCACGAGTCCGACCCGTACCGGCCTGCCCTGCTCCGCCCGCCGGGCCAACTCCGGGGCGAGCCCGCCGAACCCTGGGTCCCGTTCTCTCACCATGGCGTCCTCCGTCCTTCACCTGGCCTCGGCAGGGAACTTGTGACCCCGCGTGGTACCATCATGACCGTCACGGACAGGAAAGAAAAACGGGGAAGGGAGGCCTGGCATGAGGCGCTACGGGTTGCCCGGACTGGTGGTGGCCGCGCTGCTCGCGGCCCTGGTGGCGGGGGCCGACGGCCCGGTGGGAGCCCAGTCGGTCCCGCGGCAACTGCGCATCGCCATCGGCATCGACGCGGACCGCCTGGACCCGGCTGAACAGACCACCACGACCATCGCCAACATCGTGGACTACATGTTCGAGACCCTGGTGGACCTGCACCCCATCAAGCAGCAGATCGTGCCCCGGCTGGCGACCCGGTGGCAGGTCTCCCGGGACGGCCTCACCTACACCTTCACCCTGCGCCGCGGGGTACGTTTCCACGACGGCACGCCGCTCAACGCGGAGGCCGTCAAGTTCAGCCTGGAACGGCTGAAGGACCCCAAGGTGGCCATGGCCCTGCGGTTCCTCGTCCAGCCCGTACAGTCCGTGGAGGCCGTGGGCGAGGACACCGTCCGAATCCGGCTGAACAAGGTCACCCCCACCTTCCTGTCGGACCTGTCCACCACGCAGTTTGCCATCGTCTCTCCGGCCGCGGTGCAGCGCGCGGGGGACCGCTGGCGGTCGGCGCCGGTGGGGGGTGGCACGGGCCCGTACATGTTCAAGGAGTGGCGTCGCGGGGACTCCATCCTTCTGGAGCGCAACCCCAACTACTGGGGCAAGAAGCCCCTGTTTGACGAGATCCTGTTCCGGGTGGTCCCGGACGCCGGCACCCGCCTGACCCAGGTCCTGGCCGGGGACGTGCACCAAGCCATGCTGCCCCCGGCGCCGGACGTCAAGGGGCTGCGGCGCAACCCCCAGGTGAAGGTGGTGGAAGCGCCCAGCGACCGGGTGATCTTCGTGGCCATGAACACCCAGTGGGGCCCCTTCAAGGACGTCCGGGTCCGGCAGGCCATGAACTACGCGGTCAACAAGAAGGCGATTCTGGCCAGCGTGCTGTTCGACCTGGGTACGGTGTCCGACTCGCCCTGCCCGCCCATGATGTTCGGATACCACAAGGTCCGGGACGGGGGCTGGCCCTTCAGCCCCACGCGGGCCAAGGAGCTCCTGGCGCAGGCGGGCTACCGGGACGGGTTCGAGGTGAACTTCTTCACGCCCACGGGTCGGTACATCCAGGACTTCCAGTTCGCACAGGCCATCGCAGGCCAGCTCCGCAACGTGGGCGTCCGGGCGAACGTCACCACCATGGACTGGCCGAGCTACGTGGCCATGATCCAGACGCCCCTGGAAAGGACGCGGATCCAGATGCTCGTGCTGGGCTGGGCGTGGCCGGTGCTGGACTGCGACGGGGTCCTGTACGGTCAGTTCCACTCCTCCAGTCACCCGCCGCGCGGCCTGGGCCCCGCCTTTTACAGCAACCCGCGGGTGGACCAGCTCCTGGACCAGCAGCGGCAGGAGGCCAACGTGGAACGCCGGAAGGCCCTCCTCAAGGAAGCACAGGAGACCATCTGGAACGACGCCCCGTGGATCTGGTTGTGGAGCCAGAAGTGGTACGTGGTGACCACCCGGAACCTGGACGGTGTGCTCATCCACCCCATCGAGAAGTGGACGGCCCTGTGCGAGCCCCAGGAGCCGGCGGTAGGCCACCACTGCGTGAACTGGAGGTGACGGCCTAGCCTGCTTTGGGGGCGTACATCCTCCGCCGGTTGGCCCTGGCGGTCCCGACCCTGGTCGGGGTCACGGTGGTGGTGTTCGCCCTCATCCGGTTGGTACCGGGCGACCCTGCCCGGCTCGTGCTGGGCCTGCAGGCCTCGGAGGAGGAAGTCCAGCGCCTGAGGGTCCAGCTGGGGCTGGACCAACCGTTGCCGGTGCAGTACGCCCGGTTCCTCGGGCGGCTCGTCCAGGGTGACCTGGGCAGGTCCGTGGTCACGGGCGAGCCGGTCACGCGGGAGATCGCTGCGCGGCTGCCGGCCACGGTTCAGCTGGCGGTGGCCAGCACCCTGCTGGCCACCGTCGCCGGGATGGCCGCGGGCGTGATCTCCGCCACCCGGCAGTACTCGTGGGTGGACTACCTCGTGATGACCGTGGCCCTGTTCGGCATCTCCCTGCCGGTTTTCTGGCTGGGTCTCATGCTGATGCTGCTGTTCAGCGTGCACCTCCGCTGGCTGCCCGCGGGGGGGTACGGGACGCCCGCACACCTGGTCCTGCCCACGATAACCCTGGCGGCGTTCTCCGTGGCCATCATCGCCCGCATGACCCGCAGCAGTCTCCTGGAGGTGCTGCACCAGGACTACGTCCGCACCGCGTGGGCGAAGGGCCTGGGCGCGCGGGCGGTGGTCCTGCGCCACGCCCTGAAGAACGCCCTGATCCCGGTGGTGACCGTCATCGGGCTGCAGTTCGGAGGCCTGCTGGGAGGGGCCATCCTCACGGAGACGGTGTTCGCCTGGCCCGGGATGGGCCGGCTCCTGGTGGGGGCCATCGTGGCCCGCGACTACCCCGTGGTCCAGGGCGCGGTCCTGGTGTTCGCCGCCCTGTTCACCCTGGTCAACCTGGCGGTGGACGTGCTGTACGCCTATGTGGACCCGCGCATCCACTACGGTTAGCTGGGCCGGCGCCCGGGAGGCAGCCCGTACCCCGCCCACGGTGTGGCGGCGGCTGCGCCGCCACCGCACCGCGGTGGCCGGTCTGGCCGTCCTGGCCACGCTCCTGTTCGTGGCCGCGGCGGCGCCTCTGCTGTTCCCCGAGGACCCCACGGAGCCGCGGTTCGAGCGGGTCCTGCGGCCGCCCTCGTGGGAACACCCCCTGGGTACGGACAACCTCGGCCGTGACCTGCTGGCCCGGATCGCCTACGGGGGCCGCGTCTCCTTTGTCATCGGCGTGCTGGCGGTGAGCTTCAGCGCGCTGGTGGGAGTGCCGGTGGGACTGCTGTCGGGCTACTACGGCGGGAAGTTCGACCTGGTCGTCCAGCGCCTCGTGGACCTGCTTCTGGCCTTCCCGGGATTTCTTCTCGCCCTGACGCTGGTGGCCGTGCTGGGGGTCGGGGTGACCAACGTGGTGGTGGCCGTGGGCCTCGCCTCCGCTCCCGTGTACGTCCGGCTGGTGCGCGGGGTGGCCCTGTCGGTACGCCAGCAGACCTTCGTGGAAGCCGCGAGGGCCCTGGGCGCTTCGGACCGCCGGATCCTGTTCCGGCACGTACTGCCGAACTGTACCGCGCCCGTGATCGTGCAGTCCACCCTCCAGCTGGGCACCGCGATCCTCACCGCTGCCGGGCTGGGCTTCCTGGGGCTGGGCGTAAAACCGCCGACGCCCGAGTGGGGGACGATGCTGGGAGAGGGTCAGACCTACCTTTTCTCCTCCTGGTACATGGCCACGTTTCCGGGCCTGGCGATCTTCCTGACCGTGTTGGCCTTCAACCTCCTGGGGGACGGCTTGCGGGACGCCCTGGATCCCCGGATGAAACTGCCGTAGGAGAGTCGCCGATGAGCGGGAGCGTACGGCTCGAGGACATGACCTGGCCCGAAGTTCAGGCAGCTCTACAGGCTGGCGTACGGACCGTGGTGGTGGTCGCCGCATCCACCGAGCAGCACGGGCCCCACCTGCCCCTGAGCACCGACGCCCTGATCGCGGAAGCCGTGGGCGAGCGGGTGGCCCGTCGGCTGGGAGCCTTGGTGGCGCCGGTGATCCGTCCGGGGTGCTCCGACCACCACCTGGCCTTCCCCGGCAGTCTTTCGGTCTCGCCCGGACTCCTGGTCGAACTCCTGGCCAGCTACGTGCGGTGCCTGGTGCCCTACGGGTTCGACACCTTCGTGCTGCTCTCTTCCCACGGTGGCAACTTCCGGCCCTTGGAGGATGCCGCCCGGAGGCTCCGGGACGAGTACGGGCCGAGGGGCGTCCGGGTGGTGGCGGTGGCGGGAGACGCGGCGCTGGTGGACATGATGCGGGAGATGGTGGACGTGGCCGCGCGCCTGGGAGCGCCCCAGGACGTGGACGCCATCCACGCGGACGCCTGCGAGACATCCATCGTGATGCACCTGCGGCCCGACCTGGTGCGCGCCGACCGGATCGAGGCGGGGTTCACCGGAAGGCTGGACCTGGACACCCTGTTCCACAAGGGGCTGCGGGCCGTCACGGCCAACGGGATCCTGGGCGACCCGCGGCGTTCGAGCGCCGAGATCGGCGCTGCAGTCCTGGACCGGCTGGTGGACCACCTGGTGGACCGCGTCCGCGCGCAGCTGGGTACCTGACTTCTCCACAGCGAGGAGGCGTGGCGATGCCACCCCTCTTGCCGCAGGGCGGAGCTTCAGCCGAGCCCCCGGGGGAACTCCGTGTCCACCCTCCGGGCGGCATTCACCAGCTCCCTGGCGGCGGTCAGGTAGCCCGAGAGGGCTCCCACGTTGCCCTTGAGGATCTTCAGTTTGCCGCGCATTACGGCCGCCAGCGGGTCCAGCTCGCCTTCCAGGACCTGCTTCCACGTCTCAGCCTTGGCGCTGATCACGTAGGGAGCGCTTTCGAGGTCATCCTCCGTCGCCACTCTCGCGTCGCGGCACTCGCCGCGGTAGAGGTCGAGAAGGATCGCCCGATTCTCCTCGATGCCCAGGGACGGGTCGGCCTCCAGGACCAGGACGAGCGGCCACTCCCAGGTGCGGGCAGCCTCTCGGTAGTTGGGGTTGGCGTTGATTCGCTCCTGGTAGGCCTTGGCCCACTCCGCCGAGAAGGCCTCGTATGCCATGGGGCCCTCCCTCCTGTCCGCCTGACGTGATCCTGCACCCTTCAGCGGTCAAGGACACGGGGCCATCTGTTTCTTGAGGAGCGCGGATCAAACCGCGATCGCCCCGGCCCGGAAATCCGAGGTCCCCATCCGGACGTTCACCAGGGCCGGCTTGCCCGAGGCCAGCGCCCGCTCCAGGGCAGGCCGCACCTCCTCCGGCCGTTCCACCCACTCGCCGTGCCCCCCCAGGGCGACGACCACCTGATCGTACCGGGCGTGGCTGAGGGCTGTGGCCACCGCCCGCTCGAGGCCGAACAGCTGCACCTGCAGCCGGCGGATCTGAGTCCACGCGGCGTCGTTCCCCACCACGGCCACGAAGGGGAGCTCCTGCCGTACCGCCGCCTCGTACTCCAGCAGGTCCAGCCCGGCCGCACCGTCGCCGAGGAGGACCACCACGGGTGCCTCCGGCCGCAGAACGCGGGCCGCCAGGGCAAAGCCCAGCCCCACTCCCAGCGTCCCCAGCGGACCCGGGTCAAGCCAGCCGGCAGGGTACCGGCGCGGCCGGACGACTTTCGCCGCGGTGCCGATGAAGTCCCCACCGTCCCCGATCACCGTCGTGCCCGGGGGCAGGGCAGCGTCGATCTCCGCACAGAGTCGGAGCGGATCTACGGGAACGGCCTCGCTGGTCAGACCCGCCCGCATCCGGTCAGCCTCCTGGTGCTCTGCCTCCCGCAGATGGTTCAGCCATTGCTGGCGGGCCCGCGGGTCCTCCGGCTCGAGACCCGCTTCCACCAACTGGTCGAGCACCGCCCCCGTGTCCCCAGGCAGGCCGACCTCCACGTCCCGGTTGCGACCCAGTTCGGCGCCGTCGAGGTCGATCTGGATCAGCCGGGCGTCCCGGTTGATGGCCTTGCCGTAGTCCAGACGGAAGTCGAGGGGCGTCCCTGCCACCAACACCACGTCCGCGTCCGCGAGGGCCTGCTTGCGGCTCAGCTGGAAAAAGTAAGGATCCTCGGGCCCCATCACCCCACGGGCCATCCCGCTGGTGAACACCGGGACCTGGCCCGCCCGTGCGAAGCGCGCCACGGCTTGCGGATCGTGAGACCACTGGACCTGGCTGCCGACCAGGGCCACGGGCCGACGAGCCTGGCGGAGCACGGCCGCGGCTCGCTCCGCGTCCGAGGGGCTGGCCGGGGAGGGCGGTCGGTCCGGCACCGGAGCCGGGAAGCGGATCGCTTCCAGGTCCACCTGCGCGAAGATCACGTCCAGCGGGATCTCCACGTACACGGGACCGGGAACGCCGTACAGGCTCCTGCGGAAGGCCAGGTTCAGGATCTCCGGCAGGCGCTTGGGGTCCTGGACCTGCACCGCCCACTTCGTGATGGGGCGCACCACGCTCAGGTGGTCCATCTCCTGCAAGCTGCCACGGCCCGCGTGCTCGAGGGGCCCCTGGCCCCCGAGGACGACCACGGGCGACTGGGCGCGGTGGGCATTGGCGATGGCGGTGACGGCGTTCATCACCCCGGGGCCAGCCGTGACGGCGGCGACCCCGGGCCGCCGGGTGATGCGGGCATACGCGTCTGCCGCGTACACCGCCGCCTGCTCGTGACGGACGTCAACCACACGGATGTCCTCATCCAGGCAGCCGTCGTAGACGGGCATGATGTGACCACCGCAAAGCGTGAAAAGGGCTCGGACTCCCTCCCGGGCCAGTGCACGAGCGACCACGCGCCCAGCATGGACGAGCGCCACGGCGGTACCCCTCAGCGGATCAGTGGTCTCCGCATCCAACCGGTTTCAAGTCATGATGATACCGGAAACGTGGCCCTGGGGGTCCGGGTTCGGGACAAGGAGGTGACGGATGTTCCCGCAGGGACGGAGCGTGGTCATGGCTAGGCGCGGGATGGTGGCTTCCGGCCATCCCCTCGCCTCCGCCGCTGGGCTTCGGGTGCTCATGTCCGGGGGAAACGCCATAGATGCGGCGGTGGCGACAGCCGCGGTCCTGGGTGTCGTACAGCCCATGATGAGCGGCGTGGGCGGCGATACGTTCCTCCTCTACTACCCCGCCCGGGAGGGGCGGGTCTGGGCCCTCAACGGGAGCGGCATCGCACCGTATGCGGCCACCCGCGAGTTTTTCCTCGACCGGGGCTACACGCGGATGCCCTTCCGGGGCATGCTCTCCGTTTCGGTGCCCGGGGCCGTGGACGCCATGGTCACCGCGCTCGAGCGGTGGGGAAGCGGGAGGTTCTCCCTGGCGCAGCTGCTGGAACCCGCGATCTTCTACGCGGAAGAGGGGTTCCCGGTGACCGAGAAGGTCAGTGTTTGGATCGCGGAGGCGGAGGAGATCCTGAAAGCTGATCCCTCCACCGCCCGGATCTACCTTCCCCAGGGCAGGCCACCCCGCCCGGGGGAGGTCCTGGTCCAGAAGGACCTGGCGCAGACCCTGCGTTGGATCGCCCAGGGCGGGCGGGAGGTCTTCTACCGGGGCGAGCTGGCGCGATCCATCGTGCGGTACTGCCGCGAGCACGGGGGGCTGCTCACGGAGCGGGAGTTCGCGGAGCACCAGAGCGAGATCTACGCGCCGCTGGAAACGACCTACCGCGGCTACCGCGTCCTGACCACCGCCCCTCCCTCCCAGGGCCTGATCCTGCTGGAGATGCTCAACATCCTGGAGGAGTTCGAGCTTTCCCGGCTGGGCTGGGGGTCTCCCGATACCGTCCACCTCACGGTGGAGGCCAAGAAGCTGGCTTTCGCGGATCGGCTGGGGTACGCGGGCGATCCCCGGTTCGTGGACACCCCCGTCGGGACGCTCGTGTCGAAGGAATACGCCCGCCGCCGGGCCCGGGAGATCCATCCTTCCCGGGCCAGCGCCGAGCCCCGGCCCGGCTCCCTCCGGGAGGAACTGGGCGCCACCACCTACTTCGCGGTGGCGGACGCGGAGGGGAACCTGGTCTCCTACATCACCAGCCTCTCCGCGAGCTTCGGGTGTGCGCAGGTGGTGGAGGGAACAGGGATCCTGCTCAACAACCGGGCGGGAAGGGGGTTCACCCTGGAGGCGGGGCATCCGAACGTGATCGCACCCGGCAAGCGCACCATGCACACCCTGATGTGCTTCATGGCCCTTCACCCGGACGGGCGTCCCTTCCTGGTGTGGGGCACCCCGGGCGGGGACGGACAGCCTCAGTGGTGCGCCCAGGTGTTCACCAACCTGGTGGACTTCGGCATGAACGTCCAGCAGGCCGTGGAAGCGCCCCGCTGGCTGAGCTTCCCCGGTACGGACCCCGCAGACCTCCCGGCACCCTTTGAGCTGCGCATGGAACCCGGCTTTCCCGAAGAGACCATTGCGGAGCTCCGGCACCGCGGGCATCGGGTGGTCCCCATGTCCGGATTCGCCGGTGGGGCTCAGGTGATTCGGGTGGACCCTGCTGGCGTGTATCACGGAGGCTCCGATCCCCGCGTGGACGGGGCCGCCGTGGGGTGGTGACGGAGATCCCGCCGAAGAGGCGCTCAGACACCCCGCCGCTGGACGACCAGGCCGGGAGAATCCCCTCGGCCCCCGAGCAGGCTGCGAACGGGTTTTCGCGCTGACCGATGGCCCAAGGGGTTAATACCGTCCGGGCACGGTGCAGGAGTCCGGCGGGGGGTGCCGCAAAGAAAAGCGCGGGAGGTGGGAGTGTGCGCTGGCTGGCGGGACTGGTGGTGCTGGCGGTGGGCGTGCTAGGGGTCGGGCAGGGACTCTCCGTCTCCGCTGCGGTCCGGATTCGCTACTACGGCCACGCCTTTTTCGTGGTCACAGCTCCCGACGGGGTTCGATTCGCCATCGACCCCTACGGCCAGATCGGTTACCCCCTGCCGGAGGTGTCCGCGGACGTGGTCCTGGTCACTCACGAGCACCGGGACCACAACAACGTGGGACTGGTCCGCGGGGCGCGGACGGTGTTGCGGGGCTTAACGGCAGACGGCCGGGATTGGAACCGGATCCGCGAGCGCGTGGGCGTCACCACGGTCACCTCCATCCCCTCCTTCCACGACGACCAGGGGGGCACCAGCCCGCGCGGCCTCAACACCTTCTTCCTGATGGAGATGGGTGACCTCCGGCTGGCCCACCTGGGAGACGTGGGTCAGCCTGCCCTCACGGACGCGCAGCTTCGGGCGCTGGGCAGGCTCGACGTGCTGATGATCCCTGTGGGCGACGGCCCCTTTACCATCGGTGCGGCCGAGGCCACCCGGATCACCGAGCAGCTCCAGCCCGCGGTGGTCATCCCCATGCACTACAAGACCGCCGCCCGACCCGACTGGCCCGGCACGGACGAGGGACCGTTTCTGGCAGGCAAACGCGACGTCCTGCGGACCGGGACCACGTACGAGGTCCGCAAAGACCGTCTCCCCAGACCGACCCGCGTGGTGGTGATGGCCTGGAGATAGACTCTCCCCTCGCGTACGACGCGCCACAGTGAGGGGACAGCTCACGCCCGACGCCGTCGCGGCCCGTACCGCCGTGCACCTTCTACTGGATCAGCCGGCGGCGCAGCAGCGCCGCCGGGACGGGCAGGAGCACCACGGCCACCGCCGCCAGCCAGAGCACCTCCGGGACCGCGGCCACCGGGGTCCCGAAGGCCAGGGCCCGGGTCGCGCGCACCACGTGGTACAGGGGCGTGAACCACGCCGCGGTCTGCACCCACCCCGGTAGGGCGTCCAGGGGGAAGAAGATCCCGCTGAACATGAACATGGGCGTGATCCACAGCGAGAAGTAGTACGTGAACAGGTCGATGGAGGGTGTCACCGCGGTGAACGCCAGGGCCACCGTGGAGAACACGACCCCGCTGACGAAAAACACCCCGGGGAGGGCCAGCGCCCACAAAGACCGTACCACGCCGAACAGGGCCACCACCAGGAGGAAAGCGGTCCCGTAGATCACGCTGCGGGTGGCGCCCCACAGGACTTCCCCCACCGCCACGTCCTCCGCGGAAAGGGGGGTGGTGATGATGGCGTCGTAGGATCGGTCGTAGTAGAACTGCACGTAGGCATTGTACGTACACTCGAAGGTGGCGCCGAACATCGCCGCGGAGGCCGCCAGACCCGTGGCCACGAATGCCACGTACGGGAGGCCCTGGATCTCCCTCAGGTAGGCCCCGAGCCCGAGCCCGAGGGCCAACAGGTACACCACGGGTTCCAGGAAGTTCTCCGGCACCGTGAAAGCGAACGTCTTCCGGAAGATCAGCAGGTTCCGCTGCCAGAACCGGAAAGCCCCCACCGGCGAGAAGTCCATCACTCCCGCAACCTCCTGCCCGTGAGCCGCAGGAACACGTCCTCCAGGGTCGCCCGCCGCAGGACCACCGCCTCGAGGGGAAGCCGGAGGGCCCGCACCCGGTGCACCAGCTCTTCACCGTCGCGGGTGTGGAGGAACACCCGGTCGCCCGCCACCTCAAAACCCTCCGCGAGCCCCGCTGCCTGCTCCGCCACGGCCCGCGCCAGGGCTCCGTCCCCCGCCACCTGCAGCTCCACCACCTCCCGCCCCACGTAGCGGTCCACCAGCTCCCGGGGCGGTCCTTCGGCCACGATGCGCCCGTGGTCCACGATGGCCACCCGGTCGCACAGGTGCTCGGCCTCCTCCATGTAGTGGGTGGTCAAGATCTGGGTCACTCCCCTACGCTTGAGCTGTCGCAGCCGGTCCCACACCGCGTGGCGCGCCTGGGGATCCAACCCGGTGGTGGGCTCGTCCAGGACCAGCAGCCGGGGGTTGGCCATCAGGGCCCGGGCGATCATCAGTCGGCGCTGCATCCCCCCCGACAGTTTTGACACCCGGTCGTCCGCCCGTGCCTCCAGCTCCGCGAAGGCCAGCAGCTCGTCCGCCCGACGCCGCGCCTCCGCCCAGGTCAGGTCGAAGTACCGCCCGTACACCACCAGGTTCTCCCGGACGGTGAGGGCGTCGTCCAGGGTCACGGACTGGTGCACCACGCCCAGCTGGCGTTTGATGGCCCTCCCATGACGCCGCACGTCCAGTCCGAACACGCGCAACGAACCGGCCGTGGGGCGGGCGGTGCAGCAGATCATGCGCATGGTGGTGGTCTTGCCGGCTCCGTTGGGCCCGAGGAAGCCGTAGCACTCCCCCCTCCCGGACCTGGAAGGAGATCCGATCCACGGCCACCAAACTCCCGAACCGTTTGATCAGCTCCTCCGCTTCCACCAGGGCCACGTAGGCTGGATTCGGAGGATCCCCGCGGACTTCCTGGCCTCACAGTTGCCCTCAATCCCAGGGCCGGGTAGGGTCGGGCTTGAAGCCGTGGGACGGCCACGAGGGAGGTGAAGCGTATGGCGCACGAGGTGTACCCGCACCCCACACGGGAGCTGGCAGCCAGGCGTCGGGAGCTGCAGCCGGAGACCCTGGACGCCTTCCGGCGTTTCTCCCAGCAGGTGTTCGCCGAGGGAGCACTTCCCGCCAAGACCAAACAGCTCATCGCGGTGGCGGTGGCCCACGTGACGCAGTGTCCGTACTGCATCCGCAGCCACACCAAAGCCGCCCGACAGCACGGCGCCAGTCCGGAGGAGATCATGGAGGCCATCTGGGTGGCCGCGGAGATGCGGGCCGGAGCCGCCTACGCCCACGCCTTGCTGGCCCTGGACGCGCTGGAGCAGAACGGCGACTAGAGCCTCGCGGTCGGGCCGTCAGACCGCCGTCAGAACCCCGAGGAGCTGACGGTAGAGGTGCCGTCGCCGGACAGGGTCACAGTGACCGTGGCCCCTTCCACTCGGGTCCCCGAGCGGCCGGTGGCCACCATCTGGCAGGTGGTACCCCCGCACGAGGGGTAGGAGAAGTCCCAGTTCTCCGTGGGGGGCAGCGCGGCGCTGAACCCGTCGAACGTCTGCTTCTCTACATAGAAGCTCCAGGCGAACTCCCGCATCTCCTGCAGGCGCTCCGCGGCCTCGGCGAAGTACGCGTTGCGCCGTGCCGCGAGGTACGAGGGAAGCGCCAAGGCCAGCAGGATGCCGAGGATGACCAGGACCATGATCAGCTCGACCAGGGTGAAGCCGGCCTCGGATCTGCCGCGCACGGGAACCCTCCTTCCCTTCCCCGTACGCGGGTATTTACCCAAAAGGAGGAGGACTTAGACCCCCGGAAGGACGACCTGCCTTTTATCCGTCCGGATGCCCGGGCTGTCGGGCGGAGCCTTGCCGGCCCGCCGCGAGTTCCCGAAGGGGGCAGTACGCGTCCAGCCAGTCGGTGAACTGCTCCCGCGCCCAATGGGCCCAGGGGCGGTCGCCGTACTCGGCCCGCCGGGCGGCGGAGAAAACCCGCAGGTCATCCCCTCCGCCCCGGGCGGCGAACGAGAGCAGGAGCTGGCACGGGTAGTGCACGCACAGGCCGCAGTGCTCCACCCGCCGGCGCTTCGCGCACAGCCGGATGGGACACGCCGCCTGGCCCACGACCTCTTCCTGGGACGCGCACGAGAACGGGAGCGCCTCATACCACGCACTGCCCTCCCAGTAGGCCCCGCAGACCCCCGCGTACCACTCGGGCTGCCTCCCTCGCCAGTCACCTGCCACGGCTCACCGCCTCCTGCTACCAGTTAGCGGAGCGGCGACTGACCCGGCCATCGGCTCGACGCCCGATTCCGGACCGGTGGTATTCTGGGGACCGGAATGGTCGGCGTCCGGCTCGCTGCGGCGCTGTGGGCCGTAGTCCTGTTGGGCCCCCTGCTCGATCCCCACGCCCACGACCCGTACCACACGCACTGGGTGCTGTCCGACACCACGCCGGGCCCGCGATGGGACGTGCCGGCAGGCCAGTTCCCGGCAAGGCCCGACCGGGCCCCGCACCCCCCTGGGGTGGCTTGGCTCCGGGGCGCAGATCCGTCCGTGCCGGCGGTGCTGCACGCGGGAGCCCTGGTGCCGGGAACCGCCGCGCCTGCCTTGCTCGTGCCGCCCGGCCCCGGTCTCCCGCTAGACGCGGACTCCCGCAGCTTGTGGACTTCCGTGGACCTAGACCCCCAGGATCCCCCTCCCCGCGGCGCCTGACCACTGCTGGGTCAGCGGCTAAAAGATTTTCCTACGTCTGCGTCGGGCGGAAGAGGTGAGTGCATGCCCGGGAGGGTACTGGGTCTGTTCGCCGTCGTGGTCACGCTGGCGACGGCGGCCTGCTCCCGCACCGAGGCTCTCCGGGGCCAGCAGCTGGACCCCCCTCGCCCGGTCCCCGGCCTCGTGGCCCGGGACCACCGGGGGCAGGTGTTCCGTCTGGCGGACCAGCGGGGCAAGGTGGTGGTGCTGTTCTTCGGCTACACCACGTGTCCGGACGTGTGTCCCGGCACTCTGGCCAGGTGGAAACGGGTCCGGCAGCAGCTGGGCGGGGATGCGGCCCGGGTACGGTTCGTGTTCGTCACCGTAGACCCCGAAAGGGACACCGCTCAAAAGGTGCGGGAGTACCTGGAGCTGTTCAGCCGGGACTTCATCGGCCTGGTGGGCTCCGAGTCCGAACTGCGGCCCTTCTACCAAGCCTTCGGGGCCGCGTTTGAGAAGGTGCCGCAGCCGGGCAGCGCCGCAGGCTACCTGGTGGCGCACACCGCCGCCGTCCCGGTGGTAGACACCCAGGGACGCTGGCGGCTTCGGTTCACCCCGGAGACCTCCGTGGAGGACTACGTGCACGACCTGCGGGTGCTGCTCCGGGAGAGGAGATCGTGAAAACCGGTCAGGAGGTTGAGGATGAGGACGACGGCAATCGTCGCAGCCTTGCTGCTCGCTACGGGGCTAGCCCAGGCAGCGCACGCGCCGGTGGAGGTGAGGAACCCGTGGGCCCGTCCCGGGGCCCGCGGGGGCAACAGCGCGGTGTACATGGAGGTCCACAACGCCCAGCCGCAAGCTGACCGCCTGGTGGGCGCGGGCACCGACGTGGCGGAGGCGGTGGAGCTTCACGAGACCCGCATGGAGGGCGGGATGCACCGCATGAACAAGGTGGAGGCCATCGACGTACCGCCCAACGGCAGGGTGGAGCTGCGGCCCGGTGGCCTGCACATCATGCTGTTCCGGTTGAACACCGCCCTGCGGGCGGGTGACCGGTTCCCCCTGATCCTGCGGTTCGAGCGGGCCGGCCGTCTCACCGTGGAGGTGGTGGTACGCGAGCACGCGGCAGGAGGTGAGCACCGGTGAAAGCCCGCCGAGCTCCGCCGGGCTGGCCCCTGGCGGCCCTGGCGGGTGCAGGCTTCCTGTTGAGCGGGTACCTGTGGTTCGGCACCGGCGGGGCAGAGCTGGGGCTGTGCCCCGCCGGCAGCGGCTGCCAGGTGGTACAGTCCAGCCGGTACGCCTTCCTGTTGGGAGTCCCGCTTCCCGTGTACGGGCTCGCGTACTACGGCGTTCTGCTGGTGGTGTCGGGCTGGGGTACGGACCCCGCGCGGCGCTGGCAGCTGGCGCTGCCGGTAGCGGCCGCCGGTTCTGGGGCGTCCCTGGTGTTCCTGGGCGTGCAGCGCTTCGTCCTGCAGACCTTCTGCTCCCTGTGCGTCCTGTCCGCCGTGCTGTCCTTCGCTCTGCTCGCCCTGAGCTGGGCGTATACCCGCCCCAGGGTAGGGTGGCCGGTGCTGGTGCTGCCGGCGCTGGGCGCCCTGGTGGTGGTCGTGGGCGGCTACACCCTGACGGAACGCCAGACGGCGGCCCCCGCCTACGCGGAGGGGCTGGCCAAGCACTTGGCTGCGTCGGGCGCCAGGTTCTACGGAGCTTACTGGTGCCCCCACTGCGCGGAGCAGAAGCGGATGTTCGGCGACGCAGCACGGTACCTCCCGTACGTGGAGTGCGACGCTCGCGCTCCGGAGGGAAGACCCGAGGAGTGCAGGAAGGCCGGGGTTCGCGCCTACCCCACGTGGGTGATCGGAGGACGGAAGTACGAGGGGACGATCCCCCTGGAGGAACTGGCCAGGCTGTCCGGCTACCCGCCGCCATGAGACGCTTGCTGCTCGCCTGGCTGGTCTTCGTGGCCCTCGCCGTGGCCACACCCGCTGAGGCCCAGGTGCGGTGCCTGTCGTCGTTTCCTGCGCCGGGGACGCGGATGGAGGCACCTCCCGGCAGCGTCATCCTCTGGATGGACGAGCCGGTGGACCTCCAGCTGAGCCAGTTCCGGGTTCTGGACCTTTACGGCCGGCGGTTCGACCTCCCCGCTCGGGCTTCCGCGGACGGGATGCGGGTGGAAATCCCTCTGCAGGACCTTCCGGAGGGTGCGTACGTGGTGCACTACCGGGCGGCGTCGGTCCTGAACGGGCACGTGAGCGTGGGGCTGTACAGCTTCGGGGTCCGCACGGCCGTCCGGGCGGACGAGAGATCCTTTGCCGCGGTGGCGGTGCTGCGGGCGGTGGGCGCCGCGGCCACCCTGGCCGCAGTCGCGTCGGGCTCAGTCCTCGGCGCAGTTCTGGCCACGGTGACCGCGTTTCTGGAGTGGGGGCAAGCCTTGCTCTCCACGGCCCCAGCTCCCTGGCCCGTCCTCGTGCAGGGCGGCTGGGCAGGTCTGCTGCTGGCCGGGACCCAGCCGGGTTGGGCCGTGCTACTGGCCACGGCTACTACAGCCGCGTGGGCGGTGCCTGACCGGCCTACTCGGCCGCTGCTGCGTCTAGTGGCCGCGGTTTGGCTCGTGCTGGTCACGCCCGTGGTGGCCGCCGCGGGCGGGCCCTTAGGCTTGCTGGCCAGCAGCCACGGCCCAGCCCTGGTGCTCATGGTCGCCACTTACGGAGCCGCGGGCGTGCTGGCCGCCCTCGCGTTCCCCGTCCTGGGCGTGCGGGTGCAGGAACCTTCCTGGACGCGGTTGCTGCTGGGCCTGCTGCTCGCCGCGGCGTGGGCGCTCCGACCTGCACGGGACGTGGGTGAGTTCTTCGCGCTCTGGACGGCTCTGGGCGCGCTGTGCGCCGGGGCGTACCTGCTGGCCCAGAGTCGCCTGCGGTGGAGGAGTCACCGGTGACGCGGCCGACCTGGGACGTGGTCGCGCTGGGCGCTGTGGTGGCCTTGCTGGGCTTCGGCACCGTGGCCTGGGGGCTGCGTTCGCGCCGCGGCTCCTTGGTGTGGGTGGGGGTTTTCGTCCTGGCGACCGCGGGCCTGTTCTTCCACCAGGCGCTGCGGATCTCGAGGCTCCCACAGCGCAACCCCATTCCCGCCACCGAACAGTCGGTGCGGCTAGGCCACCGACTGTACCGCGCCCACTGCGCCGTCTGCCACGGACCCGGCGGACGCGGGGACGGGCCCGCCGCAGCCAGCCTGGTGCCCAGGCCCGCGGACCTGCGGCGCACCGCGCGCATGGCAGACCCGTTGCTGTTCACCCGGATCACCGACGGTTTACCCGGGACCGCCATGCCTGCGTTCCGAGACGTCCTGACGGAGGAGGAGCGCTGGCACGTGGTGAACTTCCTCCGGTCCCTGGCGGAGCCGCCATGAGGGAAGGTTTACTCCCGCCGTTCCCGCACGGCGCGGTGGGCGAAGAGGGGGTTCTGGGCTGGGCCGTCCTCGCACCCGGGCTCGTGCTGGCCCGGGCAGCGGGTGTACGAGCTGCACTGCGCGGCCTGCCACGTGGACCACCACGGCGTCGCCGGGAAACGCCACGCCGCGGTCGGGGACTGGCTGAGCCAGGAAGAGCGGCAACATGTGGTTAACTACCTGAGGGTCCTGGTCCTCAGCGCGCGTTGATACACGGGCGTGACGGAGCCCGGAGACGTTGCGGTGGAGGTGAGCGTTGACGGGGTTGCGGCTCGTGCTGACCCTCGCAGCCTGCGCGGGCCTCGTGGCGACCGCGGCCGGGCACGCGAAGCTGGTACGCGCGGACCCGGCTGCGGGAGCGGTCCTGCGTACGGCCCCCCGCGTGGTACGCGCGGTGTTCAACGAGGAGCTGGCAGCGCGCGGCAGCTTCCTCGTGGTCGTGGACGCGCGGGGCCGGCGGGTGGACGACGGCAAAAGCGGCCTGGACCTGGACGACCTGGACCGCAGGACCCTGCTGGCCCGGCTGCGGCCGGTGGGGCCCGGCCGGTACACGGTCCGCTGGCAGGCCACCTCCGCGGACGACGGCTACGTGGCGCGGGGCAGTTACGTCTTCACCGTGCGGCCGTGAAGCGGGTACGAGAAGTGGTCCTCGCCTGCCTGCTGGTGGCCGCGACCGCGGGTCCGGCCCTGGCCCACGCGGTGCTCCAGACCTCCACTCCCGCCCACGGCGCCAGCCTGGATACCCCACCCACGGAGGTGGTGCTGACCTTCACGGAGCCCGTGCACCCACAGGCCAGCTCCGCGCAGGTGGTAGACGCCGCGGGCCGTGTGGTCTCGAAGGGATTCGAGGTGACCCCAGACGGACGCACCGTGAAGGTGGAGGTGGGGCGCCTGGCTCGCGGCACGTACACCGTGCGGTGGAAAGTGCTCAGCCGCCTGGACGGGCACGTGACTGAGGGCCTGGCGAGCTTCGGAGTCGGCGTGGCTCCCGCTCCAGCGCCCCTAGCCTCGCAGGGTCCGCCGTGGTGGCAGGTGTTCCTGCGCTGGCTGGGCTACCTGGCAGCCCTGTCCCTGGCCGGTGCTCTCGCTTTCCAGCACTTGGTCCTGAGCGCGGCAGGAGGTCCGGACCGGGCGGCCGGGGTGCGTCGTGTGGTGCGGGCCTCCGCGTCAGCCCTGGCAGCTGTTGCGCTGGCAGACACCCTCGCCCGCGCCGCGTGGCTGCAGTCTCCCGGGCAGGGGATGTGGGCGACCCTGTGGACGCTGGTCCGGACCTCTCAAGAGGGTCCTTCCCTGCTCCTCCGCGTGGGCGGTGCGGTCCTGGCCGCGGACGCAGCACGCGCGGGTTCACCATGGACGGCCGGGCTTGCGGGTGGGGCGGCGCTAGTGGGGATCACCGTCACGTCCCACGCGTGGGCCGCCGGGCCGCTGGCGGTGGCAGTGGACTGGCTGCACCTGGCCGCGGCCTCCGTGTGGGTCGGAGGGCTAGCCTGTCTCGCGGTGCTGCTTTCAGCCGCGCGACCCCGGGACAGCGCTGCACCGCTTCTGCGGCCCTTCTCCCGGTGGGCAGGGTACAGCCTGGCGGTGGTGGCGGCCACCGGCGCTTACGCTGCGGTGCTGCACGTCCCCGGCTGGGACGCCCTGCTCGGGACCGGCTACGGGCGGTGGCTGGTGGCGAAGATCCTCCTGGTAGCGGTCCTGGCAGCGCTGGGTGCTGTCAACCGCTACCGGCTGCTCCCCCAGCTTGAGGTGGCTCGGGGGGCCCTGCGCCGTCTGCGCCTGTCCGTGCGGGCAGAAGTCGCTGTGGCCTCCCTCGTCCTGCTGGCTGCGGGCGCCGTCGCCGTGAGCCCGCCCGCACGCACCGTGCAGGCCGCGGGGAAGCGGCCCCTGGTCCTGGCCGCCCTCGCGGACTCCGTCCGTGTCCTGTTGACCGTGGACCCCGGGGAGCCGGGATGGAACCGCTTCCTGCTGACCGTGCGGGACGCGCGGGGGAACCCCGTGCCCGTGGACCAGGCGGTGTTGCGTCTGCGGAAGCTGGACGAGGAGGGCAGCGTGCCCGCGGTGGTTCTGGAACCCAGACCGGACGGAAGCTACGCCGCGGAAGGGACGCAGCTGGGTCTAGCGGGTTTCTGGGAGCTGGAGGTGGTGCTGCGGGTGCGCGGCAGGCCGGACCGGACGGTGTGGTTCCCTTTGCGGTCGGGGTCGTTCCAGCTGCGGTCGGACCTCGAGGCGTTTCGCTTCCTGCGCCGCGCCCAGGAAGCTGTGGAACGGCTCCGGACCTGGCGCGAGACGGAGCAGATCACCGACGGCGCAGGCAACGTGGTGATGACCCGCTACACCTACCAGCGACCGGACCGGCTGGCGTTCGAGGTGGTGGGCGGGATGCGGGGCGTGCTGATCGGGAAGGATCGGTTCGTCCGCACGGATCGAGGCTGGCAACGGGACACACTTCCGGAGGCGTTCACCGCCCGCGGCCCGGCCCTGTACATGCAGAACCCGCTGCGGGCGGCCCTGGGAAGACAGGAGCCGTGCCCGGGCGACCCCACGGAGCCCTGTCGGGCGGTGCTGTGGGAGTCGCCCGACGGACTGGCCTCCTTCGGCGCGTGGGTGGGCACGCGCACCCACCGGGTCCACCGGCTGCTCATGTGGGCGCCCGCCCACGCCATGACCAGCGTCCTGGACGACTTTAACGCCCCCGCAAGGGTGGAGGTCCCGGGCCGCTAGACCGCGCCGCACTGCCGACGTCCCTCAGGGTGCCCCTGGCTTCACCCCGGGGATATACTGCGATCGGTGGCGTGAACGTGGTAGCAGCACCTCCCCGTGTGGGGCTGCAGGTTGGGGGTGAGGGTGAAGGCGGCCGCCCTGCTCGTCCTGCTCCTCAGCCTGGTTCCTGCCTGTGACCGGCTGTCCGGCGCGCGGCCGGACGCCTCAGCGCTGGAGATCCGCCGGGGCGAGCGCCTGTACAACCAGTACTGCCTGAGTTGCCACGGTGGGCCTACGGGTGGGTCGATGATGGACTACCCGCCCCGACACAACGCGAGGGGCCACACTGGCACCATCCCGACTGCCAGCTCAAGGAGGTCATCAAGAACGGGGGCGACGAGATGACCGCCGCCATGCGGCGGATGATGGCCCCGCCCAACGCGCCAAGGATGCCGGCCTTCCGAGATATTCTGACGGACGAAGACATCGACTCGATCCTCGCCTTCATCAAGACCTGGTGGACCCAGGAGCAGCGTGACTTCCAGGCCCAGGTGACCCAGTCCCGCTGCTAGACGTCCGAACGCTTACAACAGCTGACGCGCCAGGTAGGAGACCCGCTCCCGGGTCTCCGGGTCGAACCAAGGCGGGTCTCCCGCCTGCGCGTTCTCCACCGCCCGCTCCGGCCGCGTGGTGGCGGGGATGACCACGGAGACCCTGGGGTCACTGGCCACCCACTTCAACAGCGCCTGTGCCCAGCTACGCACCCCGAAGGGCTCCAGGCGCCGGAGCTCGTGCGCGGGTGGGCTTTGCCGGACCAGCTCTCCCTCTGCCAGGGGCCGCATGACGATGACCCCGATCCCGAGCTCGTGGGCGCGGGGCAGGATTTCCTGTTCGACTTCTCGATCGACGGCGTTGTAGGGGACCTGCACGCACTGAACCCGACCGGCCTCCATCCAACGCAGGATTTCGGGAAACGCCCGGTGGCTGTAGTGGGTGACCCCCAACGCGCGCACGCGGCCCTCCGCCCGCAGCGCGTCCAGGTACGGCAGGTGTGCTTCGGCGGCCAGGAGGTTGTGCACCTGGTAGACGTCCACCCAACCCCCGTACCAGGCCAGGGCCCGCTCCACCTGCCGGCGGCCTTCCGCCGCTGAGGACGTCCACACCTTCGTGGCGATCAGGACGGACGATCGGACCGGCCGCGTGGCGTCAGCCAGCACGCGCTCCGCCTGGCCGTACATGGGGGAGGTGTCGAAAAAGTTGGAGCCGGCCCGGATGGCGGTCCGGACCACCTCGTGCCGGAGGGCTTCCTCGGGACCCCGCACGTCCAGGGTCCGCCAGGTGCCCATGCCGATCACGGGGACGGAGAGGCCGCTGCGGCCGAGGGGGCGGCGTTCCACCGCGCGTCGAAGGGGTCAGCGCTTCGAGTACTGGAAGCCGCGCCGGGCCCGCTTGCGCCCGTACTTCTTTCGCTCCTTGGCCCGCGGGTCGCGGGTCAGCAGGCCGTGCTGCCGCAGCAACGGCCGGAGGTTCGGGTCCACGTTTAGCAGGGCGCGGGCGATGCCGTGCCGCACCGCGTCCGCCTGGCCGGAGACCCCGCCCCCCCGCACGTTGGCGAAGACGTCGAAACGGCCCTCGAGGTTGGCCACCCGCAGCGGCTCCAGGACCCGGTACCGCCGGGCCACACCGGGGAAGTACTCCTCCAGCGGCCGGCCGTTCACCACCACCCGCCCCGACCCGGGCCGCAAAATGACCCGGGCACTGGCTTCCTTCCGCCGTCCGGTGGCCTGGGGCAGGGTCAGGGTGCTCATCGGGCCTCCCCTACGTTCCTACAGATCCAGCGGTTTCGGCTGCTGGGCCGCGTGTGGGTGGTCGGGGCCGCGGTAAACCTTCAGCTTCTTCAGCATCCTGCGGCCCAGCGGGTTCTTGGGCAGCATCCGCTGCACCGCCTTCTGGAGCACCCACTCCGGCTTGCGCTCGAGCATCTGCCCGGCAGTGGCGGACTTGATCCCGCCAGGGTACCCCGAGTGCCAGTAGTACACCTTCTCCTCGCGCTTGCGGCCCGTAAGCCGCACCTTCTCCGCGTTCACCACCACCACGAAGTCGCCCCCGTCCACGTGGGGCGTGAAGGTAGGCTTGTGCTTTCCCCGAAGAATGGCGGCGATGCGGCTCGCGAGGCGCCCGAGGATTTTCCCCTGGGCGTCCACCAGGAACCACTCGCGCTGGACCTCCGACGGCTTCTGTTGGTACGTCTTCACCGTCCGCCTCCGAACAAACCAACGGCAAGCCTACCATGCGCTCCCGGAGGTGTCAAACCCGGTCGGGCTCCGCCCGTTCGTCTCCTGGCCCGCACACCCGCTCCAGAGCCTCCAGCTGGGACGGTGTCCCCATGGCCACCACCCGGTCCCCGGGCCGCAGCACCTCGTGCGGACCTGGGTTCACCACCTGCCGTCCGTCCGCGCGGCGCAGCGCCGCCAACACGCTACCGGTGCGCTCCGTGAGCCGCGCCTCCCGCAGGGAGCGGCCCACCAGTCGCGGGCTCCTCACCACCACCTCCCGCGCTTCCAGTCCCTCCGGGACTCCCTCTGACCGCAGCGCCTCGGGCCAGTGGGCCCGGGCGCGCTTGAGGTAGGCCCGCCCCGCCTCGTGCGGGACGCCCAGCCAGTCCAGGCTGTGGCGTACCATGGTCAGCGCCGCCTCTACCTCCGGCTGAACCACCTCGCTGGCGCCGGCTTCCAGCAGCAGCCCCCGCACGGTGGCGTGGTGCGCCCTCGCGACCACCGGGACCTGGGGGTTTGACTGCCGTACCGCCCGGACGCAGCGCGCTGCGGCGCCTGCGTCCGGCACCGCGACCACGACGATTCGGGCGTGCCGCACGCCCGCCCGCTCCAGCGCTCGGGAACTCCCTACGTCTCCGAACACTCCCACTGCCCCGCGTGCCCGCGCTGCCTGCAACGCCTCCGGGTCCAGGTCCACCACCGCGTATCGGATCCCGAACGCGTCCAGGGCTTCCGCCAGCTCACGGCCCACCCTCCCGAAACCGCAGATCACCGCGTGCCCCGACAGCTCCGGCGGGGCCGGGCTGGCCCTCTCCCCTTCCCCGGTATCCCGCTCCCGCCGCAGCCAGGACTCCAGCCGGCGAGGCCGTCCGCGGAACAGGACCGCGTTGACCAGGATGGTCAGGAGGGAGGCAGCGAGGACGGACTGGTACGCCGCCTCGTCCACGATGCCGAGCCCGCGGGCGGTGCCCGCGATCAGGTACGAGAACTCGCCCACCTGTCCCAGGCCCAGGCCGAACACCGCCGCCACCCGCCACGGGTACCCGAACACGCGCGCCACCGAGGTCCACACGACGGTGTTGCCCACCACGACCACAGCGGCCAGACCGAGTACTTCCGGGAGCTGCGTCGCCAGTACGTCCGGGCGCAGCAGCATCCCCACGGACACGAAGAACAGGGCCACGAACACGTCCCGGAGGGGCAGGACCCGCGCCAGGGCCTCGTGGGCGAACTCCGACTCGCTGACCACCAGGCCCGCGAGGAACGCGCCGAGGGCGGGCGACAGGCCCAGGCCAGACGCCAGGGCCCCGGTCCCGATCGCCAGGGCGACCGCGGTGACCAGGAACAGCTCCATGCTGCGGGTATGCGCCACCCGCGCCAGCAACCCGGGCACGAGCCGCCGGGCCAGCCACAGGAGGGGAGCCAGCACCGCAGCCGCCTGCAGGAGCCCCCGCACCGCGGCTGCGGAAAAGGCCTGGCCCGGCCGAAGGGCGGGCAGTAGAGCGATGAGCAAGACCGCGAGCAGGTCCTGCGCGAGGCTGACGCCCACCAGGAGTCGGCCGTGGGCGGAACCCAGTTCGTGCCGGTCCTCCAGGGACTTGAACAGCACCGCGGTGCTGGCCACGCTGATGGCGGCTCCCACGGCCACCGCCTCCGGGAGGGTCCAGCCCGTCACCGTGCCAAAACCCACTACCACCGACGCGACGCCTGCCATCCCCAGCGGGGTCCCGTACAGGGCCAGTCTCCGCACCCGCTGCAGGTCGGACAGCGAGAACTCCACCCCGGCGGTGAAGAGGAGCAGCACCACGCCGACGTGCGCGAACAGCTCCGACCCGCGGACTCCGCCGGTGGCCGCGCCCACCGCCAGACCGGCCAGCACGTAGCCCACCAGTGGCGGCTGGCGGAGGGCGTGGGCGGCCATGCCACCGGCTACCGCCGCCAGCAGCAACACGCCGAGTTCTGCCAGAAAAGACGGGTCGCTCACGATACGGACCGGGACCGCTCCAGCTCCCCTGGGAACCTCACGGCCTGTGCGAACAGGATGCTATCGTTCCGGGCGTGCCAGCCGGTACGTGAGGGCGCCCGTGTACGCGGGCAACCGCAGGTCTTCCCGGCGCCGGACCCGCACGTCCACCCCCACTGCCCGGAGCCCTTCCACGAAGCCACCCCGCACCCGCAGGCTGGCCTCCATGGCGTCTGCGGGTCCGATGGCCGCCACCACGTAAGGCGGACGCAAAACCACCCCGTCCACCACGATCCGCCGGCCCAACTGCCTGTAGGCGGAGCGGCTCAGCACCCGCCGGCCGTTTACCGCCACCGCCTCCGCCCCGGCTCCCCACAGCTCGTTCACCAAGCCGGCCAGGTCCAGAGCCTGCACCTCCGCGGGTACGGGCAGCTGCGGGGCGGCGCCCGGGACGAGCACCACCTCGATCCCGGGACCCCGCACGGGCTCCAGCCCCAGAACCATCCGGTACAGGCGGATTTCCTCCAGCAGAGCCTGCGTGAGGGTCCTCCCCTGCTCGGTCAGCCGTTCGTACTCCGCCAGACGGGACCGCAGGCGGGCCAGCTCCGCCTCCAGGATGGCTCGGTTGGCTTCCGCGCGGGCCACCAGGGCCGCCAGCTCCTCGGCCCGCTGGACCGGGGGTGCAGGGGGCCGCACCTGCACGGCGCTGCGGGCGTGCACCACCACCGCGAAGCCCACCAGCGCCGCCACCGCCGCCAGCAGGCCGGGCACGGGGTCCAGGGGGTTCCGATGGCCGCCCGCAGAGTCCCTCACGGCCCCAGGCTACCACGGGCCGGGGTTAGCACTCTGCACCTGCGAGTGCTAAAATTGGGGCGATCCAGTCAAAAACCCATGTAAGGAGGTCGAGAGCCCATGCCGGCAAAGCTGCTCCTGTACGACGAAGCGGCCCGGAGGGCCCTGGAGCGCGGGGTGGAGAAGGTGGCCTCCGCGGTCCGCGTCACCCTGGGTCCGAAGGGCCGGAACGTGGTCCTGGAGAAGAAGTGGGGCTCGCCCACCATCACCAAGGACGGCGTGACGGTGGCGAAGGAGATCGAGCTCTCGGACCCCTACGAGAACCTGGGCGCGCAGCTGGTCCGGGAGGTGGCCAGCAAGACCAACGACCTCGCGGGGGACGGTACCACCACGGCCACCGTCCTGGCGTGGGCCATGGTCCGGGAAGGACTCAAGATGGTGGCCGCGGGGAGCAACCCCATGCTGATCAAGCGGGGCATCGACCGGGCCGTGGAGGTCGTGGTGGAGGAGCTGAAGAAGCTCAGCCAGCCCGTGGAGGGCCGTGACGACATCGCCCACGTGGCGGGGATCGCGGCCAACGACCCCGCCATCGGCGAGATCATCGCGGACGCCATGCAGAAGGTGGGCCGCGACGGTGTGATCACCATCGAGGAGAGCAAGGGGATTGAGACCACCACGGAAGTGGTGGAGGGCATGCAGTTCGACCGCGGCTACATCTCCCCCTACTTCATCACCGACCCCGACAAGATGGAGGCGGTGCTGGAGGAACCCTTCCTCCTGCTCACGGAGAAGAAGATCAGCGCCGCCCGGGACATCGTCCCCATCATGGAGAAGGTCATCCGGTTCGGGAAGCCCCTGGTGGTGATCGCGGAGGACGTGGAGGGCGAGGCCCTGGCCACCCTCGTGGTGAACAAGCTGCGGGGCGTCCTGCAGAGCGTGGCCGTGAAGGCGCCGGGCTACGGCGACCGGAGGAAGGCCATGCTGCAGGACATGGCCATCCTCACCGGCGGCCGGGTGATCAGCGACGACATCGGGGTGAAGCTGGAGAGCGTCGAGGTGGACATGCTCGGCCGCGCGGAGAAGGTGCGGGTCACCAAGGAGGACACCACCATCATCGGCGGCAAGGGCAAGCCGGAGGACATCAAGGGCCGCATCGCGCAGATCAAGAAGGAGATCGAGGAGACCACCTCCGACTACGACCGGGAGAAGCTGCAGGAGCGCCTCGCCAAGCTGTCCGGTGGAGTGGCCCAGATCCGCGTGGGGGCGGCCACCGAGACGGAGATGAAGGAGCGCAAGATGCGCTTCGAGGACGCCCTCAACACCACCAAGGCGGCGGTGGAGGAGGGCATCGTGCCCGGCGGTGGGGTGGCCCTGATCCGCTGCATCCCGGCCCTGGACCGGATCCAGGCAAACGGGGACGAGGCCGTGGGCGTGAACATCGTCCGGCGGGCCCTGGAGGAGCCCCTGCGCCAGCTGGCGGAGAACGCGGGCATGGAGGGCTCCCTCGTGGTGGAGCGCGTGAAGGAGGCCAAGGACAAGAACTACGGCCTGGACGTGCTCCGGGGTGAGTTCACGGACCTGGTGAAGGCGGGCGTGGTGGACGCCACCAAGGTGGTTCGCCTCGCCCTGCAGAACGCCGCGTCCGTGGCCGGCATGCTGCTCACCACGGAGGCCCTGGTGGTGGAGAAGAAGGAGAAGAAGAAGGAGAAGGCGCCCTCCACCCCGGGCATGGACGAGGAGTTCTGACCCGCACCCTGGGGATCCTCCGCGGGGCCGGAGCGGCGCTCCGGCCCCGCGGTTTTACAAGAGTTTCCCCGGGTTTAGGATCCCCTTCGGGTCCAGCGCCTGCTTGATCCCCCGCAGCACGTCCAGCCCCGTCCCCAGGGCCTCGGGCACCAGGTGGCGGAGCTTGACCCCCGCGCCGTGGCAGTACTCGAGCCCGCCCCCGGCGCGCAACGCGCGGCGCAGCAGCCAGTCGCTCACCTCCGCCAGGCGGCGCCGGTCAGCTTCCGCCGCGGGGTCGCCGTCCGGGTCTGCGTACGCCACACTCACCAGCTCGGGGCAACCCCACAGGCCGAACTCCGCCAGCCGGTACCCCTCCCGGGAAAGGCGTTCGAACGCCGCCTGCCGGAACTCGAGGACCGCGCTCGCGGGCAGGGACACGCACAGGTAGTCGAACAGCCGGCCCCACCGCGCCCGCACCCGGGCGTCCGGCTGGGCCCGCACGCGCCGCGCGAACTCCCGCCCAGGCTGGTGGCGCGTCCGCCAGAACTCCGCCGCGTCCCCGTCCGGCAGTCTTTGCGCGGCCTGCTTGTCCGCGATCCGCAGGCAGCGATCCACAGCCGCTTCCACTACCTCCCGGGGACCGTCGAAGCCCACGTACGCGGTGGTCTCCGTGCGGAACCCACCGGGTGCCGCTTCTCCGGTCCCGGGTTCCTCCCCCACGTCCAGGACCGCGGGCTGTAGCCTCGCTTCCACCAGGGCGACCACCCAGGCCCACGCGTCCTCGAAGCGGCGGAAGCGCAGGGCTACCAGCCGCTCCGCTTCCGGTTTCGGCCACGCCCGCAGCACCGCCGCGGTCACCACGCCCAGGGTCCCCTCCGACCCGCAGAACAGCCGGTGCAGCTCCGGCCCGGGGCCCGGCGCCGGCACCGAGGGCGTGCGCACCAGTCGGCCGCCTGCCAGCACCACTTCCAGTCCCAGCACCTGGTCCGCCATGCGGCCGTAACCGCCCACCCGGTAGCCGGCGCCGTTGGTGGAGATCGCGCCACCTACGGTGGCCACGTGCACGCTCCACGGGTCGTGGGCGAAGAACAGCCCGTGGGGATCCAGGGCTTCGCCCAGATCCGACAGCAGCACGCCCGCCTCGGCTTCCACGGTGCGGTCTTCCCGGCTCACCCTGCGGATCCGGTTCAGCCCCCTGAGGTCCAGGGTCACCGCGCCGGCCACCGCCACCGCGCCGCCCATCACCCCGCTTCCACCGCCGAAGGGGACCACGGGGACGCCCTCCTCCTGCGCCCACTCCAGCAGGCTGCACACGTCGTCCACGGTCGTGGCGCGGACCACCGCCGCGGGGAGGGCCTCCGCCTGGAAGCCGGATCGGTACGCTCTAGCGGCCGCTAGAGCGTCCGCGGCGTAGCGGGCTAGCTCCTCGGGATCCGTGAGGACTCGGCCGGGAAGGCGCCGGGCGAGGGCCTGCTGCAGGTCCGTACATGACGAGGGGTCGTTGTGGGGTCTGGACACGGTCTCACCTCCCCCAGCAATGTTACTCCCAAGCCCGCTTGCGGAACGTGCCTGTGGAGGCGCTGGCGCGAGGTCGCGCTCCCCCCGGCGTTCAGCGGACCGCTGGGCTGTCTCACCGGAAGTCCCGACTGCGGACGCGCGCGGGCCGTGTCCGGGAAGGTGACCAGAACCGCTCCGCCACCAGGTGCACCACGCCGTCCTCCACCTGCAGGCGGCCCGTGACGCCCAGGAACGAGGCGGTGGTGGCCAGCAGCCGGTACCGCTCGAACACGTCGCGCCAGGCGACCACGTTCACGAACCCCGTCTCGTCCTCCAGGGTGAAGAACCGCACCCCTCCCGCGCGCTCCGGTGCCTGCCGGCAGATCACCAGCCCTGCGTACCGCACCCGTACGCCGTCCCGCATCGTGGCTACCGTCTGCGCGTCCGGGAGGCCCTGTTCTGCGAGCCACGGACGCAGGGGCTGCAGGGGGTGGCCGCGGGCGCTGTGGTCGGTGGCCTCGTAGTCCCACCGGATGGCCTCCAGCAACGACAGGGGCTCGAAGGCCACGGGGTCCTCCGGTACGTCGGCGGGAAGCGCGTCGCCCTTCCTCTGCAGCAGCGCCCGTACCTCCCACAGCGCTTCCCGCCGGCTGAGCCCGAAGCCCGAAAACGCGTCCGCCTCCGCGAGGCTCAGCAGCGCCCGGCGGCCCAACCCCGTACGCCGCACGAACTCCCCCAGCGACCGCCACCCGCCCTCTGCGCGCGAGTTCAGGATGCGCCGCCCGTCCTGCTCCCCGAGCCCCTTCACGTACCGCAGCCCCACCCGCACCGCGAGCCCGTCCCGGCTGTGGGCACACGGCTCCAGGGTGCAGTCCCAGTCGCTGCGCAGCACGTCCACGGGGCGGACCACCACCCCGTGCCGGCGGGCGTCGTCCACGAGGGTGTGCACCGCGTAGAAGCCCATGGGCTGGGCGTTCAGCAGCGCGCAGACGAACTCCGGGAGGAAGTGGCAGCGCAGGTACGCGGTGGCGTACGCGATGAGGGCGAAGCTGGCCGCGTGGGACTCCGGAAAGCCGTACGAACCGAACCCCTGGATCTGCCGGAACACCCGCTCCGCGAACTCCGGCGGGATCCCCCGCTCCACCATCCCCGCGATCAACCGCTGCCGGTGCCGTTCCAGCCGTCCGCTGCGCTGCCAGGCACCGAGATCTCGCCGGAGCTGGTCTGCTTCTCCGGGGGTGTAGCCCGCGGCCACCACCGCCAGCCGGATCACCTGCTCCTGGAACAGCGGCACGCCCAACGTCTTCTCCAGCACGGGGACCAGGCACGGGTGGGGGTAGGTGACGGGTTCCAGCCCCTGGCGGCGGCGCAGGTACGCCTCCAGCATCCCGCCCTCGATGGGTCCGGGCCGGATGATGGCCACCTGGACCACCAGGTCGTAGTAGTTGCGGGGCTGCAGCCGCGGGGCGATGGCCATCTGCGCGCGGCTCTCGATCTGAAACACGCCCACGGTGTCCTGCCGGCGGATCATCTCGAAGGTGTCGGGGTCGTCGGGGGGGATCTGGTCCAGCCCCACCTCCACTCCCCGGTGCTCCCGCACCAGCTTCGTGCACCGGTCCAGCAGGGTGAGCCCGCCCAGCCCCAGCAGGTCCACCTTGAACAGGCCCAGGGCTTCCAGGTCCGACTTGTCCCACTGCACCACGGTGCGGCCCGGCATGGCCGCGTTCTCCACGGGCACCAGGTCGCACACGGGCTCGCTGCCCAGCAGGAAGCCGCCGGGATGGATGGAGAGGTGGCGGGGAAAGCCCACCAGCTCCGCGGTCAGGGAAGAGAGGTGACGGTACACGGGCGCTTCCGGATCCAACCCGGCCTCCCGCAGCACCCCGGGGGACAGCTCCCCGTGCAGGTCCACCAGCTTGCTGAGCCGGTCCACCGTCACCAGCGGCACCCCCAGCACCTTGCCCACGTCGCGCAGCGCGGAGCGGATCCGGTAGCGGATCTTGTTGGCCACCATGGCCGCCCGTTCCCGCCCGTACTTGCGGTACATCCACTGGATCACTTCCTCGCGGCGGTCGTGCTGGATGTCCAGGTCGATGTCGGGAGGCTCCGCGCGCTCCCGCGACAGGAACCGCTCGAACAGCAGCTCCATGCGGACCGGGTCCACTGCGGTGATCCCCAGGCAGTAGCACACCGCGGAGTTGGCGGCAGACCCCCTCCCCTGGCACAGGATCCCCTGGCTCTGGCAGAAGGCCACCACGTCGTGCACGGTGAGGAAGTAGCCCACGTAGTCCAGCTCCTCGATGAGTGCCAGCTCCCGTTCCAGCTGCGCGACCACCTCGGGAGGGACGAACCCGCCGTAGCGCCTGCGGGCGCCTTCGAAGGTGAGCTGCCGGAGCCACTGCCCGGAGGTGTAGCCTTCCGGCAGCCACTCGGACGGGTACCGGTAACGCAGCTCCCGCAGGGAGAACGAGCACCGCTCCACGACCTCCAGGGTCCGCCGCACGGAGGCCGGGTCGTCCAAAAACAGCGCGGCAAACTCCTCCCCCGACTTCAGGGCGTGCTCCGCGTTGGGCCGGATGCGCCGCCCGGCCTCCGCCAGCGTGACGCCCCACCGCACGCAGGTCAGCACGTCCTGCAGGGGCTGGCGCGCGGGGGTGTGGTACAGGACCTCGGAGCCGGCCACCGTGGGGGCCCCGTAGCGGGAGGCGAGCTGGCGGGTGCGGGCTTCCACCACCGCGTCGGAGAACCGACGGTGGCGGGCCACCAGCAGGTACAGGCGGTCCGAAAACGCGTCGCGGAGCATGCCGGCCACGGCGTGCGGGTCTTCCCCGGAAGCCAGCAGGCTCCCCTCCCCGCCCCACAGGGCCACCAGCCCCGCGGCGTGCTCGCACACCTCCTCCCAGGTGACCTCGCTGCATCCTTTTTGGGACCGCAGGCGTCCGCGCGTCAGCAACCGGCACAGGTTCCGGTACCCTTCCCGGTCCTGGGCCAGGAGGATCACGTGGGTGCCGTCGCACACCGACACCTGGGCGCCCACCACCAGGTGCAGGCCCACCTCTTCCGCGGCCAGCAACGCCTCCACCGCGCCGTACACCCCGTCGCGGTCCGTGAGGGCGAGGGCAGGGAGGCCGAGCTCGTGCGCGGTCCGTACCAGCTCCTCCGGGTGGCTGGCGCCCTCCAGGAAGGAGTGGTTGCTCTTGCACCAGAGGGGTGCGTACACTTCACTCCACCCGTCCCTGCAGGAACCACCGGCGCCTGCGGTGGTCGTAGTACACCCACAGGAGCTCGCCCGCCTCGGTCTCCAGGAAGTAGTAGGACCGGTGCACGCGCCGCACCCACCACCCTCCCGTGACCTCCTCCGGGCCGAAGGCCGCCCGGTGGGCGGGCAGCGCGTCCAGGGGAACCGGTTTGCGGTACACCCGGCGGACCAGGACGGGCTCTGAAGCCACCGAGCGCCTGGGCGACCGGACACGGTCTGCGGGAACCCATCCGTAGCGGGCTTCCGGGAGGTGCCCGTCGCGCAGCACCGCCCGGACCACCGAGCCGTCTCCGAACTCCGCCCGCAGGCGGGCCAGGGCGCGTGCGGCTTCCTCGGGGTCCCGCCGGGCCACGGGCACGGCCCGCAGCTGCTCGGGTCCGGCCCTTGTCCCCCAAACCCGCACCCGCACTTCCACCACGCCCGCTTCCCAGGGCAGGGAGCTCAGCCGCAGCCGTACGAGGTCGGCGAGTTGCGAGGAGTCCAGGGTGGGGGTTGCAGGTCGGACCTCGGTGACCGTGAGCCGACCGTTCTGTTGCCGCAGGGAGAGCTCTACAGCGGAGGCTGCCTCCCCGCGCCGCGCCAGGGTCTGCAGCAGGGGGTCCAGGGTGTTTTTGATCGCGAACACCAGGCGCACGAGGTCGGACTCCGGCGCGTCCAGCACCACCTGACGCACCAGCTCTTCCCGCTGGACCTTCGGCCGCAGGGGGTCAAAGACGCTCGCCGTGGCCAGCCGGCGCACCTCTGCTACCGGGTGGCCGAACCGCTCCCGCAGCCCCACCTCCGGGAGGGCCCGCAGGTCCTGCACCGTACGCACCCCGAGTTTTTCCAGGGCTTCCACCCCCTCGGGGTCAAGCTCCAGCTCCCGCAACCGCACCCGGCCCGCGGCCGCCTGCTCCTCCTCTGGGGAAGAGAACACCTTCACCCCACGGCACGCCCTCGCCACCGCGTACGTCCCGAACCGGGAAAACCCCACCACCACTGTGGCTTCCCACCCGGCCCGCGCCAGCTCCCCCCGCAGGCTGGCGGCCCACCCTTCCAGCGACGGGTGCAGCAGCTCCAGGCCTGAAGCGTCCAGCCAGAAGGTGCCGGGGAGATCGGCACGCTCCACCCGCGGGCTGTGCCGGTACAACCCCTCGGCCACGGCCTCCGCCTCCCTACCCACCTCCTGGAGGGTCACCACCCCGACCCGCAGGGTGGGCAACAGCGCCAGGGCGGTGGCGTACGCCAGCCCGGGGAACACCCCGGCGCGGCGGGCCTCGCCGTTCACCCACACCAGGCGCGCGCGGGGCCTGTCCTCCTCCGCCACCGCTGCGGGGTACCCTTTCCACTCCGGGTGGTGACGGAGGAGCACCTGGAGGGGGAAGGCGGGGAGGCTAACGCACGCCAGCCGGGCCGACATAGTGCTTCCGGAACGTCCAGCCCGTCCCGCGGCGCTTGTCCCGCAGGGGGTGGAGCGTACACGCGAACCCCCCGGGTGTGGCCCTCTCCCTGTCGGTATGCGCCCGAAGCGACACCAGCGGACTCAGGGAGGGAGCCTCCACGGGTGTCCGGGTAAGGCACACCACCGCGGCCCCGTGGCGCTGCGCGAGTGCGAGGAGCCGGCTCTGGCTCGCGAGGGGGACTTCGGCGTCCGCGGTGAGGTCCAGCACCACCAGCCCGAACCCACCGGAGCGTACCAGGCGATCCGCGGCGCGCGCGGCCGCTTGGGCGTCCTGCACCCGTACCACCACCAGGGAATCCAGGTCCACCCCGGACGCGGCAACGTCGGGCGGGTAGAAGTCGCTGTCCACCGAAACCCAGGCCACCGGCTCTCCGGATTCCTGCGCGTCGGCTACCAGCTCCACGGCCAGGGTCAGGACAGCATTCCCGGAGAGCTGGACCAGGCGGCCACGGACCTCATCAAAGCTCCAGGTCCCGGATTCCAGAGGTAAGGACCGGGAAGGGGACAGGCTCCCCAGGGTTGCGTTGTGCACGAGACCTCACCCGTCGTCCAGGGCGCCGGTGCGTTTGGGGTGGCGTGGCGGGCAGCGCCCCGAGTCCAGCTATAGCGTACATGTGTTCGACACATTGAGTCAAGCTCTCCCCTCTCGCCACGGCTCAAGCCACCACGGGCGCCCCTTCGACACCCTGCCCGACACCTGGGACCGTCCCCTGGGGACCATCTCTAGCCCACACGGCGCCTCGGGCATCACTCGCCGCCGGATCGCCGCATCGGTCCTCGGCCCGATCGTACGAGGGTGTGGCGGTGCCGTACTTAAAAAGCGGGGCCCACGCACTTGGGGATCACTGCGGCCCGCGGGGATGCCGTGAGTCTGCGCCGACGGATCATGGTACTGGCGGCCATCGGGATGCTGGTGGCCACCGCACCGTTGGGGATCATGGGCGTGGAAATGCTCCGCGCGGCCACCGAGCGGGTGCTGGCCGAGCGGCTGGCCACCACGCGGGCTGCCGCGGAGCACCTCGACCGGTGGCTGAGCCGCAGCCGGGACCACCTGCTGGCCTTAGCGCCCCTCGTCGCTGCCGCATGGGCCCGCGGCCGTCTCGAGGAGATGCGCCCGATCATCGCCGCCCTCACTCCTGCGTCGACGGTGTTCAACGGCGCGGTCATCCTGGTCGACGCGGCGGGTGAGCCGGTCTTCCAGGAACCCGGCACCGACGCCCTGGCATTGCCGCGTCAGGACCTGCTCCCCCTCGTCCGCCAGACGCTCACCACGAGGCGACCGGCGATCAGCAACCTCCTGCGGACCGTGCGGGACCTTCCCGTGATCGCGGTGACGGTGCCGGTGGGCGGCCCGGGGAGCCGCGTCGCCGGAGCACTGGTGGGCGTCATCAATCTGGCAGATCCCTCCCTGCAGGCGTTCGTGGAGGGCATGGCCGTCGGGGCCACGGGACACGCCCTGGTGGTCGACGACGCGGGGACGGTTCTCATCAGCACCGACCGGAAGGAGCTCTTCACCCGGGAGGAACACCCGGAGTTCTTCATCCGGCACCTGCAGGCACGCGGGTCGGCGGTGGGGCTGACGGAGGATGTCGAGAGGCACGCCATGGCCTTCGTCCCCCTGACGACGGTCCCGTGGGGCGTGGCCGCTGGCCAGAGTGAAGAGGAGACGTTCGGACCGATCCGCCGGCTGCGGGATCGCATCGTCCTCTTCGGGCTGGCGGTGCTGGCGGCTGCCCTGGCGTTTGCCTGGCTCGACACCGGCGCGGTGGCCGCCCCTCTGCGGGTGCTGCAGGAGAACGCCGAGCGCATTGCGCGCGGCGACCTGGGGCGCCCGGTGGAAGTGCAGCGCAGCGACGAGATCGGGGCGCTGGCCCGGAGCTTCGAGACGATGCGGGTCCGACTCCTCGCCTCCCTGGAGGAGATCCAGCGCCGGGCGGCAGCCTCCCAGGCCCTCTACGAGGTCGGCACCGAGGTCCTCAGCCTGCGGGACCGCGACGCGGTGCTGCAGTCCGTTGCGGCCCGGGCCGCGTCCCTGCTCCACACGGACGTGGCCATCGTGTGCCTGTTCGCCGGGCGGGGTGACCGGGCGGTGGTGCGTGCCGCGTCCGGCCCGGCGGCGGGGGCCATCCCCGTCGGGAGCACGTTCCCGGTGCCGGCCGGGGATCTCCAGCAGGGCTGCGTGACCTGCACCAACCTCGATCCCGTGCTCCGCTCCTCGCACGTGGCCGTGCCCTTGCGCATCGGCGGCCGGACGGTGGGGGCCCTGTGCGTGGCCTCGGCTTCTGCCCGGACCTTCTCCCCGGAGGACCGCGAGATCCTCAACGGGCTGGCTAACCTGGCGGCCATCGCGGTGGAGAACGCTCGGTTGCAGGGGCAGGTGCGGTCGCTGGCCGTTGCAGAGGAGCGCGAGCGGATCGCCCGGGAACTTCACGACAGCGTCGGCCAGCTCCTGGCCTACGTCAACACGAAGGCTCAAGCGGTGAAACTCCTGTTGGAGGCCGGGAAACTACCGGAGGCCCTGGCGCAGCTGGAGCAGCTGGAGGACTCGGCCCGCGCCAGCTACGCAGACCTGCGGGAGGCCATCCTGGGCCTGCGCACCACCGTCTCGCCGGACCGCCACCTGGTCGACGCCCTGCGCGACTACGTGAGCCGGTTCACCGAACTCAGCGGGGTGGAGACCCACTTGGTGGTCGAGGGGGACCCCGCCGCGTACTTCCTGGACCCTACCGTCGAGCTCCAGCTCATCCGGATCGTGCAGGAAGCGCTGGCGAACGTCCGGAAGCACGCCCGGGCTCGCCGGGCCTGGGTCCTGCTGACGCAGCAGGGAGGGGCGCTCCGCGTGTCCGTAAGCGACGATGGGGTGGGGTTCGATCCCGCCCGTTCCGGCCGGGAGATGTGGCCGCGGTTCGGGCTGCAGACGATGCGGGAGCGGGCCGAAGCGATCGGAGGATCCTTCACGATTTCCAGCCGCGAGGGCGGCGGCACCGTGGTGAGCGTCTTTTTGCCCGTCCGCCCTGGGAGGACCGTGGATGCGGGTCCTGCTGGCGGATGACCACGTCCTGTTCCGCGACGCCCTCCGCAGCCTCCTGGAGGCCAGGGGGATCGAGGTCGTTGGCGAGGCCAGCGACGGCCAGGAAGCGGTGGAGCGAGCCTGGCAGGTCCGACCCGACGTCATCCTGATGGACATCACCATGCCCCGCATGGACGGTCTGGAGGCCACACGGATCATCAAGGCGCGCATGCCCGACGTCAAGGTTGTCATCCTGACCGTCTCGGACGAGGACCGCGTGCTCTTCGAGGCCATCAAGAGTGGGGCCCAGGGGTACCTCCTCAAGAATCTGCGCGCGGACGAGTTCTTCGAGCTGCTGAGCGGCGTCGAGCGCGGTGAAGCCCCCATCACCCGCCGGCTGGCGGGTCGGATTCTGGAGGAGTTCGCCCGAGACCGGGGCAGCCCGGCCCGCTCCGGGGGGCAGGAGTCCCTCACCGACCGCGAGTGGGACGTCCTGCGGTGCGTCAGTCAGGGAGCGTCCAACCGGGAGATCGCCGCCCTGCTCCAGATCTCGGAGAACACGGTCAAATACCACTTGAAGAACATCCTGGCCAAGCTGCACCTCCGGAACCGCGCGGAAGTGGTGGCGTACGCGGCACGGCGGGGGTGGCTCCCACCGGAGCCACCGGGTTCCGAGCCTTCCTGACCACCCCCGGAAGAGGACGGTCCCTGCTCCCGGCCTACCCGAACGGGTAGGCTGACCCCCCGCCTGGAGGGCCCAGCATCCCGCCGGTTCGGGCGTTGTGGGCGGCGAGGTGTCGCCTCTACGGTTGAGACGGGCCGGCTGAGAAGGCCGGCTACCGAAGGCAAGGGAGGTGATCCGCCGTGAGGGGCCGTTTCTGGCTGGCCACAGCGTTGCTCGTCCTGGTTGCGATGGTGGGCCCTGCGTCGCCCGCCGCGAATCAGAAGGTCACGGTCACCATGGGTGAAGACGGCTCACGCATGTTCTTCCGTCCTGCACAGGTCACGCTTCAGGCCGGCGTGCCGGTGGAGATCGTCCTGGTCAACCGGGGCAAGCTGAAGCACGAGTTCATGGTGTACGCGCGCCCGAAGCCCGGCACCTCGCGGGAGGCCCTCCACGAGTGGGCGGAGGACAACAGCTACTTCAAGGATCTCGAGGTCAAAGTGGAGGGCGGCGGCCTGGAAGTGGGGGCCAGGGAGCTGATCGAGATCGAACTGGCCGCCGGCAAGTCGGCAGAAGTAAAGTTCACGCCCAGGAAGGCCGGGACGTTTGAGATGGCCTGCCTGATCAAGGATCCCGTGGACCACTACCAGGCCGGGATGAAGGGCACGGTGGTGGTGAAGTAACGGAGGTGGGGCCCATGGGCCAGAGAGCGGTGGCAGCCGGTGCGGCGTTCGTGGCGGTCCTGGCGACCGCCACGGCCTTCTACCTGGTGGATCAGGGGTACCGCGTTCCCACCTCCGCCGCGCCGCCGGTCGTGCCGGAGGTCCGCCAGTTCGACCTGTACCTGCACACCTTCGAGTTCGGGGACCGCCAGGTCCACCACTGGATGCCCCCGACCGTGGTGGTCAACGCGGGCGACACGGTGATCCTGCGGCTGCACAACGCGGACCCGAGCAGCGCCCACGGCTTCGGCCTGGGCGCGTTCAACATCGCGATCCCCAGCGTCCCGCCCGGCCAGACCGTCACCGTCCGCTTCCGGGCCACGCGGCCCGGCGTGTACCACTTCGGTTGCGTCCTCACCGGCTGCGCCGACGATCACGGCAGCCAGATCGGTCAGTTCGTGGTCCTGGGTAACGGACGCCTGTGAGGATCTCGCGACGCTCGTTCCTCAAGGTCGCTGCGGGGATGGCCGCGGCGGCGGCGGTGGGTGTCCCGGCGTCCCGGACGCACCGCCCCCGGGAGGGGTTTGCCGCGGAGGTGCCCCGCCCTGCCCCCCCTGCCGGCCCGGCGGGGCCGTCGCGTCGTTGGGTCATGGTCGTGGACCTGGCCAAGTGTGACGGATGCCGGGAGTGCACTCGCGCCTGCACCGCCATGCACCGGGTCCCGCCCGGGCAGGAGTGGATCCGGGTCTACGAGATGCGGGACGAATCGACCGGCCTCGCCTACTGGCTCCCGCGCCCGTGCATGCAGTGCGACAACGCCCCGTGCGTGAAGGTCTGCCCGGTGAGCGCCACCTGGAAGCGCGAGGACGGTATCGTTATGCAGGACACCAGCCGCTGCATCGGCTGTCGGTACTGCATTGCGGCGTGCCCGTACCAGGCGCGGGGGTTCAACTGGGTCGAGCCGGCCGCCACTCCCGAACGGATCGGCGAGCCCTACGACCCCGAGTGGAACCGCGTGCATTTCAGGGGCACGACGGAGAAGTGCATCTTCTGCCCCGCCCTGATCAAGGAAGGGAAGCTTCCCGCGTGTGTCGCGGCCTGTCCCATGGGGGCTCTGTATTTCGGCGACCGCGAGGAGGACGCGGTGACCAACTCGCAGGGCGAGACCGTCCGCTTCTCCAAGCTGGTGGTCGAGCAGGCCGGTTACCGGCTGCTGGAGGAGCTCGGGACCGAACCCCGCGTCTACTACCTCCCACCGCGCCAGCGGGTGTATCCCGCGCCGCCGCCGGAGGAGGCGGAGCCGGCCGGGGGAGCCGGACGAGCTGCGGTGCCAACGGTTCCGCGGAAGCGGATCGACACCGCGGGAGGTGTGCGGCGATGAGCACGCGGCAAGCCACCCCGCGCTTCTCGGAGCGAGAAGAACGCCTGCTCGCCTCGCTCACGGCGGGCGGGGCCGGCACCTACGCCCTGATCGGGGGGTTGCTGGCGGTGTTCCTGTGGGGTCTGGTGGCGTACGCCACGCAGCTGCGCCACGGGCTCGGCGTCACCGGCCTGCGCGACCACGTCCTGTGGGGCGTCTACATCGCCAACTTCGTCTTCTTCATCGGCGTGAGCCACGTGGGCGCCCTGATGTCTGCCATCCTGCGCCTGACGGGCGCGGAGTGGCGGAGGCCCATCACGCGCATGGCGGAGGCCATCACCTTCGCCTCCCTCCTGATGGGAGGCCTGATGCCGCTGGTGGACATGGGACGTCCTGACCGGCTGCTGAACCTCGTCCGGTACGGGCGCCTGCAGTCTCCGATCCTCTGGGACCTCCTGTCCATCACCACCTACCTCACGGGCAGCACCCTGTTCCTCTACGTGCCCATGATCCCCGACCTCGCGCTCCTGCGGGACCGCTACGCGGCGGGCCCGGCCTGGCGGCGGCGGCTGTACACCCTCCTCAGCCTCGGCTGGCAGGACACCCCCGCCCAGCGGCACCGGCTCGAGCTCATCATGAGGGTGATGGCCGTGATCATCATCCCCATCGCGGTCTCGGTCCACACCGTGGTCTCCTGGATCTTCGGCATGACCCTGCGCGCCGGCTGGAACAGCACCATCTTCGGCCCCTACTTCGTCTCCGGCGCCCTGTTCAGCGGGGCAGCCGCAGTCATCACGGCCATGGCCGCGTTCCGGTGGGCCTACCGCCTGGAGGACTACATCACCGAGGCGCACTTCCGGCGCATGGGCTACCTGCTCATTGCGCTCGGGCTCGCGTACGGCTACTTCACCTTCGCGGAGTACCTGACGCCTGCCTACAAGATGGCGACCGCGGAGCGCGGGTACCTGACCGCGGTCTTCAGCGGACCCTTCGCGCGGCTGTTCTGGTTTACCCAGCTTACGGGGATCCTGCTCCCACTGCTCCTGCTCACCCTGCCGCGCATCGCGTGGGTGCCCCGGCTGCACCGCGTCCCGCTGTTGCGGCCCCGGCCCGCGCTCGCGGCCGCTGCCACGTACGCGGTTGCCAGCGTGGTGCTTTCCGCTGCCAGCCCCAGCCTCACGATGGCAGGCCTGAACCTGAACCAGTGGATCCCTCCCTGGGTGCTGCCCACCCTGGCCGTCTGGCTCTTCCTCGCCTTTCTTCCTGTCTTCCATGCCCGGCCGATCACCGCCGCCGTGGTGGCGTCGCTTCTGGTGAACGTCGGCGCATGGCTCAAGCGCTACCTGATCGTCGTCCCGACGCTGCTGAATCCTTTCCTGCCCATCCAGCGTGCACCCGCCGGATGGGCCGTCTACCAGCCCACCTGGGTGGAGTGGTCGATCACCGCCGGCGCGCTGGCGGGCTTCCTGCTCATCTACATCGGGTTCAGCAAGCTGTTCCCCATCGTGCCCATCTGGGAGACGCGGGAGGCGCCGGAATCCCGCGAGGCTGCGGTCCAGGAGGGGATCGTCGGTGTTGCGGCAGTCTAGGTCCGGCCGCGCGAGCACCGGGCTGGGGCGCTTCTGCCTCGGTGCCCTGGGGGTGCTGCTGTTCGTCCTGCCCGCGTGGGCGGGCGAGCCGGCTCGGGTCACGCTGAGGCTGGAGGCCGGTCCCGACGGCGCGCAATGGATTACGGCCCGGGTAACCGACGCAGAGGGCGCGCCGGTCCCCGAGGCCTCGGTGGTGTTCAAGCTCCGCACGGCCTTCGGGTGGCTCACCCTGGAGGAGCGAACCACGGATGCCAGCGGTCAGGCGCGGACCCGCCTTCCCGCTGGGACGCGGGCCACGGAGATCCGGGCTGAAAGCGGGGACGTGGAGGGCGTGGGCGCGACCCTGAGCGTGGGGGCACCGGCGCCGGAAAGCCCCCGGGTCCGACCGGGCCGCGACGTGCTCAGGGCCCTGAGCCCGCAGCCCGCCTTCATCAGCCCCCGCCCCGCGCCGGAGTTGGTGGCGCTACTCGCCCTGGTCCTGGGCGGCATCTGGGCGACCTACGGATACGTAGCCTGGCTCCTGTGGCAAATTCGGAGCTCGGGCTCCAGGTCCTAGGAGGACCGGGTGCACCCCGTGAGCAGCTCATAGAGGATCCGCGTCGCGGCCTCCACCTGATCCAGAGGCACCGACTCCGAGGCGGTGTGCGCCTCGGCGGCGGAACCCGGCCCGAACACCACGCACGGAACCCCCGCCTGTGCCACGTGGCCGGCGTCGGTGGCGTACGGCGCCCCGACGTGTACCGCCTCTCCCACGACGGCGCGCACCGCTTGCGCCAGCGCCCGGACGACCCAGGCCTCCTGTGGGGTCTCCATCCCGGGCGCCAGCAGGTAAGGGGGCTCGAACTCCACGGCGCCTGGGAAACTCGCCGCCTCCTGGCTCGAAAGCACGAGCTCCCGCAGGGACCTCCACACGGCTTGCCCGTCCTCCTGCGGGAGGAGCCTGCGGTCCACGTGCACCTGACATCGGTCGGGAACGGTGTTGCGCCCTGTGCCGCCGTGGATCTCGGTCACGCACACCGTGGGAGCGCCCAGCACGGGGTGGTCAGGCCGGGGTTCAGGCACCTGGGAAAGCAGCGGGAGGATCCGGGCCATCCCCTCGATGGCGCTCACGCCCAGGTGCGGGGTCGCGCTGTGGGCCGCGCGGCCGGTGGTCCGCACGTAGAAGCGCACCACGCCCTTGTGCGCGGTCACCAGCCGCAGGTCCGTGGGCTCCCCGAACACCGCGCCGTCCAGGTGCAACCCTGACGCGGCCAGAGCCCTGGAGCCCGCGAACCCCACCTCCTCGTCCACCAGGGCCGCAAACAGCACCCGGCAACAAAGCTGTCCGGACCGCACGGCTTCCCGCAGCGCTCCCAGCATGGCGGCGAGGGACGCCTTCGTGTCGCAGGCTCCCCGGCCGAAAAGCCTCCCGTCCCGCACCTCGCCGGCGAACGGGGCCACCGTCATCCCCGTGGCCTGCACCGTGTCCAGGTGGGCGGAGAGCAGCAGCCGGGGGCCCTCACCGCCGAGCTCCGCCAGCACGTTCGGACGGCCCGGCAGCACCTCCACCAGCCGCACGTCCGCGCCCACGTCCCGCAGGTAGTCCGCCACCCGGCGCGCGAGCTCCCCTTCCCCGGTGCCGTCCGGGTACACCGGGTTCACGCTCGGCACCGAGACAAGCTCGCGCAAGAGGTCCACGGTCTCGCGGAAGTCCACGGTCCCTCCTTGTTTGGGGTGCGGCGGTCTCGGATTCGGGCAACAGCGTCAGGCCGCCCGCACCGATCCTACAGGCCCACGAAACGGACGCCGACCGCCTTCCGCCGGTACCTCCGGTTCAGCGCCACCACCAGGGCCGCCAGCCGCTCCAGGGTGCCGGCCTGGTCCAGACCTCCCGCGTCCACCGGCCGCAGCCCCAGAGCCTTTGCCAGCTCCACCACCCTCTCCTTGGCGTGCGGGTCGTCCCCGCAGACCAGGGTGTCCTCCTCCAGCTCCCGGCCCAGCTGCCCGAGCTTGTAGGCCGAAACCGTGTGGAACGCGGCCACCACCGTCGCCTCCGGCAACAGCGCCTGCACCCGCTGCGCCGTGGAACCCTCTTCGGGCACCGCTAACTCCGGCGGATCCAGGCTCCGAAGCGCCACGGTGGTGTCCACCACCACCTTGCCGCGGACCGCAGGGCGGATCTCAGGGAGGATGTGGACGTGGGCGTGGAACGGCACCGCCAGCACCACTACCTCGCCCTGCTCCGCTGCCTGCTGGTTCGTGCCCCCGGACACCGTTCCCAGCACGCCAAACGACCGCGCCCGCTGGGCGGCCTCGAGGCCTCGCTCTTTCACACGTGAGCCCAGGACGACGCTGAGCCCCGCGGCCGCCCACCGCGTCCCCAGGGCGAAGCCCTCCTGCCCGGTGCCGCCTACAATCCCCACGTCCGCCACGGAGACCTCCCTCGGTGAGGGCTGCGGCCGCAACCCGGCGGCGGGGCAAGCAGGACGCGCCGAAGGCCATTCAGTGGGGTGGCCGACGGGACTTGAACCCGCAACCCCCAGAGCCACAGTCTGGTGCTCTGCCCTTGAGCTACGGCCACCGCGACCGCAAGCATTATAGGGCAGCCCGGCGCCGGCTGTCTTGGGGCCGGTGTTCCGCGCGCGTCGAGCCCGCCTCCCGGGCGCCCTCGCCACGTGCCGGGTGCCGCGGCCCGGGCCTTAGATCAACCACGTAGCCGGCCGTTTCCGGCCGCGCACCGGGTACCGGCTCTGGAACGTCAGGGGACCTCCAGCTGGGCGCTCGCGGAGCCGTCGCTGCGGATGGAAAGCCGCCACCGCCGACCCTGGTTCTGGGTGCGGCCGTGGGCGTACACCGCGATCTCCAGCGCGCTCACCCGACGGAGGGTGTAGGTCCAGTTCCGGGTCGGCCGCAGGTCCAGGTCGGAGGCGGTGACCCACGTGAAGAGGTTGCCGTGGCTTTCCAGGTACTGCTTGGCCCGCCGCTGGATTTCGCCAAACCGCGCAAGGGCTTCCCCGTCGAACGCGCTGCGCACCTGGGGCGGCGGCGTGTTGGTCTCCGGGCGCTGCAGCCTGCCTGAAAGGACGAGGAAGGCCACGAGGGCCAGGATCGCCAGCGACAGCAGGAGTTCCGTGGTGGACAGTCCCCGGTCCCTCACCCTCCTCCTCCGCCTGTCCGGCCTCACCAGCCCAGGGGCGACCGGCTTGCCTCCTGCCGCGATTCTAACCCCAGGGCTTCCGCCGCCAGCCGCGCCACGTGGTCCCCGATGGCCAGCGACGCGGTGGCCGCGGGCGACGGCGCGTTCAGGACGTGCACGGCTCCCGGCTGCAGCACCACGTGGAAGTCGTCCACCAGCGTCCCGTCCGGCGCCACCGCCTGGGCGCGCACGCCCGCACCGTCCCGCACCAGGTCCCGGTCTGCGATCTCCGGCACCAGCCTCCGGACCGACCGGGCGAATTCCCTCGGGCACCACGAGCGGTACTGCTCGTACACGCCCGCCCTCCAGTAGCGCCGGACCAACCACCAGAACCCGGAGTAGCCCAGCGTCTCCCGCGCGTCTCGAAGGCGGAAGGCGCGCGGACGGTACCCCTCCCGCGCCCACGCCAGGACGGCGTTGGGCCCCGCCTCCACCTCACCGTGGACGGTGCGGGTCAGGTGCACCCCGAGGAACGGAAAGCGAGGGTCGGGCACCGGGTAGATGAGCCCCCTCACGAGGTGCCGGGACTCCGGCCGGAGCACGTAGTACTCGCCCCGGAAGGGCACGATCTGGACTCCAGGCCGGGCCCCCAGGAGCCGGGCCACGCGGTCGCTGTGGAGTCCCGCGCAGTTCAGCACGGTGCGGGCCAACAGCGTCCCCCGCGGGGTGCGCAGCTCGAAACCCTCCGGCCGCCGCCGCGCACCCACGAGCTCGCAACCCGTGACCACCCGCGAGCCCGCGGACTCCACCAGGCCTGCCAGGCACACCGCCACCGCCCGGAAGTCCGTGATGGCGGTGGCCGGGGAGTGTACGGCCGCGACGCCCGTCGCGTGGGGCTCCACCTCCCGCAGCTCCTCCGCCCGCAGCCACCGCAGCCCCGGCACCCCGTTGGCCTGACCCCTGTGGAACAGCTCCTGGAGCCGCGGCACCTCGGTCTCGTCCGTGGCCACGATCACCTTCCCCACGGCCAGAAAGGGCAGGCCGTGCTCCTCGCAGAAGTCGCGCAGCCGCCGCGCGCCCTCCACACACAGCCGGGCCCGCAGCGACCCCGGCCGGTAGTAGATGCCCGCGTGCACGACCCCGCTGTTGTGGGACGTCTGGTGCAGGCCGACCTCCGCTTCCTTCTCCAGGACCGCGATCCGCAGGTCCGGCAGCCGACGCAGAAGCGCGTGCGCGCACGCGAGCCCCACGATGCCGCCGCCCACCACCGCCACGTCGCACCGCTCGGGGAGTTCTGCCGCCACCTCAGCCGCCCAGCTCGATCTCGGAGTCGTCTCCCAGGTTCACCCGGGTGGCACGGCCCTCCAGGTACGCCCCCTCACCGATGAGGGAGCCCTGCAGCACCACGTTGCGCACCGTGGCGTTCCGGTTCACGATGCTGTCCCGCACCACCGACCGCACCAGCCGGGCCCCTTCCGCCACGGACACGTAGGGCCCCACCACGGATTCCTCGATGACCGCGTTGGCCGCGATGGCCACGGGCGGGTGGACCAGGGCGCCTTCCAGCCGGGGAGCCGGCGGGTTCAGGATGTCCAGCAGCGCCCGGTTGGCGGCCAGCAGCGCCTCCGGCGTCCCGCAGTCGTACCACTCCTCCACCGGGTAGGTGCGCACCACCGCGCCCGCTTCCACGTACAGCTGGAGGGCGTCCGCCAGCCAGTACTCGCCCCGCACCCGGCGGTCCTCGTCGATCAGCCGCTCCAGACACCTCCGGAACAGCGGCGTGTCGTGGATGAAGTACACGCCCGTGATGGCCAGGTTGCTGCGCGGCTCGTCGGGCTTCTCCACGATCCGCCGGACCCGGCCGTCCGCATCCAGCTCCACGACTCCGAACCGCCGCGGGTCCGCCACCTCCCGCACCCCGATGAGGGAGGTCGAACTCCGCAGCATGGGCCGGAAGTCCCCGCGGAAGATGGTGTCCCCGAGCATGATGAGCACGGGCTCGTCCTGCAGGAACTCCCGCGCCACGTAGATGGCGTGGCCGTTCCCCAGGGGCCGCTCCTGACGGACGAAGTGGGCGGGGATCCGGTAGTTCTCCCGCACGTACGCCTCGATCTTGTCCCCCAGGTGGCCCACCACCAGCACCACTTCGTCCACCCCGACCAGCAGCAGCTCGTCCAGGATGTGGCCGAGGATGGGCTTGCCCGCCACGGGCATCAGCGCTTTGGGCAGGGTGTACGTGTGGGGGCGGAGCCGGGTCCCGAACCCCGCCACGGGCACGATGGCGCGCAAAGAGCAGACCTCCTTCCCGCCGCGCGGACCCGCGCGGTTCCTCGCTCAAGGTGTTCTACGGCAAGGGCCTGAAACCTGCGGCGGGCCGCGGCGCGGGGTGCGGGCCGCCCGCCGAACCTCGACAGCCGCGGACACCGGGTTCCGCTACACTGTTGCCGTGCGAGGCGAGCTGCGGGGCGAAAGCCCGGACCTTCTGCCCGTGGAACCTCCTCCGCCCCACCGCTGGCGCGTCCTGGCCGTGGCCACGGTCCAGCAGGCGGGCCTGACCTTCGTGCGCTTCGGACTTCCGGCCCTGATGCCGTTCGTGCGGGCCGACCTGAAGCTTTCCCTGGCCGAAGCGGGGATCGTGCTGGGCGCCTTCGACCTGGGCGCCCTGCTGGCCTTCTACGCCACCGGAGTGGCCACCGAGCGGGCCGGCGAGCGGCCGGTGATGGCGCTGGGAGCCCTCGTGACCGGCCTGGTGGCCGCCCTCGGCGCTTTGGCTCCCTCCGCAGGCGTGCTGGCCGCCCTTCTGGCCCTCGCGGGTGCAGGGTTCCCTTCCAGCCAGGTGGCCGGAAGCCACGCGGTGATGCTCGCCTTCCCTGCCCGGGAGCGGGGCGTGGCCATGGGCGTGCGGCAGGCGGGCCTGCCAGTCGGAGGGCTGGTGGCTGCTGTGTTGCTGCCGTGGCTCGCTTCCGCGTGGAGCTGGCGGGTGGCCCTGGTGGCCGCCGGCGGTGGGTGCGCCCTGGCGGGAGCCTTCACGTACGTGGGGCTCGGACAGCTCGAGCGCCCTGCCTCGATCCCCCGCAGCCGCTCCGAAGCCCGGGTGAACCCGTGGCGTGCACCCCTGCAGTTCTTCCGCAGCCCGGCCCTGGTGCTGACCACCCTCACCGCCTGCCTTCTGGCCGCGGGGCAGTTCGGGCTCACGGGGTACCTGCCGCTGTACTTCGTGGACACCTTCCGCTGGAGGCCGCAGGAGGCCGCCCGGCTGCTGCTGTTCGTGCACCTGGGCGGGATCGCCGGCCGGATGGCGTGGGGCTGGGTTTCCGACCGGTGGTTCGGGGCCGACCGCGCGCGGCCCATCGCGCTCGCCGCCTGCTGCGCCGCGGCTACAGTGGTGGCGCTTTCCCTGCTGGCCGGCTGGGAGGCGGTCCCTGCCCCCGTGGCGGCGTTCCTCGCCCTGCTTTCGGGTTTTACCCTGCTCGGCTGGAACGGGCTGTACGTGACCCTGCTGTCCGAACTGGCGTGGGGAGCGTCCGCGGTCATGGTGGGGCTCAGCATGACCGTGCTGTACGTGTTCACCATGCTGGCGCCTCCCCTGTTCGGGTGGACCGTGGAGCGCATGGGAGGCCAGTACACCGGAGCCTGGCTGGGCGTGGTGGCGTTGCAGCTGGCCGCGGCGGCCACCGTTCTGTCCGTCCGGCGCACCAGGAGCCCGGGAGCCCACGCCCTTGCGCCGGGCGAGTAGCGGAGGCCAGAGACTCAGCCTGACCCCGGCTCCGCCGGGCCTACCGGTGTTACAGTGGTCTCGAACGGGAGGTGGCCGTGAGCACGGTGGCGCCGAAGCTGTGGACCGGGGAGGAGCCGGTGCGCCTGCCCGAGGGGTGGCGTCACGAGATCGACGAGGGGGAGCTGGTCAACACGGCCCCGGCGGGGTCCGAGCACGGCAGGATCCTCTCGCTCGCAGACGTCCTCCTGCGTGCTTTCGTCCAGGCCCACCGCCCGGGGGAGGTGGTCAGCGGGGACGTAGGGATCCTCCTGAACCGGGGTCCCGACACCCTGAGGGCTCCGGACGTCGCCTTCTACTCCCGCGAACGGCTCCAGCAGATTCGTGACCGCACCGGCTTCCCCCATGTGGCCCCGGACCTGGCAGTGGAGGTCCGCGACCCCGCAGTGCCGGACCTCACCCGCAAGGTTCACCAGCACCTGCAGGCGGGGGTCCGCGCCGTCTGGGTCGTGGACTCACAGTTCCGGTCCCTCACCCGCTACGCACCGGGCGAGCAGGCGAGGCTTCGGTCGGACCCCGCGGACGTGGTGGAAGAACCCGTGCTTCCCGGTTCCCACCCGCGGGAGGTGTTCGGCGGCTGAAAGGGCGGCCGTGACGGACAGGCGACGGCCTTGACCAGGGGCCACTCGGACGCAGGAAAGGAGGCCGCGGGGGCCGGCGGACCCAGCTTCGGGCGCTCCATCCCCACTCACGGGATCGAGCTGAACCCGGAGTTCGCAAGGGCGCTGGACCTGCTGGAGCGCACCCGACGGCACGTCCTCGTCACCGGCCGTGCGGGCACGGGCAAGTCCACCCTCCTGCGGTACTTCCTCGATCACACCCGCAAGAAGGCGGTGGTGCTGGCGCCCACGGGAGTCGCCGCAGTGAACGTGGGAGGCCAGACCATCCACTCCTTCTTCGGCTTCCGCCCGGACATCACTCCGGACCAGGTCTCGCGACTCGTTCTCCCCGGCGACCGCGAAAGCGTCTACCGGCAGGTGGAGCTGATCATCATCGACGAGGTCTCCATGGTGCGGGCCGACCTGCTGGACTGCGTGGACCGCTTCCTCCGGCTCAACGGGCCGCGGCGGAACCGACCCTTCGGAGGAGTCCAGATGGCCTTCTTTGGGGACCTGTACCAGCTGCCCCCCGTGGCGACCGGCCCCGAGCGCAAGGCCCTGGCAGAGCTGTACGAGACCCCGTACTTCTACAGTGCCCGCGCGCTGCAGGACGTGGAGCTGGAGCTGGTCGAGCTGGAGAAGGTGTACCGCCAGACGGACCCGCTGTTTCTGGAAGTGTTGGGGGCCATCCGCAACGGAACCGTCACCGACGGGCACCTGGAGGTTCTGAACCGCCGCTGCCGGCCGGACTTCGAGCCCGGGCCGCACGAGCTGTACGTCCAGCTCACCACCACCAACCAGCTGGCCCAGGCGGTCAACCGGGCCCAGCTTTCCAGGCTCCCGGGGCGTCTGTACACCTTCGAGGGGCTCCTGCAGGGCGAGTTCGGAGGGGACCACGCCCCGGCGCCCCTCCGCCTGCAGCTCAAGGTCGGCGCGCAGGTGATGATGGTGAACAACGACCCCGAGGGCCGGTGGGTCAACGGGACCGTGGGGCGCGTGGTGGAGGTCCTGGACGACCCTGCGGAACCTGTTGTGGTAGTAGAGCTGGAGGGCGGGACGCAGGTCGAAGTCGCGCCGTACACGTGGGAGCTCTTCACGTTTTACGTGGAGGGTGGACAGCTGCGCTCGCGCGTGGTCGGCCGCTACACCCAGCTGCCCATGATGCTCGCCTGGGCTGTGACCATCCACAAAAGCCAGGGCAAGACCTTCGACCGGGTCGTGATCGACGTGGGGCGCGGGGCGTTCGCGCCCGGGCAGGTGTACGTGGCCCTGAGCCGCTGCCGCACGCTCGATGGGATCGTCCTGAAACGCCCGATCACGGCGAAGCACGTGTGGGTGGACTACCGGATCGTAAAGTTCCTCACGCGGTTCCAGTACTCGAAAGCCGAGCAGTCCCTCCCCCTGGACCGGCGCCGGGAGCTCATCCAGCAGGCCGTGGAGCAGGGCCGGGCGCTGCGGATCGTCTACCTCAAGCCCAACGGGGACAAGTCCCGCCGGGTGGTCCGGCCCCTGCAGCTCGGCGAGGTGGAGTACCGCGGCCGGGAGTTCCTGGGCCTGCGCGCCCTCTGCGGGATGCGGGGGGAAGAGCGGACGTTCCGGGTGGACCGGATCCTCGAGATGGAGCTCCTGGAGGAGTGAGCAGACACCTTCGTCCCACCCCTGAGCAACGGCCGCGGTGGCGGCTGGGACGCCCCGCCTCCTCGTGAGCCAAGGTCCCGTGGGCCCTGTCCCCTGAGGCCCTGTCCCGTGCGGCCCGTCCCCAGGGCCCTGTCCCCACGTCTCTGTCCCCTAGTCCCTGTCCCCAGGTCTCTGTCCCCGGGGGGACAGGCCCCAAAACGCCAGCCAGCTGCGTTCATTCAGTGGGACGACGGAAACGGTGGGGAGGAAGCTGTGCCACGGCGGCTCAGGGGAGTGTTACCCGAGGGCGTCTACCACGTCACTAGCCGCGGCAACCGCCGCGAGCGGCTGTTCTGTACCCCCGACGCCTTCCAGGAATACCTCAAGCTGCTCCGCCGCGTGTCCGAGCGCTACGGCGTGGACGTGCTCGCCTACGTCCTCATGCCCAACCACGTCCACCTCCTCCTCCGCGCCCCTGAGGCGGTCCTCCCAGCCTTCATGCGCGACCTCCACGGACCCTTCGCCCAGTGGCACAACCGCCGCTACCACCTCACCGGACACGTCTTCGAGGGCCGGTACCGGTGCTGGCCCTGTACCCAGGACCCCTACCTGTGGGCCCTGGTCCGCTACCTCCACGACAACCCCGTCCGCGCAGGGCTCGCACACCACCCCCAGGACTACCCCTGGAGCAGCTTCCGAGCCCACGCGGGTCAGCCCGACGGGATTACTGCGGTGGCCGCCCTGCGAGCCCTGCTGGACGTGCACCACCCCGACGACCTCACCTGGCAGACCCGGCCTGCTGCTACACCTGCCACCGTGCGACCCACGCCCCACAGCACCCCGCCGCAGGCGCCCACCTGAAGATCTGTCGGCCGGACAAGCCTGGGTCGTGGCGATCGCGTCTGAGGGCGCCAGAGAGAAGTCTCGATCTCGCTCCCGCTGGCGCTTTGCCTCTGCCTCCGTCGCTAACTCGGATGGCCTAGCCCGGGCCCTGTTCTCCCTGGTCTCTGTCCCTCAGACCCCTGTCCCCCTGGAGCTCTCTTCCCCGGACCTGTCCGCGGCCCCCCGTCCCGGGATCGCTGTCCCCGGGGACCTGTCCCCCTGGGGTCTGTCCCGTGGGGTCTGTCCCTAAGGCCCTGTCCCCTGCGCCCCGTCCCCCGGGCCCTGTCCCTAGGCTCCGTCCCCAGGTCTCTGTCCCCAGGGGACAGGCCCCAAAAGACCAGGTCCGCTTCGATGGCCTGGAGCTCGGCCTCTACCCTCCGGCGCTGCCGCAGGGCGCCGAGCAGGAGTACTCGGTCCACTTCAGGCCGCGAAGGAAAAGGCTGACAATCTACTAGATCTCCGCGGATTTTCTACGAGATCTCCGTGGATTTTCCACATCGGCTGGGTATAATGGTCCCGTGTATCCCCGCTACCTTGAAGCCCGCATCCGGGAAGCCCTGGCCGACACCCCAGTGGTCTTCCTGGCCGGGGCCCGGCAGGTGGGCAAAACCACCCTGGTCCGCCAGCTGGGCTACGGCCACTACGTCACCCTGGACGACCCTCTGGCCGCGGCCAGCGCCCAGGCGGACCCCATGGGCTTCCTCCTGGCGCAACCCACGCCCCTGGTCCTGGACGAGGTGCAACGGGCGCCTGCCCTCCTCCGGGCCCTCAAGCGACTGGTGGATGAGGACCGGCGCCCGGGCCGCTTCCTCCTCACCGGCTCGGCCAACGTCCTCACTCTGCCGGTAGCCTCTGGGGAGCTGGTGGGGCGGATGGAGATCCTCACCCTCTGGCCCCTCTCCCAATGGGAGGTGGAGGGAAGACGGGAGGGATTCCTGGACCTCCTCTTCTCCCCACAGTTTCCCGCCCACGCCCGGGTAGGGGCCGTGGCCCTGGAACCCTTGGTGCGGAGGGGTGGTTTCCCCGAGGCGGTGGCCCGGGAGGGACGGCGCCGCCAGGCCTGGTTCCAAGCCTACCTCAGGACCCTATTGGAACGGGATCTCCGGGACCTAGCCCGCATCCACCGCCTCCTGGACGTGCCCAAGATTCTCGGTCTCCTGGCCGTCCGGGTGGGAGGCCCCTTGAACCAGTCCGAGGTGGCCAGGGGGACGGGCCTTCCCCTCTCCACCCTGCGGGACTACCTGGCCCTTTTGGAGGCCCTCTTCCTGGTGGTGCGCATCCCCCCTTGGACCCCGGGCCTTGAGGGGAGGCTCGTCAAGGCCCCCAAGCTGTACCTGGTGGACTCGGGCCTAGCGGCGAGCCTCCTGGGCTCTGGCCTCCACCCCGGAGGCCTCGGCCCCCTCCTGGAGAACTTCGTGGCACTGGAGCTCCTGAAGGCTCTCGGCTGGAGCGGGGTGGCCCCAGGGGTCTTTCACTTCCGCACCCACGGCGGCCAGGAGGTGGACCTCGTTCTGGAATGGGAGGGCCGGGTCGTGGGCCTGGAGGTTAAGGCCAGCCGCACCCTGGGCCTCCAGGACTTCGCCGGCCTCAAGGCCCTCAGGAGCCTGGCCAAGGAGCGCTTCCTCCGGGGAGTGGTGCTCTACGGGGGAGAGGAGGTGGTGGCGGTGGAGCCCGGCCTCTACGCCGTCCCCATTCCCGCCCTCTGGCGGCTCTCCTAGGGAGCGAAGGCCCCTTCCCCGCCCAGAAGCGGCTAGACGTCCGCCGTCCAGACGGCCTCGCAAGAGAACTCCTCTGGCACTAAAGGGAGCCGGACGTCCCTGAAGAGGGCGTAGCGCCTCGCCCAGGCCTCCGGAGGCACCGCCGCCTGCCGCCTATGGGCGATGGGCGCTCCTGGAGGACCACAAGAAGGCGTAGCCCCCCTGCGGCGGGCTCTGTCCCCCGGGCTCTGTCCCCCGGGCTCTGTCCCCTGGGCTCTGCCCCCTGGGCTCTGCCCCTTGGGCTCTGTCCCCTAGGCCCTGGGGTCTGTCCCCTGGGGGTCAAGACTCAGCCGGCCGAAATGGGGCAAAGCGGGACCGGCGTTGCAGCAGAATCGGTGGTCGGCTCGGTCAGTCGGCGGGAGGCGGGACTGGGAGCGCGTCCACCCCGGTGTGGCGCCACCTGTCGCCTTCCTCCACGAGCATCACCGGGATGCCATCGCGAATCGGGTACTTGCGGCCGCAACCCGGCTCCGTGCACACCAGCCACGAGTCCTTGACGAGCTCCAGCCGACCGGGGTCCGAGCCCTCCCCTCGGCCGGGGCCGGAAACGCAATGCGGGCAACGCAGGATGTCCAGAAGCTCCCGGCTCACCACCGGTAACCCTCCCCGGCATTCACGGTCTTGCGAGCCCGGCAATCCGCATTGGCTGCTACCGCCCCGGCGCTCCCGGCGGGTAGATGCGGGGGCCGGGCAAACGGGTCAGGCGTACAACTAAGCAAGCGGCGAAGCTCTCCGGAGCACGTTGTCCGACGCGCGCCGGTGAGGCTGCCGGCCTAGATACCATGACCTTGCTCCCAGGAGGCCGCAGGGGAGTTATCCGCCGGGAAGAACCACGGCCCTGGTGAGCACAACATCAGCTGCTTCGCGCAGCCTGGCACCGACCCACGCGAGCCGTCGGTTCGTGTCCTCCCGCATCACTGGGGCAGGCGCCCATCCAGGTCCTCCCGGAGCTGCTACGGGTGGGTGTTCACCTCCTGGCGCAGGTCGTTCAAGCCCCGGTGGAGATCCTCGATCCGACCGTTGATGTCGTCGGGCGGTTGATGTTATCGAAGCAGCGGTAGTTGTAAGCGGTACCAGCAAGGACCGCCTGGTTCGCAGTCAGATGATCGTGGCCCACGAAACCGGGCAAGACCGCGGCTTCGGGGCCGCCGTAACCGCATCCCTACTACTGTTTTGTGCAGCTGGTGTTTTGTGCAGCTGCGGTCGGCCCTGGCCCCGGGGGCCCGTAGCTGCTTCCGGTACCTGGAGCCGGTAGCTGGTTTCGGTACGTGGAGCCGGTACCTGGTACCTGGCTTACGAAAGGTAAGCGGCTCCGTCTAGCCGGCACCTTCGGTCGGCGCTGGTCGCGGGGCCCATACCTGGTCCCGGTGCCTGGTGCTGGTACCTGGAGCCGGTACCTGGTACCTGGCTTACGAAAGGTAAGCTGGGCCGTCCAGCCGCCCTACGGAAGGACAGGGGCAACTGGGGCCATGCACACACGGGCGTCCCGATGCCCCACCCGAAGATCTCGCAGGCTCCGAACAGGATGGGGAATAACGCTTCTATGCGGCGGCCGCCCACGAGGCCGCGGGAGGATCCTGGGCGACGCACCTGCAGTCCCGTGCTCGGCTCGTCAGTAGGCGCCGCGACCGGTGAGGACCACCCAGACGGTGCGGGCGAGGATGTACAGGTCCAGCCAGGGGGACCAGTTGCGGACGTAGTAGCTGTCGAGCTCCACCCGCTGCTCGTAGCTGGTGTCGTTACGTCCGGAGACCTGCCACAGTCCCGTGATCCCCGGCAGAACCTGCGCGTACAGCGTGAAGCGCGGCCCATACTTGGCCACCTCCTCGTCCACGATGGGGCGCGGGCCGACCAGGCTCATTTCTCCCCGCAGCACGTTCCACAGCTGCGGCAGCTCGTCCAGGCTCGTCCGCCGGAGCAGGCGGCCTACCCGGGTGACCCTGGGGTCGTCCCGCAGCTTCTGGTCCCGCTCCCACTCCGCCCGCAGCGCGGGGTGGTCCTGAAGGAACCGCTCCAGGAGCTGTTCCGCGTCCCTGACCATGGTCCGGAACTTCCACGCCCGGAACTTGCGGCCTCCCTTCCCAATCCGGGTCTGCGCGAAGAACACAGGACCGGGAGAATCGAGCCTGACCGCAGCCGCCACCAGCACGATCAGAGGGAGACTCACCAGTCCGAGTAGCACAGTGGCAGCGAGGTCCAGCGTGCGCTTGAGCAGCCGCGGCCCCCGGAGCAACAGCTGCTGGCGTACCTCAAGAGCCACCGCGCCCTGCAGGTCCCTGGTTTCCACCCACAGACTTGAAAGCCCAAACAGATCCGGCACCACCAGGAGGTGCGGGAATACAGAGGCGTAGCGCTCGACGACCTGCAGCAGGCGCTCGCGGCCGGCACCGGGCATGGCCACGAGAGCATGTGAGATCCCCGCCTCGCGGGCGACGCGCGGGGCTAGGTCGATCCCGCCCAAGACCGGCAGGCCCGCCACCCGCGCGGGCTTGGCGGGGTCGTCGTCCAGGAAGGCCACCGGCCGCAGTCCCAGGCCCGGCGCTTCCTGCAGCACCCTCGCCAGCAGCTCGCCCGTACGACCCGCACCCAGGATCAACACCGGGTACCCCCACCAGCGGCTCCGGCAGAAGACGTGCCGGACTGCGGCTCTCGCGACCGGGACCAGGACCAGCGCCAGCACCCACGCTACTAGGAATACAGCGCGGGAGTACACCTCCGCGCCCCGGACGACGAACGTCGCCGCGCCGGCCAGCAGGTGGACCAGGCTGACTGACACGCTGGTCCGGCGCAGCTCCGCAACTGGGTTCGTGCCGAAGCCCGGGTACAGCCCCTGGAGCGCGTTCGCGACGACCAGGAGGACGGTGCCCGGCCACAGCCGCCAGTACAGTTCCGGCGACAGGACGCCACCGGCCGCCAACCGGCCCTGCACCGCTAGCCACCAGGCCACCGTCAGGGCGGCTGCGTCCGAAGCCGCAAGCAGGAGCGACGCGAGCCCCGGCCGCGCCGGCGTCACTACCACCGGGAGTTCGAAACCGCGGATGTCTCTCTGCTCGCGCATGCCTCGCACGCGGATTCACTTGCCGTCAAACTCACGCCCCCTTCGGCCTCTTCCCTTCGCAGCCGGCTCAGCTCCTTCTGCCTCACCCCACCGGAAGCGTCTATGAGCGCGAGCGCCGCGTCCCGCAGCTGGCCCGCGCTTACTCCGTTTGCTGGAGCCCCCGCGGTTGCTCCGCCTCCCGCTCCCAGAAGTGCTTCTGGAGGCTCATCCACCGCTTGAACGCAAGTGGCAGATACCGCTCCGCCCGTCCGAGGCGATAGCCCAGGTACTTCAGGCCGGCACGCAGGAAGGACTCAGGGATCAGCCACCGCGCGTGCTCCCAGAGGTACCGGATCTCGGACAGGACGAACCGCAATCCCTCCCCTTCGGGCTTCCCGAACTCCTGCAAAATCCAGCTCTCTCGGGCGTGAAACACCCCGATGTCGAAGTACCTCCGCATCTCCTGCGTCGGAGTCAGGTCGTGCGAGTGGTACACGCACGCGTCCGCCACGTACGCGATCTTCCAGCCTGCTTTGAGCAGTTTCGCTGCCACGATCACGTCCTCGCCCACAATTGCGCGCTCCGGGAACCCGCCAACGTCCTCTAGGGCCTTCACCCGATAGGCCGCGAACGAATCTGAAAAGAAACACGCCTTGATTCCCAGCCTCCACCGGTCCTCCAAAGATCTAACCTCAGATCGCTCCGGGTAATTGAACAGCCGGGCGTGCGCCTCGAAGGGCTTCGCCCCTGGCCTCGGCAGTTGACGGCCGTAAGCTGCGGCGACGTGTTCATCTTCAAAGCTTCTTAGCAATCGGTCGAGGCTCCGCCCCTGACATAGCCCAACGTCCTGTGTTAAAAAAACCACTAACTCAACCCCCTTAAACCACCGCCGCACACTCTCCACCGTCCATCGCCTGGTCCCTCCGTGGTCGAATGGTTCGGGCGCGTTCAACACACGCCACCCAAGCCGCTGCGCAGCATTCTGCGTGCCGTCCTCGGACCCTGAATCCACCAGCACTCTTTTCAGCCTCTCATCCTCTCCACCGAACTCCCCGAGAAGTCGACTGCCGACCCGGCTCGCATTTTTCGCGAGCACGCAAACTACCACGTCACTTCCCGCCGCCATCCCTTACAGCCGCCCTTGCGTTCGTTTACCCATACACCAATCCCGGGCTCCCGAGCCTGCGCCGCCGCCAATCCTACGCACGTGTAGACGAGGTACGCAACTCTACTAAAATACAGAACATCGAGAACCAGTGCCTGCGCGAACAACGCAAGCAGACCTAGAGACACACCTTCCGGAGCCGTCACTCGCTGGCGGACGATGCGATACAGTGCCAGCCAGTGCAGCGTGTATGCCACCAACCCCGCAAACCCAAACTCACCCAACACGCGCATTACAAGTCCGTCCGCTGCCTCACTCACCGCTCCAGGTCCCAGGCCGAACATCCAGCCTACTCCGCCGGCATCTCCCAGTCTGTTTATTATCCATGACCACTTCAGACATCTTGAAATCAAGCTAGGGTCGCCGGTGTCATCGTCCCCCACCTCTACGCCAGCGATTTCCGTCCGATCAGATGTGCCCGCCCAATCGGCCGCCATCCTACATCGCTGGAGCCCCTGCCACAACCCCGGTAGGCCGCTCTCTCTGACTTGAGCCGCGATCACCACGCCGCTCGCCAAAAAGGCTCCGGCCACCAACCCCCGCGCGATCCGGCTCGCCAGGCAGCGCACCCGGTCCTCCATTCGTCCCAGCACCGAAGCCCGACCCCACAACCATAGCGCAAGCACAACCGCCACACCCACGCTTCCCCCACGGTTACGCGCTTGGTAATTCGCAAAGGCGGCCGTCGCTATGGCTATCAACTTCAGCAGAGGATACCTGCTGCCGGCCACAGCTATTGCCAACAAAAAAGAGGCAACTGCCCCCAGTTCTGTAGGATGCGAAAAGATTCCGGACACCCGTCCCTCTGCCGCACTCCAGTAGCCTAATGTAGGCACGGCCAGCATGCCTGCCGCCTGCAATCCCATTAGAGCAACAACCCACACGAGCGCGAAAGCTGCGGCCGCCTTCAGAAAGTGTCCAACCCTCCTCGCACCGGCCGTGAGCCCCGCGCAGTACGCGCCCCACAACCAGTACATCCAGAACCTTAGAGCAAATTCAATGCGTCCCGAACCGTTCACAACGTGGCCCAACGAAAGCCCCACAAGGACCGATGTCGCCGCCACCGCTAGCGGACCCGAGCAAAGACGGCACACGCGAAACGCACCCCTCAGAATTGTCGGTACTCCGAGAACGAGCCAAGCCCCGATCCAGATATCTTCTGGTTTCGGCCCGATATAGGTGCCCTCAGCTGGCCCGGCCACGTTCACTTTAGGCAAGAACAAAAGCACCGTGAGAGCTCCGTAGACCGCCAACACGCCGAAGAAGCCTTCGAGTCTCTTTGTCGTCAACGGCCGCCTCATTCAATGATTCCTACCGTTGCTGCAGTCTCCACCCTTACCTACGCCCTTCCCCGCCGTTCCCCCAATAGCTTACACCCTATTGCGCCCTCAGCTAGGCAACCCTCCTAGCCATCCCGAATCCTATAAAGAGCAATCACCAATCCCGAATAGCCTCTATTAGCGGCGCCTTCTCCCTACTTGCCTACCCCATTGAGGACTTTCCGATCGCGTTTGCGAACGACGCGCTCGAGGCATCCGGGGATCAGCCACGGCGCTAGCCCCAGAGGTAGCGGCTCTCCGACAGCAAGAACCGCTCCTGTGTCAGCGTCAGGTCATGCGAAGTGCTACACATACGCATCCGCAACATACGCCATCTTCCACTCATCTTCACGGGCTTCGCTGCGACCATCTCGTCCTGCCCACAAATCGCGCGCTCCGGAAATCTACCCACCTCTCCCCGAGCATGCGCCCGGTACGCCACGAATGAATTAAAAAAGCCCTGATTCCCCGCCTCTCTTCCGGGACTTCACCTCGGATTACCCGGCGTAAGTTACACAGCCAGGCGCATGCCTCAAAGGCCTTCACCCCAAGCCTCGACAGCTGTCGCCCCGTACGCCGGCCCGAGTTCCCGCTCATGAGCCAATGCTGAACACGCTCACACAGCCAGAAGCCAGCCGATATTCCTAATAAGCCCGACCTTCAACAAGCCATTCCGAATGACAAACAACTTTCGCGCTAGCACCCCCTTCGCCTCCAGACCTATGTATCCGTCCAGAAGCCTCAAATCCTCCTGACTCAACTGACTAGAGTACTGACTACGGAACGCTGCAGCTTGCTGCTGCGTCCGCCGGAGAGCCTCTTGCCAACGGGTTCTTCTTAGCTCTGCCGCCTTTGTCGCGATATAGCTCACGCCCCACCGCTTCGCCCCTGTATCGTTACGACCGTGCTGCCTGTACTTCACCGTAGCACGCTCTACGTGCCCCACTCGTCCAAATCTTGCGGCCACGAGCGCCAACCACCAGTCATGCATAATCGCCTCTCGCGGGATTCGTGCGGCCATGTCCCGCAACGCCGCATTAATCAGTGTTGCACAACCTGTGACTACGTTCTGAACGAGCAGCCTCCGCCAATCGTCCGCCACTTCCGGCCGCAGATATTGGTAGTTCCAGAAGGAGCGGCTAATCTCGTGCCCCTCTTCGTCGATAACCTGCAGATCCGAATGAACGAGTATCGGCCGCGCTGCTCCGGTTTCACGCTCCATCCTTCGCATTTCCGCAAGTAACTGTTCTATCCTGTCTGGCATCCACACGTCATCCTGGTCACAGAAAGTTGCGTACGCCGCGTCGCTCAGCCTCAGAAGGCGCCCGAAATTCAGCGCCGGCCCTAACCTTCCTAGCTCATCACGTACAATCTGCATCCGTTCGCCGATCCGCCGCTGATATTCTTCAAGGATGGCCGCTGTCCCATCAGATGAGCCATCATCGCGGACGAGCAGCCTCCAGTGCGCATACGTTTGCCCTACTATGGAGTCGAGTTGCTCACGCAGAAAGCGTGCACCGTTGTACGTCGCCAGTAAGATGTCCACGACCTCGACGCTCACGGCAGTCCTCTCCTCGCAAAAGGACGTGGCGCTTCAGAGCCCTCTTTGCCTTCTCGTGAAGTAGGATATGTTGATTCGCTTGTTGCAAAATCCCAGTTTTCCTACCGGGCCGGGTTCCAGCGGAACGGATCGACGCAGCCCGCAGACGCTCTCATCGGCCTAGTAGGCAACCGGCGAGCACGGTTGGCAGCACGCAGCGCCGCTGCAGATAGCCCATCACGCACGCTCTTTCACGCAGGAGCTCTCGACCCTCGCCGCTACTATCGCCCAGGCCCGGATCCGATCCACCGAGTGCGCCCATCGAGCCGCTGTCCACCAGTATCACCAGTTCAGAATAGTGAGGTGCCCGTGCGATTCGAGGCAGCCCACCGTGTACTGCCAGCCGTTATAGTTCAAAATCACGATCGCCACTTGGTACCCCGAGTCCCACTGCCGTGGGTTCGCTAGGCGACGTCTTCGGGCTCCGCTCAGTCACTCGTTTCTCCTCCACTCCGGCAGCCTACCCGCCACGGTCGCGCACACTGCAGATCACGACCAGCTCCTCCCCGCCGAACCTACTCACGGGCCACGCTCCCTCCACCAGCTGGAGTAAAGCATACTGACCTGAGTAGACACCCTAGCTCGCATCGTAGTTCCGCTGTGACGTATGGGAACATTCGGGCGGTAGCTGCTCCCCGCTGACCTCGACAACCTTCCGAAGCCGACCCCCGAGGCTCTCCCACGACCGCTGGACGCGTTCCACTACCCCAGCCGTGCTACCCCACCGGCCTAGGTGCCCCGTCACTTTGGCCTCCACAGTCAGCTGCAGGAGCCGCTCTGTCGCGCGCCGGAGCCACTCTCGCGGGGCTTCTCGCCTTCGGCTCGACGCCTGCATCTCCCCGACACGTCTTCCGGTCCGTCGCGGTGCATCACCCCCTTCTCCGCCCGCAGCCCGCCTTTTTCCTCTAGAGCAGGACGCCTCCGCAGAGCAGGACGCCTCCGCACTTCCACGCCTTTGCAGCGTACCCGCTAACCCTTGTTCCTAACTTGCGTCCTCACCGTTGCCCAAGTAAGCGTTATCCGCCTAAATTCCACTCATCCCGCTCCTCTTCCCACTCACGCCGGCTGTGCTTGGCACTCCTTTAGAATCTCTATAAGTCTGCGGCCCGCCGCATCCCAGTCAAACCGCTTAGCCGTGCTGATCCCGTTCAGGGCTAACCGAATAGCTAGTTCCGGGTCACGGGCTATCCGGATGATGGCCTTTGCCAACTCCTCAGGGCGCCTGGGTTCCACCCACAGACAATTGACCGTATCGACTGCATAGTCCTCCGTTCCGACCGGCGTGCATACGACGGCTGTTCCACAGGCCATCCCCTCCAGCGGAGGAAGCGGAAAGCTCTCACACCACGAATTCATAAACACCACATGCGCCTCGCTATACAACCTCGCCAAGTCTACTCCCATTACCTTCCCCACGAACTTAACCGGCAGCTCCGGAGTCCTCACCGGTCGGCCACCGAAGACGCGCCACTCCACTCGGCCTCGACCCAAGACCTCGAAGACTTTCTTCATCGCCTCTACGGCCTCTTCCCAGGCCTTGAAGCGAAGCGGGGAGTAGTACGACACAACCACAAGCCTTTCCGTCTCCCGATACTTTTGTTCAATATCCTTCCACGGCCTAAAGGTGGTTGCGTCTATTCCGGGCAGTAAAAGGCGCGGTTCCTTCCCGAGTAAGGACTCCAGGCGCCTGCAGAGCCAGCTCGAATTCGCGACCAGCTCCAGCGGCAAAAAGTACGTTGCTTCCGCCAGTGCCTGGCCGATCGCATCGTCGAAAAATATGCTCTCGAAATGCTGTGCGTGATACAACCCCTTCGCCCGACGGCTGAGTACATAGCATGCCAATGCCGTAGTGCAGTGGGTCGCTACGTAAATATCCGCTTCTGGTGCGTGCTTAAGAAGACACTTCGTCATCCATGCGAACTGCGAAATCGAATCTATCGGAGCGCGGCCCAATGCCCGGCGCACCACGTCACCTGCTGCGCCAAGTCTTCGCAGTACATTCCCAGTGAGCGAACTCAAAAGCTGCGCATAGCCCTTGCCGCTTACAACTTTTTCCCAGCAACCCTGCCGCCAGGGAAACGAACCAGCCGGTAATGTCACGAAAACGTCATGGCCGCGTTTCACGAGCTCGTCCATGAAATGATAGAGCACCAAAGAACCACCCGTATGTCCCATTGCCGATAGCAGATACACAATGCGCATGTGCGCCTCTATGCCTGACTGCGCCGTTAGGTTTTCGTCCTCGTACCCAATTTTTCCGCTACACGAAGTCCCTCCCGGATCGACTCCGCGATCCCCTGAAAAACCCAACGTCCATACCGGCCCGCTTGCAGGACCCCCCTCTCCTCCAGTGCCCGCAAAGCTCTCTCTCTCCAGTCCGAACCCGGCCAGCGCCACGTATAGGCGACGTCAATCCACGTCGCATCCATAGCTTCCACTTCTCCGATCCACTCCCACGCTTGCAGTTCCTTCACCACGTCCCTCGAGTAGCTCTCGACCTCGTGTTCTTCGGGTTTCTTCCCTCCCTCGTACGATCGCTCCACGTAGAGGGCAACTCGTTCCACATGACTCGAATGTGCCCCCGGCAGAAATCTACGATCCACATTACTGTAAAACCCCACTCTGTGAAACCCCGCTCTGCTGTCCACTACGTACAGCCAGTGTTCGCTGGGACAACGCGGACCGCGATATGCCCCGACATTTAGCACCAGCACGCTAGTATAGGGATCGGGTACCCCTTCCAGGTTTATCCCGCATAGCTCCACCATCTTATTCAAGGGTACTGTCGAAATCAGCCTACGGAACCGCTCGCAGGTGCCGTCCGAAAAATACACCTCCTTCCGCTCCACATCAACCGCCACGGCCTCCTTTTGATACCTCACCCGACAGGCCCCCGCTAGCCGATCTGCTAATACGCCCAAACCCTCCTCTGGATACACGAAAGATACGTTATACCCCACTGCAGCAGTGCTTTCATGGGCACCCTTCACAGCGAGATCAAGCGAGACAGGGGTCTTGTAACCGTCCTGTGGGGCAATGGTCCGCCAAAGTCCTGCGGTATAACGCTCGTGGAACGGGCCGAAGAAGATACGCGTAAGCGTCGGCCCGAAAACGCTTTCCAGCCACTCCGCCATCGTAGCGCCTTCGCCTCCGAGTCCTCCCGCCAGCTCGTGTAAGATTTCCGTCGCTAGCTCCCGGCCGAGATACCTCAAATTGTATTGGATCGGATATGGCACGATTAACTCCTGCTCCGGGAAAAACACGCCCGACCGTCGTTCGTAGCGGCGTAGCGTGACTAGCGATCCTAGCAGCCTCCCGACTTCATCGTCCACTCCAAATATCCAATGCCCGCCGCCGATCTCAAACCGGTACGCGTCGCCGTCTGACGGGGCACTGCCAAGCCGCTCCCCCGACCCAGGTCTTACGTAATATGACGAGCATATCCCACCCGGTCGGTCACGCGCCTCCAAAACCCACGCTTCAGACCCCCACCCCGCAGCAAGTCCCGTCATACCTGCTCCGAGAATAATCACCGGATCAGCATTCTTGGCCATCCGCCACCCCCCTTCAGGTACTCGACAGTCGCAGCGCCCATGCTCGCTGTCACAAAGCACTCCACGATAACCACCGCGGCCGCCATCCCAACCGCGCCGAGCTGACGCCCTAACAGCAAAGCGAGCACCACGTTCGCAACTCCCGCCGCAATCAGAATTCCTCGGAACCTGCGATCCTGGCCAAACGACAAAAGGAGCTGTGTTCCCAGCACACTATTCAGACTGATCATCAAGATAATCGGCGCGAGAGTCCTAACAACGAGGACGAGCTCTTTCTCAGCTGCTGGCGAAATGAGTCTGGCTATCAGCTCCGCCCCTGCAAACACTACCGCACTCAGACAGGTGCCTACGCCACCCATCGCCGCCAACCACGACCGGGCAAACCGCGAAGCCTGTTCCTTCGACTGCGCAGCTACCAGAGTGGCCCGAGGGTATACTGCCTGAAAGACCGGGGTGAGCAGCGCGACAATGCCGCGGACAACCCGCTCGGCCACGCTAAAGTATGCTACCTCTTGCGGCGTGCTCACGAGACCCAGGAGAAACGGGTTCCCCGCGGTGTACAAACTGACAGCTGTCCTTGACACGAAAATCTCCCACCCCTCAACCAGCATGTTCACTGCGCCCTTCAACGAAAGCGAAGGTCTGGCCAGCCCAAAAGAGCGAATCGCCGCTGCAGCTCCGCATACACCGCCGAGCGCACCTGTAATGCCGATTATTGCGGCAGCCGCTAGACCGTCCTCCGGGGTCTTGACGAATAAAAACAACGCCGCCAGTCCCGCTAGTTTCGCGCCGAGCCCGATGGCCGCAGTCAACCACATACGTTCCATTCCTTGATACAGCCAGGTCGGAAAGAGAGCGTTACCAATTACTGCAGCGTATAAAGCCAAGAAATATGACAGCTGCCCTGGTGGCCCACTTAACAGGTACGCGGCGACGATCACTACGATAAGCCCGCTGGTCGTAAGAAGCAGCTTAGCGCTCCACACGTCGTATGCCAGCCGCCATACCTTTTCCATACTCGCCCGTTCGGTAGACACACGTCGAGTGGCTGACCAGTCGAAGCCGTAGTCCACGAGCACCCCGACGTAGGAGATCAATCCCTGCGCGAACAGCAGCTCACCGTAGCGAGCAGCGCCTAGAGTCGCCAGAAGGTAGGGCATCGTGAGTAGCGGTATGACATAGTTTCCGAACTGTAGCGCGTACAGCGCTAGCACGTTGCCTGCCAAGCCGGTCCAATACTCGTTGCAGCTTGAGCTTCGCGCTCCTCTGAGAAGTTCAGGTTGCAATGCGCTTCCTCCATAATCTGCGACTAGCGGTCGCGTCTGGGACAGTGGGCGCAGTCTTCCAGGAGTAACTGAATGCAGCGTAAATATCACCGGGCTCTGGCACCTTGGCGCTGCTAGCTGGTGCGCCGCCTGCGAAATAGCGGCGGCTGCGGCGAGGCAGCCGCGACCACTGGGCCGTCTCTCTCAGCATCGCTCGTCGAAAATTCGCAGTCGGCCTATAGCAGCGCCAATGACGCCAAGTGTCTACGAGCCCTCAGCGAGCGCCCGGTTTCGCGGCCACTGGCTGTCGAACAGAAGCTCGGGTATGTGAAAAACACACCCTAAATCCCGAGCGCGCCCCGGCCCGCCCGCTTCACGAGTCCCTCTGCCCTGTCAGCCACAGGCTGACGTCCTCCACGAAGGAGTCCAGGGTCCGAATGCGTTGCGGTAGGCTCTCATGGAGCTGAGCATGGTCCACGCGCCAGTACAGGTGCAGAAGCAGGCTGCGCAGTCTGGCGAGGTCAGCCATCGCCTCGGCAACTTGCGGGCTGAGGACCCCCGCCTGGCCCAGGATCCGGAACACCTCCGCGTAGTCCCGCGGGACGCCCAGGCGCTTCCGCGCGATCACGTGGTTGCCGACGTTCAGGCAACCCTCCACGGCGGTCTGCAGCCGGCGTTCCACCACGGCCTGCGCGTCACGAGAGGCGATGAACTGATCCCGATCCATCCGGGCTTTGTCCCTGAGGTCGGCCAAATCGGCACTCACCGCACGAAGCAGCTCTACCACCCGGTCCCGGTCAACCTCCTGCCGATGCATGAGCACACCCCTGAGGAACTCGGCGTTACCCTCGGCGCGCAGCCGGAACAGCTCGGGAGCCAGTTTCAGCACTTCTTCGACCCACTGCGCCACCCGGTCGGGGTTGCGCAAAGCCAGTAACTTTCCCTCCGCAACCACCTCCCACGCCACGGTCGCCGGTAACGTTCGGACGTCAGCGAGGGTTACCTCATCCGTCCCGAGGACCTCCGTGACAACCCGGTAGAGGCTTGCGGCAAGCCGGTCAGCGTCCGCCGCCGGCAGGTAAGCCAGATCCACGTCGCTGACGGGCGTCGCTTCGCCACGGGCCCACGACCCGAACAGCCAGACCGCTGCGAGTCCGTGCAGTCCGGCCAGCCGCGCAGGGAGTTCCGCGATCCGTCCCGCGACGTCCTCGGGAAGCAATCCCAGTTTGCTGGTCACTGTCTCCTCCAGACTCAGGACTGCCGGTAGCCATTATAGCCGGCGCAACCGGACCTAACCGCTCGGGATCCCGGCCGCCAACCAGGCCAAGTAGTCGCCCAGGGCGTCCGCCCAGGGACGCAGCCGGATCCCCAGACCAGCCAGCCGATGGGTGGCTAGCGCCGAGTTCGCCGGGCGGCGCGCCCGGGTCGGGAAGGCGTCGTGTGAGACAGGTTCCACTGGCACCTGGAGGCCCGACAGCTCCACAATCTTGCGGGCAAACTCGTACCAGGTGCACCGGCCGTCGTTGACCACGTGGAACAGACCGAGTGCACCTCGCTCGACGAGGTGGACAATTGCTTCTGCGGCGTCCAGCGTGTACGTAGGCGACATCTGAATGTCGTCCACCACGCGCAAAGCCTCCCCGCGGCGCGCCCGCTCCAGAACCGTCAGCACGAAGTTCGTGCCCTTGCCCCGCGCTCCGCGGCCCCCGAACAGGCTGGCCACCCGTACCACCACGGCGTCCGGGCACGTCTGCCGCACGAGGTGCTCGCCCGCGAGTTTCGAGGCTCCGTACACATTGATCGGCTGCGGCACGTCCTCCTCGGTGTACGGCTCGGCCTTCGTACCGTCAAACACATAGTCGGTGCTCACGTACACGCACCGCGCCCCCGCTTCCCGGCAGGCCCGCGCCACGTGCAACGCGCCGAGGGCGTTCACGCGAAACGCGACGTCAGGTTGATCCTCGCAATCATCCACCCGGACGAACGCCGCGCAGTGTACCACCACGGCAGGCGAGAGGCCTGCCAGCACCGCGCGCACGGAAACCGGGTCAGTGCACTCTACTTCCTCGTGGCTGAGACCTTTGACAAGCCATCCGCCGACAGCCCTGAACTTCTGGACGACCGCCGCGCCGAGCTGTCCTGTAGCTCCTGTAACTACCACCTGCCTCACGGCATGCCCCACTGTTGCACGTACACGGCCTCATAGTAGGCCCGGTACGAGTCGTCCGCGGTCCGCTCCAACCAGGCTCGGTTTCCGATGAACCACCGGACCGTACGACGCAGGCCCTCCTGCAGGTCCACGCTCGGTCTCCAGCCCAGCTCGTTCCTAATGCGCTCGACCGAAACTGCGTACGCACGGTCGTGCCCGGGCCGGTCTCGGACGAACTCCATCCGTGATAGAAAGGAGTTCGGATCGGCCGCGAGTTCCTCCGCGAGAACCATACAGATCCTCCGGAGGAGCTCGAGGTTTGACGTCCGCACGCCGGTGGCGACGTTGTACACGCCTCCTACTCGGCCACGCTCCAGTACCTCCAGGAGGGCTCGACAGTTGTCCTCCACGAACAGCCAGTCACGCACCTGCCGCCCGTCCCCATACACAGGTACCGCGTCTCCCTTCAGCAGGTTGCGGATCGCGAGAGGAATCAGCTTTTCTGGATGTTGGTAGGGCCCGTAATTGTTCGAGCTCCGGGCAATCAGCGTCGGCAGCCCGTAGGTACGCCGGTAGGCTAGGCACAGCAGATCAGCAGACGCCTTACTCGCCGCATACGGGCTGCTGGGCTGTAAGGGGTCCTCCTCTACTCGCGGGGGCAGGCCCTCTACGTCCCCGTACACCTCATCCGTCGAGACTTGCAGAAACCGCTCTACCTGATGGCGGCGTGCTGCCTCCAGCAGCGTATACACGCCTCGCACGTTGGTCTCGAGGAAGGGCGCGGGATCGAGAATGCTCCGGTCAACGTGGGACTCGGCCGCGAAATTGATAACAGCCCATGGCCGCTCCCTACGGAACAGTTCGCCGACGAGCTCCGCGTCCGTGACGTCCCCACGCACGAACTGATAGCGGGGATCCGACGTGACGTCCGAAAGCCGAGCGAGATCCGCTGCGTAGGTGAGTTTGTCCAAGTTCACCACACGCCACGATCTCTCACGCAACAGGTACCGGACGAAGTGGCTTCCGATGAATCCGCAGCCGCCGGTCACGAGAACCGCTCGCTGTTCCATCTCCGCTCCTCGCACAACGCTGAACTCCCGTAGAGGCGGTAGCCCTCTTCCAACTGACCTTGCCCTGGACCAGTGCGCGAGCCTAACCCGAGTTCCTGCGAGGAGAGCTAAGCCCGGCTCCGCGTAGCTCGCCGGATGACACGCTCGCGGCGCTTTCAGAGCGCGGCAGCGCGCCTCGCGACCTCCACGGCTCCTCCTCCTGGTACACGTAGTTGTTGTCCGCCTCCCGGAGCCCGGGCCAGGTGCGGTCCTTCTGGGACAGGACCGGTTCTTCCACCGGCCAGGGGATAGCGAGGTCAGGGTCGTCCCAGCGGATGCCCCGGTCCAGCTCGGGCGCATACTCGTCCGTGCACTTGTACAGCACGTCCGCACCGTCGCTCAGCACGCAGAACCCGTGGGCGAACCCCGGCGGCACGTACAGCATCGTGTGGTCCGCGCTCGAGAGGGTCACCGCCACCCAGCGTCCGTACGTAGGGGAACCCTTCCGGATGTCCACCGCCACGTCGTAGATCTCGCCACGCAGCACCATCACCAGCTTGCCCTGGGCTTTCGGGTCCTTCTGGTAGTGCAGGCCGCGCAGCACGCCCCGCCGCGCGGAGTGCGAGAAGTTGTCCTGCACGAAGGTGGCGGGCAAGCCGTTAGCCACGAACTCCGACCGCTTGTACGTTTCCAAGAAAAACCCGCGAGAATCCGGAAACGCCCTGGCGCGGACCAGGACGACCTCGGGGATTTCGAGACGCGTGAACTCGAACGGCACTGCTCACCCGCGCGCGAGGGCTGCCGCCGGCGCACCGACCACGGCTACCAGCACGATGATCTGAGTTCCCACCGTGGACATGAACCGCCGCGTCGTCTTCTGGTCCAGGGCCTGTTCTTCCGCACTTCCCCTCAAGGTACGCAACCCGTTCCTCCCACGTGCCCTATGCTCATCGCCGCCTCCTCATCCCGCCAGCACCCAGCATGCCGCCGACCGTGCCATCATGCTAGCATACACCCTCCGGGTCTTCGGGATGAGGTGTGTGCCCGTGCGACTCAAATTTCACAGCAGCACCTCCGCGTCGTCGCCCACCAGCAGCCGCACCGCGCGGTGATTACCCTGTGCCCGCCGGACGACCGCGTTCTTCCCCAGCACGCTATCTTCTAGTCGCTGCACGCCGTCCACCACCGCGCCCTCCAGCAGGACGCAGTGCTGGAGCACACAACCCCGGAGCGTGCAGCCGGGACCGATGCTGGTGAAGGGGCCCACGAAGCTGTCCTCCACCACAGCACCCGCACCGACCACCACGGGGCCGCGCAGCTCGCTGCGGACCACTCGCGCACCGCCTTCCACTCGTACCCGGCCCACGATCCGGCTGGCCTCGTCCACTTCCCCCGAGACCTCCCGCCGGGTCCACTCGTCCAGCACTACCCGGTTTGCCTCCAGCAGGTCGTCCTTCTTCCCCGTGTCTAACCACCAAGCGTCCAGCACCGCGCTGTGCACAGAGCGCCCCTTGTCCACCAAGCGCTGGATGGCGTCGGTAATCTCCAGCTCCCCGCGCCACGAGGGCCGGATCTCGTCCACCGCCTCGTGTACCGCAGGGCCGAACAGGTACACGCCCACCAGGGCCAAGTTGCTGGGCGGGTCCTTGGGCTTCTCTACCAAGCGGCGCACCCGACCGCTGCCGTCCAGCTCCGCCACACCGAAGCGGGTGGGGTCAGCGACCGGCTTGAGGAGCACGAGAGCGTCCGGCCGCCGGTGCACGAACTCCTCCACCAGGGGGCGGATGCCGCGGCCGATCAGGTTGTCGCCCAGGTACATGACGAACGGGTCGTCTGCCAGGAAAGGGCGCGCCACCTTGACCGCATGGGCGAGGCCGAGGGGTGCCTCTTGCAGGATGTAGGTGAAGTTCAGGGAAAAGCGCGCCGATTCAAGAGAGGCCCGCACCTGGTCGCCCGTCTCCGGAGACAGGATCACGCCCACCTCTCGGATCTCCGCCTCCTCCAGGTGGCGCATCACGTAGTGCAGGATGGGGACGTTGGCCACGGGGATGAGCTGTTTGGCCATGGTGTAGGTGAGGGGACGAAGCCGCGTCCCCTTGCCCCCCGCCAGGACCAGCGCCTTCACGTTACTTCGCCTTCGCCCGTCGGCCGGACCACGACGGGCAACTCAACTCTCCGAAACCGACTCAGACGAAGCGTCCTGTAGCGCGTCCACGAATTCCTCAGCGGAGTCCTCGCCCAGTTCCGATGCCGCGCGGCGTGCCCACCGCTCGACGGCTGCGGGGTCCGACTCGTCGAGCCCCGCCGCGTCCTCGGCCAGCCGCTCCAGGCGTGCTTCCTCGCCCCGCAACGTCGCCACCCGGGAGATCACCCGCCGGGCGCTTGTAGCCCCGCACCGCGTGCAGCGCGGCTGGGGCTGTTCAGGCGGCCAGAACAGCACCGCAAAACGCCTGCCGCACGCCTCGCAAACGTACTCGTAGATGGGCATCGCAGGCCTCAAGAACACACAGCTCCGCCGTTGCGGTACAACGTACCGCAAAGCCCGCGCCCGTGCTGAAGCACACCACGGGCGACCGACACGTTTTACGGTCCCTCGCCTACACCGGCTCCAGGTCGGCTACTGCCGCCTCCACCACGACCTGCCGGTGCATGAGCGAGACCAGCACCCGCACCCGCTCCGCCGGCGAGGGCGGGGCCTCCAGGATGCCTTCCAGGTACGACATCGGGCCGGTCCGGAAGCGCACCCGCATCCCGGACCGCCAGGCCTGACCCGGGACGATGTAGCCCCGCTCGCCCGTCCGGTCCAGCAGGTAGTCAACCACCCCGTCCGGCACGGGCAGCGGCCCCTGATCGTCCCCCAGAATACGCTTTACTCCGGGCGTCCACCGAATCCTGCTCAGGACGTCGGAGTCTGCAGCAACCGCGACGAACAGGTAGCCCGGAAACAGCGGCTCTAGTGCCTCCCAGCGGCGCGACCCGTGCCGGCGGCGTACCAGCAGGCGGGGCAGGAAGGTGCGCACCGCCTCCCCGAACGTGAACTGCAGCCGGCTGACGACACGGTCCTCCGCGCGGGGTTTGGTGTGCACCGCGTACCACACCGGCCTCGCCGCAGCCGACAGCGCACCGCCCTGAACGTCAGCTCCATCGAAATGCATGACCGGCCTTTGCCCCCGCTCCCTCCAGGTCTCCCCGCAGTCACTCGGCCCCGGCATCGAAGGACCCCGGTAAGGCGTGGCCGGCCCGGCGCGAGGGCAAGCACGAACCCGGGGACACAGGCTGCAGCACGTCCCACCGCCGTGAGCCGTGCCGGCGGCGGGCCAGCATCCGCCGCAGGGAGGTCAAGATGCCCCGTCCAGGGGCCCGCATACCCACTCCTCCTGCCGCGGCTTCGCGTGGAGCACAAAGCGTGCCACCCGTGCTCGTCCGGCCCGCAGTGCGAGCGCCTCACGCACTCCGCGCTGTTGGGGGTTGTTGTAGCCAACTCTTTTACAAGAGCCAATAGCACCCGCCACTCCCATGGGTCAACGGCACTAGGGTCGGGCCAGCCACAGGCTACACGCTTCAGCGGCCGTGCGGCTCCGGCACGGCGCGCGCCACGCCGCCCTGCTCGGGCGCGGCCGCCCATGCGTCCCGGACGAGGACCCCGAAAACGGCCGCCAGGAAGCCCAGGGTTGCAGCGACCGCCGCGTTGAGGCCTGGGCGGGGAGAGACTGGCTCCGGTGGAATGTAGGGTTCCTGCACGACGTACGGGAGCTCAATCGAAGCGAGCTCCTCGGCGATCTGCTGCTGCGCCTTCAGCAGCTCGAAGTACGACAGCACCAAGGCCTGGGAGCTGAGCCCCGCGGTCTGCGAGGCCAGTGACCTCTCAGACCCCCAACCATAGCCCAGACGTTCCGCGACACGACCCACTGCTCGCAGCTGCGCGACGACGGCCCGGTAACGCTCCTCAGCAAGCCGGCGGCGCTCCAGTACCTTTTCCGACGCCGCCCGCAGGAACTCCCTGACGACGTCCCCGGTGAACGCGCGGAGCCGGTCGGGGTCACTGTCACGGATTCTCAGGTACACCATCTGTGTGTCGCGAACCACTTCCGCCCTGACCATGCGTTCCAGCTTGCGCTCGTCGCGGATACCGTGGCGGCTTGCGATGGGCCGCAGGAACGACATGCTGGTCAGCGCCCGCGCCGCGCCTTGCGGGGTCGCGTATGCCGCGGCGCTGTGCTTGCTCACCTGAAGGTAGGTCCGCGACTCATAAACGGGGGGCACCAGAGTAAGACTCACCGCAGCTGCCACCAGGGCCGCCGCGGCCGTAGCTCCCAGGACTAGCCAGCGGCGAGACCACAGGCTCAGCGCCAGGGCCCGCAGGTCTACTTCGTCCTCCATGAATTGGGACCGGCCCTCCATGGCGCCCTCTTCTCCCCCTCCTCAGCACGCGACTGTACGCCAGCCGCCGGGAAACTGCCGCCCGGAGTGCGCGCCACTTCAACGCTGGCGCTCCACGTCCCTCCATGTGCGGCGGCCAGGTCCGTGGTAGCCCCACTGCTCTCTACTCTATAAGACTACCCGGTGAGCATACCGGAACCCTTCCGGGTGAGGCCGTAGCCTGTTCGCCGGTAGCAATCTTGGTCACGCAACCTGTCGCCCAGGCGATCCAGCAAGTCCCGAACCTGGCCAAGTCCCGAATCCGGATGCCGGAGGCGCAGAGCCGTTTACCGGTGGACGGACACCGCAGCCCGGTGCCGGCCCAGGGCAGGCCGGAACGCGCTTTCGGCCTGCGGGCTCTCTTCGGTACGGCAGCCTCCCGGTCCGTACCACCTCAAACGCCACGAAGGGGACACGTGCAAGGCCCACTGGGTCCGCCGGTCTGTCCGCAAAAGGCGTCGCCCCTCCACCGGTACGACTGCCGCACCAGCCCGGAAGGCCCCTACCCCTGGCCCCGGGCGCGGCGGGCCAGGGCGGGGTGGGCCCGAAGCCGCGAGACCAGCTCCGCCACCACCTCGTAGCGGCCAAACGACGGCATCAGGTAGACCCCGTCCACCCGGTCCGCGATGCTGTCCAGCAGCTCCGCCGCCAAGCGCAGCCCCTCCTCGCGCCCCCGGTTGCCGGCCCGGGCCATGCGCTCCCGCACCCAGTCGGGGATGTGGATCCCGGGCACCTCGTGGTGCAGGAACTCCGCGTGTCGCGCGGACTGGAGCGGCAGCACGCCCACCAGCATGGGCAGCGGCGGCGAGCCGACCCTCGTCAAGTAGTGGTCCAGGGTCTCCGGTTCGAAAATGGGCTGCGTCATGATGAAGTCCGCGCCCGCTTCCACCTTCTGGTCCAGCCGGCGCATCTCGCGGTCCAGCGTCTCCGGGTGCATGTCGAAGGCCACGCCCACGCAGAAGGACGTGGGCCGGCCGACGGGCTTGCCCGCCAGGTCCACGCCTTCGTTCAGCCGCTTGAGGATGCGCACGAGGCCCACGGAGTCGGTGTCGTAGACGGCGGTGGTGGAAGGGTAGTCGCCCGCGCGCGGCGGGTCGCCGGTCAGGGCCAGCACGTTGCGCACCCCCAGGGCGTGCAGACCGATCAGGTCCGCCTGCAGGGCCATGAGGTTCCGGTCCCGGGTGGTGAAGTGGATGATGGTCTCGATCCCCACGTGCTGCTGGACCAGCACGCACAGGGCTGCCGCACTCATCCGGACCCGGCCCAGCGGGCTGTCGCCGACGTTCACCGCGTCGGCCCCCCGCTCCTTCACGAGCTGCGCTCCCAGCAGGTCCTTGGTGGGGTCCGTGCCCTTGGGCGGGTCCACCTCCACGCTAATGACGAACTGGCGGCCCAGCTTGCGGGCCAGCTCCGTCTGGCCCTCCGCGGGCGGAGACGGCTCCGGCCGCTTCGGGAGCTGCACCACCACCCTCGGCTCGGAGGACGGCCGCAGGTGACGCACCGCCTCTGCCACGGCGGCGATGTGCTCGGGGGTGGTGCCGCAGCAGCCTCCCACCACGCGGGCACCGAGTTCCGCCATCCGCCGGGCGTGCTCCGCAAAGTACCGGGGCGGGGTGGAGTACACGTAGCGGCCTTCCACGCGGGCCGGGTAGCCCGCGTTGGGCATGGCCGTGACCGGGAGGGACGCGACCTGGACCATGGCCGCCACCACGTCCACCATGGGGAGCGGCCCTACGCTGCAGTTAGCGCCCACCGCGGCCACGCCCAGGGGCTCCAGGGCCCGCACCACCTCTGCGGGCGTGTGCCCGCGCAGGGTCCGGCCGTCCTCGTCGAACGTCATCTGCGCCACCACGGGCAGGTCCGTGACGTCCCGGGCCGCCCGGACCGCCACGCACAGCTCGTCCAGGTCCGAGAAGGTCTCCAGCAGCACCAGGTCGACGCCGCCCTCCACGAGGGCTTCCACCTGCTCCCGAAACGCCTCGTACGCTTCCTCCGGGCTCACGATCCCGAAGGGCTTGAGGGGCCTGCCCAGCGGCCCCACGGAACCCGCCACGAACACGGGGACGCCGGCCACGTCCCGCGCCTCCTTGGCCAGCTTGGCCCCCGCACGGTTGAGCTCCCGCACGCGGTCCGCCAGCCCCTTAGCGGCAAGCTTGAACCGGTTCCCGCCGAAGGTGTTGGTCTCGATGAGCTCCGCGCCCGCCCGGATGTACTCCACGTGGACGCCCACCACCAGGTCGCGGTCGGTCACGTTCACCAGCTCGAAGGACTGGTCGAAGGGCACCCCGCGGGAGTACAGCATGGTGCCCATGGCGCCGTCCGCCACCAGCACCCCGCGGCGCAGCCGTTCCACGAAAGGGTTCACCGCGCTACCTCCGCGGTCACGCCCCAGTTCACGGGGCCCACCTCCGGGAACCGCGCCAAAGCCTCTTCCAGCGTCCGCTGGATCCGGCGCAGGGCCTCCGGGGTCGTTCCCTCCGCCCGCACCACCAGCACCGGCTGGGTGTTGCTGGCCCGCACCAGGCCCCAGCCGTCGCCGAACAGCACCCGGGCGCCGTCCACGTCCACCACCTCGTAGCGCTCCTTGAACTGCCGCACCAGCTCCGCCACCACCGCGAACTTGCGGTCGTCCGGGCAGGGAACCCGGACTTCGGGCGTGGCGTGGTAGCGCGGGACGTCGGCCAGCAGCTCCGACAGGGCCCGGTCCGTGTTGGACAGGATGCGCAGCAGACGCGCGGCGGCGTAGACCGCGTCGTCGAACCCGTAGTACTCGTCCGCGAAGAACATGTGGCCGGACATCTCGCCGGTGAACACCGCGCCGATCTCCTTCATCTTGGCCTTGATGAGGGAGTGCCCGGTCTTGTAGAAGAACGGCCGGCCGCCCAGCCGGCGGATCTCGTCCACCAGGGCCTGGGAGCACTTCACCTCCACGATCGCTTCCGCCCCGGGGTACTTCGGGAGGATCTCCCGCCAGAACAGGATCATCAGCTCGTCGCCCCACACGATGCGGCCGCGGTCGTCCACCACGCCGATGCGGTCGCCGTCTCCGTCAAACCCGATCCCCACGTCCGCCCGCTCGGCCCGGACGGTGCGGATGAGGTCCTGCAGGTTTTCGGGGTCCACGGGGTCCGGGTGGTGGTGCGGGAAAGTGGGGTCGCTCTCGCAGTACAGCTCCACAACCTCTACCCCGAGGTCGCGCAGGACCTGAGGCGCGACGACGCTGGCCGTCCCGTTGCCGCAGTCCACCACCACCCGCAGCCGCCGCGGGCCCAGCTTCACCCGCTCCCGGATGGTGGCGCGGTACGCGGGTTTGACGTCCACCTGGCGCACGCTCCCGGGCCCGCGGACGGACGCTCCTTCCTCCGCCAGCCGCCGGACTTCCTGGATCTGCTGCCCGTAAAGCGTCCCGAAGCCGTGGGCCAGCTTGAACCCGTTGTACTCGGGCGGGTTGTGGCTGGCGGTGACCATTACCCCGCCGTCGATCCCCAGGTGCACCCGGGCGAAGTAGAACACGGGGGTGGTCACCAAGCCCACGTCCGTGACCTCGCAACCCGAGTCGGCCAGGGCGTCTACCACCGCGCGGTGCAGGGCTGGCGAGGAGGCCCGGTTGTCGTGCCCTACCACCACGGCCAGCGGGCCCTCCGCGGACGTCCGCTCCCGCAGGTACGCCGCGAACGCCCGGGCCACCCGCGCGGCCACCTCAGGCGTCAGCTCCTCCCCGAACACGCCGCGGATGTCGTACTCGCGGAAGATGCCAGCCGGTACCATCTCCACCTCCTGTCCCCGCCGTACCATTGTATCCCGCCTCACGGAGCGGGTTCGGGGACCGCATCGCGCACGCGCGGCGAGGGCACCACGTTCACCGTGATCCAGAACTGCTGCTGCGGCACGCGGTAGGTCACGGAGACGTCCAGGCAGTCGCACAGCCGGCCCGCGCTGACTTCCAGCTCCTCGAAGGACGAGAGCGTCACGTTGTACTTGGCGAAGGTCCGGAACCGCCAGCCCTCTCCGGAGGACGCGTGCACGTTGGCCAGGACCCGCAGGTGCTGGGGCACTGCGTCGTACTGCACTCCTACGTCCCAGCTGAGCCCTTCCCCGGCCCAACGGTGGCCGAGCGCGAGCGCGGACTGACGGCTCGGCGCGTCGAACAGGAACGGTGTGGAGCCGTAGGCCTCGGTCCACGCGTACGAGAGGTAAGCGGACGACCGGGCGCCCAGCTGCAGGTCTACTGAGGCCCCGAGGGCGGGCACGAACAGCGTCCGGTCGCGGTACACGCTGTAGCGGAAGGACGCGAAGGGGGCGGCAGACCACGGGCCACCGAGCTGCAGGCGCGGCAGCCCTACGCCCAAGGACACCTCAGCCTTCGGGCTTTCCGCACCCGTCAGGCGCTCCCGGTACTGCCCGGCCAGCAACGTTCCGGATACGGTCACGCCGGCACCCACCGTCCACACGGGCGGCGTGTAGCGGAGTTCGACCGTCTCCACAGGCCGGTTCTCGGAGTCGCGGACGGTACCCGCGGTGAGCTCCGCCCTCCCTCCGCCCACGGCCAGCCGCAGGGTGTTCCGGAGCTCGAAGCCGAGGGCCGTGTTGTAGCGGGCGTACGCCTCCGCCTCCACGTCCCCCAGGCGGTACGGGTACCGCAGGGCGATCCAGTAGCCGGACAGCGCGTCGTAGCCGAGCTGCGGGGACGGGAAGTCGCGGCGGGCGCGCTCGGGGTCGATGCGGACCTCGTACCGCGGCAGAGTCAGCACGGGTGTCCGGCCGACCCACAGCGTCGCGTCTTCCGCCACCAGGCGGTCGGCCCAGAACACCGTGACGCGCCGTGCCGTGATGTGGAACAGCGGGGACGCGGGGTCGCAGAAGGTCGCCAGCGCGTCTGTGGCCACGGCCCGGTCCGGGCCCACCTGCACCTGGCGGGCCTGAAGGTAAGCTCCTTCCGCCAGGACCCGCACGTCCGTGGCGAGCCCCTCGTCGGTGTCCAGCCGGTAGCGCACCTCGCCGGCTGCAAGCCGCTGCTGGCCGCGGACCAGACGCACGTCGCCGCGCAGGAGCACCTCCCGCCGGGCGAGGTCCGCGAACAGGTAGTCCGCGGAGGCGCGCACGTCCCGGTAGGTCAACCGCACGCGGCCCTGGGCTTCCACCGTGCGGGCCACGGTGTCGTAGGTGACGCGGTCCGCCTCCACCACCAGCGGCGCCGGTTGAGCCCGTAACCCGCGGGCAGGACCCAGGGCAACGAGGAGCACCGGGAGGAGAAGAACAAGGCGGCGCACCGGTCCCAGGATATTCGCCGCCGCGGGCACCGCGTCCTGCGCGGAAAGCGGCCTATAATGGCCCCGTGGACGTGTTGCTGGTGTCCAACGGCCCAGGCGAGCTCACTGGCTGGGCGTTCCCCCTGGCCCGCGCCCTCCGGCGCCTGGACCGCGGGGCGTCCCTGCACCTAGCCCTGCCGCCGTGCCAGTACGCCACCGGCCGGGAGCACCAGGTGGCCGAGAGTTCAGGGCTGTTCGACCGGGTCTACGGACCCGCGGAGGTGGTCCGCCTGGTCCTCACGGGGCCGCGGCCGACCGGCCGGTGCGTGGTGCACGTGGGAGGCGACCTGTGGTACACGGCCCGGCTGAGCCGACGCGCGGGCTGCCCGGCGGTGGCGTACGTGGAGCGCGACCTCATTACCCGGCGCCACCGGGCGTTCGCGCGCATCGCCACCCACACGGACGGCCTGGCGGAGGAGCTGGTCCGGCGGGGCGTGCCGGCAGACAAGGTGCAGGCCGTAGGGGACCTGCGGGCAGACGCGGTGGAACCCGTGCAGCCCGCGCCAGAACCCGAGCAGAGGGTCCTGCTTTTGCTGCCGGGCTCGCGCCCCGGTATCTTCCGCGACCTGGCCCCCCTCATGGTTGAAGTGGGACTTCTCGTGCGGGCGCGGCTGCCCGAAGTCGAGCTGGCCCTCGTCCCCTCGCCGTTTTTGAGCGAGGAGGTCGTGCACGCGGCGGTCCCCGGACAGCACGTGTTTGTGGCGTGGACGCCGGAGCAGCGGCGGGCTGTCCTGGCCCGCACGGCGCTGGCACTGACGCTGCCGGGGACGTCCAACGTGGAGCTGGGGCTGCTCGGTGTACCCATGCTCGTCTGGCTGCCCCTGTACGACCCAGCTCGGGTGCCGCTGGAAGGGCTGGTGGAGTGGCTGGCAAGGGTTCCGCTGGCCGGTAGGGCCCTGAAGGCGTGGGCCGTGCGCCGCGGCCTGCGCCGGCTGCGCTACGTGAGCCCGGTGAACACCGCGATGGGCGAGCCCGTGGTGGACGAGGAGGTGGGCGAGGCGCCGCCTGCTGCGGTGGCGTCGCGCGTGGTCCGGCTGCTGGAGGACCGAGCGCACCTGCGGCGGGTGCGGGAGCGTCTGCAACGCCACTTCCACCGGCCGCGGGGCGCCTCGGAGCGGCTCGCCCGCACGGTGCTGGAGCTGGCGTCGTGAGGCTCCCGGGGCTGCTGCGGGAGATCGTGCGGCCACACCAGGCACTCCTGGTGGCCGCGGTGGCATGTGTCCTGGCGGCCACCGCGGCGGGACTCAGCGTGCCCCTGCTGTTCCGGGACCTCGTGGACCGCATCACGGTCACTGGAGACCTAGCACTCCTGCAGCAGCTCGCTTTGCTGGGGCTCGGGGTCTTCGTCCTGCGGTCCGTGTTCCTGTACGGACAGATCCACCTGAACTTCACGTTCGCCCACCGCGCCACCGCGGACCTCCGCGACCGCCTCTTCTCCAGGGTCCTCCGGTGGCCGGTCGAGCGCCTCGGCGGGTGGCACAGCGCGGAGGTGATGTCCCGGGCGCTGCAGGACACCCAGCTGGTGCACACCCACCTGCTGGTCGGGCTGGTGGACTTCGTGGCCACGGGGGTGCAGCTGCTGGGTACGGTGGTCATGCTGTTCGTGCTGGACTGGCGGCTGGCTTCCGCCACCTTCGCCATCCTCCCGGGGACCGCGCTGCTGGCCCGGCACTTCGGGTCCCAGATCCAGCACACCTCCGCTCTCGCACAGCAGCGGGTGGCCGAGCTCGCCACCCGGGTGCGGGACGTGATCGCGGGTGCCCGCATCGTGCGGGCCTTCGTGCAGGAAACGCGGGAGGAACGCCGGTTCTCCGAGGAGAACCGGCGCCTGCTGCGGGAGCAGCTGCGGATCGGCCGGCTGGTGGCCCTGGAGGTGTCTGCCATGAGCCTCGCCACCGCGGTGGGGCTCATCGTGTTCCTGTGGGTGGGCGGGCAGCTCGTGGCCGCACGCCTGATGACCCCGGGGGAGCTGGTGGCGTTCATCGCGTACGTGGCCATGGCCATCGAGCCGGGGGTCAGCCTCACGCGCCTGTACAGCCACGCGCGTCAGGCAGCTGCGGCGCTCGAGCGTGTGGAGGAGATCCTCCGGGTGCCGGTGGTGGAGGAGCCCAGGGGAGCCCGGGACCTCCCGCGGCCCCTGGGCGAGGTGGTGTTCGAGGACGTGTGGCTGGCGTACGAACCCGGCCGCTGGGCCCTCCAGGGGGTGACCTTCCACATCCGGCCCGGCGAGCACGTGGCCCTGGTGGGGCCGAGTGGCGCGGGCAAGAGCTCGCTGGTCAACCTCCTCCTGCGCTTCTACGACCCCACCCGTGGCCGCGTGACGGTGGGCGGGGTGGACCTGCGGGAGGTGCGGACCGAGTCGTTGCGCCAGAGGGTGGCCTACGTCCCGCAGGAGACCGTGCTGTTCGCGGGCACGGTGCGGGACAACATCGCGTACGGCAAGCCAGACGCGTCCCTGGAGGAGGTGGTGCGGGCCGCGGTGGCGGCCAACGCGGACGGCTTCATCCGCCAGCTCCCGCGGGGCTACGACACGCCCCTGGACGAGGCGGCCCTCACCCTGTCCGGCGGACAGCGGCAGCGGATCGCCATCGCCCGGGCCTTGCTAACGGACCCGGAGTTCATCATCCTGGACGAGGCCACCTCCTCCCTGGACTCCGAGTCCGAGGCCCTGGTGCAGGAAGCCATCGAACGGCTCATGGCAGGACGCACGGCCCTGGTGATCGCCCACCGCCTCAGCACCGTCCGGAGGGCCCACCGCATCGTGGTGCTGGCGGAGGGGCGGGTGGTCCAGGAGGGCACCTACGACAGCCTCATGGCCTCCGGGGGCCTGTTCCGGGCTCTGGCGGAGGTCCAGCTCCTGCCGGAACCCGCGCGGAGGTGAGTCGCGTGCGGCTCTCCGTGGTGATCCCGACCTACAACCGCAGCCAGGTCCTCCGGGTGTGCCTGGCGTCCCTCGCGGCGCAGACCCTGCCGCGGGAGGAGTTCGAAGTGCTGGTGGTGGACGACGGGTCCACGGACGACACCGAGGCCGTCGTGCGCGGGTTCGAGGCGACCCTGCCCGTCCGCTACCTGCGGCAGGCCTCAAACCGCGGGAGGGCCGCGGCGCGCAACCTGGGCATCCGGGAAGCCACCGGGGAGGTGGTGGTGTTCGTGGACAGCGATGTCTTCCCGGTGCCCGGCTTCCTCGCGGCACACCGGGCCATCCACCTGAAGTCCGACCGCGCGGTGGGGCGCGGGCCGCTGCTGCTCACCACGCACCTGGACGACCCGTTCCGAAAGCCGGCGTTGCTGCCCGACCCGTCGCCTTCCTTCCTCGACACCGCGAACGCCTCGGTGCGGCGCCAGCATCTGCTGGCCGCGGGAGGGTTCGACGAGGAGTTCCGCCACTACGGGTGGGAGGACGTGGACCTGGGGCTGCGGCTCCGCCGCATGGGCCTGCGCCGGGTGTTCGACCGCCGCGCCCTCGCGTACCACTACCAGCCCGCGGCCACCCCCGAAAGCGTGCCGGAGCTGCTGCGCAGGGAAGAGGAGCGCGCCCGCATGGCGGTGCGGCTGGTCCGCAAGCACCCTGGCCTGGCGAGCCGCTTCCTGACCCAGCTGACCCCCCTGCACAGCCTCCTGTCGTTCCTGCTGACCGCAGGGGGCGCGGTGAACGACCGCAACCTCGCTTCCGTGCTGCGCTGGGTCCGTAGCCAGCGCCTGGCGCACGTGGTCCTGCGCCTGGCCCTGAACCGGCACTACCTCAACGTACTGTGGCGCGAATGGGTGGAACTGTCCCGCAGGACCGCCTAGGACGCAGGAACTGCGGGCGGGCCGTCACCACCGAGGACGTGCGGGCGGCCCTGCTGTACCTGACCGCCGGCCTGCTGCCGGTGGGCTACGTCCTGGCCGCGGGGATTCCCCTGCTCCTGGCGTGGGTGTGGGAGAACGGTTCCGCCCGGCGCTGGCCGTGGGAGCCAAGCCCCGTGGACCGTCCCCTGCTCCTGTGGGTTTCCGTAGTAGCCCTCTCCAGCGCTCTCTCCGTGCACCGGGACCTGGCCCTGGCCAACACCGCCCTGCTGGCCCTCGGTCCGGTGGCCGCACTGGCGCCGAGCCTGCGCACCCTAAGGGAGCGCCGGGAGGCGCTCAGGACTGTATTCGCCGCCTGGACCGCGGGTGGGGCGCTGGCAGGCGCGTGGGTGGTCTGGCGGTACCTGCAGACGGCGGGCGCAGGACGCGGGGACCTGCCGGAGCTGGGGTGGAACGCCGCAGGCACTGTGCTGGCGGCCACGTCGCTGGTGGCTCTCGGGCTCGCGCTGACGACCAGGTCCCGGGCCCGGATACTGCTGTGGGCCGCGCAGCTCCCCGTACTAGCCGGCCTGCTGGCGACCCTCAGCCGCGGCGCCTGGCTGGGCTGGGTGGCCGGAGTCCTGTGCTTTACCCTGCTGGCGGGGCCGGTCACGCGGCGCCTGCGGTGGGGCGCAGTGGCCGTGCTCGCCGGCGTCCTGCTGGCGGCTTCGAGCGTCTCGGGATTGCGGGACCGTGCCCTGAGCGCCCTGGACCTGCACCGCAACCAGGACCGCATCCTGCTGTGGAAGGCCACCCTGCGGATGGTCGCGGACCACCCCTGGGCGGGCGTGGGATTCGGTGCGTTCGTGCGGGAGTACCCCAACTACCGCCTGCCCGGAGACCCGAACACCACGCCCCCCTTCGCCCACAACCTGCCCCTGAACCTCGCCGCGGAGACCGGGCTGGCCGGCCTGGCCGCGTTCCTGGTCTTTTTAGGAGCGGTGGCGCGGGCCGGGTACCGCACAACTCTGCGTAGCCCGGGCCCGGACCGGACAGTGAACGCAGGGGCAGCGGCCGCCCTGGCTGCGGTGCTCGTGCAGCAGCTGGTGGACGGCACGCTGCAGTCCTTCCACTTGGGCTTCGCCTTCTGGATTCTCGCCGCCGCGGTCCTCGCACCGCGCTCCTCCCCGAGCGGGGCCTCGCCATGACCCGGATCACGGTGGTGGTGCCCGCGTACAACGCCGCGGGGGTGCTGGGCACCTGCCTGCAGCACCTCGCGGAGCAGGACTACCCGAAGGAGCTGTACGAGGTGGTGGTGGTGGACGACGGGTCCACGGACGGTACCCCGCAGGTGGTGCAGGACTGCGCCCGGCGCCTGGACGTCCGTCTCCGCTACATGCGGCAAGAGAACGCCGGACGCGCTGCGGCGAGGAACTCGGGTGCCCGAGCGGCCAGCTTCGAAGTACTCCTCTTCCTGGACGCCGACGTCTGGGCGGAGCCTCAGCTCCTCGCGGCTCACGCCCGCCACTACGGCAACCGCGCTCGCGTGGGCGTTCAGGGGCCGAGTCGCGTACACCCGGACAGCAAGTGCAACGCGTTCATGGAAGTAAAGGACCTGTTCCCCGACCTTACGCCGCGCCGCGCGCGGGACCTGTCTCCTTACCACGTGATCACTCGTAATTTCTCCGTGCGCGCGGCGGACTTCTGGGCAGTTGGGGGGTTCGACGAATCCTTCACCGGTTATGGCTGGGAAGATATCGAGCTTGGACTGAGGCTCCGGCGCATTGGCGTGCGACTGCACTGGGAACCTGAGGCGGTGACCTGGCACCACCACGTGGAGGATCTGGAGACTGCCCGCCGTAAGCAGGTGGAGGCAGGCCGTGGAGCCGTGTATTTCTGGACCAAACACGGGCGGCCGCTCGGCCTGGGATTGTTCCTGGAGATCCATCCCATCCTGAGGCCGCTGAAGTGGGCCGTCTATCGCAGCGGATGGGTAACCCCTGTTGTGCAGATAACCCGACGCCGGGCCGAGCGCGCGCTGGAGTGTGCCTCCGGCTTGCGGAGGAAGTTCTGGCTTGCAGTAGCCAGCGAATGCTACAACCACCTCCTCTGGCATGCGTACTACGAGGGTGTGTGGGGGGCCCTTCGCGCTACCTCCGCGAAGTAAGGACGGCGCACCCGTGAGAGGCCGCGAACCGTCCGCGACGGAGGAAAGGCTGCGGGTGTTGGTCGTCTCCAACGGCTACGGCGAGGACCTGATGGGCGCCGTCCTCGGCCGCGTCCTGCGGGAGCGCGGGGCGCACGTGGCCGCCTACCCGCTCGTGGGCACCGGGCACCCGTACGAGACAGAAGGAATCCAGACGCTGGACCCGCGCCGGACCCTCCCCACCGCGGGCTTCGGCTTCCGGACCGGCCTGCGGGCCGCGTGGAAGGACCTGCGGGCCGGCTGGCTGTCCCTGTCCTGGGCCCAGCGGAAGACCCTCCTGGCGCAGCGCGGTCGCTACGACACGGTGGTGGCCGTGGGGGACGTGTTCTGCCTCTGGATGGCCTCCGCCGCGGACCCACGCGGGGTCGTGTACGTGCCCACCGCCAAGTCCGAGTGCAACGACCCCCACCGCCCCTTCGAGCTGGCCCTGGTCCGCAGGCTGGCGCGGATTTCGTTCCCCAGGGACGAGATCACCGCCCGGCGTTTCCGCGCCGTCGGGCTTCCCGCGGAGTACGTGGGCAACCTCATGATGGACTGCCTGCAGTTCCGCGGGGAGAGCTTCGGAATCCCGGAAGGAGCCCCCGTGGTCCTGCTGCTGCCGGGCAGCCGGGCTGACGCGCCCGCGAACTTCGCGTCCCTCTGCCAGGTGGCACGGACGGTGGCTTCCAGGCGGCCGGAGGTGCACTTCCTGGTGGCGGTCTCGCCCACCGCCGATCCCGCGGCCCTGGCCCGGGCCTGTGGAGCTGACCTCGCAGCAGACTGGATTGTCCTGGGAGAACTCCGGGTCCGGTGGACCCGCAACTTCGCGGACGCGCTGGCCCTCGCGTGGGTCGCGGTCGGCATGGCGGGGACCGCTCACGAGCAGGCCGCGGGGCTCGGAAAGCCGGTGGTGGCGTATCCCGCCCCCGCAGGGGTGCAGTTCACCCCCAAGTTCCTGCGCATGCAGGCGAGGCTGCTGGCCGACGCTCTGGTGGCCGTGTCCGGGCCGCAGGAGGCGGCCGGCTGGGTCGTACGGCTGCTGGAGGACCCCGAAGAGCGACACCGCCGCGGGCGCGCGGGACAGGAGCGCATGGGACCGCCGGGTGCAGCCCCCGCCATGGCCGACCGCATTCTGACGCTCTGCGGTCCGCGGTCGGTAGGAGTCAGTCGGCCCACCGTCCAACTGTAACGAGCAGTCCAGGCCTTGGGGGTGGGCCGTGGCGCAGGACCTTCGGCCGGTGCCGGACGGACGGTTACCCGGCGACGCCCTGGACTCCCTGCTGTGGAACTACGCGGAGTTCGACACCCCGGAAGAGGTGGACGCCCTGTTCCGCGCCCAGCGACGGCTCAGCGTGAGCCACGCGTTGCTCTTCTTCGCGGGGACCCTTTTGCTCCCGGTAGTCCAGACGGTGTGGCCTGCGTGGACCACCAGCCCCCTCTGGGGCGGGCTCACTCCCGCTTTCATCGCGGCCACGGTGCTCTACCCCCTGTTCTGCCTCGTGCTGGCGGCTTCCTACACCATGCGGGCCAACCGTCTGGACGAGGACCTCCTGGGCCGAACCCTGTGGCGGGAAGACCTGGAGGCCCCCTGGGGCCTGCCTCAGTCGGGAGGGCGCTAGGTGCAGACCGTGGCCCTGGGCACCACCCTGCTGGTCCTCGCCAGCGCCCTGTTGGTGTCGTGGCTGGTGCGCAGGCGGACCAGCACCAAGGTGGAGTTCTACCTGGCGGGCCGCACGGTGAGCGCGTTCCTCAACGCCTCCGCGGTGTGCGGGGACTACTTCAGCGCGGCGTCTTTCCTCGGGGTGGCAGGCGCGGTTTACGCCTCCGGGCTGGACGGGGTCTGGTTCGGGGTGGGTTTCGCGGGCGGGTTCGTGCCCCTGCTCCTGTTCACCGCCTCGCCCCTGCGCCGGTTCGGCGAGTACACCCTGCCCGACTACTTCGCCGCACGGTTCGAGTCCGGCGGCGCGCGGCTGGTGGCGGTGGCCCTGGTGCAGCTCATCGTCCTGTTCTACCTGGCCCCGCAGATGGTGGGCGCCGGTACCGTGTGGGAGCTCCTGGTGGGCCAGGGGATGTTCGGCCTGAGTCCGTACGCCACGGGCGTGGTCCTCACCGCGGTGGCGATGACGGTGTTCAGCATTCTGGGCGGCATGCGGGGGATGACGTGGAACCAGGCCCTGCAGTTCTGGATCATGACCTCCGCCATGGCCCTGGTGGTCGCCTTCGCCTTCGCCGCGGGGTTCAGCTACACCCGCGCCCTCCGTGACCTCAGCGCCGGGCCGCTGGTGAACCCCGAACGCTGGCGGGTGGCGGACCTGTTGCGTCCTGACGCCTCCGGACAGGCTCCCGCGGACCGGGCGCGGTCGGTGATGAGCGAGTCCTACTGGAAGCAGCACGTGGAACCCCGACTGACCGACCCCCGGGCGGAGGTGGTGGTGCTCATGCCACAGCGGAGCAAGCTGCGGCCCGGGCCCGCGGTGTACAACCAGCCCGGCCACCTGTACTCTCCCACAGACCACGCCTCGCTCCTGCTGACCCTGGTGCTGGGGACCGCGGGCCTGCCGCACGTGGTCATGCGCTTCTACACCAACCCCACGGGTCCCCTGGCCCGGCGGAGCACCGTGTACGTGGTCCTGCTGACCAGCGTGTTCTACTGGCTCGCCACCACCGCGGGGATCGCGGGCCGCGCCCTGACGCCGACGGCCGCAGAACGAGCGCGGGCGCCGCTGCCCGTACAGGTGGTGGAAGGGCTGCTGGCGCACCCGGACCAAATCCTCCCGTTCCTCGCGCAGACGCTGGGCGGCGACCTCCTGCTGGGGTACGTGGTGGCGGGCGCGTTCGCGGCCATGTTCTCCACCATCGGGGGGCTGTTGCTTGCCTCCGCGGCCTCTTGGGGCCACGACGTGTTCGAGCAGTTCCTCCGCCCGGACGCGCCGGAGAGGGTACGGGTCCTGGTGGCGAAACTGGCCCTGGTGCTGATGGCCGCGGTGGCAATGGTGGTCGGGCTGGCGTTTCCCCGCGTGGCGTTCTTCCGCGCCTTCCCCGCGGTGATCGCCCTCATGGTGAGCTGGGCGTTTGCGGTCTCCGCGAGCGGCCTCGTGCCTGTGCTGCTCATCAGCCTGTGGTGGAAGGGCGCCACCCTGCGGGGCGCGCTGGCCGGCATGCTGGTGGGCGGGGGGACGTGCCTGGTGCTTCTGGCCAACAGCTTCCTCCGGGTCGTGGAGGCGTATCCCTCGTGGCTGACAGGGCTTCCCGCGGGCCCGGCCCTGCCTACCCTGGTGAGCGCCCCGCTGGCCTTCCTCTCGGTGCTGGTCGTGTCGTGGCTGGACCGCCGTAACGTTCCGCCCCACGTGGACGAGGTGTGGCTGCGGCTGCACGGGACCGCCCGCGAGCGTCAGGAGCGGCTTCTGGAACGCGTGGTAGCACGGGCCCGCGTGGCGTCCTGACTACCGCCTGCGCGGCGGGCCCGGCCACGGGAAGCTGCGTCACTCTTCCCGGAGCCCCAGGGACCGCCGCACCGCGGGCGCGAGCCCCCTGCTCACGGGGATCTCCGTACGCTGGGCGTCGTCCACCACCAGGCTGATGTTGCCCTTGAAGTACGGGACCACCTCCCGGACCTTCGCCAGGTTAACCAGAAAGCGGCGGTGCACCCGCAGGAACCCGTGCGGCCGCAGCCGCGCCTCCAGCTCCCGTAGGGTGAACCGGCACCCCAGACGGTCCCGGTGCAGCTTGAGGTACACCTGCTCCGCCTCCGCGTACGCGAATACCACCTCCTCCGGGGCCACCAGGACCGTCACGTCGTCCCGGTACGCGGGGATCCGGGGCGGAGAGGGAGCCCGGTCCGGCTCCCGGCTCAGGCCCCCCCGGGCACCCAGGCGCTCCAGCACGTTGGCCAGGCGCTCCTCGTCGAACGGCTTCAGGAGGTAACCCACGGCGCCCACGTCGAAGGCCTCCACCGCGTACTGGGGGTAGGCGGTGGTGAACACCACCCTGGGACCTCCGGACCGCGCGAGCTCCCGCGCCAGCTCCAGGCCGCTGCGGCCGGGCATCTCAATGTCCAGGAACACCACGTCGTAGGGGACAGCGGCGATCAGCTTCCGCGCCTCGTCCGCGGTGGCCGCCTCCCCCACGATCTCCACGTCCGGGAACTGGGACAGCTGCGCCCGCAGTTCCTTGCGGGCCGGGTACTCGTCGTCCACGATGAGGACCCTCACCGCACCCCTCCCCACCGCAGCAGCTCGTCCACCGTCCGCACGCTCAGACGCGCCGCCAAAGCCACGAACAGTTCCGCGGTGGCCACCGCGTCGCTGGCCGCGTCGTGGCGCGGGTACGGGGGCAGGCCCAGGTACGCCCGCGCCCGGCCCAGCTCCAGGGGCACCGACCCTTCGGTCAGCCAGCGCACGCGGCGCTCCAGGGACTGCAGCAGCCGGACGGTGTCCACCACAGGTACGCGCGGCCAGCTCATGCGGTGCATGCGGTAGGCCCGTTGCAGCAACGGGAGTTCCACCTGGCTACCGTGCACCACCAGCACCCCCTCCCGCAGGCAACCGTCCAGGCGGCGCAGGACTTCTCCAACGCGCGGCGCGTCCTCCACCTCTTGCGGGACCAGGTGGTGGGCCTCCGCTCCCGCCCACACCGCGCCCCTCCCCGGCCTCACCGGGGTCCGGTACAGCTCCCCGCACCGCACCACGCCGTGGCGTACCGGCACCGCCGCGGCGGCCACGATCCGGGCAGAACGCGGGTCAAGCCCCGTGGTCTCCAGGTCCACGCACCAGTACACGGCCTCCTGCCAGGGTACCCTCAGCAGAGTCCTCGCCATCGCGAGAGTCCTCGCCATCGCGCGCACGACCCGCACCGTGCCTCCTAGCCCCAGAGGTACAGGTGGTACCGCCGCCGCAGCCCCTCCTGCAGCTGCCGCGCGGTCCACAGGCTCTCCCGCAGACGCCGGACCTCCCACCCCGACAGCTCGTCCACCGCCACCTCGTTGCCCGGCCGCTCGCCGCGCGCCACCGCCCGGAGCTGGAACTGCAGCCTCAGCCGCAGCCCGAAGGCCAGGGCCTCCTTCGCGGCGTCCGCGTCCTCCCGGCTCAGCAGTCCCCCTTCCGCCGTGGCGTCCAGGCGCGCGAAGGTGTTGCGCACACGGCTGCCTGCGGCCAAAGCCAGGACTCTCCCCGCGCACACCACGGGCGCCACCAGCCCGGCCTTGAGGTCCACCCGTCCGTGCCTGGACCGGAGGGTCCGGAAAGGCCCCAGGGGGACTGCAAACCCCACACACCCCCTGGCCATGTGCGCCAGGGAGACGGGCGCCATCCGGACCGACTCCACCACCCGCTCCAGGGGCTCCAAAGACAGGGACCCCGCCACCGGCCGGAAGTCCAGAAACACCTGCAGGTGCAGGAGGTTTTCACCTTGGGGGTCCGCCAGCCACCCCTGGAACGTCTGCAGCCAGTCCCGCAGGGGCATCTGCCACCGCGTGGCCATGTAGCCTCCCGGACACGGCGGGAACCCTGCAGCCCGCAGGCCCTCTGCTACCGCCTCCGCGAACGCGCGGAAGTACTCCCCGTGGCCGTCCTCCGCCACCACCAGGAAGTTGTCCTGGTCGGTGGGCAGCACCTGTTCCTCGCGCCCTTCCGAGCCGCAGACCACCCACGCGTACGCCGCGGGTTCGGAACCCAGCCGCGCGTGGGCGTCCCGGATCACCCGCCGGCACAGGGCGTCGTGCAGGTAGCTGACCGCCCGGCACACGTGTCCAACTTCCACCCCGGCTTCCAGCAGCGCCGACGCGGCCTGCGCCACCTCGTCCCCGTACCGCCGGACCTCGCCCGCCTCCAGGCGCTTGAGGAGAAACAGCGGGCTGTGCGCCTGCAGCCGGATCAGGTCGGTGTCGGTGACCATGCCCGCCACGCGCCCCTCCCGGACCACGGGCAGGTGGTGGACGCCAAGCTCCAGCATCCGCAGCACCGCTGACAGCGTCGGGGTGTCCGCGTCCACCGTGTGGACCGGAAAACTCATCACGGAAGCCACCGGGACTTCTCCCCCCAGGCCACGGGCCACCACCTTCGTCCGCAGGTCCCGGTCGGTCAGGATCCCCACCAGCGCCCCCACGGGCAGCCCGTCCGGCTCCGGCGGCTGCGCGGCCACCACCACCGAGCTCACGCCCTCCTCCGCCATCCGCTCCGCGGCCTGCCGGCACGTGGCCTCCACCGGGACCCACACCAGCGGACGCCGCACCAGCTCACCCACCGGCATCAACACCCCGGACCGGACCTGGTCCTCTACCGCGGGGACGCGGCGGACCGAGTCCACCACCGCTGCCGGCCAGCGGTACAGCAGGCTGTCCTCCTCCGCCCACGCCTCCAGGGGAGCTGCGAACGCGCCCTCCCGGCCCCCGAACACCTCCGCCTCCTCCAGGTGCGCTACCATGCCGTCCTTGTGCACCCGGACCGCGCCCTTGCGGACCAGGTACACGTACCGGTGGCTGGTAGACGCTTCCGCCACCCGCTCGCCCCGGGGCGCGTACACCACTTCCAGGGTCGCGGCCAGATGTGCCAGCTCCCGCTCGGACAGGTCCCCGAACGGCCGCGCGGCCCTCACGAACCCGACAGGGTCCACGTCAGCGCATGGGCAGCCGCAGGTGCACCGTGGTCCCCCTGCCCGGAGTGCTGTCGATCTGCAGGCCGTAGGCGTCCCCGTAGAGGCGCCGGAGCCGTTCCGCCACGTTGGCGAGCCCCACGCCCCTCCGGCCGCTCCGCCGGTCGCCGTTGCCGCTCCGGGCCGCCAGCACCTCCGCCACCCGTTCCGGAGGCATCCCTACCCCGTCGTCCCGCACCACCACGTGCACCCTCAGGGTCAGCAGGTCCAGCCGGGCTCGGATCTCCACCGTCCCCGGGCCGTTCTTGGGGCCGATGCCGTGCCGCACCGCGTTCTCCACGATGGGCTGGACCGACAGCGCGGGAACCCCCACCTTCAGGACCTGGGGGTCGATGTCGTACACCACCCGCAACCGGTCCCGGAACCGGGCCTGCTCGATGAACAGGTAGTCGCGGATGTACTGGTACTCGTCCGCAAAGGGGATGATCTGGCCCTGCAGCTCCATGTTCATCCGGAACAGGTCCGCCAGCCGCAGGAGAATCCGCCGCGCCGTCTCCGGGTCGTCCCGCAGGTAGCTCACGACGGTGTTGAGGGTGTTGAAGAAGAAGTGGGGGTTGATCTGCGCCCGCAGGGCCCGCAGCTCCGCCTCCGCGGCCAGGCGCGCCTGCTGGTCCATGTGGGCCAGCTCCAGCTGCATGGCCAGAAAGCGCGCGAACAGCTCCGCAGAGCGGCACACGTCCTCCACCGCCGGGCAGTCCGGGGCCACCACCAGGGCCAGGGCGCCCAGCACCTCCCGGCGGTGCGCGAGGGGGTATCCCACCACGACTCCTCCGGGTACGGAACGGCGCTGGGCCCGTGCCTGCGTCCGCGCCGCTGCCACCACCTGCCCCATCTGCCCCACCAGGGCACCGTCGCCCGCGTCGGGGCCCGACACCGCCAGCACCTCCTGCCGGTCCGCCACCGCCACCGCTCGGACACCTTCCAGGCGCGCCAGCAGGTCCGCGGTCTTGTGCGCGGTGTCCCGGTTCAGGCCGTCCCGCAGCAGCGGGAGGGGGTCGGGCAGGCGCGGCAACCCCCGGGCCCCGCGGGCGTAGCCCACCTGAGCCACGCTCAGCCGGCCCACCACCACGGCCAGGACCGCGTTGAACAGCGCGAGCGACGCTGCCAGGGAGACCGGGTCTGTCCGCAGCAGGGAGTACAGGACGATGGTCTCCAGGACCGTCAGCAACCCCGCGCTGGCCGCGGCGATCCGCAGCACACTGTCACCCCGCAGCAGGTGCCCCTGTGCTTATTTTCCTGACCCGTCCCCCTCTCCTCCCCCGTTCACGGTGCCCGCGCCGCCGCTCGCCCCGCAGTTCACCGGGCTTTTTCACCGGTTCACCCTTGAGGGCTGCCAGCCTCACCCCTCCAGCCACGCCGACCAGCGTGCACGCTCGCCCGTTCACGGTGAAAGCCTTGCCAGGGACCGGGCGGGGCCTTACGGAGGAGGCGGGGGTCGGCTCCCAGTCTTTTTTCCAGCAGACAGCTCTTGCGCCGGACCCACGGCGAGAAAGGGGGGAGGTACGTGGCAGCGCCCGTGGAGCACCCGGAGGAACACCTGCCGGAACGACACAAGGCCTGGTACTGGAGCCGGTTGGTCCAGGTCACCTCGGTCTTCTTCGTCCTGTGGACGGTGATCGCCATCTGGTGGCACATCCCCGCGCCCTACGCGTGGCGGAACGTCCTGTTGTTCGGCAACATGCCCCTGCACTGGTACCTGGCCGCTTTCATCAGCATCTGGGTAGGGGTCCTGCTGATCTTCGTGTACCACTGGGTGATGGAGGGCGTAGACAACCAGCTACGTGCGCAGGCCCTCGCGGACTGGGAGGAGCTGCCTGAGGACGTCAGGATGAGCCTGCGCCTGGCGGGGGTCACTCCCAGCGGGGCGCAGCGGTAGGAGGGAGAGATGCGGATCCACCCGGAAGTGTACCGAGTCCTCCTCCCCGCCGTGGCGGGCTACGTCCTGCTCATCCTGATCGCCGCGGCCCTTTTCGGACCGCGCGTTGCGTCGGCGTGGATGGTCATCGGGTCCATCCTGATGTACATCGCCATCGCGTACGTGGCCCGTGGAACTACCGCGGACGCCATGTACGTGGCAGAACGGCGCATCCCGCCTGTGGTGAACGGCGCGGCCACCGCCGCAGACTGGATGAGCGCGGCCAGCTTCCTCAGCATGGCGGGGGCCATCGCGCTGTTGGGCTACGACGGGCTGCCGTACATCATCGGCTGGACGCTGGGCTACACCATCCACGCCTTCTTCATCGCCCCGTACGTGCGCAAGTCCCACACGTGGACGGTGCCGGACCTGGTGGAGACCCGGGCCGGGGGCTACGGCCCCGCGCGGGTGATCGCGGTGATCATGCTGTTCATCACGTCCCTCACCTACCTGACCGCGCAGCTGGTGGGGGCGGGGGTGGTGTTCAGCCGGTTCCTGGGGATCCCAGCGCAGATCGGGGTGTTCGGCGCCCTGTTCGGAATGGGGATCTACGCGGCCAGCGGCGGGTGGAAGAGCATCACCTGGACCCAGTTCGCCCAGTACATCGTGCTCATCGTGGCCTACCTGGGCGCCGCGCTGATCGTGGCCAGCATCGTGGGGATCTGGAAGCCGCTCCCGTGGTTCGGGTACGGGGAGCTGATCCAGGCGCTGCAGGCCCGGGAGGCCCAGGCGGGACTCCCGGCGTGGACCACGCCCTTCGCGAAGCCCCTGGGCGGAGCTGCGGGCCAGCTGAACTGGATCCTGTCGGCGCTCCTGCTTATGCTGGGCACCATCGGCCTCCCGCACATCCTCATGCGGTCCTACACCACCCCCACGGCCTCTGCAGCGCGCCTCAGCGTGGGCTGGGCCCTGGTCTTCATCGGACTGTTGTACTGCACCGCGCCCATGTACGCGGCCATGGCCCGCTACGCCTTCAGCGGGCTGTGGGGCAAGCCCATCGCGGAGGTCCAGAACGTGCCCTGGGTGGCCAAATTCCTGCCCACGGGGCTCGTCAAGATCAACGACGCCAACGGGGACGGCATCCTGCAGGCCGCGGAGTTCACCTTCCACGGGGACATCGTGGTCATCGGGATGCCGGACATGTGGAACCTGGCGTGGTGGGTCGCGCCCTTCGTGGCCGTAGGCGGGCTGGCGGCGGCCCTCAGCACCGCGGACGGGCTGCTGATGGTGATGGTCACCGGCATCACCCGGGACATCTACCACCGGTTCATCAACCCGAACGTGCCCGAGCATGTAGAGATCCGCATGACCCGGGTCCTGGTCATGGTCCTTTCCGTGGCCGCCAGCTTCCTCGCGTTCCTGGCCATTCAGGACCCGCGGTTCGCCCTGTACGTGGCCCTGCTGGTGGGCTGGGCGTTCGTGTTCGCGGCAGCCAGCTTCACGCCCGCGGTGGTGCTGGGGACCTTCTGGAAGCGGCTGAACCGGTACGGCATCGTGTGGGGCATGGTGGCCGGGATGGCCACGGCCCTGCCGTACGTGCTGGCGGTGGGCGTGTTCCAGGCACCTCCTCTCTCCCTGTTCGGCCAGCCCATCGGCACCATCGGGTGGGGTGTTGTGGCCTTCGCGGTGAACCTGGTGGTTTCCGTGGTGGTCTCCCTGCTGACCGAGCCGGAGGGCGAGGCGGTGATGCGGTTCGTGGACCGGATGCGCCTGCCCGAGCTCGTGCGGGTCCCCGCGGTGGCGGGGGCTTCCCAGGAGGCGGACGGCCAGCAGCGCTGACCCCTGCGCGGAGGGTCTGTTGACGCTGGAGCTCGTCCCTCCCCAGGTACGATCCATGGTGGCGGCCGCCCGGGCCGACCCCGAGGGGTTCTGGGCCCGGGCGGCCGGCGCTCTTCCATGGCTGCGCCCGTGGGACCGCGTGTACCGGCGGGAGGGAGCGTCCTTCCGGTGGTTCGAGGGCGCCCTCACGAACCTCTGCTACAACGCCCTGGACCGGCACGTGGAGGCGGGCCGGGCCGGGCGGGCCGCCCTCGTGTACGCGAGTGAGCGCGGAGACCGGCGGGTCCTCACCTACGGACAGCTCCTGCACCTGGTGCGGCGTGTAGCCGCTGGTCTGCGGGGCCTGGGGGTACGCAGGGGCGACCGCGTCACCATCTACATGCCCACCTGCCCGGAGGCCATCGCCCTGATGCTGGGTTGCGTGCGGGTGGGTGCCATCCACTCCGTGGTGTTCGCGGGGTTCGGGGCGGGCGCCCTGGCGGACCGCGTGGGCGCCAGCGGGTCGAAGTGGGTGTTCACCGCGGACGTGACCTACCGCAAGGGCGCGCAGGTGCCGCTCAAGGGGATCGTGGACGAAGCCCTGCGCCAGGTCCCCGGTGGGGTGGAGGGCGTGGTGGTCCTGGAGCGCAGCCCGGAAGGGGCGTCCCTGGAGCCCGGCCGCGACCTCAGCTGGGACCGGTTCCTGGCCAGAGCCGAAGGGCAGTCCTCGGACTTCGAGCCCATGGAGGCCAACGAACCCGCCTACATCCTGGCCACCTCCGGTACCACGGCGAAGCCCAAACTGGCGGTGCACACCCACGGCGGCTACCAGGTGGGGATCCACAGCGTGGGCCGCTGGTGCTTCGGGCTCAAGCCGGACGACGTGTGGTGGTCGACCTCGGACATCGGGTGGGTGGTGGGGCACAGTTACATCGTGTACGCGCCCCTGCTGGCGGGCTGCACCACGGTGGCGTACGAGGGCGCCCTGGACTTCCCGGGGCCCGAGACCCCCTGGCGGATCGTGGAGGAGCTGCGGGTGACGGGGATCTTCACCTCCCCCACCGCGGTGCGCCTGCTGATGAAGTACGGCGAGGAGCCGGCCCTGCGGTACGACCGGTCGTCTCTGGAACGGGTGGTGTGCGCGGGAGAAGTGCTCAACCCGCCCGCGTGGGAGTGGCTGCAGAAGCGGGTCCTGCAGGACCGGGTCCCCGTCATCGACCACTGGTGGCAGACGGAGACGGGAGGGCCGGTGATCGGGAACCCCTACGGGGTCGCGCAGCTGCCGGTCAAGCCGGGCTCTGCGGGGATGCCGCTACCGGGTATGGAGGTGGCGGTGATGACCCCGGAAGGGGAACAGTGCGGTCCGGGGGAGCGCGGGATCCTGGTGATCCGCCGGCCCTTCCCCAGCCTCACCCCCGCCCTGTGGGGCGAGCCGGAACGGTACGCGCAGGACTACTGGCAGCGGATCCCGGGACGCGACGTGTACTTTACCGGAGATGCAGCGCAGGTGGACCCCGACGGGTACGTGTGGTTCGCGGGCCGCGCCGACGAGGTGATCAAGATCGCGGCCCACCGCATCGGAACCATCGAGGTGGAGACCGCCTTCCTCAAGCACCCCGCGGTGGCGGAAGCCGGGGTGGTGGGGCGGCCCGACGAGGTCCGCGGGGAGGTGATCTCCGCCTTCGTGGTGCTGAAGCAGGGGCACGAGCCGTCCGCAGGCCTGCGCCAGGAGCTGCTGGAAACCGTCCGCCGCGAGCTGGGCCCGGTGGCTGTGGTGGGCGAGGTGAACTTCGTGTCGATGCTGCCCAAGACCCGCAGCGGCAAGATCATGCGGAGGGTGTTGCGGTCCGTGATCCTGGGCCGGGACCCGGGCGACATCACCACCATCGAGGACGAGGGATCCGTGGAGGAGGCCCGCGCCGCCTGGCACCGGCTCCAGGCGGAACTCAGCAGGTGAAGTCCGGGGGTCGGGCGAACAACGACCCCTGAGCGTTTTGCACCAGGCAACCAGGGGAGAAAGGGGGGCTGTATGGACACGGTACAGACCCAGGCGACGATCGCGGCCCTGCTGCAGGAGACCCGCCGCTTCCCGCCTCCTCCGGAGTTCACCGCGCGGGCCAACGTACAGGACCCCGGGGTGTACGAGGAGGCGGAGCGGGACTTCGAGGGCTTCTGGGCCCGGCACGCGGAGTCCCAGCTGGACTGGTTCCGCAGGTGGGACCGGGTGCTGGAGTGGAACGTGCCTTGGGCCAAGTGGTTCGTGGGCGGCCAGATCAACGTGTGCTACAACTGCGTGGACCGGCACGTAAAGGGCTGGCGGAGGACCAAGGCGGCCCTGGTTTGGGAGGGCGAGCCCGGGGACAGCCGGGTGCTCACCTACCTGGACCTGCACCGGGAGGTCCAGCGGTTCGCCAACGCCCTGAAGGCGCTCGGCGTGCAGAAGGGCGACCGGGTGACCATTTACATGGGCATGGTCCCGGAGCTGCCCATCGCCATGCTGGCGTGCGCGCGGATCGGCGCGCCCCACAGCGTGGTGTTCGGAGGGTTCAGCTCGGATGCCCTTGCAGGCCGGATCCAGGACGCCCAGGCGAAGGTGCTGGTCACCCAGGACGGCGCGTGGCGGCGGGGTCAGGTGGTCCCCCTCAAGCAGTTTGCGGACCAGGCCCTGGAGAGCTGCCCCTCGGTGGAGAAGGTGGTGGTCCTGCGGCGGGCAGGCAACGAGGTGGCCATGAAGCCGGGCCGCGACGTGTGGTGGCACGAGCTGGTGGCGAACACCCCCGCCACCTGCCCCGCGGAGCCCCTGGACAGCGAGCACCCGCTGTTCATCCTGTACACCTCGGGCACCACGGGGAAGCCCAAGGGGGTCCTGCACACCACCGCGGGCTACCTGCTGGGCGTCCACATGACCACCAAGTGGGTGTTCGACCTCAAGGACGAAGACGTGTACTGGTGCACCGCGGACATCGGGTGGGTCACGGGCCACAGCTACATCGTGTACGGGCCGCTCTCGAACGGAGCCACCTCCGTGATGTACGAGGGCGCTCCCGACTGGCCGGACAAGGACCGCTACTGGCGGATCGTGGAGAAGTACCGGGTGAACGTCCTGTACACCTCCCCCACCTTCATCCGCACCGCCATGAAGTGGGGGCCCGAGTACCCCCGGCGCTGCGACCTCAGCAGCCTGCGCCTGTTGGGTACCGTGGGAGAGCCCATCAACCCCGAGGCGTGGATGTGGTACCACGAGAACATCGGAGGCGGCCGGTGCCCCATCGTGGACACCTGGTGGCAGACGGAGACGGGGATGATCCTCATCACCCCGCTTCCAGGCATCACCACCACCAAGCCCGGGTCCGCCACCCGCCCCTTCCCCGGCATCGCCGCGGACATCGTGGACGAGCAGGGCAACTCCCTCCCGCCCAACACGGGAGGCTACCTGGTCCTCACCCGGCCGTGGCCGGCCATGTTGCGGACCTTCTGGGGTGACCCGGAGCGGTACGTCCAGGTTTACTGGAGCCGCTTCCCCGGCAAGTACTTCACCGGGGACGGCGCCCGGCGGGACGAGGACGGCTACTTCTGGATCCAGGGCCGGGTGGACGACGTGGTGAACGTGGCGGGCCACCGCCTCAGCAACATCGAGATCGAGAGCACGCTCGTGGCGCACCCCGCGGTGGCGGAGGCGGCCACCATCGGCCGCAGCCACCCCGAGAAGGGCCAGGCCGTGTCTGCCTTCGTGGTCCTGCGGGCCGGCTACGAGCCCAGCGAGCGACTCAAGCACGAGCTGCGGGAGTGGGTGGCGCAGAAGATCAGCCCCATCGCCCGGCCCGACGACGTCTTCTTCTGCGCGGACCTGCCGAAGACGCGGTCCGCGAAGATCATGCGCCGGCTGCTGCGGGACATCGCGGAGGGCCGGGCCCTGGGCGACACCACCACCCTGACGGACCCCGCGGTGGTGGAGCAGATCAAGCAGCGGTACGTGGAGGAGGGGAAGGAGGAAGCCTAGGGCGGAGGCTCCGCTTCGACCACCCAGAAGGCCGCGGACCACGCGCGGCCGGAGGTGCGGCCGAGGCACTCCGCCCGGACGAAACCGTCCCTGGGAGTCGGTTCGTACTGGGCAAACCCCCGGGCCACCTCCACCTTGAGCCGGCCGTCGCGGTCGTAAAAGCGCACCCGGGAGGCGTCGCTTTCCACCACCACGCAGCCCTCCCTAACGCCGAAGCGGGCCTGGGGGCCGGTGGTGGCGTACACCGCGCCGGCGCGGAAGGCCTCGCGCAGCGCCCGCTGGCTGACTTCCCCCGTCCGGACCACCACCCAAGCCTTCCCGAAGTGCCCGTCGTGGTGGAGGTCGTCGGAGGCCACGGGGGACACGGGGTGCGCCGGTCCGTGAGCGCGCACCACCTCCACCCACCGCCGCGTGTCCTCCTCCGTGTCCGAGTGCGGGTTCCAGACCTCCACGAACCGTACGCCCCTGAGACGCCGCGCCCTGGAGCTGCTCCACCGCCCGCTCCACAGGTTTCCGGTCCACGAGGGGTGGTTCAACCCTGCCAGCCCGCCCTGGGCCGTGACCTCCTCCACCACCCGCTGCGCAACGCGGGCCCGGGGCAGCTCCTGCACCAGCAGGCACCCCAGGTGCGGCCCCAGGGGCCGCACCGGCCCGGGGACCGTGAGTTCCACCCCCTGAACCACGCAGAACTCCCCGTCCGAAAGGCCGGAGGTGTCCGTCACCACGTCGTGGTCGGTGACCGCGAGGAAGCTGAACCCCGCGGAGCGGTAGCGTTCCGCCACCGCCTCCGGCGGGTGGCGGCCGTCCGACCGCGTGGTGTGGACGTGCAGCTGCGCCTTCCGGTCCTGTCCGGGGACCGCGTACGGGTCAAGCACGCGCATGATCCCTCTCATTGTGCGGGAACGCGGCCACGGTGGGGTAGAATGGCGGCGGAGGAGCGTCGCGTGCGGGTCCGGCTGAGGCTGTTCGCGGTTTACCGGGAGGCCGTGGGCTCTCCCACCGTCGAGCTGGAGCTGGACGGCTCGCCCACCTGCCGCGACGCGTGGGACCAGCTGCTGGCGGCGCACCCGTCCCTGGCCAGGCTGCCTTCCCCGAGGTTCGCCGTGGGCGACCGGTACGTGCAGCCCGACCACCCCCTTCGTGACGGAGACGAGCTCACCCCCATCCCTCCCGTGAGCGGCGGCGGGACCCACGTGGCGGTGGTGCAGGAGCCCATCCGGACCGACCAGCTGCTGGCGCGGGTCCAGCACCCCCACGCGGGCGCGGTGGTCCTGTTCCTGGGCACCGTGCGCGACAACCCGGAGGGTCCCCGGGTCCTGCACCTGGACTACGAGGCGTACGAGCGCCTCGCGGTGGCGGAGATGGAACGTATCGCCCGGGAGGTCACCGAGCGCTGGCCCGTGGTGGCCGTGGCCATGGAGCACCGGGTGGGCCGGCTGGAGGTGGGAGAGGTCAGCGTGGCGGTAGCCGTCTCGGCGCCACACCGCAGGGAGGCGTTCGAGGCCGGACGGTACGCCATCGACACCCTCAAGGTCCGGGTCCCCATCTGGAAGAAGGAGGTGTGGGAGAGCGGAGCGCGCTGGGTGGGGTCCGAGGCCGTGGAAGGAGAAACTCCCACAGACCGCGTACTGTAGGGCCACGATGGGGGCTGGGGTCCCACTGGTGGACGTGGTCCTGAGCGTGCGCGGGCTCACCCTGCGGTTCGCCGGGGTGCTGGCGGTCTGGGACGTGTCCTTCTCCCTGCACGCGGGTGAGCTGTTGGGGATCATCGGACCCAACGGCGCGGGCAAGACCAGCGTCCTGAACTGCATCAACGGGTTCTACCGCCCCCAGGCCGGGCGGATTTCTTTTTTGGGGCGGGACATCACCCACCTGCCGCCGCACACCCGGGCGCACCTGGGGATCTCCCGCACCTTCCAGAACATCGCCCTGTACCCGCACATGACGGTGCTCCAGAACATCCTTTCGGGACGGCTGGCGCACATGCACAGCTCGCTCCTGAGCTGCGGGGTGTACTGGGGGTTCGCGCAGCGCGAGGTCCTGCAGCACCGCAAGCGGGTAGAGGAGATCATCGACTTCCTGGAGATCGAGCCGTACCGCGACCAACGGGTGGCGGAGCTGCCCTACGGGATCCAGAAGAAGGTAGAGCTGGGCCGCGCCCTCGCCATGGAGCCGCGCCTGCTCCTGCTGGACGAGCCCATGGCGGGCATGACGGTGGACGAGAAGGCGGACATGGCCCGGTACATCCTGGAGCTCCGCGAGGTGCACGGCCTGCCCATGATCCTCATCGAGCACGACATGGGCGTGGTCATGGACCTGTGCGACCGGATCCTCGCCATGGACTACGGCCGCAAGATCGCGGAGGGCCCGCCGGAGGAGATCCAGAACCACCCCGACGTGATCCGCGCGTACCTGGGTGAGGAGCACGGGGTGGCAGAGGAGGTGGCGGGCGGCGCATGAGCACCCAAAGGGTCCTGGAACGTCCCGAGGAGGTGCTCGGGCCTGAACAGATCCGGGAGTCCCTGCGCGCGCTGGACACCTTCCCCAAGCGGCTGGTGCACAACGCGGAGCGCTTCGGTGACCGGGTGGCCTTCCGGGAGAAGGAGTTCGGCATCTGGCAGGAGATCACGTGGCGGCAGTATCTGGACCACGTGCGGGCGTGCGCGGGGGGCCTGCTGGCCCTGGGGATGCGGCGGGGCGACGTGGTGGCCCTCATCGGCGACAACCGCCCTGAGCTGTACTACGTCGCCATGGCCACCCAGGCCCTGGGCGGGGTGTCCTGCGGCATGTACCAGGACACCCTGGCGGACCAGCTGGCCCAACTGCTGGACTTTGCCGACGCCCGGTTCGTGTTCTGCGAGGACCAGGAGCAGACGGACAAACTCCTGAGCATGGAGGACCGCCTGCCCAAGGTGGAGCGGGTGATCGTGGACGACTGGCGCGGGATGTGGCGCTACCAGCACCCCAAGCTCCTGCGGTTCTCCGACCTGGAGAGCCTGGGACGGGAGTTCCTGAGCCGGCAGCCGGACCGGTTCCTGCAGGAGGTGGCCCGGGGACGCGGGGACGACGTGGCCATCTTCTGCCTGACCTCAGGGACCACGTCGCTACCGAAGCTGGCCATGCTGTCCCACCGCAACCTCCTCGCGCAGGGCGAGAACTTCCTGGCGGTGGAGCCCCACGTGACGGAGCGGGACGAGTTCGTGAGCTTCCTCCCCTTCGCGTGGATCGGGGAGCAGATGATCTCCTTCACCCTGCACCAGCTGGTCGGGTTCACCGTGAACTTCCCTGAGGAGCCGGAGACCGCCCAGCGGGACCTGCGGGAGATCGGGCCCCACTTCATGTTCGCCCCCGCCCGCATCTACGAGGGGATCCACTCCGCGGTCACCGTGCGGATGCTGGACGCGGGGCCGGTCCGCCGGCGGATCTACGACGCCGCCATGGCCGTGGCGGGCCGCCGGGTGGACGTGGAAGCCGCAGGCCAGCCGCTGCCCACCTGGCTACGCCTGCTGTGGAGGCTGTGCTACTGGACGGTGTACCGACCCCTCCTGGACAAGGTGGGGCTGGTGCATATGCGGGTGGCGTGGAACGGAGGAGCCTCCCTGGGCCCGGACTACTTCCGGTTCTTCCGCGGTCTGGGGTTGAACCTCAAGCAGATCTACGGGCAGACGGAGATCGCGGGGATCTCCTGCGTGCACCGGGACGGGCAGGTGCGGTTCTGGACCATGGGCGCCCCCATCGCGAACACCGAGATCCGCATCACCGACCAGCAGGAGATCGTCAGCCGAAGCCCCTCGGTGTTCCTGGGGTACTACAAGAACCCCGAGGCCACCCGGGAAGCCCTCCGGGACGGGTGGCTGTACTCCGGCGACACGGGGGTCCTGGACCCCAGCGGCGACATCATCCTGTTCGACCGCAGCGGCGACATCATCACCCTGCAGGACGGGACCCGCATCCCGCCCCGGGTGATCGAGGACATGCTCAAGTTCACCCCGTACGTGCAGCAGGCCATGGTCCTCGGTGAGGGCCGGCCGTACCTGACCGCCATCCTGAACATCGACTTCCAGAACGTGGGCAAGTGGGCGGAGGACCGCGGGGTGGCGTACACGTCCTACATGGACCTGTCTCAGAAGCCGGAGGTCCTGGAGCTGCTGGAGAAGCTGGTACGGGAGACCAACGCCCGACTGCAGCCCGGCTGGCGGGTGCGCGCCTTCGTGTCCCTGTACAAGGAGTTCCACCCCGACGACGACGAGCTCACCCGGACCCGCAAGCTCCGCCGCCGCCACATCCTCGAGCGCTACCGGGAGCTGGTGGAGGCGGTGTACGCGGGCGCGGAGCGGTTCCGGGCCACGGTGACGGTGCGGTACGAGGACGGCCGCGTGGCCACCCTCCACCCCGTGATGGAGATCCGGCGGCTGGAGGCGGACGGGTGACCCCCCAGTTCGTCCTGGAGGGCGTGGTGGTGGGCCTGGCGGTGGGGTCCATCTACGCCCTCATCGCGGTAGGGTTCACGGTCCTGTACAAGTCCACCAAGATCCTCAACCTCGCCCACGGGGAGCTGGTGCTGTTCGGCGGCTACCTGGCCATCGCGGTGACCTCCGCGGCCGGTTTCCTGCCCGTCCCCGCGGCGTTCGCTCTGGGGGTGGCGGTCACCCTGCTGGCGGCCGCGGCTTTGGGCTTTGCGGTGGAACGGGCGGTGATGCGGCCCCTGTTTGGCCAGCCCCTCCTCTCGGTGATCATCGTCACCCTGGCGTTGGGCTACGTGATCCGCGGGGTCATGGTGGGCATCTGGAGCGGGGAGACCCGCACCTTCCCGCCCGTGGTCCCGGCCGCGGTGGTCCGTGTGGCAGGGGTCCCTGTGTCCTTGGTGGGCGTGTGGAGCGCTGCGGCCGCCGCCCTGCTGCTGGTCCTTTTCAGCCTGTTCTTCCGCTACACGCGGTGGGGTATCGCCATGCGGGCCGCGGCCAACGAACAGCTCACGGCCTCCACCCTGGGGGTGAGCCTCAAGCGGGTGTTCGCGTACGCCTGGGCCTTCGCGGCGGTGGCGGGCGCCGTGGGCGGGATCCTCCTGGGGCTGTGGCTGGGGGTGAACTTCGCCCTGGCCGCGGTGGGGCTCAAGGCCCTCGCGGCGGTGATCCTGGGAGGTCTGGACAGCATCCCCGGCGCGATCCTCGGCGGCCTTCTGGTGGGCGTGGTGGAGACGGTGCTGGGCGGCTACATCGACGCCCACGTGAAACTGTGGGGCCAGCCCCTGCACGGGTTCAAGGAGGTGACGGCCTACCTGGTGATCCTGCTGGCCCTGATGGTGCGGCCCTACGGCCTGTTCGGGACCGAGCACATCGAGCGGCTGTAAGGGGGAACCGTGGCGTACGCGCGGCCGTGCGGGGACTTCAAGACCTCCTACGCGCAGGACATGGCCCTGCTGGACATCCGCCTGTACCGGTGGGGCTTCGCTGTGCTGCTGGTGGCACTGGCCCTGGCGCCCTGGGTCCTCGGCCGGTGGATCTACCTCCTCAACGACATCGCCATCTTCGCGGTCGGGGCCACGGGGCTGTCCCTGGTGATGGGGTTTGCGGGACAGATCTCCCTGGGCCACGCGGCCTTCATGGCGGTGGGCGCGTACACGTCGTGGTTCGTCACGAGCCAGCTGCGTCTGCCCTTCGTGGTCGCCCTCCCCCTGAGCGCCCTCGTGGCGTTCGCGGTGGGCGCGGTGGTGGGGCTGCCGTCCCTGCGGATCAAGGGGCTGTACCTGGCGATCGCCACCCTGGCCTTCCAGTTCCTGGTGGAGTACCTGATCGTGCAGACCGTGAGCGGCATGGGCGGCACGCCCGTCCCGTCCATGGACCTGTTCGGAGTGCCCGTGAACACGGAGGTGCGCTTCTGGTACCTGGTGGCCGCGGTCTGGGTGCTGGGCGCGGTGTTCGCCACCAACCTGACCCGCACCCGCGTGGGGCTGGCCCTCATGGCGGTCCGGGACCGCGACTACGCCGCCCAGGTGCTGGGGGTCAACCTCCTGTACTACAAGACCCTGGCCTTCGCCCTGGGCGCGGCGTACGCGGGCGTGGCGGGCAGCCTCTTTGCACACTACAACCGGGTGATCGGCGCCGAGCACTTCAGCCTGGCCCAGTCCATCGACTTCGTGGCCATGCTGGTCATCGGCGGGCTGGGAAGCGTGTGGGGCCCGCACCTGGGTGCGGCCTTCGTGCGGATCCTCACTCAGCTGCTGAAGATGTGGGCGCCGGTGCTGGGCGCGCTGCTGCCGGTGCTGGGCCGGGCCACCACGTCGGTCCACGACATCGTGTTCGGGGTCGTCCTGATCGCCTTCCTCATCTGGGAGCCCGGCGGCCTAGCCACCCTGCTGCGGAAGCTGAAGCGTTACGTGGACCTGTGGCCCTTCCCCCACTAGGCCAGCCAGCGCTTGCGCCGCTTGTAGCTCTTCACCTCCGTGAACCGCCGGCGCCCGGACTTGGTCATCCCCAGGTAAAACTCCCGCACGTCCGCGTCCTCCCGGAGCCGATCCGCGGGCCCGTCCAGCACGATCTTCCCGTTCTCCATCACGTACCCGTAGCTGGCCAGCTGCAGCGCCATCCGGGCGTTCTGCTCCACCAGGAGCACCGTGATCCCCTGCTCCTGGTTCAGCCGGCGCACGAGCCGGAAGATCTCACCGGCCACGATGGGCGCAAGGCCCAGGCTGGGCTCGTCCAGCAGCAGCAGCTTGGGCCGCGCCATCAGGGCGCACCCGATGGCCAGCATCTGCTGCTCGCCCCCGGACAGGTACCCGGCCCGGACCCTGCGCCGCTCCCGAAGGCGGGGGAAGTACGTGTACACCAGGTCCAGGGCCTCGCGGGTGCCCCGGGGGTTCAGGGTGGTGCCCACCAGGAGGTTCTCCTCCGCGGTGAGCTCCTCGAACAGGCGCCGGCCCTCCCGCACCATCACCACGCCCAGGCGGCCCACCTCCTCCGGCAGCCAGTTCTCGATGCGGTGGCCCGCGAACTCCACCGACCCCCGGGTCACCTCCCCCCGCTCCAGGCGCACGAGCCCCGAGATGGCCTTCAGGGTGGTGGTCTTGCCCGCCCCGTTGGCGCCGATGAGGGCCGTGATGCTGCCGGGCGCTACCTGCAGAGAGACGCCCTTCAGCACCAGGATGGTGTTCCAGAAGACGACCTCTACGTTGTTGACGACCAGCACCCTACCAGCCCAGCCAGTCCTTCCGCCGCTCCACCGTGACCGTCTCCACGGGCCGGATCCGGCCGCCGCGGATCTGCATGATGCGGGTGGTGGTGGACGGCCGGTGGTCGTCCCGGGTCAGGGTGATGGGCGGGGCTAGGCCCTCCGGGTCCCAGTTGCGGATGAGCTCCAGGGTGGCCCGGATGGAAGCACCCGTCAGGCCGAGGCGCGCGTACGTGGACCAGTTGTCCACCACCGTCTCCAGGCCCCGGCGCAGCAGGTACACGTTCAGCCACCCGCGGATGTACGAGGCGATGTAGGGAGACTCTACGGTACCCCACTCGAACTTCGGGACCTCCTTGCCCTGGAAGCGGCGGTACGCGTCGAAGATGGTCCGCATCCCCGGCACGGGCTCCCCGTAGTACGCGTGCGGGGTGCTCCCGTACACTCCCTCCGCTGCCGCGCCGATGCGCTTGATCATGCTCTCGTCGAAGCCCCACACGTTCACGAACCACCTTGCCTTGGCGCCCACCTGCTTGGCGTCCCGCACCGTCACGGACGCGGAGCTGGTGGTCCCGCCGAACCACGCGAAGTCCGCCCCCTGGTCCCGAATGGCGGTCACCTGGGACCGCGCCTCCAGGGCGGTGAGGGCCACGATCTGGTCGGGCAGCACCTCGAACCCCAGCTCCTGCGCGTACGCCTTGCCGGCAGGGATGGGCGCACGCCCGTACGGGTGGTCCGGGTACACGAACACGATCTTGGGCCGGGCGATCCCCTCCTTGCGGGCCAGCTCCCGGGCGAACTTCACCACCGCGCGGATCTGGTCGGAGTAGCTGGAGACCGGGTAGAAGTTGTACGGCGTCTTCGAGGGGTCGTTCAGGTGCGAGGAGTACGAGGCGGAGATGAAGGGGATCTGGTCCGCGGCCACCTGCTCCTTCAGGGCCTCGGTGTCGTTGGTCCCCCAGCCGATAATAGCCACCACCCGGTCCACGTCCCGGTACTTGCGGTACAGGGACAGGCTCTCGGGGATCCGGTACGCGTAGTCGGCCCACACCAGGTCGATCTTCACCTTGCCCCGGATCCCTCCCAGCACCTCGTTGATGTAACGCACGTGGTCCAGGACCCCTTTGGAGTAGTCCACCCCCACGTCCGAGGTGGGGCCCGTGAGGTCGAACAGGGCCCCCACCTTGATGCTGGACGGCAGGGGCGCCTGCGCCACCGTGGGGGACGCCAGGGCGAGTGCCACCAACACGACTCCGGGGACCAGCCACCACCCCCGCATGTTCCGACCCCCTTTCGCCTTTTGCTCGCGGCGCTTATTCTGCGGCCCCGGCGGCCGCTCCTGCCGCCTCTACGGAACGAGGACCACCTTTCCGAAGTGCTGGCCGGCCTCCAGGTAGTGGTGGGCCTCCCGCACCTCTGACAGAGGGAACACGCGATCTACCACAGGCCGCAGGACCCCGCGCTCCACCAGGGGCAGCAGGTCAAACAGCTCGCCCTTGCTGCCCACCCAGGTCCCGTGCACGCTCACCGCCCGGCCGAACACGTACCTTACGTCGGTCTGCACCAGCGGCCCGGAGGTGGCCCCGCAGGTCACCAGGCGTCCGCCCCGTGCCAGAGCCTTCACGCTGACCTCCCACGTGGCCTGGCCCACGTGCTCGAAGACCACGTCGACCCCGCGGCGGTCGGTGAGCCGCCGGACCTCTGCCAGGACGTCCTGCGTCCGGTGGTTGACCGTCTCGTCCGCCCCCAGCTGCCGCGCGCGTTCCAGCTTCCAGTCGTCCCCGGCTACCGCGATGACCCGGGCCTGGAAGGCCTTGGCGATCTGGATGGCCGCGCTGCCCACCCCGCTGCCGGCGCCCCAGACCAACACGTCCTCCCCGGGCCGGAGCCGCGCGTTGGTCACCAGCATGTTCCACGCGGTGAGGAACACGAGCGGGAACGCTGCCGCCTCCTCGAAGCTCAGGTTGGCCGGCTTGCGGACTAGGTTCGCCTCGGGGACCAGGACGAACTCCGCGTCGGTCCCGTCCCGGTGCTCGCCCAGCAGGCCGTACTCCCGGCACAGGTTGTCCCGGCCCCGCAGGCACGCGGCGCAGACCCCGCACGAGACCCCGGGGTTCAGGACCACCTCGTCGCCCGGCTTTGCGGACTTCACCCCGGGCCCCACCGCGTCCACCACGCCCGCGCCGTCGGAACCGAGGGTGAGGGGCAGGGGGAAACGCACTCCGGGGATCCCCTTGCGCACCCACAGGTCCAGGTGGTTCATGGCCGCGGCCCGGACCCTCACGCGCACCTGCCCGGGCCTGGGCTCAGGCACCGGCAGCTCCTCCAGGCGCAGGACCTCCGGACCACCGTGCTCGTAGACCCGGACCGCCTGCATGGCCCTACCCTGCCACCGCGGCCCGCTCTGCGGACCGGTACACGTCGATCATCCGCAGGTAGTTGGACTTCACCAGCTCCGCCGCGTCCTGGCGAGAGAGCCTGCCGTCCAGGTAGCCCTTCACCCCGTCCCACCAGATGGTCCGGCCGATGGCGAAGCCGATGTAGCCAGGAACTCCCGCGCCTGCCTGCAGCCACCGCACCACCGCGGCTTCGTCCGCGCCGCGGCCCAGGACCACGCACGCCACGCGGTCCCGGCCGCCCGACCGCACCTGCGCGCTGGTGCGCTGGCAGTCCGCCCGGTCGTCCAGCCCCTCGATCTTCCACACGTCCGGCTCCACCCCGGCCTCCTGCAGCTCCCGGATCGCCCGCACCATGAGCGCCGGCCGCACCTCCCGATCGTAGCGCCCCTCGTCCCCGCCCACCGACTGCAGCTGCGCGGCCGTCGCGGGCACCAGGAGCTCGAACAGGAACTTCCGGCCCCGCTGGTGTAGCCACTCGGACAGCCGGCGCAGGCGCGCCGCCTGCCGGGCGTTCAGCTCCCCGTCGCCCTCGGGGTTGTAGCGCACCAGCACCTTCGCGAAGGTGGGGTCGAAGGCCTCGATGTGCTCGCCGAAAGCCTCCCCGTACTCGAAGTCGAACTCGTCCTGCCCGCTGCGCTCCACGGGCATGGCGAACACCAGGCCACGCCGCCGCGCGTCGCGGGCGATCTCCGCGCCGAACTGCTCGTCCACGAGGATGCCGGCGGACTCCCGGGGCGCTCCCTCCTCCAGGGCCCGCAGGAAGCCCTCGTAGATGACCCGCTTAGCGTCTGACACCCGCTGCGCCTGGTCCGGCGTCGGCTCGCCCCGGATGCCGGCCAGCTTGAGGAACGAGCCCCGGTGGTCGAACGCGAGGATGTACAGGGGTCGTTCGTATCCCAGCTCCATGGCCTCTCCTCCCCTCACGGAGTGCGCGGCAGGTCTTCCTCTTCCACGCGCATGCGGCTCGGCCCTTCCACCACCACGCGTCCCTGCCGGTACCACACCACGACCCGCTGTCCCTCCAGGACGCTGCTGCGCCAGCGCACCCGCACGGGGCCCATGAGGTCCACCCGGCCCTGCGCGAAGTCCGCCACCGCTTCCCTCGCCACCCCCTGGCCTGCGGAGAACCGGAACGCCACGGGCCCGGCCACGTGCGCGGTCTGCTCCCGCAGGCGGAAGGTGGACTCCTGGCCCTCTAGCGTCCCCTGCGGGGTCTCGAACCGGGCAGGGGCCGCAAGCCCTGCCTGCTGCTCGCGGCTGCGGTACACCACCCGGGGGGCCGCGGCGGTCACCTCCCGGCCCGTCAGCACCGCAGGCCTCCCGGTTGCCACCGCCACCCCGCTGCGGGTGTCCAGCTGCACCCGGTCCGCGGAAAGCGTCCACCCGCGGGAGCGCAGCCGGCTTCCTCCCTCCGCGTCCACCTGCAGCAACTGGAGGGCTCGGGTGAACCGGATGCGGGCTGCGCGGCTGCGCAGCTCCCCCTCGGGACCGACCGCGCGCACCCCGCCCGACAGGGTACCCACTCCTGCCGTTCGGTCGAGAGCGAGTTCCGCGGCGGTGAGCAGGCGGTCGCCGTCGGTGATGCGCACCTGCCAGGCCCGCAGCCAGCCGCGCTCCGCGTCCAGGTCCAGCCGGTCTGCGGTGACCACGAAGGCCGCCTGCGCGGAAGCGGCCCACACCAGCGCCGCGGCTACCGCGGCGCCCGCGGCCCGGAACAGCGCGTTCACCCCAGGCTGACCGGCTGCAGGTCGATCTGGGCGCGCTGCAGCCGGCCGCTGTAGTCGATGTACACCGACTTCCACTCGGTGAACACGTCCAGGACCTGCAGGCCACCCTCGCGGTGCCCGTTGCCCGTGAACTTGGTCCCGCCGAAGGGCAGGTGGACTTCGGCCCCGATGGTGCCGTGGTTCACGTACACGATGCCCGTGTGGATGTCCTCCACGGCGCGCATGGCCTTGTTGATGTCCCGGGTGAAGACGGACGCCGAGAGACCGTAGCGGACCCCGTTCACCACCTCCACGGCCTCCTCCAGGCTGTCCACGCGGATGAGGTCGGTCACCGGGCCGAAGATCTCCTCCTGGGCGATGCGCATCCGCGGGTCCACCCGGTCGAACACCGTGGGCCGGAAGAAGAACCCGCGCTCCAGCCCGTTCCCCACCGCGCGCTCCCCGCCCACCAGCACGGTGGCGCCCTCTTCCCGGCCGATCCGCACGTACCGCTCCACCCGCTCCAGCTGCGCCTGGCTCACCAGCGGCCCCATGTCCGTCTGCGGGTCCAGGCCGTGCCCCAGCCGCAGCCGGCGCGCCCGGTCCACCAAAAGGTCCGCCACGTCCCCGTGCACCTTGGGGTGGACGAGGACGCGGCTGCAAGCGGTGCACCGCTGGCCGGAGGTACCGAACGCGCTCCACGTGAGGGCGTCCGCCACCAGGTCCAGGTCCGCGTCGTCCATCACGATGGCTGCGTTCTTCCCTCCCATCTCCAGAGACACCCGCTTGCCCCGGGCCGCGCACTTCTCCGCCACCTGGAGGCCCACCTCGGTGGACCCCGTGAAGGAGATTAGGGCGACGTCCGGGTGGTCCACCAGAGCCGCCCCCGTCTCGTCGCCGCCCAGGACCAGGTTCAGGACGCCGGGCGGCAGCCCCGCCTCCTCCAGGATCTCCACGAACTTCACCGCGCAGATGGGGACTTCCGGAGCCGGTTTGAACACCACGGTGTTGCCGCAGACCAAGGCCGGCACGATCTTCCACGAGGGGATGGCCAGGGGGAAGTTCCACGGCGTGATGACCCCCACCACCCCCACGGGCTGGCGGACGCAGTACGCGGCCTTGAGGGGCATCTCGCTGGGGGTGGTGTACCCGTGCAGGCGCCGGCCCTCGCCCGCGATGAAGTACGTCATGTCGATGGCCTCCTGCACGTCCCCCCGGGACTCCAGGAGCACCTTGCCCATCTCGCGGGTCATGAGCTGGGCCAGCTCCTCCTTGCGCCGGACCAGCAGCTCCGCGGCCCGGAAGAGGACCTCCGCGCGGCGCGGCGCCGGAACCTTGCGCCACTTCGGAAACGCTTCCTTCGCCGCGGCCACCGCGTCCGCCACGTCCTCGGCGCCGGACCGGGCACAAATGCCCAGGACCTCGCCCGTGGCGGGGTCGATGGACTCGAAGACCGCGCCCGAACGGGCGGGCTGCCACCGGCCGCCGACGTAGTTGAGGTAGGTCTGGACCATACGCCCTCCCCGCTTCAGGAGACGCGGGCCGCCCGCACGCGCCGCGCCGCCTCCCGGAAGGCCCGCGCGCCCGCGCTGTCGGGGTAACGCACCACCACGGGCTCGCCCGCGTCGCCCGCCTCGCAGATGCGCGGGTCCAGGGGGATCCGGGCCAGGAGAGGGACCCCGAGACGGTCCGCCAGGGCTTGACCCCCGCCCTCCCCGAACACCGCCACCGGCTCCGGCCCCTCCAGGTAGCTCATGTTCTCGATGACGCCCGCCACCTTGAGGTTCACCTTCTCCGCCATCCGCGCGGCCCGGGCCGCCACCTCCACCGCGGCCTGCTGGGGCGTCGTGACCACCAGCATCTCTGCCCGAGGCAGCTGCTGGGCCACGGTGATGGAAACGTCTCCGGTGCCGGGCGGCAGGTCCAAAAGCAGGGTGTCCACGTCGCCCCAGTGCACCTCGGTGATGAAGGTGATGAGGGCCTTGTGCAGCATGGGACCCCGCCAGATGACCGCCTCGTCCCGGTCCACCAGCATCCCCATGGAGACCGCACGCACGCCCCACCGTTCCAGGGGGATGATCATCTGGTCGATCACCGTAGGCCGGCCCGCAATACCCAGCATCCGAGGGATGGAGAACCCGTACACGTCCGCGTCCAGCACCCCCACGCGGCTGCCGGCCTCGGCCAGGGCCACCGCGAGGTTGGCGGTCACCGTAGACTTCCCCACGCCGCCTTTGCCACTCGCCACCGCCAGGACCCGCACCGAGCTGTGCGGCCCCAGGAAGGGAGACGTGGCACTCCCCTCCGCACCCCGCAGCTTGGCGATGAGGGCCTGCCGCTCCTCCGGGCTCATGACGCCCAGGTGCACGTCGACGGACCGCACGCCCGGCAGCCGGGCCACACGGTCGCGGATGGACTGCAGGATGACCTCCCGCAGCGGACAGCCTCCGATGGTCAGCACCGCCTCCACCCGCACGTGCCCGTCCTGCACCCGCACGTCGCGGACCATGTCCAGGTCCACGATGGACCGCCGCAGCTCCGGGTCTTCCACGTCCCGGAGGGCCTGAAGGACCTGCTCCCGGCTGAGCTCGGGCTCGTGCCGTCCGAACCGCATGGCGCCTCCCCTCCTGTCCCCTTTCCTTCCCATGCTACCACCCCGGGCTGGCCAGTTCCGCGCGCGGCGCCACCACGAGACCTTCCCGCGGCCTCAGCTCCAGGTCACGCTCGAGGCCCTCTCGGTCCAGGTGCGTGGACAGCAGCACGTGCCCGCCTGTTGGCAGGCGTGCGGGGGCCTCCGCGAAGTTCAGGACTACCAGCAGGACCTCGCTTTCCACCTCCCTGCGGTACGCGAACACGCCCGGGGGTGCTCCGACCGGCACGTAGCGGCCCGCCACCAGCGCCGGGTGCGCCCGCCGCAGCCGCAAGAGCCGCCGGACCAAGTTCAGGAAGGACCGCCCGTCCCGTTCCTGGGCCGCCACGTGGCGCCAGGCCGCGTCGGGGTTGACGGGCAGCCACGGCTCACCGGTGGTGAAGCCCGCGTGGGCTGTCGCGTCCCACTGCATGGGCGTGCGGGCGGCGTCCCGGGACCACCTGCCACCCCACTCCCGGAACCCCGCCCAGTCCCGCACCCGGTCCGGCGGGATCCTCCCGTCCACCATCCCCAGCTCGTCGCCGTAGTACAGGGTGGGCGTGCCCCGCAGGGTCAAGAGCAGCATGTGCGCCAGCCGGGACCCCTCCTCGCCCAGCCGCGTGGCTACCCGGGGCCGGTCGTGGTTGCCCAGGACCCAGCTGGGCCAGGCCCACGGCGGGAGCGCGGCCTCGTAGCTGTCCACCAGCCTGCGGACTTCCGCGGCGTTCCAGCGCTCCGGGGGAAGCTCCACCAGCCCGAAGTTGAAGGGGAAGTGACACTCGGGCCGTTCGGGGGTGCCGTAGTAGCGTACGAGCTGCGGGGTCGGCAGGTACACCTCACCAATCAGCACCGGGCCGCGGTCCCGGTACTCGTCCAGCACCGCGCGGAACTGCCGGAGCACCTCGTGGGTCTCCGGCTGGTCCTCGGTGTAGGGGTGCAGCAGCCGGTCCCGCTCCCGCATGCCTGGCCGCCAGGCGGGGTTGGGCGGCTCGTCCCGGAAGGATGCGTCCTCCACCAGCAGCCACGCCGCGTCCAGCCGGAACCCGTCCGCCCCGCGGTCCAGCCAGAACCGCACCACCTGCACCATGGCCTCCACCACCTCGGGGTTGCGGTAGTTCAGGTCCGGCTGCTCGGGGAGGAACTGGTGGAGGTAGTACTGCCCGGTGGCGGCGTCGAAAGTCCACGCGGGCCCGCCGAAGAAGCTGAGCCAGTTGTTGGGGGGGCCTCCGTCGGGAGCCGGGTCGCGCCACACGTACCAGTGGCGCCTGGGGTTCGTGCGGCTTGTGCGGGACTCCACAAACCACGGGTGCTCGCTGCTGGTGTGGTTGGCCACCAGGTCCACCACCACCCGCAGGTCGCGGCGGTGGGCTTCTGCCACCAGCCGGTCGAAGTCCGCGAGGGTCCCCATGGCGGGGTCCACCCCGCAGTAGTCGGACACGTCGTAGCCGAAGTCCCGCTGCGGCGAGGGGTAGAAGGGAGTAAGCCACACCGCGCCGACGCCGAGCCGTGCCAGGTAATCCAGGCGTTGTAACACCCCGCGGAGGTCACCGACCCCGTCGCCGTCGGAGTCCTGGAACGACCGGGGGTAGACCTCGTAGAAGGCTTCCCGCTGCCACCACGCGAGGCCGCGGGACTGCAAGGATTCCTGGCTTCTCACGTCGCCGTGAGCCCGGTAGGCCGCGCGGCCCGCCAGACGGTGACCGACCGGGCCGGTGCCAGCCAAGCGCTGCCCGCGGCCAGCAGCCCCGCCCTCTTCCGGGTCTCCACGCTGCACCACGCCCACTCCCAGCTCCAGGCCTCGGGCGCCCGCGGCAGGACGAACCGCACGGCCCGTCCGCTGTTGAACACCACGAGGAAGGTGTCATCTACCACGGGCCGTCCCCGTTCGTCCCGCTCCGAGAACGCCCACCCGCACAGCACCATGCCCACCGCCCGGAGCTGGGGGTCGTGCCAGTCCTCCGGCCCCATCTCCCGGCCCGCGGGGTGCACCCAGCTCACGTCCCGGCACACCTCTCCCGCGCCCCGCAGGAACTCCCGCCGGCGGAAGTTGGGGTGGCGCCGGCGGAAGGCCACCACCAGGCGGACGAACTCCAGGAAGCGCTTTTTCTCCTCGTCGAGCTCCCAAGCATACCAGGACAGCTCGTTGTCCTGGCAGTAGGCGTTGTTGTTGCCGCGCTGGGTACGGGACAGCTCGTCGCCGCCCAGCAGCATGGGAACCCCCTGGGACAGCATCAGGGTCGCCACCAGGGCCCGCTTCAGCCGGTCGCGGCAGGTGCGGACCTCCGGGTCGTCGCTGGGCCCTTCCACCCCGCAGTTGGTGCTGTAGTTCTCCTCCGCGCCGTCGCGGTTGCCCTCTCCGTTGGCCTCGTTGTGCTTGCGCTGGTAGCTCACTAAGTCCTGCAGGGTGAAGCCGTCGTGGCTGGTGACGAAGTTCACCGAGGCGAAGGGCTTCCGGCCGGACCGCTCGTACAGGTCCGCGCTGCCGCTGATCCGGGTGGCGAACTCCGCCACGGTCCCCTCATCTCCCCGCCAGTAGCGCCGCACCGCGTCCCGGTAGCGGCCGTTCCACTCCGCCCACTGCCACGGAAAGTTCCCCACCTGGTAGCCGCCCGGACCCACGTCCCACGGCTCCGCGATGAGCTTGACCCGGCTCAGGACGGGGTCCTGCTGGATCACCTTGAAGAAGGCGCTGAGCATGTTCACCTCGTACAGCTCCCGTGCCAGGGCGGCCGCCAGGTCGAACCGGAACCCGTCCACGTGCATCTCCAGAACCCAGTACCGCAGGCTGTCGGTCACCAGCTGCAGGACGTAGGGGTTCCCCAGGTCCAGGGTGTTCCCCGTGCCGGTGTAGTCCATGTAGAAGCGGGGGGCTTCGGGGTTCAGCTTGTAGTAGGCGGCGTTGTCGATGCCCCGGAAGCTCAGGGTCGGTCCCAGGTGGTTGCCCTCCCCCGTGTGGTTGTACACCACGTCCACGATGACCTCGAACCCCGCCGCGTGCAGGGCGCGTACCGCCATCTTGAACTCCCGGACCGCTTCCACCGGTCCGGCCACCGCGTAGTCCGGTTCGGGGGCGAAGTACGCCAGCGGATTGTAGCCCCAGTAGTTGGTGAGGCCGCGGTCCACCAGCGCGCGGTCGTCCACGTGGGCGTGCACGGGGAGCAGCTGCACCGTGGTCACGCCCAAGGACCTGAGGTGGTCGAGGATGGGCTCGCTGGCGAGCGCCAGGTAGCTCCCCCGCACCTCGTCGGGGACCTCAGGGTGCAGGCGCGAGATCCCCTTCACGTGCGTCTCGTAGATGACCGTGTCCTCCCACGGGACCCGCGGAGGCCGGTCGTCGCCCCACTCGAAGGCGTCCTCCACCACCGCGGCCAGCGGGGCGTAGGGGGCGCTGTCCCGGTCGTCCGGGGCCAGGTCCTCCTGCGGGTCGCCCACGCGGTACCCGTACAGGCTGTCGTGCCACCGCAGGCGACGGCCGATGGCCTTCGCATAGGGGTCCAGCACGAGCTTGCGGGGGTTGAACCGGTGGCCGTGCTCAGGTTCGTACGGGCCGTGCACGCGGTAGCCGTACAGCTGGCCGGGACGAACCTCCGGCAGGTACACGTGCCACACGGGGCCGGTCCGCTCGTGCAGCTCCACCACGTGTTCGGGCTCCGCGTCCTCGGGGCGCGCGAACAGGCACAGCTCCACAGCCTCCGCGTGCTCGCTGTACAGGGCGAAGTTGGTCCCCAGGCCGTCCCACGTGGCTCCCAGGGGGTACGGCTGCCCGCGCCACACCCTCACCCGGAGCCCTCCCAGCGCAGGAAGACCACCGCCAAGGGCGGCAGGACCAGCTGCAGGGAGTAGGGCCGGCCGTGGCGGGGAAGCGGCTCCGCCTGCACGCCTCCGAAGTTGCCCCAGCCGCTGCCGCCGTACTCCCGGGCGTCGCTGTTGAGCACCTCCTCCCACCGCCCGGGTTCAGGCACCCCGACCCGGTAGCCCTGGCGGGGGACCGGGGTGAAGTTGCACACCACCGCCACCTGCCGGCCCCCGCGGCTGCGGCGCAGGAAGCTCAACACGCTGGACTCGCGGTCGTCGGGGTCGATCCACTCGAACCCCCCGGGCTGGCAGTCCAGCTCGTGGAGGGCGGGTTCGGAGCGGTACAGCCGGTTCAGGTCCCGCACCCACCGCTGGATCCCCGCGTGGTGCGGGTGCGCCAGCAGGTGCCAGTCGACGCTCCCCTCGTGGTCCCACTCCCGCCGCTGGCCCACCTCCCCGCCCATGAACAGCAGCTTCTTGCCGGGCTGCGCGTACTGGTAGCCCAGCAGCAGCCGGAGGTTGGCGAACTTCTGCCAGTCGTCCCCGGGCATCTTCTCCAGCAGGGAGCGCTTCCCGTGCACCACCTCGTCGTGGGACAGGGGCAGGAGGAAGTTCTCGGAGAACGCGTACAGCATGCGGAAGGTGAGCTCCTCGTGGTGGTACTTGCGGTAGATCGGGTCCCGGCTCATGTACTGCAGCGTATCGTGCATCCACCCCATGTCCCACTTCAGCCCGAACCCGAGGCCGCCCGCGGACGTGGGCCGACTCACCATCGGCCACGCGGTGGACTCCTCCGCCACCGTCTGAACCCCGGGGAAGTCTCTGTAGACCGACTCGTTCAGCTGCCGCAGGAACCGGATGGCGTCCAGGTTCTCCCGTCCGCCGTACTCGTTGGGCAGCCACTCGCCCTCCCGTCGGGAGTAGTCCAGGTACAGCATGGAGGCCACCGCGTCCACCCGGAGCCCGTCCGCGTGGTACCGGTCCAGCCAGAAGTGCGCGCTGCTGAGCAGGAAGCTTCGGACCTCCGGACGCCCGTAGTCGAAGATGGCGCTGCCCCAGTCCGGGTGCCACCCACGCCGGGGGTCGGGGTGCTCGTACAGGGCGGTCCCGTCGAACCGCGCCAGGCCGTGGGGGTCCGTGGCGAAGTGGGAAGGGACCCAGTCCAGGAACACGCCCACGCCGTGCTGGTGCAGGGTGTCCACCAGCTCCATGAACTCCTGCGGCGTGCCGTACCGGCAGGTGGGCGCGAAGTAGCCCGTCACGTGGTAGCCCCACGACCCGTAGAAGGGGTGCTCCATCACCGGGAGGAACTCCACGTGGGTGAACCCCTGCTCCCGCACGTATTCCGCCAGCTTGGGCGCCAGCTCCCGGTAGGTGAGGTGCCGGCCGTCGTCCCGGCGGGTCCACGACCCCAGGTGCACCTCGTACACGCTGATGGGGGCGTCCAGGGCGTTCCGGCGCGCGCGTTCGGCCATCCACGCCCCATCAGCCCACGCGTACGCGAGATCCCAGACCACCGAAGCGTTCCCCGGGGGTGGCTCGGACCAGAAGGCAAACGGGTCGGCCTTGTCCAACGGGGGCGCTCCTCCCCGCGGGACCACCCGGTACTTGTACCGGTGCCCTGGCCTCGCAGACCGCACCACCCCTACCCAGATCCCCGAGTCTCCGAGCGGCTCCAGGGGGTCCGCTTCCGGGTCCCAGCCGTTGAAGTCCCCCATGACGCGCACCGCCGCGGCGTTGGGCGCCCACACGGCAAAGCGCGTGCCCTCTTCCTGCAGATGGGCTCCGAGCTTCTCGTACAGCCGCGTGTGGGTGCCCTCCCGGAACAGGTACAGGTCCAGCTCGCCCATCATGGGCAGCGACTCCTCCTGGCGGCCAGGTCCTGCAGCGTCTCCGACACCTCCGGCAGCTCGTCCCAGGCCTCCACCGGATACCGCAGCCGCCTGCGCCAGTTGGGGTGCTGGTCTGCGGTGGTCCCGGGCACATTGTGGCACGCGGTCTCCAGCCAGAGGTCCTCCAGGTGCACCAGCACCGAGCCCGCGGGGCTTTCCGCCAGCCAGCGCAGGGCCGCCCGGAGGGCTGTCCGCGGCGAGGGGTCCCGGAGGCCCAGCTGGCGCGCCAGCGCCGTCACGACGGCCCGACGCCGGCCGCGCTCCGCGGACATCTGCTCCGCTGTCATGCGGCCCAACCCGTGGAGTTCTACCAGGTCCAGACCCTCCCACCAGCTGGCGAAAGGAGCCGTGTCGTGGGTCCCCAGCGACGCCACGGTGTCTGCAGCCGGCGGGCGCAGAGGCTCGGAGCCGGCCTCGAAGGCCAGGACGTACATGCGCCACAGGCCCCGACGCTTGAGCTCCCTGCGGACCGCACCGGGCACCGTACCCAGGTCCTCGCCCACCACCACCGCGCCCGCACGGACCGCCTCCAGCATCACGGCCGCGTACAGCTCGTCCGCGGGGTAGCGCACGTAAACCCCCTCCGTGGCCGGGAACCCCTTCGGGATCCAGTACAGCCGGTGCAGGGCCATGACGTGGTCCAGGCGGACCATGCGGGCCACACGGAACAGCCTGGCAAGACACGCCCTCAGGTAGGCGTACCCGTCCTCCCTCGCCCGCTGCGGGTGCACGGGCGGAAAGCTCCAGTCCTGGCCGAGGGCCGAAAAGGGGTCAGGCGGCGCTCCCGCGGAAACGCCCTCCACGAACAGGCCGCGGAACTGCCACGGGTCGAACCCGTCCGAATGCGTGCCCAGGGGCAGGTCCAGGTACAGCCACACGCCGGTCTCCGCCACCGCCTGTAGCTGCCGGTCCGCCAGCCACTGCGCGTACGCGTACACGTCCGGAGCTACCGGGTCCGCGCCGTCTAACCGGACGCCCGCCCGCGCCGCTTCCGGCCAGGCCCTCCACGGCCGACGCTGCCGTTCCAGGTACGCCCGGAAGGCGGTGTACTGGGCCAGCCACGGCTGCTGCCGGGCCCACGCCCGCACTTCCTCCTTCCGCCGGTCCGGAAGCTGCCGCCAGCTCTCTTCCAGCAGAGCCCGTTTTTCCGCGAAGGCGGCCCGGTAGTCCGCGAGCCCCGTGGGCGCGGACCCGCGGGAGCCGGGCAGGTGCACGAACAGCTCGTTCCAGAACAGGCGGCTGGCCGGCAGGTAAGGACTGGGCTCGCAGGGCTCGTCCAGAAGCGCCGCGAACGCCGGCAGGGTGGCCAGAACGCCTGCTCCCCGCGCCAGGGCCCAGCTGGCGGCCCGGCGCAGGGCTTCGAAGTCGCCGCAGAGGCCGTCGGTGCGAGACCACAGGCCGTACGTGGGTACCCACAGGCCCAGGCGGGGCGGCGCAACGCCGGGCAGGCGGCGCGGGGCCGACAGCACCACCGTCTGCAGCCTCCGCCCGCCGGTGCTCACCACCGCGCGGTGGCAGCCCCAGGGCAGCCGGCCCGCGAATGCCACGTGGCACTCCACCGAACCGTCCCGGCCCCGCACGCGCCGGACGCTCAGCTCCGACTCCTCCAGCTCGCCACCGCCCTCCAGCAGCACCGCGCACCGCAGACGGTCCGGGGGACCCGGCAGGCGCAGCTTCAGACGCAGGCGTCCGTCCCACGCCACCGTGACGGGCTCCACGGCCGGTGGAGGCCCTGCGGGGTCGACCCCCAAGGCCTCCACGACCGCGCGCACGGCCTCGGGCGAGGCCCGGCGGAGGCGGCCCCGGACGTCCCAGTAGGCGAGCTGCACGAGGGTGCGGACAAGGCTTCCCCGAGGGAGCACCGGGGCCGTCATCCAAGCAGGATACACATCAGGGCCAGGTGGTCCGCCAGGTCCCGCAGAATCAGAAAGTTCTGGCGCACGTGCTCCCGGGCGTTCTGGCCCATCTGACGCGCCAGATCGGGGTTGTTCAGCAGGTAGCGGATACGGAAGGCGAGGCCCTCTACGGAGTTCACCGTGTAGCCGGTGACGCCGTAGACGATCTGGGCCGTGATGCCCCCGGCGAACCCGCCGATCACCGGCTTGGCCTTCCACATGGCCTCCGTCACCGTCAGCCCGAACCCCTCCCGCAGGGACTTCTGGATCCCCACGGTGGCCGCCCGCTGGAGGGCGTTGATCTCGAGGTCCGCGGTGGGCGGCAAGACGAGGACGTGGACGTCGGGGTCCCCTTCTGCCGCCTCCAGAACCTCCGCCAGCACCTGGGGTCCCTCCGGGTCGTCGTCGGCGGTGCCTCCCGCGAGGACGAGCCGGCAGTCCTCGTGCCGTTTCACCATGCGGTACGCCTGGATGACCCCCAACGGATCCTTGAACCGGTCGAATCGGGACACCTGCAGGAGGATCGGCTTGTCCCGAGGGATCGCCAGGCGTGCCAGAATCGCCTGGACCTCTTCCTCGCTGAGCTCTCGGTTCTTCTCCGACAGGGGGTCGATGCTGGGATGGATCAGGTACTGGGGGATCGGCAGCCGCTGCGCGAACTTCTCTAGGGAGAAGACGGCCGCGTCGTACCTTACGACGAAGGGCCGCAGGAACCCCCACGCCCGCCGCTGCGGGTGGGAGACGTCGATGTGGCATCGCCAGATCCAGCGCCCCGCACGCGGGGCGAACTCCGCCAGCGCTGCGGGTTGCGGGTCGTGCACCAGCACCACGTCTGCGTCGAGGTTCAGCCGGGCGGCGTGCTCGCGGTTTACCTCCAGGTAGGTACTCAGCTGAGCGTCCGGCAAAGGCTGGTCCTGTCCCTGAAGGGCGTTGTGCAGACTCTTGGTGACCCGGAAAAACTCCTCGGGACCGGACAGCACCTCCCATCGGGTTTCGATCCCCAGTTCCTCCAGAAGAGGGACGTAGCGGTGCAGCATCTCCGCCACGCCGCCACCGAACCGTGTGGAGTTCACGTGCACGAGGCTGCGGCCCCGGACCCGCTCGGCCAGACGCCACAGGGTCTCCACGGCCCCCCTGGGAGCCACCTCGCGGTAGGCCTCCAGCCCACATACCCCCACCCTATCCCCCCGCGTAGCGGTCGCACAGGGAGACCAGCTCCGCCCGCAGCCCCTCCAGGCTCTTGAAGTACGGGCTGGTACGCCGGATGGCAGAGGCCAGCTCCTGGCATCGCAGGTCCTCCTCCACCCAGCGGATGGGGTCGGCCTCGCTCCGCCGCTGAATCACCGCGTAGAAGAAGTGGTAATAGAGAGCGCCTAGGTCCACGTTCGCCAGAGCGCCGCGGAACTCCCGCAGGTCCCGAACCTCGACCCCCGTGGGCACCTCTAGCACGGTGGAACGCATGAAGTGGAAGGGCTCCCCGTAGACGACCCGAGGCACCGTCTGCAGGGACCCCAGGTGTCGATCGAGGATCGTGATGAACTCCGCCCTCAGCGCCTCCAGGTCCGGGTAGTCGAAGGGGTCCACCACCGCCAGTTGCTCGCCCAGAACCCGGTCCCGGACCTGGATGGCGGACCAGGTCGCGAAGTCGTTGGGGTAGGGAGACACCAGGTACCGACCCCGGAGAAAGTAGCTGTGCGTGTGGTAGAAGATGGACTCCAGCGGAACCTCTTCGATACCCCACAGGAGCTCACGCTCGTCCCACGCGGTGCGGCCGAGCATCTCCTTGAGCTCGTGCACGGTCACGAAGTGGAACGGCCTCCGCGCGCGCGGCATAGGGTGCGACTATTGTACCTCGGAGCCCGCGGGAGTCCCGAAGGACTGGACGCCGGCCAGCTGTTCCAGGAGGGCGCGCAGGCGGTGGGGCGCCTCCATCATCCACGCGGCCTGGGTCGGCCCGAACCCCACGCGGACGGAGTGGGTACCCTCCGGGAGGACCGCGAACAGCTCCTCGTCCGTGACGTCGTCCCCGGCCGCGAGGACGAACTCCCACCGGGCAGCCGCCAGCCACCGACGGGCCGCCCGTCCTTTGCCCACAGCCGGATCCCGGACCTCGACGACCCGCTTTCCGTGGAGGATCCCGATGGGCGTGATCCCTGACAGCTGCACTAGGGTAGTCACTAGCTCGCGGGCGCGCACCGCGGCCAGCGCAGGGTCTACGGCCCGGAAGTGCCACGCCAGGGAAGCGGTCTTCTCCTCCACCCACGAGCCCGGGGCGAGGCCTGCGTACGCTTCCAGCACGGGGCGCAGTTTGGCTTTCCACTCGGGCTGCGCCGACCACTGAGCTTCCCAAGGCCCGCCACTGTCGCGCACCCAGGCCCCGTGTTCGGCCACCAGGTCCACGCCCAGATCCCCGAACCACCTGTCAAGGGTATCCGGATCCCGCCCGCTGACCAGCACCACCCGGTTGCAGGGGTCCGCGGACAGCTGTGCCAGGAGCCGACGCACAGGTGGGTCAGGGATCGCTCGTTCCGGCCTGTCCCCGATCTCCACCAGGGTACCGTCGTAGTCCAGGAGCAACAGACGCGTCCGGGCACGGGCGTACGCCCCACGAAGAATCTCCCACCGGTCGGGGGAGAGCCACTTCCGCCGGAGGCGGTCCTGTTCTTGCCGGACCTGTCCCAACGCCTCTACCCACTCCCGCGCCCACACCTGCACCGAGCGGGCTCGCAGCCGCGCCTGCATCGCGCCGTTACGACGCCGCTGCTCCTCCTCGGGCATCCCCAGGGCCCGGTGTAGCGCCTCCGCCACCTCCTCCACGTCGTTAGGGTTGACCAGGAGCGCCTCGGACAGCTCACGGGCCGCACCCGCGGTCTCGGAAAGCACCAGGACCCCTCGCCCGTCCGCGCAGCTCGCCACGTACTCCTTCGCGATCAGGTTCATGCCGTCTCGCAAAGGGGTGACCAGCGCCACGTCCGCCACGTGGTACAGGGCCGCCAGGACCGGGAACGGCAGCGCCCGGTACAGGTACCGCACCGGCGTCCACCCGAAGGTCGCATACCGTCCCTCGATCCCCGCCACCATCTCCTGCACCTGCCGGAGCAGGGAGGTGTAGCGACGCACCTCCGTGCGGGAGGGTACCGTCACCAGGACCAGAGTGACCTTGCCGTGGAACTCGGGATGGTCCGCCAGAAAACGATCGTAGGCCACGAGGCGTTGGGGGATCCCCTTCGTGTAGTCGAGGCGGTCCACGCACAGGATCACCCGCTGGCCCCCGAGCTCCCCCCGGAGCCGCTCCACATCCCGCCGCACCTCTGGACGCTGTAGCGCCTTGGCGAACCGCTCGTAGTCGATCCCCATGGGGAACGCGTCCACACGGACGACGCGGTGTCCCACACCCACCCGCCCCAGGTGGGCCTCCGCGCCGCGCAGCCTCCGGACGGCGTCGAGGAAGTGCAGTACGTCGTCGTAGGTGTGGAACCCCACCAGGTCGGCGCCCAGGAGGCCATCCACGACCTCCTCTCGCCACGGGAGAAGCCGGAACACCTGCCAGGCAGGAAAGGGGATGTGCAGGAAAAACCCCACAGGACCCCGCACGCCTCGGTCGCGCAGCAGACGGGGAACCAGCATCAGATGGTAGTCGTGGATCCACAGAGGGCCTTCCTCTTCCGCTGCCGCCTCCGCGAAGCGCGCGTTCACGGCGCAGTACGCCCCCCACCCCTGAGGGTCGTACACCGCGTAGGACGGGAAGTAGTGGAACAAGGGCCAGAGGGCCCGGTTGCAGAAACCGTTGTAGTACGCCTCAACCTCCGTCTCCGTGAGGTGGACGGCCCGCAGCCCCCGGCGGGCGAGCTCGGCCTCCAGGGCCTGCCGCTCCTCGTGCGTCAGCCGATCCACGGGAATCCCGGGCCAGCCGACCCACACGTCCCGTCCCGGATGGAACACCGCGCCGACTCCGGTGGCCAGCCCGCCTACGCTGGGCTGGTAGCGCAGGCCGTCCCGTCGCCGTACCACCGTGACGGGCAGCCGGTTCGCCACGATCCGCATCCCCTCACCCCGCTTCGGCGGAACGACCACGGACGTCAAGGCCCAGTACACTCCTCCCTTGGTGTAATTATATCGTGGGCTAGCTGCTCCATAGACATTAGTATTTGGAGGTTGGTCATGTGGCCGCTGGACTACCTCGGGAATCCCTTGTGGCTGTGGGGGGTCGGTCTGCTATCTGCCGCCCTGGTTTTGGCTGCAGGGCTGGCCCTCCGGGCCTACTTGGTACGGCGGCTCCGGGCCCGGGCTGAGGTGGACCTCGTCGCCCTGAGCCTGCGGCTGGTGGAGCGGAGCTGGCTTGCCATCCTGCTGCTGGCCCTGCGAGCCGGCACAGCTTCTCTGGCGCTTCCCGGCCGCGTCGAACAGGGCGTCAACGCCCTCACCACCACCGGAGTGTTCCTGCAGTTGGGGGTATGGGGGAACGTGGCCACCACCTGGGTGGTGGACCGCGAGGTACGGCGGCGGGTGGCGGAGGACGCGGCTGCAGCCACCACCCTCGCCGCCCTCAGCTACCTGGCTCGCTTCGCCCTGTGGACGGTCCTGGTCCTCCTGCTCCTGGACAACCTGGGGGTACGGGTCACCGCCCTGGTGGCGGGCCTCGGCATTGGCGGTGTGGCCGTGGCCCTGGCCCTGCAGAACGTGCTCGGCGACCTGTTCGCGTCCCTGGCCATCGCGCTCGACAAGCCGTTCCAGATCGGCGACTTCATCATCGTGGACCAGTACCTTGGCACCGTGGAGCACATCGGTCTGAAGACCACCCGCGTCCGCTCCCTGTGGGGCGAGCAGCTGGTGTTCTCCAACAACGACCTGCTGCAGAGCCGGATCCGCAACTTCAAGCGCATGACCGAGCGTCGCGTGGTGTTCAACGTAGCCGTCGTGTATCAGACCCCGTACGAGAAACTCGCCCGCATCCCCCGGATCCTGCGGGAGGTCGTGGAGCAGCAACCGGTCCGCTTCGACCGCGCTCACTTCAAGGAATACGGCGAATCCGGGCTGGTGTTCGAAGTCGTGTACTACGTCTTGGACCCCGACTACACGGTGTACATGGACATCCAGCAGGCGATTAACCTGGAGCTCTTGCGCCGGTTCCAACAGGAGGGGATCGAGTTCGCGTACCCCACCCGCACCGTCTACGTGCACGGGATCGGCTCTTAAGCCTCCGCGGCTCCCGGTGTCGGCTGCGCGGGTGGCGGACCCGCCCGCCGGCGGCGCTTGCGGCGGCGGCGACGGGGCGGCTGTGCGGCAGGCTCCGGTGGAGAAGCGGGTTGCGCCGCCTCCTGCACGGGCTCCGTGCGGGGCTCCGCTGCCTCCTCCCTGGCCTCCTGGACCGCGGGGCGTACCTTCATCAGCCGGACCTCCTCCGCCACCAGCTCCCGCTCCGCGCTCCACTTCATGCGGTCCAGGGTCCGCTCCACTTCCTGCACCGCCACCCGGTGGACCGAAGCCTCATCCAGCATTTCGATGCCCGGGTCCAGCTCCACCGTGTAGCGCACCCGCACACCGTCCTCCACGGGTTCCACCTCGAACTGGCCCGCGTAGTGGAGAAGGGTCCCGTGGGCCTGACGCCACCGCACGGCCTGACCGGGCTCCAGCTGGGCCCGCACCACCGACTCCACCGGCAGACCTGCCAGGAAGCCCCGAAGACGCAGAACCCACCGGCCCGCACGTTTTTCCAGGGTGTCCGCGCGCATCCACAGGTCGGACCAGCGGGGGAGGTGCTCCAGCCGGCTGGCCATGCCGTAGGCCGCCGCGAGGGGGACACGAAAGAGCCGGTGCCCGGTGACCATCACCCCGCGGGCGGCGGTCACGGCTGGCGCGGCCTGCATCACCGCGGGGGGACGCACCCGCCGGCGCCGGCGTCTGCGACCGGGGCTGTCCACCTAGACCACCGACCGCAGCTCCTCCCGGGCCCGGCGGGCGCCCTCCACCATGGAGGCCAGCTTGCCCACCGCCTCGTCGATGGTCCGCGTCTTCAGCCCGCAGTCCGGGGACACGTACACCTGACGGGGCTCGAACACCTCCAGGGACCGACGGATCCCGTCCAGCACCTCCTCCACCGTCTCCACGCGGTGGGAGTGCGCGTCGATGACCCCGAGCCCGATGTCCTTGGTGAACCGGTGCCGGCGGAACACCTCCAGGAGGGCGAAGTCCTCGTTCTTCAGGGCCAGGTCGATCTGCCGGACCGGTAGGTCCAGCATCCTCGGGTAGATGCGGGGGACGTCCCCGTAGCACACGTGGGTGATCGTGTAGGCGCTGAGCCCGTCCGTGACGACCTCCATGGCCTCCCGGGCCAGCTCGAAGTCCTCATCCGGGCGGGTGTGGATGGCGGGTTCGTCGATCTGGATGAACCGGGCCCCGGCCCGTTCCAGGTCCACCGCCTCCTCGTGGATGGCCCGGGCCAGCTCCAGCACCAGCTCCCGCCGGGTCGGGTAGTACTCGTTGAAGGACCACTCCGCGATGGTGTACGGGCCCGTGAGCATCCCCTTCACCGGCTTGCTCGTCAACGACTGGGCGAAGCGGAACCACTCCACGGTGATGGGCCGCTTGCGGCCCACGGGTCCGGTCACCACGGGCTTGGGATAGTAGCGGTTCCCGTACGACCGCACCAGGCCCGCGATGGCAAACCCCTCCATCTCGTCCGCGAAGTACGCCACCATGTCGCCCCGGTACATCTCCCCGTCGACGAAGATGTCCAGGCCCAGCTCTTCCTGACGCTGGATCCACTCCCGCGTGGCCTGCTCCTCTAGCCGGCGCAGCTCCTCGGGCTCGATCTGGCCCCGCAGCCGCTTGCGCCGCGCCTCCAGCAGGTACGGAGGCTTGGGGAAGGACCCTACGGTGGTGGTCGGGAACAGGGGCAGGTCGCTCACCGGGTCACCTCCACAGCCGCCCGCTTGACCTCCGACAGCCGCACCAGCTTCGCCTTCGCGGCCCTCCGGGGCAGGAACTCCAGCCCTGCGGTGGGGCCCAGGTCCACGCGGTCCAGGGAAACGAACCGGGACAGCCGGTCCAGGGCCCGCAGGACTTCCTCCACGGTCTCCAGGCGGGTGTTCCGGGCGTCCAGCACCCCGAAGCCCAGCCGCCGGTCCGGGGGGAATCCCTCCGCCTCCAGGACCTCCCAGTTCCGCGGGCCTGCCACGAAGTCCAACCCCACCACCTGCACCGGCAGTTCCACCAACGTCCCCAGCAGGCCCCGGGCGTCGCCGAAGTACGTGTACAGGGCTATGGGCGAGCGCACGCCCTCCAGGAGGGCCGCCATGGCCTCCCGGAACAGGGGCAGGTCGTCCTTGTACTGCAGGATGGCGGGTTCGTCCACCTGCACCAGGGGCGGAGACTCCGCGTCCAGGGCCCGCAGTTCCTGGTTCAGCGCCCGGGCCACGGCCAGCACGAAGTCCGCAAACCTCGCGTAGTGGCGGTTCTGGCTGAGCCGGCTCAGGGTGTACGGGCCGGTCACTACCGGCTTGACGGGCCTGGGGCTGTGTTGGCGGGCGAACCGGTAGTCCTCCACGGTGATGGGCTCGCGCCAGCTCACGGGGCCCTCCGCCACCGGCTGGCGGTAGTACACGTTGGTGTCGAACCACCGCTGCAGCCCGTCGATGGTGAACCCGGACAGGCGGCGGGCGAAGTACGTCTGAGGGTCCTCCCACCGGATCTGCCCGTCCGTGATCAGGTCCAGGCCCGCCTCCACCTGGTCCGCGATGGCCTCCAGGGTCACCTCGTCCTCCACCTGGCGGAACTGCTCGCGGGTGATCTCGCCCCGCTGCAGCTTCTCCGCGGCGGTCCGCCACCGGCCGGGTGCAGGCAAGTCAGGGATCTTCGGGTAGCTCCCCACGTGGGTGGTGCGCAACACTCCCCTCCTTCTGCGGTCACGTGCCCCGCAGCACCGCGCGGGCGACGATCAGCCGCTGGATCTCGCTGGTGCCCTCTCCGATCTCGCAGAGGCGCACGTCCCGATAATACCGCTCCACGGGGTAGTCGCGGATGTACCCGTAGCCGCCGTGCACCTGCAGGGCGCGGTCTGCGGCCCGGTGGGCTGCCTCGGAGGCGTACAGCTTCGCCATGCTGGCCTCCTTGCGGAAGGACAGGCCCTGATCTGCGAGCCAGGCGGCCCGCAGGACCAGCAGCCAGGCAGCGTCCAGCTCCACCGCGGAGTCCGCCAGCATCCACTGCACCGCCTGGAACTCCGCGATGGGCTTGCCAAAGGCCACCCGGCCCTTCGCGTACTCCACGGCCGCCTCCAGGGCCGCCCGGCCGATGCCCACCGCCATGGCCCCGATCCCGATCCGGCCGCCCTCCAGGACCCGCATGGCCTGGCCGTAGCCCTCCCCTTCGGCACCCAGCCGGTTCTCCTCCGGGACCTCCACGTCCTCGAACACCACCTCCGCGGTGTCGGAGGCCCGCAGCCCCAGCTTGTCCTCCTTCTTGCCCACCCGCAGGCCCGGCGTCCCTCGCTCCACCACAAAGGCGCTGATGCCCCCGGGCCCTTCTCCGCCCGTGCGGGCCAGCACCACGTACACCCCCGCCACGGAGCCCTGGGTGACGAACACCTTGGTCCCGTTCAGCACGTACCGGTCACCCCGCCGGTCCGCCCGGGTCCGCAGGGCCGCGGCGTCGCTGCCCGCGTGAGGCTCCGTGAGGCACCAGGCTCCCAACGCCTCCCCGCGGGCCAGCCGCGGGAGGTAGCGGCGCTTTTGCTCCTCGTTGCCGAACAGGAGGATGTGGGCGGTGCACAGGGAGTTGTGGGACGCCACGGTGAGGGCCAGGGCCCCGTCGCCCCACGCGATGCGCTCCACCGCCAGGGCCGCGGACACCGCGTCCATGCCGCTGCCTCCGTACTCCTCCGGCACCGCCAGGCCCAGCAGGCCCAGCTCCGCCAGCTGCGGCACCACCTCGTGCGGGAACCGGCCTTCCCGGTCCCACCGGGCGGCGTGAGGCCGGACCCGTTGCGCCGCGAACTCCGCCACCGCCTGGTAGACCAGCCGCTGGGACTCCGTCAGCTCGAAGCGCACCCCTCACCCCTTCACCACACCGATGGGCCGCATCTTCGCTACCTTCCGGGAGATCCCTGCCCCGTGGCAGACCTCCACCACGTCGGCCACGTCCTTGTAGGCCTCGGAGGCCTCCTCCGCCAGGAGGGACCGGTTCTGCGCCCGTACCAGAATCCCGCGCTTTTCTAGCTCCGCGGCGATGTCCACACCCCGCAGCTCCCGCACCGCGGCCTTTCGGCTCCGCACGCGTCCGGCGCCGTGGCAGGTGCTGCCGAAGGTCTCCTCCATGGCCCGCTCGGTCCCCACGGCCACGAAGGAGTACCGCCCCATGTCGCCCGGGATCAGCACCGGCTGGCCGATGTCCCGGTACCGGGCGGGGATCTCCGGGTGGCCGGGCGGGAACGCCCGCGTGGCGCCCTTGCGGTGCACCACCAGTCGGACGGGACGGCCGTCCACCGGGTAGGTCTCCAGCTTGGCGATGTTGTGGGCCACGTCGTAAACCACCTGCAGCCCGATCTCGCGCAGGGGTCGGCCCAGCACCTTGGTGAAGGACTCCCGGACCCAGTGGGTGATCATCTGCCGGTTCGCCCACGCGAAGTTGGCCGCACAGCACATGGCCCGGAAGTACTCCTGGCCCTCCGGGGACGAGAAGGGAGCGCACGCCAGCTGCCGGTCCGGCAGGCTGATTCCGTACTTCTTGAGGGCACGGTCCGCCACCCGCAGGTAGTCCTCGCACACCTGGTAGCCGAGGCCTCGGGACCCCGTGTGGATGAACACCACCACCTGTCCGGGGAAGAGTCCCATGACCTCCGCGGCCCGGCGGTCGTACACCTCCTCCACCACCTGCACCTCGAGGAAGTGGTTCCCCGAACCCAGGGTGCCGATCTGGTCCTTGCCGCGCTCCTTGGCCCGGGGGCTCACCGCGTCCGGGTCCGCGTCCCGGAGCTGGCCGGAGGCCTCAATGCTGTCGAGGTCCGCGGGAGTCCCGAAGCCCCGCTCCACCGCCCAACGCGCCCCGCCCCGCAGCACGTCGTCCACCTCCCGCAGGGAGACCCGGACCTTCCCGGTGCTGCCCACGCCAGAGGGCACGTTGCGGAACAGCTCCTCCACCAGCTCCCGCAGCCGGGGACGCACGTCGTCCTCCGTGAGGTCGGTGCGCAGCAGCCGGACGCCGCAGTTAGATACCACCAGACCGTTGGCGATGAAGTTGTGGTGCGGGTCCGCCACTGTGAGGTCGTAGACCCAGCCGTCGAAGGGGATCCGGTCCTTCCGGACCACCCGCTCCCAAACCTGGCCGGTCTGGCCCAGCCCCCGGGTACGCTCCCGGAGGAACTCGGGGAAGGTCGGGAAAGAGGACGCAATGCGCGGGCGGCTCTTCCGCGGCTCCCAGATGCTGCGCTCCACGAAGCGGCTGTTGACGTGCAGGGAGGCCGTCGCCTGGAGCACGCTGCGGAAGCGAACGCCGGCCGCGTACAGGGCCTGGGCCTGTTGGGCCTTTTCCTCCCGCTCTGTGACAACCCGTTCCTTCAGCGCGAGGTACGTGGACGCTACGTTTGCCAGGAACTGGCGCCGGCGGTTGTACTCGAAACCCACCCGCGTCCACAGCCGCACCAGGTTCTCCGGAGTGCTGGAGACCTGCAGCCGCAGGCGAACCGTCCGACGGCCGTCCCGCCTCACGTGGCCGGGACGGCTGGCCAGGAGACGGGCCTCCACCCCGAACTCCCGCAGCCAGCGGCGGATGCCTTCCAGGAAAGCAAGACCGTCCTCCGAGACCTCTTCCAGCTTGTTCAGGCTCAGCACCGGACCGTAGAAGTTGTAGGGGTGCCCTGTCACGGTACGGGGGGCTGTCAGCTCCGCGCCGAAAAACGCCGCAAGGTACAGGCGGCGCATCCATCGGGGCCCTCGCTCCAGCCACGCGGGCAGGCGCTGCGGTCGGGCGGCCTTGTCTCCCGGCGTGGCCCCGAGAGCGCAGAGGAGCGTGACCAGGGCGGACGAACCTGAGCGCACGGAGCTTTCTGTGTGCTCGAAACTCCGCTGCCCGTAGGCGGTCTGGATCCGGTGCCGGCGGCGGCGCCGGTGTACGGGAGAAGGCCGGAAGCCCAGGGCCAGGATGTCCTGCCGCACCTGCTGCAGGTCCTCGGGCTGCCCGTACACCACCAGCTGTGCGTTCCGCCGCTGCAGCTGCACGGTACCGTCCCCTTCCAAAAGGCCCAGCAGCTTCACCAGATAGGGCAGCTTCGGATGGTTCATGCGCAGCGGGACCAGCCCCCTGTCCCGCAGCACGCGGAGCACCTGCCGCAGCCCGGTCGGTGAGCCCGGATAGACCCTCGCCACGTCCGCCTCATCCACCACCACCTCCCCGGAGGGTTCCTCGTAGGGGACGCCCTCGAAGGGATACGTGGAGACGAATCCTCCCTCCGGCAGGTCCCGCACGACTACCATCCCATCGGGGGTCAGGATGGGATGGTCGCCGGTGGCCACCAGCTCCCGGCCAGATTCCGTGGTCAACCGGTACACCTCCTCCTGGTGGCGGCGACGTTGCAGGTAGCCGACGACGGGCGCGGACCGGACCTCCGTGTGGGGATTCACGCAGCGTACCCGTTGGCCCGGCCAGCACGCTTCCAGCTCAGCGATGGGCCTGTGGTAGCCGAACTCGTGGAGGACGCGTGTGTCTCCCGCTAGACAGTTTATGTCGTAGCCCACGCCGCCCGGGGAGATCACCCCGTCGTCCGCGCGGAGCGCGGCCACCCCACCCACCGGGAACCCGTAGCCCCAGTGGATGTCCGGCATGGCCAGGGAGTACCGGACGATCCCGGGCAGGGTGGCTACGTTGGCCACCTGCTCCAGGGCCTGGTCCTGGCCGATCTGCCGCAGCATGGCCTCGTCCGCGTACACGAGTCCCGGCACCCGCATGCCCGGCTTGTAGTCCTGCGGGATCTCCCACCGGTACTCGTCGACCTTGCGCAGCACCCGTGTCCACTGCGTCACGGCCGCACCTCCCAAACAAAGAGCCCCCCACTTCCGTGAGGGGCCCCGAGGACTCCGTCCGGCCGACGCGGCTAGAAGGGCACGGCCTCCACCGCCTGGATCTCCGGGACCTCCTCGCGGATCATCCGCTCGACCCCGGCCTGCAGGGTCATCATGGAGTACATGCAACCCACGCAGGCGCCCGCCAGCCGGATCTGTACGATGCCGTCAGACACGTCCACCAGCTCGATGTCCCCACCGTCCGCCTGGATGTAGGGCCGGATGGCCTCCAGCACGCGCTCCACGCGCGCCCGCACGTCCAGTTCGTTCGAAACCGCCTCGCTCATCCCCGCCTCCCCTGTTAGGCCTGCCGGGCGTCCTCACACGGCTGCGCCTCGCCCGCGTCGTCCGCGGTCTTGAACGAGTGCCCGCAGCCGCACGTGGCCACCGCCCTCGGGTTGTGAACCGCGAACCCCTCGCCGAACGGCGTCTGCCGGTAGTCGATGCGCGCGCCGTCCATCACCCGCCAGGTCAGGGGGTCCACCACCAGCCGGATCCCGTACTGCTCGGTGACCCGGTCGTCCGGCTGGACCTGGTCGTCGAATCCCATCCCGTAGGTGAACCCCTCGCACCCGCCCTTGGTGACGAACAGGCGCAGGTACACCTCCCCCGGCTGGTCCGCCATCAGCTCCCGGATCTTCTGGGCCGCGACTTCCGTCAGGGTGATCATGCCGCCTCCCCGGCCCCGCGGAAAGCCGTCCGCGGAAACCCGACTCGATTCTAGGGGCCGGCCCGGGGCGTGTCAAACGCCTGGTCGCCCGCGCAGTTGGCCCCGTGCGGCGGGTGTGCTACAATCCCGCTGATCTCGCAGGAACCCACGGACGGACCCTCGCCGGCCGCCAAGGCCGCGCAGGGTGTGACAAGGGAGGTATGCAGGCGTGAAGCGGGCGGCCGAGGCGGCTTCGGGGCTGTTCAAGGTCTTCACGGAAACCTTCCAGATCCACAGCACGGAGCGGTTCGAGGTCCGGAACATCACCGACCTGGTCCGGAACCTCCCCGCCCTGGCGGAGGTCACGCACGGGATCGTGCACCTGCAGTCCCTGCACACGACCACCGCGCTGTTCCTCAACGAGTTCCAGGACGCCCTGCTGCAGGACGTCCGGGAGCTGCTGCAGCGGCTCGTAGCGGAGACGGAGCGCTACTTCCACAACGACCCCGCCTACTCCGACTGCGACCGGAGCAACGCCACCTCCCACCTCCGGTCGCTGCTGCTGGGGAACAGCGTCACCATCCCCATCCACGAGGGGAAGCTGCTGCTGGGCCGGTTCCAGAGCGTGATCTTCGCGGAGCTGGACGGCCCGCAGACGCGCCGGATCGTGGCGCAGGTCATGGGAGTCTAGGGGACCCGTCGGGGGTCGCGCCAAGGGGCAAGGGAGCCCGCCGTTAGGTCCGGCCTGCGGGCTCGCCCTCCGGTTCCGGCAGGCCCGTGCGGACCGGCCGGCCCGCGTTCTGCCACGCGAGGATGCCGCCCACCAGGTTGAACACCCGGTCGTAGCCGCGCTCCCGGAGCCACTGGGTCACCTTGCCGCTGCGCTGGCCGGAGGCGCAGTACACCACCACGGTCCGGTCCCTGGGAATCTCGTGGTACCGGGCCTCCACCTGGCCCATGGGGATCCACCGCATGCCCTCGATGTGGGCCTGAGCGACCTCCCAAGCCTCGCGCACGTCCAGCAGCACGGCCCCCTCCCGGAGCAGCCCGTCCACCTCCGCCACGGACACCTCCGCCGGCCTCGGCTGGACCTCCACGGAGCGGTCGTGAGCCGGCACCCCGCAGAAGGCCTCGTAGTCGATGAGCTCGCGGATGGTGGGGTGGTCGCCGCACACCGGGCAGTCGGGGTTCCGGGACCACCGGACGAAGCGGATCTCCCCCGTGAGGGCGTCGAACAGCATGAGCCGGTTGGCCAGGGTCTCCCCCACCCCCAGGAGGATTTTGATGGCCTCCAGGGCCTGGTGGGTGCCCATGAAGCCGGCCACCGCCCCCACGATCCCGGCCTCCGCGCAGGAGGGCACCGCCCCGGGCGGCGGGGGGCTGGGGAACAGGCAACGGTAGCAGCCCCGGCCCGGGAGGAAGGTGGTCGCCTGCCCCTCCCAACGCAGGATGCTGGCGTCCACCAGGGGCTTGCCGAGCAGCACGCACGCGTCGTTGACCAGGTAGCGGGTGGGGAAGTTGTCGCTGCCGTTGATGACCACGTCGTACTGCGAGAGGATCTCCAGGGCGTTGGCGGAGGTCAGCACCGTCTGGTGGGGCACCACCCGCACGTCGGGGTTCACGTCCTCCAGGGTCCGGCGGGCGGACTGGGTCTTGGGCCGGCCGATGTCGTGGTTGAAGTGCAGGATCTGCCGGTGCAGGTTGGTGAGGTCCACCCGGTCGCCGTCCACGATCCCGATGGTGCCCACCCCCGCGGCGGCCAGGTACAGGGCCGCGGGCGACCCGAGGCCCCCGGCGCCCACCACCAGCACGCGGCTTTCCAGCAGCTTGCGCTGGCCCGCTACCCCGACCTCCTCCAGGATGATCTGCCTGGAGTACCTCTGGAGCTGTTCCTCCGTCAGAGCCTCAACCCTCGTCATACTCCTCTCCCGAACGCCTGAGTGGGTTCCGAATCCGAACAACGCGGGACGCGCGGGGGTATCCTCCCGGAGCGGGGTCTACCCCCGCCGGGGACAGATGCACTCGCGGGGCTTTCGCAGGCCTCCCATCGGTCCGCTAGGAGGGTACCCGACCCGAGGGCGGGTGTCAAACGCGGAGGGAGCCCACACCTACGCGAGCCGGGTCGCTGACATGGGTCAACGGCGCGGGCGCGCCGCACCCTCTGCTAAAATGCCCGCAGAACGCGTCAAGGAGGCGTCATGGACCTCTACGACATCACCATCATCGGTGCGGGCCCCACCGGGTTGTTCGCGGCTTACTACGCGGGGTTCCGGGCCCTGCGGACGAAGATCATCGACAGCCAGTCCGACCTGGGTGGCCAGGTCACCGCCCTGTACCCCGACAAGTACATCTACGACGTGGCGGGATTCCCCAAGATCCTCGGCAAGGACCTCATCCGCAACCAGATCGAGCAGGCCATGCAGTACAACCCCACGGTCGTCCTCAACGAGCGGGTGGAGGTCCTGGAACGGCTGCCCGACGGCCACTACCGCCTGGTCACCCACACGGGCCAGGAGCACTTCACCCGGGTCGTGCTGATCGCCGCGGGGATCGGTGCGTTCACCCCCAAGAAGTACAACCGCCCCGAGCTGGACCGGTACGAGGGACGGGGCCTGTTCTTCTCGGTCCGCAACCGGGAGGACTTCCGGGACCGGCGGGTGCTGGTGGTGGGAGGCGGGGACAGTGCCCTGGACTGGGCCCTGAACCTGCTGCCCATCACCCGGGAGCTCACCCTGATCCACCGGCGGGACCAGTTCCGGGCCCACGAGGACTCCGTGCGCAAGCTGATGAGCTCGGATGCGAAGGTCAAGCTCTTCTACGAGCTGAAGGCCCTGGAGGGGAACGAGCGGGTGGAGCGCGCGGTCATTTTCAACAACCGGACCAAGGAGGAGGAGGTCCTGGAGGTGGACGCGGTCCTGGCCTTCCTCGGGCTGGTGAGCAACCTGGGGCCCATCCGGGAGTGGGGGCTCCAGATCGAGGACGACTCCATCGTGGTGAACACCAAGATGGAGACGAACCTGCCCGGCGTGTACGCGGCCGGCGACATCACCACGTACCCCGGGAAGCTCAAGCTCATCGCCACCGCGTACGGGGAGGCAGCCACGGCGGTCAACAACGCCTACACGTACCTGAACCCGGGCGCCAAGGCCTTCCCCGGACACTCCAGCGCCATCATGGAGAAGAAGGAACGGGAGGCAGCCCGGGCCGGCTGACCCCCCCACCGGACCGGCCGGGTCAGTCGCCGCCCCGGACGGCGGCCACCGGTTCCATCCGCAGGGTGCGCTTGGCCACCCACGCCAGCCAGCCGCCCACGGTCCACCGGGCGGGCTTGCGGGCCAGGTTGCGGAAGCCCACCGACAGGGCGTCGGCCACCGCCTGCTGCACGGCCTCCGGGGTGACGGGCCGGCCCAGCCGCAGGAGCTCGCGCTCCACCGCCCGCCGCAGGGCCGGCAGGTCCTCGTCCGCCAGCCGGTCGAAGGCCTCCCGGTCACCGGCCAGCGCCCGGTCCAGCAGCTCCCGTTCCTCCAGCAACGTCCGCTGGTAAGCCTCCACCGCTTCCTCGGGCAGCGAGGCACGACGGCGCTCGTGGGCGTGCTCCCGCCTGAGCTGGGCCTTATACCGGGACAGCTGCTGCTCCAGGTCGTCGAAGGCGGCCCGGATCCAGCCCTCCGGGGTCGCGGACCGGTTGCGCCGTGCGTACAGTACCCGCCCGGGAAGGTACAGCCGGGCGCTGCCGGTGTACTCCTCCTTCCGGGCGGCCCGCTCCACCTGTACCTGCAGGTGCACCAGATCGGGCCGGAAGTGACGCAGGCGGCGCTGTAGCCGCGCCAGGGAGCGGTCCAAGACCTCGCGGGCGTCCTCACCCAGCTCGAACCGCCGCGTGGTCACGTGCACTTCCATACCGTCTCCTCCCCGCTGAGTTCCTGCCAGGCCGGTTCCACCCCACACGCGCCGCACTCCGGCTCCTGCACACCCACCCACCGCACCGCTGCGTCCACCTGCTCCCAGTCTGGCTCCCGGGGGTGCGCCAGAACCCAGCCGGCGGCCACTTGCCCGCGACGGTCCAGCACCAGCACCACCGCGTCCGCCTCCGCGCCATACTGCCGGCGGGTGCGTCCCGTAGGGTCCCGCACCTGAGGGAACGGCGCCTCCAACATTGCTTCCTCCTCGCGGACTCCCAGCGCCTCCACGCCCCAGGAGGACCACGCTCCGGCCCGCCGGCCCGCCGCCCGGGCTAGCTGGCGGCAGCTGCGGCAACCCGGACCGTGCAGGACCAGCACCACGTGCGCGTGCAGGCGCCAGCTCGGTAACGTCTGTCCCTGGCCGCCGTCCTGCACCCACACCGTCGCGGGTCTCACCGTGCCGCCGCCCTCTGGACCTGTTCGTCCGCGTGGTAGCTGCTGCGCACCAAGGGCCCGGACTCCACGTGGCGGAACCCCATGGCCAGGCCCAGCCGTTTGATCTCCGCGAACTCCTCCGGGTGCCAGTACCGGTGCACGGGCTCGTAGCCCGGGCCTGGGCTCAGGTACTGCCCCACGGTCACGATGTCGCAGCCCACGGACCGCAGGTCCCGGAGGGTGTCCACCACCTGGTCGAAGGTCTCGCCCAGGCCCACCATGAGGCCGCTCTTGGTCAGGCACGGGTATCCCCACCGCTTCACCCGCGCCAGCAGCTCCAGGGACCGGTCGTAGTTGCCCCCGCTGCGTACCCTCTTGAACACAGGCCGTACCGTCTCGATGTTGTGGTTGAGGATGTCGGGGCCGGCCTCCAGCACCGTCCGGAGCGCCTCCGGGTCGCCCTTGAAGTCCGGGATGAGGACCTCCACGGTGCAGTCGGGCTGGAGCTGGCGGATCCGGCGGATGGTCTGGGCGAACACCGCGGCCCCACCGTCCCGGAGGTCGTCCCGGTCCACGGAGGTCACCACCGCGTGGCGCAGCCCCATGGCCGCCACCGCCCGCGCCACCCGCTCCGGCTCCATCCAGTCCACCTCCGTGGGCAGCCCGTGGGCGATGGCGCAGTACGAGCAGTTCCGCGTGCATACGTTCCCCAGGATGAGGAAGGTGGCGGTCCGCCGCTCCCAGCAGTCCCCGATGTTCGGGCAGCGCGCTTCCTCGCACACCGTGTGCAGCCGCTGGGAGCGCATGATGGCCACCAGCTCGCGGTAGTTGGGGCCGGAGGGCAGGCGGGCCTTCAGCCAGGGCGGGCGCTGCGGAACCGGCGCGATAGCCAAGACAGGACCTCCTCTGCGTTCAGCGCGTCACAGGGTCAACGGCTTCCAGGCTGGCCTTCACGTGGTTGAGGAACTGCACCGCCACCGCGCCGTCGAACACCCTGTGGTCGAAGGACAGCCCCAGGTGCATCACCGAGCGGATGGCGATGGCGTCGTCGCGGACCACCGGCCGCTTCACGATGGCGTCCGTGGCCAGGATGGCGGCCTGTGGGTAGTTCACGATGGGGAGCGACCACACGGACCCGAACACCCCGGGGTTGGTGAGGGTGAAGGTCCCGCCCTGCACGTCCTCCAGGGTCAGCTTCCCCTCCCGGGCGCGACGGGTGAGATCCTCCAGCTCCCGGGCGATGCCCACCAGGCTCTTCTCCTCCGCCCGGTGGATCACCGGCACCACCAGCCCGTCCTCCACCGACACCGCGATGCCGAGGTTCACGTGGGGCTTGAAGACGATGGCGTCGTCCGCCCACTGCGCGTTCACCACGGGGAACGCCCGCAGGGCCTCCACCGCCGCGCGGGCGAACAGCGCGGTGTAGGTGAGCCGGACCCCGTGCTGCTGCTGGAAGGCCTCCCGGTGCGCGTCGAACCACCGGACCAGGTCGGTGACGTCCGCCTCCACCACCCCGTACGCGTGCGGGACCTCCCGCTTGGCCCGGCTCAGGCGCTCCGCGATGGCCCGCCGCACGGGGGACAGCGGCACCCGCCGCTCCTCCGCCACGGGCGCGGCGGGGGCGGCCGGCGCGGCGGGAGGCGGGACGGGCTGAGCCGCCGCCTGCTGCTTGCGGCGCTCCACGTAGCTCAGGATGTCCTGCTTGGTGATCCGGCCGCCCGTGCCCGTGCCGCGGATCTGCGCCAGTTCGTCCGGTGTGATCCCGTGCTCCTGCACCAGCCGGCTCACCAGGGGCGAAAGCCGCCCCGCGGCGGGGGCCTCCTCCCGCGCGGGTGCCGCCGGTTGGGCCTGCGCGGGCGCTTCCTCCTCCACCCGCGCGATGACCGAGCCCACGGGCAGCGTCTGCCCCTCCTGCGCCACGATCTCCACCAGCCGGCCGGCCACCGGCGAGGGCATCTCCACGTTCACCTTGTCCGTGATGAGCTCCACCAGCGGCTCGAAGCGCTCCACCCGGTCACCCGGTGACTTCAGCCACCGGCCGATGGTGGCCTCGTAGGTGCTCTCCCCCAGCTGCGGCAGGCGGACGTCCGTGGCCATACGCACCTCAGTAGTGCGCCAGTTTGCGCACCGCGGCGAGGATCTTCTCCTGGTTGATCCAGTACCACTGCTCCAGGGGACGGGCGAAGGGGATCCCGGGTACGTCGGGGCCCGCCAGGCGCATCACCGGCCCGTCCAGGTCCTCGAAGGCCTCCTCCGCAATCAGGGCCGCGATCTCGGCCCCGAACCCGCCGAAGCGGTTGTCCTCGTACACCACCAGCGCCTTGTTGGTCTTGGCCACGCTGCGCAGGATGGTGTCCTTGTCCAGGGGCCGCAGGCAGCGGACGTCCACCACCTCCACCTCGATGCCCTCGCGGGAGGCTGCCTCCGCGGCCTGCAGGGCCTCGTGCAGGGTCCAGCCGTAAGTGAACAGGGACAGGTCCCGCCCCTGCCTCCGGACCGCCGCGGGGCCGAGCGGCACCGTGTAGTCGCCCTCCGGGACGTCCCCGCGCACCAGGCGGTACATGCGCTTGTGCTCCAGGAACAGGACGGGGTCCGGGTCGCGCACGGCCGCCTTCAGCATCCCCTTGGCGTCGTAGGCCGTGCTGGGCGCCACCACCTTGAGGCCCGGCACGTGGGCGTAGAAAGCCTCCACACACTGGGAGTGGTACAGGGCCGTGCCGTGGGCGCCGCCGTAGGGCACACGGATCACCAGGGGGACTCCGAAGGCTCCGTTGGACCGGTACCGCATGCGGGCCGCCTCGCTCACAATCTGGTCGAAGGCGGGGTGGATGAAGTCTGCGAACTGGATCTCCGCGATGGGCACCAGCCCGTTGCACGCCATCCCGATGGCGCAGCCCACGATGGACGACTCCGCCAGGGGCGTGTCGATCACGCGGTCCTCGCCGAACCGCTCGAATAGCCCCTGGGTCACCCCGAACACCCCGCCCTTGCGGCCCACGTCCTCGCCCAGCACCACCACCCGCTCGTCCCGTTCCATCTCCTCGTGGTGGGCGCGGTTTAAGGCATCCACGTACCGCAGCTCCGCCACAGTCCCCCTCCTCCCGGCTTCCGTCGCCGCCCCGTCCCCTAGCGGCCCGTCCACCACACGGGGTCCGTGGGGTGGTCGGGGTCGGGGTCGTAGTACACGTGTCGCGCCGCGGTGGCCGGGTCCGGGTCCGGCGCCCGCTCGGCCTCGTCCGTGGCCGCGTCCACCTCCCGCCGCACGCGATCCCGCAACGCCCGCTCCCGCTCCTCGTCCCACAAGCCCACCGACTCCAGGTACTCCCGGAATGCGGGGATGGGGTCTCGCTGGCGGGCCGCCTCGATCTCCTCCCGCGGCCGGTAGCGTTCCTGCTGGTCGTCGCTGCTGTGGGACCCCAGCCGCTCCACGCGGAACTCGAGAAGGGTCGGTCCCTCGCCACGCTTGGCACGGTCGTACGCTTCCTTGGCGGCCCGGTAACACTCGAGTACGTCCGAGCCGTCCACGCTGACGCCCGGCATGCCGTAGCCCTGCGCCCGCACGGCCACGCTGGGGACCGCCATCTGTTTGTGCAGGGGCACAGAGATGGCGTACCGGTTGTTCTCCACCGCGAACAGGCAGGGCACCTTGTGGATGGCGGCGAAGTTCAGCGCCTCGTGCCAGTCCCCCTGGCTGGTGCCACCGTCCCCGATGGTCACCAGGACCACCTCGCCCGTCCGCCGGACCTTCGCCGCGTACGCCAGGCCCGCAGCGTGCGGGTACTGGGTGCCCACAGGACTGCTGGTGGACAGGATCCTGTACTTGACGTGGGCGTAGTGCCCCGGCATCTGCCGGCCGCCGCTGCTGGGGTCCGTGGCCTTCGCCAGCACCGCCAGCAGGATCTCGGTGGGGGTCATGCCTTTCACCAGCACCGCCGCCACGGACCGGTAGTAGGGGACGAACCAGTCCCGCTCACGGTCCAGGGGCCACATCATACCTACCTGCGCGCCCTCGTGGCCGGGCCCTGAGATCACGAACATCGCCTTGCCGGCCCGCTGCAGCTGCCACATGCGCTCGTCCAGCGTCCGGGCCAGGACCATGTAGTAGTACATCTGGAGCACGTCCTGGTCGGACAGGCCCAGCTCCGCGTGCCGGGCCTCCGCCCGCACTTCCCTGGCGCTCATCCCGCTCCCTCCCCCGTGCTACAGGTGCACCACCCGGCCCAGGGCGTCCAGGGCGGCCTCGTGGACCGCCTCCGCCAGGGTCGGGTGCGCGTGGACCGCCGCCGCCACCTCGTGGATGGTGGCTTCGACGCTCTTGCCCAGGATCCCCTCCGGCACCAGTTCGGTCACCCGAGGTCCAACCATGTGAATCCCCAGGATCTCCCCGTGCCGGGCGTCCGTGACCACCTTCACGAAACCCTCCCGCTCCCCCAGGATCAGGGCCTTGCTGTTGGCGGAGAACGGGAAACGTCCCACCCGCACCTCGTACCCACGCTCCCTGGCCTGGGCCTCCGTGAGGCCGAAGGACGCCACTTCCGGGCTACAGTACGTGCAGCGGGGGACGGCGTCGTAGTCCAAGGGCGCCACCGCGTGGCCGGCCATGTCCTCCACGGCCCGCACCGCCTCCTCCGAGGCCACGTGTGCCAGCATGGGCTGTGCGTGGATCACGTCGCCGATAGCCCAGATGCCGGGCGCGGTGGTGCGGTACGCCCCCTGGGTCCGGACGAACCCTTGTCCGTCCACCTCCACGCCCACCTCCTCCAGACCGAGGCCGTCTGTGACGGGGCCGCGGCCCACCGCCACCAGGAGACGGTCTGCCTCCACCCCCTCCACCTTCCCGTCCTTCTCCACGGACAGCTGCAACCCGGTGGGTGTGCGCTCCACGGACTTGAGGCTGGCGGACGTGAGCACCCGGATCCCGCGACGGGCGAAGGCCTTCTCCACCGCGGCGCTTACCTCCTCGTCCTCCGCGGGCAGCGCCCGGGGGAGGATCTCGATCACCGTCACCTGGCTCCCCAGGCTGGCGAACGCGCTGGCGAACTCCACGCCGATGACCCCGGCTCCCAGCACCGCCAGCTTCCCTGGGACCTCCTGCAGGGAGACCAGGTGGTCGCTGCTCAAGACCCGTTCGCCGTCCAGGGCCAGCCACGGGAGGCTGCGGGGCCGGGAGCCGGTGGCGATCAGGACGTGGCGGGCCCGCAGCTCCGTCTCCGACCCGTCGTTCAGGCTCACGTGCACCCGGTCCCGGGCCACCAGCCGCGCGGTGCCCGCGAAGGTCGCGATGCCGTTCTTCCGCATGAGGTACTCCACGCCCCGGTGCAGGGTACTCACCGTCCGCTCCCGGTAGCGGTGCACCGCGCTCAGGTCCACGGACACCGACTCCACCCGCACGCCCACCTGGGAGGCGTGTCGGGCCAGCTCCGCCACCTCCGCCACGTGCAACAGGGCCTTGGTGGGGATGCAGCCGTAGTGCAGGCACGTGCCGCCCAGCTTGTCCCGCTCCACGATGGCGGTCCGCATCCCCAACTGCGCGGCCCGGATGGCCCCCACGTAGCCCCCCGGTCCCGCTCCGATCACCACGAGGTCGTAAGTGTCCTGCACGGGCTCCTCCTGCCGCGGCGTGGTCCAAGCTCCCTTACATGATACGGCCCCGCGCCGTGGGTGCCCCGGGACGCGGGGCCTGGGTGGCGGCCGGGCTCCGCAGTCCGACCGACCGGCTCAGCGTGCCTGCTGGCGCACGACGTCTGCGATGTGGCCGTAGAAGGCGTTCACGCCAGTGAACAGTGCCGCTAACGCCATCACGGCAAGGACCACCACGCCCAAGTACGCGAGGTTCCGCCGGCCGTCGCTCTGGCTGTAAGCGAAGGGCAGCATGCCCACGCTCGCGATCCCGGCGGCCAACCACAGGACGAACGTGACGGGCGGGTTGCGCGTCAGCTTGAAGTCCAGGACCGCCCGTGCGCCCTGGAGCAAAAACAGCCCCAGAAGGGCCGCGGGCCACGCCAGCATCCGCAGGTCAAGCCCCGTGTACAGGTAAAAACCGGCCATGACCAGCATCAGGGAGAACAACCCGGTGCTCGTTCCGAACAGCTCGGAGTAGTGGCCGACCGGGAACCCTGCCCAGTCGGACCAAATGAGCTGCACGAAGCCTCCCAGGGAGAAAAGTCCGAGGGCGAAGAACAGCGCTCCGAAGGACCTGCGGAGGTCCGCAGTCTCCTTGCCGGTGGCGACGTAGTACAGGTAAACGGCGCCGGCAATCCCCGCGGCGGTGACCAGCGCGAGGATCAGGACGAGGGGGTTGTGCGAGCTGACCGCCTGCCTCACCGACGTCACCCCCTTTCAGCTCCGTAGCGTCGGAGGCGTCCGCGGCGCGAGCGCTTCGCGCAACGTTGCCTCCGGCACCAGTATACGGCTTCGTGCGCCTTCCGCGGCCCACACCGCCCGCCGGCCGAGGTTTCGGACCGTTCCGGTCCTTCCACGCGGCCTTCCCCCCAGGCGGCAGCCACGCGCGGGGTCTCCCCGTCGCCTAAAACGCTTCACCCACCCGCGTCCGGCGCCCGGCTGTGCGCGAACAGCCGGATGATCTGCTGCTCCACCACCTGCGTCATCCCCTGTTCGAAACGCGCTGCCTCCCGCTCGGCGGTCTGGGGGTCCAGACCCAGTACGTCCTGTAGGAACCGCTGACACAGGCGGTAGCGCCGCTCCTTACCGAAGGCCACGCGGCTGCCTTCGGGGGTGAGCCGCACGCCTTCTTCCCGGGAGTAGGTGACCAGCCCGGCACGCTGCAGGCGCTCGACCATCTCGTGGACGGACGCCACCGAAACCCCGAGTCGGCGGGCCAGGGCGGTCAGCGTGACCCGCCCCTGGGCGCGGAGGTGGAGGACCGCCCTCAGGTAGTCTTCGGTCCTGGAAGAGTTCACGAGGTGAGGCTTCCGCATTCCGAGCACGTCCCCTTCAGCTCCAGGTGGATCTGGCTCACCGCGAACCCCTCCGGCAGAGCCCGCCTCAGGGCCTCTGCCGCCACGGGCTCGGGGAGGTCGTACACGCGGCTGCACCGCTCGCACACGAAGTGCGGGTGGGGGGACGTGACCGCGTCGTAGCGCCGCCCCTCCGCGGTCACGATCTCCCGGACCAGCCCCGCTTCCTTGAGGCGCCTCAGGTTGCGGTAGATTGAACCCAGGCTGACCCCCGGAAGGGCCCTGCGGACCTCCACCAGCACCTCCTCTGCGCTGGGGTGGCTCCGCGTGGCCGCCAGGACGGCCAGGATCTGCTGGCGTTGCCGGGTCATTCTCATGGTAATGAGAACCATTCACATTTTACCACGCGGCACAAACCTGGGAGCTGAGGACAGAGCCCCGATCCTCACCGGACCGTCACGGTGATGGTGTGGTAGCCCGTGGCCCCCTCCGGAAGGGGCGGCCGAGGGCGGCCGTCCTGGAGGGTCCCCACCCCGTCCCGAGCCCGGACCTTCAGGACGTACCGGCCCGGCCTGGCGTCCCACAGGGTCGCCCACAGCACCCAGGTGTGCTTGCCCATGGCAGGCTTGATCTGCGCCCGCCGCCACGTCCGGCCGTCGTCGAAGCTGACCTCCACCCCGGAAATCCCCCGGTCTCCCGCGTAGGCCACCCCACCCACCTCCACGGTCCCCGCGGCTACCGCTCCGCCCTCCACCGGGGTGGTGAATTTCGACATCGTCTTCACCACGGCCTCGTCGCTCCACCCCCGGGACTCCCAGTAGCCCAGGTGGTCGCCGTCCGTGAGCTCGATCCGGGTGACCCACTTGGGGTTCTTCATGCCGAACAGCCCCGGGATCACCGCACGCGCCGGGAACCCGTGGGCCTTGGGAAGGGGTTCGCCGTTCATCTCGTACGCGAGGAAGCTCTCGGGATCCATCAGGTCCTCGAGGGGGACGGCCGTGTGGTAGCCGTCCGCACACCGGAAGACAACCTTGCGCGCCTGCGGCCTGGGCCGGGCGCGCTCCAACAGGTCCCGGAACCGCACGCCTTTCCAGACCGCGTTGCCGATCAGGTCCCCGCCCACAGGGTTGCTGATGCACTCGAAGGTGTGGGGCCGGCTGTAGCTCGGCAGCGCCCTCAGCTCGTCCAGGCTCAGCCGCAACGGCCGCTCCACCAGGCCCGACACCTCCAGCCGCCACCTCCGGGCGTCCACGTCCGGGTCGAAGAAGTTCTTGCTGACGGTGTAAAACTCGCGGTTCGGCGTGACCTCGGGGGGAAGCCCACGGATGCGGCTGAACAGCGACTGCGCCCACGCAAAGCCCCGTTCCAGCCACGCGGCTGCGGCCGAGCCCGCCAGCGCGGCCAGCACGAGGCGCGCCCCGCGCCCGAGCAGCTCTCTTCGGGTCAGGCCGCCGGCTCCCGCGGGACGGCCCTGCACCCGGGAAACGGCCAAAGCAGCCCCGTACATTAGGCTGTCGGCCGCCAGCAACACCGCCGCGCGGGGCTGAGGGCCGAGCGAGGAGCCTGCCCACCCTCCGCCCGCCAGGGGCAGGACCACTGCCGCCCACACCAGCCACGTGACCACGCTCGCGACAAGCCACCGCGTCCAGAAGCTCTCCGTATCGCGCAGCCACCGGTGGAAGGTCCAGGCCCCAAGGGCGGCCAGCCCGAACACCAGGAGGTTCGCGGCCAGTAGCGCCAGCTGTTTGGCCAGATGGGTCACCCCCAGGTACTTGCGGCCCACCCCCTCAAAGAAGTTCACCAGCAGGGCAAATGCCTCTGGAGAAAGAGCCGTGAAAGCCCGTTCGCCCAGGACTTCCACGGGAGCCCGCACGTCCAGCAGCGGGCGCAGCCACAGCGGGAGCCCGACCGGCACGGGACCCACCACCAGTGCCCCGAAGGCCAGCCACCCCCACAACCCACCCCACAGCAGCGGGCGCATCTTGGGTTAAGCCTACCGCAGCTGTGTGACGTGCGTTCAACACCCCCTCGGGCCGGAAAAACCGCACCTGCTCGAGGGGCCGGAGGCCTACCCGAGCAGGACCGCAGCGGTGCCCGCCACGCACACCAGACTGCCCACCACGAGCCCGGTCCCGACCTGCTCGTCCCCCCGCAGCATCCAGCGGCTCAACAGGATCACCAGGAGGACCTGCAGGTTGTACAGGACGGCCACGTTCGCCACCGGGCTCCGTTGCAGCCCTAAAAACAGCAGGAGGATGGCCGCGGTGTTGGCCAGGGCACTGGCCACCACGTCCGCTCGCCACGGCCGTTCGGAAGCCCGCGGCCGGTTCCACACAGCCAGCCAGCCGGCCTGCACGACCAGGGCGGTGAAGGCGCCGATGGCCGCGCCCACAAAAGGCGACGGCGTGATCTGAAGACCTGCCCTCCGGAGGGTGTCGCCCAGCGCGAACCCCACCGCCCCTCCCACTGCCAGCAGGACACCGACAGGGTCCACGGGACCCCGGGAGCCCGGGGCCCGCTCTCGCAGGACCAGCCACAGGCCCACGGTGATGAGGGCAGCGCCGACCAGCTGGCCTGGCCGGGGCAGCTCCCGCAGCACCGCCAGGCCGATCAGGGCCGCGAACAGGGTGTTGGACAGCCGGATGGCCGTGGACCGTGAGGGGCCGATGCGCAGCACGCTCTGGTACGAGAGGTTGCGCCCGGCCACGGTGCCGCACAGACCTCCCAGCACAAAGAGCAGGAAGGACTGAGGGGTGAGCGTCGACAGGGCTCCCCGAGCCCCCTCGAACGCCGCCAGGACGCCGAACACCACCACGTTGGTGACGATGCTCACAAACACCCCGGCCTCCGGGGCCACGGGGTTCGGGCCCACCATGAACCGCCGCGACAGCACCGTGGCCAGGGCAAATGCCACCGCGGCGAGCAGCGCGAAGAGTTCTCCCATGTCGGTGACCGGTTTCCATCTTGCCACACCCTGTCCCACGCAGCTTCGGACGCGAAAGGACTCCGCGGAGATCGGGCGCCGCGGCCCGGCGCGTAAGAGGCGGCAGGATCTCTCCCTCCGGGGTGTAATAAAGAACCGGGGTGTAATAAAGAAAACGAGCGCACACGCGGGCTGTACGGGGGTCCGAGCATGACTGGCCTCCGGCAGGGTTGCAGCGTTCGCGCCCGACAGGGAACAGTCGCACGCGCGTGGGATCACCTCGGGTCTGCCCCGACCTGGCTTTGCCAGATCGCCGCAACCTGGAGAGTTGGCCCTCCGGCACGCCAGCCCAGCAGTCGCGCCCCGCACGGGCCTCTCCTCTGCGTGCAAGTGGTGGCCGTGGGGCACCGCAGCAGCGGAAGGAGGGACGGACCATGAAGAACCTCTGGGCCCTGCTTGTGGCCTTGCCCCTCAGTCTCGCCGCTCTGCCCCGCCCGCACGGGACCCCCGAGGCTCTGTTCCGCAAGGCCGCTGAGCTGCGGGAACCCGCCGCGCAGGTCCGGAGGGCAGCGTTACTCCCGGACGGGAGGGTGGCGTACTACCACGAGCGCACACGCCCGCCCACCGCCCAGGAGAAAGAGCGCCGCGCGGCCTGGTTCGACGCCGAGTGGGAAAGGTTCCGGCGGCAAGCCGAGCAGGAGGGAATTCCCCAGATCGAGCGGAGCGGCGAACAGATGGCACGGAAGCTTGAGGAGGAGGCTGCCAAGCAACCGCCGGTGGCCCGCGCTCTGGCTCCCTTCTTCTCCGCCGCTTTCCGGGGTCTGCCGGCGTGGCTGCGCTGGGTCATGGAGCAAACCTTGCCCATCGCGCGGCGGCACTTCATCAACCAGCCGGTGGTGGTGGAAGCGGCGCTCCGCGTGTGGGATCCCAGCGGGAAGAGTACGGAGCTCCTTCCGGTGGACGTACCCGCCTTGTACGGCGAGGAGAGCTGGGCCCGGTTCCCGGCCGACGAACTCCATCTACAGGCCTCCCCCGACGGCCGGTACGTGGCCCTCGAGACCGCGGACAAGGCATCCGTCCTGTTCGAGCTGACGGGCACGGCCCTGTCTCCCAAGGCCCGGGTTCGGGGTGGTCCGCCTCTGGGGTGGTCTCCTGACGGGAGGCTGCTGTTCGTGACCCGCTCGGAGGACCGCAAGAAGGTCATCGCCATCCACGCCGCCGATGACCTGCAGGAACTGGCCCGATGTCCTGTGAACTTCGGCCGCAATTTGATAAAAGCCGCCGACAACGTCGGCGGGATCCTCATGGGCGTTGCGATCTCGCAGGATCGCCTGGCAGTGGCGCTGTTCACCGACCTGGGGGTGTGCCGGCTGCCCGCCGGCTCCCTGGTTCTCCCTGACCCGGCCACGCTCCGCCGGATCGGGGCGCCAAGGGGTTTGGCCTTCTCCCAGGGTCGGCTGTATGTAGCCAGCACTCGCGGTTTTGCCGTGGTGGACCCCGACACCTTCGCGATCCTCGACCAGTACATCCGGCCGGCCGCCGCGGACTACTCCTTCCAGCAACTGGCCGGGGTCTCGCCTGACGGGCGCTACGCTGCCGCCCTGCACGGAAAAGAGCGGGATGACGGCTGGGCCACGCTGTTTTTCTGGGACGTGCCCCAACGGCGCATCGTGCAGAGGATCGGCACCCAGCCGGGGCGGATGCTGGACACGATTTCTTCAGGGTTCCGGATTATCTATCCGCCAGCGCAACTGACCCGCGACTGGCGGTACCTGCTCGTGGTCCGGCAGGACGGGGTCCTGGAACTTTACCGCGGGGCGCCCTGAGGAGGTGAAAAACATGACACGTCCGGGAATGCGCAGGGCGGCCTTCGTTCTCTTCCTGGTGATGGCGCCGCTGATGACGCTGCCGCCCTCCGGCGCCGCCCGGCAGGTCACCTACCACCGCGTGGCGCCGAAGATCTACGTTCCCTTCGACCCCAACACCGTCAGGGTACCGCACCAGAGCGCGCGTCTGTTCACCGTCGAAGTACCTGCCGGCACGGGATACGCGGGCTCTCCCAAAATTGCGCCCTTCGGCGACGCCATCGTCTTCGTACCGGGAGAAAGTAGCTTCGCCTTCACTTCGGTGTCGTTCCTCGAACGGGTCAGGCTTCTCCGGATCCCCGGGGACGTTGCGTCGCCCCCCGCCGAGGTAAGGAGGTTTGCGGGTGGAGGCCCCGACACGTTTTCCTTCGACCCGCAGGTGCGCACGATCGCGTTCATCTGCGAGATCGAGAAACGTGACCCGAAACAGGCAGAAAAAGAAATCTGTGTCGTGCGGAGGGACGGGACCGGGCTCCGGCGCCTGACGCGGCCTCTGCGGGGGGATGAAAGTGAGCACAACCACGCTGCCGCTCCAGCGATCAGCGAGGATGGTAGCTTCATCGTCTACCGCAGGCAGTACGCCGGGTACCTGGGAGCGGTGCGGAGCGACGGGACCGGGCTGCGGGTGCTCGTGCACCAGGCGGACGGGCTCACCCCGGTGGTGCTGACGCGCCGGGGTCTGTTTTACCTGAGGGGAGGGCAGGTGTGGCGGGCCGCGCTCGGCGGCGGGGGCCAGAGGCAGCTGACCCGGGAGCGCGGGGAGATCCGCCGCCTATCCGCCGACCGGGACGGAACGAGGGTCGCCTACCTGGTCAAGGAAAGCGGCCAACCCGCGGTGCTCAAGGTTGTGGACGGGTCGAGCGGGGCCTCTTTGTTGACGCTGCAGGGTGTGGGAGAGTTGGTGCGGCTCAGCGGGGACGGCCGACGCCTGCTTTTCAGCCGCCGGGGTCCGGACAGGCTCGGGCTCTACGTGATGGATCTGCGCACCAGGGAGGTCCTCGAGGTCAGCGAGGGGATCCGCGCGGAGGAGCAGGCAGACCTCAACGACACTGGGGAAGTGGTGGTGATGGTGAAGGGGGAGGGTCCACCCCTGGCGGTGGCATTCCTCCCGGACGAGACCCCACCTTTCCTAACGGTGGACGCGCCGAAGGGCGCCTCCCCTGTCCGCGGAGAGTCCGTCAGTGTGGTGGTGACATACCGCGACCGCGCCGTGGTGAGCGGGGTGGACCCGCAGGCCCTGCGGGTCTTCCTGAACGGCCGGGACGTCTCCGACCGGTTCCGCAAGGAACCCGACCGCGCCACGGGGCAACTCGACAGGCGGCTGCTTCAACAGGGGGAGAATGTCCTCGAGGCACGGATCTCCGACCGCGCAGGCAACGAAGCCCGCCAGGTAGTGCGGTTCCGCTTCCAGGCACCATGAGGGCCACCTTCCTCCTCGCGCTGCTGGTGTGGCTGGAGGCGGCCTGGTCACTATCTGCCGCGCCGCTGGTGGAGCTGCGTGTCACGGGAGGGATCGCAGGCGCGGAGCAGCGGCTGGTGGTCTTCGAGGACGGCCTTGCCCGCGTGGAACTGGCCACGGGGGGGACCGTTCATACATCGCTCTGCGCCCGGCTGGAGGAGGGCAAGCTGGGGGAGATCCGGCGTACCCTGGAGGCTGCGGGGTTCGAGTACCTCCAGCGGGAGTATGTGCCGGCCCGTCCCGTGTACGACGGTTACGCGTACTCCGTCGCCTACCGGGGGGCCACGGTCCGGGCCGTCGACCCCCTTGAAGACGCAGCCCCGCCAGGCCTCCGCGCGGCGATCCGTCTGCTGCAGGGGGTCTTGCAGTCCCTGCGGGCGGACGGAAGGGGCTGTGGCGACTTCCTTCCGGGGAGGTGAGGTGCGTGCGTGCATCGTGTATCCGGGGCGGCATCCTGCTGGCGGCGGTGATCGTCCTGGGTGCCGCGTCAACGGCCTCTGCGGACGCCGTCCTACGGTACCGCAGCTCAGACGGTTCGCGCCTGGCGTTTTCCTTCGCGCCGGGCAGGATGCGGGTGGACGCCAACTTCGCGGACCGGTCTGCCAGCCTCCTGTACGACCAGGGGAAGCGGACCCTGTGGATCGTGGACCACAACCGCCGCTCTTACCTGGAGATCAGCGAGGACCGGATCCGCCAGTTCCGGGAGGCCCGACGCCAGCTGGAGGCGCGGTTGCAGCAGCTGCCCCCCGCGGCGCGGGCCCAGGTGGAGGCGATGCTGACTCCCCCGGGGTTCACGCGAATCCCCAGCGTGCCCGCCCAACCCTGCGAGAGCCCGAAGATCGTCGGCATCGAGCTGGTCCGCGGACTTCGGGCGCGGGTGGTGGACGGATGCAAGACGCTGGTGCGGCAGGAATGGGCAACCTGCCGCTTCTGGGTCGTTCACGGGGAAGAGCTCAGGCTCACCCTCTCAGACTTCCAGGTCCTGGAGGGCTTCCTGGCCTTCTACTGGGAGCTCCTCAGAGTCCTGGGCGCGCCCCGCCTGATCGAGGACAGCTCGCTGCTGCTTCAGCCCAGAGCTGGTATTCTCCCGGACCCGGTGTTCACCTTCCCGGTGGTGGTGAAGTTCGCCGTCGTGCAGGACGGGAGGGAGCTCACCACGGTCGTCCTCGACACGGTTTCCTCAGAGCCCTTGCCAGGGGAGAGGTTCGCCCTCCCGGCCGGGTACGCGAAGGTGGAGCTCCCCGCGCCGGGGAGGTAAGAAGGGGGTCGCCACGGGTCACAGTCAGCATCGCGGCCTCAGGGAAGGCGGCCAGGGGGACTCCGGCGTGGCAACGGCCACCGTGCTCGGGACCGGGGTCCGGCTCGGTGTCGCCGTGCTGCTGGCGATGGGCATCCTGTGGGCGGCAGCCGCTTCCGCCGTCCCGTCAGACGCACTGGCTCTCCTGATGGTCGCGCCCCCTGAAGTCGTCCAGGGAGCAGCCTTCCGGATCGAAGTCGCGGTCGCGGAGCCGGCGGGCGTCCGTGCGACCGCCGGTGACCGCGCCTTGCTCCTGTACCGCACCGCCACCGGGTTCCGCGGCTTCGCAGGTACCGATCCCAGAACACCTCCCGGAAAGCTGGCGGTACGGGTGCGGGTAGAGCTCCGGGGTCGCGAGCTCTCCCTTGTGCGCACGGTGAGGGTCCGGCCGGCCCGGTTTGCCATCCGCCACCTCCGCGTGCCGCCCGAGCTGCTGGACCCGCGTCTGGCTGCCTACGAGCGCCGGCGCGTCCAGGCCGCTACCTCCGCCCCGCTCCCACGTCCCCTGTGGGAGGGCCCCTTCCGGCTGCCGGTGGCGGGCCCTGTGGCCTCCCCCTACGGGGTGCGCAGCGTGTACAACGGCCAGGCCCGCGGCCACCACCTGGGAGTGGACATCCGCGGCGCCGCGGGCACACCGGTGCGGGCCGCCCACGACGGTGTGGTGGTGCTGGCGGAGCGACTCCCCCTGGGCGGCAACACGGTCATCGTGGACCACGGGGCAGGCGTGTTCACCTCGTACCTGCACCTCCAGTCCCTGGCAGTTTCCGTGGGAGCACGTCTTCGGCAGGGCCAGGTGGTGGGCTTCGTGGGCTCCACCGGGCTCAGCACAGCGCCGCACCTCCATTGGGCGGTACGGGTGAACGGCGTCCTCGTGGACCCCCTGCAGTGGGTCCGCGGTGAGCTGGTGAGCCGGCCCTAATCGTCCGGACGAGCGGCAGAGCTACCGCTCGCGGGGGCCCTAGCCCGAGTGGAGCTCTGTCCGGACCGGGATCGCGTGGGTCGCGCAGTAGACCCCCGGGCAGCGCCGTGTGGCCAGCTCCCGCACTTCCTCCAGCCGATCCCGGGGGGAGTCGCTCTCAACGTACACGCTCAGCCGGACCCCCTCAATGATGGGTCCCTCGTGCAGCCCGAACACGGCAGCGAAGTCCACGTCGCTTTCCGCCGCCACCCGCAGGCTCTTCAGCTCCACCCCCAGGGTGGCGGCCACCGTGGCGAAGGTGGCCGCGTAGCAGCACGCCATCCCGTACAGGCAGTACAGCATGGGGCCGGGACGGCTCCCGCCGCCGCCCTGCCAGGTGGGCTGGTCCGCCTCCAGCACCACCTCTCCGCCCTCGAACCTCACACGGGCCTCGAACTGCGGCCTGCCCGGCTCGAGGTTCCACGTGCCTTCCACCCGGTTAGTCCTGCGCGCGCCCCCGGGGTCTGCCCGGAAGCTCTCCAGGGTGCGCTCTAGTGCCTCCAGGGACACGTTGTTCCGGTTCACGGCCGCCCTCCTTCGGTACTCCTCCGTCCCGGCCCAGGGACAACCGCACGGCCCCTTTTGGCGCGGATCTCGTGGGCCGATTTTACCACCCAGGCCGCCCGCGGAGACGGACGCCCTCAGAGGTTCACCCTACGTGTTGGGGTCTGGAATTCGGGACGGGTGCGGGCCGAGCGTCCGTCAGTCCTCGGGTACACCCTCCAGCAGCTTCTGCAACCTGGCGCGTACGTCCTCGGGACGTAGCCCTCGGATGCGGAACTCTTTTTGCCTGGACGCCTGACCGCGCACCAGGTCCACCGCAGAGGGCGAAACCCCCAGAGCCGACGCCAGCACCTGCCGGGTCGCCTCGTTGGCCCTTCCGCCCTCGGGTGGAGCGTGCACCGCCACCAGCACGGCATCCCCGCGGACGCCCCTGATCCCCTCGCGCCGGCTCGCCGGTTGGACCCGGACGCGCAGGAGGACCCCGCCCTCCACAGCGCGGATCAGAGCCTGCCCCCCATGAATCTCAGACCAACCTCCGGACGCCCGGGCCCGTTCCGTGCATACGACCCGCTCCGTGCCTTCGACGCTTGGGTCCGTGCACGAGGTGCCCGGACGCCCGCGCACGGCTGCCGGCCCGGGGGTCTTAAGCGCCCACCATGCTCATTCCCCCGTCGCAGAGCAGGAACGCGCCCGTGATGTGGCGGGCGTCGTCACTGGCCAGGAACACCACCGCGGGCACCACGTCCTCCGGCTTGGCGATGCGCCGCAGGGGCGTGTGGCTGAGGATCTCTTCCCGGCGACCGGAGCGCCAGTCCTCTCGCTGCAGGGTCGCCTCGGTCTCGATGAAGCCCGGCCCCACCGCGTTCACCCGCACGGTGGGGGCGAAGGCCCGTGCGTAGGACTTGGTCAGGCCGATGATGGCGTACTTGGCTGCAGCGTACTGCGGCGCGCGGGGGCTGCCGGTGACCACCACCCGAGAGCCGATGTTCACGATGGACCCCGATCCTTGCTCCAGCATGCGGGAGCCCACCTCGTGGATCATCAGCTGGGTCCCTTTCACGTCCACCAGCAGGATCCGGTCCACAACTTCCTCCCGAAGATCCCGCCACGACATCTGCTCCGCAGCCATGTCGCCCGCGTTGTTGACGAGCACGTCCAGCCGGCCGAACCTGCCGAACACCTCTTCGGTAATCCGGCGGACGTCATCCCACCGGGCGATGTCGCCCTGAACAGTGAAACTCTGGCGCCCCAACGTACGGATCGCCCGCGCAACCGCCTCCGCGCCCTCCGCGGACCGTCGGTAGTGTACCGCCACGTGGGCCCCCTCGCGCGCGAGACCCAGGGCGATGGCGCTGCCGAGTCCTCGCCCGGCCCCGGTCACCAGCGCGAAGCGGCCCTCCAGACGTCCTGCCACGCCGTCACCGCCGTCCCAGCTCCCGCAGGGCGGCCTGCAGGTAGCTGAAGTCGAACACCCGCTCAAGGGGCAGCAGCTCTCGGTACGTGAGGTAGCCCCGGCGCATGTAGAACCGCTGCTGGTCCTCCAGGGCCCGGAGATCCACGGCCAGGTTGGGATCCAGGTGGTGGGGCCGGGCGCGCCGCAGCAGCTCGATGCGCGCTCCCGTGTACTTCACCATGAGCTGCATGTTGTCCTCGCGCTGCCAGCCGTTGTTGAGGGCCAGGTCCCGGGCTGCCTTCAGGTGCGCCACCACGAACCGCTGGGCCGCCTGCGGGTTACGTTTGGCCCAGTCTGTGTTCAGGAACACGAAGGTGATGGGGATGGGACGGGCCCCGGGCGGGATCCGCAAGGGCCGGACCCCTACGCCGCGGTCCTCCGCGATGGTGGGGAAGGGCTCGGACAGGATCCCCGCCCAGATGGCGCCGGTCTCCAGCGCCGGGACCATGTCCGGGAAGGGCATGGTCTTCAGGTCCACGTCCTCGACCGCGATCCCGTCGTTGCGCAACGCCCGATCCAGCATATACTCCGTGGCGACCCCGCGGGCGTTGATGGCCACCGGCTTGCCTCGCAACTGCGCGATCCGGTTGATCTCGCTGCCCCAGATGGCCCTGCGGACGGTGAAGTAGTTCTCGATGAACCCGTTGTGCAGCGGCGCCACGAACTTCACCGGGTGGCCCTGGGCCACGGCGTTGTACGCGGCCGCGCCCAGCGCGCCGCCGCCGACCTGGAGCTGGCCGATGGCCACCTGCGACAGGATCTCCGCTCCGCTGGGCAGCCGGACCAGCTCCACCTCGAACCCCTCCTGCGGCAGGTAGCGCTCCGCGGCGATGTACTGCGCCGCGTGGGAGTCCACGGGGATGTAGCCCATGCGGATCTTCCACCGCGCGGGGGCCGCGCGCAGGCCCGAGGCCAGCACCAGCACCACAGCCACACCCACCAGCCACGCACTCCTCTTCACGGTCCTCCCTCCTTCCCGGCCGGTTCAGGTCTCCGTGCCGCCACCAGGGCTCGAAACTCCTCGTCCGAGACCAGCCCGCGCTTGCGGATGCTGAGCTCCTTCACCCGGGCCAGCAGGTCGCCCTGCGCCTCCTCCGGGACCTGCAGCCCCAGCTCCTCACACTTGATCCGGATGCTCGCCAGCCCGCTCTTCTTCCCCAGCACCAGCCGCCGCTTCGCCCCCACCACCTCCGCCGCGTACGGCTCGATGGCCTCCGGCACGTGGAACTGCATCGCCACCGCCCCCGTCTCCCGCCGGAACAGGTTCTCCCCCACCAGGGGCTTCCACGGCTCCACCTGGTAGCCCGCCACCTCCCGCAGCCTCCACGACAGCTCCTGCACCCGCTCCAGACGCAGCCCCGTGGGCCTCCCGTACAGCCCCGCCAGCGCCAGCCCCACCTGGAACAGGTCCGCGTTCCCCGCCCGCTCCCCCATCCCGTCCACCGTCCCGTGCACCCAGCGCGCCCCCGCCTCCACCGCCGCCAGCGCCGTGGCCGTCGCCAGCCCGAAGTCGTTGTGCCCGTGGTAGTGCAGCGGCACCTGCGGCCCAAACCACTCCCCCACCTGCCGCACCAGATAGCCCGCCGCCGCCGGGCTCAGTACCCCCAACGTGTCCACCACCACCAGCTCCTCCGCCCCCGCCTCCAAAGCCACCCCGTACGCCCTCCGCAAAAACTCCAAATCCGCCCTCGAACCGTCCACCGCGAAAAACGCCACCTTCATCCCTTCCCGCGCCCCATACCCCACCGCCTGCTCGATCCGCCGCAGCACCTCTTCCCCGCTCAGCCCAAAAGCCCGCAGCTTCACCTCCGAAACCGGAGCCTCCACCACCGTGCACCGCAGCCCCGCCCGCAGCACCGCCTCCACGTCCCCCACCAGCGCCCGCGCAAAACCCCACACCTCCGCCCGCAGCCCCAACCGCCCGATCCGCGCCGCCGCCTCCCAGTCCTCCTCCGACACCCGCGGAAACCCCGCCTCGATCCGGTCCACCCCCGCCTCGTCCAGCAACCGGGCCAGCTCCACCTTCTGGTCCGCGTCCAAAACCACCCCCACCGCCTGCTCGCCGTCCCGCAGGGTGGTGTCGTACAGCCCCACCGGGTGTCGGAGCTCCGGAAGTACGGTCTGGTTCAGCGTCCCCACCCAGAACACGGTCCACCTCACCAGCGCACGGGCGGGGGCGCCGGCCGGCCGTACGCCTCCTCCCACGAGATCACACGGTTTCGCAGTACCCCGATTCCCTCGATCTCCGCCTCCACCACGTCACCGGGCTTGAGGTAGTACGCCTGCGGGTCCTCGCGGAAGGCGGCGACCCCGGAAACCGTCCCCAGGGACAACACGTCCCCCGCGGAGTAGCCCATGGGCGAGTAGTGGGCGATGACCTGGGGAATGGTCACCCACATGCGGGAGGTGGAGGAGCTCTGGCGGACCTGCCCGTTCACGCGCAGCTCCATGCGGAGGTTGTGGGGGTCGGGGATCTCGTCGGGCGTGACGATCCACGGCCCCAAGGGGCAGAAGGTGTCGATGGACTTGCAGAACGTGAACACCTTGGACTCCATCTCCCGGCGCTGGATGTCCCGGGCCGTGATGTCGTTGAAGATGACGTACCCGCCCACGTAGTCCCAGGCTTCCTCCGGGCCGAAGTGCTTGCCGCTCTTTCGGATCACGACCGCCAGTTCCAGCTCGTAGTCCAGCTCCCGGGTGAGGTGCTCGGGGTACACGATGGGATCGTCGGGGCCGATGATGGCGTCCACGTTCTGGAAGAACACGATCCACGGGAGGATGGGCGCGACCCACCGGGACTTCTCGCCCTCCTCCGCGTGCTCGCGGAAGTTGCCCGCGGTGTGGAAGAACTTCTTCGGGAGGATGGGGGCCCGCAGGCGGACCGCCTCCAGGGGGAACCGCTCCCCCGAGGCCTCCCGGGCCCGCCGCATTCCCTCCTCGCCCAGCTCGAACAGCGTCCGCATGTCCGGGACGTCCACCTCCACCACGGACCCGTCCCGGACCACGCCGACCCGTTGCCGGCCCGCGACCTCGAAGGTGACCAGCTTCATCCCCGACCTCCTGCCTGCAGCGTCGCCAACTTCGCCCGGACCACCTCCACCGTACGGCTCAGGTGCTCCGCCAGCTCCTTCCGGGCGCGCAGTCCGTCCCCGCGCAAACATGCGTCCAGGATGCGCTGGTGCTCCTGCCGCCGCTGCCGCGGGTTGCCGCGGTCGGCCACGGACAGCACCCGGTACCGTTCCGCGGCGTCCAAAAGGGGTGGGATCAGGCGGTCCAGGGTCGGGGAGCCCGCCAGAGCATACAGCTCCAGGTGGAAGCGGCGGTGCAGCTCGCGCCCCAGTCGCACCTGCCCGGTCTCGTATGCCTCCACGAACTCGTCCAGAAGCCTGGAAAGCCTGCGGTGGTGTTCCTCGGTGAAGCGCTGGCAGGCGAGCTGGATGGCCAGCCCCTCCAGCTCGATGCGCACCCGGTACAGGTCTTCCATGTCCTGTACCGACAGCGGCGCGACCACGGCGCCCTTCTGGGCTTCCCGGGTTACCAACCCCTCCTGGTGCAGCCGGTGAAGGGCTTCGCGGACCGGGATCACGCTCATCCCGAGGCGGTGCGCCAGCTCCCGCAGCCGGAGGGGAGTACCCGGAGCCAGCTGGCCGGTGAGGATATCTTCCCGCAGGGCAAGCCACGCCAGCTCCGCCAGGCTGCGGGGCAAAGTGGCGGTCGCTGGGCTCGTGGTCTGCACGTCGTTATCACTTATAACGTATAACGCTTGGCGGGTCAACCTCTGCGGCGTCGGAAGCTGCAGAAACCGTCAGCAGCCCAAAAGCTCCCTCGCGTGTCGCCGGGCCGTCTCCGTCGGGCTGGGGCCCGAGAGCATGCGGGCGATCTCTTCCACCCGGGCCTCCCGGTCGAGGACCTCCACCACGGTCCGCGTTCTCCCGCGCTCGGTCACCTTGCGGATCGCCAGGTGGTGGTGGGCGAGGGCGGCGATCTGGGGCAGGTGGGTGACGCACAGGACCTGGCACACGCCGGCCAGCTCACTCAGCTTGGCGCCGATGACGTGGCCGGTGCGGCCTCCCACACCTGAGTCCACCTCGTCGAACACCATCACCGCGGGCGGGTCAGCTCTGGCCAGCACTGTCCGCAGGGCCAGCATCACCCGCGACAGCTCGCCACCGGAAGCCACTCTGTGGAGCGGGCGCGGGGGTTCGCCCGGGTTGGTGGACAGCAGGAACTCCACGCGGTCTGCGCCCCACGCGGCTACCGCGACCCGCCGGCCGCCCACCGGCAGGCCGTCGGGGTCTTCCTCCACGTCCAGCCGCACCCGGAACCGCGCCCCGGGCATCGCCAGGTCCTGCAGGTGCTGCAGGATGGCCTTCTCCAGGCGGCGCGCGGTCGCGGACCGTGCCGCCGACAGGTCCCGCACCGCGGAGGCCAGTTGGGCTTCCACGGTAGCTACCTGCTGCTCCAGCTCCGCCCTCCTGCTGTCCGCGTTCTCCAGCGCCGCGAGTTCCCGCGCCGCCCTTTCCCGGTAGTCCAGCACCGCCTCCACGGTATCCCCGTACTTGCGCAGCAGGGCCCTCAGCGCGGCCAGGCGGCTCTCTACCTCCTCCAGCCGCGCGGGGTCGCTTTCCGCACGCTCGACCGCCGCGTGCACCTCGCGGGAGAGGTCGTTCAGCTGAGCCTCCACCGACTCCAGGGCCTCCACCAGCGGCACGAGCGCAGGATCCCAACTTGCCGCCTGCCGCAGCAGGACCGCTGCCCGGCCCACGCGGTCGGCGGCCGCCCCCTCGTCCCCGTACAGCGCCTGGTAGGCGCCGGCCACGGACTCCCGCAGCCGTTCCGCGTTCACCATGCGGGTCCGCAGGCCCACCAGCTCCTCCACCTCACCGGGCCGGGGCCGGACCGCGTCGATCTCCGAGATCTGAAACCGCAGCAGGTCCACCCGCTGCGCCCGCTCCCGCTCGCCCACGTCCAGGGCCCGAAGCTCCGACCGCAGTTGGCGCCAGCGGCCGAACAGCTCCTCCGTGCGGGCCCGCAGGGAGAGCAGGTCCCCTCCGCCGAACGCGTCCAGCAGCTCCCGGTGGGACGCAGGTTCCAGCAGCCGCTGCCCTTCGTGCTGGCCGTGGATCTCCGCCAGCAAGGTCCCCAGCCTGCGCAGGGCGCCCACGGTGGTGGGCTGTCCGTTGACGTACGCCCGCGCGCGTCCGCCGATCTCCCGGACCAAGACCAGGACCCCGTCCTCCCACGGGAGCCCCAGCTCGTCCACCACGGACCGTAGCTGCGGGACGCAGGCTGCCTCGAACACCGCTGCGACCCGGGCGGAACTGGCGCCCGTCCGCACCACCTCGGAGGGCGTCCGCTGGCCCAGCACCGCCCCCAGGGCGTCCACCAGCATGGACTTACCCGCCCCCGTCTCCCCCGTGAGCACGTTCAGCCCCGGTCCGAACTCCACCCGGACGTCGTCCAGCAGGACGAAGTCGCGCACGTGCAGCTCCCGCAGCACGGCCTACCGTTCACCCCAGGCGAACTTCTGTCTCAACAGCTCGTAGAAGGAGGGGGCCTTCAACCGCACCAGCCGCGCCCGCTCCTCCGCCCTGCGCACCTGCACCACGTCCCCACCCCGGAGCGGGCAGCCCACCTGTCCGTCTACCGTGAGCAGCACGCCTTCCACTTTCGAGGCCACCTCCACGGTGGCCACGTCGTCCGCGTCCACCACCACAGGCCGGGCGGTCAGGGTGTGCGGGCAGATGGGCGTGATCACCATCGCACGCACCCCCGGGCTGAGGATGGGACCTCCGGCCGACAGGTTGTACGCGGTGGAACCCGTCGGGGTGGAGACGATGAGCCCGTCCGCCAGGTACGTGGCCAGGTGCTCCCCGTTCACGCACACGCGGATGGGCATCAGCCGCGCGTAACCGCTCTTCGTTACCACCATGTCGTTGAGGGCCAGAAAGCGCTCCGCCACCTCGCCCGCCCGCCCCACCTCCGCGGCCAGCATCATGCGCTCCTCCACCGCGTGGCGGCCCGCCACCAGCCGCTCCAGGGCCTCGGGGAGCTCCTGGAGCCCCACCTCCGCCAGGAACCCGAACCCGCCTACGTTCACTCCCATCACCGGGACGCCGCGGACCGCGCCGGCCCGGGCCGCCCGGAGGATCGTACCGTCCCCGCCCACCACCACCAGGGCGTCCGACGACTCCGCCAGCTCCTGCTCGGTGGCCGACAGCTCCTCCAGCCTCACCGCCCGCGCGCCGTCGGCATTCACCCGCACAACGAGGCCGTGCCGGAGGAGGGTGGAGACCGCCTCGCGCACCCGCACCGTCACCTGCGGGTCCTGTGCCGCTTTCTCTGGGTTCACCACCACGCCCACCGTCCGCACCGTCTACTCCTCCAACGGAGCCGCGTGCGCCTCAGCTACCGCGCGGTCGATCCCCGCCTCGTCCAGGGCCCGCGGAGCGCCCTTGCGCAGCAGCAGCAGGAACTCCACGTTGCCCCGGTCTCCGCGGATGGGGGAAGGCATCACGTCCTGCGCGCCGAGACCGTACGCCTCCAGCCCCCACGCCACCTTCCGGACCACCTGCCGGTGGACCTCTGGGTCCCGTACCACGCCCCGCCGCGCCACGCCCCGCCCTGCCTCGAAGGGCGGCTTGACCAGCGCCACCACCGACGCATCAGGTCGCAAAAGCGGCACCACCGGAGGCAGCGCCTGCAGCAACGAGATGAACGACACGTCCGCGCAGGCGAAGTCCACGGGCTCCGGCACCAGATGCGGGCCGAGGAGTCTGGCATGGGTGCGCTCCAGTACCACCACCCGCGGATCCGCCCTCAACTTCGGGTGCAGCTGGCCCCTACCCACGTCCACCGCGTACACCTTCTGCGCGCCGTGCTGGAGCAGGCAGTCGGTGAACCCGCCCGTGCCCGCGCCCAGGTCCAGAGCCACCACACCCCGCACGTCCAGGCCGAAACGGCGGAGCGCCGCTTCCAGCTTCAGCCCGCCACGGCTCACGTACGGGTGCGCCGGGGCCACCACCTCCACGGCGGCGTCCTCTCTCACCTGGCTGCCGGGTTTGTCCACCCGCTCGCCGTCCACCCGCACGAGACCGGCCAGGATCACCGCCTGAGCCCGCTCGCGGCTGGGTGCGAGTCCCCGCTCCACCAACAACACGTCCAGCCGGCGCTTCTTTTTCGCGCCGGCACGTTCCCGCGCCTGCCTGACAGCTCCCCCCTCGCGCACCCCTGCGCGCACCGCTACCGCTCGCGCTCCACCACAAAGCGGGCGAGCTCCGCCAGCAGCTCGCCCCTGGGTCCCAGGGGCCGTAGGGCCGCCACCGCGGCTTCAGCCTCCTCCCGCGCCATCTGACGGGACCGCTCGAGGCCGAAGACTTTCGGGTAGGTGGCCTTGGACGAAGCTTCGTCCGCGCCCGTGCGCTTACCAAGCTTCTGCGCCTCGCCCACCACGTCCAGGACGTCGTCGGTGATCTGGAACGCCAGCCCGAGGTGCTCGCCGTAGGCGGTGAGGCACACGAGGTCTTCCTCGCCGCCGCTCAGCAACGGCCCCACCCGCGCGCACGCCCGGATCAGGCACCCCGTCTTCCTCCGGTGGATCTCCGGGACCCAGTCAGCGGGGACCTGCCCCCGTTCGGCCAGCAGGTCCAGGACCTGACCTCCCACCATGCCCTGGGTCCCCAACGCCACCGCCAGGTCCAAGACCACCCGCAGCACCCGGTCCGGAGGCCCCAGGCGGTCTGAGGCTGCCAGGATCCACTGGAAAGCCATGTCGTGAAGGGCGTCCCCGGCCAGAATGGCGATCGCTTCCCCGTAGCGGACGTGGCACGTGGGGCGGCCCCGGCGCCAGTCCGCGTTGTCCATGCTGGGCAGGTCGTCGTGGATCAGGGAGTAAGTGTGTACCGCCTCCACCGCGCAGGCCACCGGGAGCACGGCGTCTGCGTCCAGGCCGCAGGCCTGCGCGGAGGCCAAAACCAGCGCGGGGCGGAAGCGCTTGCCCCCAGCGAACACGCTGTACCGGACTGCCTCGTGCAGGAGCCTCGGTTCCTGGTCCGCGGGCGGCAGCAAGCGGTCCAGGGCCGCGTCCACCTGCTGCCCGGCCCGCTCCAGAAATGCCTCGACCCGGGAACCGATCAGTCCAACCTCCCGGTCGCCGCCCGCAGCTGCCACACCGTCACGCGCCTCAGGAGGCCAAGCGTGCGCTGACGAAAAGCGCGGGGAGCCGTCTACGAGTACCGGATCCGGAAGTAGCGCTCACCCAGGGGCTGCTCCCATTGCAGCTCCACGCTGGTCACCACCGCGCTGCGGGGTCCCCGACGGACCGCCTCCAGGAACTCCCGGACCGCCTCCTCCGGCCCCTCCGCCACCACCTCCAGGCGACCATCGGGCAGGTTGCGGGCGTAGCCGCCCACCCCCAGACGCTCCGCCCACTCCTCCGCGTAGAACCGGAAGCCCACGCCCTGGACCCGGCCGGACAGCACCGCCCGGGCCCGCACCGTCCGCCCTCCGCGCACCGGAGACTCCCGCGACATCCCGCAGGCCTCCCCGCCTACGTTAGCACCGCTTCCTCGGGCTGCGTAGACCGCCCCAGCCCGCCTCCGGCCTTTCGCCAGCTCATTCACAGGGGACGGGGGTCTGGGCGCGGGGTACCACCACTTCGCGGTACACCCGGCCCAGGATCCCGTTCACGAACCGCCCCGAGTCCTCGGTGCTGTAGCGTTTGGCCAGTTCCACGGCCTCGTTGATGACCACGCTGGGCGGCGTGTCGAAGTGCAACAGCTCGTAAATGGCCATGCGCAGGATGCACAGGTCCACGCGGGCGAGCCGGTCCACCGACCAGCCCTCCGCGTACCGCTCGATGAGGGCGTCGGCCTCTTGGCGGCTCTCCCACGCGCCCCGGCTGAGCCGGACCAAAAAGCGCCAGTCGTCCTCCTCCCAGGGCTCCGGCGGGCCGTCCTCGGGGGGCGTCCAGCCCTCCGCGTAGCGGGCCACTACCTCCTCCACCCGCTGCCGACCCACCTCCGCCTGGTAAAGGATCTGGAGCACGGCCTGTCGCGCCTTGTGCCGGCTGGCCATGGCAAGGCCATTGTACCTGGAACCGGTTCCTGGTACCGAAGTTGACATAACATAGGTGCCCGGCGGTTCCTACCGGAACTCCCAGCGGAGGACGGACACTGACCGAGGGGTCCCGTAGTTCGGGCCCCCGTACCGGATCTCCACCAGGGCCCACACGGTCCGGCTGTCGATCACGGCGCCCCCGTCCAGCACCTCTCCGGTGGAGGTGATCTCCCAGGCCCGCGACGCCCGGTTTTCGTCGTAGGTCGCGCCCGTGGGGAGCTCGGGTATGCACCGGCTGCTCCGCACCGTCGGTGCCAGAATCCACGCGCGAGACAGCGGACAGCCTAGCGCCATTCGAAGCGGCAGAGGTTCACACCCGGAGGCTGAGGTAGTCGGGGCTCGATCTCCACCAGGGCCCATACAATACGCGAGTGCACCACATTTCCTCCTTCGAGGAGTTCTCCACGGGCAGTGACCTCCCACCACTGCTCCTGTGCAGTCGGATCGTCGGTGCACATTCCTCCCGGCCCAGATGGATCCAGCTGTGTCACGCGATAGCGAGCTTCCAGCGGAGCTCCACCCAGCGACTGTTGCCCCACCGGCGTGGTGCCGCCCCGCTTGAGCTGGTAGATCTGGTGCTCCAGTCCCGCCTCGGCCGCGTACAGGGCCTTCCTGTCCCAGTCGGCGAGGCGGCTCGTTTCCACCCTGGCGGTGGTCATGCCCGCGAGCGCTGCGGTCAGCAAGGCCAGGAGCGTGAGCGTGAACAGGGTGAGCGGAAGGGCAAAGCCTCCCTCTCGCACAAACCGCCCGGCGCTCCCCCGCCTCACGGGACCCTCCGAGCCACGCGGGTCCGCACCTGCAGGTTAGGGATCGGCCCACGTAGCGGATCCGGACGCGGGTCAGCGGCTTCCACTGTCAGCCCTACCTGTCGGATCAAAGCAGTGTTGCTACAGGGCACGACCGCGCCCGTGGCGTCGAAGCAGTCGATCCGAAAGCTCACAAAGGGGCCAGCCAGCGGCTGCGGGACGTTGTTGCCCGTACGGTAGGTCAGGTCTCCGTCCGCTCCGATGGAGTACTCGACCGTCTCAAACCCCGTCTCAGTGACTGCATCGAAACGGAGCGTGCCCCCGGACGCCTGCTGCACGGTCGCCGCCCTCACAAAGTCCCGCGCGATTCGGTGCAGGGCGACCTGCGCGTTGCGCAGCATCTCCTGCCGCCGCCACCCCTCCTGGTACACCTGGTCGCCCATGGCCAGTAGCGGCATCACGCCCGCCACTACTAGGCTGAGCAGCAACAGCGCCACCGCCGCCTCCAGGAGCGTGAAGCCCCCCTGGCCTCTCGGCCACCGTCTACCGGTGCGACGTGACCCTCGTGGCATCACGCACTACCATCTCCTCCGGTTCGCAGGAGGCAGAGGCATTCCGGTCCACACACGCGTCGACCTCCACGTGCCAAAGCCACACAGTAGGATCCGGCCCCACGTCGTACACTCGCCACTCTAGCCGGCATCCCGGCGGCGTGGAGCATGTCTCCGCCCCTGCCGGCGGAAGCGTACCTCCTCCGCGAAGGACCTGTGCGAGCTCCTCAAGCTTCCCCACCGCCAGTAGTCCCAGCACTTGAGCATCACGCTCCGCTTCCTGAGCCGACAGTAACGGAGGGTATAAGGCGACGAGGGGCACCAGCGCTATCCCGAGCAATAACACGCTCACCACTACTTCGAGCAGTGCTTGGCCGGCTTCCTTCACGGCAAAGCCCTTGCGTAGCCGGTCTGTGCCCACAGTCTCACCCGAGCGTTCTCCGTCCTGGAATCCAAGCGCCACTCCACCCAGGCCGTGGGGAGCTGTGCGGCTCCGGAGGAGAGGAAGGTCACGGAAGCAGGTCCGGAGGCGGTGACCCCGCCCGGCAGGTCCTTGGGGAAGCCCGGCTCGTCCGGCCCCGGCGCCCGCCGGACCGTATAGCGAGTGAAGGGCCCGCCCGGAGGGCTGAACTCCACCAGGTGGGCCTCACCCCGTGAGACCGCCAGCTGACGGGCGAGCCCCATGTCGGCCACTAGCTCCCGGGCGGCCACATCCGCCGCCACGGAGGCCGGGAACAGATTCGGCACCGCCGCTACCAGCAGAAGCGAGAACAGGAGCAGGACGGCCACGGTCTCTACGAACGTCAGGCCGCCCTGCTCCTTCGCGTTAATCCCCACGGCGGCGAACCGCTCCTCAGTCGCGGATCACCCGACACTGCGACGCGTCGTAGTCGCTCTGGTAAGGATCACCCGGACGAACAGGGCTGCTTGGGAAGCCATCGATGGGGTCCTGCGGAGGTCCGTCCGGGAAATACGTCGTGCTGTTCAGGATCGCGCTGTACAGCTGGCTGCCGCCCGTGGGACACGCCCCTGTCCGGTACCGGTAGAGCTCGACGGCCGCGTTGATCGATCGTACGTTCGCTCGGTCCACCGCGTCGCGGGCGTTGTCCTCCGCGGAAAGGAAGTTGGGTAGTGCTGCTGCGACCAAGATGCCAAGGATGAGGATCACTGCCAGCAGCTCTACCAGTGTGAGCCCCCTCTCTTCTCGAAGTAGCCGCACCGTGTTCACCTCCTGTCCTGTATGACGTCCTGAAACGGATAGGGGCAACATTCGTGCCACCTTACCGGCCGAGTAACGCGCGCCCGAGCTGGAAGATGGGCATGTACAGGGCCAGCAGCAGAATGCCCACAACTCCAGCCATCAGCACTGTGAGGGCTGGCTCCAGGGCTACCAGCAGCCGTCTGACCTGCATTTCTACCTCGCGGTCCAGAACGTCCGCGGCCCTCAACACCATGTCCCCCACGCGTCCGGTTTCCTCCCCGAGGGCAACAAGCCGGATCGCCAGGGGTGGAAAGCCCTCAAGCGCGCGCACAGCCTCTGCCAGCTGACGGCCTTCCTCCACGGGCTCACGCAGCGCCTGTGCCCACCGGGCCCTCCCGGCGGCCCGGGCGGCCAGCTCGAGAGCCTGCAACAGCGGGACTCCCGCGACCAGGGTCGAGCCCAGGCCGTGCAAGAACCGGGCGGACCGAGCGGTGTGCAGGAGGCGCCCGATCCGCGGTAGCCGCTCCACGACGGGGTCCCCTAGCGCACGCAACCAGCGCCACACAACGCTGCGCGCGTACGGCAGCACGGCTACGGCTACGAGCAACGTCATCGCCGGGAGAATCGAGCGCACCGCGCGGCTGGTGGCCATCAGGGCCCGCGTGAGGGGTGGGAGCTGCGCTCCCGCAGCGCTGTAGACCCGTTCGAATGCCGGCACCACATAAGTCAGGAACACCGCCACCACCAGCGCGGCGGCGGCCAGGACCACCGCCGGGTACGCCAGCGCCTCCCTGACCTTTCGCCTGAACTCCAGCTCCCGTTCCAGGTACTCGCTCAGCCGCCCGAACGCCACGTCGAGCCGGCCCGTGGCCTCGCCGCTCTCCACGATCCCGACGAACACCGGCGGCAGCCCGACCCCCACCCGGCCCAGCGCGCCCGAGGTCCGGCTGCCCTTTTCCACCTCACCCCGCAGAGCGCGGGCGAACCGCCGGAGGCTGTCGGAGTCCGCGTGCTCCTCCACCGCCCGCAGGGCTGCGGACACGGTGAGCCCGGCTCCCAGCAGCGTGGCCATGTGGTGGGTAAAATCGGCCAGCTCCGGCAGGCCCAAGCTCACCTGCTCTACGGGCCCGGCCCCGTCCCGCTGAGCTTCCAGCGAAGTGAGGAACAGTCCCTGCCTGCGCAGCAGCGTCGCCAGCTCCCGGGCGTCCTGTGCCTGGGCCGTGCCCCGGACCACCCCGCCTGCCGCGTCCCGCGCCACGTATTCGAACACCGGCACGGCCACCTACTCCCCCACCGCCAGGACCCTACGGAACTCCTCCACGCTGGTGACGCCGTCCAGGACCTTGCGGGCCGCGGCGTCCCGCAGGCTGGCCGCGCCTGCGGCGCGAGCTGCCTCCGCCAGCATGCTCGCCGGGCTGCGGCGCAGCACCAGGTCCTGGATCTTCGCGTCCACCTCGAGGATCTCGAACACCCCTGTCCGCCCCCTGTAGCCCGTCCCCCCGCACTCCGAGCACCCGGCCGGCCGGTAGACCACCACCGGACCCTGGCCCCCCAGGAGCCTGCGGGTCTCGTCGTCCGCGGGCTGCGCCTGGCGGCACCGGCGGCACAGGACCCGAACCAGGCGCTGCCCCACGGCCGCCACCACCGCGGAAGCCAGCAGGTACGGCTCCACACCCAGGTCCACCAACCGCACCAGGGCGTTCGCGGCGTCGTTGGTGTGCAGGGTCGTGAGGACCAGGTGACCGGTGAGCGCCGCGTGCACCGCCATGGAGGCGGTGGCGCGGTCCCGGATTTCGCCCACCATGATCACGTCCGGGTCGTGCCGGAGGATGCTCCGTAGCCCCACCTCGAACGTGATCCCCATCTTCTCACGTACCGGGATCTGGGTGATGCCGGGCAGCCGGTACTCCACGGGGTCTTCCACCGTCATGATGTTGCGGGACCGGTCGTTCACGTGGTGGAGGGCCGCGTACAGGGTGGTGGTCTTGCCGCTCCCCGTGGGGCCCGTGACCAGCACCATGCCGTGCGGGCGCCGCAGCAGCCGCTCCAGGACGCGACGCTGGCTGTCTTCCAGCCCCAGCCGGTCGAACCCTAGAAGGACCTGACGGGTGTTGAGCAGCCGCAGGGTCATCCGCTCGCCAAAGGCAGACCCCACCGTGGCCACCCGCACGTCGTACTCCCGGCCGCCGAAGTCCAGGACCAGCCGGCCGTCCTGGGGTCGCACCCGCTCCCCGATGTCCATCCCCGCGAGCACCTTCACCCGCGAGACGATGCTCGCGGCCACCGTGTGCGGCACCCGCAGCCGGTCCTGCAGGATCCCGTCCACCCGGAACCGGACGCCCACGTCCTCCGACTCCGGCTCCAGGTGCACGTCCGTGGCCCCCGCGCGGATCGCGTCTCCCAGGACGGAGTTCAGGAGCTGGACCGCGGGTGCGTCCTCGGCAGCCTCCACCACGGCTACGGCCGCCTGGGAGACAGGGCCCGCTGAGTCCTGCGGCAGCAGCTCCAGGGTCCGGGCCGCCCGGTGTCCGGCGCCGAAGAACCGGCTGTAGGCCCACTCGTAGTCCGCCTCGGTGATGAACACCGGCCGCACCCTGCCCCCCAGGTGCGAGGCGGCCACGTCCAGGGCCTCCACGTCGGTCGGGTCCACCATGCCCAGGAGGACCTCGTCGTCTACCCTGGCCACTGGCACCACCCGGTACTGGGCAACCAGCCACTCGGGCAGGCTCCGGACTAGGGTTTCGTCCGGGGGGGTCTCGGTGAGGTTCAGGTAGCTGTGCCCCTTCTGCGCCGCCAGGGCCTCGCCCAGGGCCTGCTTGGACAGGTAACCCCGCTCCACCAGGATGCGGCCTAATAGCTCCCCCGTCCGCCTCTGCTCGGCCAGGGCGGCGTCGAGCTGCTCGGGGGTGATCAGGCCGCGCTCCAGCAGCACGGCGCCCAGGGGCGCGTGCTTGCCGTTGCCCGGCGTGGTCACCAGCCGCTTCAGCTCTGCTTTTGTCTCCCGAAGAACCTGCATCACCACAGCGCCGGAGCATCTTTAGTGCCACACGGGCGGCACTGTACCTGGCACCGGTTCCTGGTACCGGAGTTGACATAAGTGGGGCAGCCCAGGAAGGGCTCGGCCTGCGGAGCGTCTTCGCTACCACCGGTGTCGGACGCCGGGGTGGCAGACACCGGTCGCGGACACCCGTAGTAGGATCGAGGCGGTGGACCTCCAGGCGGCGTCCCGTGCCCTGATCCTCCGCGCCACCGACGACCCCCGGGTGGCGCGGTTCGTGCGCCGCCACGGCCTCCGTCTAGGCGCGAGCCGGTTCGTGGCGGGGGAGACCCTAGACGACTGCGTGGCCGTCCTCCGGTCCCTTCAGGACCGGGGCTTCCTGACCAACACCACCCTTCTCGGCGAGCGGGTGGCCGACGAGGCGGCGGTCCGGCGGACGGTGGAGGCCTACCAGGAAGTGCTGGAACGCCTGCAGCGGGACGGGCTGTGGACGTATCTCTCGGTCAAGCTCAGCCAGCTGGGCCTGGATGTGGGCGAGGAGTTGGCCTACCGGTCCCTGCAGACGCTGGTCGCCCGCGCCGCGGAGCAGGGACGGTTCGTCCGGATCGACATGGAGGAGTCCTGGCGGGTCGACGCCACCCTGCGTATCTACCGCCGCCTCCGGTCGGAAGGCTACGACAACGTCGGGGTGGTCCTGCAGAGCTACCTGTACCGTAGCGAGGAGGACCTGCGGCAGCTGCTGTCCCTAAGGCCCCACGTCCGCATCGTGAAAGGCGCGTACCTGGAGCCTCCGACGGTGGCGTTCCCGCGCAAAGCCGACGTGGACCGCAACTACCGCAGGCTGGTGGAGATGGCCTTCCTGGGCGGGGCTACGGTGGCGGTCGCGACCCACGACGAGCGCATGCACGAACACGCAGCGGAGTTCGCCCGCAAACAAGGGATCCCGCCGGACGCCTTCCAGTTCCAGATGCTGTACGGGGTCCGGCCGCGCCTGCAGGCGGACCTGCTGGCGCGCGGCTACCGGGTGCTGGTGGCGACCCCCTACGGGCCGGACTGGTACCGGTACTTCATGCGGCGGCTGGCGGAGCGGCCTGCCAACGTGGCGTTCGTGCTCCGCAACCTGCTCCGGCGGTGACCGTCAGCGTGCAGCCCTCCGGACGAACAGCGTGAGGCGCAGCCCGTCGAACTCCCCGAAGTACGCGACCCGGTGGGTGCGGGCGAGCTGGCGGTAGACCGCCTCGAAGGCTACGGGCGGGATGGGAAACCCCTGGACCACCCAGACCCGCCCCGCGTTCGCCGCAACCCGGATCTGCTCCCGCAGCTCCCGCAACCCCCGGTCCGTCCACTCCGACCGCAATGCCACGTAGCGGTCCCGCAGCTCCGGCACGTAGTACTCGAGGCCCGCGGACTCCCAGCGCGGGTACACCAGCACCGCGTCCCCTGCCTGCAGCCTCGCCCGCAGCTGTGCGGCCAGCGCCCGCCGGTCGCCCATCCCCTCCGTGAGGTTCGAGCCCCACAGGCCCAGAGACCCCACCGACAGCGCCACCAGGGCGGCCCCACAGCACGCCGCCAGTACCCTGGAGCCCCGGGTGCTCAGACCGCCCGAGAGAGACCCCACCGCCACGGCCAGAAAGGGCAACGCGAACACGAGGTACCTGGGGTAGGCCACCATGCTCTGCCGGACCAGGGAAACGCCCAGGAGCGCGGCTGCGGGCAGTCCCGCGCTGCAGGCTGCGAGCCGGGCCAGGCCGGGGGACCTTTCCCACAGGACCCGCAGCCCCGTGCCCACAACCAGAGCCACGGGCACGGCCAGCGCTACCTCCACCCAGACCGGAGCCTGGGAGGCCGAGAAGTAGCTCGCCGTACCCCCCACCCGTCCGCCGAACCCCACCACGTGCAGGACCTGCAGCGGCAGCGTGGCGGGGAGCGCAGGCCTCCACGGCGGGTCGAACCGGCCCGCAGAAAGGTGGTGCCACAGGACGGGAAGCCACGGTGCGAACAGGACGCCTGACACCGAGAAGGCCGCTGCGGCGGTCCGGAGCCCGCGCCGTCCCCCCTCCCACCACGCGAACGCTGCCAGCGACGCCACCAGCACCGCGCCGAAGTAGTGGGTGTACAGGAGCAGCGTGCCCAGTACCGCGAGCCTCCACGGGAACCTGGCGTTCCCTTCCACCGCCGAAGCGGCGTCCCGGGCTGCGGCCCAGTACAGAAGGGTCAGCAGCGCGTACCGGGTGGCCTCGGTAGCGGCCTGCAGAAACAGCGGCGACGCCCCCAGGGCGAGGACGGCCGCAGCCGCCGCGTCCTCCCCCAGACGGCTGCGGACCGTCGCACGGAGGATCGCGAGGGTGGTCACCGCCAGTACCACGGAAAGAGCCCTGAGAGAAAGTTCAGAAATGCCGAACACGGCCGTCCACGCCCGGAGCAGCAGGTAGTACGCGGGAGGGTGGGCATCGTGGTCGCGGACAAACCGGACGAAGTCTCCCCACGGCCGCAGGGCCGCGTGCAGCGCGAACAGCTCGTCAAACCACAGGCTGCGACCGCCGGTGACCAGCCACACCCCGGAAACCAGGAGCGCCGCTAGGACCAGCGCCCGTCCCGAACGAGCCAAGACCTCCCTCCGCCCTCCCTGTCTGGCAAGCAGCACGGCGCGTGCCACCGGTCCCTGCGGGCATTGTGTCCCGGCGGGCCTGTTTTCGGCACCCCGGAGGAAACTGCTTCGGGGCGTGCCGGAAGCGTCGCGGAGCGCTCCGACCGCCCCGGGCCGCGCGGCGTAGGCCCTCCGACCGGCCCGTGGACGGGCCGCCTAACCGTCAGGTTTCCCCGTCGACGAAACTGCCACCCGGCCGGTAACCTGGGGCCGAGGAGACCTGGATCCATGACCCACAGCCCTGCCCTCGGGGTCTTTCTTTACGCCTTGTTCACGGCCCTGTGCACCGGCCTCGGCGCCCTGCCCTTCTTCGCAGTGCGCACCGTGCCCAGGAGCTGGCTGGGCGCCATGAACGCCACGGCCGCGGGTCTGATGCTGGCCGCGAGCTTCGGGCTCGTGTACGAGGGGATCAGCTACAGCCTCGGGCGCGTGGCCTTCGGCGTGGGCCTCGGGGTCGCGTTCATCACGTGGAGCCACCGCGTCCTCCACCGGTACCGCGACCTGACCCTGGGCAACCTGCACGGCCTGGACGCCCGCAAAGCCCTGCTGGTGGTCGGCATCATGACCCTGCACTCCTTCACGGAAGGTGTTGGAGTTGGGGTGTCCTTCGGAGGCGGTCAGAGCCTGGGGACTTTCATCACCCTGGCCATCGCGGTGCACAACATCCCGGAAGGGCTCGCCATCAGTCTTGTCCTGGTGCCGCGGGGGGTGTCTGCGTGGTACGCGGCGTGGTGGAGCGTGTTCAGCAGCCTCCCGCAGCCTCTGATGGCTCCTCCCGCGTACCTGTTCGTGGAGACGTTCCGCGAGCACCTGCCGACGGGCTTCGGGTTCGCCGCTGGTGCCATGATCTGGATGGTGTTCTCGGAGCTGATCCCGGACGCCCTCAAGCAGTCCTCCCACGGCACGGTGGCCACCACCGTCACCCTGACGAGCCTGGCCATGGTGGTGTTCCAGACGCTCATCCGCACGTAGGCCGACCCGCTGCTCCGGCGGCGCAGGCCGGAGGCCGACTCACCCCCGGCTTTCCACATACGGATCCCCGGCCCTGCCGCGTCGCGTAGGAACCCGCAGCTGTGACTTTAACTTAAGGGGCGTCGTACTGGATCCCGCCGCCCCCCGTCACCGTGACCGTGGCGGTCCCTGCCGCGTTCTGCAGGACGATGCTGTAGCTCCCGTCGGGACGGCCGAACGCGGAGAATTGCACCGTAGCGTTTCCCGTAGGCTTCACGCACGTCGGCGCGGAGAAGATGGGCTGGTGGGTCGTGGGGCTTTCGCATCCCCCCAGGACCACTTGGTGCACGAACCCGCCTGCAACAGCTTCCACGCGGTACTGGGGCGAGCCGGACGTGAAGATGGCCCGGTAGGGGCGCCGCTCGGCCTTGGCCCGTTCCTGCGCCTCCCGGAGATCCGTGGCCACCTGGGCCGCTGCGTACCGGAGACTCTGCTGGGCCTGGAACCGCTGCCACGATGGGTACGCCAGCGCCAGCAGGACCGCCAGGATGAGGAGGGTCGCCAGCAGCTCGACGAGGCTCATCCCTCGTTCACCCGCTCGCCGCCTCACGGTGGGCTTCCCTCCCGCCAGGCAGGCTTCGAGCCCGCGAGACCTTGCGCCTGGATCGCCGGGATCGTCGTGGTGGGGAAGTACGGGGGTGCGAAACCGCGGCTCATCCGGCGGTCGTACACCCACCGGTCCGAGTAGCCGTGGTGGGCGCCGCCGCTGCCGATGCACCCGCTCACCCCCACGTACTCCCCGATCACCCCACCCAGCAGCCGCAGGTCCCCCTTGTTGGGCAAGGAGCAGACGCTTTCCACGAGCATCTCGCTGCTGATCCCGTCGGAAACTCCCGGCTGCCCGGCCATGAACACACCCTGCAGGTCCAGGTCGTTCGGCGATGCGCTCGGGATCCTAATTTTACCTGTGGGCACGTACAGGCCGAACAGGTTCTGCGGGTTGCTGGTCGGGTCATAGGGGTCTGGTGGCCGCTCGTAACGGATGTGGCTCGGAATCCACACATCACGGGTACCGCTCTCGCTCTGCGAGCGGGCAGCGGTGACCATGACTTGTTCTCGTTCTTCCACGGTACCCCACACGCCTCCGCTGCTGCCGCTGCCAATGCTCCCGTGCACGTAAATCATCGTCGCGTTCGGATACCACAGAGCCCCCCAGCGGTCCCTGAAACCCCTCGGCACGCCGGCGAACGTGCGTGTGCCGGACTGGTTTCCCGCGGTCTCCGGGTCCCAGTCGGAGTTGGTAACGACCGTCCGGTTGTTCGCACGGTCTACGGCGACGGTAACCGTCTGGCCGCTGGCGTGCTCGAAGTAGTAATAAGCCAGTCCCCCAGGGTTCGGGGGACAGTAGGGATAACCAGGGCTTCCCGGTGGGCAGTTGCTCATGATCACCCGCCTAAGGTCTCCTTGCACATAGATCCCGCCGAGCAGGTTCGCCCCGTCGCTGGGAACGTACACCGCATTGGGCACGGGGTTGCTATTGTCTGGCAGTTCCGGAACTACCTGCCGGATCCGCCAGTTCCACTGCGACGCCGTCCAGTTGTTCGGCCCGGAGCTGCTAGTGTCCGTGGGATCCCAGCCTAAAGCCACTGCCCTCTGGAGAGTCCCGTAGCTGTCTCGGATCCTCCCTGCCGGGTCCCAGGGAACGGTGATGGGCTGGATTCCTGGCGTGTTCGGGTCGGCATCGAATCCCCTTTGGAACTGCGCGACCGGGTTGTCGCTGTCATCGTTGAAGTTCGTCGGCGTGCAGTCCGGAAGGACCGGCGCCGCGATCCGCTGCCCGTTCTGCACCCACTCATCCGCCGCCAGCGTCACCTCCACCGGGCTCCCGGGCGTTCCCGGCAGACGCCGGAATACCGCCTGCGTATCCGTGCTGGTGAGCCGCGTCGCCCGGATCTGCCCGGGGTCGCAGGGAATGCTGGAGTCCGGCGTGCCGAACTTCGGGAATCCCCAGAACCGGAAGCGCCCGTTCGTGTGGATCGGACCGTCGTAGGACTCCGTGACGTAGAAGTAGACGTTCGTCCCTGAGGCCAGACTGAAGACGTGCGAAAAGCTCAGCCACTGTGCGAAGCTGGTGTTCCCGAGCACGACCTTGAAGTCACCCTGGAGGGTCACACGCCTGCGGAACTGGGGGTCCACTTGTCCGTCCGCGACGATCCGATAGCTCAGAGGCACAAGCAGCGTCGCAGGGGGAACGAAGTGAACGTAGCAGGGGGATGGGTTGCACGACTCGTGAGCTTCGGCGCGCTTGGAGATCACCACCGCCGCTCGGTACCAGCCGTCCCCGAGTGGGTTCATCAGCACAGAGACCACACTCATCGGGTCCGCGGGAGGGGCTCCCGTTCCCCCCGTTACGTACTGCATCTTCCGAAGCTGGGAGGGAAGCGACCAGTCCACGACGAACACTACCCAGTCGAAAGAGTCCGTCCCTGATGCCAGGGCCGCCCCGTCGATCTGGACGCGACTCAAAAAGGCTAAGGGCTTCTGTGAGGCAGGATTTCCTCCCGCATACCAGTCGACAGCTGCCGCGGTTAGATCGCCGGTGAACCGGGCCGCGTCCGTGGGGTCCGCGTTCACAGCAGCCATCAGTGCTGCTCGAGCGGCCCAGGCTCCCCCTTCCGCAATATTCAGGCTCTGTGCGGCGCGGTATCGCACCGTACTAAGCTGGGACTCCTGCCCGCTCAGGTACAGCACCAGCCCCCCGAGCAAGGCCAGTACCAGAATTACCACCAGCACCGAGAGCAACGCCATTCCGGCCTGGTCACGAAGCCTCCGCATCCCTACACCCCCTACCGCGCCCGCAGGGCCACATCTCCGGCGAACGTCCGGCTCGCCCCGTCCCGCGTGCTCGTCACCACTACCCGCACCCGCGCGATGTCTCCCAAGGAGAGCGGAGCAGACCCCAGCGAGTTGCCCAACGCGTCGAAGTACTCGAAGCAAAGTCCGACCGTCCCGCCACACGGATTCCCCGGACTCCCCGGATGCACCACGTGGAACGCCAGGACCTCAGGCGATGTCGGCGGGCACTCCGCGGCGTCAGGGTTGGTACTCTCTTGCCGGACCACCGCCTGCTGGCCGGCGTCGTAGGCGAAGGTGACTGCGTACGGGCTCAGGGCTGAGAACGGAGTGTCCTGGGGGATCCGGAAGGTGACGCAGTTGGGTTGCGCCGCGTTCACCCCGCTGGCCCACCGACCTTCGTCCACGATGTGGTCCAGCGCCGCGCGGACCTGCGCCTGCGTCAGGAGAAAGGCGTTGGTCGAGCGGGCAGCGTTCGCAGAACTCACGACCATGGCGTAGATGCCCGCCGTGACCACCCCGAGCAGGACCAGGGCGATCAGGAGCTCCACCAGCGTGGTGCCCTGCTGGCTTGACCAAGTCGCCTGCCTCTTCCGCATCGGTGTTCCCTCACTTGTCGTCCAGGACGGTGGAGAGCCGGACCAGCGGCTCCGCACCCACCGGTGCGGAACTACGCCACACACTGACGGTGACCGTGACCAGGGTCAACGTCAGGTCCTGGTTCATGTCCACGGCCACGTCGAACTCGTACGGCGACGGGTTCGAGATCCCGTGGTAGGGTGTCGGGAGCGGAATCGGTGTCCTGGGCAGCGGCGTCCAGTTTACCTCCCAGACCGGGTTCGCGCTCGCCCGGATCTGCTCCATCACCTGGGTAGCTACTGTGGTCGCCGCCGCCCGCTCGTTGGACCTCGAGGCAAAACGTATCCCGGCCAGCAGGGTGTAGACGAGGAAGATGCAGACGAAGGCGAAAAGTGAGACCGCTACCAGCAGCTCCACGAAGGTGAAGCCGCCTTGCGCCTTGGGTCGCGGACCTAGGTTCATCCCCACCTCCGCCTTCCCCGGGTGAGAGCGTCCCCGTTGGGCCTAGTCCCTCCTGGCTCTGGTTTCATGGTTTTTATGCCCCCCGGATGACTTTCCCTCCAGCCTTCAGCCTCAGCCGACCGGGCAAAATTGAGTCGCCCTAGGATGCGAACATGCGATCGCCAACATAGCGCCCTCCACCTCAGGCTACTTCGGCCCAGCCTTCGCACACCCTTTACAGCAATTTCTGGACCACCCCGGCCCCAACCCCGACCTGCGGGAAGCCTGAGGGATCGGTGAGGACAGGTGGCGCCTCAAGCCCCATGGGCTGCCTCCGGGAGGTTTTGAAAGCGACGCCCACGCGGATCCGGAGCGGACTAGGCTGGGTTCTGACGAGCGGTCTCTGGGGCAGGCACGTCCCGGAACAGCAACCTGATGTCGGGGCCGGGTGTAACCTGACCCAGTAGGGCCGGAAGAATTTTGACCCACCTCGCCGAACCGAAACCTATTCCTGCGACGGAATGGGGGTCGGTCGATGCTGCGAGGTGGGTCTGTGGTAGAGATTATGCGCCTACACGCCTCAGGGCTGTCAATTCGGGAGATCGCTCGCCGGACGGGGTTTTCCCGGAACACGGTGCGCAAGTACCTGCGCCGGCCGGCGGTGCCGCGTTACGGGCCGCGTCCGGGGCGGCCGTCCAAGCTGGACCCCTTCAAGGCGTACCTCCGGCAGCGGGTGGGGGAGGGCGTGCTCAACGCCAACCGACTGCTGCATGAGCTGCGGGCACAGGGCTACACGGGCGGCAAGACGATCCTGAAAGACTACCTGCGGCCCTACCGCCCCGCTCGGACCCCTCGGGCGGTAGTGCGCTTCGAGCCGCAGCCAGGGGAGCAGGCCCAGGTGGACTGGGGCGAGTTCGCTTACACCGATGCTCGGGGCCGGCGGCGGAAGCTGTACGGCTTTGTGATGGTGCTGAGCTACTCGCGGGCCATGTACGTGGAGTTCGTGGAGCAGCAGGACCTGAGCACGCTGCTGGGCTGTCACCTGCGCGCCTTTGCCGCCCTGGGCGGGGTACCCAAGGCGATCCTCTACGACAACATGAAGACGGTGGTGCTGCGTCGGCAGGGCGAGACGGTGGAGTACCACCCCAGGCTGCTGGACTTCGCCCTGCTGGCCGGGTTTGTGCCCCGCAGCTGCCGGCCGTACCGGGCCCAGACCAAGGGTCGGGTGGAACGGGCCATTGGGTACGTCAGGCAGCATTTTTGGCCCGGGGCGCGGTTTGTGGATCTGGCCGACCTCAACCGACAGGTGGAGGCGTGGGTGGCCGGGGTGGCCCATCAGCGGATTCACGGCACCACCGCCCGCCGGCCCGCCGCGATGCTGGCGGAGGAACGCGCCCGCCTGACCCCTCCCCGGCCGGCGGTGGTCTTCGCCTCGTTGCTAGAGGAGGAGCGGCGGGTCAGCCGCGACGGGTACGTCTGCTACGGCGGCAGCCGCTACGGGGTACCGTGGCGCTTCAGCGGCCGGACGGTGACCGTCCGGGCCGACGACCTCACGGTGGAGATCCGGGACGGCGACCGGGTGGTCGCCCGGCACCCGCGGGCGCTGCTGCCAGGCTTGACCCTTTCCCTGCCGGGGCAGTACCAGGGGATCCCACTGAGGGGCTCCGGCCGGCCCCAGCCGGCCCTGGCGACGCAGCTGGCGGGTCCTGAGGTGGAGGTCCGATCCCTACGCGTCTACGAGGCGGTGCTGGCCGGAGGGGAAGCCTGGTGATCGCGCTAGAACGGGCCCGTCAACACCTGCTCGCCCTGGGGCTCAAGGACGCCGCGCAGGCGCTAGATGCCCATCTCGAGCGCGCGGCCAAACGCGAGGTACCCTACGTGGACTTCCTCGCCGATCTGCTGGAGGCCGAGTTGGCCGTACGGCGTCGCCGCTACCTGGACACCCGGACCAAGCTGGCGCGGTTGCCCTTCCGCAAGACCCTGGATGACTTCGACTTCGATGCCCAGCCCTCGGTCGACCGGCGCCAGGTCCGAGAACTGGCCACGCTCCAGTTCTTGGCCCATGCGGAGAATGTCATCCTGCTGGGACCGCCGGGGGTGGGTAAAACCCACGTGGCCGTGGCCCTCGGTCTGGCCGCCATCGACCGGGGGTATGCGGTGTACTTCACTCCCATGCACCGGCTGGTGGAGGACCTCCGGAACGCGTACGAGGAGCACCGGTTAGACCGCCGGATGCGCATCTACCTGGCCCCAAGGCTTCTGATCATCGACGAGCTGGGCTACCTCCCCCTGGATAGGGTCGGGGCGACGGTGTTTTTCCAGCTGGTGGCAGCACGCTACGAGCGCGGTAGCATCATCCTGACCTCGAACCACACCTTTGCCGATTGGGGGCAGGTGTTTGGAGATCCGGTGATCGCCACGGCCATCCTCGACCGGCTCTTACACCACAGCCATGTGATCAACATCCGGGGCGAAAGCTACCGGCTGCGGGAGAAGCGCCGGGCGGGAATCTTCCGCAATGTCGAGTCAAAACAGGAGCTGTAATTGCAGGGTGGGTCAAGATTCAACCGGCCGAAATGGGTCAAAAGTGGACCGGCCTTGACAACCTGAAAACAGGTCCTAAAGACGGGTACCTGGCGCGGGTACCAGGAACCGGTCAGGTAACGGGCAGCTTCACCACAAGCGCGGCCCGCAGGTGGGCTGGACCGGCGTTCCTCCCAGCCGGCCCTTGAGAAAACCCACCGAGCCCTTCGCGAGCGGGTACCAGGTACCGGTTCCAGGCACCGGTACCTGGAACCGGTACCAGGAACCGGTCAGGTGAAAAGCCCCAGGTACCAAGTCAGGACCTGGCGACCCCACTCCGCTCCGGCAAACCCGCCCGCGGCCAGGAACGGGCCGAAGGGGATGGCGTCCTTGCGCCGCTTGCGGCCTGTCACCAGTAGCCCAAGGCCCACCAACCCCCCTGCTAGGACCCCCAGGAAAGCTCCCACGAATACCCTGGTCGGGTCGGTAAAAGCGCCCAGCATGGCCGCGAGCTTGACGTCGCCCCCGCCCATGCCGCCCTTGCTGAGGACGGCCACCGCGAGGAAGAACGCCCCTGCACCCAGGCCGGCCAGCGCCGCCTGCCACAGGCCCGGGAGTCCTCCTCTGGCGAACGACAGGGCCAGCCCCAGGACGATCCCCGGCAGGGTAATGCGGTCCGGGATGATACGGTGCTCCAGGTCAATGAACACCACGGGGACCAAGAGGAAGGCCAGGGCAGCCGAGGCCACCCCCTCCCACGTCAGCCCGTGGCGCAGGTAGGCGTACAGCACCCCCGCCGCGGTGACCGCCTCCACGAGCGGGTACCGCCACGAGATGGGCGTCTTGCACGTGCGACAGCGGCCCCGCAGGAGGAGAAAGCTCACCAGGGGGACGTTCTCCCACCAGCTCAAGGAGTGGCCGCAGGCAGGACAGCGCGATCCCGGCCACACCACAGACTCCCCGCGCGGCAGCCGGTGGATCAGGACGTTGTTGAAGGAGCCCAAAATGAGACCGACCGCCCCGCTCACCAGCAGGGCGGTCGGTCCACTCGTCAACCGATCCATCCCGGGTCGCTACCCTCTCGGTTCCGTCACCCTCGGGAGGCTCCTTGGAGTCACAACGAACACGACCTCGCTCGTGCTCTGCGTCGTCTGCTCGCGCCGGAACAGGAACCCGATGATGGGGATGTCGCCCAGCAGGGGGATCTTGATGGTGGTAGTCCGCTCCTCTGTGCGGATCAGCCCACCGATCACAATCGGGCTGCCGTCCCGCACCGTCAGCGTCGTCACCGCCTTACGGGTGGACTTCCCGACACCCGTGGCGAACTGCCGCGCCACGCCGACCTCGGTCAGGATGCGGACCGTGATCATCCCGTCGGGGTTGATCTTCGGGGTGATGTTGAGCTTGACCCCCGCATCGATGAACACCACCTGTGGCACGCCCTGGGGCGTGACCCCCGTCACCACGGGAATTTGGTCTCCGATGAAGACCTCACCCGCCTGCCCGTCCTTCGTGACGATCCGTGGATTGGCTAGCAGCCGCCCCTTCCCCTGCGAAATGAGCGCGTTGATCTGTACGAAGAAGTCTACCGCTCCCGTGCTCGGGTTGTAGAACACCTGGCCCTGACTCGGGGTCCCCGGGATGTTCAGCACGCTCACCTGCCACTGCAGACCCAGGTCGCGGGCCACATCCACGCTCAGGTCCAGGGCGCTCGCTTCGATCAGGACCTGCTGTGCCGGGACGTCCACCTGAGCCAGCAACTGTTGCGCCCGCTCGTGGTCCCCTTCCAGGGCTGTCAGCACCACCGCGTTGTTCTGGTAGTCGAACGTGATGATGGCGGACGGGCTCAGGTGGGCCTTCAACAACGCTACGATCTCCGCGCCGATCTCCCGAGCAGGCCCTCCCTCCGGGGCCTTCAGGTCCGCGTTAAGCCAGCGCAGCGGGTAGATCCGGGTCACCACAGGGCTAACCGGAATCGGCACGTCCAGCCGCTGCACGATCTGCGCCACACGCTCGTGGTCCGTCCGCGAAGCGATCACGATCAGGGTGTTGGTCCGTTTGTCCACCGCCACCTGAGACCGCTCCACCACGGTCACCGGCGTCACCGGAGGCGCCGCGGCAGGAGGCTGACCGGGAGCCGGTGTGGCCGCCGGCTGTGGGGCTACCAGGCGTCGGCCAAAGAGCAGCGGCTCTACCTGCTTCGCTACGTCCTCCGCGCTGGCGTACTGGAGGCGGTAGTAACGGATCTCCAGAGGTTCTCCGGGCAACTTGTCCGAGGGCAGGACAACGATGTTGCCTGCCACCCGTGTCCAGCCGAGCCCCAAAGGCTGGGTGAGGAGGTTCAGCGCGTCCTCCAGGGAAACGTTGACCAGGCGGACGGTGACCCGCTTCTCCGCTGCCTCGGGTGCAACCACGATGTTCAGGTTCGCGAGCCGCGCCAGGGCTGCCATCACGTCCGAGAACCGTGCGTCCCGGAACTCCAGCGTGTACTGCCGAGGTCTCGGAGCCTGCTGCGCCTGGGCGACGGCTCCGGGAGGGACGACCGGGTTTGCCGACGCAGCCGGCCGGCTCGGCCTGCCGCTCAGGATCGCGATGACCACCCCGTAGGCCCCCGCGACCGGCTCCACCGTGTAGGACCGCGGACCCGCAAGCTCCACCACGACGCGCACCGTGGTGGCGTTGAACTGACCGACCCGGACCCGCATCACATCCCCGCCACGATAGGGAAGCTCCCCCGGAGGAAGCACTAGCTGCGCCCCTAGCACGTCCAGGACGATCCAGCTCTCGGGCTTGCCGGGCCAGTCTGCCACCCGGTACCGCACCGCTGCGTTCGCAACTACCGCCACCTGGACCTTGCCCGGGAACTCCTTCACGACCACGTCCGTCACGGTGGCCAGGGCCGCAGACGCCGGCCGGGCGGGAAGGACCAGCCATCCGACCAGCGCGAGCGCCAGGAACGCCCGGGTACTCCTCCTATCTCCGGTCCGCGTGTTCATGGCTGCGTTCCACCTCCCAGCCTCAACTCAACCCGGGCGTCGCCGCGGCGCACGGTAATCTGCCCGTCCTCAATCCGTTCGACCCGGACGCCCTCCACGACGTCGCCCTCTCGGACGATGTAGGTTTTCTGTCCCAGCTCCACGATGCCGATGGCGGACCCGTCCTGGAGCAACACGCCCACCGCCCGGAAGCCTGGGGTCCCAGCTGCGGACGGCGTAGCGCCGCCCGAGCCCGCGGGCGTGCCAGGGAAGAAGGGCGGCGGCACCGGAGGCGCAGGTGGCGCCGGAGGCGGAGCCGGCCGTGCCGCCTGCTCGGTCACCAGAGCCGCGAAGGGGTTGCTGCGGCCCGACGGGCGGCCCGGGACCACGGCCGCCCCGGGCGCCGGAGACGCCGGAGCCGGGCTGGCTGCCGGCGAAGGAGAAGCGGCAGGGGTAGGCGTCGGCGCCGGCTGCGCAGGTGTGGCTGCGACCGGCGGCGGCGTGACCACCACGGCCGCGGGCGGCCCCGCAGGCCGTAGGACCCGCGTGTACACGGTATAGGCCAGCAGGACCACCAGGATCACCAAAAGGTACGGAAGCAGGCGGTTCTGCTGGCGCCCGGTCCCCGTGCTCATCTGGGTGCCTCCCCCGCCTCAGGAAGCACGTAAGTGGTGGCACGAACGCTCAGCCCGAGGAAGCTGCCGGGAGGCCGGCCCTCCTGTGCGATGGGCGTCATCCGGAAGTCCGACAGGACCATGAGCCTGGGGAAGTTCTGCAGCCGCTGCAGGAAGTCCACCAGCGCCACGTAGTCGCCTTCCGCCCCCAGCTCCACCGTGAAGCTCTGGTAGGCCGGCTGCTCTGGCTGGGCCTGCTGCTGCCCGCCGCCTCCGCGAGCCTGGGGCTGGGGCGCAGGCGGTGCCTGCAGGGGGCCCGGTCGCACCAGGGTAACCTTTGCCCGAGACTGGCGGACCGCCTCCTCCAGCTGCACCAGCAGTACCGGGATGTCGCGGCGGGAGGGCAGCTTGGTCTCCAGCTCCGCGATCCGCGCCTGTGCCTCCTGCAGCCGGCGTTCCACCTCGGGCCGGGACGCCACCAGCGCCTCCAGCCGCTGCCGCTCGGAAGTGAGCTGCTGGTGCTGTGTCTGGAGCCGCCGGGCCTCTTCCGCCCGGGGACGGTAAACGGCGTAGTAGAACCCCACCACCATGAGCACGGCCAGCAGGACCACCACCAGCGCCTGCTCTCGCGGTCTCATCGGGTCCCTCCGGGGCTGGGCTGTGGCGTCGTGGCCGGTGACGGCCTGCCTTCCAGCTCGGCGGTCAGGTTGAACCGTACCACCTCCCGCTCCCCAATCCGCTGACGCTCGCTCACCGACAGGTCCACGTTGCGGAAGTAGGTGGAGTTCTCCAGGTTCACCATGAAGGCCGCCAGCGACACGTTGGACGCGGTGGTGACCCCTGACACCTGCACCGTACGGCCCCCCTGGACCGCGAACTCCGTGATCCACGAGTCTCGAGGGATGACCGCCGCCAGCTCGTTCACCGCCTCGGAGGCGGGGATCTGACCCGCGAACAGCTCCTGCAGCAGCTTCTCCCGGCGCTCCACCGCCGACAGCCGGGCCCGCATCCGCTCCACCTCCGCGGCCTGCGGCCGCAACCGCTCCACGTCGGCCTGCACGGCTGCCACCTCAGCGCGCAGGCCGGCCACCTTGTTCTGTAGGGAGACTGTCCACGCGGCCAGCCCTATGGCCAGAATGAGCACCACCACCAAGCCGATGGCGAGGACGTTGGGCGGCCGGCGCACCCGCCGCTCCGGTGCCAGCAGGTTGATGCGGATACTCAAGGCTCAGCCCCTCTCAGCGCCAGGCCTGCGGCCGTGGCCAGGACCGGCGCCATGCTCGCGTCCAGCCCGTCACCGGCCACCACCCGGAAGGTATCCCCCACCTCCACCGGAACGTTGAGCTCGTCCGCGAACAGCGCCGCGATGTTCCGCAGCCGCGCCGTCCCTCCTGTGAGCACGACCTTCCGCACGGGCTCGCCAGGCCAGCGGGAATAGAAGTAGTCCATAGACCTGCGGATCTCCGTCAGGATGTCCCCCAGGACCGGGACGATAGCGTCCGCGATGCGGGCGGATGTGGGGTCCGTCAGGGTGGCGGGGTTGGAAACCGCGACCGCCTTTTCCTCCTTGGCCGCCGCAGCCGCCGTGGGCTCCAGCCCTAGCAGGCCTGCCACAGCCCGGGTCAGGGCGTTGCCCGCCACAGGCACAGTCCGTGCCAGCCGTAACCTGCCGTTGTGGACCACCAGGATCTCCGTGGACTCTGCCCCCAGGTCCGCGAGCACGGTCGCCCCCTCGCGGCCCTCGTCCTTGAACAACCGCATGAGGGCGAAGGAGCTGACCTCCAGCACTTCCGGCGTCACCCCTGCCTCGCGCAGGGCGGCCGCGAATGCGTCCACTACCTCGCGGCGGGCCGCTACGAACAGCACGTCTAGCCGCGTGGTCTGGCCTTCCTGCACCCGCTCGAGGACCTGGAAGTCTACCGCCGGGTCCTTGCTGCCTGCAGGCAGGTAGCGCTCGGCCTCGAACCGGACCGCCTGCGCCAGCTCCTCGTCGGGCATCTGGGGGAGGCGGATCTCGCGCACCACTACAGCCCGGCCGCTGAGCGCGGTGTTCACCCGGCGGTTGCGAATGCCCGCCTGGTCCAAGGCTTTGCGGACCGCCGGCCCCAGGACCTTTGGGTCCCCCGGAAGACCCTCCACCAAGCTCCCCGGCGGTGTGGGGACGGTGGCCGCGCGGGCAATACGGAAGCGACCCCCGGCCCGCGCCAGCTCCACCGCCTTGATGCTGTGGCTCCCTACGTCCAGCCCCACCAGGGTCCCGGCCATGTACGCTCTCCGTCCCGGCTAGTCCGTCGTTTGGTTCGAAGCCCTTCGCTTCCAGACCCCGGTTTTCCTCTTGCTATTCCCGCAGAAGCTCAGGAAATCCTGTCTGGAACCTTCCGGATTTTCTGGAGCAATTAGCGTGCCAGGATGGTTAATTCTGTACCGGTCAGTTCCGCCGTTCGCTGGCGACCGACCTGCAGCCCAGACGGACCAGCGCGCCCCCTCCTTGGACGGACTCGAGCCTCTCAGGACGCAGGCCCGGACGAACCTCGCAGGTCCCGCGCTCAGAATCCGACCTCCCGCCACTGAGTCACCACGACCGCCGAACCCCCGGGTGCATTCAGGAACTGGTCCAGGGCGAAGGGCAAGTACTCCCGTAGGTCCGGTACCTGGAAAAGATCCACGTTCTGCTCGAACACCAGCAACCGCGAGATCACCGAGCCGTAGAGCTGAAGGTTCTTCTGCATGGTGAGGTCGCACCGCTCCGGCGGCAGGCCCGTGTCGCAACCGCTCACCACGACGGCGTTGACCTCCTGGTTCGCGGGGTTTCCGCTGAGCCCGAACCGGACCCTGCCGTGGACCAGGAACGCCAGCAGGTCCCGACTCGGGAAAGTGGTGTTGGGGTAGAACGGGCCGGTCGACGCTGGGCGGTGGGCCCGCAGCATCTCCTGAAGGTCGAAACCGTAGCCAGGCGAGCTCAGGGTGGGGGCACACACGGTCCCAGCCTCGCAGGCGACAACGAACATGGAGGCATCATCAGGGCCGCATGGGTCCGAATCCCCTTGAGGCGGATCACAGGCCTGGGTCGGATTATCATCCACACGGTAGTCCACGTCCCGGAGCACGGACAGGCTTCCTGGGATGTAGATCACCTGCCCGGCCCCCACGTACAACCGCGAGGATCCGTCATAGTATGCCGCACAGTCCTCTAGGACGGCACCGATAGGGGCGCCCCGTTCATGTCTCCGACAGGCATCTTCTCTGCCGCCCTTGGGGATCCTCCATTCCTCAGAGCCCAACTCAAGGTTAGGAGACAGCCTCTCATTCCACGAGCTGCCGCGCCAGACATACAGGCGCACCCGTGTGGACCCCCCGGAGGTGTCAAGGGAATTGTCATAGGCGTTCCACAGGCCCGGAAAATTTTGGTCGCACGCGGATTTATTCCCCGCGCCCTTCACACACGCGACCGCTTGCGGCACGCTTGCCAGCCGGACATCCGGCACCACCGCGTCCTGCAGGAGCGCGTGGATTTCGGCCGCGCCGCCCCGGTCGATCCGGCGGCCGGCGATGTGCACTCCCAGCATCGGCGCGCTCGGCATTCCGATCTGCGCGTTGCCTTGCAGGACTAGGTTCCCGCAAACGAAGGTCTGGTTGTCATATACAGGGTTCTGCGTATCCTCCTCCGAGATCGGCCGATCGTTCAACTGTTGCGAGTTCCCCTTGAACTCCCAGTCTCCCCGGACGTACACAGACCCATGGATACGGAAGGTTCCGTTGCCGACTCGGGTCGCATCCACGCGCAGGGCCGAGTACGACACGAAGTCCGCGGGCGTCACGCGCTCGACCGTGAACTCAAACCCTCGCGCGGCCCGGCCCACTCTTCCCACGGCCCGGAGCCGGATTTTTCCCGACTCCGGCTGCCCAAGGACCTCCACGCTGTATGTACCGATCCGCTGGCTTGGGGGCAACTCGCCCGGTGCTCTCCCGACGGGAAACACCGGTGCCGCGGCGCAGGCCGGCTGGGTCGGGTCGCCGCCCCCCGCAGGCGTCACCGCCCAGCCTGCCCTTTCTGGATACAGAACGCTCGGCCCCAAGCAAACATCCTTGACCGCATCGTGCAGATAACCGGTACTGCACTTGTTGTCGGACCAGTTAGGGTCCAGGCGTAGCGAAGCGATCGCGTGCGCCGCGGCTGCGTCGGCCACTAGGAACGCCCGTGCCGAGTCTTCCGCCGTCTGCGCGTTGAACGTCTCCGTCATGCTCGCCACCACCAGAGCCGCGGTCAGGAGCACCATAACCACGATGGTGAGGAGGGCAATCACCATGGCCGCGCCCCTTTCGGAGGCCAGCGCTTTCCGCCACCTGGTGAAAGGTAAGCGACCTATCACGGCAACACCTCCAGCCTTCTGACCGCCTGGCTCGCGACGTCAAACGGCATCTCCCCCGGGCGGCCGCTGATCACCCGCAGCCGGACCTTCACCCGGTAGATATCCCCGAGGCGGCTGTTCACCTCCCCGGAGCACGTTTCCTGACCACCCGCCAGGGAAAGCGTCTGGCCCGGGAGGAGCTGGTCGAAGACGTCATAGTAGCAGAAGTTGAGATCCGTCACAGTAATAATACCAACCTCCTCCGTCACGGTGAGCGGCCGCCCGGTCGAGCACTCCTCATCCGAGTTTTGGTCAGAGTCAGAAGGGGTCGCTATGCTGATCCTCTCTATCAACTGTCCATTGCAGACCCTATACTCTACCGCCTCGAACCCGCACGGTCCCCCTTGGCTCGCGACGATATCTGCCCAGAACTTGAAATACGATGGCTTCGCAACTCTGTAGAAAGGCAAGCACGATGGCGATCCCCGTTCGTACCCCTGCCCTGCCAGCCGGATGCGGCGGATCATCCAGTCTAGCGACGCCCGGCCCATCTGCTGGACCCCGACCCGGTGCTGCCCCACGGCCCACGAATGCGCCATGGCGCTCGTCGATGCAAACATGCCGCCGAAAATCACTCCGAGCATGACCAAGGCGATCATCAACTCCACCAGAGTCAAACCGCGCTGGTCTGCCCTCAGAACTCTCCAAATCGTCCTCATCGCCGCACCACGCTGGTCGCCCCTTCCACGAAGGGGTCGGAATCCGTTTCCCCCCGATAGAGGCGCACCCGCGCCCGCATCACCGAAATCACACAGCTGTCGGAACTTTCCGAGCAGCCCTCCAGGCCCTCCACCTCTACACGCACTACGGCCTTAGCGAAGTCTCGGGGCAGGGCGCTCTCCCCGGGCTCCTTCAACGCCGGGGTGATGGTTCGCTCCACCGCAGCCCCGCCGTCGACCTCCCTCCAGCCAGGAGGGCAGGTGCCTGCCCGGCACCTTAAGTAGGCGTCCGTCAGGTATCCGTATCCGCGCGACCGCAGGTAGTCCAGCTCCGCCTGAAGCCAGTGGAGCGCCGCGGACTTCGCCCGCGCCGCCCGCTCCGCCTGCGGCGTGCGCGCGTAGCCGATCTGCGCGGCTACCCGCGTGACGACCTGCACGCTGGCCAGCAGAACGACAATCACCAGGGAGGTCGCTACCAGGACCTCCAGCATGGAAAGCCCGGCCTGGCTGCGCCCTCTTGGTATCTCCCTCATCCTTCCTCCCTATTGCGGACAGTCCTCTCCCGGAGGTGGCACACTCACCAGTCCCGCGGCGTTCACGCACGCGTGCCGTACCTGTCCCCCGCCGCGCACCGTGACCTGGAAGGCAGTACAGTTATCCCCAGCACAGGTGGGGTACACGACCCCCGATGGCTGGAAAGCGAGGGCGTCACTCGGCCTATGTTCCACGCTGACCCCAGCGGAGTACTCCTGGGACCTCAGCAGGACCCCGTACGCCCGGAGCCCTGAACCGCTGGGGCTGGTGCAGTCGAAGCTTGCTTCCTGGGGCACCACGTACACCAAGACCCCACGCTCCTCGAAGGCCACACTTACGCATTTGGCCTCTGCGGACTTCGCTACGGCTGCTTGCTGCGCCACGCGGAGCAAGCCCGCAATCTCGCGAGTGGTGTTCTGGACCCGTCGCTCCATGACCACCCGCTGGTAGCTGGGGAACGCGAGGGCCAGCAGGATCCCGAGGATCGCCACGACGAAGAGCGCCTCCAGTAGAGAAAACCCCCCGGAGCGATCTGACCGTCTGTGCCGTCCGACCACGTCTTCCTCCCGCCCCCCGACGAGGGCAGAGCTAGTTAATTTGTCCTTTTGTCCCCCACCCCCGGGGTTTCGCACCAGCCTTCCGCCCCAGCCGAACGGGCAACACTGCGCCAGCCAGAAGGCGTGCCTGGTCGCCACCTCGATACCCGCTCCCGGCCGAACGCCGACCCCCTGCCGCCTACCGACCGTCGACCCGGGACCCTTTCCCGGAGCCGGTACCCGGAACAGGTACCAGGTACGGGCACCTGCTTCCGTGCTCGGCTCGTCAGCTCCCACCTCACGACTACCCTGCTCGGCGTCCACGTTCCGCGCACAAAATCAACGGCCACCGGGACGCGCCTCCGTACCTCCCGGTGGCCTTGTCCCGGCCTTCGGCAGCCCGGCTGGCTCACCCCCAGTGAGCCCCGTGGCTTTGCGTCCCCGCGTCACCGCGGGTTTGCCCTTTCGTGGCCTTACCTCTTAGGCGCATTGTACACCCCGAACACGTCAACGCAAGCAAAAGCAGCAACCTTTTGGCTCCGCGTGAGCTTGGAGCAACTTCCATACCACAGCTGGTGGGAACGCCGAACCGCGGACAGGAAGCCGCTGCGGGGGCGTCGGCTACCCGCAGGTACCGCGCCCCCTCTCAGGCTCGGGCGGAACCGGCCCGGGGGTCCTTGGAAAGTCCGTCCGCGAACCCAGACTGGCGCTACACGGCCGGTCAACGGTCCTGGCTCCTGCCGTCCGGAGGTGCCTGCGAGATCCGGACCCGGCCGGTGACGGCCGCCAGGACGACGTACCGAGCGGAGCTGGCGCTCCTCACTTCCAACGTGCCCTGGTCCCCGACGGCCGGCGCGCCGCTGGCACCGAACGCTACGGTGAACTCGGAGGACCCCGAGCGGCGAACCGTCACCGAAGGCGGGGCCAGCCCGAACGAGGCCAGCAGCTCCGCGGGCTGTCCGTCCCACGGCACACCCCAGAGTTCCGCCCAGGGCTGCTGTCCGTGAGAGAACCGCACTTCCACCCTCCTGAACCGTCCCGCCTGTGTTGTGGCCAGCTGCTGGGCGCTGCGGAGGACGCGCTGGACCTCTTGGGCCGCGTAGGTAACCCGACGCTCGGCCAGCACGTGGCTGAAGCCGGGGAGCGCCAGGGCCACCACGGCGCCCAGGATGGAAAGGCACAGAACCAGCTCCAGCAGCGTGTAGCCCCGTCGGCCGGTCCCACGTAGTCGGAAGATCCGGGCAGGTGCCGCGACGTTCTCCTCCCTGTGGTGCTGGCAGACCGCCATCGCCGCCCTCCCTCTGGCCTCAGTCGCACCTCATGGGGTCGTGCTCGGCGAGCACCTCCCGCCAGCCCACCACGCGCACGGGCTGCCCCGGGCGGCCACGGGCTAGGACCCCCTCCACGCGGCGGGTAGCGCTCCCTGCTCTGCCGGTGGACCGGACGCACACACACCCTCCTTCTCCGCACTCCGGACCCGCGCGAGCCTTCAACGATACGGCGAACGTACCGAGAGGCTGCGTGGCGGGGAAAGCCGTGAAATCCGCGGGCTGCGTACAGGCCCCGTCGGAGCCAGGGTCCAGGCACAGCGAGGCCCAGCCGGATCCGCCCACGCCCAGGAGGGACGTGGCTCCTCGCCGGTCGGTCCAGTCGCGGTCGCGGGCCAGCTCGAACACCGCCCGTTCGAACCCCGCCTCCGCCACCTGGAAAGCCGCCACCGCATCCCTGGCCGCAGCGGCCGCTTTGCCTTCGTACGCCAGCACCGCCAGGGCGGCTTGGGCTGCGATCGCTACCAGCAGCATCACCACCAGCGCGAACACAAGCCCGGCGCCTGCCTCTTCACGCAGCGAGCAGCCGTGCCTCATATCCATCACTCCCCTGCAAGCCGGATGGTCACGTGGTCCTCCAGGGCTAGGTACTTCCAGCCCGGCGTGTGGCCCCGGAACTGGACAGTGGCCCGCACTCGCACCCGCGCCACCTCCCGCCTCTGAGCCGAGTCCAGGGGTACGGGGGCGAGCTCCCGCCCGTCCCGGTCGAAGTACGCGAGCTCGAAGGAGGCAACGCGGAAGCCGTCATCCTCGGTAGTGAGGGGCGCGACCGTGTTGCCCCACAGCTCGCGCAGGACCCCGTCGGAACCGAGGTAGAAACCGTGTCGTTCCGGGCCGGCGATCCCCTCCGACAAGTCCGCCAGGAACTCCACGCGTGAGCGATCCGCCAGGAGCAGCCGCTCGCCGGCCCCGTACCCGGCGGCCCGCAGGAGGACGCCAACCCGCTCCAGAGCGGCCCGGGCGTGGTGCTCGGCCTCCGACCACCGTTTGCTGGCAGCTGCCAGCCTCACCGCGCTTGCCACCACCGAGGCCCCCGCGGCGGCCACGAGACCCAACAGCGCCGCTGAGACCACGAGTTCCACCAGAGTCAGTCCGCGCGTGTCCCTCACCGCACACCCCTCAGCGCTTCACCCGGAGGAGTTCCCCTCGCGCCAGCGGCCTGTCCGGGTCCTGCCCGTAGACCAGCACGGACACCCGCCGAGGCTCACATCCGTCAGGGGCCGCGCCGGTCACCGGCTCGTCCAGCACCCGGACCTCCGCGCGTTCCAACGGGGCGGGAGGCCTTGGTTCGCCGGGCTCCGCCTGCTCGGGCAACCACCGGACCGGCGGGAAGGGAACGTGCCCGTCCAGCGTGCACCGCGCGGGATCCCGGAGGCGGGCGTAGCTCAGGCTGCGCAGGTACTCCAGTTCGGCCTGGACGTAGCGGACGGCCCGAGTACGCAACGCGGTCGCCCCAGTCCCCGACGGCCCGGTGGCGGAGATCACCAGCCGGTGCACCGGCCACGCGACCGCCATCACGAGGGCCACCAGCTGGACGGACACCAGGATCTCCACGAGGCTCGACCCCAGCGTAGGAAGGTGCGCGCCCCGCATGCCTTCCACCCCCTGTTTGACCTTTCCGTGAGAGAGAACGGCGCAGGGGGACGGTTTTGCACTCCACCCCTGGGCGATCTTGGCAACGTCGGTGACGAATGGGCGGCGGCCGTTCGGTTCAGCGTCCGAGCAGGTTCAACATCATCCGCAGGTACTGGCGGATGGTTCGCACAGGGGGCAACTTGCTGCGACCCCGTTTGAGGTCGTAGCGGAGCACGATGGGGACCTCCTCGACCGTGGGCCGCAGCGGCCGGAGTTTCAGCAGGAGCTCTGCCGTGACCGCGAACCCTTGCGACTCCACCAGGCGGTCACCGTACCGCTCCACCGCCTTCCGAAGGAGCTCGGCCCGGTAGGCTCGGAACCCGCACGTGTAGTCGCGCACACCAGGGGTGGGGAACAAAGCCGTGAGGAGCAGACGGGCCCCGAAGCTCAGGAACCTGCGGACAGCCGGGACTCCCTCGACGCGGGCCCCCGGCCGGTAGCGGGACGCGATGGCCAGGTCTGCGCCGTGTTCTACCGCGGCCACCAGCTCGGGGATCTGCACCGGGAGGTGGCTCCCGTCCGCGTCCAGGGTGACCACCACGTCCCCCGGGGCGGCCTGCTCCAGCACGTAGCGGAGGCCCGTGTCGACGGCGCGCCCCAGGCCGAGGTTCCGGGGATGCCGCACGAGCTGCGGGCGAAGCGGTCCAGGCCACGTCTGTGCCAGCGCGGCGGTGGAGTCCGTGCTCCCGTCGTCCACCACCACCACCCGAAGGTCGTCCCGTCCGAGCGCCTCCAGCTGCTGCAGGAGCCCCGGCAGGTTCTCCTCCTCGTTGTAGGCCGGCAGCACCACGAAGACCATGGTTCCTGGAACCGGTTCCACGCGGCGGCTCCTGTTACCTGTTCCTGGAACCGGTTCCAGGTACCGTGTGCAAAATGCGCGGCCCGGACGTTCACTCCATGGAGGAACCAGAAAGCCGGGACGGAGGTGGCGCGATGCCCCGCAAGCCGCGAGCGGACGTTGAGGGGGCCGTGTACCACGTGACCGCGCGCGGCAACCACCAGCAGCGGATCTTCTACGGACCCGAAGACTACACCGTCTACCTATCCCTGCTCCGAGAGGCCGTGCAGCGGTTCGGCCTGCGGGTGCTTGCCTATGCCCTTCTGCCCAACCACGTGCACCTCCTGTGCCGTCGGGGACCTACCCCGCTGGCGAGGGTGATGTACTACGTGCAGCGGCGGTTCGCCATTCACCACAACCGGCGCCTCGGGGTCCGGGGACACGCCTTCGAGGACCGGTACCATGCGAAGCTCTGCGAGAACGAAGAGTACCTGTGGGCGGTGGTGCGCTACATCCACCACAACCCGGTGCAGGCTGGGCTTTGTGACCGTCCGGACGGCTACCCGTGGACCAGCTATCACGCCTACGCGTCCGGACAGTGGGACCTCGTGGATCAGGAGGAGGCAGCCAACCTGTTCGGTCCCCCCGAGAACGTCCGGGACCTGCCGCCAAAGCGGCCGGAGCCCCGACCCGCTGCCTCCAGGAACGGCGCTGGCCCGCGCCCCAATGCGACTTCGCTTTCCACGACGCGACGCCCTGGTCGGACAGCCCGCGGTGCTGGAGGGGCGAGGCCCGAGTCGCCCCGCGAGCGGGCCGGTGGCGGCGGGCAGAGCAGGCGGACGTCGCCCTCCGTTGGGGCCCGCAGCCGGCCGGTCGGAGTCCACCCGAGTATACGGGGCGCGGGCCCCCGGCTGGCTTTGCCGCACGCCTCCGGTCGTCGGACCGAGAGATGACGCGGCCGCCGCCGTGACGCGTCAGCCTCCGGGGCGTTTGAGCACGCCGAGGAGCATGACCTCGGTCTTCTTCGGTCCGCACCGCGGACAAAGGGTGTCCAGTTTCCGCGCACTGCTTTCCCCCTCCGCGCTCTTCCCGTGTTCCCCGACCTTGCAACGGTCTCCGGCTACCGGTTCCTGGGTCCCATCCTGAGCCGGCCCAGGGTAGCTACCAGTTCCGCCACGAGTCCCGCTACGCCCAGGTTCCCGCCCTCCCGAGGCGTTCCTGGTACCGGTTCCAGGTACGGGTTCCTGGTACCGGGCAGGCGGAGGCGCCGTGGTCCAGGGTGGCGCCGTCGGTGGCGACGAAGGCCCACTCGTACCGGCCGGGGAGCAAGCGGAGGCGGAGGACGCCGAAACGGTCGTCCCGCAGCACCTCCGGCTGCACGGCGGCCTGGCGGCGTGCGCGGTAGAGGTTGCGGCCCCCGGTGCCCACCACGAACTGGCGGATGCCACGACCCGACGGCCGGCCCTCGCCGTCTAGAGGCGGGAACCGCTGGTAGTTGTGGTCGTGGCCCGTGAGGACCACGGTCGCGCCGTGCCGGTACAGCAGCTCCCACCACGGGCGGACGGGCTCGTACCCCGCGTAGCGGCCGGCATTGAAAAGCGGGTGGTGCCAGTACGCCAGCACGCATCCACCGCGGGGAGCACTCAGCCGGTCGGCGAGCCACCGGAACTGCGGGGACCCGGGCCCGCAGCCCCCCGCGGCCCAGCAGTTGGAGTTCAGGGCCAGCAACAGCCACCCTCCCGCTTCGAATGCGTAGTAGCCCAGCCCCGTGGGTCCTGCCAGGTCTCCGAAATACGCGAAGTAGCCGGCGGCTCCCGGGGTCTGGTACTCGTGGTTCCCGGGTACCGGTCGGGTGCGGCCGCGGTGCTGGCCCCACGTTCGGCCGTACCCGTTCTGATACCGCTCGAGCGCACCGTCCGGGTACTGCCCGTCCCCCAGCATCAGCACTAGGTCCGCGCCCTCCAGCAGCCGAGCAGTCTCGGCGTCCGCGCACTCGCCGGGCCGGGGCCGATGGGCGGGGTCGCACGCCACGTCCCCCGCCGCTGCCACCACCACCCCCTGCGCCTCCGTTCCCGGCGCGGCAACCCCCGCGTAGGCCCCGACCGCCAGGGCGGCAGCCAGCACGACCCACGTCACGGTACGCACGGCGCGGCCTCCCCAGCGATCCCCGGCAGGCAGCCAGGCCGAATCGGCCGTATCCTAGAGGACGAGACCCCTTCCGGAAACAGGAGGTGAGCCATGAAGCTACCCCAGGGCCTCAGCATCACCTACCTCGGCCATGCCAGCTTCAAGATCGGCACCCCCGGCGGGAAGGTGGTGTTCATCGACCCGTGGCTGGAGGGCAACCCGCGGTGCCCGGACACCCATAAGAAACAGGATCGGGCGGACCTGATCCTCATCACCCACGGCCACTTCGACCACCTGTCCGCGGACGTCGCGCCCCTCGCCCGCGCCACCGGAGCCACGGTAGTGGCCATGCCGGAGGTGTGCGCGTTCCTCAGCCGGCAGGGCGTGGAGCGCTTCGAGCAGATGAACAAGGGCGGCACGGTTCAGGTGCAGGGCCTCAAGGTCACCATGACCAACGCGTTTCACAGCTCCGGCGCGCAGGCGGAGGATGGCTCCGTCGTGTACGCGGGTGACCCCGCAGGCTTCGTCCTGGAGACGGAGGACGGGTTCCGCATCTACCACGCGGGGGACACCTGTGTGTTCGGCGACATGAAGCTGATCGGCGAGCTGTACCGACCGCAGGTCGCCATGCTCCCCATCGGGGACCGGTTCACCATGGGCCCCACCGAGGCCGCGTACGCCATCCGGCTCCTGGGAGTCAAGTGCGTGATCCCCATGCACTACGCCACCTTCCCCCTGCTCACCGGCACCCCAGAGGCCTTGAAGGAGGCCACCCGGGACATCGAGGGGCTGGAGATCGTGGTCATGGAGCCGGGACAGACCTGGGCCGGTTAGACGCCACCCCGGGCCGGCCGCCGCACGCGGCGGCCGGCCCCCTACCGCGTGCCCCTCGACCGCGCCCACAGGGCCGCGCCGAGCACGCCGAGACCCAGCCCGACCACCGACGCCCCGTACGCCACCAGAGCCACCACCAGGTCCGGCGGGATTGTGCGCAACACCATGAGGAAGACCGCACTCCAGCTCGCGACCAGCAGGACCAGTCCGGTGCCCATCAACCGCAGGGGGCTCACGGGGATCCCCCTCCTTCCACGGCCGGCGCTGTGGTCACCGTGCGCGCGCCTTCATACAGCCAGCAGGCCGCCACGTGCCCCGCACCCACCTCGAAGTCCGGCGGCTCGCGTCGGTCGCACACGCCCGGGATGGCCGCAGGACACCGCGGGTGGAACCGGCAGCCCTCGGGAGGGCGAACCAGGCTCGGCGGCTCGCCGGGCGGTACGGGGCGCAGCCGCCTGGCGTTGTCCGGGTCCGGGTCCGGAATGGCCGCCAGCAGGGCCTGCGTATAGGGGTGCTTGGGCTCCCGCAGCAGGTCCGCCACCTGCGCCTGCTCCACGAGCTTGCCCGCGTACATGACCAGCACCCGTTCGCAGAAGTGGCGCACCGTGGAAAGGTCGTGCGTGATGTACACCACGGACAGCCGGTGCCTCTGCTGGAGGCTCCTCAGGAGTTGTAACACCTCCGCCCGGACGGAGGCGTCCAGCATGGAAACCGGCTCGTCCGCCACCAGAAGCCGGGGACCGAGGATGGTGGCACGGGCCACCACCAGCCGCTGCTGCTGCCCGCCGCTGAGCATGTGGGGAAACCGGGGCAGAAATTCCTCCGGGGGTACCAGCTGGACAGCTTCCAAGGCCTCCACCACCCGGGCCCGCCGCTTCGAGGGTGAGCTCACGCCGTTAACCACAAGAGGTTCCTCGAGGATGCGGCGCACGCTCATGAAAGGGGGCAGGGCCCCGTACGGGTCCTGCTGGACGTAGCCCACCCGACGCCGGTACCACCGCCAGTCGTCCGCGCTGCTGAGGCGTCGACCTTCGAACCAAACCTCCCCGCGCAGGGGGCGCACGAGTCCGAGCAGGGTCTTGGCCAGGGTGCTCTTGCCACAGCCGCTTTCCCCGACCACCGCCACCGCCTCGCCCTCCGCCAACTGGAAACTGACGCCGTCCACCGCCCGCACCCAGCCCTGGTGCAGGAAGCCCCACCGGCGCAGCTCGTACCAGGTCGCCAGCCCGCGGACCGCCAGCAGGGGATCACCGGGCACGGCTGGCCTCCTGGGCGTGCAACCAGCACATCACCTGACCACCGCCCTCCACGGGCACGAGGGGAGGGGCCTGTCCGCACGGATCGAACCGGGCCGGGCACCGCTCCGCGAACCGGCACCCGGCTGGAGGGTTCAGCAAGCTGGGGGGACGTCCGGGCAGCGGTTGCGGGGCCCGTTCCTCCCGCAGGCTGACCACGCTGGCCCGGAGGGCCTGGGCGTAGGGGTGCAGGGGCCTGGTGAGGAAGCGATCTAAGGGGCCGAACTCCACGATCTGGCCTGCGTACATCAGGGCCACGTCGTCCGCCAGCTCGCTGGCTGTAGCCAAATCGTGGGTGATCAGGAGGAAACTGGTGCCGAGTTCCCACCGCAACGTCTTGAGCAGGTTCAGGAGGTTCGCCTGGGTCAACACATCCAGGGCCGAGGTGGGCTCGTCCAGCACGACCAGCTGGGGCCTCAGGACCAGGGCCATGGCGATGGCCACCCTCTGACGCATCCCTCCGCTGAGTTCAAACGGGTAGCGGTCCGCGAACTCCGCGGGCACCCCCACCCGCCGCAAGGCTTCCACCACCTGATCCCGTGCCTCCTCCGGCCGGCGCACCCGTCCGTGCAGCCACAAGGGCTCGGCCACCTGGTCGCCTACCCGCAGCACGGGGTTGAGGGAGTTCATGGCGGCCTGCGGGACCAGCGACAGCCGGGCCCAGCGGACCTCCTGCCGGAAATGCTCCTCCGGCAGGGCCATGAGGTCCTCCCCGTCCAGCAGCACCCGACCGCTGTAGTGGGCCACGTTGCGGGGCAGCAGCCGTAAGATGGCGCGCGCCAGGGAGGTCTTCCCGCAGCCGCTCTCCCCTAGCACCGCCACCGTACGGCCGCGTCCCACCTCCAGGTACACGCCGTCCACGGCCCGCACCGGCCCGGCGGCGGTGCGGAAGTGCAGATGCAGGTCCTCCACGCGCAGGAGCGGGGCCACCGTCACAGCTCCCTCAGCCGGGGGTTGAAGACCCGGTCCAGGGCGAAGCCCAGGAGCGTGAAGGCCAACCCGCTCAGCATCAGCATGAAGGCGGGCTCCAGGACCCAGTAGGCGTAGCCCACATACAGGGCGCCCGCACGGTAAGCGTCCTCGATGACCTTCCCCCAGGTGGGTAAGACCGGGTCGCCGAGCCCCAACAGGGCCAGGGTGGCCTCCAGAAACACGAAGCCGGGGATGAGGGTCACGAACTGGGGCAAGAGCACCGGGATGGCCCTCGGGACCAGGTACACCGCCACCATGCGCAGGTTCCCCACCCCGTACGCGCGGGCAGCTTCCACGTAGGGCGCCTCCTTCACCTGCAGGAACAGGGCGCGGTACGTCTTGATGCCGCCCCCGAAGATCCCCAACAGGATCACCGCGCCCAGGATCACCCACAGGCTCCGGGAGTAGAGGGTGCCGATCATGATGAGGATGGGCAGGCCGGGCAGGATCAGGTTCACCTCGGTGATCCGCTGGATGAGGCCATCCACCCAGCCGCCGTACCACGCACCCACCGCGGCGATCAGCAGCGTACTGAGGGACGACCCCACCGCCGCCAAAAGTCCGAAGGCCAGCGCGATGGGCGTCCCCCACAGCAAGGGAAGCAAGAGGTCGCGGCGCAGGTGGTCCGTCCCTGCCAGCCCGTGCACCTCCCCGTACACCACCAGCTCCGCCCGAACCGAGGAGCCCGGCTCGAACAGGAAAGCGCGCACCGTCAGGGTGTACTGGCCGGGGACCGCCTCTGCGGGCCGGTCTGCCGTGGAGAACAACATCCGCTCCGGGGCGCCCCCGAGGTTCCGGCGCAGCTCCGCGTCCGCAGACAGACGGTAGATGTCCTGGCGCCGCGGGGTCAGGTCTGCCAGGCGCAGCTCGGAGCCTGCAGGAGTCCGCCAGCTGAGCTCCAGCTGCGGCGCCTGCTCCTGGTAGTCGGCGTACACGAACACCGCGAGCTCGGTGGGGAACCGACGGTAGCGGTACTCGAAGGGGAGGTCGAACTGCACCTCTCGCACCCTACTGCCCAGGTCCCGCTCCCGGGCAGGTGTCTCGGGGCTACGCACCACCAAGGTGCGTGGTAACCGGCCCCCCCACAGCCAGTTCAGCCACTCGGGCCGCGCGTTGCGGGGGTTGCGGGGCCAGACGGCCTCGCCCCCGCTCCACAGGCGGACCGCCTCCGGGTAGGGGATGGCCACCACCGCGTACACGGCGATGGCCACGAGGAATGCGAGGATCGCAAGTCCCGCCAACGCGGACGGGTACCGCACCAGCTCCCGCAGGGTGCCCCTCACCGCTCGCCTCCGAGGCCGACCTTCACCCGCGGGTCCACCACTGCGTACACGATGTCCAGGGCGAACACCGTGACCGCCAGCAGGTAGGCGTACAGGATGGTCGTCCCCACGATCACCGGGGTGTCGTACAGCCCCACCGCCTGGTACAGCGCGCGCCCCAGCCCCGGCCAGTTGAACACCGTCTCCAGGACGATGGCCCCCGTCCACGCGCCGATGAGGCCCAACGCGAAGGACGTGAGGATGGTGGGCAGGGCGGGCCGGAGGATGTACCGCCGCTCCACCAGGCGGCCCGGGAGTCCCTTGGCCCGCGCCAGCTCCACGTAGTCCTCGCTGCTGAAGATCAGGAAGAAGGTGCGCCACGCATAGACCGACAGGAAGATGGAGCTCAAGGCCAGGCTGGCCAGGGGCAGGACCATGTGCTTGAGGACGCTGGCGGCGTACGCCAGCTTGCTTTCGGGGGGCGGCGCGTCCACCATGCCGCCGAAGGGGAGCCACCGCAGGCCTGCGGCGAACACCAGGATGAGGAAGATGCCGTAGAACCACGCGGGCGCCGCAGAGGTCGGCGCCAGCGCCACCACCAGCCGGTCCGCGGGGCTTCCGTACCGGCGCGAGAGCGCCAGAGCCGCGGCCACCGACGCGAAGAACAGCACAAGCTGCGCGCTGAGGAACAGCAGCAGGGTGGCAGGCAACCGGTCCAGGATGATCTGCCGCACTAGGCGCGATCCAGTGTCGCTGGTCATGCGCTCCGCGAAGCCCAGCCGCAGCAGCAGGGCATCCCGCAGGTACCCCACGGACCGGGCCAGAAACGGCCGGTCCAGGCCCAGGCGGCGCTCCTCGTTACGGATCATCTGCTCGGCCACCCGCTCCCGCACGTCCGCGGGCAGCCGCCGCATCTGCTCGTTGAGGGAGATGGCCAGGGCCACCTGCTCCCGGATCTCCGCCCGCTTGATCTGGTCCACGTACCCGCCCATGTTGGCCACCAGGATGGTGAGGTACACTCCCACCACCACCGCGGCGAACAGGGCCACCAGCCGCGTGGCCGCGTACACGAGGACGCGGACGGCGGGGTGTTGCCGCGCCCCGCCCCGGAGTGCCGTCACGGCCGCGGCCTGTGCCATGGAGGGGGACTCACCGTGCCGGCAGGGAGGTGAAGGTCAGGGAGGCGAAGCTGGGCACGCTTACCACCTTGGAGACCACCACCGCCTCCAGACGGTTCGAACCTGGCGTCAAACGGGACGTGACCTCGCGGCCGAGGAGCACCCGCCACACCTGCCCCGCCAGCTGCGCCCGGCCCTGGGCCACCAGCTCGTTGCGGGCGTTGAACAGCAGGTACTTGACTTCCTGGAGGTCCTGAGGCGGGTACGGCTTGTCGGCCTCGGTCACGCGGATCTCGAAGGCGGCCTCGCTGCCCGCGGTGACCTGCCGGGGACCGGTGACGCTCACGGACGCCAGCCGGGGCTCGCCGAACCGCAACCACTTGGTCGCGGGGTCTGGGAAGCGGCCGAACCGGCGCAGCTCCACGATCTTCTCCACGGGGGAGACGCGCTGCAGCAGGAACGGGCCCATACCGACCCAGTAGTGGCCCCGGCCCGCCCGCCACGCGGCCAACAGCCGCCACCGCTGACGCGCCTCCTCTGGCTTGATCCACCGGCCCAGGGCCCGCTCGAAGGGGATGTAGTTCTCCGCGCGCGCGGCCTCCAGCTCCCGGTCCAGGACCGCCAGGGTGGGGCCGGCCACGTAGTTCAGCCGCTCCACCTTCTTCTCCGCGGCCTTGGCGGCGGTGAAGGCGGCGCGGCCCGCGGCTTCCGCCCGAATGCCGAGGGCCACCGTGTGCCACGGGCCGGGTCCGAACCCGTACACGGGCCAGAAGCTGCCGGCCGCGGTCATCAGCTCCGCGTCCATGGTCCAGGAGGTGCTGTAGAACTCCGCCACCAGGGGGTCCTCGCTCACGATCCGGAACCCCCGGAACGTTTCCATGAAGGACTGGAAGCTGGGCACGTAGGAACGGTCAAACAGAGGACTGCGCTCGTCCGCGCGTTCGAAGGTCAGGATCCAGCCGAGGAGGATGTCCCCCAGGGACAGCCGGTTGCCGTCGTGCCACTGCACCTTGCGGAACAAGTCCTTTTCGAAGTACACGGTGCTCTTCACCAGGGCTTCCAGGCCCTGGGGGTGCTTCTCCCGCACCGTGACGAACCGCTGGGCACGGGAGTCCCACCCGATGATGGCGTCCCCGGGCACCCGGATGGTGGGCGCGAAGCTCAGCTGCACCCAGTCGGAACTCTTCGTGACGGGCAGTCCTTGTTTGACGGTGATCTCCACCCGTTCCACCCGCTGCCGCTCCGGCAGCCCCGTGTGCGGGTTGGCGATCAGGGGGTAGTCCTGGGTGGCCCGGTACAGGGTGGTGTCGAAGATCCAGTTGGACCCCCCGATGGGGTTCCACGGCTCCGGAAGGATGCTGGGGACTCCGATGCGCACCACCCCGCCCGCGCGGCCCCGGAACCGCACCGTGTACGGCCACAAAAATGAACCCGAAAGGCCGCCCGCGAGGTCCCCCACGAGCTCCAGCTCCGCCCGCCAGGGCCACACGGACTGCCGCTCCACCAGCCACAGCCGCACGGAGTCTTGCAGCGCCAGCTCCAGCGCCCGGGCCATCAGGCGCGCCCGCTCCCCGATGCTCCGGAAGTCGCGCTTGCTCAGGCGCTCCGCCAGGCGGTCGAACTCCGGGCTGGGCCGGTACGCCTGCCACAGGGGACGCGCCAGTCCCCGCTTGGTGTAGAAGAAGTCGAAGTTGTCCGCCTGGTCGCGGTCGATCACGGTGCTGATCCAGCCCCCCGTGTACACGTGCCACCGGCCCTCCGCGGGGTCCTGGACGATCCAGAGAGGGTTGAGGTCCGCGGCCCGACCGTAGCGGCGCTCCACCACGAACCCGAGCTGCTCCAGCAGACCCGCCACGTAGTCCCCGATCTGGCGACGTTCGTCCTCCACCCGGATGAGGAAGGTGATGGTGACAGGCCGGCCGCGGAACTGCCACCGCCCGCCCACCAGGTTCGCCCCCAACTTCTGCATCTCCTCGGTGATGACCGAACGCGCCCGCTCCGGGTCGTGCCGGTAGCGGATCTCCAGCCGCCGGGCCACGTCCGCTAGCCGGGCGTAGTCAGGGAAGGCGGTGTTGATGGGCAGCCACCGGGGAACCCCCATTCCGCCCATGATCTCCTGCGCAATGTGACGCCGGTCCACCAGCCAGTTCATGGCCTCGCGGATGCGCGGTACCGCAAACGGGTTGAGGCGGTCCGTGCCAGGGAAGACGGGCCCCACGGGGTTGAAGGTCAGCTCGTGGTACAGTCCGTACGAGACCGCGGACCGTAGGGTGCGGGACTGCCGGATCCGGTTGGCGATCTCCGGGTTGGCGGTGGCGCTGAACCAGGCGTGCAGGTCGTTCGCCTCCAGCCGGCGGACCGCGGCGGCGTCGCCGGGTTCTTCCACCGCCACCACCGCATCCACCCACGCGCCCACCCGCTGGGCCTGGGCTGCCGCGGCAGCCGGTAGGGCCAGCAGCACCACCCAGGCCAACGCCCACAGCTTCCCCGTCCACGTGCGCCGCATCCCGCGCACACCTCCCTTAGTTGTCAGAGCCAGGAACGGTCTGCCGTCAGGACAGCACCGACCGGGCGCGATCCAGATCGCTCACGGCTAGGACCAGCCGTGTGCGGGTGGCCAGGTAGGCCCAGTCGATGTTCACGCCCGCGTCGGCCAGCTTCCGGGCCACCGAGCCCAGGGTCCCTGGCTGGTCCACCACGTCCACCACCAGGACCTCCCGCTCCGCCACCACCGGGATCCCGGCTCCCTCCAGGGCCCGGCGTGCGGCGGCGGCGTCCTCCACCAGGAGGTGGATCCGACCCTTCCCCTGAAAGGGTACGCCGCAGAAGCCCTCGATGTTCACCCCAGCCCGGCCCAGGGCTTCCCCCAGCTGCGCCAGGGTGCCCGGGCGGTCCTCCAGCTCCACCTGCAGGTCCTTAGGCATCCTCCCTCCCCCCCTTTCACCAGAGTACGAGGTACGGGCCGCGCCGCCACCGGCCGTCCAGGCGCCACAGCCCGGCTTCCCGCGCGTACGCCACCGCCTGTTGGTACTCCCGGCTCGTGATGGGCCGGTTGATCTCCGCGTACTTGGCCTCGGTGCGGGCCTTCCACGCCGGGCGATACTGGTCCATGACGTTCACGTACGTGTCCGGCGACAGCTCCGCGAGCCAGCGCAGGATCTCCCGGGTGTCGTCCAGCAGCCCGGGCATCACCAGGTGCCGCACCAGGACCCCCCGGCGGGCCAGCCCGTCCTCGTTCACCTTCAGGACTCCCACCTGCTCGTGCATGGCGCGGATCACCTGCCGGGCCACCTCGGGGTAGTCGGGTGCCAGGAGGTACTTCCGCGCGTGCTCCCGATTCCACAGTTTGAAGTCCGGCATGTACACGTCCACCACGCCGTCCATGAGGCGGATGCTGTGCAGACTGTCGTAACTGCTGGTGTTGTACACGAGGGGCAGCCGCAGCCCGCCCTCGATGGCGTACGGCAGGGCCTCCAGGATCTGCGGGACCACGTGCTCGGGGGTCACGAAGTTGATGTTGTGGCAGCCGAGCTCCTGCAGCTTCAGCATCATGGCGGCCAGCTCCCGGGGCCCGACGTCCACGCCCTCCCCGATCTGGCTGGTTTCGTAGTTCTGGCAGAAGACGCAGCGCAAATTACACCACGCGAAGAAGATGGTCCCCGACCCGGCCCAGCCCCGCAGCACGTCCTCCTCGCCGAAATGTGGGAAGAAGGACGACACGCGAGCGTACCGGCCCACCCGGCACACCGCGAACCGGTTGGCCAAGCGGTCCACGTGGCAGTTGCGCGGGCACAGGGTGCAGTCCCGCAGGGCCTCCAGGGCCTCCTCCACCTTCTCCCGCAGGCGCCCCTCCTCGTACGTCCGCAGGTACGCGGGGGTGAAGTCGCGGTCCGGCAGCACGAACCGCCCGTTGCCGTGCACTTCCACCGGGATGTCCCGGGAGGCCAGCAGCACGCTCCCACCCCTCACGAGAACCGGAGCAGCGCGCCCACCCCACCGTGCCGCCGCAGGGTCCCCTCCGAGAGCAGGACCAGCTCCGCCCGGTTGCTCCGCGCGAGCACCGGCAGCACCTGGGTAGCGTCCACCTCGTCCAGCACCGCGCCGCAGGTGGGGCAACGCTCCGTGGAATTGGTCGTGGCGAACTCACAGGCGGCGCACGTCCGCACCCGGGCCGCGAGGTCGCGGTCTGCGGCCACCGTCAGAACCTGGCGCCGGGCTAGTGCCTGCAGCGTGCTCTCCAGGTCCAGCACCGAGCCCGCCGGTCCCCCGTTGCCCACCAGGGCCTCCACCAACTCCGCTTCCCGCCGCGCCCGGTCCTGGCGGGCCACCTCCAGGACCCGGTCGCGGACGTGCTGCCACTCCTCCAGGGGAGGCACGGACACTGTGGCCACCACCAGACGTCGGGTGGGCTCCGGCAGCAGGTCCACCACCGCCGCGGTCCCCTCCTGAGGACCACCCACGATCAGCCGATGCACCCCAAGCTCCTCCAGCGCCCGCGCGGCCGCAGAGGCCACGCCCGACCAGAACCGGCGCACGTGGTCCTCCACCCGGGCGTCGTACACGTCCCGCTGCGCCCCCCGGCTGCTGGACATCCCCATCCCCTTGGCAAAGGACGGCGGCTTGCCCGCAGTGAACCGCCAGTGCTGCGTGTCCAGGTGAAACTCCTCGTCCTCCACCACCGCCGCCTCCCCCAGATGGGTCACCAGCAGCCGCGTGTGGTCCCTGTGGACGAGGAGCACCGCGTACGGCGTGTAGGCCTGCCGCAACCACAGCACCGGCCACACGTCCACCAGGCCGTACCGCGCCCGGTTCTCCACGGGTACGGGCCATACGAACTCCTTCCAGACCCCGTCCGCCGCGTACACGCTGAGCCCGCGGCCACGGGGCCGCTCGCTCCGGAGCCTGGCCTCCACGCGGTCCGCGAACTCCAACACCCGCCGCCGCCCCTCCTTGGGGAGCCCTTCCGCGAGGGCCTGCAGGGCCTGGCGGGCCCAGATCCGGTACGCCGGCTCGCTGCGCTGGTTCTCGGGCCGGGTGGGGTCGGTGTCCAGGTGCAGGCTGAGGACCTGCTGGCGATCCAGGGCCAGCAAGCCGTCGGGGTCCGCGGCCTGGAGCAGCTCGGAGATCCGCGCCCGCTCTGCGGGTTCCTGCGCCACGTGGTTCACCTCCTCCTCGCCACGCCCCCTCTTCAGGGTACTGCAGCCCGCGGGTTCTGGCGCAGCACCACCACCGCGCTGCCCACCAGGCGGCCCCTGCGCAGGTCCTCCAGGGCCCGGTTCACTTCCTCCAGAGGGTACGGGGTCGCACGGACCCGCACGGGCACCTGCGGCGCCAGGGCCAGGAACTCCTCCGCGTCCGCGCGGGTGAGATTCGCTACCGACCGCACCACCCGCTCCTCCCACAACAAACGGTAGGGGAACGACGGGATGTCGCTCATGTGAATCCCCCCGCAGACCACCACGCCCGCGGGAGCGGTGGCCCGCAGGGCCTGCACCACCAGCTCCCCCACGGGGGCCAGAACGATGGCGGCGTCCAGGGGTTCGGGGGGCAGCTGGTCCGAACCGCCCGCCCAGTGCACCCCCAGCTCGCGCGCGAAGGCCTGCGCCTGCCCGTCGCCCGGCCGGGTGAAGGCGAACACGTGCCGCCCCTGCCAGATCGCTACCTGCGCGATCAAATGGGCCGCGGCCCCGAACCCGTACAGGCCCAGCCGCCTGGCTTCTCCCGCCATCCGCAGACACCGGTAGCCGATCAGCCCCGCGCACAGCAGCGGTGCGGCGTGCAGGTCGTCGTAGGCCTCGGGCATCCGGAAGGCGTAGCGCGCGTCGGCCACCGTGTACTCCGCGAACCCTCCGTCCCGGTGGTAGCCGGTGAACCGGGCCCTCCGGCAAAGGTTCTCCAGTCCCCTCTGGCAGTACGAGCACTCGCCGCACGTCCAGCCCAGCCACGGGACTCCCACCCGGTCGCCTTCCTGGAGGTCGTGCACGCCGTCTCCCCGCGCCACCACGACACCCACCACCTGGTGGCCCAGGACCAGGGGCAGCTTGGGGTCCGGCAGCTCCCCGTCCGCCACGTGCAGGTCGGTGCGGCAGACTGCGCAAGCGTGTACCCGGACCAGGACCTCCCCCCTGCCGGGCACCGGAGTCGGCCGCTCCTCGAGGATGAGAGGCCGACCCGCAGCGTGGAGGACCGCGGCACGCATCGCTAGCGGGAGCGCGTCAGGAGACCCGGTGCAACCAGAGGACCGAGAGGGCCACGGAGGACACCAGCAGGACCGCGCCGGCCGCAGCCACCACGGACGAGACCTCCGTGGGCTTCCGCTCCCAGCCGATGGTCCGTCCCAGGCTGCGGTAGACCCGCCGCAGCTCATGAGCGGAGGAAGCGTGGAAGTAGGCACCCTCGGTGATGGCCGCCACTTCCTTCAACGTGTCCTCGTCCAGGCGCACCCAGATGGGCCGGCCTCCGATGTTCAGGAACGTCCCCTCCGGGGTGCCCACGCCCACCGTGTACACCTTCACCTGCTGGTCCCGCGCCACCCGCGCGGCCTCGGCGGGAGTGACCCCGCGGTTGCTCTGGCCGTCCGACATGAGGACCACCACCCCGGGCGGCAAGCGGCTGGACGGAGGAGGAGGTGCGGTCTGCGGCCAGGCGGGCCGCGTCCTACCCGGCAGGGCCCAGACGGCCTCCAGCAGCCCGTCCCCGATGGCGGTGGCGAACTCCGCCTGCAGCGCCTGGATCGCCTGGATCACCCGCTCGTGCTCCGTGGTAGGAGCTGCCAGGAGGGTGGCGTACGAGCTGAAGGACACCAGTCCCACGCGGGCGTTCCTCGGCAGCGTCCGCACGAAGTCCACCGCGGCCACCTTGGTAGCCTCCAGGCGGTTCGGCCGCACGTCCTCCGCGAGCATGCTCCGGCTCACGTCAATGGACAGCACCACGTTCACGTTGGCCGCGGGTACCGGCAGGGGCGCCACCGGGCGTGCCAGGGCCAGGAGGACCGCGGCCAGCGCGAGGCCGAAGGCCGCGGCGGGCAGGTGCGCCCGCCACGGGCGCGCAACCCGGGCAGCCTCCTGGAGGATGGGAAGCTGGGTGTGCGCGAGAGTGTGCCGGCTGCGTCCTCGGAGCGCCCGCAGGTACACCCAGGCCAGCACCGGAAGAGACGCCAGCCCCCACAGCACCGCGGGCCACAGGAACCCGTACCCCACCGCAGTCCCCTCCCTACGCTACGGTACTCTCCGGAACCAGACCAGGGAAAGCACCCCGCCCGCCAGCATCAGCAGTCCGCCCGCCGCGGCCACCAGGGAGGTGATCTCCGTACGCTGCCGCTGCCAGGTCATGGCCCTCCCCAGCTCGCGGCCGATGGTGCGGAAGTCCTCCGGGGTGGGCGGGTAGAAGTAGCGACCCCCCGTCAGCTGCGCCACCTGTTGCAACCCGTTGGGGTCAAAGGGGATGAAGACCAGCTGGCCGTCCACCGTCTGGACTTGACCCGTGGGCGTCCCCACGCCCACCGTGTGTACCCGGACCCGGTACTGACGGGCCACCTGGACGGCCTCCATGGGGTCCAGCCCGAAGTTGGACACCCCGTCGCTGAACAGCACCAGGGCTCCGGGTGGCAGGTCCGCGCTGGGCGGCGGGCTAGGCGGGTAACCCGGCAGGAGCCCCTGTTGCCGCCGCAACAGGTCCTCGCCGGCCCGCTCCCGTCCTGGCAGCGCCCGGATCCCCATAAGAATGGCGGAGCCGATGGAGGTAGCCTGCTGGGGCTGGAGCCGGTCGATGGCTTCCAGGACCTCCTGCCGGTCCGTGGTGGGCGCCACCAGTACCTGCGCGTAGTCGCTGAACGCCACCACCCCGACCCGCAAAGACCGCGGCGTGGCCAGCACGAGCTCCTTCGCCATGCGCTTGGCCGCGTCCAGCCGGCTGGGCGCGATGTCCGTGGCCACCATGCTCTTGCTGGTGTCGATTCCCACCACCAGGGCCGCCTGGTTCGTGGGAAAGGGGATGGCGGCCACGGGACGCGCGGAGGCCAGCACCAGCAGCGCCACCGCCCCCAGGTAGCAGGCGAAGGGCAGCCACGGAGCCCGCAGGGGACGCCCGGATCGCAACAGGGGGAGCAGGTGCGGGTCCGCAAAGGCCTGCGCCGCCCGCGCCTGGTACCGGCGCACGGACGCGTGGGCCGCCGCCAGCAGCGGGACCGCCGCCAGCCCCACCAGCATCACCGGCCACGTGAACTCCACCGCCGCCTCCTCCGGTAAGTCACGAACCGCACCAGGGGTTCCACGATGGAGGTGTGGGTGGACAGGGTCAGCACGTCCACCCGGGCCTGCCGGAAGGCCTGCTGCAGCCGGGCTTCCCACTGGGCCACCCGCTCCCTGTACGCCCGCCGCACCGCGGGGTCGGAGGTGTCGACCCGCACCTGCTGGCCGGTCTCCGGGTCCTGCAGGGTCAGGACGCCCACGTCCGGCAGCTCAGATTCTGCGGGGTCGGTGATCCGCACCGCGACCACGTCGTGCCGGTGCCCCAGCTGCCGCAGGGGGACCTCCCACCCCTCCTCCGACAGGAAGTCGCTGACCACGAACACCAGGGACCTCCGCCGGAGCATCCGGTTCAGGTCCCGCAGCACACGCCCCAGGTCGGTCCGGCCTGACGCGGGCGGGGCTTGCAGCCGCTGCAGAGCGTGCAGCACCCGCAGCGCCTGACGCCGGCCGGTCCGGGGCGGGATCAGGTAGGGGTGCGGGAAGAACACCGCGCCCACCTTGTCCCCGTGCCGCGTGACGATGTAGCTGGCGGCGCCGCAGAACTCCGCGGCGAGCTGGCGCTTGAGGACCCTCCGGGTACCGAAGGCCATGGACGGCGACAGGTCCACCGCCAGCCACGCGGTGAGCTCCTTCTCCTCCCGGTACTGCCGGACGTGCAGGCGGGTGGTGCGGGCCGTGACGTTCCAGTCGATCCGGCGGACCTCGTCGCCGGGCACGTACTCCCGGACCTCCGCCAGGTCCAGGCTCGGCCCGTAGAACAGCCCCGTGTAGTCGCCGAACAGGAAGCCGTCCAGCCTCCGGACGACGCTAAACTCGAGGCGCCTCAAGATCCGCTCGGGCGTCTCCATGGGGGTCCCCGATGTGCACCCTGGGAAGCGGCACCCGCTCCAGGATCCGGTCGATGATGTGATCCGGCTGCACGTCCTCCGCCAGGGCCTCGTACGAGAGCACGAACCGGTGCCGCAGGACCTCGTAGGCCAGGTCCCGCACGTCCTCGGGCAGCGCGTACTCCCGCCCCCGCAGTACCGCCAGGGCCTTGGCACCCAGGATCAGGTTCAGGGGCGCCCGGGGGCTGGCTCCGAATTGGATGTACCGCTTCAACTCTGGCAGTCCCACGCTGGCGGGGTCCCGGGTCGCCACGGCCAGCTGCACCGCGTACTCCATCACCCGGGGCGCTACGTACACCGTGTCCGCCACCCGCTGCAGCTCCAGGAGTTGCTCCGCGGTCAGCACCTGTTCTGCCACCGGCCGCGTCTCCCCGGTCCCCCGCTCCACCACCTCGATCTCCTCGTGGACCGACGGGTAGGTGATCACCACCTTAAACATGAAGCGGTCCACCTGCGCCTCGGGGAGCGGGTAGGTCCCCTCACTCTCGATGGGGTTCTGGGTAGCCAGGACCAGGAAGGGTTCGGGGAGTCGGAAGGTCTGCTTCCCGATGGTCACCTGCCGCTCCTGCATGGCCTCCAAGAGCGCGGACTGGACCTTCGCGGGTGCCCGGTTGATCTCGTCCGCCAGCACCAGGTTGGCGAAGATGGGCCCCAGCTCCACCTCGAAGGTCCCCCGCTGCTGGTTGTAGATCCGGGTCCCCACCAGGTCCGCGGGCACCAGATCCGGGGTGAACTGGATACGCTTGAACTCGCCCCCCACCACCTGGGCGGTGGTCTTGACCGCCAGGGTCTTGGCCAGTCCCGGCACCCCCTCGATGAGGATGTGGCCCCGGGCCAGCAGGGCGACCAGGATGCGCTCCAGCATCAGGTCCTGGCCCACGATGACCTTCTTGATCTCGAACAGCACCCGTCGCAGGGTGCTGGCGGCCTGCACGTACACGTCGGTGGCGAGCGGCATGGAAGACCCTCCCGCGCTGGTCCCTCGTTTCCTCGATGCTACCCCGGCCGTGCGGAGGGGTCAAACGCAGGCCTTCACCGTGCCGTGACAGCCTATCCCGTGACAGCCTATCCCTTGATCGCGCCTGCCGTGAGGCCCGCGATGAACCGGTCGATGAAGGAGCTGTACACCACCGCGATGGGGACGCTGGTGATCAAGCAGGCGGCCATCAGGGAGCCCCAGTAGAAGACGTCCCCCCGCACCAGGGCCACGGGCACGCCCAGGCTCAGGGTCATCCGCTCCACCTGGCTGATGAAGGTGAGGGCGTAGACGAACTCCTGCAGGACCAGCGTGAACGCGAAGATCACCACGGTGAGCATCCCCGGGACCGCCAGGGGCAGCACCACCTTGCCGATGACCGCGAGCCGGCTGTAGCCGTCGATCATGGCCTGCTCCTCCAGGTCCCGGGGCACGGAGCGGAAGAAGCCCATCATGAGCCAGGTGCAGAAGGGGATGGTGAAGGTAGGGTAGACCAGCACCAGGGCTCCTAGCTTGTTCTGCAGGCCCAGCAGCGAGATGACCCGGGCGAAGGGGATGAACAGCAGGGTGGGCGGGACCAGGTACGTGAGGAAGATGCCGATCCCGAGCCGCTCGCCCCACCGGCCCGCCAGCCGCGCCAGGCTGTACCCGGCAGGGACAGCCACCACCAGCGTGATGGCCACCACTGCCAGCCCCACCAGGGCCGTGTTCTTCACCCACACCAGGTACGGGGTGCCGAAGAACAGAAGCCGCACGTGGTCCAGGGTGGGCGGGTCGTTGAAGATCCAGGGCACGTGCTGCAGGTTGGTGGCGCCCACGTACAGGTCCCGGTTCTGCTTGAACGCAGTCAGGAACATCCAGTAGAAGGGGAAGACCGCGAACACGGTGAAGACCGCGGCCGCGGTGTACAGGGCCACCCGCTTGGCCACCCGCAGCACCGCCCGCCCGGTCACGTGCCCACCTCCGCCCGCCGGGCCAGCCGCAGCATGACCACCGCGGCCACCAACAGCACCGGCAGCAGGAACAGGGCCACCGCGGCGCCCTCGCCCAGGTTGGCCCCCAGAATCCCCCTCTGGAAGGCCAGGGTGGCCAGCACGTGGGTGCTGTTGTAGGGCCCGCCGCGGGTCAGCAGCCAGACCACGCTGAAGTCGGTGGCGGTAAACACCACCCCGAACAGGACCGCCACCGTCACCACGGGCAGCAGCATGGGCAGGTTCACGTGGAAGAGCCGCCGGAAGAACCCGGCCCCGTCCACCACCGCGGCCTCCCGGATGTCCTGGGGGATGGCGCTCATGCCCGCCAGCACGATGACGGTGGCGAAGGGGAACATGCGCCACACGTGGACGGTGATGATGGCCACGGTGGCGAGCCCGGGCTCCCCGAACCAGTACAGCCAGCCCGGCAGCAGGCCCAAGACCTTCAGCGTCCAGTTCACCACACTGAAGGTGGAGTCGAAGATCCACACCCACGCCATGGAGGCCAGCGCCACAGGCGCCGCCCACGGCAACAGGAGCAGGGACCGGACCAGCCGCTTGCCCACGAAGGCCGCGTCCAGCACGTGGGCTGCGGTCACCGCCAGGACCATGACCAGCACCTGCGACACCAGCATGAACCGCAGGGTGTTCCCCAGCGCCCGGTGGAACTGCGGGTCGGACAGCAGCCGGGTGAAGTTCCGCAACCCCACCCAGTTGAAGTCGAGGCTACCGGCGGTGGCGGAGGAGAAGCTCAGGAGGATGGCCAGGACGAAGGGGACCCCCACCAGGAGGATCACGTACACGAGGGCCGGCGCCAGCATGAGTGGCCCCAGGACCGACTCCCGGTCCGCCAGGGTCCTTCGGGCGAACACCGGAGCGGGAGGAGCCAGGGTGACCTGCGCCTGAGGCCCCGAGGACATGGTCAGCTGGGCGCGGGTTTGCGCAGGCCCGTGCGGGCGTCGAAGAAGCGCAGGTCCCGGCGCCGGACCGCGAACTCGTACACCTCCCCCTCGGCGATGGGGAGAGTGACGGTGATGGGGACCGCGGCGATGACCGGCTGGTCGCTGCGCCGCTCCTCCTCCAGGTACCCGTAGGCCAGCCGGTCCGAGCCCAGGTACTCCACCTCCCGCACCCGGAGCCGGTAGGTCACCAGGTCGGCCTCTCCCCCGAACGCCTCCCGCGGCAGGAAGTGCTCGGGCCGGAACCCTACCAGGGTCCGCTCGTCGTGCTCCACCAGGTTCATGGGGGGCGACCCGAGGAAGGTGGCCACGAAGGTGTCCGCGGGGTTGTCGTACACGTCCCGGGGGGTGCCGATCTGGCGGATCTTCCCCTTGTCCATGACCGCGATGCGGTCGCCCAACCCCATGGCCTCCACCTGGTCATGGGTCACGTAGATGGTGGTGGTGCCCAGCTGCCGCTGTAGCTGTTTGAGCTCGAACCGCGCCACCGCCCGCAGCTTCGCGTCCAGGTTGCTCAGGGGTTCGTCCAGCAGGAACACCCTCGGGTCCCGCACCACGGCCCGCGCCAGGGCCACCCGCTGGCGCTCCCCGCCGGAGAGCTGTCTCGGGTGCCGGTCCAGCAGGCGCTCCAGCCCGAACAGGGCCGCCGCCCACTCCACCTTTCGACGCAAAGTGGACCGCTCCACCTGAGCGGCCTCCAGGGGGAACGCGATGTTCTGGAAGGCGGTCTTGTGCGGGTACAGGGCGTAGCTCTGGAAGACCATGGCGATCCCCCGGGCCCGGGGCGGCACGTCGTCGTCCACCCGCTCCCCCGCGATGTAGATCTCGCCCGCGGTGGGCTTCTCCAGGCCCGCGATCATGCGCATGAGGGTGGTCTTCCCGCAGCCGCTGGGCCCCAGCAGGACTACGAACTCTCCTTCCATCACGCACAGGTCCACCCCGTCCACAGCGCGGACGTCCCCGAAGTGCTTGCACAGGCCGCGGGTCTCCACGTAGCCGAGGGTGGTAGGCTCCTCGGTGACCGGTGGATGAGTCAGCGTGCTCAACGGACCTCCTCCTCGCGGGCGGGCCGGGCGGCCGTGCCGCCCGGCCCGCCCTCAAGACTCGCAGCTCGGGCCCCGGAGCTTACCGGTCCCTTCCTCCGCCCACCAGACCCTGCTGCCGCCACTTCCGGAAGATCTCCACGCACCGACGGTGGGTCTGCTGGACCGCCTCCCTCACGCTCAGCCGGCCCGTGGCCGCCTGGGCGAACATGTCCGGGATCAGGTAGGTGTCGAAGATCTCGCCCTCGGCGGGGTTGGCAGGCCCGGGGTGCCCGATGTTGGTGGACCACTGCTCCGCGTCCGCCAGGACCCGCAGCTTGTCCGGGGGGTTGGACCCGAAGGGGTCGCGGAGCACCGCGGCCCGTATCCACCGGCGGCCCGCATCGGGCTTCTCCGCTACCGGCACCCGCTTGTCCGCCACGCTCCCCATGAAGGACGGGAAGTTGTACAGCTTGCTGGCCAGGACCGCGTCGCGGTAGTTGTCCACCAAGTGCAACAGGAACTCCTTCGCCAGGTCGGGGCTGCGGGCGAACCGCCAGATCACCCACACACCCATCACGTGCTCGCTGGCCCACCGGCCGCCGGGGCCCCGCAGGGCCGGCACGAACCAGATGTCGTCCGCCACCGGCAGCCGGTTGTCCTGGGCGGTCCGGTACGCAGAGATGGAGTTGAGGATGTAGGCGGTCTGACGGGCGTTCAGGGCCTGGTTGTTGCTCGCCGCGTTCCAGCTCAGCACCGCGGGGTTCATGCACTCCCGGAACAGCCGGACCCCGTACTCCACCGCGCGGATGGTCTGCTCGCTGTTCAGGACCACGTTCTCGTTGGCGTCCTGGATGCTGGCCCCGAAGGACCACAGGATGGCCCGGGTCGCCATGTTGGAGTCGATGTCCTGGCTGAAGCCGATGCCGATGGGGATCTGGATCTCGGGGAACCGGCGCTTGATCTCGTTGCCCGCCTTGATCAGGTCGTCCCACGTGGCGGGCCCGTTGGGGTAGCCCACCGCGGTCCACACGCTCTTCAGGTAGTCCCCGGGGTCGGGCACCCAGTTGTCGGAGAAGCCGTAGAACTTCCGGGAGTTAGGGTTGTACACGCTCTTGCGCACCAGGGGGACCATGGGCCCGTACCGCCGCTCCGCCTCCTGGTTGATGTCCCGGAGGTCCAGGACGTGGGGTTCGAAGGCTGAAGGCGGCGACAGGAAGAAGAACAGGTCGTGGCCCTGCTGGGCCGCCACCTCCGCGTTCGCCCGCGGCACGATGTCCGCGAAGGACACGTGGTCTACGGTCACCTGCACCCCCCGCTCGCGGCCCCACCGCTGCGCGAAGGGGTCGAACCACTCGTCGAAGGCCGGCACGAAGTGGCTCCAGGTGAGGATCCGCAGGGTCCGCTGCTGGGCCAGGGAGTACTTGGGCACGTAGAAGTACGGCATGCCCAGGGCCGCGGTGGCCACCGCGGCCTTCTTGATGAACTCCCGTCGGGAGATGCGGACGTCCTCCGCCTGGGCGCCTCCCCCTCCCGTGGCCTTGCGAGACTCGTCCATCCCGAGCTTCACCCCCTCCCGGTGGTTGGGATCCCCGGCCCCCCTTGTTCGGGAAGTCCGGTCGTGCACTACCTACGCCACAGCGCGCCCCCTTCCCTCCGCAAAGCGGTCACCGGCTTGGACCTGAGGGTGGACGCACGCGGGAGAGTGGTGGCCCCAGGGGAATTCGAATCCCCGTCTCCGCCTTGAGAGGGCGGTATCCTAGGCCTCTAGACGATGGGGCCACGCCACGACCAAAGCCACCGCTGGCTGGGGGAGGAGGATTCGAACCCCCACTAACGGGTCCAGAGCCCGTCGTCCTACCGTTAGACGATCCCCCAGGGCCTACACACCAAGCCCCGCGTTTCCGCGGGGCCCGCCGCTATTGTGCCCGGCCCGGCTGCGGGTTGTCAAACCGCGCTCCCGGCCGCCGCCCCGACTGCCACGGCGTGCTCCAGGCGCCGCAGGACCCGCTCCCGCCCCAGGACCTCCATGAGCTCGAACAGGCCGGGGCCCACGGTCTTCCCCGTCAGGGCCACCCGCACCGGATGCACCACCGCCCGCATGGAAAGCCCGCGCTCCGCCGCGGCCCGGCGCAATGCGGCCTCCAGGGTGTCTGCGGCGAAGGGCTCCACCTCCCGGGCCACCTGCTGTGCTAGCTGCAGGACCGCCGCGGCCTGCTCCCCCTGGAGGTACGAGGCCACGGCCTGCGGCTCGTACCGCGGGGTTTCGAGGAAGAAGAAGTCCCCGTACCGGAGGACGTCCGCCCCCTCCTTGATCCGCTCGCCCAGCACCTCCACCACCCGCCGGACGTACGCGCGCTGCTCGGGAGGGAGCTGCTCGGGCAGCAGGCCGTGGCGGGCGAGGTAGCCCGCCACCAAGCCCACCACCCGCTCGGGGTTCTCCCGTAGGGCCCGGCGCATGTACTCCCCGTTCATCCACAGGAGTTTCTGCCGGTCGAACACAGGGGAGGCACGCCCCACCTGGGACAGGTCGAACCGCTGGATCAGCTCCTCCGTGCTGAAGATCTCCCGGCCGTCCTCGGGGTACCAGGCCATGAGGGCGAAGAAGTTCCGGAGCGCCTCCGGCAGGTACAGCTCGTCCCGGTACTCCCGCAGGGCCGTGTCCCCGTGCCGCTTGCTGAGCTTCTTTCGGTCGGGCCCCACCAGGACGGGAAGGTGGGCGAACTGCGGCGGCTCCCAGCCCAGGGCCCGGTACAGCAACACCTGGCGGGGGGTGTTGCTCAGGTGTTCGACCGCGCGGACCACGTGGGTGATGCGCATCCCGTGGTCGTCCACCACGTTGGCGAAGTTGTACAGGGCGGTGCCGTCGGACCGGACCACGATGAAGTCGTCCAGCTCGTCCAGGGCGAAGGCCACCTCGCCCCGGATGAGGTCGTGCACCACCACGTACAGCCGGTCCCCGCCGTCCTCCCGCCGCGCCTGCAGCCAGCCGTCCGGGCTGACCCAGCGGGGGTCGTGGAACCGCCCCACGTCCAGCCGCAACGCCGGCCGCCGGCCCTCCCGTTCCAGCGCACGGACCTCGGCCTCCGACCGAGCCCGGCAACGCCCCGAGTAGCGGTACGGCCGCCGCTCCGCCAGAGCCCGCTGCCGCTCCTGCTCGATCTCCTCGGGCGTGCAGTAGCAGCGGTACGCCGCTCCCGCCCGCAGCAGCGCTTCGGCCGCCTCCCGGTACAGGTGCGCTCGCTGGCTCTGCCGGTACGGGCCGTACGGCCCCCCGACGTCCGGCCCCTCGTCCCAGTCGATCCCCAGCCACCGGAGGTCCTCGTAGATGGCCCGCTCGTACTCGGGGGAGGAGCGCGCGGGGTCCGTGTCCTCGATGCGCAGGACCACCTGGCCCCCGTGGTGCCGGGCGAACAGCCAGTTGAAGAAGGCCGCCCAGGCGTTCCCCACGTGCAGGTAGCCTGTGGGGCTGGGCGGGATGCGGGTGCGCACCGAGCCCATGGCCTACGTGAACAGGGCGCTGACGGACTCGTCCCCGTGGATGCGGCGGATGGCCTCCGCCAGCAGGGGCGCCGCGGACAGCACCCGGACTTTGGACGGCGCCTCGGGGTGCCGGGGGATGGTGTTGGTGACGATGACCTCCCGGATCTCGGGCCGGCTCAGCCGCTGAAGGGCAGGGCCCGCGAACACCGCGTGGGTGGCGCACACGTACGCCTCCGGCTGGGCCCCGTGCTGCACCAGGACGTCCACCGCACCGGAGATGGTCCCCGCGGTGTCGATGATGTCCTCGATGAGGATGGGGACCCGCCCCTCCACCTCGCCCACTACCTCCACGGGCTGCTTGGTGTCCTTGCCCACGCGCCGCTGGAAGACGATGGCCAGGGGGAGGTCCAGGCGGTCGGCCAGCTGCTTGCTGCGCTTCACCGCACCGTCGTCCGCCGCCACCACCACCGCGTTGCGCAGGCCCTTGTGCCGGAGGTCGTCGCTGAACAGGGGCATGGCCCGCAGGTGGTCCACGGGGATGCTGAAGAAGCCCTCGATCTGCCCCGCGTGCAGGTCCACGGTCAGCACGCGGTCCACGCCCGCGGTGATGAGGAGGTCCGCTACCAGCCGGCCCGTGATGGGCTCCCGCGGCGCGTCCTTCTTGTCCTTCCGCGCGTAGCCGTAGTAGGGGATCACTGCGGTGATGCGGCCCGCGGACGCCCGGCGGAGGGCGTCCACCATGATGAGAAGCTCCATGAGGTTCTCGTTCACCGGGTGGCACAGGGACTGGACCACGAAGGCGTCCACGCCCCGCGCGTTTTCCTCGTAGCGCACGTAGATCTCCCCGTCCGCGAACCGCTCGATCCGCACCCGGCCCAGCTCCATCCGCAGGCACCGAGCGATCTCCTCCGCCAGGGGGCGGTTTGAGGTCCCGCTGAACAGCTTGAGGGGTCCGTACTCCAAGGGCGCCTCCGGCCGCGGCCTCCGAACCCACTATAGCAGCCGCAACGCGCGGTCAGCGAGCCGGGGGCGTCCGGGCCTCCACCAGGAACCGGATGGCGGTGCGCTCCTGGCCGTCGATCTCGACCTTGGTGAAGGCGGGGATGGCCACCAGGTCGATACCGTTGGGGGCGATGAACCCGCGGGTGATGGCGATGGCCTTCACCGCCTGGTTCACCGCACCCGCACCGATGGCCTGCAGTTCCGCCGACCCGTGCTCGCGCAGCAGGGCCGCCAGAGCTCCGGCCACGGCCTTGGGGTTGGAGTCCGCAGAGACCTTCAGGACCTCGGGCATCTCGACCACCCGCGGTGGGGCGGTCTTTCGCTCACGCACCGCGTAGGTTACTTTTCCTTGTCAACCCGCCCCTTCCCTCCTGGAGGCGGACCGGAGGACCAGCCAGGCGAAATGGGGCAGAGCGAGCTGCCTCCGCCACCGCCTGGGCTCCCGCAGCAGCCGGTACAGCCACTCCAGGTGGACCCGGCGGAGCCAGGCGGGGGCTCGGGCGCTGCGGCCCGCCAGCACGTCCAGGCTCCCTCCCACCCCCATGGCCACCCGCACCCCCAGCCGGTCCAGGTGGCGGCTCAGCCACAGCTCCTGCCGGGGGCTGCCCAGCCCGCAGAACAGGAGGGCCGCGCCGGAACGCGCCACCGCCTCCACTACGGGCCCATCCTCCTGGAAGTATCCGTGGTGGGTACCGGCCACCCGCAACCCGGGCCAACGCCGGCGCAACTCCGCCGCCGCCTGTTCTGCTACCCCCGGCAGGCCCCCGAGCAGGAAGATAGGCCAACCCTGGCGTGCTGCCCGCTCGCACAACGCCTCCACCAGCTCGACCCCCGGCACGCGCTCGGGCAGGGGCCTGCCCAGCCGGCGAGACGCCCACACCACGCCGATCCCATCCGCCACCACCAGGGAAGCTCCCCGCACGGCCTGGAGCAGATCTGGGTCCTTCCTGGCGGCCATCACCAGCTCCGGGTTGGCGGTCACCACCAAGTGAGCGCCGCCTGACGCCACGAGGGAGGCCACGCGGTCAGCCGCCTCGGCAAGTCTCACGGGGTCGAAGGGGACCCCGAGGACCCACACCCGGTCGGTCAACACGCCACCCCCACCAGCCCTGCGGCCAGCTGGGCGGGCCGGCGGGCCAGAGGCCGCAGGGAGTCTACCTTTTCCTGGAGCCGACCGGGCGCCCCGGGGTCCGCGGCCAGCGCTACCACGTGGCGCGCCAGCTCCGAGGGGTCCACGGAGTTAGCTGCTAGGCACGGCATCCCCATAGAGGCGGCAAAGGACGACACCTTGGGGTCGTAGGCGAGCCCCACGAACGGTACGCGCGCCGCGGCCGCGAGGACCAGGGCGTGCAGCCGCATGCCCACCACCACCCGGGCGCCCGCCACGGCTTCCAGCGCCTCCCCGGGGCTGGAGGGCACCACCAGATCACAGCCCAGCTGCGCCGCCACGTCCTCCGACACCGAGCGGTCGGCAGCGCGGTGCAGGCACACCACCCGCGGCTGCAGTCCCGCCTCTCGGGCCGCCCGCCGCAGGGCCTCCAACAGGTGCGGCCACGGGACCCCGGGCCACCGCCGGACGCACACCACGAGGGTGCGGTCCGGAAGGTGGGAGGCTGAAGCGGACAGGGCGAGAGCGGGATCACACACCACCTCCACGGCGCGCTCCACCCCAAGCTCCCGCAGCCGGTCCGCGGAGTCCTGGTCCCGCACCGTGATGGCGGCGGCCCCCTCCATCGCACGCCGGGTCACCGCGCGGCTCGTCCGTCGGTGCAGGGGGCCGATGCCCTGGGCGTACACCAGCACGGGAGTCCCCCGGGCCAGCTCGTGCAGCAGGCCGTAGAACAACGGGCTACGCCAGGAGGTGGCGTCCTGGAACAGGCTGCCTCCGCCGCTGCACACCAGGTCCGAAGACCGGAACAGCCGTCGGACCGCCCGCAGGTCGGTCCTGGGTACGCTGCGCACGCGGTGCGTCCGCTCCGTCTGCGCCGGATCCCCCGAGAGCACCCAGAGCTCCGCGCCCGGCAGCGCCTCCCGGAGGTGCTCCACCATGGCCTGCAGGACCGCCTCGTCGCCGAGATTCCCGAAGCCGTAGTAGCCGAAGATGGCCACCCGCACCGTCAGCGCGCCCGCACGGAACTCCGGGGGCCTGAAGCCGCCGGCTCCGCCGCCGAGTCCGACCCCACGGGGCCGCCCACCCGAAGGGCCTGTGGCAACCGGCGAAGCAGCCAGCTCAAGAACAGGTACAGGACGGCGCCGAGGACGCTACCCAGCACAAGGCCGTTCGCGGTCCTCCAAACCGTGTACAGCAGGGGGGTGTGCAGGTGGGAGAAGGAGTTTACCAGGCCGGCTTGGCCCACGGCCGCCAGCACCAGCAGCGGCAACGTCCAGCTGCGGAGGCCCAGCGCACCGGAAGCCAGGGCCAGCACGAGGGCCGGGTGCCCGAGCAGATACTCCTTGGTGCGGGGCCTCGCCACCAGCGCGCGCTCCAGGGCATCCCGCAGGCGCTCTTCCACGGACGGCACGGGGATCCCCGTGTTCCCGGTGCGGAGAACCAGCAGCAGCGCCACGCCAGCCACCGACGCTACCGCCACCGCGCTGCCCAGGGTGACGGGCCTGGCGAGCCACCGGGAGAGCTCGCCGGCCGCACTTCGCACGGTGAGCCCCCGGTGCTGCCAGGCGAACCACACCCCCGCCACCAGCGCCGCGGGCGCCACGGTGGCCAGCTTGACCCCGAAGAACACGTCCGCGGCCAGCCGGAAGGGCCAGTCCGCCAGAAGAGCGGCCACCACCGCGCCGCCAGCCACGGAGACGGCGCTGGCTGTCCACAACCCCACGAGGGCAGCGCCCAGCCCGCTCCGACGCGACCCAGACGGGTCGGCCACGTGCAGGAGGGCCAGGGTGGGGAACGCCACCGCGGCAATCAGGGCCCCCAACTTGTTCACCCACGCACCCAGCCCGGCCGCGTGACCCCCCGCCGCCGCCAGCAGAGCCGCCACGACCGCTAACAGGGCCGTGCTCTGAGGGGATGGCACGCCCGCGGCGTGTGCCACCTCCACTCCCAGCAAGGCCCCGGAGCCCGCCGCGGCCAGAAGTGCGGCCCACCGGAGGATCTCCGGCACCGCCAGCTCGGGCAAAGGTGCCGCGGGCCCCAGCTGGAAGCCTGCCGCCCGTACCGCGGAAGCCACCCGTTCCACGTAGTCCAGGTTGAACGCGACCGCGTCCACCCCGCCCGGGGTCTGCAGGTACGGTCGGAGGTAGACCACCCTCAGGTTGCGCTCCCGCACCCCCCGGGCGAAACGCTCCACCGCGTCCTCCGGAGCCAGCCGTTCCAGCTCCTCCGGTGGGATGCTCACCACCCGGACCACACCCGGCCGCATGGAACGCGTCATAGCCTCCTCGCCCCGCATCCGGCGCGCGGGCACGAGAACCTCCACCCGGCCGTACACCACCCCCAGGGACCGCAGGGCGCGGGCGGCTTCCTCCACGAGCCGCTCGTAGCCCAGGACCTCGTTCAGGTCGAACACCGCGGTGCGGCCCCGAGCCAGCTCCCCGTACCCCGCCACGCGCTCGGCGAGGCGCTCGGCGGTGAAGCTCCGGACGTTGCGGGGTCTCAGGACCACCCGGAAGCCCAGAGTTTCCCACCCCGCGACCACGGACGGCAGGAACCCCAGCCCGGTTTCCTCTAGGTCCCTGGGCCGTCCCAGGACCCGCAGCACCAGGGGTTCCCGGAGCACCACCGCCACCCGCTCCGGCCCCACGGCCGTGCGGAAGCCGAACTCCACCTGCCGGGCCACCTCAGGATCTCCTGGAAACACGTACAGGGCCTGGGGCTGTGCGGAGGCGGCCAGCCCGCGCAGGGCTGGCGTGAGGACGCTGGTACGGGCCAGATCGCGCAGCTCCGCGCCCGAGCGGTACGTCAGCCGCCCTTCCTCCTGCAGACGCCGCAGGGTGGCCTCGTACACTGCCACCGACCCCGCGCCCCGGGCCCGCAGCGCCTCCCACAGCTCGGTGCCCCGCCGTCCCTCCCGCTGGGCCAGAAGCCGCCAGTCCTCGGAGTCCACCACCAGCTCCACCGTGCGGTACCCTGACTCCACCCGGTGGCGCTGCCAGCCGACAGCCGCCGAGGCAGCCACCCCCAGCGCTACCAGGGCCACCAGCCACGGAGCTTTGCTCGCTGCCCGCACGGGAACTCGGCTAGGCCACAGGTCCACGGCTCACGGAGGGCGCTCCTACCCCCTCCGGGAGCCCGCGGCTCCGGACTCCTGCTCGGCCCGCTGTCGCAGGTACGCGTAGATGAACGGGTCCAGCTCGCCCTCCAGCACCGCCTCCGCGTTCCCCGTCTCCTGCCCGGTCCGGTGGTCCTTGACCAGCGTGTACGGCTGCAACACGTACGAGCGGATCTGGTTGCCCCACGCGGCTTCCCGGTACTCGCCCCGCAGGGTCCGCAGTTTCTCTTCCTGCTCGCGCCGCCGGAGCTCGTACAGCCGGGCGGCCAGGATCCTCAGGGCGTTCTCCCGGTTGGCGTGCTGGCTGCGCTCGTTCTGACACTGCACCACCAGGCCGGTGGGCAGGTGCGTGATCCGCACCGCGGTCTCCACCTTGTTCACGTTCTGGCCGCCCGCCCCTCCACTCCGGAAGGTCTCCACCCTGAGCTCCTCCGGCCGGATCTGGACCGCCACGGGCTCCACCTCCGGCAGCACCTCCACCAGGGCGAAGGAGGTGTGACGGCGGTGGGCGGCGTCGAAGGGGGAGATGCGCACCAGCCGGTGGGTCCCGCCCTCGCCCTTCAGGTAGCCGTACGCGTAGGGACCGCGGACCAGCACCGTGGCGCTCTTGATGCCCGCCTCCTCCCCGGGCGAGACGTCCAGGACCTCTGCGGCGTACCCGCGACGTTCGGCCCAGCGCAGGTACATGCGCAGCAGCATTTCCGCCCAGTCCTGGGCGTCCACCCCACCCGCGCCCGCGTGCACGGAGAGGAGAGCGTTGCGGGCGTCGTGCTCGCCGCTCAGGAGGGTCTCCAGCTCCAGGCGGTCCAGCCGGTCGTGCAGGTCCCGGGCCTCCTGCTCCAGCAGCTGCAGCTCCTCGGGTTCCGTGGGCGCCAGCTGCAGCCACTCCCGCAGGTCCAAAAGCCCCCGGCGCACCGCGCGCAGGGTCTCCAGCTGCTCCCGGAGGGCCTCAAGTTCCTGGTGCACCTGCCGGGCCCGGTCAGGCTCCTGCCAGAGGGCGGGGTCCTGAACCTGCCGCTCTAGCTCGGCAAGCCGCGCCTGCCGCTCGGGCGCGTCAAAGATACCTCCCGACGTCCTCTACGCGCCGGAGGTCTTCCTCCACCTGAATCCGCAGTCGGTCGATCACGGCACTTCCCTTTTCGGTCGTCTTCCTAAGCCACTGTAGCACGCCAGGGAGGCAGGTTGCAGCCGGGGTGCGGCTCAGGAGGTGCGCCCGCAGCACTTCTTGTACTTCTTCCCGCTGCCGCACGGGCAGGGGTCGTTGCGCCCCACCTTGACTCCCACCGTCACGGGCTGGGGCCTGCCTTCCGCGGGCGGCTGCGCCTGCGCGGCTTCCCGCAGGGCTGCCGACCCCAGGGCGGTCGCCTCCTCCGGACCGTGCTGGGCGGTGACCCGCGCCACCGGCCGCACGGCCTGCGGCACCTCCCGCTCCACCCGCACCCGGAACAGGTCCCTTACGGTGTCGCGCTGGATGGCGTGCAGCATCTCCTGGAACAGCTCGTACGCCTCCTTCTGGTACTCCAGCAGGGGGCTGGTCTGGCCGTACGCACGGAGCCCGATGCCCTCCCGCAGCTCATCCATGGCGTAGAGGTGGTCGATCCACTTGCGGTCGATGTGCGACAGGAGGACGATGCGCTCCACCTCCCGGAGGACGTCTGGGCCCACCTCCTCCTCCTTCGCCTCGTACGCCCGGAGGGCGGCGCTGGTGAGCTCCTCCGCCACCTGTTCAGGAGTCTTGTCCGCTAGGCTGTCCGCAGAGATGGCCAGCACCTCGGGTGCGGGGACGAGCTGGGCCACCTCCGCCAGCAACCCTTCCAGGTCCCACTCCTCCCGCGGAGCCTGGGGCGGACAGTAGGCGTCCACCAGGGACCGGACCTGGCGCTCGATCATGTCCAGCACGTTCTCCCTCAGGTCCCGGCCCTCGAGGACCTTCCGCCGCTCCCCGTACAGGGTCTTGCGCTGGACGTTCATCACGTCGTCGTACTCCAGCACGTGTTTGCGGAGGTCGAAGTGGTACTGCTCCACCCGCTTCTGCGCCCCCTCAATCTGCCGGGTGAGGAGGGGGCTCTCGATGGGGGTGTCCTCGTCGATCCGCAGCCGGTCCATCAGGGCGGCGATGCGCTCGCCTGCGAACAGGCGCAGCAGCTCGTCCTCCAGGGACAGGAAGAACCGCGAGGACCCCGGGTCGCCCTGGCGGCCCGCGCGGCCGCGCAGCTGGTTGTCGATCCGCCGCGCCTCGTGGCGCTCCGTACCGATCACGTGCAGCCCGCCCAGCTGCCGGACCCGTTCCGCCTCCTCCGGGTCCGGTGGGTTGCCCCCCAGGAGGATGTCCACCCCCCGGCCCGCCATGTTGGTGGCGATGGTCACCGCGCCCAGCCGGCCCGCCTGGGCGATGATCTGGGCCTCCCGCTCGTGGTGCTTGGCGTTCAGCACCTGGTGCGGGATGCCCTCCCGCCGGAGCATCTCCGACAGCATCTCGCTCTTCTCGATGGACCGGGTCCCCACCAGCACCGGCTGGCCCCGCTCGTGGCAGCGCTTGATCTCCTCTACCACCGCCCGCCACTTGGCCCGTTCCGTCTTGAACACCACGTCGGGGTAGTCCTTGCGGATCATGGGCTTGTGGGTGGGGATCACCACCACCTCCAGCCCGTAGATCTTCCGGAGCTCCTCCTCCTCCGTCTTGGCGGTCCCCGTCATGCCCGCCAGCTTCTCGTACATCCGGAAGTAGTTCTGGAAGGTGATGGACGCCAGGGTCTGCGTCTCCCGTTCGATGCGGACGCCCTCCTTGGCCTCGATGGCCTGGTGCAGCCCGTCCGAGTACCGGCGGCCGAACATCAGCCGGCCCGTGAACTCGTCCACCAGGATGACCTGGCCGTCCTTCACCACGTAGTCCACGTCCCGGTGGTAGCAGGTGAGGGCCCGCAGGGCCTGCTGCACGTGGTGGAGGGCGTCCGCGTTAGCGGGGTCCGCCAGATTGTCGATCCCCAACAGGCGCTCCACCTTCCGCACGCCCTCGTCGGTCAGGAAGGCGTTCTTGGCCTTCTCGTCCACCGTGTAGTCCACGCCAGCCTGGAGCCGGCGGACCAGCCGGGCGAACTCGTAGTACTTGCGGGTGGACTCCTCCACCTGCCCGGAGATGATGAGGGGGGTGCGGGCCTCGTCGATCAGAATGAAGTCCACCTCGTCCACGATGGCGTAGTACAGCTCGCGCTGCACCACGTCCTCGAGCCGCAGGGCCATGTTGTCCCGCAGGTAGTCAAACCCGAACTCGTTGTTGGTCCCGTAGGTGATGTCCGCCCGGTAGGCCTCCCGCCGCGGGACGGGCCGGAAGTGGTTCAACCGGTCGTCCGCGTGGGGTTTCGGGTCCTGGTAGGCGGGGTCGTACAGGCCCGCGAACTCGTGGCAGATGACCCCCACGGACACCCCCAGGGCGTGGTAGATGGGGCCCATCCAGCCCGCCCCCACCCGGGAGAGGTAGTCGTTGGGGGTCACCAGGTGACAGCCGCGACCCAGGAGGGCGTTCAGGTACAGGGGGAGGGTGGCCACGAGGGTCTTGCCCTCCCCGGTCTTCATCTCCGCAATCTTCCCCTCGTGGAGGACCACCCCGCCGATGATCTGCACGTCGAAGTGGCGGAGTCCTAGGGTGCGCTTGCTGGCCTCCCGCACTGCGGCGAAGGCCTCGGGGAGCAGGTCGTCCAGGGTCTCCCCCTCCCGCAGGCGACGGCGGAACTCCTCCGTCTTCGCCCGCAGGGCCTCGTCCGACAGCCGCTCGAACTGCGGCTCGAGGGCGTTCACCCGCTCCACCACGGGCAGGTACCGGCGCCACGCACGGTCCTCCCCGCGGCCGAGCAACTTCTCCAGGACCTTCAGCATCGCGCCTCCGGCGGCGGTGGACTCCACCCATTATAACCGGGGCCCGCCGCGCGCCTTTCCCTTCAGCGGACCGCCACCGGGCGGCCTTCGGGGACCACGCTCACCCAGACCGGCCCCGGCAGGATCAGGCCGCGCCCCTGCAGGTCCGTGAACGCCGTGGGCGCAAGGTCCGAGGGCTTGTGCCACCGCACGGGGACCACCACGCCCCCCGTCAGCACCAACCCCGCGCCGCTGCCCACCATCCCCACCTCGGACACGTCCACTCTCCCGGCCCGCCAGCCCCGCCACCGCGCGTACTGCACCACCACCGTGCGCACCCGCAGGGGCCGGCCCGAGTCGTCCAACTGCAGCCGACCGGCCACCCACCTCTCGTACGCCCCGTCCCGGTAGACGAAGCGCACCTCGAACCCGGGCGGGTAGGGCAAGCCCACCTCCGCCGCCGCATGCCCCTCAGGCAACCGGTACTCGAGGCGTTCCGGGGGCACCCGGGTCGCCGGCCGCCGGTCCCAGCCCAGGCGGCGCACGGCCTCCCGCAACCGCGGGAGCGACGCGTACAGGTTGTGGGGCATGCGCCGGGACCGGTCGCGCCAGTACGGCCACGGGATGGAGAACTCGTTGAGGACGGGGACGGGCCCGGTGCGGATGTACCGGTAGGCGGGCTCGCTGGCGCCCGCGTGGGCCACCACCGCTCCCAGCTCCGCGGCCACCTGCAGGAAGGCGGGCCGGACGCTGCGTACGGGCCCCACGCGTTCCGGGCCCGCGTCCGCGAACACCGCCAGGAGGCGGGGGAACCGGGCCTCGATGGGGATCTCGTACACCAGGCAGGCGCTGGCCAGCCCGCTTTGGGGTCGCGCCCGGGGGTCGTGATCCACCATCACCGCCAGCAACCGCGTGTACCCCTCCTCCGCCGCGCACCCGCTGCCCAAAAACCCGGAGAACGCCACCCCAGGCTGCAGGCTTTCCAGCAGCCGGGGCGGAGGCAGCTCCAGTCGGGGCAGGCCCCGCAGGTCCGGGCCGCGCGCACACGCCGCCAGGATTCCGACCGCCGCCAGCACCAGACAGGTCCGCCGCACCGCTACTCGGTCTCGATGACGCCGTAGTCGCCGTCCTTCCGCCGGTACAGGACGCAGACGCGGCCGGTGTCCGCGTCCCGGTACACGAAGAAGTCGTGGCCCAGCAGCTCCATCTGCAGGGCAGCGTCCTCCTCCGTCATGGGCTTCATGGGGAAGCGCTTGCGGCGCACCACCCGCGGCGACAGGGGCTCCGGTTCCTGCTGCGCCGCGGCCTCCGCCCGCGCGCGCTCTACCGTCCGCTGCCGCCGCTCGTCCAACCGGCGCTTCCGGATCAGCCGGCTGCGGTGCCTGGCGATCTGCTTCTCCAGCTTGTCCACGATACGGTCCACGGAAGCGTACGGGTCTGCGGCGGCCTCCTCGCCCCGCAGCACGAACCCGTCTCCCCACACCGTGACCTCCACCACCTGCGCCCTCCCCACCGGCCGGCGCCGCTCTTCCCGCAGCACCACCTTCGCCTCCTGGAGGTGGTTGAAGTGCCGGCTCAAGCGCTGCAGCTTCTGGGCCACGTACGCCCGGACACCCTCCGCCACCTCCACGTTGGCACCGGTCACCACGATGTTCACGGCTCCCTCCTACGGCGTAAAGGCTCCCCAGCCCGGAGCGCGGGTCACCCGTTCCAACAGCCGCACGCCCGCGGACCCCGCCAGGGTCATACACAGGTAAAGCAGGGCCACGGCGTTGTACGTCTCGAAGGACCGGAAGGTCCGCGCCACGTTCAGGTTCCCCGAGTACGTGAGCTCCGTGACGGAGATCACGGAGGCCAGAGACGAGTCCTTCAGGAGTGCCACGAAGTCGTTCCCCAGGGGCGGCAGGACGATGCGCAGGGCCTGGGGCAACACTACGTGCCGGAGGGTCTGGGACCGCGACAGCCCCAGGGAGAGGGCCGCCTCCACTTGCCCCCGGGGGATCGCTTCGATGCCCGCCCGGTAGACCTCGGCCAGGTAGGCGCCGTAGCCGATCCCGAGCCCCATCACCGCCCGCACCACGTTGTCCCGCCACCACCGCACGCCGGTCACGTCTGCCAGCCACGGCGTCACCACGAAGGCGATATACAGGAGGAGCACCAGCAGGGGGACCCCCCGCACCACCTCCACGTACAGCACGGCCACGGTCCGCAGGAGGACCGACCGCGACAGCCGGAGGAGGGCGGCCACCAATCCCGCCACGAGCGCCACCGCGAAGGAGGCCACGGTGAGGAACAGCGTGGTGGACACCCCCGCGGCGAGGAAGCGCAGGGTCTCCCGGTAGACCTCCGAGCCCGCCAGGCGCGCGAGGACCACCAGCCCCGCGGCCACCAGCACCAGAACCCACGGCGGCACGCGGTCCAGCGGGATCGGGAGGGCGCGGCCGTTGGCCGTCCCTGGGGGCACCGGGCTCACGCCCCTACTGGGTCGGCTTCCACTCCTCGAACCACTTGCGGTACAGGCGGTCCAGGGTGCCGTCCTCCTTCAGGGCCCGCAGTGCAGCGTTGAAGGCGTCCCGCAGCTCCGCGTTGCCCTCCCGCACCACAATCCCGAGCTGCTCCTCGGTCAGCTTCTCGCCCACCGTCTTGAGCTTGCCCGGGTGCTGCGCCATGAACCCCAGGCCCGCCACGCTGTCGATGATCACCGCGTCCACGTCCCGGTTCAGCAGGGCGGCTACGGCCAGGTCGAAGGTGCGGTAGCGCTTCACCTCCCGGATCTTACCGTCCTTGTGCAGCTTGCTGGCCAGCTCGTCGTTGGTCGTGCCGAGCTGCACCGCCACCGTCTTGTCCGTGAGGTCCTGCGCTCCCTGGATCCGGGTTTCGTCCGCCCGGACCAGCACCACCTGACCCACCGTGATGTACGGCTCGGTGAAGTCCACCTGCTTTTCCCGTTCCTCCGTGATGGTGATGCCGGAGATGGCCACGTCGTAATCCCCCTGCTGGACGCCCGGGAGGATCCCCTCCCACGCCACGCTGCGGATCTCCGGCTTGCAGTTCACACGCCGGCAGATCTCCTGGATCAGGTCCACGTCGTAGCCCACGATGTTCTTGTCCTTGTCCAGCATCTCGAAGGGCGGGTAGGTGGCGTCGGTGGCGACCCGCAAGGTCCGGCCGCCCAGGTCGGGCAGGCCGGCTGCCTGCGGGGACGCTGCCGGCGTGGCCCGACCACCTGTGCGGGGAGCGCACCCACCGACCCAGAAGGCCACCGCCACCACTAGCGCCCAACGCACGAATCCCTTCCGGCTCATGGTCCCCCTCCTTCACACGACTGCCGCCTGTGCGTGGTGGGTTCGGCCCTGGAGCCCGTGCCTCCTGCGCCGCCCGTCCTACAATCCGGTCAGAAGATGCAGCCCTCGCCGTGGCCCTTCGCCGCACGTCTCCCGGAGGTGGTGGAGGTCAAGCGCCGTCCGGACGGAACGTCCGTGCGGTTCTTCTGCCGGCTGGTGCAGCGCAGGCCCGGGAGTGCGGTCCTGCTGTACGTGCTGGTGGAGCCCTGGACCGTGGCGGACCTGTGCCTGCCCGCGGGTTCGGCCACCTTCGCGTACTACTGGACCACCCGCTGGTACAACGTGTACCACTGGCTGGCGCCCGGCGGAACGAGCCTCGGGCACTACGTGAACGTGGCGACCCCCGCGCGGCTGAGCCCGAACGAGGTGGAGTGGGTCGACCTGGGGGTGGACGTGCTGGGGGTCCCGGGCAGGGCCCCGCGGGTCCTGGACGAGGACGAACTGGATCGCCTGCCCGCTTGGCTGCACCTCCCCGCCCGCCGGTCCCTGGACCGGGTCCTGCGGCGGTGGCCCCTGCTCGTGGAGGCCGTGGAACGCAGCACCCGCAGGCTCCTGGCCCGGCTCACCCGAGGCGGTCCAGCACTTCCGGGTTGACGGGGTTCGGCGGCCGACGCCCTGACAGCACGGCCACGCAGTTCTCCGCGGCCATCTCCGACATGCGGGCGCGGGTGGCGAAGCTGGCGCTGCCGATGTGGGGGAGCAGCACCACATTGTCCAGGGACAGAAGCGGCGAGTCCGGGGGCAGCGGCTCGCGGTCAAAGACGTCCAAGCCCGCGGCCCAGATCCACCCTTCCCGGAGGGCCTCCACGAGGGCGGCCTCGTCCACCACCGCGCCGCGACAGGTGTTGACCAGCACCGCGGTGGGCTTCATGCGACGCAGCCGCTCCCGGCTGATGAGGCGGTGCGTCTCGGGCGTGAGGGGCGTGTGCAGGCTCACGAAGTCCGACTCCGCCAGCAGGTCGTCCAGCTCGCGCCACTGCACGCCCAGCTCCCGTTCCGCATCCTCGTGCCGCCGGCGACTGGTGTACAGTACCCTCATGCCGAAGCCTAACGCCCGCCGTGCCACCGCCCGGCCGATCCTCCCGAGCCCCACCACCCCCAGGGTGCGGCCGTAGACGTCCTGGCCCAGCATGAGCTCCAGCCCCCAGGAACGCCACCGTCCGGCCCGGGTGAACCGGTCGCCCTCAGCCACCCGCCGGGCGGCCGCCAGCAGCAGCGCCCAAGCCAGGTCTGCGGTGGTCTCCGTGAGCACGTCCGGGGTGTTGGTGACCACGACCCCCCGACGGGTGGCCGCGGGGACGTCCACGTTGTCGTAGCCCACGGCCACGTTGCTCACTACCCGGAGCCGGGGAGCTGCGGCCAGTAGCGTCTCGTCCACCCGATCCGTGACCAGGGTCACCAGCCCGTCTGCCTCTCGGGCCTCGGCCACCAGCACGTCACGGGGCGGCGGCGCTTCCGGGTCCGGCCAGACCCGGACGTCGCACCGCTCCTCCAGGATCCCCATGGCACGGCCCAACAGGGGCCTGCACACGTACACGCGCGGTCTGCTCACTCTGGCCTCCCGGTACAATGACTCCAAGGGGGTGTACGATGCGGATACTGGGCCGTCCTGCCCTGTGGGCGTTGCTGGGAGTCCTTGCGGTGCAGCTGGCTGCCGCGGCGCAGCCCGAGCCCCGGGAACCGGTCCAGCGACAGGAGGACGTGCCCGTGGTCCCCGGCGAGCGCGTCGGGCCCCTCACCGTCCGCATGCGGGCGAGCGAGATGGTGGCGGTGCTGGGCCGCCCGGAACGGGTGGACCGCTACCCGGAGCGGAACATCCTGTCGTACGACTGGAAGTCGGAGGGTTATCTGGTGTCCTTCGAGCTGTCTACCGGACGGGTGCGGGTGGTGGGGGTGTACGGCACGGTGCAGCGCTTCGTCACCGACCGCGGGATCCGGCTCATGATGCCCTTGGATCGCGCCCTGCGCGCCTACGGCAGCGGGGGGGGCTACGCCCGCGTGGACTGCCGCGGGGATCGGATCACCCTGGTGCGCTACCACGACGTGGGCCTGCAGTTCGCAGCCGCGTACGACCCGGGACAGCCCATCCACGGCCGCATCTTCAACATGGGCGTGTTCCGGCCGGGCAGTCTGCGGACGGAGGGCAGCCCCTGCGTCACCCGCTGAAAGCCTTCGTTTTCGCGGCAGCGGTCCTCGCCGGACTGGCCCCCTCCGGCTCGGCCCAGCCCGAACCGCCCTCACCCACACCGGTACTCCGGGTGGATCCGGGCCGGGGAATCGGCCCCTACCGGCTGGAGCTGGGACTGGAGCGGATCCTGGCGAGGCTGGGGCGCGCGGGCGCCGAGCGCGCGGTGGTGGACATGGCCCAGGCGACCCGGGACTGCACGGTACAGGCCCGCGGTCGGGTGGTGCGGTTCACCTGGCGCCCGGAGGGCCTGTGGGTCACCGCGGACGCGGACACCGGAGCCCTTCGGGTGCTGGCGGCCTTCGGGACTTCGGGGCCGTTCGTCACCGACCGGGGAGTCCGGCTCGGAACTCCCCTGGACCGGGCGGAGCGGCTGTACGGGCCAGGGGCCCAGCATGTGGAGTGCCAGCTGCCTCGGGGCCTGCGGGCGCGCGTGATCCGCTACCGGGAGCTGGGCATCCAGTTCACCGGCTTCGAGGGCCCCACGCCACACGCGGGGCGGGTTTGGGAGATCGGGGTGTTCAAGCCGGGCGTGTTCTGAACTCGTTACCCCCGTTCCCCCAGGGGCGGCTGGACTCCGGAGATCTCGCTCTGGCGGAGTCTGGCCAGCTCTACCAGCCAGTCGGGGTCCTCGTACACGTAGTCCTTGCGCAGGGGGTGGCCCTTCCAGTCCTCGGTGAGGAGGATGCGCCGGAGGTCGGGGTGTCCCTCGTACACCACCCCGAACAGGTCGTAGGTCTCCCGCTCGTGCCACTCCGCGGTGCGCCAGAGGTCGCTCACCGTGGGGATCCGGGGGTCGTCGCGGTCCACCGGCACCTTCACCAGCAGCTCGTGGTTGTGCACCGTGGACCACAGGTGGTAGGTGCACTCCATCCGGTCCTTCCAGTCGATGGCGCTCGCGAAGGACAGGTAGTCCATACGGAAGGCGGGGTCGTCGCGCAGGAACTCCATCACCTGCCGGAACACCTCCCGGGGCACCTCGAAGGTAGGGGTGCGGTACCGGGGGACGGCGGGCTCCTCTTTCCGGGGAGGCCGCGGCGCGGGCTTGCCCTCCGCCTTGGCCCGCTCCACCTCCTCCTGGTAGCGCCGCTGCCGCTCCTCCTGCTCCCGCTCGAAGGCCTCCAGGGCTTCCCGCGCCGCCTCCGCGGCGTCCCGCACCTGCGGGAAGCGCTCCCGCAGCCGCGCGGCAAGCTCCGGAGGGAAGAACCCGCCTGAGGGGTTCCGGCTCGGCGTCATCGCAGGATCCCCCTCGCCACGGGCTCCTTGGGGGCCGCCCGGTGCAGATCCTCCAGGGTGTACAGCAGGTTCGCGCGGTTGTAGGTGCTGGCCTCGTAGTGAGGGGTGAACACGATGGCCTCCGTGGGGCAGACCTCCACGCACAGCCCACAGTACTGGCACTTGTCCATCTCGATGTCGAACCGCGTGAGCACGCGCTCCTTCCCCTTCCCGGTGGCCTCGATGTGGATGCACCGGCTGGGGCAGATCCGCTCGCACTGGAAGCAGATGATGCACCTGTCGTTGCCCGTCTCCGTGTCCACGGGCAGGGCCAGAAGCCCGTGCCAGCGGGGCGACACGTTGGACTTCTCGAGGGGGTACAGGAGGGTGACCTTCGGGCGGGTCAGGTTCTGGAAGGTCACCCCCAGACCGGTCACCAGTCCCTGGACGGCCTCCACGGTGCGCTGGAGCAGGCCCGGCATACGACCCTCCTCAGCGGTCTACGTCCGCCAGCACGATGTCGATGCTCCCCAGGATGGCGATGATGTCCGCCACTTTCCAGCCCTTCATCATCTCCGTGAGGGCGTGCAGGTTCACGAAGGAGGGCGCCCGGATCTTCACCCGCCAGGGCGTCTCTCCTCCCGTGCTGACCAGGTGGATCCCCAGGTCTCCCCGGGGAGACTCCACCCGCGTGTACACCTCGCCCGGAGGGACTTTGAGGTTGAGGGGCACCCGGGCCGCCCGGACCTCGCCGTCCGGCATCTGATCCAGGCACTGCAGGATGATCCGGGTGGACTCCCGCATCTCGTCCATCCGGACCAGGTACCGGGCGTAGCAGTCTCCCTCCGTGTACACGGGGACCTGGAAGTCCACCCGGTCGTACACCTCGTACGGGTGGCTCTTGCGCACGTCCCACTGGAGCCCCGAGGCCCGCGCCACAGGCCCGCAGGCGCCGAAGGCGATGGCCTGCTCCCGGGTCAGCACCCCCACGCCCTGCGTGCGGGCCTGCCAGATGGGGTTGCCGGTGAGCAGTCTGTGGTATTCGTCCAGGCGATTCAGGAAGTAGTGGCAGAACTCCCGGCACCGGTCCGTCCAACCGGGGGGAAGGTCTTCGTTCACCCCACCCAGGCGGAAGTACACGTGGTGCAGCCGCCCTCCCGTGGCGGCCTCGAACAGGTCCATGATGAGCTCCCGCTCCCGCATGCACCACAGGAACGCGGTGAAGGCGCCCAGGTCGATCCCGTAGGTGCCCAGCCACAACAGGTGGCTCGCGAGGCGCTGGAGCTCCATGAAGATGGTCCGGATGTACCGGGCCCGTTCCGGCACCGGCACGTCCGCCAGGGTCTCCGCCGCCCGGAGGATGGCCATCTCGTTCACCAAGGCCGCCAGGTAGTCCATGCCCCGGTCCGCCAGGGCGATGTTCTGGGTGTAGTTGCGGTGCTCCATCATCTTCTCGACGGAGGAGTGGAGGTAGCCGATGTCCGGCTGCACCTCCACGATGTTCTCCCCGTCCAGGGTCACCAGCAGCCGGAGGACCCCGTGGGTGCTGGGGTGCTGCGGGCCCATGTTGAGGATGAGCTCCTCGGTACGCAGCGACCGCATCCTAAGCCCCCGCCTCCTGCAGCCGGCGCGTCAGGCGGCGCTCCCGCTGGATCTTCTCCTGCAGCTTCAGCACCCCCTCGATGAGGGCCTCCGGCCGGGGCGGGCAGCCCGGCACGTACACGTCCACGGGGATGACGGTGTCGATCCCCTTGAGGATGGAATAGTTGTCGTAGTAGAAGGGCCCGCCACAGGTGGCGCAGCTGCCCATGCTGATCACGTACTTGGGTTCCGGCATCTGCTCCCAGAGCCGGCGGACTACTGGGGCCATCTTGATGGTGCAGCGGCCCGCCACGATGATCAGGTCCGCCTGCCTGGGGGTGGCCCGGGGGATCACGCCGAACCGGTCCAGGTCGAACCGGGTGCCCATGGCCTGCATCATCTCCATGGCGCAGCACGCCAGCCCGAAGGTGAGAGGCCAGATGGAGCGGGCCCGGGCCCAGTTCAGCACGTTCTCGATGCTGGTGACGAGGATCTGCCCGCCCGGCAGCCGATGCAGCACCTCCACCAGCTGCTCGATGGGAGCCTCCCGGCTCCCGTCCGCGGGCACACGCACCATCCGTGTGACTTCCGGACCGCCGGACGACACGGTTTCGCTCCTGGTATAGGATTGGGGCCGGGTGCGACCCCCTGGGATTCTCGCACACCGCGGGCGCGCCCCTCAAGCGCCCCGGGCCGCCAGCTCCGCCTCCGACGTCCGCCACACCTCGGCCCCCAGGGATCGGAGCTTGCGCTCGAGGCCCTCGTACTTGCGGTCCAGGTGCTCCACGCCCGTGATGCGGGTCTCACCCTCCGCCACCAGCCCCGCGATCACCATCGCGGCGCCCGCCCGGATGTCCAGGGCCTGTACCGTGGCTCCCGTGAGCCGCTCCACGCCCCGCACGTAGGCGGTGTTGCCGTCCACCCGGATGTCCGCCCCCATCTTCACCAGCTCGTAGGCGTAGCCCATGCGGCCGTCGTAGATGGTCTCCCGCACCACCGCCTGGCCCTCCGCGGTGGCGAGCAGCGCCGCGAAGGGCGGGTGCAGGTCGGTGGCGAAGCCCGGGAACGGCGCGGTGTCGATGTCCACGGCGCGCAGGCGCCGGGGCGCGCGCACCCGTACCCGGTCGGTGTTGGCGTCCACCTGGCAGCCGGCCTCCGCCAGCTTGCTCAACAGGGCGGTCACGTGCTCGGGGATGAGGGCGTCCACCTCCACGTCCCCGCCCGTGGCGGCCCCCGCCACCAGGTACGTCCCCGCCTCGATGCGGTCGGGGATGACCGCGTACCGCGCCCCATGCAGCCGGCGCACACCCTCCACCACCACGGTTGGGGTCCCCGCTCCCCGGATGCGGGCGCCCATGAGGTTCAGGAACACCGCGGTGTCGGTGACCTCGGGCTCCAGGGCCGCGTTCCGGAGCACCGTGGTCCCCTCCGCCAGCACCGCGGCCAGCATCAGGTTGATGGTGGTCCCCACGCTGCGCCGCGGCACGAGGAACTCCACACCCCGCAAGCTCCGGGCGCGCCCCACCATGTAGCCCCGCTCGGTCACCACCTCCGCTCCCAGGGCCGAGAACCCCTTGAGGTGGAAGTCCACGGGTCGCCCCCCGATGGAGTCGCCGCCGGGTAGCCCCACCTCGAACTGCCCCGCCCGCCCCAGCAGCATCCCTGCGGCGTAGTACGAGCCTCGGATGCGCCCGCACAGCTCCGCGGGCGCGTGGGTGCTGCTCAGCCGACGCGCGTCCACCGCCAGCCGCCCCCCGTCCGTGAGTTCCACCTCGCAGCCCAGGCTCCGCAGGATGTCCGCCATGACCTCGACGTCGCGGCACCGGGGGACGTTCTCGATCACCGACACGTCTGCGGCCAGGGCCGCCGCGGCCATGATGGGGAGCACCGTGTTGACCGCGCCGGCCACCTTCACCGCGCCCTCCAGCCGGCGTCCGCCACGGACCACCAGGAGCTCTGCCACCGGCTCGCCTCGGCAGGTCACCGCTTCCGGGGGCACGCGCCTAGCCCTCGAGGGCCGGCCGGATCCGCTTCTCCACGTAGAAGCGCACCAGCTCCTCCAGGATCCGGTCCCGCTCGACCTTACGGATGAGGGAGCGGGCACCCCGGTGGCTCGTGATGTACGTCGGGTCTCCCGAGATCAGGTAGCCCACCAGCTGGTCCTTGGGGCTGTAGCCGCGCTCCTGCAGGGCCCGGTACACCTCCAGGAGGATCTCGAACACCCCGGGCAGTTCCTCGCCCAGGCGGTACACACCCGTCTGCTCGTGGGACTCGCTCAACTCCGCACCTCTGGCCGGCCCTCGGGCCCGGCCAGTGAGGTGTTCGCGGCGGCGGGGCGTCCCTCCTGGCGTCCAGGAGGCTTATCCGCCGCGTGCACCGCCACCGCCCCGAAAAGCAGGTTCCGGTACCAGACGCTCCGGAAGCCCGCCTGGTGGAGCAGGTCGCGGAAGGCTTCCTGGTCCGGCCAACCTCGGATGGAGGTGGGCAGGTACCAGTAGGCGTCCGGGTGGCGGGAGAGCCTGCGGCCCGCCCACGGGATGGCGGTGTACGAGTAGAAGTCGTACAGGGCACCAAACAGCCGGGAGCGGGGCCGGCTGAACTCCAGCACCACAAGCCGGCCGCCCGGCCGCAGGACCCGGAACAGCTCTCGCAGGGCACTGAGAGGGTCGGCCACGTTGCGCACCCCAAACCCCACCGTGGCCGCGTGGAAGGTCCCGTCCGGAAAGGGCAGGGCCTGCGCGTCCCCCTGCACGAACCAGACCCCCCGGGCCCCGCCGGCCCGCTTCTGGGCCAGGCGCAGCATGGGCTCCGCGAAGTCCACACCCACCACGCGGCCTTGGGGGCCCACGCGGCGGTGGAGGAGGAAGACCAAGTCGCCGGTCCCGCAGCACACGTCCAGGGCAAAGCCCCCCGGGGGCGGCGCGGCGACTGCCACCGCGTACCGCTTCCAGCGCTTGTGCAGGCCGAAGCTCAGCAGGGTGTTCAGGAGATCGTACCGGCGGGCGATGGCGCTGAACATCGCCCGCACGTACGCTGCCTTCTCCTGCGCAGACGAAGCGTTACCCGGGCTCACCGCCACGGGGACTAGTGTACCGGGCTCGGGAGCTCTGCGTTGACCGCCAAGAGCTCCCGAGCTTCGGCAGCGAGGCCCTCACTCCAGACCCGGCATTCCCCCCGGGATCGGCACGGTCCGAACGCCCGAGGCACGCACGGTCAGGGTCCCGCCCTCCGCCCCGGCGAACACCACCCAGACCTTCGCCGGCACCGACCCGCTGTTGACCGCGTCGTGCCAGTAGTCTCCCTCCGAAAACGCCTGGCCCGCGCGGTACACCCTCGGGGCCTGGCCGTCCGCCTCTACCGTCACCTCACCCTGCAGGACGTACGCCAGGGTCGGGAACGGGTGTCTGTGCCGGCCCACCCGCCCACCGGGCGCGAACTCCAGCAGCACCCCCGTGAACTGGCTCCGTAGCGCGGGGAACACCAACGGCTGCCCCACCGACGTGCTGCTCGTCTGAAGGACTACCGTGGACTCCAGCCCCACCGGCCCCGACGCCCCCTGCGCCCACACCACGCTCCCCACCGCCGCCACGAGCGCGGCGGACACCAGCCACCCTCGCCCTCGCATTCCAGCACCTCCCGTGGTTGATGGGGGCACGGTACGGCACGCCGCCACCCGAGCCATCGGCGATCCCACCCATCGGGGTGCCTATCTTGAAGGGCCTATGAGGGGCCGATGGACCACTTCCTCCTGGACCACCACCTAGGTGGTGGGGCGCGCGTCCCCGGGCCGCCACGAGACGGTCCGAGGTGACTGAGCCAGGTCCGTCAGGAGGGCCCTGGGGTGACCGGGTCGGACGCGGCGACCCAGACCGCGACCTGCGTGCGGGAGTCGAAGCCCAGCTTGTCGAGGATGTGGCGCACGTGGGCATCCACGGTGCGCTCGCTGATCACCAGGACTCGGGCGATCTCCCGATTCGACAGGCCCTTGGTGACCAGGCGCGCCACCTCCCACTCCCGGGGGCTTAGGGGGGATGAAGCCGCTTTGTCTCTGGTCCACGGGGAGGCAGAGCCCGGCCTGTCAAGCCGCCCCGCCGCGTACTCCACGGCCTGCGCCAGGGGCATGCGGCGGCCCCTGGACCACGCGGCTCCAAACGCGTCCCGCCGCAGGCCCCGGAGGACAACCACCATGCCGCGGCCCAACACCGCCTGGTCGCCCGCGCTCCACTTGAGGAGCGACCGGCCTGTCCTTTCCAAGTGGGCTTCCACGGCACCGAAAAGCCTCGCGGCCCGCAGAAGGTCGCCGGCGTCCGCGGCAAGCAGCGCGGCCCCCTGCAACCCGAAGGTCCGTGTAGACTCGTCCGCCGCCTGCAAGGCTTCCGCCACCAGCCGCTCCGCGCGCGCCGCGTCTTGCCCGCGCAGACAGCCAGCAAGGTCCCCCAACGAGCCTGCCGGGGCCTCCGCATCCTCACGGCTGCGGGCCAGCCGTACGCTCCCGGCCTCTGCCTTGCTCACCCGGGCCCCCTCGGGCGTGGCCAAGGAGCCCCTCACACGCACGAGCTCCGCCCGCACAGCCGTCGCCCGACCCCGACTGGCGGCCAGCGCCCGATCCACCCAGCGGGACGCCTCGCGCAGGTACCCGCGAGCGAGCCAGAAACCACAGATGGCGCTGGCCAAGCGTGCCTGGCCGTCCACGCTCCCCCGGCGCTCGGCCCACCCGAGCGCGGCGCGCAGGTTGTCGTAGTCCCGCGCCAGCGCCTCCACCCACGAGGAGGCGTCCGGCGTGTTGAACCGCCTGGCGCCGGCCTCAGCCCAGCCCAGGAAGTAGTCGAGGTGCCGGTCCCGCAGCTGGTCGGCCTCCCCCGTCTGCGCGAGGCGCTCCCCGGCGTACTCGGCCACAGTCTGAAGCATGGCAAAGCGCGGCTGGTCTGTGGCGGTGGGGTCGCGCTGCAGCAGGCTCTGGTCCACAAGGGCGGACAGTAGGTCCAGCACGGGTCCGGCCAGGCCGGCTGCCGCCACGGCGCGGGCCGCCTCAAGGGTGAAGCCCCCGGAAAACACTGACAGCCTGCGGAACAGGGTCCGTTCTTCGGGCTGCAGGAGATCCTCGCTCCAGCCGATGGCGGCCCGCAGGGTGCGGTGCCGCTCCGGGAGATCCCTCGCGCCCGCCACCAGCACGGCGAGCGGCTGTGCCAAATAGGACCGCAGGGTGAGAGGGGAGAGCACGTTGACCCGGGCGGCGGCGAGCTCGATGGCCAGCGGAAGCCCGTCCAGCCGCGCGCAGACCTCCGTCACCGCCTGCGCGTTCTCCCGGTCCAGGATGAAGTTCGGCTGAACCGCGGCCGCCCTCTGCACGAACAGGGCGGCCGCAGGCCACCTGCCCAGGGCCACGGGGTCGAGCTCCTGCTCCGGCTCCGGTGCAGCTAAAGGCCGAAGGGGGAACTCCTGCTCGGAGGACAGGCGCAGCGCTCGTCGGCTCGTCGCCAGCACCTTCACCCCGGGACAGCGGCTCAGGAGGGTGGCCACGTCACCGGCGGCGGCCACCACGTGCTCGAAGTTGTCCAGGACCAGGAGCAGTGACCGGCTGCCCAGCCCCCGGACCACCCGTTGTAAGGCCGGCAGCCCGGCGAACCGGCGACCCGCCAGCCGCCGCGCCAGGATGTCGACGACGAGCCCGGGGTCCGTGACGCTGGCGAGCGACACGAACACGGCTCCCGACTCGAACTCCGCCTCCAGGGCGTGCGCGACCTCCACCGCCAGCCTGGTCTTCCCTACCCCGGGCGGCCCGGTGAGTGTCAGGAGCCGCACCCCGGGTCCGCGCAGCCGTGCGAGGACAGCCTCCAGCTCCTGGGACCGTCCCACGAGGGGCGTGGCGGGACGCGGAAGCTGCGAGCGGTGCTGGCCGCCCTGATTTGGAGGCTTCGGCACCATCGACAGCCCCGCTGTCCGGGGAGCCTGCGAATCCCCGGCTTTTCTCCGCCGAGGCCTTCTTCCTCGGCGGGCTCCACCACTTCGGGTTGCGCCAGCGCGTCCCGAAAACCCCCGTCGTGGGCCCGCCTGGGCTCGAACCAGGAACCCGCCGGTTATGAGCCGGCCGCTCTGACCCTTGAGCTACGGGCCCGCACCCCACTCAGTATATCCCACCCGTACCAGGTACAGCCCCCCGGGGGCCACCACGGGACCCGCCCGCTGGCTGTCGCGGGAAGCCAGCACCTCCCCGACTTCCTCCGGACTTCGCTTGCCCGCTCCCACCTCCAGCAGCGTCCCCACCAGCATCCGGACCATGTGCCGCAGGAACCGATCCGACACCACCTCCACCACCACGAAGGGCCCGCGGCGTCTGACCCGGAACCGGTGCACGGTGCACCAGGTGGTTCTGGGGTTGCTGCCGGTGGCGCAGAAGGCGGCGAAGTCGTGCCGGCCCACCAGCAGCTCGGCGGCACGCTGCATGCGGGCCACCTCCAAAGGCCCCTCCCACGCCAGCGCCCGGTCCACCAGGAAGGGGTTGCGGCCGGGGCGGTTCCAGATCACGTAGCGGTAGGCGCGCCAGCGGGCGTCCCGACGGGCGTGGAAGGCCTCCGGGGCGTCCTGGGCGGACCGCACGGCGATGTCCGGGGGGAGGTAGTGGTTGAGGGCCGTTACGAAACGCTCCGCAGAAAGTGAGGAGGCGGTGCGGAAGTGCGCCACCTGGGCCAACGCGTGTACGCCCGCGTCCGTACGCCCCGCACCCACCACCCGCACGCGCTCTCCGGTGATGCGGGCCAGAGCTACCTCGAGCTCCCCCTGCACCGAGGGCCGGCCCGGCTGCCGCTGCCAGCCCGCGTAGCGCGTGCCCACGTACCACACGACCAGCCTCACCGTCCGCACAGTCCTACAGTCCGCCCGACCACAGCACGAGCGCGCCGACGCCCAGGACCACCAGCCCGGCCCAGAGATCCCGGGCGCGGTAGCGCAGCTGTTTCATCCGGGTCCGGCCCTCGCCGCCGCGGTAGCCCCGGGCCTCCATGGCTACTGCCAGCTCGTCCGCCCGACGGAAGGCGCTGACGAACAGGGGGACCAGGATGGGGACCAGAGCCCGCGCCCGCCGCAGGGGGCCGCCGGTGTCCAGGTCCGCGCCCCGGGCCATCTGTGCCTTCATGATTTTCTCCGTCTCCTCCACCAGGGTGGGGATGAACCGGAGGGCGATGGTCATCATCATGGCCAGCTCGTGGGCCGGGACCCCCAGCCGCCGGAACGGGTTCAGCAGCCGCTCCATCCCGTCCGCCAGCTCCACGGGGGAGGTGGTGAAGGTCAGCAAGGAGGTGGAGACCACCAGGAGCACCAGGCGGGTGGTGACGAACAGTCCCTGGACCAGGCCCTCCCGCGTCGCCGCGAAGGGCCCCAGCCTCCACAGCACGGTCCCGCCCGAGGCCCCGCCGAAGAACACCTGCAGGACCAGGGTGAGCAGGAGCAGAAACCAGATGGGCCGCAGGCCGCGCAGCACGAACCCCGCGGGCACTTGCGAGATGGCCACCGCACCGGCCAGGAACGCCGCAAACACGCCCAGCCCCCGGAAGTCCCGCGCGAGGAACACCACCACCATCAGGACCGTGGTGGCCAGGATCTTTGTCCGCGGATCCAGCCGGTGCACCGGGGAGGCCCGCGGGACGTACTGGCCGATGGTCAGGCTTCGGAGGAGCTCCACCGCCGGTTCCCCTGCAGCACCCGCACGATCTCCTCGCACGCCTCCTCCACGGTGAGGCGGTCGCACCGCACGGGAAGCCCCGCGGCCCTCAACCGCAGAAGTACGTCGGTGACCCGGGGCACGTCCAGCCCGATGCTCCGCAGCCGGTCGGACTGCGCGAACGCCTCCCGGACGGGCGCGTCGAGGAACACCTGGCCCCGGTGCAGCACCACCACCCTCTGGCACAGCCGCGCCACGTCGTCCATGCTGTGGGAGATGAGCACCACCGTGAGGGCCGCCTTGCGGTGCAGATCCCGCACCCGGTTCAGGATCTCCCGCCGCCCCTCCGGGTCCAGGCCCGCGGTGGGCTCGTCCAGCACCAGCACCTGCGGCCGCATGGCCAGCACCCCCGCGATCGCCACCCGCCGCATCTCGCCGCCCGAAAGGGAAAAAGGCGAACGCGGGCCGAAGCGGTCCGGGTCTAGCCCCACCCACTCCAGGGACTCGCGGACCCGCTCCTGCACTTCCTCCGGGTCCAGGCCCAGGTTACGGGGCCCGAAGGCCACGTCGTCGAACACCGTCGCCTCAAAGAGCTGGTGCTCGGGGTACTGGAATAGCAGCCCCACCTTGCGGCGGACCTCCCGCACCACCGCGGTGCCGGGACGGATCTCCACCCCGTCCACCCAGACCCGGCCTTCCGTGGGCCGCAGCAGCCCGTTGAAGTGCTGCACCAGGGTGCTCTTCCCGGATCCCGTGGGCCCCACCAACCCCAGGCACTCGCCCCGGCGGACCACCAGGTCCACGCCGCGGAGGGCTACCGACTCGAAGGGGGTTCCCCGGAGGTACACATGCGTGAGGCCCTCACAGACCACCACGGGGTCGCTCACACCACCACCCCGCACCAGCGCAGCAGCTGAGCGGCCAGCTCCTCGGGATCCAGGGGCTGGCCCTCCACCGGGATCCCGCGCTGTCTCAGGCACCCGCTGAGCTCCGCCACCTCCGGCAGGTCCAGCCGCAGGCGCCGCAACCGCTGGACGTCCCGGAACACCTCCCGGGGCGTCCCCTCCAGGGCCACGCGGCCCTCGTGCAGCACCACCACCCGGTCTGCCTGCGCCGCTTCCTCCATGTTGTGCGTGATGTGCACCACTGCGATCCCCTCTTGTTCCCGCAACCGGTGGGCCGTCCGCAGCACCTCCCGGCGGCCTTCGGGATCCAGCATGGTGGTCGCCTCGTCCAGCACGATGCACTGGGGACGCATGGCCAGGACCCCGGCGATGGCCACCCGCTGCTTCTGCCCGCCGGAGAGCAGGTGGGGCTCCCGGCGGCGGTGCTCCAGCATCCCCACCGTCCGCAGGGCTTCCTCCACCCGTTGCGCGATCTCCTCCGGGGGAAGGCCCAGGTTCTCCGGGCCGAAAGCCACGTCCTCTTCCACCACGGTGGCCACGATCTGGTTGTCCGGGTTCTGGAAGACCATCCCGACTTTGCGGCGGATCTCCCAGAGGGCGTGGGGATCGCGGGTGTCCAACCCGTCCACCACTACGCGGCCCTCGGTGGGTAGAAGCAGAGCGTTAAGGTGCTTGGCGAGGGTGGATTTCCCGGACCCGTTGCCGCCCACCAGGGCCAGGAACTCCCCCCGGTGGACGGTCAGGGACACGTCGTGAACCGCCCGGACCTCCTGAGGGGTCCCCGCGTGGTAGACGTGGGTGAGATGATGGACCTCGATGAGGGGGACGGGTTGCGACACACCTTCCCCGGCGGTGTCTAGGCCACGCCAGTCGCGCGCTTCATACCCCGACGCTCAGTCCTTCACCAGCTCCAGGTAGGCCATGGGCGCCGCATCCCCGCGCCGGGGGGCGTCCTTCACGATCCGCGTGTACCCGCCCCGGCCGCGAGGGTAACGGGGAGCGATGGTGCTGAACAGCTTCCGCAGCGCCTCCTTGTCCTGCACCAAGCGCGCCGCCTGCCGCCGGGCGTGCAGGGTCCCCTCCTGGGCCAGGGCGATGAGCTTGTCGGCCACCTTCTTGGCCTCCTTGGCCTTGGCCTCCGTGGTGTGGATGCGCTCATACCGGATCAGGGCCGTCACCAGGTCCCGGAACAGCGCCCGGCGCTCGCCCGTGTCCCTTCCGAGCTTGCGTGTCTTAACCCCGGTTCCCATGGCGTTCCGTCCCCCGCGTCAGGAAGAGCTGGACTTGCGCAGGGAGAGGCCCAGAGCGGCCAGCTTCTCCGTGACCTCCTCCAGGGACTTGCGGCCGAAGTTCTTGACGTTGGCGATCTCCTCCTCCGTCCGCTGCACCAGGTCCCCGATGGTGTGGATCCCTGCCCGCTTCAGGCAGTTGTAGGGCCGGACGGACAGTTCCAGCTCCTCGATGGGCGTCTGGAGGAGTCGCGCCATCTCGGGGTCCGTGGCGCCCGCGGAGGCGGCCTCCCCTTCGGTGATCCCGCCCACCAGCCGGAAGTGGTCAATGAGCAGCCGGCTGGCCTCCGCGATGGCCTCGTCGGGCCGGACCACGCCGTTCGTCCACACCTCCAGGACCAGCCGCTCCAGCTCCGCCCCCGCCCCCACGCGGGTGTCCTCCACGGCGTAGTTGACCTTCTGCACGGGGGAGAAGATGGAGTCAACAGGGATCACCCCGATGACGTGCTCGCTCTTCCGGTGCTTCTCCGCGGGCACGTACCCCTTACCGCGCTCCACCACGATCTCCATCGCGAGCCGCGCGTCCTTCCGGTCCAGGGTGGCGATCACCAGGTCGGGGTTGAGGATCTCCACCTCCGGGTCTGGCTGGATGTCCGCGGCCGTGACCTCCCGCTTCCCCTTCGCCTCCAGCCGCAGCAGCTTCGGCTTGTCCGTGTGCAGCCGCAGGGTCAGCTCCTTCAGGTTCAGGATGATCTGTGTCACGTCCTCCACGACGCCGGGGATGGTGCTGAACTCGTGCAGCACGCCCTCGATCTTCACGGAGGTGACCGCCGCCCCGGTGATGGACGACAGCAGCACCCGGCGCAGGGCGTTGCCCACGGTCACCCCGAAGCCCCGCTCCAGGGGCTCCACCACCAGTCGGGCGTACGTGTCGGACAGCTCCGCGTACTCCACCTTGGGCTTGGTGAGTTCCCACAGACTGAAGATGCTCATCGCCTTCAACCTCCCCGTCTCCTGCCGAACGCTACCTGGAGTAGAACTCCACCACCAGCTGCTCCTGGACCGGCACGTCGATGGCCTGCCGGTCCGGCAGGCTCAGCACCCGGCCCTCCAGGCGCTGCGGGTCGAACTCCAGCCACGGGGGCGGCTGCCGTCCCCCGGACTCCACCAGCAGGCGGATGCGGGGGTTCCGCTGGCCCCGCGGCGTAAGGCCCACCACCTGCCCGGGCCGGACCAGGTAGGAGGGAATGGTGACCTTCCGGCCGTCCACCGCCACGTGTCCGTGCACCACCAGCTGGCGGGCCTCCTTCCGGGAAGAGGCCAGGCCCAGCCGGTACACCACGTTGTCCAGCCGGGACTCCAGCAGCTGCAGCAGGCGGGTGCCCGTGACCCCCTTGAACCGGGCAGCCTCCTGGAAGTACCGCCGGAACTGCGCCTCGTGGACCCCGTAGATCCGGCGCAGCTTCTGCTTCTCCCGCAGCCGGATGGCGTACTCCGAGGGCTTCCGCCGGCTGGGGGGGTGCATCCCCGGCGGCTTCGCCCGCTTCACCACCGGGCACTTGTCCGTGTAGCACTTCTCGCCCTTCAGGTACAGCTTGAGCCCCTCGCGGCGGCACAGCCGGCACACCGCGTCGTGGTATCGTCCCATGAATCCCTTCCCTCCGTTCCGGCAGACACCCGGGCCCCTCGCCCGGGACCCCGCCTCTCAGCCGGACTGCGGGGTGTCGCTGTTCCCTCTCGAGTCTCTCGGATCAGACCCGACGCCGCTTCGGCGGCCGGCAGCCGTTGTGGGGCACCGGCGTGACGTCCTTGATCAGGCTGATGTCCAGCCCCGCGGCCTGCAGGGACCGGATGGCGGCCTCCCGCCCGGGACCGGGACCCTTCACGTACACCTCCACCTGCCGGACCCCGTGCTCCATCGCCTTCTTGGCCGCCGCTTCCGCCGCCAGGCCCGCCGCGAAGGGAGTGCCCTTACGGGAACCCTTGAACCCCTGGGTGCCCGCGCTGGCCCACGCCAGCACGTTCCCCTGCGGGTCGGTGATGGTCACGATGGTGTTGTTGAAGGTAGACTGGATGTGCGCGTGCCCCAGGGGCACGTTCTTGCGCTCGCGCCGGCGCGTCCGGCCCTTCTTCGCCATCCCTCCGACCTCCTACTTCTTGGCCACGGCCCGCTTCTTGATCCCCACGGTCTTCCGCGGTCCCTTGCGAGTGCGGGCGTTGGTGCGGGTGCGCTGGCCCCGCACCGGCAGGCCCCGCTTGTGGCGGATCCCCCGGTAGCAACCGATCTCCACCAGGCGGCGGATGTTCATGGCCACTTCCCGCCGGAGGTCCCCCTCCACCTTGTAGTGCCGCTCCACCACGTCCCGCAGCCGCGCCACCTCGTCCTCCGTGAGGTTGCGGACCCGCGTCTCTGGCTTCACCCCGGCCCGCAGGAGGATCTCGTAGGCGCGGGACCACCCGATCCCGTAGATGTAGGTCAGGGCCACGTCCACCCGCTTGTCCCGGGGCAGGTCGACACCGGCGATGCGCGCCATGCCCGCCTCCCTAGCCCTGCTTCTGCTTGTGCTTGGGGTTCTCGCAGATCACCCGCACCCGGCCGTGCCGGCGGATGATCTTGCACTTCTCGCACATCCTCCGCACCGAAGCCCGAACCTTCATCCTCCCTCACCTCTTACCGGTAGCGGTACGTGATGCGGCCCCGGCTGGGGTCGTACGGCGACAGCTCCACCTTGACCCGGTCCCCGGGGGAGATCCGGATGAAGTGGATCCGCATCTTCCCCGAGATGTGGGCGAGCACCCGGTGCCCGCTCGGCAGCTCCACCCGGAACATCCCGTTGGGCAGCACCTCCACCACGGTGCCCTCCACCTCGATGGCTTGTTCCTTCTTCGCCGTCATCCCCTCCCGAGCCCGGACCGCACGAAGTTTTATGTTACCAGGGATTCTCCCCGTCGTCCAACAGGGTGAGGATCTCGTAGCCGTCCTCGGTGACCGCCACCGTGTGCTCGAAGTGAGCCGACAGCCGCCCGTCCGCGGTGCGCACGGTCCAGCCGTCCCCGTCCACCACCGCCCGCCAGGTCCCCTCGTTCACCATGGGCTCCACCGCGATCACCATGCCCGGCCGCAGGACCATCCCCTTGCCGGGTTTCCCGAAGTTGGGCACCTGCGGGTCCTCGTGCAGGGACCGCCCAACCCCGTGGCCCGCGAACTGCCGGACCACGGAGTAGCCGTGTGACTCCACGAAGGACTGCACCGCGTAGCCGACGTCCCCCAGCCGGGCCCCCGGCCGGACCGCCTCGATGCCCCGAAACAAGGCCTCCTCGGTGACCTGCAGCAGCCGCCGAACCCGCGGGGGGATCGGCCCCACCGGGAAGGTGGCCGCTACGTCCCCGTGGTACCCGTCCACCAGGGCCCCCAGATCCACCTTCACCAGGTCCCCCTCCTTCAGCACCCGCCGTCCGGGGATGCCGTGCACGATCTCGTCGTTGACGGAGATGCACGCGCTGGCGGGGAACCCCCGGTACCCCAAAAACGAGGGGGACCCTCCCAGGGACCGGATGGCCTGGTAGGCTACCCGGTCCAGCGCCCCCGTGGTGGTGCCTGGCCGCACGGCCCGGCCCACCTCCCGCAGGGCCAGGGCCGCCACGCGGCCCGCGCGGCGCATGCGCTCCAGCTCCCTGGGGCTCTTGACGAAGACCCCCGCCACCGCCATGGCTACAAGACACCCGCCTGTCGGAGGGCTGCCTCCACGCGCCGACCCACCTCCTCGGGATCCGCGGAGGCGTCCACGGTGTGCAACAGGCCCCGCGCACGGTAGTATTCCACCAGCGGGGCGGTCTGCCGCGCGTACACCTCCAGCCGCCGTTCCACGGTCTCGGGCCGGTCGTCCTCCCGCTGGACGAGCTCGCTGCCGTCGTGGTCGCATCGCCCGGGGACCTGCGGCGGGCTGTAGAGCTCGTGGAACACGTGCCCGTGGGCCTGGCACACCCACCGGCCGGAGAGCCTGCGCACCAGGGCGTCCCGGGGAACTTCGAACAGCAACACCGCCTGGACCCTGCGGCCCATGCCGTCCAGGAGGCGGTCCAGGCCCTCCGCCTGCGGCACGGTGCGGGGGAATCCGTCCAGGATGAACCCCCTGCTAGCGTCGGGCTGGCGCAGGCGCTCAGCCACCACCTCCAGCATGATCTCGTCGGGCACCAGGTCCCCTCGGTCGTAGTACGACTTGGCCCTGCGGCCCAGCTCGGAGCCGGACGCCATGGCCTCCCGGAGGATGTCGCCGGTGGCGATCTGGGGAACGCCGAACCGCTCCGCCAGACGGCGGGCCTGGGTCCCCTTGCCCGCCCCTGGAGGGCCCAGGAGCACCACGTTCACCGCATGAACCCCTCGTAGTGGCGCATCAGCACGTACGCCTCGATCTGCTTCATGGTCTCCAGAGCCACTCCCACCACGATGAGCAGAGAGGTGCCCGCCAGGTACAGGGTGAGGCCTGCGGTCTGACGGAACAGCAGGGGGAAGACGGCGATCACGGCCAGGAACAGGGCGCCCACGAAGGTCAGCCGTTCGGTGACCTTCATGAGGAACTCCCCCGTGGGCCGGCCAGGCCGGATCCCTGGGATGAACCCCCCGTACTTCTTGATGTTCTCGCTGATCTCGTGGGGGTCGAACTGCACCGCAGTGTAGAAGTACGTGAACACCACGATGAGGATCGCGTACAGCACCGTCCCGAGGGGGTGCTGGCCCGGCTGCAGCCGGTTGCCCCACTCCACCAGGGGTTCCCACCGTACGAAGGAAGCCACGGTGGCGGGGAACTGCAGCACCGAGATGGCGAAGATGATGGGGATCACACCGGCCTGCACGATGCGCAGGGGGATGTGGGTCGTCTGGCCTCCCAGAACGCGCCGACCCACCACCCGCTTCGCGTACTGGACCGGGATCCGCCGCGTGGCCTGGGTGACCAGGATCACCGCCACGATGCTGGCCAGCACCAGCACGATGTCCACCAGCAGCCACCCTACGGAGGTGCTGCCCACCCGCACCTGGGCCAGCGTGGCCGCGAGCTGACGCGGAATCCGGGCCACGATCCCCCCGAAGATGAGCAGGGACACCCCGTTGCCCACCCCGTGTTCGGTCATCACCTCGCCCATCCACGTGAGAACCATGGAGCCCGCCACCAGGGTGGACAGGATCAGGGCCCAGTTGAGGGGGCTGAAGTCGGTGATGGCCCGACCCTGCGAGAAGGCCTGGATGAGCCCTGTCTGGCCCCACCCCTGCAGCGCCGCCAGCGGGATGGTGAGGTACAGCGTGTACCACCCGATCCGCTTGCGGCCCGCCTCCCCTTCCTCCTGCGCCATCTTCTTCAGGTTGGGGAAGGCCACCTGCAGCAGGCTCATGATGATGGAGGCGGTGATGTACGGGATCACCCCCAGGGCGAAAATCGAGAAGTTCTCCAGCGCACCGCCCACCAGCAGGTTCAAAAAGCCGAAGGCGGTGCCCGCGGCCGCCTGCTCGAACTGGGTCCGCACCGCCTCCACGTTGACCCCAGGCACGGGGAGGTGCGCACCCAGGCGGAACAGGGCGAGCATGCCCGCGGTGAACAGCAACCGGCGCCGCAGCTCCGGGATCCGGAACGGGTTGGCGATCCCGCCGATCAAGGGATCACCTCCGCCCGACCGCCTGCGGCCTCGATGGCCGCCCGAGCGGAAGCGCTAAAGGCGTGGGCCTTCACCGTCAGGGGGTGTGGGAGGCGACCCGGGCCCAGGACCTTGATCCGGCCGCGGCGGTGAACCACCTCCGCCTGGCGGAGGGTCTCTGGGGTCACCTCCGTGCCGGGCTCGAACCGGGCCAGGCTGGCCAGCTTCACCTCGACGAACCCGGGGCGCGGCCGGCCCCCCGTGTGGGAGCTCCCGTACGCTCTGACCCCTCGCTGGAAGGGCAGACGCTTGCCGAGGGGAGTCTGTCCGCCCTCGAAGCCCGGGCGGGGCCCCTTCCCGCTGCGTGCCTTCTGACCCTTGATCCCACGGCCCGCGTACGTGCCCTTGCCCGAGCCCAGCCCACGGCCCACCCGCTTGCGCCGCCGGCGGGCCCCTGCGGGCGGCTTCAGCTCACCGATGCGAAGCGCCATCTCCGCTCCTCCCGTTGTCCGCTCCTCCTACAGCCGCAGGGTCCTCCCCTGGACCTACCAGCTCCACCTCCACTAGGTGCCGGATGCGGCGGAGCAGGCCCTCCAGCTCGGGACCTGCGGGGCGTACCACCGACTGGCCCACCTTCCGGAGCCCCAGGGTGGCCGCACACGCCCGGTGCACGGGCTTGGTGCCGATCAGCGAACGACGCAGGGTGATCCGAACCATACAGGACTACCTCCGTCAGCCCGCGGCGCGGCGGCCCACCAGCTCCGGCACGCTCTTCCCCCGCAGCCGGGCCACCTCCTCGGGCGTCTGCAGCTCCAGCAGGCCCTGGAGGGTGGCGCGGGTCATGTTGATGGGGTTGCTGCTACCCAGGGACTTGGTCAGCACGTCGCGGATGCCCGCGGCCTCCACCACGGCCCGTACCGGGCCTCCCGCGATCACGCCGGTCCCCTCGCTGGCCGGCTTCAACAGCACCCGGGCGGCACCGAAGTGCCCGATGACCTCGTGGGGGATGGTGGTGCCCCGGCGCGGGATCCTCCAGAGGTTCTTCTTGGCGTCCTCCACCGCCTTCCGGATGGCGTCGGGCACCTCCGCGGCCTTGCCGAGACCCACGCCCACGGTGCCCTGCTCGTCGCCCACCACCACGAGGGCTCTGAAGTTGAACCGCTTGGCCCCCTTGGTGACCTTCGCCACCCGGTTGATGGACACCGTCTTCTCGAACGTCAGGTTCACTTCCGTCGGGTTCACACGCTCAGCCATCCGCGTCTCCTCTCAGAACTCCAGGCCGCCCTCCCGGGCCCCCTCCGCGAGGGCTTTGACCCGGCCGTGGTAAGCGTACCCGCCCCGGTCGAACACCACCCGCACGATGCCCTTCTCCCGCGCCCGCTCCGCCAGGACCCGGCCCACCACCCGGCTCTGCTCCACCCGCTTCAGGCCGCTCAGCTGTGCGGCGATCTCCGGCTCCCGGGTGCTGGCGGCCACCAGGGTGTGACCCCGCGTGTCATCGATGATCTGGGCGTAGATGTGCTTCAGACTCCGGAACACACTCAGCCGCGGCCGGTCCGGAGTTCCCACCACCCGCTTGCGGATCCGGCGGTGCCGGATCTTCCGTCGCTCCTCACGGCTGATTCGCAACAGCATGCGATCCTCCCGGGCCTACTTCTTGCCCGCCGCCCGGCCCGCCTTGCCCGGCCGCAGGCGCACCACCTCGTGGGCGTATCGGATCCCCTTCCCCTTGTACGGGTCCGGTGGCCGGACCGCCCGGACCTTCGCGGCCACCTGGCCCACCAGTTCCTTGTCCGCACCCCGCACCACCACCCGGGTAGGCTGCGGGACCTCAAAGGTGATGCCAGGGGGAGGGTCCAGCTCCACAGGGTGGGTGTAGCCCACCTGCAGCACGAGCCGGTCGCCCTGCTTGGAGGCCCGGTACCCGGTGCCGTAGATCTCCAGCTCCACCGCGTAGCCCTCGCTCACGCCCCGGACCATGTTGTTCAGCAGGGCCCGGGTGAGGCCATGAAGGGCGCGGTGGTGCCGGAGGTCTGTGGGCCTGCGCACCACCAGCTTCCCGTCCTGCAGCTCGATCCGCAGGTCGGGGTGAAAGGTGCGCTCCAGCTCGCCCTTGGGCCCCTTCACCCGGACCCGGGAGCCGTCCACCTGCACCTCCACGCCCGGCGGCACGGGCACGGGCATCCGACCGATCCGGCTCATGGTCTCGCTCCCTCCGGGCTTATCGGCATCACCACACGTAGCACAGGACCTCGCCGCCCACGCCCAGATGCCGCGCCTGGCGGTCCGTGAGGATCCCCCGGGACGTGGACAGGATGGCGATCCCCAGACCTCCCCGGACCCTGGGGATCTCCTGCCGCCGGACGTACACCCGCAGGCCGGGCTTGCTGACCCGCCGGATGCCCCGGAGCACCCGCTCCCGCTTGGGGCCGTACTTCAGGGTGATCCTCAGGGTCCCCTGGGGGCTGTCCTGCACCCAGGTCCAGTCCTGGATGAACCCCTCTTCCTTGAGGATCCGGGCGATCTCCGCCTTCAGCTTGGAGGCGGGGACGCGGACCTCGTCGTGGCCCGCCGCGTTAGCGTTCCGGATCCGGGTGAGCATGTCCGCGATGGGGTCCGTGACGGTACCCATGCCCTCCTCCTACCAGCTGGCCTTGGTCATGCCGGGGATCTCGCCCCGGTACGCCAGCTCCCGCAGGCAGATCCGGCACAGCCGGAACCGGCGGAACACCGCCCGCGGCCGACCGCAACGCTCGCAGCGGGTGTACGCCCGCACGCGGAACTTCGGCGGCCGCTTCCACTTCTCCAGCAACGCCTTTTTGGCCATCGTCCCTCCCTGTTCGGCGTCTAGGCAGCCGCGGACTCGCGCTCCCGGAACGGCATACCCAGCAGGCGCAGCAGCTCCCGCGCCTCCTCGTCCGTCCGGGCCGTGGTCACGATGGCGATGTCCATGCCGCGGATTCGGTCCACCTTGTCGTACTCGATCTCCGGGAACACCAGCTGCTCCCGCAGCCCGATGTTCAGGTTCCCGCGCCCGTCCAGCTGGCGCTCCGAGATCCCCCGGAAGTCCTTGATCCGGGGCAGGGCCACGTGGATCAGCTTGTCCAGGAACTCGTACATCCGCCGGCCCCGCAGGGTCACGTACACCCCGATGGGGGCGCCCTTGCGGAGCTTGAAGGCCGCGATGGACTTTCGGGCCCGCGCCACCACCGGCCGCTGGCCCGTGATGGCCTGCAGGTCCTCCACCGCCCGGTCCACCTGCCGCGGGTCCTGGGCACCGGCGCCCACCCGCATGTTCACCACGACCTTGACCAGCTTGGGCACCTGCATGGGGTTACGATACCCGAACCGCTCCCGCAGGGCCGGCACCACTTCGCGCTCGTACTTTTCTTTCAGGCGTGGCACCATGGGCGCTCCCTCACTTGTCCACTAGTTCGCCCGACCGCTTGGCGTAACGGACCCGGCGTCCGTCCCCCAGGACGCGGATCCCCACCCGGGTCCGCTCCTTGGTCTCGGGGTCCACCAGCATCACCTTGGAGACGTGGAGGGGGGCCTCCCGCTGGACGATGCCGCCCTGGGGGTTCTTCGGGGAGGGCTTGGTGTGGCGCTTCACCACGTTCACGCCCTCCACCACCACGCGTCCCGTCTTGGGGAGCACCCGCAGGACCTTGCCCCGCTTGCCCCGGTACTTCCCCGAGATGACCACCACCAGGTCTCCCTTCTTCACGTGCATGTGCACCCGCTGCGCTCCCACGACCGGCACCGGCCTCACCTCCTCACAGGACCTCCGGGGCCAGGGAGACGATCTTCATGAACTGCCGCTCCCGGAGCTCCCGGGCCACGGGGCCGAAGATGCGGGTGCCGCGGGGGTTCATCTGCTCGTTGATCAGCACCGCGGCGTTGTCGTCGAACCGGATGTACGACCCGTCCGGACGCCGGATCTCCTTCCGGGTCCGCACCACCACCGCCTTCACCACCTCGCCCTTCTTCACAGGGCTGTTGGGGATGGCCTGCTTCACCGTGGCCACCACCACGTCGCCCACCCGGGCGTAGCGGCGCTTGCTCCCTCCCAGCACCCGGATCACCAGGATCTCGCGGGCGCCCGTGTTGTCCGCCACCTTGAGCCGTGACTCCTGCTGCAGCATGGCCTAGCCCTCCACGGGGGCCTCTCCGACGCCCCGTTCCAGGATCTCCACCACCCGCCACCGCTTCTCCCGCGACAGGGGTCGGGTCTCCATGATCCGCACCCGGTCGCCCACCCGGCACTCGTTGCGCTCGTCGTGGGCCTTGTACTTCTTGTGCCGCCGCACCGGCTTCTTGTACAGCGGGTGCCGGAAGGTGGACTCCACCCGGACCACCACCGTCTTGTCCATCCGGTCGCTGACCACGACCCCCACCAGCTCCTTCCGCTTCGGCGCCCGGTCCGCCATGCAGCCCTCCCTCACACCCGGATCCCGCGTTCTGCCAGGACGGTCTTCACCCGGGCGATGGCCCGGCGAACCTCCCGCAGCCGGGAGGGGTTCTGGGCCTTGCCCGCGGCGATCTGCATGCGCAGCTGGAACGCCTCCTGCTGCAGCTCGTCCAGCCGCCGCCGCAGCTCCTCGGGCGTCAGTTCACGGAGCGCTCGGGCTTTGACCACGTCCGTCCTCCTACCCCACGGATCCGGGAAGCTCTTCCCGCTTGACGAACTGGGTGCGGACCGGCAGCTTGTGGCTGGCCAGGGTCATGGCCTCCCGGGCCACCGCCTCGCTGACCCCTGCGAGCTCGAACAGCACCCGTCCGGGGCGGACCACCGCCACCCAGTACTCGGGGTTGCCCTTGCCGCTGCCCATCCGGGTCTCCGCGGGCTTCTTGGTCACGGGCTTGTCCGGGAAGATGCGGATCCACAGCTTGCCTCCCCGCTTGATGTAGCGGGTGATGGTACGCCGGGCCGCCTCGATCTGAGCCGCGGTGACCCACGCGGGGCTGGTGGCCCGAAGCCCGTACTCTCCGAAGGCCAGGGTGGACCCCGCGTAACTCAGCCCCTTCATCCGACCCCGCTGCTGCTTTCGGTACTTCACGCGCTTGGGCATCAGCATAGCGCCTGCCTCCCGTTACCGGGCCCGCACCACGGGGCGCGCCTCGCGCTTCTCGGGGAACACGTCGCCCCGGTAGATCCACACCTTCACGCCGATCCGGCCGTAGGTGGTGAGCGCCTCCGCGACCCCGAAGTCGATGTCCGCCCGCAGGGTGTGCAGGGGGACGCGGCCCTCCCGGTACCACTCGTAGCGCGCGATCTCCGCGCCCGCCAGGCGTCCCGAGCAGGAGATGCGGATCCCCTTCGCTCCGGCCCGCAGGGTCCGCTGGACCGCCTGCTTCATGGCCCGTCGGTGGGCCACCCGACGCTCCAGCTGCTGCGCCACGTTCTCCGCCACCAGCTGGGCCTCCAGGTCCGGGCGCCGGATCTCCTGCACGTTCAGCTGGACCTCCTTGCCCGTCAGCTCCGCCAGCTCCTTCCGGAGGGCGTCGATCCCGGTGCCTCCCCGGCCGATGATGATTCCCGGCCGGGCGGCGTGGACGGTGATCTTGACCACCTTGGACTGCCGCTCGATCTCGATCCGCGGGATCCCGGCCCGGTACAGCTTCTCCTTGATGTACTTGCGGATCCGCAGGTCCTCGTGGAGGTAGTCCGCGAAGTGCTTGTCGCTGTACCAGCGGGACTCCCAGTCCCGGATGATCCCGATCCGCAGCCCTACGGGGTGGACCTTCTGTCCCACGCAACACCTCCCTACTCGCGCTCCGCCACCACCACGGTCACGTGGCAGTTGCGCCGGGTCATGACGTCCGCCCGGCCCCGCGCGCGGGGGACCAAGCGCTTCCACATGGCCCCTCCGGGACCCCGGTCCACCGCGATGCGGGCCACCACGAGGGTGGAGCGGTCCAGCTCCAGGTTGTGCTCCGCGTTGGCCACCGCAGACCGGACCACCTTCTCCACCACCCGGGCCGCGCGGTGGGGCATGGCCCGCAGTAGGGCCAGGGCCTCGTCCACGGACCGCCCCCGGACCACGTCCGCCACCCGCCGCACCTTCCACGGCGACATCCGAATGTACCGGGCCACCGCCCGCGCCTCCATCTCCGTCCTCCCTAGCCCTTCACGCTGGTGGTCCGCTCGGACGAGCCCCCGTGGCCCCGGAAGGTCCGGGTCGGCACGAACTCCCCCAGCTTGTGGCCCACCATGGCCTCCGTGATGTACACGGGCACGTGCTTGCGCCCGTCGTACACCGCGATGGTGTGGCCCACGAACTCGGGCAGGATGGTGGACCGCCGGGACCACGTCCGGATCACCCGCTTCTCCCGGCGCTGGTTCAGCTCCCGGATCTTCCGCAGCAGCGGTTCGTCCACGAACGGACCCTTCTTCTTCGAACGCCCCATACGGTGCCTCACTTCCGCCGTTTGATGATATCCTTGTCGGACCGCTTCCTCGGCTTGCGGGTCTTCTTGCCCAGGGTGGGTTTGCCCCACGGCGACACGGGGCTGGGCATGCCGATGGGCGAACGGCCCTCGCCGCCCCCGTGGGGGTGGCTGCGGGGGTCCTGGGCCACACCCCGGACCGTGGGCCGGATCCCCAGCCACCGCTTGCGACCCGCCTTCCCCAGCTTGATGGCCTCGTGCTCCACGTTGCCCACCTGGCCCACGGTGGCCTTGCACCTCAGGTGGACGCGCCGCACCTCGCCCGAGGGCAGCCGCAGCTGGGCGTACTCCCCCTCCTTGGCCATGATCTGGGCCGCGGTGCCCGCAGCCCGGACCAGCTGGCCGCCGTGGCCCGGCTGCAGCTCCACGTTGTGCACCAGGGTCCCCACGGGGATCTTCTCCAGGGGCAAGGCGTTGCCCGGCTTGATCTCCGCATCGGGCCCGGAGGTGACCACGTCTCCCACCTGCAGACCCACAGGGGCCAGGATGTAGCGTTTCTCTCCGTCCGCGTAGTGCAGCAGGGCGATGCGGGCGGACCGGTTCGGGTCGTACTCGATCGCCGCCACCCGTGCCGGCACGCCGTCCTTGTCCCGTTTGAAGTCCACGATCCGGTACAGCCGCTTGTGCCCACCCCCCCGGTGGCGGGTGGTGATCCGCCCCTGGTTGTTCCGGCCCGCGTGGCGGTGCAGGGACACCACCAGGGACTTCTCCGGCTCGGACCGGGTGATCTCCTCGAAGGTGTACCCGGTGGCGAAGCGTCGGCCCGGCGTGGTCGGCTTGAACCGCTTGATCCCCATTGGGCACCCTCCCTACAGCAGCTTCTCCAGGTCGATCTTCTGACCCGGAGCCAGGGTCACCACCGCCTTCTTCCGGTCGGGGGTACGGTAGGTGTGCCGCCCCCGGCGCTTGGTCTTGCCCGGGACATTCAGGGTGTTCACCTTCACCACCCGGACGCCGAACAGCCGCTCCACCGCCTCGCGGATCTCGGGCTTGGTGGCGTCCCGCGCCACCTCAAAGGTGTACTTGCCGGCCTCCGTGCCCCGCATGGACTTCTCCGTGATCACGGCCCGGCGCAGGACGTCGCGGTGGTCCCTCACGCCAGCACCTCCTCCACCGCACGCAGAGCGTCCCGGCTCACCACGATGCGATCCGCCCACAGCAGGTCCGCCACGTTCAGGGTGTTGGGGGTGAGCACCGCCACCCGGGGCAGGTTGCGGGCCGCCCGGCCCACCAGCGGGCCTTCCGAGCCCGCCAGGAGAACCACCCGCTGGTCCTCGAGGTCCAGCTTCCGCAGGAAAGCGGCCACCTCCCGGGTGCGGCCCTCCTGCACCCCGAACCCCTCCACCACCACCAGGCGGCCCGTCTGCGCCGCGTCCGACAGGACTGACCGCAGCGCCAAGCGGCGCATCGCCTTGGGCAGCCGCTGGCTGTAGTCGCGGGGCTTGGGTCCGAAGGCCACGCCTCCTCCTACGAAGATGGGAGCTCGGATGTCGCCGTGCCGGGCGCGGCCGGTACCCTTCTGCCGCCAGATCTTCCGGGTGCTCCCCTCCACCTCACCCCGGGTCTTGGTGGACGCGGTCCCCTTGCGGGCGTTCGCGTGCTGGGCCACCAGGGCCTGGTGCACCACGGCCGCGTGGGGCCGGATCCCGAACACCTCCTCGGGGAGATCCACCTCACCCGCTGGCTCTCCCGTGGCGCTGAACACGGCTACCTTCGGCATCCCGTCCCTCCATACCGCGTGGACCATCCGACGTCCCTAGTCCATCTTGCGGACCATCACCAGCCCGCCCCGGGGGCCGGGGATGGCGCCGCGGATGAGAAGCAGGTGCCGCTCCGGGTCCACCCGGACCACCCGCAGCCCGCGGATGGTGACCCGCTCCCCCCCCATGCGCCCCGGCATGCGCTTGCCCTTCCACACGCGGCCGACGCCGGAGGTCCCCAGGGATCCCACGGCCCGGTGCATGAGCGATACGCCGTGGGAGTCCGCCTGTCCGCCGAACCCGTGGCGCTTCATGGCGCCCGCGAACCCCTTGCCCTTGCTGGTCCCCGTCACCGCCACCCGGTCCCCTTCCCGGAAGACCGCAACGGAGATCTCCTGACCCACGTGGTAGTCCTCGCCCTCCCGGAGCCGAACCTCCCGGATCACCCGCCGCGGCGAGACGCCCGCGCGCCGGAACACGCCCCGCAGGGGGCGGTTCACCCGGCGCTCGGGCACCTCCTCGAACCCCAGCTGGACCGCCCGGTAACCGTCCCGCTCGGGGGTGCGCACCCCCACCACCACGTTGGGCTGTGCCTCCACCAGGGTCACCGGCACCAGGTTGCCCTGGGCGTCGAACACCTGCGTCATCCCCACCTTCCGTCCCAGGATCGCCGCCATCACACTCCCTCCCTCGGAGGGTCCGCCTACAGCTTGATCTCGATGTCCACACCGGCCGGAAGATCCAGGGTCATCAGGGAGTCCACGGTCTTCTGGGTCGGCTCCAGGATGTCGATGAGCCGCTTGTGGGTCAGGATCTGGAAGTGCTCCATGGACTCCTTGTCGATGTGCGGACCCCGGATCACGCAGTAGACGCTCCGGTCCGTGGGCAGCGGGATGGGCCCCCGGATGCGCGCCCCGCTCCGGCGGGCCGCCTCCACCAGGGTGGCCGCGGACTGGTCCAGCAGCCGGTGGTCGTACGCCTTCAGTTTGATGCGGATCCGCTGCGCCACGGCCTCCTCCCGTCTACTCCAGGATCTTCGTCACCACCCCGGCCCCCACCGTCCGGCCCCCCTCCCGGATCGCAAACCGCAGCCCCTCCTCCAGCGCAATCGGGCTGATCAGCTCTACCTCTAAATTGATGTTGTCCCCCGGCATCACCATCTCTACCCCCTCCGGCAGCTTCACCGTCCCCGTCACGTCCGTCGTCCGAAAGTAAAACTGCGGCCGATACCCACTGAAAAACGGCGTGTGCCGTCCCCCCTCCTCCTTCGTCAACACGTACACCTCCGCCAAAAACCTCGTGTGCGGCTTGATCGTCCCAGGCTTCGCCAGCACCATCCCCCGCTCTACATCCTCCCGCTCCACCCCCCGCAGCAATACCCCCACATTGTCCCCAGCCACCGCCTCGTCCAACACCTTCCGAAACATCTCTAAACCCGTCACCACCGTCCGCCGCGGCTCCGCCCGGAACCCCACAATCTCCACTTCCTCCCCTACCTTGATCCGCCCACGCTCCACACGCCCCGTCGCCACCGTCCCACGCCCCGTAATCGTGAAAATGTCCTCAATGCTCAGCAAAAACGGCTTGTCTACATCCCGTACCGGCGTCGGAATGTAACTGTCCACCGCGTCCATCAGCTCGTAAATCCCATCCACCCACCGGTCCTCCCCCCGCTTCAACTGCGGATTCCCCTGCAACGCCTCCAACGCCCGTAACGCACTCCCCCGTACCACCGGTACCTCCTCCCCAGGAAATTGGTACCGGCTCAGGAGCTCCCGAACCTCTACCTCCACTAGGTCCAATAGCTCCGGATCATCCACCATGTCTACCTTGTTCAAAAACACCACAATCGCCGGTACGTTCACCTGCCGCGCTAAGAGAATGTGCTCCCGCGTCTGCGGCATCGGCCCGTCCGCCGCACTCACCACCAAAATCGCCCCATCCATCTGCGCCGCACCCGTAATCATGTTCTTGATGTAGTCCGCATGCCCCGGACAGTCCACATGCGCATAGTGCCGCTTCTCCGTCTCATACTCCACATGACTAATGTTGATCGTCAGCCCCCGCTGCCGCTCCTCCGGCGCATTGTCAATGTCGTAATACCCCTTCGGCTCCGCTAACCCATACCGCGCCATCGCATGCGTAATCGCCGCCGTTAACGTCGTCTTCCCATGATCCACATGCCCAATCGTCCCAATGTTCACATGCGGCTTCCGCCGCTCAAACTTCGGCTTGGCCATTCTCCTCGCCCCCTCCGCGCAGGGTTTTTCTTAGGTCCGGGCCACCGCGAGCCGGCCCTTGAGGACCTCCTCGGCCACGGCCGCGGGGACCTCCTCGTAGTGGGAGAACTCCATGGTGTACACCGCCCGTCCCTGGGTCCGCGACCGCAGGTCCGTGGCGTACCCGAACATCTCCGCCAGCGGCACCAGGGCCGTGATCACCCGCAACCCCTGCCGCTGCTCCATGGCCTGGATCCGGCCCCGGCGGGCGTTCAGGTCCGCCAGCACGTCGCCCATGTAGGCCTCCGGGGTGGTCACCTCCACCTTCATCACGGGCTCCAGGAGGACGGGCTTGGCCTTCCGCGCCGCATCCTTGAACGCCAGGGAGCCCGCGATCTTGAAGGCCAGCTCCGAGGAGTCCACCTCGTGGTAGGAGCCGTCCACCAGAGTCACCCGCACGTCCACCACGGGGTACCCGGCCAGGATCCCAGACTCCATGGCTTCCCGGACCCCGTCCTCCACGGGCTTGATGAACTCCCTGGGGATCACCCCGCCGGTGATCCGGTCCACGAACTCGAACCCGCTGCCCCGGGGTAGGGGCTCGATCTCCACCACCGCGTGGCCGTACTGGCCCCGGCCGCCCGTCTGCCGGATGAAGCGCCCCTCGCCCCGGGCCGGCTGCCGGATGGTCTCCTTGTACGCCACCTGGGGCCGGCCCACGTGGGCCTCCACCTTGAACTCGCGCACCAGCCGGTCGGTGATGATCTCCAGGTGCAGCTCCCCCATCCCCGCGATGAGGGTCTGCCCGGTCTCCGGGTCGAACCGTACCCGGAAGGATGGATCCTCCTCCGCCAGCTTGGCCAGGGCCGCGGTCAACTTGTCGGAATCCGCCTTGGTCTTCGGCTCCACCGCCACCGAGATCACGGGCTCCGGGAACTGGATGGGCTCCAGCACGAGAGGGGCTGCCTCGTCACACAGGGTGTCCCCCGTGGTGGTCTCCCGCAGCCCCACCGCGGCCACCACGTTCCCCGCGGTAGCCTCCGGGATGTCCTCCCGGTGGTTCGCGTGCATGAGCAGGATCCGGCTGACGCGCTCCCGCACGCCGCGGGTGGCGTTGAACACGTAGGACCCGGCGCGCAGGGTGCCCGAGTACACGCGGAAGTAGGTGAGCTTGCCCACGTAGGGGTCGGTCATGATCTTAAAGGCCAGGGCGCAGAAGGGCGCCTGCTCGTCCACGGGCCGTTCCTCTACCTCTCCGGTCCTGGGGTTGGTGCCGCGGACGGCTCCGATGTCCAGGGGGGAGGGGAGGTAGTCCACCACCGCGTCCAGCAGCGGCTGCACCCCCTTGTTCCGGAAGGACGAGCCTGCCAGGACCGGTACCAGCCTGCCCGACAGGGTCCCCTTCCGAATGGCCCGCCGCAGGTCTGCCTCCGGGACCGGCTGACCCTCCAGGTACCGCAGCATCACCGCGTCGTCGCACTCCGCGGCCGCCTCCAGGAGCCGCTCCCGATAAGCGTCCACCAGGTCCTGGATCTCTGGCGGGATGGCCGTCTCGCTGGAGCGGGTACCCAGGTCGTCCAGGTACAGGATGGACTTCATGCGCACCAGGTCCACCACGCCCTGGAAGGACTCCTCCGAGCCTACCGGGAGCTGCACGGGGACCGCGGGCGCCCCCAGGCGCTCCCGCACCATGTCCACCACGCGGAGGAAGTCCGCGCCCACCCGGTCCATCTTGTTCACGTACAGGATCCGGGGCACCCGGTACCGGTCCGCCTGCCGCCAGACCGTCTCCGACTGGGGCTGGACTCCCTCCACGGCGCTCAGGATCACCACCGCACCGTCCAGCACCCGCAGGGAGCGCTCCACCTCGATGGTGAAGTCCACGTGGCCGGGGGTATCGATGATGTTGATCCGGTGGTCCCGCCAGAAGCACGTGGTGGCCGCGGAGGTGATGGTGATCCCTCGCTCCCGCTCCTGGACCATCCAGTCCATGGTGGCGGAGCCCTCGTCCACCTCCCCGAGCCGGTGCACGCGCCCGGTGTAGAAGAGGATGCGCTCCGTGGTGGTCGTCTTGCCCGCGTCGATGTGGGCGACGATCCCGATGTTCCGAATCCGCTCCAGCGGTACCCTCACGGCCAACGCCAACCTCCCGACACCGGACCTACCAGCGGTAGTGGGCGAAGGCCTTGTTGGCCTCCGCCATCCGGTGTACCTCCTCCTTCCGCTTCACCGCACCGCCCTGGCCCTGGGCGGCATCCAGGATCTCCCGGGTGAGTTTCTCCACCATGCCGCGCTCGGGCCGCTGCCGGGCGTACTCCACCAGCCACCGGATCCCCAGGGACACCCGACGCTCCGGCCGGACCTCGACGGGCACCTGGTAGTTCGCCCCGCCCACCCGCCGTGGCTTCACCTCCAGCAGCGGCATCACGTTCTGCAGCGCCTTCTCCAGCACCTGTACGGGGGGCTGGCCGGTCCGCTGCTCCACGTTCCGCAGGGCCGAGTACACGATGCGCTCCGCCAGGGTCTTCTTGCCCCGGGTCATCACCTTGTTGATCAGCCGCTGGACTATCACGCTCCCGTACACCACGTCCGGCGGGATGACCCGCGGCGGCACCGGTCCCTTGCGCGGCATGCCGTCTCCCTCCTACTGCTTCGGCCGCTTGGCCCCGTACTTACTCCGCCCCTGCCGGCGGTTGGCCACCCCGGCCGCGTCCAGGGCGCCCCGAACGATGTGGTAGCGGATGCCCGGGAGGTCCTTCACCCGGCCACCCCGGACGAGGACCACCGAGTGCTCCTGCAGGTTGTGGCCGATCCCCGGGATGTACGCGGTGACCTCGATGCCGTTCGTCAGCCGGACCCGGGCGATCTTCCGCAGGGCAGAGTTCGGCTTCTTCGGGGTCATGGTCTTGACCTGGATGCAGACCCCCCGCTTGAACGGGTTCCCCTGCAGCGCCGGGGACTTGCTTTTGTGCGTCAGGGGCTCCCGCCCCAGCCGCACCAACTGGTTGATGGTCGGCATTCCAACTCCCTCCCAGCCGAAGAGTCCGGCAAACTCCAGGCGCCCCCTTCGGGGCGCCCGGCTCCACGCGCCCGCTGACCCGAACTGTGCTGTGCGCCGGATGCGTCCGCGCCCTCCGGGACCCGGGCCCTGTCCGTCAGCGGAGCTGCCGGCTGGCACCGGCGCTCTTGACCGGCCCGGTCCCTGCGGCGCGGCATCCCCCCGCGGAGCGAGGGGCGCCGTAATCGGCCGTTCCGTGCGGCTACCGGTCGCGCTTGAGGATCGCCGCGGCAGATGCCCCTACGGCGATCCCGCACGCCCGACCCAGCTCTCTGCCGGAGGCGACCTCCACCACCGGCACGCCCATCTCCTGCGCGGCCCGCAGGACCGGCTCCACCACCCTCCGGTCCGCGTCCCGCGCCACGAACACCACCTGCGCCCTCCCTTTCCGGATGGCCTTGGTGGTCTGGTTGGCCCCGACCGCGCGCGACTCCGCGCGGCCCAACGCTTCCAGCTCGGTCACCGGGTCCCCCTCCGGGCTACCGCCCTTCATCGCGGCTCCGGGCAACCTTCCAGAGGATAGACAATTGGCCCGGCGGTGTCAAATGGGCTTGGCCGCCTTGGCCCCGCGCCCTATACTGTGCCCGGGGGTTGAAGCGAGCGACGGAGGGGAGGGCGTCGCGCGGCGCCCTCCTTGCTGTTTGCCAGAAGGGTTTTGGTCCCCTTCCCCCGAACCGTACGGCGAAGGCGACAGGAGAGGATCGGAGATGGATGTGAGTCCCCAAGTCCCCAGCCCCCTGGAGGAGACCCAGAGATCCGGTCTCAGCCTCGGCCTCGCGGTGTGGCTGTTCTCCCTGCTGGGCATGGGGGGCGCTCTGTACGCGCGCTGGGCTTGGACCCCCCAGTCGGTGACCCGGGAAGGCACCAGCATCCAGTCCCTGTTCGACATCATCCTGGGGATCATCCTGGTGGCCTTCCTCCTGGTCCACCTCCTCCTCGGGTATTTCGTGATCCGGTACCGGGCCCGGGGCAGGGAAGCTGCCTTGTACCTCCCGCACCACACCGCTTTGGAGGTCACCTACACCGCCGTGCCCGCGGCGGTGCTGGTGGCCCTGAGCGTGGCCGGGATGGTGCTGTGGCCCCGGGTGCACGCCCCTCCGCCGCCGGACGCCTTCGTGGTGGAGGTCCGGGGGGAGCAGTTCGGGTGGTCGGCCCGCTATCCCGGCCCCGACGGGAAGTTGGGGCGCGTGGACAACCGCATCCCGGCCCCCTTCAACGTGGACCCGCAGGACCCCGCTTCCCGGGACGACGTGATCAGCCCCCAGATCTACCTGGTGGCGAACCGGCCCAACCGGGTCCTCCTGCGAACCCGCGACGTCCAGCACAGTTTCTGGGTGCCCGCCTTCCGGCTCAAGAAGGACCTCCTGCCGGGCGCCACCACGGAGCTGGTGTTCACCCCCACCCGGACGGGGGAGTTCGACTTGGCGTGCGCGGAGCTGTGCGGGGTGGGCCACTACACCATGGCGGGGAAGGTCCGGGTGGTCACCCAGGAGGAGTTCGACCGCTGGATGCGCCAGCAGGCCCGGGGGAAGTAGGAGGAAGAAACCATGGCGGCGGCCGCAGAAGCCCACGTGCACGTGGAACACCCGCACCGGGAGAGCTTCTGGACCCGGTACGTGTTCAGCCAGGACCACAAGGTCATCGGGCTGCAGTACCTGCTCACCTCCCTGTTCATGGCCCTGGTGGGCGGGGCGCTGGCCATGGTGTTCCGCACCCAGCTGGCGTGGCCGCAGTTGGGGGTCCTGAAGGCGGACCAGTACCTGGCCGCCATCAGCATGCACGGCACCATCATGGTGTTCTTCGTCCTGACCCCGGCCCTGCTGGGCGGCTTCGCGAACTTCCTGGTGCCGCTGAAGATCGGCGCCCGGGACATGGCCTTTCCCTTCGTGAACATGCTGTCGTACTGGGTCTTCGCCCTCTCCATCGTGCCCCTGGTGGCCAGCTTCTTCGTCCCGGGAGGGCCCCTGAACGCGGGGTGGACCGCGTACCCGCCCCTCAGCGCCCTGCCGCAGGCGGCGCCGGGCAGCGGCCTCGGCCAGACCCTGTGGCTGGTCTCCATCGCCATCTTCTGCGTGTCCAGCCTGCTGGGCTCCCTGAACTACATCACCACCATCCTGGTCCTGCGGACCCGGGGGATGTCCCTCATGCGGATGCCCCTCACCGTCTGGGGCATCTTCGTGGCCGCGGTGCTGGCCCTGCTCACCTTCCCCGTGCTGATGGCCGCGGGGATCCTCCTGCTGTTCGACCGGCTGGCGGGCACCAGCTTCTTCGTGCCTGCGGGTCTGGTGGTGGGCGGCCAGGTGATCCCGCACACGGGAGGGAACCCCCTCCTTTGGCAGCACCTGTTCTGGTTCTTCGGACACCCGGAAGTGTACATCGTCATCCTGCCGCCCATGGGGATCGTCTCCGACGTCATCGCCAACTTCGCCCGTAAGCCTGTGTTCGGCTACCCCGCCATGGTGGCCTCCATGCTGACCATCGGGATCCTGAGCTTCCTGGTGTGGGGCCACCACATGTTCGTGAGCGGGATGCACCCCCTGCTGGGGACCGGGTTCGCCCTTACCACCCTGCTCATCGGCGTGCCGTCCGCGGTGAAGACGTTCAACTGGCTGGCGACCCTGTGGCGCGGCAAGCTGTACTTCTCCACCGCCATGCTCTTCGCGGTGGGGTTCGTATCCCTGTTCGTGGCGGGGGGGCTGACGGGCATCCACCTGGGCAACGCGCCCGTGGACATCCCCCTGCACGACACCTACTACGTGGTCGGCCACTTCCACCTGGTGATGGGGACCGCGGCGGTGTTCGGGATCTTTGCCGGCATCTACTTCTGGTTCCCCAAGATGTTCGGGCGGCTGCTGGACGAGCGGCTGGGGCGGATCCACTTCTGGCTCACCCTGCTGGGCGTGTACGGGACCTTCTTCCCCATGTACTACCTCGGCATGGCGGGGATGCACCGGCGCATCTACGACTACCGGGCCTTCCCGTACCTCGCCCACCTGCAGCCCGTGCAGGTCTTCATCACCCTGAGCGCCTTCCTCATCTTCGCGGGCGGGCTGGTGCTGGCCTACAACATGCTGCGCAGCCTGGCCGTGGGGCGGCCCGCGGACCGCAACCCCTGGCGGGGGACGACGCTGGAGTGGTCCACCGAAAGCCCCCCGCCCCACCACAACTGGCCTGGGGAGATCCCGCAGGTGTACCGCGGGCCGTACGAGTACAGCGTCCCGGGAGCGCCTCAGGACTACCTGCCCCAGTGGGAGCCGGAGCCCGCGGGCGTGAGGGCGAGCGGCCACTAGCCCGGCCATGGCGGTCACCCTGGAACGCCCCGCTCCACCGAAGCCGCCGCCGGCTCCGCCGCGCGGGAACGGCGGCCCCGGTCGCCGGCCCGAGCGGGAGCGGTCTGCCGCCGTCTTCGTGTGGCTGGTGGTCGCGGCGGTGGGCATGTTCTTCCTGGGGCTCAGCTCGGCGCTGTTGAGCCGCATGGGCTCCGTGGGTTGGGTCCCGGCACCCCGACCGCCGATCCTGTGGCCGGGAACCGCGGCGCTGCTGGGAAGCAGCGCGGCGCTGGAAGCTGCCCGGAGAGCCGCGCGCCGGGGGCTGCTGGCTCGGGCCCGGGTGCGGATGGCCTGGGGCCTGGCGCTCGGCGTGGGGTTTCTGGCCGCCCAGCTGATCGGGTGGGGGTGGCTGACCTCCTCGGGGGTGGGACTGGCGGCCAACCCGGGGGCATCTTATTTCTACGTACTGTCCGGGGCGCACCTGGTCCACGTGGTGGGTGGCCTGGCCTGGTGGACCCTGACCCTGCGGCGGACCCGCCACCCCACACCTGCTGTGACGGTCGACCTGTCCACCCTGTCGGTGTACTGGCACTTCCTCGCGGCCCTGTGGGTGTGGCTGTTCGCGGTCCTGTTCACCTGGTAGGAGGTCGTATGGCGGAAGCGGTCGTGGAGCACAAGGTCAGTGCGTGGGGCGGCGGGGTGTCGCCCTTCGGGATGAGCTGGGGGAAGTTCATGATGTGGATCTTCCTCCTCTCCGACGCGTTCACCTTCGGGGGTCTGCTGAGCGCCTACGGGGCCGCGCGGATGACCGCAGGCGCCTGGCCCAACGCCACCGAGATCTTCAACATCGGCCTGGTGGGGGCCATGACCTTCATCCTCATCTGCAGCAGCGCCACCATGGCGGTGGCGGTGAACGCCGCCAAGCGCGGGGACCACCCGCGGGTGGAGCGGTTCCTCCTCCTCACCATCGCGGGAGGACTGACCTTCCTGGGGATGCAGGCGTACGAGTGGACCCACTTCATCCAGGAGGGCGCGCGGCTGCACACCAACCCGTGGGGGGTCCCGGCCTTCAGCGCCAGTTTCTTCATCATCACCGGCTTCCACGGTGGCCACGTCACCAGCGGGGTCCTGTACCTCATGTACGTGTTCTTCAAGGCGAGGGCGGAGCGGCGGGCCCTAGAGGACTGGCAGACGCCCCTAAGGGACCGGCAGGGACGGCCCCTCTACCCCGGGGCCCGCGTCCGGGTGCTGGCGCTCCCCGACCGGCCCGAGACCGTGGTGGAGAAGGCTCACCCCCGGATCGGGCGGGTGGTGGTGCTGCTCCCCGGCAAGGGTGCCAACAACGCGGCCATGCTGCCCGCGGACGCGGTGGAGGCGGTGGAGGAACCTCCGGCCCCGCCGTCCCCCGTGGACCCACACACCCGGGCCGAGCGGGTAGAGAACGCGGGGCTGTACTGGCACTTCGTGGACTTGGTGTGGGTGTTCATCTTCACCCTCATGTACCTCATCCCGCCCGCGGTCTCCGTGGCGGCGGCACACTGACCTCGGGAGGCAGCGTATGTCGGAGCACGAGCCCGCGCAGCACGGCTACGGCATCTACGCGGTGACCTGGTTCTGGCTCCTGGTGGTGACGGTGGCGGAGATCGGGGTCACGCTCCTGCACATCCCCCGGGGCCTGCTGATCACGAGCCTGGTGGTGCTGGCGCTGATCAAGGCCGCCCTCATCATGGCGTACTTCATGCACCTGCGGTGGGAGCGGCCGGTGGTCGCCACCCTGTTCAGCGTCCCCATCGCCCTCCTGCTGCTGGCCCTGTTCGTGGCGCTCGCCCTGGACGCCCAGCTGTTCTAGCCATCAGGGCCACGCCCGTCACCGCGGCTCCGGCAGCGTTGGGCCGAACCCCACGGCCGTCACACGGGTTTCTCGCCGGCGCTACCCGGATTCCGTCCCGCGGACTGCCTCCGACCGCAGCCACGGCCAGACCAGCCACAGGGCGGTAAGGGCGTACGCCAGGTTCATCCCCACCCACATGAGCACCCCCGCCCAGCGCTGGTCGTCCAGAGCGGACCACCCCCACAGGCGCGGAACCTCCAGGTAGGGAGCGTACAGCACGCGGTCGGCCACCGACAGGACGAAGGCGGGGACGAACTGGAGCACCGCGCTGACCCCGACCATCACCAGGCGCTGTCCGCGCGTGGGGTTCCGGGGAGCCGGGCTCAGCAGCACGCCCCAGAACACCACCGCCGAACCGAGAAAGCTCGCGTGCTGCAGCGCGTGCGCAAGCTCCGACCGCAGGACCCAGTTGTACAGGGCCGGCAGGTGCCAGGCCAGGATCACCAGATTATACAGGCCGGTGGACGCCCAGGGGTTCCACAGCACCCACAGCACGGGTCCCAGCACGGGCCGTCGGGTCAGCCAGCCGAGGAAGGGAGCGGGCAGGGAGGCGGCCAGGAGCGGCCCGGCCACGAGGACCAGCACCAAGTGCTGGACCATGTGCAACCACAGCAAGAGGCGGGCTCCCGCCTCCAGGGGCGAGAGCACCGCGACGGCAACGGAAGCCAGCCCGGACCAGAACCAGAGCCGGTGTCGGGGTGTCGCGCGGACCCGAGGGTGCAGGTGGTAGAGGAGCGCCGCGGCCACCAGCGCCGCCACCACCTGCGGGTCCCACTCCCAGTCGCGCCAACTGAGGGTGGCGGCGTTCAAGGCCGCGGCCGCTCAGAACTCCGCCGCCACCCGCACCTGCCGGTACCTGGGCATCCCGGTGCCCGCGGGGATGAGCTTGCCGATGATCACGTTCTCCTTGAGGCCGATGAGGGGGTCCACCTTGCCCTTGGTCGCCGCGTCCGTCAGCACCCGGGCGGTCTCCTGGAAGCTCGCCGCGGACAGCCACGACTCCGTGGCCAGGGAAGCCTTGGTGATCCCCATCAGCACGGGGTCCGCCTGCGCGGGCCGCCCGCCCCGGGCCTCCACCTTGCGGTTCTCCTCCCGGAAGGTGAACACGTCCACCACCTCGCCGGGCAGGAGGTCCGTGTCGCCCTCGTCGCGCACCTTCACCCGCCGCAGCATCTGCCGCACGATGATCTCGATGTGTTTGTCGTTGATCTCCACGCCCTGGGAGCGGTACACGCTCTGGATCTCCTGCACGAGGTACTTCTGCACCGCCTCCACGCCCTGGATCCGCAGGATGTCGTGGGGGTTCAAATTCCCCTCCGTGAGCCGCTGGCCGGCCTCCACTCGGTCGCCGTCCTGGACCAGCAGGCGCTGCCCGTGCGGCACCACGTACTCCACCGTCTGGTCCTTCCCCTCCAGCACGATCCGGCGGGTCCGCCGGTCCTCCACGATCCGCACCCGGCCCGCGATTTCCGCCATGAGGGCCTGACCCTTGGGCTTGCGGGCCTCGAACAGCTCCTCCACCCGCGGCAGACCCTGGGTGATGTCGAAGCCCGCCACCCCGCCCGTGTGGAAGGTCCGCATGGTCAGCTGGGTGCCCGGTTCTCCGATGGACTGGGCCGCGATGATGCCCACCGCCTCCCCGATGTCCACCATCTTCCCCGTGGCCAGGTTGCGGCCATAGCACTTGCTGCACACCCCGTACCGGGTCTCGCAGGTCAGCACGGACCGCACCGGCACGCGGTCGATCCCCGCGGCCTCGATGGCCTCCGCCAGCTCCTCCGTGATCTCCTGACCCGCCTCCACCAGGGGACGCCGCTGCCGCGGGGGCACGATGTCCTGCGCCGCCACCCGGCCCACGATGCGGTCCCGGAGGGGCACCACCACCTCGTTGCCCTCCCGGATGGGCTCCAGCACGATGAACCGGGACGTCCCGCAGTCCTCCTCCCGCACGATCACGTCCTGAGCCACGTCCACCAGGCGCCGCGTCAGGTACCCGGACTCCGAGGTCCGGATCGCCGTGTCCGCCAGGCCCTTCCGCTGGCCGTGCATGCCGATGAAGTACTCCAGCACCGTCAGCCCCTCGCGGAAGTTGCTCTTGATGGGGATCTCGATGATGCGCCCCGAGGGGTCCGTGAACAGGCCCCGCATGCCCGCCAGCTGCCGGATCTGCTGGATGTTCCCCCGGGCTCCGGACTGGGCCATCATGTACAGCGGGTTGAACGGGTCGAAGTGCTTCAGCATGGCGTTCGTGACCTGCTCCGTGGCCTCGATCCACACGTCGATGGTCTTCTGGTACCGCTCGCCGTCCGTGATCAGGCCGCGGCGGTACTGCTGCTCGATGGCGTCCACCCGCTTCTGGGCCTCCTCCAGGATCTGCTCCTTCTCCGGGGGCTGCACGATGTCCCGCATGGACAGGCTGAGCCCGGACTGGGTGGCGAAGCGGAACCCCAGGTCCTTCAAAGCGTCCAGCAGCTGGGCGGTCTTGGTGGGTCCCAGCCGGTAGTAGGCGTCCGACACGATCTGGCTGAGGACCTTCCGGTCGCAGACCTGGTCCACGAACCGCAGCTCCTCCGGAATGGCCTCGTTGAAAATGATGCGGCCCACCGTGGTCTCGATGGGCTCCGTACCCGGCGCCAGGCGCACCTTCACCCGCGCGTGCAGCTCCACCACCCCGTGCTCGTACGCCAGGATGGCCTCCGCGGGCGTGCTGAAGGCTTTCCCCTCACCGCGGGCACCCGGCTTCTCCAGGGTCAGGTAGTAGCAGCCCAGGATGATGTCCCGCTGCGGACTGGCCACCGCCTTGCCGGACGCTGGGAGGAGGATGTTGTACGCGCTCAGCATGAGCAGCCGGGCCTCCGCCTGCGCGGCGGCGCTCAGCGGGACGTGCACCGCCATCTGGTCCCCGTCGAAGTCCGCGTTGTAAGCGGTGCACACCAGGGGGTGGATCTGGATCGCCTTCCCCTCGATGAGGACGGGCTCGAAGGCCTGGATGCCGAGCCGGTGGAGGGTGGGGGCCCGGTTCAGCAGCACCGGGTGCTCCCGCACCACGTCCTCCAGGACGTCCCACACCTCCGGGCGCTGCCGCTCCACCATCCGCTTCGCGTTCTTGATGTTCTGCGCCAGGTTCCGCTCCACCAGCTTCTTCATCACGAAGGGCTTGAACAGCTCCAGCGCCATCTCCTTCGGCAGCCCGCACTGGTGGAGCTTGAGCTTCGGGCCCACCACGATCACGCTCCGGCCCGAGTAGTCCACCCGCTTGCCCAGGAGGTTCTGGCGGAACCGCCCCTGCTTGCCCTTCAGCAGGTCGCTCAACGACTTCAGGGGCCGGTTGTTGGGCCCCGTCACGGGCCGGCCCCGCCGGCCGTTGTCGATGAGGGCGTCCACCGCCTCCTGGAGCATCCGCTTCTCGTTGCGGACGATGATCTCCGGCGCCCCGAGGTCCAGCAGCCGCTTCAACCGGTTGTTCCGGTTGATCACCCGCCGGTACAGGTCGTTGAGGTCGCTGGTGGCGAACCGCCCGCCGTCCAGCTGGACCATGGGCCGGAGGTCCGGAGGGATCACCGGGATCACGTCCAGGACCATCCACTCCGGACGGTTCCCGCTCTTCCGGAACGCCTCCACCACCTCCAGCCGCTTGAGGATCTTGATCCGCTTCTGACCCGTGCTCCCGCGGAGCTCCTCCCGCAGCCGCTTGGACTCCTGCTCCAGGTCCAGCTCCATGAGGAGCTCCTTGATGGCCTCCGCGCCCATGGCCGCGCGGAACCGCCCCCCGTACTTCTCCCGCAGCTCCCGGTACTCGTTCTCCGTGAGGATCTGCTTCTTCTGCAGCTCCTTCACGTCCCCCGGGTCGATGACGATGTACGCGGCGAAGTACACCACCCGCTCCAGGGCCCGCGGCGAGATGTCCAGCAGCAGCCCGATGCGGCTGGGAACTCCCTTCAGGTACCAGATGTGCACCACGGGGGCCGCCAGCTCGATGTGGCCCATCCGCTCCCGGCGGACCTTGGCCCGGGTGACCTCCACCCCGCACCGGTCGCAGATGATCCCCTTGTAGCGGATCCGCTTGTACTTCCCGCAGTGGCACTCCCAGTCCTTCACCGGCCCGAAGATCCGCTCGCAGAACAGCCCGTCCCGCTCGGGCTTCAGGGTCCGGTAGTTGATGGTCTCCGGCTTCTTCACCTCGCCCCGAGACCACATGCGGATCTGCTCGGGGGAGGCCAGGCTGATCTTGACCGCCTCGAAGTGGTTCACGTCCTGCATGGCTTCCTCCCCCTCCGCTAGATGGGCTCCTCCAGGAGGGCTTCCTCGCCCTCCAGGTTGATGCCCAGGGACCGCTGCGTCTCCACCACGTCCTCCTCGATCTCCCGCAGCTCGATCTCCCGGTGGTCCGCGCTCAGGACCTTCACATCCAGGCACAGGGCCTGCAGCTCCTTCACCAGGACCTTGAAGGACTCCGGCACCCCGGGCTCCTGGATGTTCTCCCCCTTCACGATGGCCTCGTAGGTCTTCACGCGGCCCACCACGTCGTCACTCTTGACCGTCAGCAGCTCCTGCAGGGTGCTGGCGGCCCCGTACGCCTCCAGGGCCCACACCTCCATCTCCCCGAACCGCTGGCCGCCGAACTGCGCCTTCCCGCCCAGGGGCTGCTGGGTGATCAGGCTGTAGGGCCCCGTGCTCCGGGCGTGGATCTTGTCCTCCACCAGGTGCAGCAGCTTCATCATGTAGATCTGCCCCACCACCACGGGCTGGTCGAAGGGCAGGCCCGTCCGCCCGTCGTACAGGGTGATCTTCCCGTCCCGCGGGAGACCCGCCCGCTCCAGCAACGCCTCGATCTCTGACTCGCGGGCCCCGTCGAACACCGGGACCTCCGCGTAGAAGCCCAGCTGGGCGCACGCCCACCCCAGGGTGGTCTCCAGGACCTGCCCCACGTTCATGCGGCTGGGCACCCCCAGGGGGTTCAGGACGATGTCCACGGGGGTCCCGTCCGGCAAAAACGGCATGTCCTCCACGGGGACGATCTTGCTGATGACCCCCTTGTTGCCGTGGCGGCCTGCCATCTTGTCGCCCACGGTGATCTTCCGCTTCTGGGCCACGTACACGCGGACCATCTGGTTGACGCCGGGAGGCAGCTCGTCCCCGTTCTCCCGGCTGAACACCTTCACGCCCACCACGGTGCCCTTCTCGCCGTGGGGGACCTTCAGGGAGGTGTCGCGGACCTCCCGCGCCTTCTCTCCGAAGATGGCCCGCAGCAGGCGCTCCTCCGCGGTGAGCTCCGTCTCCCCCTTGGGGGTCACCTTGCCCACCAGGATGTCGCCCGCCCGGACCTCGGCACCGATGCGGACGATCCCCCGCTCGTCCAGGTCCCGCAGGGCGTCCTCCGCCACGTTGGGGATGTCCCGGGTGATCTCCTCCGGGCCCAGCTTCGTGTCCCGGGCCTCGACCTCGTACTCCTCGATGTGGATGCTGGTGAACAGGTCCTCCCGCACCAGCCGCTCGCTGATGAGGATGGCGTCCTCGTAGTTGTAGCCCTCCCACGGCATGAAGGCCACCAACACGTTGTGGCCCAAGGCCAGCTCCCCGCCGTCCGTGGAGGGGCCGTCGGCCAGCACCTGGCCCTTCTTCACCTCCTGCCCGCTGCGCACCACGGGCCGCTGGTTGATGCAGGTGCCCTGGTTGCTCCGGCGGAACTTGGTCAGCCGGTAGGTGATCCGTCGCTGACCCCGGACCACGATCTCGTCCGCGGTCACCGACTCCACCACCCCGTCCTCCTCGGCGAGCACTACCGCGCCCGAGTCCGCAGCCACCCGGTACTCCACCCCGGTCCCCACCAAGGGCGCCTCCGGTCGCACCAGGGGGACCGCCTGGGTCTGCATGTTGGACCCCATCAGGGCCCGCGTCCCGTCGTCGTGCTCCAGGAACGGGATCAGGGCCGTGGTCACGGACACGATCTGCTTGGGCGAGACGTCCATGAAGTCCACCTGCTCCCGCGGCACCACCACGGGGTGGCCGCCCGCCTGGCGCGCCACCACCCGCTCGGGCAGCATCCCCTGTTCGTCCGTCTGCACGTTGGCCTGGGCGATGGTGTACTTCTCCTCGTCGTCCGCGGTCAGGTACACGATCTCCCGGGTCACCCGGCCGTTGCGCACGCGGCGGTACGGGGTCTCGATGAACCCCAGGTCGTTCACCCGCGCGTACGTGGCCAGGGAGGAGATCAGGCCGATGTTGGGTCCCTCCGGGGTCTCGATGGGACACATGCGCCCGTAGTGGGAGGGGTGCACGTCCCGCACCTCGAACCCAGCCCGTTCCCGACTCAGACCGCCCGGCCCCAGGGCGCTCAGCCGCCGCTTGTGCCGCAGCTCGGAGAGGGGGTTCGTCTGATCCATGAACTGCGACAGCTGGCTGGAGCCGAAGAACTCCTTGATGGCCGCGGTGACGGGCCGGATGTTGATGAGGACCTGCGGGGTGGCCTGCTCGGTCTCCTGAATGGTCATCCGCTCCCGGATCACCCGCTCCATCCGGAGCATGCCGATCCGGAACTGGTTCTGCAGCAGCTCCCCCACCGCCCGCACGCGGCGGTTCCCCAGGTGGTCGATGTCGTCCTCCTGCCCCTCCCCGTTGTTCAGGGCGATGAGGTACCGGACGATCTGGGCGATGTCCTCGGGGGTGAGGGTCCTCTGGTCCGGCCGGATGTCCAGATTCAGCTTCTTGTTCAGCTTGTACCGGCCCACCTTCCCCAGGTCGTACCGCCGGGGGTCGAAGAACAGGGTGTGCAGCAGGGCCGTGGCGGACTCCACGTTGGGCGGGTCCCCCGGCCGCAGCCGCCGGTAGATCTCCATGAGGGCGGTGTTCCGGTCCCGGCTGGGGTCCTTCTCCAGGGTGGCCTCGATGGCCCGATCCCCGCCGTACAGCTTGCGCAGGACCTCGTCGCTCTCGTACCCCACGGCCCGCAGCAGGACCGTGGCGGGCAGCTTCCGGGTCCGGTCGATGCGCACGTACACCCCACCCGTGGCGTCGATCTCGAACTCCAGCCACGCCCCGCGGGTGGGGATCACGGTGGCCGCCGGGAACCGCCGGCCGCTGCTGTCGGTGAGGAAGCTGTAGTACACCCCCGCGGAGCGCACCAGCTGGCTCACGACCACCCGCTCCGCCCCGTTGATGATGAAGGTACCGTTCCGCGTCATGAGCGGGAAGTCGCCCATGAACACGTCCTGTTCCTTGATCTCCCCGGTGTCCTTGAGGACCAGCCGGACCCGGACCTTCAGGGCCGCACTGTAGGTGGCATCCCGATCCCGGCACTCCTCGGGGCTGTACTTCGGCGCCTCGAAGTAGTAGCCGCCGAAGTCCAGCACGCCCTCCGTGAAGTTGAAGATGTCCCCCGCTTCCGGCGCGCGTCGCCGCTTGCGTTCGTCCGGGACCCCGAAGTACAGCTCCAGGTTGCCCGTGAAGTCCTGGATCGGCGAGATCTCCTCAAAGACCTCGCGGATCCCCTCCTCCACGAACCAGCGGAAGGACCTCCGCTGGACCTCCACCAGGTCGGGCAGCTCCAGAACGTCAGGGAGCTTCCCGAAGCTGACCCGCTCCCGGAGGCCCCGTTTCACCACGCGGCCGATGCCCAGGCGCGGGGTCCGCTCGAAGTTGAACGGACCCGTCACGAACTGCTTCTTCAGCTCCGCGGACGCTTTCGTGGCGGTCACCCCCATCTCGTCAGCGGTTTCCCGGCGGTCCCTCTCCCAGCGTTACGAGGTTGGGAGCCTAGCGCGGGGCGGCCTAGACCCCCCCGAGGATCGCTGGCACGACCTTCGGGGCCCCCGGCCCGTCCCACCGATCGCAGGCTTCGTGGACAGGCTCCTGGACGCAGCGGCTCCGGCCTCCCGCGTCCCAGCCTCGGGGGCCGGTCGGACCCGTACCTCCAGGCCCCCCACTGGGGCCGGAGAAGAAAACAGTGGAAGGCCCGACCCCGGAGGGGTGTTCGGGCGTCCCACTAACGAGTTCTCGACCTGCGTAAGACTCCAACAGGCCACAGACACCCAGCGCAGGGGGAAAGGTTCGATCAGGTGCTCGTCCCTGTAGCCGCAAATCGCAGAACAAAATAGCACGCCGGGGCAGGTCCCGTCAACCCGGGATCGCCCGGCCGCGCGGCGTGGGGATCCCCCCGCCGTCCTACTTGACCTCCACCTCCGCCCCCACTTCCTGGAGTTTCGCCTTGATGGACTCCGCCTCCTGCTTGGACACCTTCTCCTTCACGGGCTTGGGCGCGCCGTCCACCAAGTCCTTCGCCTCCTTCAGCCCGAGCCCTGTGAGCTCCCGGACCACTTTGATGACCTGGATCTTGTTGGGCCCCGCCGCCTTCAGGATCACGTCAAACTCCGTCTGCTCCTCCTCCACCGCGGCCGGGGCCGCCGCCGCGGGCGCCGCCGCGACCGCCACCGGTGCTGCGGCGGTCACCCCGAACTTCTCCTCCAGGGCCTTCACCAGTTCGGCCAGCTCCAGCACCGTGAGGTTGCCGATCGCCTCCACGATCTCCGCCGTGCTCAGCTTCGCCATCTCCGCTCCCTCCTCCGTGTCCTAGGCTCCGGGGACCTCCTCCCGCTTCTTCCGGATCTGGTCCAGGGCGTAGACCAGCTTCCGCTGCAGGCCCACCAGGGTCCCTACCACGCCGTAGAGGGGTCCCTGAAGACCCCCCAGCACCTTCGCCAGCAACTGGTCCCGCCCCGGCAGCTCCGCCAGGGCCCGGACCCCCACGGGGTCCAGGATCCTGCCTTCCGCCAGCCCCCCTTTTACCTCCAGCTTCCGGTACTGCCGGATGAACTCGTGAACCACCCGGGCGGGTACCGTGGGGTCGTCGTAGCCCACCGCGATCCCCGTGGGCCCCTGCAGGAACTGCTGCAGCCCCTCCAGGCCCAGCTCTGAGGCCGCGATCCCCAAGAGGGTGTTCTTGACCACCCGGTACTCGGCACCCTCCTTCCGAAGCTGGAGCCGCAAGGCTTCCATCTCCGGCACGCTCAGGCCGCGGAAGTCGGTGAGCACCAGCCCCCGCGCCCGGCGCAGCTGCTCCTTCAGCCGCTGGACCGCCTCGACTTTTTCAGGCCTCGCCATCCAGCACCCCTCTACGTCGGGCCCCTGGGACCTCCGCCCATCCACGCCGGCCTGAGTGGCCGCACGGCCGAAAACGAGCGGCGCCCCGCAGACGGAGCGCCGGCGGGCCCACCCCGGCGGGTGAGCCGGACGTCCTCGGCAGGCGGCCAGCTGGCCTTTCACCCTCAAAGGGGCCTGCGGTCTGCGGACGGCCCGGGCCAGTGGCCCGGACTGTTCAGTTGTCGACGGCCGCTATCCTAGCAGCTGGCGACCGCCCGGTCAACGGACCGACGGTGCCAGCGCTCGAGACTAGGCGGCCCGGCCCGCCGCCAGCGCCACCGCCCTGGCCGGATCCACCCGCACGGAAGGTCCCATGGTGGGGCTCAGGGCGATGCTGCGGATGTACTGCCCTTTCACCGCCGCCGGACGCGCCCGCACCACTGCGTCCAGCAGGGCTGCGAAGTTCTCCAGCAGTGCCTGTTCTGAGAAGGAGGCCTTCCCGATGGGCGCGTGGACGATCCCCGCCTTGTCCACCCGGAACTCGATCTTCCCGGCCTTGATCTCCCGGACCGCCCGACCCACGTCGAAGGTCACCGTCCCCGCCTTGGGGTTCGGCATGAGCCCCCGCGGCCCCAAGATCCGGCCCAGGCGACCCACCTGCCCCATGAGGTCGGGGGTGGCCACTGCCACGTCGAATTCGGTCCACCCCTCCTGCTGGATGCGCTGGATCAGGTCCTCCGCGCCCACGTAGTCCGCGCCCGCGGCCTCCGCCTCCTTCGCTTTGTCCCCCTTGGCGAACACCAGCACGCGCACCGCCCGGCCCGTGCCGTGCGGCAGCACCACGGTCCCCCGGACCACTTGGTCCGCATGCTTCGGGTCCACCGCCAGACGGAGGGCCGCTTCCACCGTCTCGTCGAACTTCGCGCGGGCGACCGCCTTCACCAGCCGCACCGCCTCCTCGGGATCGTACAGCCGCGTGCGGTCCACCAGCTTCGCCGCCTCCTCGTACCGCTTCCCTCGCCGCGCCATCCCGTCCTCCTGGCACAGACCCGCAGCTCAGCCTACCACCTCAATCCCCATGCTGCGGGCGGTGCCTTCGATCATCCGCACCGCCGCTTCCAGGGAGGTGGTGTTCAGGTCGGGCATCTTCAGGCGGGCGATCTCCTCCAGCTGCTTGCGGGTCACCCGCCCGACCTTCTTCTTATTGGGCTCCGGCGAGCCCACCTCCAGTCCCGCGGCCTTCTTCAGGAGCACCGAGGCCGGAGGGGTCTTCGTAACGAATGTGAAGCTCCGGTCGGAGTAGATGGTGATCTCCACCGGGACGATCATCCCCACCTGGGAGGCGGTCTGCTCGTTGTAGGCCTTGCAGAACTCCATGATGTTGATCCCGTGCGGGCCCAGGGCGGTACCCACCGGCGGGGCGGGCGTAGCCTTACCTGCGGGGATCTGCAGCTTGACCTGCGCCACGACCTTCTTCATGCACCGTCACCTCGAAGCCGCTACGTGCGTTCCACCTGCGTGAAGTCCAACTCCACAGGGGTCTCCCGCCCGAAGATAGAGACCAGGACGCGGACCTTCTCCTTCTCCGGCAGGATCTCGTCCACCACGCCCGTGAACTCCTGGAAGGGCCCGGAGGTGATCCGCACCGTGTCGCCCTTGTGGTAGTGGATGCGCAGCTTGGGGGTCTCGTCCTTTACCTGCCCCAGGATGGCCCGGACCTCCTCGTCCTCCAGGGGCACCGGCCGGTTCCCCGCGCCCACGAAGCCGGTCACCCCGGGCGTGTTCCGGACCACGTACCAGGAGTCATCGTCGAGGATCATCTCCACCAGGACGTAGCCGGGGTAGATCTTCTTCTTGGCGATGCGCCGCTTCCCTTCCTTGATCTCGATCTCGTCCTCCGTGGGGATGAGCACCTGGAAGATCTTTTCCTGCATCCCCATGGACTGGACCCGCTTCTCCAGGTTGGTCTTCACCTTGTTCTCGTAGCCCGAGTACGTGTGGATCACGTACCACCGGCGACGCGGGTCCCGGGGGGCGGTGCCCGCTGCCTCCGCCGGCTCCTCGACCGTGGAAACCTGCCGCTCCTCCGTCACCGCAGCACCCGCTGGAACAGCCATGTGAACAGCGCGTCCCACGCCCCCAGGTAGGCGGACAGCACGCCCACCACCACCAACACCACCACCGTGCTGGCGATGAGCTCCTGGCGGCTGGGCCAGGTGACCCGGTTCAGTTCGGCCCGCACCTCCCGCAGGTACCGCGTGGCCCGCTCCAGCACGGACGGGCCCCTGCGGACCACCGGCCGGGCCGCGGGTCGCGCCACCTTCTCGGATTTCCGGATCAGGTTCGTGACTCGGGCCATCTGGCCCCTCCACACCGTCGCAAACTCCGTCCAAACACAAGACGGCGCCCCTGGCGGGCGCCCCGGTGATTATAGAGACCGCACCGGACCGTGTAAAGGGCCACCCTTTGAGTCGGTACCCCCGACCCGGACTACAGCCGGGCCAGGGCTGCAACCGCTTTGCGGAGCACCTCCTGCGCGGCCTCCCTCAGGCCCAGGGCACCGGACACCGCGGGCCGGAAGGCGTCGAAGGTGGCCTCGTAGCGCGGCCGGCTGGCGCCCCTCTCCCAAACCCATACCTCCAGCACTGCCACCGCACCACCACCTCCCCTCCGGGGCAGGTCGAGCTCACCGTCCCCGTGGGCGGTGCTGTCCAGGTGGGTCCACCGGCCCACCACCAGCCAGTCCGCCCCCAGCAACTCCCGGACCTCCCGGGCCCGAGCCGAGTGGAACAGCTGCGACGGGAAGTAGCCCAGCGACCGCACGGCCCCGGACACCCGATCCACGGGGACCACGTGGAACCGTCCCGTCCGTTCCAGGAGCCGGGACAGGTCCCGGTTCATGTGCTCCGCGTCCACCTGGATCCCGTCCGCACTGAGGTCCCAGAACGGCGCCACCGCCACCGTCCTGAGAGCCTGAGGCTGGGCCAAGGCAACCGCCGCCAGCGCGGCCACGGCGGCCACGACCAGGAGTCCCCTCACCTTCCACCTCCCTCATGCCTAGCGTACACCGAGCGTCCCGTGGCAGGAGACCACGGGAGTGTGGCAGGCGTGCGAAGCTGCGGGTGTGGGTTCCCGTGTGGGCCGTCAACTGGCAGGGGCGCCGGGATTCGAACCCGGAACCTCCGGTTTTGGAGACCGGCGCTCTAGCCGTTCGAGCTACGCCCCTCCGCACCGTATCTTACGGTCGCGGTGCGCCGGCGGGCAACCGGTCCCGCGGCTGGTCACCAGGACCAGTGCCCCGAGGGCCGCCCAGCCCCACGCGAACCGCACCGGGTGTCCGCCGGACCACTGGCCCAGGGCGTTGCCCACCAGGCCAGCCACAAAGGTGCTGGCGAAGCCGACGGCGCTGCTGGCGAACCCCGCCACGTGGCCCAGACGCTCCAGGGCTAGGCTGGTGGCGTTCGGGAAGGTCAACGTGATCCCGAAGAACGCCAGGCTCAGGTGCAGCCACAGGGCTCCCACCGGCCCCCGAGCCCCCGCGTGCAGCGGGAGCAGCACCGTCACGGCGCAGAGGTACGCCGCGGCGGTGCGCACCAGTCGGCGGACCCCCAACCGTTCCACCAGGGCGCGCGTGGCGACCATGGCCATCAGCTGGAACAGGGCGGTGCCCGCGAAGGCTGCGGCGAACGCCTCGTTGGACAGGCCGAGGTGCGTCTTGTACAGCTGGGCGGCACTTACCAGGTACGCGTACAGCATCCCGTACGTAAGGGCCAGCAGTCCGGCGCCCACCAGGCTCTCCCGGGTCCGGGCCACCATCCCCACAGCCTCCCACAGGGGCCGCCACGCCAGGGGCCTGCGGGCCGCGGCCGGCAGGGTCTCCTCCAGCCTCACCAACGCCCACCCCCACAGGACGCAGCCTGTGGCCGCCAGGAACAGGAACACCGCAGGCCAGCCGAGCCTGGCCAGGTACGCCCCCACCCACGGCGCCACCACCGGGGCGACCACGAACACGCTCTGCACCAGGGCCATCACGCGGGCCATGGCTTCGCCGCGGTACCGGTCCCGGACCCATGCGGTGCCCACGGTGCGCAGGCTGGAAGCCAGCAGGCCCTGCACCGCCCGGGCCGCCACCAGGACTCCGAAGTCGCGGACAAACGGAATGGCCGCGTTGGAGGCCCAGAACACGGCCAGCGCCGCCAGCAGGACCGGCCGCCGGCCCCAGGCGTCGCTGAGGGGTCCGAACAGGAGCTGCCCCCAAGAGAACCCCAGGAGATACGCCCCCACCACCAGCTGTGCCTGCGTCTCGCTCACGCCGAAGGTGACGGCCATGCTGGACAGGGCGGGCAGCATGGCGTCCACGGAGAACGCCCCGAGGCTGATCAGGAGCCCCAGCAGGATCTGCAGTTCCGTGGACGAGGGGCGGCCCTGACGGCCCGGCCCCGCCCGTCGGGTCACGGAGGCCGCGGTGGCGCCCCGGGCGACAAGCGAGGGTCGGTCACGTGAGGTACTTCTGGAACTCCGCCATCCTCCACGGGGCGATGCGGATGGCCTTCTGCACGAGCCGCTCCTTCTCCTCGCGGGTCCTGGCGGCCTGGATCCGGGCGAGCAGCTTGCGGATCTTCTCCCGCCGGTGCCGCCGGCGCCTCAGCTCCCGGTCCCGCTCCCGCATGGCTGCCTCACCTCGTCTCGCGGTGTGGAGTGTGTTTGCGGCACCACTTGCAGTACTTGGACAGCTCCAGGCGGTCCGGGGTGTTCTTCTTGTTCTTGGTGGTGACGTAGTTCCGGCGCTTGCACACCGTACACGCCAGGGTGATGATCTCGCGGGCCATGGCACGGCCTCCTCCCGTCTACTCCAGGATCTTCGTCACCACCCCGGCCCCCACCGTCCGGCCCCCCTCCCGGATCGCAAACCGCAGCCCCTCCTCCAGCGCAATCGGGCTGATCAGCTCTACCTCTAAATTGATGTTGTCCCCCGGCATCACCATCTCTACCCCCTCCGGCAGCTTCACCGTCCCCGTCACGTCCGTCGTCCGAAAGTAAAACTGCGGCCGATACCCACTGAAAAACGGCGTGTGCCGTCCCCCCTCCTCCTTCGTCAACACGTACACCTCCGCCAAAAACCTCGTGTGCGGCTTGATCGTCCCAGGCTTCGCCAGCACCATCCCCCGCTCTACATCCTCCCGCTCCACCCCCCGCAGCAATACCCCCACATTGTCCCCAGCCACCGCCTCGTCCAACACCTTCCGAAACATCTCTAAACCCGTCACCACCGTCCGCCGCGGCTCCGCCCGGAACCCCACAATCTCCACTTCCTCCCCTACCTTGATCCGCCCACGCTCCACACGCCCCGTCGCCACCGTCCCACGCCCCGTAATCGTGAAAATGTCCTCAATGCTCAGCAAAAACGGCTTGTCTACATCCCGTACCGGCGTCGGAATGTAACTGTCCACCGCGTCCATCAGCTCGTAAATCCCATCCACCCACCGGTCCTCCCCCCGCTTCAACTGCGGATTCCCCTGCAACGCCTCCAACGCCCGTAACGCACTCCCCCGTACCACCGGTACCTCCTCCCCAGGAAATTGGTACCGGCTCAGGAGCTCCCGAACCTCTACCTCCACTAGGTCCAATAGCTCCGGATCATCCACCATGTCTACCTTGTTCAAAAACACCACAATCGCCGGTACGTTCACCTGCCGCGCTAAGAGAATGTGCTCCCGCGTCTGCGGCATCGGCCCGTCCGCCGCACTCACCACCAAAATCGCCCCATCCATCTGCGCCGCACCCGTAATCATGTTCTTGATGTAGTCCGCATGCCCCGGACAGTCCACATGCGCATAGTGCCGCTTCTCCGTCTCATACTCCACATGACTAATGTTGATCGTCAGCCCCCGCTGCCGCTCCTCCGGCGCATTGTCAATGTCGTAATACCCCTTCGGCTCCGCTAACCCATACCGCGCCATCGCATGCGTAATCGCCGCCGTTAACGTCGTCTTCCCATGATCCACATGCCCAATCGTCCCAATGTTCACATGCGGCTTCCGCCGCTCAAACTTCGGCTTGGCCATGACCTGCCTCCCCTTCCTGAATTGCTGTTCGCGCCGGCGGTGGTCCGGCCCCGTGGCATCTTACCAGAAGGGCCCGTACGGGTCGAGGGGAAGGCCCCAGGGGCTGGAGCCCACGACCGGACTCGAACCGGTGACCTCGTCCTTACCAAGGACGCGCTCTGCCTCCTGAGCTACGTGGGCCCTGGGCCGGGTCGATTATACCAGCGGCCCCCCCCGCGTCCAAGGCGCGCCCCCTACCCCGGGGCATCCCCGGGTGCCAGAATAGGGGAAGCCGGATCGCGGAGGCGGAAATGGGAGACGTGCTCCTTTGGTTGCTGATCGCCCTGCTGATCTATCTGGTGTTCTTCGCCAGCGGCTGACGGGCTGGTGGGCGGGGTGGGGATCGAACCCACAAGGGCCCTGTGGCCCAGCGGATTTTAAGTCCGCCGCGTTTGCCGGTTTCGCCACCCGCCCCCGGACCACGGTACCGTTGCGGCGGGCCGGCCGCAAGCTCCAGAAGCGGGTTTCCGCCCTCGTACTGACCCCGGAGGGCCCTACCTGCCAGGGTACCCTTCACCCAGGCCCCGGGGCCGCTCCGTGGTGTCAAAGTGGTGTCAGTAAGCAGTCCTAAGATTAGGAGTGCCAACTGAGTCCCACCTCCTGGCCAAGCTATCTCTGGCGTTTCGACACCACCCAGCGGGCCTCCTTCGCGCCAGGGGCCTGGGGCCATCCCTTGTGCCGCCCCTTTCTGGGCCTCGCTAGGCCGGAGCGCGACCGCCTAGTCCGGATGGCGTTGCCGTGCACCGGGCAGCCCACCTTCGCCCGGCTCATAGGCGATGCCAGCCAGCGGTGAGGCCCTGAGCGCGAGTCGCCCGGGCATTCCCTGGCACGGAACCCTAACAGTGCCAAGAACAGGGCCTCGGTCCAAAGCAGCTTCTGCTGCTGGGAGGGCGCTTCGGAAATCACGAGAGTGCCCCACAATGCCAGCCAGCTCGCGCGGGAGGCGTCCCGGGATTCCTCGTCAGCCCACCCGCCTCGCAACCTGTCGTAGTAGCCTGGCTTGTGCGTTTCGGCCTCTGCAAGCTCGCCTACGAGGCCCAACAAGACGAGGTACTCGCGACAGGGCTTTGGGAGGCGGTGAAACTGCCAACCGGCACGGTCGAAATCACGCGCTACCGGCTTCTTAGGTTTCCACCTGCGCAGGGGCGACTCTTCCGGGAGCTTCGCTATTAACTGCTCTGAGGTGGGTAGCAGCAGGCTGGGCTCGCGCCGGGCCATCTCGATCTGCATCTCGCGGAACGTCCGCGCCAACTCTGCCCAATGGCGCAGGAACGGCTCCATGGTCCTGAAAGGCTGCTCTACCACCTGCTGCATCTGCTGAACCATCCGCTGGTTATCTCGCCAGACCAACTGGACCATGGCCCGCATGGGCTCGAGTGCCCTGCTCCACGCAGACATCGCCTCCACCAGGACCTGCCGCATCGCTTCTGGCCCAGTGGGCCCAGAGGGTGACCCGCGCTTTAGGGCCTCCCGGAACGCCGTAGCGGACCCGGGCCGACGCATTAGTTCGCCCTTGTCAAGTCCCTCCCGGTCGTCATCCCGAATGTCCGACATATGGCACCTCCAGGCTCTGCAATAGTTCGTCGTCCCTAACCCATAATGTACGCTCGATCCGGAGGTGATCAAGGTGGTCGAAAAGCTGCTTGCACCGAAGGATGCCGCAGCCATGTTGGGCGTAACCACAGCGCGCGTCCAGCAACTGGCACGCGAAGGCAAGCTGCCCGAAATCCGGGACTCTGCTGGCCGCAGACTCTTCCGCCTGGAGGATGTCGAGCGGCTGAAGCATGAGCGGGAGCGCCAGCGGCTAGCCCGCATGCGGACGAACTAGGGAAAAATCGTGACGCCCGGCCGGCACCCGGGCGTCGCAGAAAGGAGGAAAAGTAATGGAGCGCTTTTCGGATCAGAATTTAGCACGAAGCCCCTCAGATGGGAAGCCCATAGCAAAAATTTTCGAGGCCTTGGAGCGGCTGGGCCGACGGCCCCACCGGCAGGGGTCGGGCTGGATCGCTCTATGCCCTGCGCACGCTGACAGTAATCCTTCTCTATCAATCACCGAGGCCCCCGATGGCCGGGTGCTCATCCATTGTTTTGCGGGTTGCCCGCCCGAGGCCGTCCTGGAGGCCCTAGGCCTCAGCTGGTCGGCCCTGTTCCCGGGACGGCCCCCGGCGGTGTTGCAAGCCGTCGCGGAACCGTTGCGGGAGGGGCTGCAACGCCCAAACCCGCGAAATGACGGCGTTTCAGGCAACCGTTGCAGCGTTGCAGGCGATTCCGGGGGGTTGAGACGCACACTCACCTTGCAGGCTTACGCGGACGCCAAGCGGCTGCCCCTGGAGTTCCTCAGGGGCTTGGGCCTCCGGGAGGTCCGTCTCCGGGACGGGGTGGCGGTGGCGATCCCGTACTACGACGAGACGGGGGTGGAGGTGTCGCGGCGCTACAGGGAGGCCCTGGAGGGTCCTGGCCGGTTCCGCTGGCGGCGGGGTTCCAGGGTCGTGCCTTATGGGCTTTGGCGGCTAAAGGAGGCCCGCGAGGCCGGTTGGGTCCTGCTGGTCGAAGGGGAAAGTGATGCCCAAACCCTGTGGTTCCACGGAGTCCCAGCCCTGGGGTTGCCGGGCGCAACAACGTGGCAACCCGAGTGGGCACGATACGTGGCCGGGCTGCGGGTGTTTGTGTGGCATGAACCGGGCCAGGGCGGGGACACCATGGTCCGGCGGGTGGGCGAGACCCTGCCGGAGGCCCTCGTGATCAGGCCGCCAGAGGGCATGAAGGACATCTCTGAAGCCCACCTGCGTGGGGAGAACATCCCCGAGCTGGTGCTGCGCCTGATCGCCGATGCCAGGCCCGTCAGGGACCTGCTGGCAGAGCAGCTGAATACGGAGGCCCGGGCCGCTAGGGAGAAGGCTACCGACCTGCTAGGCTGCCCCGACCTCCTGGCGGAGCTGGAGCGGCTGCTACCGCGGCTGGGCGTGGTCGGCGAGGACCGGAACGCCAAGCTCCTCTACCTGGCGTTGACGAGCCGCCTGCTGGATCGGCCCGTCAGCGTGGTGGTGAAGGGGCCGTCCGCTGCGGGCAAAAGCTACCTGGTGTCCCAGGTGCTCCGGCTGTTCCCGGACACCGCGTACCTCGACCTGACGGGCATGTCGGAGCACGCCCTCGTTTATGACGAGCGGCCCCTCTCCCATCGTCACGTCGTGATCTACGAAGCAGACGGCCTGGGGCCGGATGCTCCGGGCGAGGCGAACTTCCTGGCGTACTGCCTGAGATCGCTCCTTTCTGAGGGTCAGCTCCGCTACATTACGGTTGAGCGGACCGCTGAGGGTCTACGGCCGCGGGTTGTCGAGAAGCCCGGGCCGACGGGCCTCATTACGACAACCACGCGGGCGCAGCTGCACCCCGAGAACGAGACGAGGCTTCTGACCCTAACGGTTAAGGACACGCCAGAGCAAACGGCCCGGGTCCTTCAGGCCCAGGCCGCCCGGGTCAGCGGGGCTGGAGGTCCTGAACCTGACCTGGGGCCGTGGGTGGCTCTCCAGAGGTGGCTGGAGGTGGCCGGGGAGCGCCGGGTGGTGGTGCCCTTCGCGCCAGCCCTGGCGGAGCTGGCCAACCCCAAGGCCGTCCGGCTCCGGCGGGACTTCGAGCAGGTCCTCCGGCTCATCCAGGCCCATGCCCTGCTCCACCAGCACCACCGTCCCCGGGACGCCGAGGGCCGCGTGGTGGCTACTTTGGAGGACTACAGGGCGGTGTACGACCTTGTGGCGGACCTCGTGAACGACCAGGTAGAGGCCGCAGTCAGTCCCGCCGTGCGCGAGGTGGTGGAAGCAGTGAATGAGCTGCACCAGGCCAACGGGAGGCCTGTCACCCTGGCGGAGCTGGCCCAGCGTTTGGGCGTTGACAAGGCCACCGCCAGCCGGCGGGCTCAGGTCGCCTTGGCCCGGGGCTACCTAGTGAACGACGAGAACCGCCGGGGCCGCCCGGCCCAGCTCCGCCCCGGGCAGCCGCTCCCGGAGGACGTGCCGGCCCTGCCGCACCCCTCGGGGTTGTGTGCGTCAACCCCTCCAAAAACGACGCAATGCTGCAACAGTGGGCTGGAACCCGCTTCCGATGCGGCTTTCGGCGTTGCAGGGGTCAGCGCAACACCCGTGCAACACCCCTGCAACGCCCAGGAGCCCCAGGACCCCGGGCCCTCATGCTGGGTCTGCGGCGGGACCCCTGTTGTGGAGGGGGAGGGCATGTGTCGGGCGTGCCTGGACGGACTGGACCCAGACCCCGAGGACCCCAGTAGCCCTGATCCCGGGGACCCACCCCGGACCGGGGCCGATTCTGGGGAACTGCCCTGGCCTCTCGACCTGGCCCTGGGAATCCCGGCCCGTGAGCCGGCGGACCGGTTGAGGCTGGCTGACGTGGCGGAGGAATTGTTTGACCCTCCGCGGGAGGCCCCGGAGGCTCACCCCTGGAGCCCGGTAGACGTTGACGGAGCCCGCGAGGCGTACCTGAATCACGTGAAGACGTGCCCTGTGTGCACCACCGCGGGCCCCTGGTGCGCAAAAGGCCAGCAGCTCCGATGGGCGCACCTGACGGCGTGGTGTGAGAAGTACGCACAAAACGCAATAGCTAACGCATCAGGAGGTGAGAGACATGAACAACCTTCGGTTCGCACCACACCCTGAGTTCGCGGCCGCGAGGACTGAGCTCCAGCGACTAGCGCAGCTGCGTGAGGAACTGCCGCGCCTTGTAGCCGCAGCGCGCGAAGAAGCCGCTAAGCGGCAGGCCGCGGCGCTTGAGACCATGGCCGCCGGGAAAGAAGGCTGGCAGGCTATGCTGCACGAGGCTGCCGCTGAGGAGGCGCGCGCAACGGTCCTTGAGCGGCAACTGGCGGAGCTGGCCAGGGCGGGTGGAGCAGCTATCGCGGCGCATTGAGTTCGACCTTCGGCGCGAGCACGACAACCACGTGCGCGCGCAGGGCGCGCCGCACATGGCCAAGGTCCTGCACGACTTCATCTCCCTGCGCGGCCAGATTGAGCGCCTGCTGCAGCGCGTGCGCGAAATCGAAGACGCCGTTGCGGCTGTAGGCGCAAGCGCTAGCAACGAGTGGGCTCTACCTGGCCCGACCGGGAAGTCCTAGTCCAACGTGGCCCAAGAGGCCGGGGCCGCTGCCGCGAAGCTGGTGCCCTCGTGGAAGGGCCCGGTGCAGCCGCTGGTGCCCACACAGGGGTAGCAGGGACTGGGTTCCCACCCGATTCGAGGCCGCTGCGAACCGCGCCCCCAGCCGCCCGCACGCGATGTCGGATCAGCCTTCCACGACGAATCCATGGCGCGCACTAAGGTGGGCCAGTAAGCACTTGGTTCGCGCGGATCCGCGGCGTTGAGGTCAGTATGCCAGGGCTTCCCTTGCGGATGCCCGGATAGCCCGCGGCTCAAATCCCCAAGCGTCGCAGGCACAACCGTGTCCAACGCGGCAGGTCTTCCACCGCGCTATGCATGTGTTCCCGCAAGCCTTGCCTTTCGTGCAATATTTGCAACACGGGACGTGCCCGGCGTAGGCCGTGCCGGTAGGGGCGCAGGAGGGCAGGGACGGAGGGGCGGCCACAAGCGCCACGGAAACCACAGCAATAAAGAGTACAAGTCCCGCCCTGTGCACGCCACCACCCCCGGATGGCCCCGTTGAGGCTATTTTGGTGCCGCGTGGTCCCGAAGCCGCAAGAGCGCACGCGTGTGCGATGATTGCAGGCCTCTCCGGGTGAAGTGAGTCTCCGGGTACACAGCGCTGCTGGGAACGCGTCGGACACCTGGAAGGCGCCCTAGCTCGTCTGGCGGAAGCTCAGGAGAGCACGGAGCAGGTGGTCTAGCGGCTGCGCGGGAGCTGGCCCCGCGCCGCTTACCTAGCGGAGCGGAAGGGCGTTCGGGTCACCGCCCTTGAGCGGCGCTTGTTTCACCGCCGGCGAGGAAAGGTAGAAATCGACTTCTTCGCGGGGCGCACGCGTGACGGCGAACCGGTCGTGGTACTGGGAGAAGCCCGCACCCGAGTCTACGGCCGCGACGTGCAAAGTCTCACGCGTCGCGCGCGGGCACTGGCGCTGCAACTTACAGGGAGTCCCGTACCCGTGCTCTTCGGGTCCGTCGTCCACGGCTTCGGCGGTGGAAGCCCTTGCCCGGACCGGAGTCGTGGTGGTCGCCGCGGCCCATTGCGGCTTACCCGCTGAGGATTACCTCGTCCGGCGCGGGCCGCGCGATAAAGTAGCCCTGGGCGTACTCCACGCCCAGCTGGCGGAGCAGCTCCAGGGTCTCGCCGTCCTCCACACCCTCCGCCACCACCTCCCGCCCCCAGCTGTGGCACAGTTCCACCACGCTGCGGACAATGGCCAAGTCCTCCACGTGGGAAGTCACGTTGCGCACGAAGACCCGGTCCACCTTCACACAGTCTGATGACAGGTGCCTCAGCAGGTAGAGGGAAGAAATCCCTGTCCCGAAGTCATCCAGGGCCAGCTGGACGCCCCTGGACCGCAAGGCTTCCACCGCAGGCATCACTCGCGGCAGCTCGGCCAGCGCCATCCGCTCCGTGATCTCTAGGACGAGGCGGCTGGATCCCTCGCCCAGCTCCCCGACCACGTCCAGCAACCTCTGGAACGCCGCCTCATCGGTCAACGTGGGCGCGGAGAGGTTCACGTGCACCAAAACCTCAGGGTGGCTGCGGAGCAGCTGCACCGCGCGCCGACACATCCACAGGTCGATCTCCGCGACCAGTCCGTGCTGTTCCGCGAGGTCCAAGAACCGCGCGGGCTCGAGAATACCGCCTTCGGGGCGTGGCAGGCGGACCAGGAGCTCGTACCGCCTGACCTGCCCCGAACGCAGGTCCAGGATGGGCTGACCGAAAGCAAGGAGCTCGCCGCGGCTGACCACTTCCCGTAGCCAGGAGAGTTCCTCCAAGGGGGCGAGGTAGCGGGCCCGCCATGCCGGATCCGGGCTCGCCACCACCACCCGGTCCCGCCCCTCGGACTTGGCGGCGTACATGGCTTGTTCCGCCAGCATCAGGAGCTCGTCGGAGCTGTCCGCGTGCTGCGGGAACAGGGCCAAGCCGCAGCTGACGGTTACGAACAGCCTCAAGCCTCCCCTTCCCGCGGCCCAGCCGCGCACAGAGGCCACCAGCGCTTCGGCCAGCTCCGCGGCCGCCTGGGCCTCCACGTCCACTAAGCACAGCCCGAAGGAGTCTCCGCCGATGCGGGCCAGGCACGACTCCGCGGGCGCTTTCTCGCGCAGCGTCTCCGCCACCCTCCGGAGAACCTCGTCCCCCTGGCTGGGTCCCAACCGGTCGTTGATCTCGTTGCAGTGGTCCAGATCTACCACCAGCACTGCCAGGGACCGGCCCGTCCGCTTTGCCTGGGAGGCAGCTCGCTCCAGCTCCTCCCGGAACCGCCTCCGGTTGAACAGGCCGGTGAGCCCGTCGTAGTTCGCCAGCTCGTACAGGTTGGCCTCTAGTTGCTTGCGGACGGTGATGTCCTCTACCGCCCCTTCGTAGTAGGCGGGCCTTCCGGCAGCGTCCCGCACCACGCGGGCAGACTCCCGCACACTCAGCACCTCGCCGTCCCAGCGCCGCCACTGGGTTTCGAACCCCGTCACCGCTCCGTGCCGGTGGATCAGCTCCTGCCACCGGGTGCGGTCGTCCGGGTTCACGTACAGCGCGGCGGCGGGCGTGCTCAGCAGCGACTCCCGGTCCGGATACCCCAGCATCCGTACCAGCACCCGGTTCACGTCCAAAAGGCGCCCACTCGGGGTAGACCGGTACAGGCCCACGGGAACCTCCTCGAACAGGACCCGGTTCTGGTGGTGCTCCAGGGCCCGCTCCACCGCCACCCCCGCTACGCCCGCCACGCCAGCTGCGAACTCGAGCTCCTCCTGCCCGAAGGGTCGCGGTTCCCGGTACGTGAGAACGAGGGCACCGGTAAGCTGGCGGTCCGCCAGCAGAGGCAGCACAAAGATAGTCCGCGTCCCCGCAGCACGCAGGGCATCCGGCACCTCGAAGGGCAGGTCCTGTCTTGCGAGATCCTCTACCGTGGATCTGCGGTGAGCTACCGCCCACGCCACGGGGCTGCTCGTGTCCGGCTCTAGGAGCACCCGATCGTACTCCTCGGGCCAACCCCAGCCCAACACCAGCTCCAGCTGAGTCTCCGAAGGGTCCCGGACCAGTAGCGCCACCGCGTCCGGCCTGAGAAAATCCCGCAGCACCGCGAACGTCTCCGCCGCCACGCGCTTCAAGTCCACCACACCCAGTAGCGCCCGGGCCAAAGTGGCGGTGGCCTCCCGCTCCCGCTGCCGGTCCCGTTCCGCCTGAGCGTACAGCTGCGCCCGCGCAATGGCCACTGCCAGGCTGTCTGCGGCCATCCCGGCAAGCTGCAGGGTCCGGTCCTCAATCTCAGCCCAGTCCGACCTCGCGAAGTTCATCAGACCCATCACTTTGCCGGACGATTCCAGGGGCACGCTCCCGTGAGCCCTGAGCCCCGCCTGCTGCAGTCTCTCCAGTCGCACGCACTCGACCAGGTTCTTACTTTCCCGGAGCTCACCGAGGAGCACTTGCTCCTGGCAGCGGCACGGCTGCCACCGCAGCTCCCGGTAGTCGTCCTCCGCGAGCCCGGCAGGGGCCCCCGCGGCTGCCCCCAGTCTGAAGCTGCCGTCTTCCAGCACGTAAATCCACACGGCCTCCGCATCCAGTAGCTCCTGCACCAGGGGGCACGCCTCCTGGAGCATGGACTGCAGGTCCACGTGCCGGTTCAGGATGCTGGCCAGAGACCGGAGGAGCTCCTGCTGCCTCGTAGTAAGGCGCAGACGGGCGGTTACCCGGTCGAAGGTCCGGGCCAGATAGGCGAGCTCGTCCCGGCCCTGGAGCCCCACCTCCACCTGCAGGTCCCCGCTTTCCACCCGCTCCAACGCTCGCACGAGCCTACCCACGGGCTTCGTGACCGACCGCGTCACCACGAGCCCCCCGACGGCCACCGCGGCCACGACCAGCGCCAGCAGCCCGGCCACGGTCCAACTTTCCCGCCGGGCCTGCGCCGCGCGCCGGACCGCGGTCTCGCGCAACACCCTCATGGCTTCTCGGTACAGGTCAAAGTGCGCGTCGATGGCCCGCGTGGCCACCTCGAAGTACTCGGAGGCGGGGACCGCCAGCCGCTCCGCGCGAACGATGGCTCGCTCCGCCAGAGCCAAGTACTGCTCCGTCAGCTGGTCGCTGCGGCCTAGCTTCCCCTCCAGCGCATCCCGCGCACGGGGGCTTATTTTGAGCGCTGCCTGAAACCAACGCTGGAACTCTGCCCGCAGCACGCGTACCGTCCCGATACGCTCCCGCACCTCGGCCCGCTCCTCCACGGTCGCAGACCCCTTGCCGAGGATGACGGCACCCAGCAGCCGCAGCTGGCCCATGACGTCGATCGCCTGCGGCAGCGGTCCGACCGCGGCGGCTGCGAGGGACGCCACCTCCGACGGGGAATCCTGGCCGATCCGCGATGCTTCTGCCACCTGGCGCAGGAGCTCCACAATGCCAGCGATCAGATGGGTGTGACGGAGGAAGCTCTCCTCCGGCGTCATCGCACCCAGGTCGGCCACGATGCCCGCCCACGTGGCACGTAGCCCGTCCAGCACCCGGCCGTTACCCGGAAGGCCGCCGTGGCGGCGATCCACCTCTGCCGCCGCCTCGAAGGCCGCCTGCACCTCCCGCTGTTTGACCGCCAGTTTGGCCCTTGTATCCTCGCCGAGCAGCAGCCGCGCAGTTAGCCCCCGGTGCTCCGCCACCCGCTGTAAAACTTCGCTCAGGGCCTCCAGGTACTCGGCAGCTCGGGCTTGGCCCTGCGCCGCCCGCACAATAGCCAGGTCCCCGGCGACGCGCAACCCACCCAGCACTACGCTCACCACCGTGGCGATCGCCGCTAACACAGCGAGCCTTGCACCAACGCTGAGGTCCGCAAGTCTCCGTGCCACCTCGACCCCCTCCTGGCTGGTCCCACCCCGGCGGCCCTACGCGGTGAAAAAGCGGCGGCGTCCTATCGGAGATAGTCCCGGCCAATCGTGGTTGGTTCTTCCACGGACGCAGCACGTGGTCCTGCTAGACGGGTGCTGTGCGGAGAGACCCCCGGTCCAAGCTGATAGAGGTCCCGGGCAGTGGGCCCGGCAGTGCGCACCCTTCAGGCCATGCGCCTGCGGGGGGCGTGTGCTGGCCCTGCTGGAGGAGGGCTGGTCGCAGGTAGCCGCCGAGGCCTAGGTGTACCACCACAAGGACGGTCCTGTGGGTCCTTACCGGGAATCCCAGGAAGGTCGGAACACCAAGCGGGTGGCCAAGGATGGCAGGCTAGCCGCCAGGCCCTCGGGCCGGAAGCGCAAGCGGGAGGTGCGGCGGCCTAGTAAGCCTTCTAGTAAGCCTTTGTGGTAGGGCACCCACGTTGGCCTGGACCTTACACCCGCAGCAGGTTGAATCTACCCTGGCTGAAAGCTGAAATCGGGATTCAGGATTCGGTTCATTCTAGCGCGATGGTCGTTTGAACTGAGCGGCACCAGCACCGCAGCGTTCCTGGGTAGCGTCCGCGGACGCTTTACCCTAAACGGCCTGTCCTGCGGCTTAGTGCCGCCGCGGCGGCAGGTTCCACGGTGGCGGCGGAGGAGGTGCGCCGTGGCGTTCGACCTCATGCTTCAGCAGGGTCCTGATCATGTAAAGACGAGGAGGCTTCGCCCGGGATGATCACCCAATCTCCGCACTCGGTGCAGCGGAAGTCCAGCGTGCCTTCCGCCTCCCTTTCCTGGACCTCCCACTCCACTTGGTACAGGGTGAACGTCTCCACGTCGGAGCCTACCGTTGCGGGCTTGCGGTGCTGCTGATCCATCATCTCACCTCCGGGTTGCTGTAGTTGCCTAACCCGAGGAACCTCGCACCTGTCTCCGCAAGCTCACGGTCCTCTCGCAGGGCGTGGCCGTAGACCGCGGCGGTGACCGCAGGGCTTGCGTGGCCCAGCCGCCTTGCTACCTCCGCCAGGCCCACTCCCTGGCTCAGCAGGGCGCTAGCGTGCAGGTGGCGGAGCTGGTGAGGGCTGCTGGGCCGGACACCTGCCTGGCGTGCGATCAGCCGCATGGCCTCCCACACCTTGCGGTGCTGCAAGGGCTGCCCGTCCTGGTTGAAGACCAGGGCCTCCTCGGAGAACCCGCTACCGGTGCGCAGGGCCTCCTCCACCGCCGCCCGGCGGAGGGCGCGGAGGGCTGCCACGACCTGCTGCGGCAGGGCTACGGTACGCTGCCCAGCCCGGGTCTTCGGTGGCGTGAACACCCACGCCCTGCGCACCCTGTGCACACTCCTCTCGACCCGCAGGAGGCCAGCGGCCAGGTCCAGGGCGCACCACCGGAGAGCCAGGGCCTCGCTGACCCGTAGCCCGGTGGTGGCCAGCAGCAGAAACAGAGGGCCCAGAGGGTGGCTAGAAGCGGCTTGCAGGAACCGGCTGGCCTCTTCTGGAGTCCAGGGCTGCTTCCTGTGCGGTTGGTAGCGCGGTGGTGCGATACGGTCCATCGGGTTGTCGGCCAGGTAGCCCAGTTGGACCGCGTAGCCCAGGACCCGGTGGAGGAGCCGGTAGGCCTTGAGAGCGGTTCTTGCGGGCAGGCCCTCCAGGACGCCGAGGACGGCCAGGGGCTCTAGGTGCGTCAGCCTCGTCCTCAGGAGCGGTCCTAGGTAGCGCCTGGCGGTGTCCTCGTAGTCGGCCCGGGTCCGGGGTCTGAGGTCCGCAGTCCGCAGCAGGGTCTTGAGGACGTCCTGAACGGTCCTCCGGCCCGGGTTCGGCAGGGGCCTGGTGCCCAGCCGCCGGAGGAACTCCTCCGCCCTGCGCCTGGCCTGGGCCTCGGTGCGGCCGTAGAAAGTCTTGCGGCGGCCCAGCACGCACACCGTGGCCTGCCACCGACCATCCCTTCGCTGAAAGACGGTCATGCCCGCACCTCTACCTCAGGGCCAGAAAATGGTGTCAATGTGGTGTCAGGAGGGCTGAAATGCAGGCAGGAAGCGGGTTCTGGTGTGGCCCAGCGGATTTTAAGTCCGCCGCGTTTGCCGGTTTCGCCACCCGCCCCCGGACCACGGTACCGTTGCGGCGGGCCGGCCGCAACCCTATAATCGGAAGGCGACGGGCGGGTGTAGCTCAGCGGTAGAGCGTCGGCTTGCCATGCCGAAGGTCGCGGGTTCAAATCCCGTCGCCCGCTCCAGCTGGCTCCGATGACTCCCCTCAGCCGGTACTCCCGGCACGCTTCTTGCACCCACCCCGTCCTAGGGGGGTGAAACCGCATGGGAGTGTGCGCCCGCTGCGGGTCCCCGGACCTGCGGCAGGGCTGGGAGTGGCGCTCGCACCGCATCGGCGGGCACCTTCTGGCCGGCTGGACGACCACGGTGTGGTGCGGGACCTGCGGGACCCTCTGGCCCTGGGCTCAGCGGCAAACCCCGGCCGTCCGCAACCCCTGGCTGGTGGACCGCCTTTCGCCGGCCCTGGCCTACCTCCAGGCCGAAGGCGACCTCATCGTGGTCCGCTGGCCGGACGGCTCGTACGAGGTGGTGGCCTGACCGGACCGTGCCGCCGTCTTTCAGGACCCTCACCCTGCCTGTGACGGCCCCCGCGCGAGATGTTAGAATGCCGCCGGCCGCCGCGGTTGCCCGCGGTCAACTTCCTCGGTGGGAGGTGCGGGTTGCCGGAGATCCAGGTAGGAGACCGCGTCCCGGAGGTGATCCTGATTGGTCCGGACCGGCAGCCGGTCCGGCTGTCCTCTTTGCTCGGCCAGCCGCTGGTGCTGGCCTTCTTCCCCGCGGCATTCACGCCCACGTGCACCCGGGAGATGTGCGCGTTCCGGGACGGACTGGAGCGGTTCAACCAGCTCAAGGCACGGGTGGTGGGGATCAGCGTGGACCTGCCAGCGAGCCTGCAGGCCTTCGCCGAGCACCTGGGACTGAACTTCCCGCTGCTGAGCGACTACGGCCGTCAGGCGGTGCGGGCGTTCGGCGTGGAGGATCCCAAGCCCTTCGCCGGCCTTTTCCCGGGTCTGGCCCGGCGCGCGGTGTTCGTCGTGGACCCCCAGGGGATCGTGGTGTACCGGTGGGTGTCCGAGGACCCGAAGGTGGAGCCGCCCTACCCGGAGGTGGAGCAGGCGGCGGCGTCGGTGGCGGACCGGACCCCGTCCGTGCGTTGAGCCGCCCCATCTGAGCTGGTACAATGCCGGTCGGGGCGACGTAGCCAAGAGGCAAGGCAGGGGTCTGCAAAACCCCGATCCCCGGTTCGAATCCGGGCGTCGCCTCCACGCTATCCGATCCCCCTCCCCCGCGACAGGACCCACAGGAAGAAGGGGACGCCCACCAGGGCGGTGACGGCTCCTACGGGGATTTCCAGGGGGGCGGTGACGGTCCGGGCCAGCAGGTCGGCCCACACCAGCAGGGCAGCTCCCCACAGAGCGGAGCCGGGTAACAGCGCGGCGTGCACGGAACCACCCAGGCGGCGGACCGCGTGCGGCACCACCAGCCCCACGAAGCCCACCAGCCCCGCGGACGCTACCGCGGCCGCGGTCATGAGGGTGGCAGAGGCGACCAGCGCCGCCCGGACCCGCGGCACCGCCACCCCGGCAGAAGCCGCCTCCTCCTCTCCCAGCAGCAGCACGTCCAGCTCCCGGGCGTGACACCGGGCGAGACCGTAGCCGGCCAGGACGGCTGGTGCGGTTAGCCGGACGTGATCCCAGCCCCGTCCGCCCAGGCTGCCCAGCAGCCACGCCAGGGCCTGCTGGAGGGAACCGTGGGACAGGACCAGGATCACCGACAGGACCGCGGCGAAGAACGTACCCGCCGCTAGCCCGGCCAGCAGGAGATCCTCCGGTCCGCGCCCGCGGGTTGCAGCCAGCCGGTACACCAGGAGGACGGCCGTAGCGCCGGAGGCGAACGCGGCCGCGGACACTGCCAGGCCTGCCAGCCCTGCTGCGATGGCTGCCACCGCACCCAGGGCGGCACCCGGAGCTACTCCCACCACGTACGGGTCAGCCAGGGGATTGCGGAAGAGGGTCTGGTACACAGCTCCTGACGCGGCTAGGGCAGCGCCCACCAGACCGGCCAACACGACCCTGGGCAGCCGCAACTCCACCACGATGGCGTACGCCGGGCCGCCGCCCCCTGCGGTGCCCACCGCGCGCCACAGCGCCGCCCACACCTCCGAGAGCTGCAGGGGCACGGACCCCAGGGCCAGGGCGCACACGGCACTCCCTGCCAGCCACGCCCAGCCAGCTGCCAGGAGCCACCCGCCCGGAGACCGAGGCGCCCGCAAGGACCGGCGCCGCCTTCACCGGGCGCGGATGAGGGACAGGAACTCCGCCCGGGTACGGGCGTCGTCCCGGAACAGGCCCCGCATGGCGGAGGTGACCATGACGCTACCCGGCTTCTTCACGCCCCGCATGGTCATGCAAAGGTGTTCCGCCTCGATGACCACCGCGGAGCCCTTGGCCTGCAGGGCGTCCATCAGCAGGTCGGCGATCTGCGAGGTCAGGCGCTCCTGGACCTGAGGCCGCCGTGCTAGGGTTTCCACCACCCGCGCCACCTTGCTGATCCCAACCACCCGGCCGTTGGGCACGTACCCTACGTGGGCCACGCCGTGGAAGGGCAGCAGGTGGTGCTCGCACAGGGAGTAGAAGGGGATGTCCTTGAGCACCACCATCTCGTGGTGCTGCTCCTCCTCGAACCCCACCCGCAGGTACTCCCCGGGATCCCGGTGGAGACCGCTGAACAGCTCCGCGTACATCGCCGCGATCCGCCGCGGGGTCTCCCGCAACCCCTCTCGCCCGGGGTCCTCCCCGATGGCCTGCAGGATCTCCACCACGGCGGCCTCGATCCGCTGGCGATCCACCAGCACTCGCGGTGTGGCCACCCGCCGTCCCGCTGTGTCCCGTGCGTCCATCTCCTCCTCCTTTGCCCCACCCGGCTTCCCGTCCCGCAGGGGTACCACCGACTTCTTACGTGTTAGTCCAGCCGGTCTGCCGGACGAAGGACTCCGTGGTGTCCGGGACCGGAACCATCCCCAGCAGCCCCTCCAGGGTCCGCGCCAACCGTACGGTGAACCGCACGTCGTGGGTCCGGACCACCCGCGCGCCCCGCTCGATTCCCAGCACCACCGCGGCCGCGGTGGCTTCCAGCAGCTCCTCCGGCGGCAGCCGCAGGATGTCCCGAAGGTAGTTCTTGCGGGAGGTGGCCAGGTACACCGGGTAGCCGAGGGTGAGGAGCTCGTCCAGCCGGCGCAGCAGCTCCACGTCGTGCGCGGGGGTCTTGCCGAAGCTGAAGCCGGGATCCACCAGGATCCGGTCCGCGCCCACCCCTGCCTGCCGCGCGCGGGCGGTGCGCTCTTGGAGGAACGCGTACACCTCCCGGAAGACGTCGTCGTAACGGGGATCCACCTGCGCAACCTTGTGCGGGCCTCGCCGGTGCATCACCACCAGCCCGGCGCCGTACTCCGCCGCCACCTCCGCCATCTCGGGGCCCGCCAGCCCGCTCACGTCGTTCACCGCCACCGCTCCCGCCTCCAGGGCCCTTCGGGCCACCCCCGGCTTGACCGTCTCCACCACCACCGGCAGGGCCAGCTCCGACCGGACCCGCTCGATCACCGGGACCACCCGCCGGATCTCCTCGTCCTCAGGCACGTGCGGCCCCGGCCGCGCGGACTCCCCACCCACCTCGAGGAGATCCGCGCCCTCCTCCGCGATTTCCCGGGCCCGGCGAACGGCGGAGGCGAGGTCGGGGTGACGGGCGGCGGCGTAGAAGGAGTCCGTGGTCACGTTCAGGACCCCGACCACGTACACCCGTCGGCGCAGGTCGAGGACCACGTCCCGCAGGCGCAGAAGGCCCTGGTGGTCCACAAGACCCCATTGTACCGGGCGGACGTCTCACAGTCCTGCCCGGCCTTTTACGCAGGAAGCGGCCGGACCGGGGCGAACCGTTTTTCGCGGAGGCCGCCATGGATCCCCACGCGAGGGTCGTCCTCAAAGATATCCCCGCGTACGTGCCGGGAAAGCGTGCGCTGGCCCGGGTGGAAAGCTCCCGCCTGGTGCACCTCGCGTCCAACGAGAACCCTCTCGGTCCCTCTCCCCTCGCCCTGGAGGCGCTGGCCCGCGCGAGCTCGCAGTGGGCCCGCTACCCCGACGACGACAGTGCTGAGCTCCGGGAGGCGCTGGCCGCAAGGCATGGAGTCCCGGCCTCGTGCGTGGCCGTGGGTGCAGGCAGTACAGCACTGCTCAAGCTGCTGGCGGAGGCCTACCTGGATGCCCGCCGGAAGGCGGTGTACGCGTGGCCGAGCTTCCCCATGTACCCGGTGGCCGCACGGCTGCAGGAGGCGCAGGAAGTTCGGGTCCCCCTGGACGGCGGCGGCCGCCACGACCTGGCCCGGATGGCGGAGGCGGCGCAGGGGGCGAGCCTAGTGGTGGTGTGCAATCCCAACAACCCCACCGGGACCTACGTGTCGGAGGCGGAGCTCGCGGCGTTCCTGGACCGGGTGCCGGGGGACGCCCTGGTGGTGCTGGACGAAGCGTACGCGGAGTTCGCGCGGGCTGCGGCGGCGGACTACCCGGACGGCGTGCGGTGGGTCCGGGAAGGCCGACGGGTGGCCGTGCTGCGCAGCTTCTCCAAGGTCTACGGGCTGGCGGGCCTGCGGGTCGGCTACCTGGTGGCGCCCCCCGAGGTGGTGGAAGCGGTGGGGCGGGTGCGGGAGCCGTTCCAGGTTTCCGCGCCCGCGCAGGCCGCGGCCCTGGCAGCCCTGGCGGATGAGAGTCATGTGGCCCGCACCCTGCACGTGGTGGCAGAGGGCCGGCGGCGCCTGCAGCGGCTGGCCGATCAGCTCGGCCTGCCTAGCTACCCCAGCGTGGCTAATTTCGTATGGCTAGACGTGAGCCGTCCGGCGGAGCAAGTCGCGGCAGAACTCCTGCGGCGAGGGGTGGTGGTGCGGCCGGGGCCGACCGGGACCACGTGGGTGCGGGTTTCGGTGGGGACCTCCGAAGAGATCAACCGGTTCGAGGCAGCCCTGCGCCAGGTGCTGGCTACGGTGCCCTGACTCCCGGCAGGGGCGCCCGGCGCTCACGCAGAAGTACACAGGACCGCGAAGAATCCTGTCGAGGGGGGAGCGAGCGATGGTCGGTCGCAGGTGGTCGGTCCTGCTCCTGGTGGGAGCCCTGGCCGCGGCGTCGGTGATGGGTGCTGCGGCCGCCCCCGCGTTCCGGTTCGACCGCAACATCAAGGTGGGCGTGGTGGACACCTACAGCGGGCCGCCCGCGGTGTTCGGGAACGACGCCCTCAACGGGTTCCGGCTGGCCCTGCAGGAGATCAACCGGGACGGGGTGCACGGGGCGCGCATCGAGTTCGTCACCCGGGACGAGAAGTTCAGCCCGGAGATCGGCCTCAGCATGGCCCGCGAGCTGGTGCTGCAGGAGCGGGTGGACGTCCTGGTGGGCACCATCAACAGCGCCACGGCCCTGGCCATCTCCGCCTTCGCCCGGGAGCAGCGGGTCCCCTTCATCGTGTGGATCTCCAAGAGCGAGGCCATCACCGGCGCCAAGGGCCACCGGTACGTGTTCAGCACGGGGGAGAACACCGCCATGGCCGGGAAGGCGCTGGCCGAAGCCATGGCGCGGCGCGGGTACACCCGGTTCTGGCTGGCGGCGGAGGACTACGAGTACGGGCACGCCATCACCAACTCCTTCTGGCGGTTCATGAAGCGCGCCAGGCCCGAGTCCACCCTGGTGGGGCAGACGTGGTGGCGGACCGGTGAACCGGACCTGGTGCCGTACCTCACCCAGATCCTTCAGGCCCGGCCTCAGGCGGTGTTCTTCGGGACGGGTGGGGCCGGCATGGCCAACGTGATGCGGACCATGCAGGTGATCGGCTTCGCCCAGCGGATCCCCTCCGCCATCCACACCGCCATCGACGTAACGGTGTTGCGACCCCTGGGCGCCGCGGCGCCGGAGGGGGTATTCGGGACCACCGACTACCTGTACTACTACCCGGAGACCCCGGCGAACCGGAAGTTCGTGCAGGACTTCCAGGCGGCGTACGGCTCCCCGCCCGGGTTCCCGGCCTTCCACGGCTACATCACGGGCTACTTCATCGCCGAGGCCTACCGCAAGGCACGGTCCTTGGACCGGGACCGCTTCGTGGAGGCGCTGGAGGGCCTGCGGGTCCGCACACCCATGGGCGAGGTGGAGATGCGCGGGTGCGACCACCAGGCGGTGCTGCCCATCATCTTCGGGGTCACCCGCAGGGACCCTCGGTTCCCGCACCTGGTGGCGGGAGATCCCACCATCCTTCCGGGCCGGGACGTGATGCCTACGTGCGAGGACATCCGCCGGGCGCGGGAGCGGGCGCAGTAACGCCGTGGACGCCGCCGCGGTCCTGGGTCAGCTGGTGGTGGGCCTGAGCCGGGCGATGATCCTGTTCATCGTTTCGGCAGGGCTCACCCTGATCCTGGGCGTGCTGCGGGTGCCCAACGTGTTCCACGGGTCCCTGTACATGCTCGGCGCCTTCGTGGCGTGGACCGTGGCGGAGGCGGTGGGCTCCCACCCCGCGGGCCTGTGGCTGGCCCTAGCCGCCGCCCCCCTGGTTACCGCGGCCGTGGGCTTGGTCCTGGAGCGGCTCCTGCTGTCGCGGCTGTACCACCGCGAGCACCTCATGCTGATCCTGTTCACCTTCGGGGTCATGCTGGTGCTCAACGACGTAGTCAAGCTGCTGTGGGGCCCCACCTACCGGTCCCTGGTGCCGCCGCCGTCCCTGCAGGGTGCGGTAACCGTCCTGGGCGTCGCCCTCCCCAAGTTCAACCTGGTGCTGCTCGTCGCGGGGCCGCTGGTGGGCCTGAGCCTGTGGCTGTTCACCCACCGAACGCGGGCAGGCAGGATTGCCAGAGCTGCCGCCACGGACCGGGACATGGTGGCGGTGCTGGGCGTCGACGTGAGCCGCGTGTTCGGCATGGCTTTCGGCCTCGGCTGCTTCCTGGCCGGCCTGGGCGGGGCTCTGGTGGCGCCCACCACCAGCATCACCCTGGGGATGGACCACAGCCTGCTCATCGACAGCTTCCTGATCGTCATCGTGGGCGGGTTGGGGAACCTGTGGGGCGCCCTCGCGGGCTCGTTGCTGTTCGGGATCACCCAGTCCGTGGGCCTGCTGGTCTGGCCGCAGTTCGCCGTGGCGTTCCCCTACGCGGTCACCGCGGCGGTGCTGCTGGTGCGGCCCACCGGCCTGCTGCGGTCCGCGTGGTGAGCGGGCGGGTCCTCCTGGGACTGGCGCTGGCCGCGCTGGCGGCGGCTCCCGCAGTCCTCCCGCCGTTCTTCGTGTACCTGCTGGCCCTGGTGCTGGTCACGGGGCTGCTGGCCACCAGCCTGAACCTGGTGCTGGGCTACGGGGGCCTGTACCAGTTCCACCACGGGGTCTTCTACGGCATCGGCGCGTACACCGCCGCGGTGGGGATCACCCGGTTGGGCTGGCCTGCGTGGCTGGCCTTCCTTGCGGGCCCGCTGGCCGCAGGACTGGCGGGGCTGGTGATCGGCTTCTTCTGCGTGCGGCTGTCGCGCCTGTACTTCGGCATGCTGCAGCTGTCGCTGGGCTCCTTCGTGTGGATCGTGGCCCTGCGGTGGTACCCGGTCACGGGCGGGGACAACGGGATCCACGGGATCCCCCTGCCGCCCGTCCTGCAGACCCTCCCGGGTGCGTACGCCCTGGTGGCCGGAGCGGTGGTTGCCTCCCTGGCCGCCCTGCGGGCGGTGGTGCGGTCACCCTTCGGGCTCACCCTGCAGGCGATCCGCGACAACCCGCAGCGGTCCGAGGTGATGGGCGTCGACGTGCGCGCCCACCAGCTGGCTGCCATCGTGCTGGCGGCCTTCTTCGCCGGCGTAGCGGGCGTGCTGTACGTGGCCCTGGAGCGGTCGGTGTTCCCCAGCATGCTGTTCTGGGTCCTGTCCCTAGAGATCCTGGTGATGTGCCTGCTGGGCGGCTGGTTCACGTTCTCCGGGCCCCTGGTGGGCGCGGCCGTGGTGGTGGGGCTACGGACCCTGGCGGGCCGCTACACCGAGTACTGGACCCTCATGCTGGGCGTGCTGCTGATCCTCCTCATCTTCTTCCTCCCGGAGGGGATCATGGGCCACCTGCAGCGACGGTGGAATGCGTACCGCGCCCTCTCCGCCCGGCCGGCGACCGCGGGGGACGTCCGTGGCTGAACTGCTCCGGGTGGAGGATCTGCACCGCTCCTTCAACGGCTTCCCGGCCGTCCGCGGGGCCTCCCTGTCCGTGCAGGCGGGCGAGGTGGTGGCGGTCATCGGCCCCAACGGCGCGGGCAAGACCACCCTGTTCAACCTCGTCACGGGGGTCCTGCTGCCGGACCGAGGCCGCGTGGTGTTCGCGGGGGTGGACGTGACCCGCTGGCCCGCCCACCGCCGGTGCCGCGCCGGTGTGAGCCGCACCTTCCAGATCGCCAACGTGTTCCCACGGTTGACGGTGTTCGACAACGTGCACGCCGCGTGCCTGGCCCACGCCCGCAAGGGCTTCGAGCTGTTCCGGCCCGCCAGCCGGTTCGCGGTGGAGCAGGCGTGGGAAATCCTGGAGGTGACGGGCCTGCGCGGCCAGGCGCACCGGCTGGCGGGTACCCTGTCCCACGGGGACCAGCGCATCCTGGAGATCGCCCTGGCCCTGGCCAGCCGGCCGCGGCTGCTGGTCCTGGACGAGCCCACTGCGGGGATGTCCCCTGAGGAGACCGCCTCCACCCTGCAGCTCATCGCCCGCCTGAACCGGGACCACGGGCTGTCGGTCCTGTTCTGCGAGCACGACATGGAGGTGGTGTTCTCCACCGCGCACCGGGTGGTGGTCATGCACCAGGGACGCACCATTGCGTCCGGGCCCCCGGAGCAGGTCCGGGCCGACCCGGAGGTGCAGCGGGCCTACCTAGGCGGGGAGGAAGCCGAGGGCCCGCCGGTGCGCTCCCAAGCCGCGGGCGGCGCTGGCAAACCCATGCTGCAGGTGGAGGGGCTGCACACCTACTACGGGCTGAGCCACGTGCTGTTCGACGTCTCGTTGCAGGTGCAGGAGGGCGAGGCGGTCTTCCTGCTGGGCCGCAACGGCGCGGGCAAGAGCACCACCCTGAAGAGCGTGGTGGGCCTGGTGCCGCCCCGCCGGGGGGCTGTCCGCTACCGGGGCCGGGACGTGGTGGGGCTGGCGCCCCACGCGGTGGCGCAGCTGGGCGTGGGGTACGTGCCCGACGACCGGCGCATCTTCCCGGACCTGACGGTGTGGGAGAACCTGGAGGTGGCCGTCCGCCGCCACGGTTACTGGACCTTCGACCGCGTCTTCGAGCTGTTCCCGGTCCTCCGGGAGAAGCGGCACCACCGGGGCAGCCACCTTTCGGGGGGCGAGCAGAAGATGCTGGCCATCGCCCGTGCGCTGGTGGGCAACCCGGACCTCCTCCTCCTGGACGAGCCCATGGAGGGGCTCGCGCCGCGGCTGGTCCGAGTTCTGGAGGACCGCATCCGCCAGCTCAAGGCCACCGGTCTCACCGTGCTGCTGGCCGAACAGAACGTGGGCGCTGCGTTGCGGCTCGCGGACCGAGGCTACGTCATCGACGACGGCCGGATCCGGTTTGAGGGGACCGTGGAGGAGCTACAGGCGAACCACGAGGTGCGGCGGCGCTACCTGCTGCTGTGAGGCGCGCATTCACCACCGCGATCCCCGCCACGATGAGGACGAGGCCCGCCAGGGTCTGGCCCGTGACGGGCTCCCCCAGCACCAGCCAGCCCCAGAACACCGCGGTGGCCGGGTTCAGGTACGTGACCAGGGCGGTCTGGGTCGGGCGGACGTTGAGCACCAGGTGGTAGTACAGCAGGTAGGCCACCGCGCTGCCGAAGACTGACAGCGCCAGCAAAGACCCCACGGACTCCGCGGACGGTTTTGCGGGAAAGCCGCTGAGCACCGCGGCGGGGAGCAGACCCGCGGCGCCGCCCAGCAACGAGCCCGCGGCCAGCACCACCGGGTCGATCCCCTGAAAGGTGCGGCGGGCGTACAGGATCCCCCACGCGTACAGGGCCGAGGCCAGGACCACCGCACCCGCCCCCGCCAGGTCCTCCCGGGTGACCGCGGCGGGGTCTGCGCCCACCAGCACCGCCACCCCGGCGAAGCCCAGCGTCACCCCCACCACTCGGTCCGCCCCGAGGGGATCCTCCCGGGTCCAGTGGCCGAACAGAACTGCCCACAGGGGAGTGGTAGCGTTCAGGATGGACGCGGCCCCGCTGGTGAGCGTTCGCTCTCCCCACGCGATGAGGCCGATGGGGATGCCGCCGCTGACCGTGCCCAGGAGCACGAGTCTCGCCCACACCCGGGGCGAGCGGGGCGCCGGGAGGCCCCGGACGGCGACCAGGCCCGCCAGCAAGCCGCCCGCGAGCCCCAGGCGTACCACCACCAGGGTCGCGGGCGGGAAGTCCCGTACGGCCACCTTGATGAACAGGTACGAAGCCCCCCAGATGAACCCCAAGCCGAGGAGGGCCGCCCAGTCCCGCGGCCGCACCTACACCACCTGGCAGAGCCGACGAGGCGGCCGCGCGGTCAGCGCACCGCCTCCTGCCGGTAGTCGGGCAGCTCGTGGGTCTGCAGGTACTCCAGCACCCGGCGCGCGGCTGCCCGGCCCACCACCGCCGCCACCTCGTCCTCGGTGGCCTCCCGGAGGCGGCGGACGGATCCGAAGTGCCGGATGAGCTCCCGCTTGCGCTTCTCGCCGATCCCCGGTACGTCGTCCAGCACCGAGTAGACCACCCGGCGCCCCCGCAGCTGCTGGTGGTACGCGTGGGCGAACCGGTGGGCCTCGTCCCGCACCCGCTGGAGCAGCTGCAACGCCGCCGAGTCCCGCGGCAGGCGCAGGGGCTCCTCACGTCCGGGCTGGAAGACCAGCTCCTCCCGCTTCGCCAGGGCCACCACCGGCACCCGCACGTTGTGCTCGAACAGCACCTCCAGGGCCGCGGAGAGCTGGCCCTTGCCGCCGTCGATGAGGATCAGGTCGGGCAGCACGGACCACTTGGGCTTCACCGGTTCGTCCCGGTCCAGTTTCTCCTGCTCCTCCCGGGCGTTCTGGAAGCGGCGCCGGAGTGCCTCCTGCAGCATGGCGTAGTCGTTGGGCCCTTCTGTGAACTTGATGCGGAAGCGCCGGTAGGCGTCCCGGCGGGGTCGGCCCCCCTCGAAGGTGACCAGGGAGGCCACCGCCTCCCCGTGCTGCAGGTTGCTGACGTCATACCCCTCGATGCGGAAGGGCGGCTCCTCCAGCCCCAGGACCTGCTGCAGGGCCCGCACCGCCGAGCCCTCTCGCCCCGCCAGGCGCACCCGCTCCTGCTCCAGGTGCAGCCGGGCGTTGTCCCGAGCCATCTCCACGAGTCGGCGCCGGTCCCCCCGGCTGGCTACCACCACCCGCACCGCAGAGCCCCTACGCTCGGACAGCCACCGGGCGATGACCTCCTGCCCCTCCACCGGCTCCGGGATCACCACCTCCGGAGGGACAGCGGGCGCGTGCTCGTAGTACTGCTCCAGGAAGGTCCGCAGCACCTCCGCGGGTGGGTGCGCCTGGGCGCCCGTGAGGAAGAAGTGCTCCTGCCCGGATAGCCGCCCCCCGCGGACGAAGAACACCTGCGCGCAGGCGTCGTCGCCGTCTACGTGTACGGCCACCACGTCGCGGTCGTCCAGGCTCGCCGCCGCGGTGCGCTGCCGCTCCGCGATGGCTTCGAGGGCCTGGATCTGGTCCCGCAGGGCCGCGGCCCGCTCGAACTCCAGCCGGCTGGCTGCCTCCTCCATCTCCCGGCGCAGCTCGTCCACCAGCGCCTCCTGCTTGCCCTGCAGGAACAGGATGGCCTGGCGGACCTGCTCCGCGTACTGCTCCCGGGAGGGACCCCAAGCCACGCACGGCGCGGTGCACTGACCGATGGCGTAGTCCAGGCACGGCCGCGGCAGCTTGTGCTCCACGTCCACGTCGCAGCTCCGGAGCTTGAACAGCTTCCGGATGGTCCGGATGGTCCGGCCCACCAGCTTGGGCTCGTGGTACGGGTAGGGGCCGAAGTAGTGGGCCCCGTCCCGGCTCACCCGGCGCGTCATGACGATCCTCGGGTAGGGCTCGTTGGTGATCTTCACGTACGGGTAGGCCTTGTCGTCGGCCATCCGCACGTTGTACTTGGGCCGGTGTTGCTGGATCAGGTTGGTCTCCAGGATGAGGGCCTCCACCTCGTTGGCGCATGCCACCACGTCGAAGTCGAACACCTTGGTCATCAGGTGCCGCACCCGCGGGGAGTCCACCGAGGCGGGGTCCTGGAAGTAGCTGCGCACCCGGTTGCGCAGGCTGGAGGCCTTCCCCACGTAGATCACCCTGCCCGCCCGGTCCCGCAGCAGGTACACACCGGGCCGGTGGGGCAGAGCCCGCAGTTTCTCCTCCAGGTTGGCCGCGCGCTCCATCGTTCCCATTCTAGACCACCTGCCCGAAAGCCCGCCTCCCGGATTTCTGACGGCTTACGGCACCACCGACCACGACGACGGGGACCCGGCGAAGGGGCACGTATGTCGCGCCGGAGCACGGATCCCCTCGCGGGTCGTCCCGGGCACGGAGGAGATCCCCTTCGACGACCGCCACACCACCGAGTTCCTCATCGAGCGCCTGCGGCGTACCCCTGCAGCGTCAAGACCGGGTGGTCCCCGTCTCGCCGCGGTGCGGCACGGCGCCGCTTGCGTTCCCGGAGCCCGCCCCCAAGGAGCCTGCCCTGGACCTGCACCGCCAGGAGGTCCCCGACGGCTACCCCGTCAAGGAGCCGCTGCCCGCCATCCCCCACGAGCGGCTCGTCACGGCCCTGGTGGGCACGCGGTGGAGCCTCCCCCCGATCGGCCCCGCGGCCTCTTCGTGGCCCAGGCGTGGTCTTCGACGACGGGAACGTGGTGCAGGCCGACGGGGTGAGTACTGGGTCACGGGCCCTGAGCGGCGGGCGCTGCGGCGCTTCGGGAGCCGGCCCGCGGGCGCTACCGGGTGGCGGTGGGGGCGTCGGCCCTAGGGCAGCGTCACGTACGCCTCCTCGTCGTAGTACAGCTCCCGGCCCATCGGCACAGGGCCCCGGAGGAGCGGGCGCGGCTCGTCTACCAGCTCGAGGCGGAAGACGGTGCTGGTGTAGAACCGCACGTCGGGCTCGGGAAGGGGCACGGGCGCTTTGGTGACGATGCGGTAGCCGCGGTCGAGTACCTCGTCGATCTCGTACTCCTGGAACTGCGGCAGCGCCTCCGTGATGGCGTAGCCCATCTCCAGCAGGCCGCGCTGGATCCGACGCCACTTGGCCTTGGACGACTCCAGCGCGGACAGCCCGAAGTAACCCGCCGCGCCCGGCCCCCGCAGCGCCTCGGTGCACCGGCTGAGGAAGAGCAGCAGCCCCGGCACCGTCTCCACCGGGTCGGTGAAGAAGACGTCGAACCGGCCGCGCAGGGGGTCGGGAAGGTCGTCGCGCACGTCGTAGCGCTCGGCGCGCACGTGATCCCAGCCCCGCCGGCGTGCCGTCTCATTGATGAAGTCCACCAGCCGCCCGTCGACGTCGAGCACGTGCACCCGCCGCGGCAGCCCGGAGAGGGCCGCGGCCAGGGACGTGAGGTCGTCGTCGCCCAGAAGCAGGAGGTCGCGGCCGGGGAGGTCGCCCCGCTCGAGCATGAGCGCCACCCGCAGCACGGTGACCTCGGGCGTAACGTAGCCCTGGTCGAACTCCGGGGATGCCTTGGGCCGGCGGCGGGCCAGCAGGGTGAACTCCTCCAGCACCGCCTCGAGCTGCGGCGGGATTCGCAGACCTCGGCCGCGGCAGGCCGGGCAGCGGGCGCCGCCGGCGGGCAGTCCCAGCGCGCGCGCCTGCTCCTCGCCCGCCGGGGTCAGGCGGAACAGGCGTCCGTCGTACTCCACCAGCCCCTCGGCCAGGAGCCGACGCAGCAGGGCGATCTGTTCCGCGGCCTGCTCGCCGCCGCGGCGGATCAGCGCCCAGTACGAGCGTGGGCCTTCCAGGAGCTCCTGCAACAGCCGCACGGCGGACCGCTCGACGACCTCAGGGACGCGAAGCGCCATCACGGGCACCGCCCCCCTTCCGGCAAGGATCCCACGCGCAGCGCTCGGAGCCGGTGCACATGGTATCCGGCGGCGGCGGAGAGCGTCAACGCCCCGGGCGCGCGGGCCCTCCCAGGGACCCCATGCCGAAGGGCGGCCGGGCTCTCCGGCGCACGGGGATGCGCGTGGCGGCGGCCCGCCGGGTCCCGTGCAGGCGCGGGCGCTGAGCGGGCGGACGCGCCCACGCGTACCCGGAAGAAGGCCGACCGCGACGTGATGCGGACCCGAAGCTGCGGGAGCAGACACGGTTGCCCCGGACGGGTACACTAGGACCCAAAGCGTCCTTCGCCACGGAACGGAGGTCTTTCATGTCCTGGACTTCGCGCCGCGCCCGCGCCATCCCGCAGTCGGTGTTCCTCCTCATGGATCGGGCCAAGCAGGAGGCCCGCTCTTCCGGGCTCGGGATCATCGACCTGTCGCTGGGCTCCAGCGACCTGTCCCCTCCCGGCCCGGCCCTGCAGACCCTGGCGGAAGCCCTACTGGACCGGGCCACCCACCAGTACACGTTGCGGTCCGCCACGCGGCCTTTCCTGGAGGCGGCGTCGGGCTGGTACGAGCACCGGTACGGGGTCACGTTTGACCCCGACACGGAGATGCTGAGCCTCGTGGGCAGCCAGGAGGGGATCGGCCACCTGCTGCTGGCCCTCACCGACCCCGGCGACCTGGTCCTGATCCCGGAGGTGGCCTACCCACCCTACTGGGGGATGGCGGCGCTGGCCGGGCTGGAGGTGTTCCCCGTTCCCCTCCGCGAGGACCTGCTCCCGGACCTGGACGCGATCCCCGAGGAGGTGGCCCGGCGGGCGCGGGTGTTGATCCTGAACTACCCGAACAACCCTACCGCCGCGGTGGCCGACCTCGGCTTCTTCGCCCGCGCCCTCGACTTCTGCCGCCGCCACGACGTGTTCCTGGTGCACGACAACCCCTACGTGGATATGGTGTTCGACGGGCCAGCGCCCTCGCCGCTGACGCTGCCGGGTGCCCGGGATCGGTGCGTGGAGTTCTTCACCCTCTCCAAGTCCTACCACATGGGCGGCTTCCGGCTGGCGTTCGCCGTGGGCAACTCGGAGGCCATCGCGGCGCTGGAGACGGTGAAGTCCGCCCTGGACTTCAACCAGTACCAGGGGATCCTCCGCATGGGGATCACCGCCCTCCAGCAGCCGGAAGCGTGGGTGCGGGAGCAGGTGGCGGTGTTCCGCGAGCGTCGGGACGTGCTGGTCCGGGCGCTGCAGGAGGCAGGCTGGGAGGTTCCCCTGCCGAGAGCCACCATGTACCTGTGGGCGCGGGTCCCCGGCGAAGTGGACGACGTGGCGTTCGCGGTGGAGCTGTGCTGCAGAACGGGGGTAGCGCTGTCCCCTGGACAGGGCTTCGGCCCGGGCGGGAAGGGCTACGTGCGGATCGCCCTGGTACAACCTCCAGAGCGCCTGGAGGAGGCGGCGGCCCGCATCGGCGACTTCCTGCGCAGCTCGGCGCGGTAGGCAGGGTCCCCGTCGGCCGGTCCTAATCTACCGGACTGTTTCACGCGGGCCCGGCCCAGCTCAGCCGGCGCAGCAGCGCGCCCAGCGGCCCCACGTCTTCCACGATGCCGTCGCGCAGAACCAGCCCCAGGCCGGAGAAGGGCGAGAGCCGGTCGCCCGGTACCAGGATCCCCACGAGGTTGAGCGGATCCGCGGCGGACAGCACCACCACCTCCCCTTTTGCCGTGGACCTGCGGACCGCCCTCAGGGCCTCCACCGCCTCCGGAAGTGCGAACTGCTCGCCCGCAAAGCCCGAGACGAAGCGGCCGCCGCGGATCCGGCCCTGCGCCTCCCAGCGCCGGTACACCCGGACCAGCTCCCGCCACGGCGGGGCGGCTCGCTCCCTGGCCAGGATCTCGCGGAACACCACGCCGTAGCGGCGCAGGAGCTGGTCCGCGAGCCGCTCCAGCCGCTCGGCCTCTCCCAGGGCAGGGGCTTCGCCCCACGGTGCCCACCGCCCCGCAGGGGGCGGCAGGTGACCGCTCAGCAACCGTAGCCGGCGGTGCCCCCTTTCCCGTCGCCTACGCTGCAGCAGGGCGCGCAGCCCGCTCATCCCGTCTCCTGTGACCCGGCCTGCGGCCACCAGCTCCCAGAGCGCCTCCTCCACCTCCGCGGGCAGCCTGCGCAGGGCCCGCGCCACTTCCGGGAGGAACGAGGCTCCCTGGGATCGCAGCCACGCGTCTACCTCCTCCGCCAGGGCCGACAGCTTGACCGCGGGAGGTCTGGCCGGCAGGTAGGCGGCCAGGTCCTCCCGCAGAAGGAAGGCGATGGGCGTGTGGCGGACCAGTCGGGGCCGCCGTGCCGTGGCGTCGGTGTCGTCTGGTCTTCCCGGCGCGATCCTCCCCCACGCCACCAGCCCGGCGAGGCACAGGTGGTCCAGCTCCGCAGGGCTGTACCCTGCCACACGCGCGGGGAGGACCCACTCCTCCCACGCGGATGCCGGAAGCTCAAAGCCCTGCAGCTGCCGGAGTATCTCTAACAGCCCCACCCGGCCGTGCAGCTGGGTCCCCGGGTGCACGTGCTGCCACCGCAGCAGAAACCGCAGGAAGTCCGCGGGGCTTGTGGGTTCGATCTCCCGCCGGAGCCGCCCCACCGTGAGCCGGTGGATCCGGGCCAGCAGCCGCCGCTCGCACCACTCCTCCTCCTGCGCACCAGGAGTGAAGCGACCCCGCAGGACGACCCCGCGCCCCTCCAAAGCCGTCAGAGCCACGTGGACGTCGCCCACGGGGACGTGGAGCCGGCGCGCCAGCTCCGACGCGGTAACGGGCCCGCTGTGCAGGATCCAGCCGTGCACCAGCTCCTGTACCGCTGCGTCCCGGGGTACCGTCGCCTCCTCCCCTGGGTCCGGGACCAACCGGGATCCAGGCCAGATGGCCCGCACCGCATCTGCCCGCTCCCGGGCCGCGTAGCCGGCGAGCCCCTCGCCCTCCACCCGCACCGCACGGCCCGCCCGCACCAGCTCCGAGGCGAAGCTCTCCCAGGGCTGCGCTTCCCCGCGCGGCAGGAACGTCACCGTCTGCAGCAGGTCGTGCAGCTCGTCGGCGTCCCGCACGTCGGGACGCGCCTGAGCCCGCACCTCCTCGATGGCGTCGGGATCCAGCGCTCCTGGGCCCGCGGCCAGCTCGGGGTCCACCCGGCGCAGGCTCACCGCCCTTGCGCGTCGCTCCTCCAGGGGCGCGTCGTCCAGGAACGCGTAGGGGTTCGCGCTCAGGATCTCGTGGGACATGGGGGACGGCTGCGGCGTGTCCACGGCCACGGTCTGGACCTCGCCGCGCTCCAGGGCCTCCACCACCGCCACCAGGCCTTCCACATCCAGGGCGTCCTCGAGGCAGTCCGTGAGGGTCTGGTTGACCAACGGGTGGTCCGGCGGGGTCAGGGGGCCCGTGTGGTTGTCCTGGCAGCCCACCTGTTCGGGAAACACCGCGGCCAGCAGGTCCTCCGCCCGCATGCGCTGGATCTGGGGCGGCACGCGACGGCCGCCCCAACGCCGCGGGATCGCCAGGGCCCGGCTCGCGTTCTGGCGCCAGCGGGTGACAAACAGAGGCGACTGCAGGGTGGCCTGCAGAAGATCCCCGCGCACGGTGTGGGGCCGCACGAAGCCGAAGATGGCCTCCAGGGGGAAGCTGTGCTGCTCGCCCAAAGACAGGACGATGCCGTCGTCGGTGGCCGCGGCCTGCAGCTCGAAGTCGAAGGTCAGGCAGAAGCGCTTGCGCAGTGCCAGCCCCCAAGCCCGGTTGATCCGGGCCCCGAACGGGGCGTGGAGGACCAGCTGCATGCCGCCCCCTTCGTCGAAGAACCGCTCCGCCACCACGCGGCGCTGCGTGGGCACGCAGCCCAGCACGGCCAGGGTCTGCCGCAGGTAGTCCACCACCTGCTCGGCCCCCGGCCGGTCCAGACCCCCGTGCTCCATGAGGTAGGCCACCGCAGCCTCGGGGTCGGTAGCACGCCGGGCCACCTCCTCCCGCAGCTCGCTCACCGCTCGGGACAGCTCCGCGGTGCGGGCAGGCGCCTCCCCCAGCCAGAAGGGAATGGTGGGGGGTGCACCGTGGGCGTTTTCCACCCTCACGCGGCCCGCGGACTCCACGCGACGGACCCGCCAGCTGGTGTTCCCCAGGAGGAACACGTCGCCCGCCTGGGACTCCACCGCGAAGTCCTCGTTCACGCGGCCCACCAGTTTCTCGTCCGGCTCCACCACCACGTCGTAGTCGAAGGTCTCCGGGATCGCCCCGCCGGAGGTGAGGGCCAGGGTCCGGGTCCCGCGACGGCCGCGCACCGTGTCCGTGGTGCGGTCCCAGTGCAGCAGGGCGCCGGCGCGGCCGCGGGCGGGCGCCACCCCGTCCGCCAGCATGTGCAGTACCCGGTCGAACTCGTCCCGCGAGAGCTCCCGGTAGGGGTAGGCGCGCCGGGCCATGTGCCAAAGGTCCTCCGCGGAAGAGGGCTGGGCCGCGGCCTCGGCGGCCAGCTGCTGGGCCAGAACGTCCAGCGGCTTGCGGGGCAAGCGGACCCGGTCCAGCTGACCCGCCCGCACCGCCCGGATGGCCGCCGCACACTGCACCAGCTCGTCCCGGGTCAGGGGGAACAGCACGCCCTTCGGCGTACGGTCCAGCCCATGGCCGGACCGGCCCACCCGCTGCAGCAGGGTCGCGATGGCGCGCGGGGCGCCCACGTGGCAGACGAGGTCCACGGACCCGATGTCGATGCCGAGCTCCAGCGACGCAGTGGCCACCACCACGGAAAGGTCCCCGGACTTCAGCCGCTGCTCGGTCTCGTGCCGGAGGGGACGCGCCAGGCTCCCGTGGTGGGTGGCCACCCGCCCTTCTCCCAACCGCAGGGTGAGCCGGTGGGCTAAGCGCTCCGCCAGCCGCCGGGTGCTCACGAACACCAGGGTGGTGCGGTGCTGGCGCGCCAGCTCCGCGATGCGGTCGTACACCTCTGCCCAGATCTCATGGGTGGCCACCGGCCCCAGGACCTGCTGGGGGACCCACACAGACAGGTCCCAGTCTCGCCGCCAGCCCTCGTCCACCACCGCGCAGTCAGGTCGGTCGCCTGAGGCCCGCTCGGTCCCCACCAGCAGGCCTGCCAGCTCCTCCACAGGGCGCGCGGTGGCGCTGAGCCCCACGCGCTGCGGCCTGCGGTGCGCCACCCGCTCGAGCCGCTCCAGACTCAGGCTGAGGTGTGCCCCGCGTTTGTCCTGGGCCAGGGCGTGCAGCTCGTCCACGATCACCGTCCGGACGGTCCGCAGGAGGGGCCGCGTCCGTGCCGCGGTGAGCAGCAGGTACAGGGACTCCGGGGTGGTGATCAGGACATGGGGCGGCGTACGCTTCATGCGCTCCCGTTCCCGGGGCAGGGTGTCGCCCGTGCGCACCGCCACCCGGACCTCGGGAAGGCTGTAGCCCAGGGCGTGCGCGCCACGCCGGATCTCCCGCAGCGGTTCCTCCAGGTTGCGGTGCACGTCGTGGCTGAGGGCCCGCAGCGGCGAGACGTACAGGACGCGGATCTCGTCGGGCAGGGGGTCGGTGCAGAGCAAGTCGTTCAGGGCCCACAGGAACGCGGCGAGGGTCTTCCCCGAGCCGGTGGGCGCCAGCAGGAGAGTGTCCCGGCCGGAGGCCACCTCCCGCCGGCCCCGCTCCTGCACGGGCGTGGGCTGCCCGAGCCGCTCCCGGAACCAGTGGAGGACCGCCGGGTGGAAGCCGCGCAGGGTCACGGGCGGTCCTCCGTAGCGGGGAGGTCGTCTGCCTGCGGCCGCACGTCGTTACCGTCCCGCCAGGCCCGCGCCTACGGCTCCCGCAGGCTGGCGGGTCAACCGCCGGCGGGCTTCCTCCACCTTCGCGGGATCCAACACCCTCCGCAGGAACTGCCCGGTGTAGGAGTGGTCGCAGGCGGCCACCTCCTCGGGCGTTCCCTCCGCCACCACCCGGCCGCCCAGCTCACCGCCCTCCGGGCCTAGGTCGATGACCCAGTCCGCGGTCTTGATGACGTCCAGGTTGTGCTCGATCACCACCACGGTGTTGCCGGCGTCCACCAGCCGGTGCAGCACCTGCAGCAGCCGCTCCACGTCCGCGAAGTGCAACCCTACCGTGGGCTCGTCCAGGATGTACAGGGTGCGGCCCGTGTCGCGCCGGGACAGCTCCGCGGCCAGCTTCACCCGCTGGGCCTCGCCCCCCGACAGGGTGGTGGCGGGCTGGCCCAGCTGGATGTAGCCCAGTCCCACGTCCTGCAGCGTCTGCAGCTTCCTCCGCAGGCGGGGGATGGCGGAGAAGAATTCCAGCGCCTCGTCCACCGTCATCTCCAGGACGTCCGCGATGCTCTTGCCCCGGTACAGCACCTGCAGGGTCTCCCGGTTGTAGCGCTTGCCCTTGCACACCTCGCACGGCACGTACACGTCGGGCAGGAAGTGCATCTCGATCCGGACGATCCCGTCGCCCTCGCACGCCTCGCAGCGCCCGCCCCGCACGTTGAAGGAGAACCGCCCGGGCCCGTAGCCGCGCATGCGGGCCTCCGGGGTGGAGGCGAACAGCTCCCGGATCAGGTCGAAGGTCTTCGTGTACGTGGCGGGGTTGCTGCGGGGCGTGCGGCCGATGGGGGACTGGTCGATCTCGATGACCTTGTCCACCTGCTCCCAGCCCTCCACCGCGTCGTGCGCCCCGGGCCGCACCCGGGTCCCCATCACCTTCTGGGCCAAAGCCCGGTAGAGGATCTCGTCCACCAGGGTGGACTTGCCGGAGCCGGAGACCCCCGTCACGCAAACGAACAGGCCCAGGGGAAACGCCACGTCGATGCCCTTCAGGTTGTGTTCCCGGGCGCCCCGCACCACCAGCCACTTGCCCTGCGGCGGCCGGCGCCGGGAGGGCACGGGGATCCGACGCTCCCCCGCCAGGTACCGCCCCGTGATGGACCGCTTCTCCCGGATCACGTCCTCCAGGGTGCCGGAGACCACGATCTCCCCACCGTGTTTCCCTGCCCCGGGCCCGATGTCCACGATCCAGTCCGCGGAGCGGATGGTGTCCTCGTCGTGTTCCACCACGATGATGGTGTTGCCCAGGTCGCGGAGGCGCTTCAGGGTATCGATGAGGCGGTGGTTGTCCCGCTGGTGCAGGCCGATGCTGGGCTCGTCCAGCACGTACAGGACCCCCATGAGGCCGGACCCGATCTGCGTGGCCAAGCGGATGCGCTGGGCCTCCCCGCCCGAGAGGGTGTTGGCCATGCGGTCCAGGGTCAGGTAGTCCAGCCCCACGTTCACCAGGAACCCGAGCCGGCTGCGGATCTCCTTCAGCACCTGGTGCGCGATCAGCTCCTCCCGCTCCGACAGCCGCAGGTTCTCGAAGAACTCCAGGCACTGACGGACCGTCAGGGCGGTGACCTCCGCGATGTTGCGGCCCCCCACCCGCACACTTAGGCTCTCCCGCTTCAGCCGCGTCCCGTGGCACTCCGTGCAGGGCACCAGGCTCATGTACCGCTCGATCTCCTCCTTCACCGCCTCCGAGTCCGTCTCCCGGTAGCGGCGTTCCAGGTAGTGCACCACCCCCTCGAACTCCGTCTCGTACGACCGCAGGATCCCGTAGCGGTTGTGGTACCGGAGCCGGATGGGCCGGTCGGAGCCATACAGGAGCACCCGGAGGAAGGACCGGGGCAGCTGGCGCAGGGGGGTCTTCCAGTCCACCCCGTACGCCTGGGCCAGGGACTTCAGGAGCTGCTCGTAGTACTCCGCGCTGCTGGCCGCCCACGGCACCACGGCGCCGTCCGCCAGGGACTTGTCCGGGTCCAGGACCAGTTCGGGGTCCACCTGCTGCCGGTAGCCCAGGCCGGAGCACTTGGGGCAGGCTCCGTAGGGGCTGTTGAAGGAAAAGATCCGGGGTTCCACCTCGGGCAGGGTGGTGCCGTGCTCGGGGCACGCGAAGGCGGTGGAGAAGGTCAGCAGCTCCCCGTCCGGGGCGTCGGTCTCCCGCCACACGTACACGAGGCCCTGCCCCAGCTTGAGGGCGGTCTCCACCGACTCGTGCAGCCGGGAGCGGGCTTCCGGCTTGGTGACCAGCCGGTCCACCACCACCTCGATGTCGTGCTTGCGGTTCTTGTCCAGCACGATGGACTCGGAGAGCTCGTACAGCACCCCGTCCACCCGGACCCGGGCGAAGCCCTGCCGCCTCAAGTCGTCGAACAGCTGGCGGTACTCCCCCTTGCGGCCCCGCACCACGGGCCCCAGGACGTAGATGCGGCTGCCCTCCGGCAGCGCCAGCACCCGGTCCACGATCTGCTCGGGGGTCTGCCGGGCAATGGGCCGGTCGCACACCGGACAGTGGGGCTGTCCGATGCGGGCGAACAGCAACCGCAGGTAGTCGTAGATCTCCGTCACCGTGCCCACGGTGGACCGCGGGTTGCGCGGGGCGCCCTTCTGGTCGATGGACACCGCGGGCGACAGCCCTTCGATGGAGTCCACGTCGGGCTTCTCCATGAGGCCCAGGAACTGACGGGCGTACGCGGAGAGGCTCTCCACGTACTTGCGCTGGCCCTCCGCGTAGATGGTGTCGAAGGCCAGGGTGGACTTTCCCGAGCCCGAGATCCCTGTGAACACCACCAGTCGGTCGCGGGGGATTTCCACGGTGATGTTCTTGAGGTTGTGCTCCCGCGCTCCCCGGACGACGATGCGATCCAGCGGCATGGTCCCTCCCGGCGATCAGGGTACTGGGGCCAGCGTGGCGGGTTCCTCCCGCAGGGCCTCCTCCAGCTCCCACTCCTCCACCAGCCGGTCCTCCTCCGCCATGAGCTCCACCTGGTTGCCGAACGGGTCCCAGCAGAAGAACCTCCGGATCCCCGGCCGCGGGGGCGCCTCCTGCACGGGGACCCCGTGGGCGATCAGCACCCTCCGGGCGGCCTCCAGGTCGTCCACCTCGAAGCAAACGTGGCGGCGCGATGTCGGGCTTCCCGACGTCTCCTCCACCCCCACGTGGATCTCGCAGTTGGGTGCCCAGAACCACACCCCTCCCCGCTCGGCCAGGGGGACAGGCTTGGGGATCTCCCGCAGGCCCAGCAGCTGCCCGTAGAACCATCGGGCCCGCGCCTCCCCGCCCGGCGGGGCCGTCACGAGCACGTGGTTGACCCGCACTACCCGCATGGGCATCCCTCCCCCTCCTACCGGCGGCCCCGGGTGCGGGCCGTCCGGCCGCCGCGTGATGTGCGTCGGCCAGAAGCTGGCGCGAAGTAGGGCTCGCCCAGCCCCTTCTTGAGCTCCGCGATCTGGTCCCGCAGCTTGGCCGCCTTCTCGAACTCCAGGTTGGCCGCCGCCCGGCGCATCTCCCGCTCCAGACGGTCCACCGTCGCCTCCAGCTCCTCCGGGCTCAGCAGGAGCAGACGGGCCACGTCCCACGGCACCGTGGCCCCCTGTTCCTCCACCAGCCGAACGATCTCCTCCGCGGTGAGGGCCTCCCCCGAGCGGGGCCGGTAGTCGGGACCCCGTTCCGCCACCTGCTCCAGCTCGATGAGGTCGCGGATGGGCTTCTGGACCGTCTGCGGCGTGATCCCGTGCTCCTCGTTGTACCGCAGCTGGATCTGCCGGCGGCGGTTGGTCTCCTCGATGGCCCGCCGCATGGACTCCGTGACCTCGTCCGCGTACAGGATCACCCGCCCCGAGACGTTGCGGGCGGCCCGGCCCATGGTCTGGATCAGGGCGGTCTCCGAGCGCAGGTAGCCCTCCCGGTCCGCGTCCAGCACCGCCACCAAAGACACCTCCGGGAGGTCCAGGCCCTCCCGCAGGAGGTTGATGCCCACCAGCACGTCGTAGGTGCCCAGCCGGAGGTCCTTGAGGATCTGCACTCGCTCCAGGGTGTCGATCTCGGAGTGCAGGTAGTGGACCTTCAGGCCCATCTCCTGCAGGTAGGCGGTGAGGTCCTCCGCCATGCGCTTCGTGAGGGTGGTCACCAGGGTCCGCTCCCCGCGCTCCACCTGTGCGCGGATCTCCGCCAGCAGGTCGTCCACCTGCCCCCGGGCCGGCCGGACCTCCACCTGAGGGTCCACCAGCCCGGTGGGACGGACGATCTGCTCCACCACCCGGCTGCTGACCTCCAGCTCGAAGGGGCCCGGCGTGGCGGAGACGAACACGCACTGGTGGATGAGCTGCTCGAACTCGTCCCACCGGAGGGGCCGGTTGTCGTACGCGGACGGCAGGCGCCAGCCGTAGTCCACCAGGTTCTTCTTCCGGGCCCGGTCCCCCTCGTACATCCCCTTGATCTGCGGGACCGTCACGTGGGACTCGTCGATGAACATCAGGTAGTCGCGGGGGAAGTAGTCCAGCAGGCACCCCGGGCGCTCCCCGGGCGCGCGGCCGTCCAGGTGACGGGAGTAGTTCTCGATGCCGGGGCAGTAGCCGGTCTCCCGCAGCATCTCCATGTCGTAGCGGGTCCGGAACTCGAGGCGCTGCGCCTCCAGGAGCTTGCCCTGGGACCGGAACCAGCTCACTCGCTCCACCAGCTCCTCCTCGATGCTGCGCAGGGCCCGCTCCAGGCGGTCCTCCGTGGTCACCCAGTGCTTGGCGGGCCAGATGGCCACCACGTTCTTCTCCTCCAGCACCTCCCCCGTCAGGGGGTCGAGCTCCAGGATGCGATCCACCTCGTCCCCGAACAGCTCCACCCGTACCGCGTGCTCCTCGTAGCTGGGGAAGATCTCGATGACGTCCCCCCGGACCCGGAACCGGCCCCGGGCAAAGTCCACGTCGTTGCGCTCGTACTGCACGTCCACCAGCCGTCGGAGGATCTCCTCCCGGGTCCTCCGTTCGCCCCGCCGCAGCACCAGGACCACCTCACGGTAGTCCTCCGGCCGGCCCAACCCGTAGATGCACGACACGGAGGCCACCACGATCACGTCCCGCCGTTCCATGAGGGCCTTGGTGGTGGCGTGCCGCAGGCGGTCGATCTCGTCGTTGATGCTGGCGTCCTTGGCGATGTACAGGTCCGTCTGGGGCACGTACGCCTCCGGCTGGTAGTAGTCGTAGTAGGAGACGAAGTAACGGACCGCGTTGTGGGGGAAGAACTGCCGGAACTCGCTGTACAGCTGGGCTGCCAGAGTCTTGTTGTGGGCGATGACGAGGGTGGGCTTCTGGATCCGCTCGATCACCCGGGCCATGGTGTAGGTCTTCCCCGAGCCTGTGACCCCCAGCAGGGTCGTGTACTTGTGCCCGGCCTGGAGGCTCTCCACCAGCTGCTCGATGGCCTTGGGCTGGTCGCCCCGCGGCGGGAGGTCGGTGACCATCTGGAACCGGCTCACGGCTGGATCCCCTCGACGTGACAGTTGATTATAGGCGCAGCCGGGAGGACGGTTCCACGCGGGGCCCTGTGGGTCCCGGCTACCAGAGGGTCCGCACGTGCGGGTAGGCCAGCAGCCGTGCGTCCTGGGTGGGCAGTACGGGCCCCAGGATCCGCCCGGTCGCCACGATGACCCGGCCTGCAGGGTCGCGGGGAGGCTCCGGGCAGGAGCACGGCCCATGGCCTCCCGCCTGCGCTGCACCAACGCGGCAACTTCGCACACGCTGAGGGAGGGAGACGGATGGAACGGGTCACCTAGAACAAGGTCAGGGCGCTCAGGGATCCCGGGCCAGCGCCTCCCACACCTCCCGGACCTGTGCCCGGGTGCGATCCAGATCCCCGTCGTTGTCCACCACCCACCGGGCGTGGGCCAGCTTCTCCCGCAGGGGCCGCTGGGCTCGCAACCGCCGCTCCGCCTCCTCTTCCGTCAGCCGGTCCCGCTCCCGCAGCCGCTCTAGCTGCGTCCGGGGGGAGGCATACACCACGATGGCGGGCAGGGACTCCAGCTCGGCTAGCGGCACATCGAACAGCAGGGGCACGTCGAGCACCACCACCGCATCGGGTCGGAGGGAGCGGATCCGGTCCACCTCCTGCCGCATCCGCTCCCGCACCCGGGGGTGGACGATGGCGTTCAGCCGGGCCCGCGCCGCCGGGTCGGAGAAAACCCGTTCCGCGAGCTTCCTGCGGTCCAGCTGGCCGTCCGGGAGCAGGAACTCGGGTCCGAAGCTGGCCACGATCTCCTGGAGGGCGGGGCTGCCCGCAGACACCACCTCCCGGGCCAGGGCGTCTGCGTCCACCACCTCCGCGCCCAGCTCCCGCAGCATGCGGGCCACGGTGGTCTTGCCGCTGGCGATGCCCCCCGTGAGGGCCACCAGCTTCATCCAGACCCGTCCACCAGCTCCACCAGGTCACCGGCCCGGACGCGGCCGGTCCGCAGCACCCTGGCGTACACCCGAGCCTCGCCGGGGTAACGGTCGGGGTGCACCCGCGCGATGTCCCCGTCGCGGAAGTTGTGCCGGATGGTGGCGCAGGGGGTTGTGTACCGGGTGACCTGCAGCTCGACCTCGCCCACCCGAAGCCGGCATCCCGGCCGCACCGCGGCCCAGTCCAGGCCCGCCACGGTCACGTTCTCTCCCAGGCTTCCGGGGGCTACGGGGTGGCCCTCCGCTTGCAGCCGGCCCAGCACGTCCAGGGAAAACAGGCAGACCGCGCGCTCCGGCCCGCCATGGTGGCGGGTGTCGTTGTGGAGGTCGCCCTCCAGGCCCTCCGGGCCCACCCAGGCTTCGGTGACCGGGTGTTTTGGCACCCCGCCCGGGGAGACGTTCACGCGGTAGACGACGCCGAGATCCGGGCCCAGAAGCACCACCCGGCCCTCCTCCAGGCGCTCGGCTTCCGCGTCGAAGTGGAAGTCGCCCCACACCCGCCGGCCTGCCAGGACCTGGGGCAGCCAGTACCGGTCGTCCTCCCACATGCGGTCCAGGGGCAGGTCCTGCACGGGGTGCCACCGCAGGACCCCTTCCCGGCTGGCGGTCACCGAACCTGAGAACTCCTCCGCGGTGAACACGTACACCACCCAGGCGGGCGGCCCGTCCGTCCCGAACCGGAAACGCAGCACCCCGGAAAAAAGCAGCCGGCGGACCTGCAGGCCCGTCTCCTCCCGCACCTCGCGGGCCGCACCCTGCTCCGGGTCTTCACCGGCCAGCAGCTTGCCGCCTGGACCGTTCCACTTCCCGCCGCCCCACAGCCCCTCCGCTTTCCGCAGCAGGAGCACCTGGCCGTCGCGCACGGGAAAGCAAAGGGTGGCGTAGATGGTCACGATCACGCCCCTCCCGCAGCGGGCACCGTGGAGGAAACGGTGCCCAGGTGCTCCAGGTCGTTCCAGTTCGGGCCCACCCGGAGCTCCACCTGGACAGGCACCGAGAGGGGAAGGGCGTTCGCCATGACCTCCGCCACCTGGTACCCAAGGGGGCGAGCCTGGTCTGGGTCCAGCTCGAAGACCAGCTCGTCGTGCACCTGCAGGATCATGAGGGCGCCGGGGAAGCGGGGGAGGACCTCCCGGTGGATCCGGATCATGGCCAGCTTGATGAGATCCGCCTGGCTTCCCTGGATGGGGGTGTTGATGGCCACTCGCTCCGCGGCCTCCCGCACCACCCGGTTGCGGCTGTGCAGGTCCGTGAGGTACCGGCGCCGGCCCAGGAGGGTGGACACGTAGCCCGTGCGGCGCGCCTGCTCCACGGTCCGGCGCACGTACTCCCGCACCCCGGGGTAACGGGCGAAGTAGCGCTGGATGTACGCGTCGGCCTCCGCCGGGGTACTGCCGATCTGCTGGCTCAGCCCGAAGCCGCTGATGCCGTAGGCGATCCCGAAGTTGATCGCCTTGGCCCGCCGGCGCAGCTCGGGGGTGAGCTGGTCCCGAGGGAGGCCGAAGACCTCCGCGGCCACCTCCGCGTGGATGTCGCGTCCGGCGCGGAACACCTCCTGCAGGGCCGGATCCCCGCTGATGTGGGCCAGCAGCCGCAGCTCGATCTGGTTGTAGTCCGCGCTGAGCAGCACCCGGCCCCGCGGAGCCACGAAGGCCCGGCGGATGCGGCGTCCCTCCTCCGTGCGGATGGGGATGTTCTGTAGATTCGGGTCCTGGGAGCTGAGCCGGCCGGTGGCGGCCACCGTCTGGTTGAAGGTGGTGTGCACGCGGCCGGTCTGTGGGTGCACCAGCCGGGGCAGGACTTCCACGTAGGTGGACAGGAGCTTGGCGAGTTCCCGGTGCTGGAGGATCTTGGCCACCACCGGGTGGTGTTGGGCCAGGGTTTCCAGGACGTCCGCGTCTGTGGAGTAGCCCGTCTTGGTCTTCTTCAAGGGCGGCAGCCCCAGCTTCTCGAACAGCACGAAGGCCAGCTGCTTGGGGGAGCTCAGGTTGAACTCCATGCCCGCCAGCCCGTAGACCTCCGCGGCCAGCACCTCCAACCTCGCCCGCAGCTCTTGAGCGAGGTCCTGCAGGTACGGCACGTCCACCGCCACCCCGGCCATCTCCATGTCCGCCAGAACGGGCACCAGGGGCATCTCGATGTCGCGGTAGACCCCCTCCACTTCTCGCTCCCGCAGCGCCGCCCGCAACCGCGGGGCCACCCGCTGGAGCGCGTCCGCCTCCTCACAGCGCCGCTCCCACGCCTCCCGCCCGTCCAGCAGGTCGCCCTCCGGCTCCCCCAGGCGCCACCCGATCTGTTCCCACGCCACCGTGGCCAGGTCGTGGCTACGGCGCCCCGGGTTCAGCACGTACGAGGCGATGCCCACGTCGAAGTCGAACCCGCGGGGTACCAGCCCTGCCCGCCGCAGGCGCACGAGGTCCGCCTTGGCGTCCTGGCTGATCTTCCGCACGTGGTCGGACTCCAGGAGGGCCGCCACCGTCTGGGGGAATCCGTCCTCCACGGGCACGTACACCGCGTGGCCCGGCCGGTCCGACAGGGCCACACCCCGGACCACACCCTCCATGGGCTTGCCGGTGGCGTCCAGGCTCACCGCCACCTCCCGGACAGACCGGAGGCGCTCCAAAGCCTCCGGCCCCGCCCGCTCGTAACGTCCCCGCTCGTGCACCGCGCCCACGCCCAGCCGCTCCAGCAGGCTCTTGAACTCCAGGTCCCGAAAGAGCTCCACCACCCGGTCCCGCTGGTACGGTCGGACTTCCAGGGCCTTCCAGTCGGCGGCCACCGGGACGTCCCGCACCACGGTGGCGAGCCGCTTGTTCTGCAGGACCAACTCGGCGTGGTCCCGCAGCCGCGCCTGCAGCTTCGGCGGCGCCTGGTCCAGCCGGTCCAGCAGGGCCTCCACGCTTCCGAACTGCCGGACCAGCTCCGCCGCGGTCTTCTCGCCGACCCCGGGGACCCCCGGCAGGTTGTCCGTGGGGTCGCCCCGCAGCGCCTTGAAGTCCGGGAGCTGCTCGGGTTCGAGCCCGAACCGCCGGCGGACCGCCTCCCGGTCGTACGCGGTGGTCTCGCTGATCCCGCGGCTGGTCACCACCACCGTGGTCCGGTCGCTGGCCACCTGCAGAAGGTCCAGGTCTCCGGTGACCACCACCACCCGGAAACCGGCCTCCTCCGCGTGCCGGGCCAGGGTGGCGATCACGTCGTCGGCCTCGTACCCCTCCACCTCGAAGGACACCACCCCGAAGGCCTCCACCACTTCCTTGACCAGGCGCATCTGGGACCGCAGGTCGTCCGGCATCACGGGCCGGGTGGCCTTGTAGGCGGCGAAGTCCTCGTGACGGAAGGTGGGAGCGGGACGGTCGAAGGCCACGGCCAGGTGGGTGGGCCGTTCCTCTTCCAGCACCTTGAGCAGCATGTTGGTGAAGCCGTAGACGGCGTTGGTCGGCCGCCCGTCGCTGGTGGTGAAGTAGGGGAGGGCGTAGAAGGCCCGGTAGACGAGGCCGTTGCCGTCCAGCAGGACCAGCTTGGGCGGGGATTCCCTCACGAGGCCGATTGTACCGCGGCGGGAGACCCTACTCCTCCCAGACGGCGCCTTCGCCCAGCAGCATCTCCAGCTCCCGGACGAACTCCTGATCCGCGGGCACCCCCCTGCGGAGCCGGTGCACGGACTCCCCCCGCAGGGTCACCACGTGGGCGTACGCCTCCCGGGGTCCTGACCGCCCCTGCAGGAAGTCCGCCAGCTGGAACAGCTCCTCCGAGCTGACCACCCGCACGTGCAGGGGCCTGAGCCCGTTGCGCGACGGCCCGTTGGCTCCGCCCCCAGGTCCCAGGCTCTCCACCGGGACCACCTCTTCCGCCACCACCCGAGGCCGCGCCTCGGACGCATCCAGCCTGCCCCGCACCAGCACCACCGCGTCCACGTAGAGGGCGTCCCCGAACCGCTCGTACGCCTTGGGCCAGACGACGACCTCCACCGCGCCCGACAGGTCCTCCAGGTGGACCACCGCAAAGCGGCTGCTGTCCTTCCTGGAGGTCATGGGCCGCACGTGGGTCAGCACCCCGCCCACCGACACCGGTGTCCGGTCCTCCAGCTCCCGCAGGTCCGCCACCCGCTGCCGCACGTGGTGCCGGAGTACTGCTTCCCAGGCCCGGACGGGATGGTCGCTCACGTACAGCCCGAGCATCTCCCGTTCCATGCGCAGCATCTCCCGGGGGTCCAGGGGCGGGACCCGGGGCAGCTCCGGCGGAGCGTCCAGCTCGGCCGCGTCCGCGAACAGTCCCGTCTGCGGGCTGACCTCGCGCCGCTGGCGGCGCGCCCCGTACTCCAGCGCGTCGTCCAGGCCCGCCAGCAACGCCGCCCGGTCTCCCAGGGAGTCCAGAGCCCCCGCCTTGATCAGGCTCTCCACCACCTTCCGGGTCACCACCCTCCCGTCCGTGCGGGCGCAGAAGTCCGCGAGGCTCCGGAAGGGGCCGCCCTGCTGTCGGGCGCGCACGATCTCCTGGGTGGCGGAGGTTCCCACGTTCTTGATGGTGCCCAGCCCGAAGCGGATGGTGCGGTCGTCCACCACGGTGAACTCCGGCTCGGACTCGTTGACGTCCGGGGGCAGGACCGCGATCCCCATGCGCCGGCACTCCTCCACGTCCAGGGCGATCCGCTCCAGGTTGCCGCTGTCCGCGCACAGGACCGCGGTCATGTACTCCGCGGGGTAGTTGGCCTTGAGGTAGGCGGTGTAGTAGGCCACCAGTCCGTAGCAGGCCGCGTGCGCCCGGTTGAACCCGTAACGGGCGAAGGGCTCGAACTGCTCGAAGACCCGGTCCACCACCTCCTTGGGGATCCCCCGTTCCGTGGCCCCGCGCTCGAACTTCTCCCGCTGGCTCAACAGCTTGTCCAGCACCTTCTTGCGGATGGCGTGGCACAGCACGTCCGCCTCCGCCAGGGTGTAGCCGGCCATGGCCTGCGCCACGGTCATGATGTCCTCCTGGTACACCATGACCCCGTAGGTCTCCCGCAGCACGGGCTCGAGGACCGGGTGGAGGTAGGTGACGGGTTCCAGCCCGTGCTTCCGCCGGATGTACGCGGGGATGTTGGCCATGGGGCCCGGCCGGTAGAGGGCCACCATGGCCATGATGTCCTGGATGCTGGTAGGCCGCAGCTCCTGCAGGTAGCGGCGCATGCCCGCGGACTCCAGCTGGAACACGCCCACCGTCTCCCCCCGGCCCAGAAGCTCGTAGGTCCTGGCGTCGTCCAGGGGGATCCGGTGGAGGTCGATGCGCTGCCCCCGCTTGCGCTCCACGATCTTCAGGGCGGAGTCCAGGATGGTGAGGTTGGTGAGTCCCAGGAAGTCGAACTTCACCAGTCCGATGGCGGCCACGCTGTCCATGTCGTACTGGGTCATGACCACGTCGTCCTTGCCGCGGGTGAGGGGAACGTGGTCCGTGAGGGGGTCCCGGGAGATGATGACCCCTGCCGCGTGGGTGCTGGCGTTGCGGGCCACCCCCTCCAGCTTCCGGGCCAGCTCCAGCAACCTCCGCACCCGCTCGTCCTCCTCCGCCTGCCGGCGCAGCTCCGGGTCGGACTCCAGAGCCTGCTCCAGGGTGGCGGTGGGCGGGATCCGCTTGGCGATCCGATCCACCTCGCCGTAGCTCATCCCTAGCACCCGCCCCACGTCCCGCACCGCCTGCCGGGCCTTCATGGTGCCGAAGGTGATGATCTGCGCCACCCGGTCGTGCCCGTACTTGTCCATCACGTACCGGATCACCTCGTCCCGGCGGGTGTCCATGAAGTCCACGTCGATGTCCGGCAGGGTGTGGCGCTGCGGGTTGAGGAACCGGTCGAAGGGCAGGCGGTACGCGATGGGGTCCACGTCCGTCACCCCGCACGCGTACAGGACCAGGGACCCCGCCGCGGACCCCCGGACCGTGGTGAGGATCCCGCGGGAGCGGGCGAAGTTCACGAAGTCCTGGACGATGAGGAAGTAGGGGGCGTACCCCATCTGCTCGATCACCGAAAGCTCGTACTCCAAACGCTGCCGCAGCTCGGGGGTAACCTCCCCGTAGATCCTCTGGAGGCCCTGCTCGCACAGCCACCGCAGGTAGCTCTGCGCGGTGAACCCCTCCGGGACGGGAAAGTCGGGGAGCTTGGGACGATCCAGCTCGATGGTGAGCTCGCACCGCCCGGCGATCTCCACGGTGTTCCGCAGCGCCTCCGGCAACTCCCGGAAGCGCTCGGCCATCTCCTCCGGGCTCTTCAGGTAGAAGTGGGGGACGTCCCCCATGCGGGGCCGGTCCGGGTCGTGCACGGTCTTGTTCATCTGCACGCACATGAGCACGTCCTGCGCCGGTGCGTCCTCCGGCAGCACGTAGTGCACGTCGTTGGTGGCCACCAGGGGCAGGTTCAGATCCCGGGCGATGCGGACCAGCTCCGGGATGAGCACCTGCTGCTCCGGCATCCCCTGGTCCTGGATCTCGATAAAGAACTGCCCGGGCTCGAACAGGTCCCGGAACTGGGCAGCCGCCTCCCTGGCCCCGCGCGGGTCCCCGCGCAGGATCCGCTGGCAGATCTCCCCGTTCAGGCAGCCGGAAAGGCCAATCAGGCCCTTGCTGTGGGAGGCCAGGAGCTCCTTGTCGATCCGGGGCCGGTAGTAGAAACCCTCCAGGTGGGCCCGGGTGCTCAGGCGGATGAGGTTCCGGTAGCCTTCCTCGTTTCGGGCCAGGAGGGTCAGGTGGTAGCTGGAAGCGTCCAAGCGGGGATCCCGGTCGGTGTACCGGCGGGCAGCCTGGTACGCCTCCATCCCCACGATCGGCTTCACCCCGGCGGCCTGAGCCTCCCGGTAGAACTCGATCACCCCGTAAAGCGCCCCGTGATCCGTGACGGCCAGGGCGGTCATGCCCAGCTGCGCGGCCCGCTGCACTAGCGGCCGGATCCGGCTGTGCCCGTCCAGCAAGGAGTACTCGGTGTGGACGTGCAGGTGGACGAACTCCGACATCTTGGGCCCCGGACGCGCTGAACTACCAAATATTGTAGGTGGCCGGCTCGGGCCGTCACCCCCGCTGAACCGCCCTGGCCCTCGCCCTATCCGTACAGGCGGTCGCTATCCCCGCCGCACGGGTGCGCTCGGCCCGTTTCAGGCCATCGGCAGGGCCTCCGCTTCCCGGACGCAGTCCGCCAGGACCGACAGCGCCCGCCCCAGGTCTTCTTCCGCGATGACCAGGGGGGCCAGGATGCGGATCACGTTACGGTACACCCCCGCCCGCAGCAACAACACCCCGCGCTCCGCGGCGCGGCGCAGGACGAAGTCCGTGTGCTCGGGTGCCGGGGTCTTCCCCTCGCGGTCCTTCACGAGCTCCACGCCCACCATGGCCCCCAGCCCGCGCACGTCGCCCACCACGCGGCAGTCCTGCTGCAGGGCCCGGAACGCCGCCAGGAGCTGCCCTCCCAGCATCCCGGCCCGCTCCACCAACCCCTCCTGCTCGAACACCTCAAACACCGCCAGGGCTGCGGCACAGCTCAGGGGGTTCCCCACGTAGGTCCCGCCGATCCCGGCTTCCCGCACCGCGTCCACCACTTCCGCCCGGCCCACCACTGCGGAAAGAGGCATCCCGGCGGCCAGGGACTTGCCCACCACCAGCAGGTCCGGCTCCACGCCCACGTGCTCGCTGGCCCACATCCGGCCCGTCCGGCCCATGCCCGTCTGCACCTCGTCCACCACCAGGAGGATCCCGTGCCGGCGGCAGACCTCGTGGAGCTGCGGGAGGAACGACCGTGGGGGGACCACCACGCCGCCCTCCCCCAGCACGGGCTCCACCACCACCGCGGCCACCCGCTCTGGCTCCACGTGGAGGGTGAACAGGTCCTCCAGCTTGCGCAGGCAGAACTCCACCGTCTCCTCGTCGGTGGGGAACGGGCTGCGGTACGGGTAAGGGTACGGGACCCGGTACACCTCCGGCGCGAAGGGGCCGAAGCCGGCCTTGTAAGGTACCACGCGGCTGGTGAGCGACAGCGCCATGTAGGTGCGGCCGTGGAAGGCCCCTTCGAAGGCTACCACCGCGCTGCGGCCCGTGTAGGCCCGGGCGATCTTCACCGCGTTCTCCACCGCCTCCGCGCCGGAGTTAAAGAGCGCCGCCTTCTTGGGGAACCGCCCGGGTGCCGAAGCGCACAGCCGCTCGCACACCGCCACGTAGCCCTCGTACGGCGCGACGGCGTAGTCCGTGTGGAGGAACCGGGCCGCCTGGTCCTGGACGGCCCGGACCACCCGCGGGTGCGCGTGGCCCACCGCGAGACACCCCACGCCGCCCGCCAGGTCGATGTAGGCCCGGCCGTCCACGTCGTACAGGATCGCCCCACGACCGCGGCCCACGAACGCGGGGAGCTGTGGCGATAGAGCGCGCGCCACGCTGGCCCGCGCCCGGCCCAGGAGCGCCTGGCTCGCCGGTCCTGGCCACGGAGCCGGCGTCTCCCTCACGCCCACCTCACGGACCTCCTCCCTAGGCCCACCGGACCGGCTAGCCCTGCGGGGGTAGCCCCAGCCGCTCCCGCAGCAGCCGCTGCACCAGGGCCGGGTTGGCCCGGCCCTGGGTCCGCCGCATGACCTGCCCCACCAGGAAGGCGATGGCCTTCTCTTTGCCCGCCTGCACGTCCCGGACCGGCTCCGGGTGGTCCCGGATCACGGCCTCCACGGTCTCCCGCAGGGCACCTTCGTCCGCGATCTGGACCCAGCCCCGCCGGTCCACGATCCTGCGCGGGCTGTCCCCTGTCTCGAGCATCTCCACCAGGACATCTTTGGCGATCCGGCCGCTGATGGTTCCGTCCTCCACCAGACGCACCAGCTCCGCCAGCTGTCCAGGGGTGATCCGCAGCTGTTCGATCTCCAGGTTGTGCTCGTTCAGGTACGCGGCGAGGTCCCCCACCATCCAGTTGGCGATGGCTTTGGGGCTCGGGTGAGCTGCCACCGCGGCCTCGAAGAAGTCCGCGGTGGCGCGGGTCTGGACCAGCAGCTCGGCGTCGTACCGGCCGAGGCCGTACTGCGCCATGATCCGGTCGCGGCGTGCGTCGGGCAGCTCCGGGAGGGTGCGCCGCACCTCCTCCAGCCACTCCGGGGTCACCTCCACGGGCACCAGGTCGGGCTCCGGGAAGTACCGGTAGTCCTCCGCCTCCTCCTTGGACCGGGAAGCGAAGGTGATGCCCCGGCGCTCGTCCCAGTGGCGCGTCTCCTGCACCACCGCTCCCCCCCGCTCCAGCACCTCCCGCTGCCGCGCCACCTCGTAGGCGAGGGCGCGTTCCACGGAGCGGATGGAGTTCATGTTCTTCACCTCGGTGCGGGTCCCCAGGGGCTCGCCGGGCCGGCGCAGCGACACGTTGGCGTCGCACCGCAGAGTCCCCTCCTCCATGCGGCCCGTGCTGACCTCCGCGTACTGGAGCACCTGCCGCAGTTTCAGCAGGAACGCCCGCGCTTCCAGGGGCGACCGCAGGTCCGGGTACGTGACGATCTCCATGAGGGGAACGCCGGAGCGGTTGTAGTCCACCCAGCTCACGGCGCCCTCCGGCGGGTGCACCAGCCGGCCGGTGTCCTCCTCCAGGTGCACCCGCCGGATCCTCACCCGCCGCCGCTGCCCGTCGACCTCGATGTCCAGGTACCCGTCGGTGGCCAGGGGCGGGTGTTCCAGGTACTGGTACTGGGAAATCTGGTAGTTCTTGGGCAGGTCAGGGTAGTAGTAGTTCTTCCGGTGGAACTGGGAGATGGGGTGCACCGTGCAATTCAGCGCCAGGGCGGCCCGCAAGCCCAACTCCACCGCCCGCCGGTTGATGACGGGCAGAGAGCCTGGAAGGCCCAGGCACACGGGGCAGGTCTGGGTGTTGGGGGGAGCTCCGAACCGCGTGCTGCACCCGCAGAACATCTTGGACTGCGTGAGCAGCTGCACGTGGATCTCGAGCCCGATGACGATCTCGTAGTCCATCGACCCGCCTACCTCCACCCAGCCGCCCAAGGGTCGCGCCGCCCTACCCGCGCAGGAACGGGCAGCGGTGGCGGTGCCACTCCGTGGCCTGCTCGTAGGCGTACGCCACCCGCAGCACGGTCGCCTCCTCGAAGGGCCGTCCCACCAGCTGCAGCCCCACCGGCAGCCCGTCCACAAACCCGCACGGCACCGAGATCCCCGGCAGGCCCGCCAGGTTCACCGGGATGGTGTAGACGTCCGCCAGGTACATCTGCAAGGGGTCCGCGGTGCGCTCGCCCAGCCGGAAGCCGGCCACCGGCGAGGTGGGCGTGGCCAGCACGTCCACCCTCTGGAAGCACCGGTCGAAGTCGCGCCGCACCAGGGTCCGCACCTGCTGGGCCTTTTTGTAGAAGCCCTCATAGTAGCCCTCCGACAGGGCGAAGGTCCCGAGCATGATGCGCCGCTTCACCTCCGGACCGAAGCCCTCCGCACGGGTGCGCGCGTAAAGGGTGTACAGGTCGTCCGCCCGAGGGCTGCGGTACCCGTAGGCGACCCCGTCGTACCGGGCCAGGTTGCTGCTGGCCTCCGCGCACGCGATCAGGTAGTAGGTGGGCAGGGCGTACTCCAGGGTCGGCAGCGCCACCTCCTCCACCCGAGCCCCCAACCCTTCCAGTACCCGCACCGCCTCCAGCACCGCCTGCCGCACCCCCGGCTGCAGGCCCTCACCGAAGAACTCCGCCGGCACACCGACCCGCAACCCGCGCACGCCGGCCTCCAGGGACGCCACGAAGTCCGGCACAGGCAGGTCCACGGAGGTGGAGTCGTGGGGGTCGTGGCCGCTGATGACCTGCAGCACCAGGGCGCAGTCCCGCACGTCCAGGCTCAAGGGCCCGATCTGGTCCAGGGACGAGGCGAACGCCACCAGCCCGTAGCGCGAGACCCGGCCGTACGTGGGTTTCAGCCCCACCACCCCACACAGGGACGCGGGCTGCCGGATGGAGCCGCCCGTGTCGGAGCCCAGAGCCGCCAGGGCCTCGCCCGCGGCTACAGCCGCGGCAGACCCGCCGCTGCTGCCACCGGGTACGTGGTCGAGCCTCCAAGGGTTGCGGGTGGGGAAGAAGCCGGAGTTCTCCGTGGACGACCCCATGGCGAACTCGTCCAGATTGGTCTTGCCCAGCAGCACGGCCCCCGCCTCCCGCAGGCGCTGCACCGCGGTGGCGTCGTACGGAGGGACGAACGGTTCCAGGATGCGGGAGCCGCACGTGGTGCGCACGCCCCGCGTGCACAGGTTGTCCTTCACGGCCACCGGCATGCCCGCCAGAGGTGGAAGGGGTTCCCCCCTGGCCAGGCGGCCGTCCAGCTCCTGCGCCTGGGCGCGGGCCTGGTCTGCGGTGACCGTCAGGTAAGCCCGCACCTGACCGTCGAGCCGCTCGATGTTCTCCAGGTACGCGTCCACCAGCTCCCGCACGGAAAGGTCCTTGCCCAGCCGCGGCCGGAGCTCGTGGTAGGGACGTCCGACCAGCTCCTTCACTCCTCCGCCTCCAGCACCCGCGGGACCACCACGAACCCCTCGTGGGCCTGCGGCGCCATGGCGACCACTGCCTCCACGGGCAGCGAGGGCATGACCTGGTCCGGCCGGAACACGTTGGTCACCCGGATGGCGTGCGAGGTGGGTTCCACCCCTTCCGTGGGCAACCGGTCCAGCCGGGCGAAGTACTCCAGGATGCTGCTGAGCTGGGAGGCATAGGTGGCACGTTCCTCCTCCGTGAGTTCCAGCCGGCTGAGCCGCGCCACCCGCTCCACCACCTCGGGCGTGATGCGCATGGGGTCCTCCTCGGAAGCCTCCGGTATGGTAGCACGCCTGGCCGGGAGGGCGACTACTCCTGCGGCTCCAGGCACTCCCGGAGGGCCCGCTCCACCTCGGGTACGATGTCCTCCCAGCGGGCGTCAGGCTGGCGGGTGACGGTGACGAAGTCGTTCAACAGGAACACCATACGGACCCCGGGGATGCGCAGGAGCCGCTGTGCCACGGGGGAACCCGCGGCCTGTTCCAAGGACGTGTACGTCTCGCTCCGCCCCTGCGTCACCCTCCGGTCCAGGGTGAACTTCAGGGCGTGCACGTTAGGGGTGGGCTGGACCTCGATCCGCACCGCCCCACCTCTATCCCTCACGCCAGCCCCCGGAGGGCCGCACGCCCGCCCTCCGCCAGGTCGCGGCGCAGGCGCCGCACGGAGGAGGGCGGGATCCCCACCTCCTCGCGGTACTTGGCCGCGGTCCGCCGCGCGATGGGCATCCCCTCCCGCCGCAACCGCTGGGCGATCTCCCGGTCCGTCAGGGGAGCGTCGGGGTCTTCCTCCTGCACCAGCTGCCGGATCCTCTCCTTGACGGGCAGGGAAGCGTCGAAGAACACCTCGCAGGACACCACCCGGCCGTTGGGCAGCAGCACGTACTTCCCGTCCAGGGCACGGCTGACGGTGGACTCGCTGACCCCTACCCGGGCCGCCACCGTGGCCATGGTGAGGGGCTTCAGGTGGCTGGGCCCGAACTCCAGGAACTCCCGCTGCACCTCCACGATGGCCTCCAGGATCGCCTTCAGGGTCCAGTTGCGACGCTTCACCGTCTCGATGAACAGCTTGGCCCGGGTGACGTAGTCGTGGATGTGCTGCGCCGCGTTCGGCGCGAACTCCTGAGGGAACCTGCGGGCCCGCAGGTACAGCTCCCGGTACAGCTCGTTCACCCGGAGGCCCATGGTGGGCGACCCCATGACCTCCACCGCGTAGCCCCGCGGGGTCCGCACGATAACGGCGTCCGGCCGGGGGACCTCCTGGGGTTTCAGCCGGCCACCGCCCTGGCGCTCCGCCTCGTACCGGTCCGCGGGGTAGGGGTACAGGTTCCTGCGGATGTACTGGTGGACCTCCCGGATCTCCTGCGCGGACGTCCCCAGCCGCTGCCCGACCTTCGCGTACTCGCCCCGGGCCAGCCCGCCCAAAAGGCCCTCGGTGATCAGCCGCTGCGCCAGGAGGTTGTGCGGGCTGGGCTCCAGCGCCCGCAGCTGGAGCAGCAGGCACTCCTCCACGGTGCGGGCGGCCACCCCTACCGGCTCGAACCCCTGTACCACTGCCAGCACCTCCTCCGCCACCCGCACGGACACGCGGAAGCGGGAGGCGGCTTCGTGCAGGTCACAGGTGAGGTACCCACGGTGATCCACACACCCCACCAGGTACTCCGCCAGCTGGCGACGCCGGCCCTTCAGGTCCTGAGCCGCCAGCTGCAGGAGGAGGAACTCCTGCAACGAGACCTCCGCACCCACGTGACTCAAGGGGTCGAAGTCCTCGTCCGGGTTCCCCCGGGGGACGGCGAAGCTGTCCTCCACCAGGGGCTCCCCGGGTACGTGGCCGCAGCTTCCGCACACGCCTCCCGTCACCTCGGCCCCACACCGGGGGCAGAGCACTTCCTCCCGTTCCAGCGCCGGGTTGTTGTGGAGCTCCTCCTCGATGCGGGCCTCCAGCTGGGGGAGTGGGAGCACCAGCACGGCGCTCACCGCCATGAGCTTCGGCACCATCCGCTGCTGGGGCAGCGGGGCGATGTCCAGGCCGGGACGGATCTCCACGCTCCTCACCGTCCGCCGGAGCGGCCGGCGGTGGGCAGCTGCACCCCGTGCTGGTCCAGGCGCCGCCGGAGCTGCGCGGGGCTCAGCCCCAGGATCCGGGCCGCCTCCTCCAGGTTCCACTCCGTGCGCTGCAGCACGTGCACCATGTGCTGGCGCTCCACCTCCGCCAGGGTGGGCAGCCGGTCCTCCGTCCCCTCGGGCCCCGCTGCGCCCAGCCAGAGGTCCTCCGCCCAGATCTCCGGCGTCCGGCACAGGATGACCGCGCGCTCCACCGCGAACTCCAGCTCCCGCACGTTCCCGGGCCAGGGGTACCGACGCATCTTCCGCACCGCCTGGGGGGTGAACCCCGTCACGGGCTTCCCGTACTTGGCGCGGTACTTCTCCAGGAAGTGCTGGGCGAGCAAGGGGATGTCCTCCTGCCGTTCCCGAAGGGGGGGCAGCTCGATGGGGACCACGCTGAGCCGGTAGAACAGGTCCTCCCGGAACCGCCCGTCCCGGACCATCTGGCGCAGATCCTTGTTGGTGGCCGCGATGACCCGCACGTCCACGCGGACGGGCTTGTTGCTCCCCACCCGCTCGAACGTCCGCTCCTGGAGGACCCGCAGGAGCTTGACCTGCATGGCGGGGCTCATGTCGCCCACCTCGTCGAGGAAGATGGTCCCCCCATCCGCGGCCTCGAACTTCCCGATGCGGCTTCCCACCGCGCTGGTGAAGGCGCCCTTCTCGTGGCCAAAGAGCTCCGTCTCTAGCAGGGTTTCCGGGATGGCGCCGCAGTTGATGGCCACGAAGGGACCCTCCGCCCGGCGGCTCTGGTCGTGGATGGACCGCGCCAGGATCTCCTTGCCCGTTCCGGTCTCCCCGTAGATGAGCACGGTGGCGTCCGTGGGCGCCACCGCGGCGGCCACCCGCATGACCTCCTGCATCTTGGGCGAGCTGCCCACGATGCCCTCGAACTTGAAGCGCGCCCGCAGCTCCTCGTGCAGTTTCCGGTTCTCCTCCCGGAGCTGCTCGTGCTCCAGGGCCCGGCGGACCTTCAGCAGCAGCTCGTCCTTCTTGAAGGGCTTGGAGATGTAGTCGAACGCCCCCTGGCGCATGGCCTCCACCGCCATCTCCAGGGTGGCGTACCCGGTGACGATCATCACCACCGCGCCCGGGTCCTCCCGGCGGATCTCCCGCAGGACCTCCATCCCGTCCTTCTCCGGAATCCGGACGTCCAGCAGGACCAAGTCGAACTCGCCGGAGCTGGCGCGGCGCAGGGCGGTGGCGCCGTCCGCGGCGGTCTCCACCTCGAAGCCCTCCTGCCGCAGGATCTGGCTCAGGAGGTTCCGGATGTTCTCCTCGTCATCCACCACCAGGACCCTGTGCCGCGCCACCGGCCTCACCGTCTCGGAAGGTTGATTTGTCCCCCTTTATATTTCGGCTGCGCCGGACGAACTCCTGTGCGCGGCGGAACGGTCAGGCGGACGCGAACAGGTGTGCGCTCAGTGCAGGCGCGCCGCCTCGCCCACCGTGGGCATCTCGGTGACCCAGCTGGCCACCCGGGCGAACTGCAGAAGCGCGTGCAGGTAGGTGCGCAGAAGCAGCAGGGCACGCTCGGGGCTGGCGATGGACTCGGCGGTCATGAGGTTCCAGCGGGTCTCCACCACGGCACCCAGCCAAAGGGCGTGTTCCGTGGTGACCAGGCCCAGGTCCGCCAGAGGGAGGAACACCTGCCACCGCCGCGGGGGGCGCTCCAGCTCGTAGGTGGTGAGCATCGCCTTGGCGATCCCCGTGGCCGCCCCAGCGCCGTTGCTGAACCACCCCACCACCTGGTTCACGCGCTCCGGGTCCTTGGCGGTCTCCTCCACCTCCCGCGTGGCCACCTCGATCACCGCCACCGAGGCCAGCAGCCGTCCCAGCCGCCACCCGACGCGCAGGGGGTCCAGCATGCGCAGGGGCTGGCCCGGCCGCGTGCGGAACTCCGGGATCCCCTCCCCCAGCCGCCGCGCCTGCTGCAGGACCTCCCGGGCCTCCTCCAGTAGCTTGTCCCGGGCGGCCTCGATCCGCGCCTGGCTCTCCCGCAGGAAACGGGCGTGGGCGTCCCGGTCGTTTTCCACCAGCAGGTGCCCCCAACCCAGCATCTCGTACACCACGGGCAACACGTGCTGGTTCAGCACGGAGGGCAGCAACACTCCCTGGGCCGGGCCCAGGGGGTTGTCCTCTCCGAGCCGCTCCAGGAACACACCCACCTCCTCCTCCGGCGTCTCCGGGGGGAACACGAGGCCCAGCTCGATGTCCGTGTCGGGGTAGGTAGCACCCGGAGGGTACCGGCCGTACAGGTACACCGCACACACCTCGCGGGTCCGGGAGAAGTACGCCCGCAGCTCCTCGAAAGCTCCCATCTCGCCCCTATGCTACTGCCCGACCCCCCGGGCCGGAAGCCAGAGGCCTGCCATAGAGGAGATCTATGGCTGAGCTGCGAACTGGTCTTTCCCGTGGAGCTGCAGAACCTCGAGGCGTTCCTGCAGGTGGCGCGGGAGCGCAGCTTCACCCGCGCGGCGGCTGCCCTGTTCCTCACCCAGCCCTCGGTGACGGCCCGTATCCAGGCGCTCGAGCAGGAGATCGGGCGGCCGTTGTTCGAGCGCCGCGGGAGGACGGTCCGGCTTACCGAGGCGGGCGAGGCGTTCCTGCCCTACGCCCAGCGCGCCCTGCAGCTGATCCAGGAGGGAGCGTCCGCAGCCCGCGAGGCGGAAGGCCGGGGCACGGTGCTGGTGGGTGCCACAGTGTCCGCGGCCACCGCCATCCTCCCCGACCTCCTCGAGGCGTTCCGCCGCGAGCGGCCCGGCGCCCGGGTGGTGGTGCGGTACGGGCACTCCAACGAGGTGGTGGAGATGCTGCGGGACGGCCTGGCGGACGTGGGGTTCGTGGTCCGCCCCCTGCACGAGCCCCTCATCGCCGTGGAGCCCTTGGTGGCGGACGACATCGTCCTCCTCACGCCTCCGCGGCACCCCCTCAGCCGCCGGCGCCGCATCACGCCCCGGGATCTCGTGGGGCAGACCCTCATCTCCATGCAGTGGGGCGAGGGCTTCGAGGAGTTCGAACGGTGGATGCAGGAGGAGCTGGGCCTGCGGTCCGCCATCGAGGTGGACGGCATCCCGCTGGGGGTGATCCTCATCTCCCGCGGGATGGGGGTGGGGTTTGCGCCGCACCGCTCCGTGGCCGCGTATGTGCGGGCGGGGATGGTCCGGGTTCGGGCGGTGCGCGACCTGCCCACGGCGCAGCGGGAGGTGTTCCTGGCCCTGCGCCGCGTGGGGCGCCTGCCGGCCACGGTGCAGGCGTTCGTGGAGCTGGTGCGGCGCCAGTTCCGCCGGGAGGCGGCCTCGGCGGGCAGCCCCAAGCCGGATGCGCGGACGCGACCGGCGGGTTAGGATCATGTCTCCCTGGACCGGGCCGCCGTGCAGAAGCCGCGCCCGCGGCGCGGGAGCGGCTCAGAGGATCCGCTTGCCCAAGGCGGAGGCCACGAGCTCCGTGGCGAGGCGCGCGGTGCGGTTCTGTGCGTCCAGGATGGGGTTAATCTCCACCACGTCCATGCCCAGCAACGTGCCCCAGTCCGCCACCAACTCCATGGCCAGGTGCACCTCCCGATAGGACAGGCCACCCGCACACGGGGTCGCCACGCCAGGTGCGTGCGCGGGATCCACCACGTCCATGTCCAGACTGACGTACAGGGACCGCTTGCCACCGTCGGTGACGACGTCCAGGGCGCGCTGGACCACCTCCCCCACACCGTACCGGTCCACGTCCTTCATGGTGAACACCCGCACCCCACTGGATCGCAACAGCTCCCGCTCGCCCGGGTCCAGCTGTCGGGTCCCCACCAGGGCGCAGTACTGCGGCACCAGTTTCGGGCCGAACCCGCCCACGCGCACCAGGGAGGGGAGGCCGAGTCCCAGCAGGCACGCCAGCACCATCCCGTGCACGTTCCCGGAGGGTGAGGTGTCGGGCGTGTTGAAGTCGCCGTGGGCGTCCAGCCACAACAACCCTGTCTCCGGGCGGTCGCGAACCACCGCGGCGACACTGCCCAGGCTGAGGCTGTGGTCTCCCCCCAGGACCACGGGTAGGGCACCCTGGCGCAGGGCCGCCGTCACCGCCCGATCCACCTCCTCGCACACCCGGACGATGGCGTCCGCGTAGCGCGCCCGCGGGTCGCCCTCCTCCAGCCGCTCCACCACCGGGAAGCTCACGTTCCCCAGGTCGGTGACCCGGTAGCCCAGGCTCTCCAGCTCCGCCTGCAACTGCGCGTAGCGCACCGCGCTGGGGCCCATGTCGGTGCCGCGGCGCCCCGACCCGAGATCCAGGGGAACCCCCACCAGGGCGACATCCCTCATGGCCCGTCCTGCTTCGCCGCCGCGGGCAGACCTCCACCTGGCTCGCGCACTCCCGGCGCACGCCGGAACCACTGGGCTGCCGCCACCAGACCTGCGGCCGCAAGCCCCGCCAGGTCCAGCCACGGGTTGTGCAGGACCATCCCCACCGCAGCACCCGCCAGGAGCACCCGCTCCACGGGGTGGGCGGGCCCGAAGAAGTACCCGGCCACGGCCGCGGACAGGAACACGATCCCCGCCACCGCGGAGGCCACCGCCAACACGCGGTCGGGCCAGGACCCACTGAGCAGCAGCAGCTCCGGAGAGTACACGAACGCGAAGGGGACCAGGATGGCCGCCAGGGCGTGCCGCGTGGCCTCCAGGCTCACCGGGAACGGCGGGGTTCGGGCGATCCCCGCAGCCGCGTAGGCGGCCAGGGCGTCCGGAGGGGTCAGGTCCGCGATGACGCCGTAGTAGAAGATGAACAGATGTCCCGCGATCTGAGAAACCGTCACGCCCGGCGCGATCTCCGGCCCCTTCGCGGGAAGGAGCGCCTCGATGGCAGGCACCGCCAGGGCCGCCAGGATGATGTAGGTGGCCGTGGTGGGGATCCCGGAGCCGATAATGGTGCAGGCCACCATGACCAGCACCAGCGTCAGGAACAGGTTGTGCTGGCCCAGGGCCGTGGTCACCGTGACCAGGGCGTTTCCGATCCCCGTGAGGGTGACGACCCCGATGATGACCCCCACCACCGCGCAGGCCAGGGCCACCGTCAGAGCGTTCCGTGCCCCGTACTCCAGCATCCCCCACAGGTCCCGCGGGTAGTCCCGCAGGCGGCCCTCCCGCACGCACGTGATCAAGTGGACGCCCGCGGCCAGCGCGATGGCCATGAACGCCGCCCGCGCGGGGGAAAACCCCCGCACCAGGTACAGGACCATGACCAGCAGGGGGACCACCAGGTACCACTTGCGCACGACCGCGCGCCGCAGGTCGGGGAGTTCTTCCCGCCGCAGCCCGCGCAGGTCCAGTCGCTTGGCCTCGAAGTGGATCACGAAGAACAGGGAGACGAAGTACAACAGGGCCGGCACCACCGCGGCCTGCACCACGGTGAGGTAGGGCACCCCCAGGAACTCTGCCATCACGAAGGCGGCAGCGCCCATCACGGGCGGCATGATCTGGCCGCCCACGGAGGTGGCCGCCTCCGCGGCCGCCGCAAAGCGCGGGTGGTAGCCCAACCGCTTCATCAGGGGGATGTTGAAGACCCCGTCCGCCACCACGTTCGCCACCGACGAGCCGGAGACGGTGCCCAGCAGGGCGCTGCTGAACACGGACACCTTGGCGGGTCCCCCGTGCATCCACCCCGCCAGGGCCATGGCCACCTCCACGAACAGCTGGCCCAACCCGGTCCGCTCGAGAAAGGCGCCCAGCAGCACGAAGAGGAAAACGTAGGTAGCCGAAACACCGAGCGGGATCCCGAACACGCCCTCCGTGGTGTACCACATGTGCTCGATGACCCGCTCTATGGGGAACCGGCGCACCGCGAACAGGCCGGGCACGTACTCCCCCAGGAAGGGGTACGCCAGCAGGGCCGCGGCGATGAAGGGCAACACCCCCATGACCCGCCGGCCCGCCTCCAGCACCAGGAGGACCCCCACCGCGCCCACCACGAGGTCCGTACGGGTCAGTTGGCCGGCCTGCAGCATCAGGCGGTCGTGGTGCCAAAGGAGGTAGCCCACGCAGGCCACGCCCGCCAGGGCGAACGCCACGTCCGGCCACCCGAAGAAGGTCTGCCCCGCGTGCTTCCTCCGGACGGGGTACAGGAGGAACACCAGGGTGAACACGAAGCCCAGGTGCACGGCCCGCTGCTTGAGGGCCAGAAGGGTCCCGAAGCCCGCGGTGTACAGGTGGAACGCCGACATGGCCACCGCCACCGCGGCGGCAGCGACGGCGAAGGGCCCCGCCAGCCTGCGGTACCCGAACTCGGGGTCCGCACTGGCCAGCAGCTGCTCGATCTCCTGCGTTTGCCCGACCCCTGCCCGCGTCACTTCGCGCCCTCCGTCCGCCAGGGTTTTCGTGGCCTCCCCCGGAGATCCTCCGCCGCCGGTCAAGGAGGCCCCCGGTGCGCCCGATACGTATATTTGGAGGTGGAGGCCTTTGAGGGGGAGTGCTACATGACCCAGACCTACGGGGAACAGGACCTGCGCTTCATCGCGACCACGCTGGCGGAGAAGCCCGACCAGGTCCCGGTCCTGCTGTCGCAGTTGCGCCGGCCGGAGTTCTTGGAGGTGGCCCTGGAGGACGCCCGGCTGGTGGAGCGGATCCGGACCGACCCGGACATCACCCTCAAGATCTCCCCCCGCCTGCTGTTCGCCATCCTCCTGCGGCAGGTGGCGCGGGACGTCCGGCACGCCCGCTACACCCTGGAACGGGTGGGCCTGCGGGAGTCCGTGCCCATCTTCGACACCCCTCGGGTGAACCAGCTCCTGGACGACGAGGAGGTCCTGGATTACCTGGCCGCCATGCTGGCCTCCTTCGTCCGGACGGAGACCTACGTGGTGCACGTGTGGCACCGGGGCAAGCTGCAGCGGCTGCGGTTTTCCGACCTGAACATGGACGACATGGTGCGCCTCGCGCAGCTGGTGGACGAGCCGTACCGCTTCCCGTTGCTGCGGCGGATTGCAGACATCGCCCTGTTCCTCACGGGGGTGTTCCCCGGCTACGTCCTGTCCCGGGGCGGCTACGCGCGCACGGTGCGGCCGGGGCGGGCTCTAGGAGGGGAGTGGCGCAGCCTGGAGGAGTACGAGCAACAGGGGGCGACCTTCTACCGGCTGGCCGCGGAGCACCGGGACGCCGCGGAGTCCGGACTCCGGAGGGTGCTGGAGCGGCTGTCGGAGGACTTCCCCGCCGCGCGCAAGCCTCTCTCCCTGCTGGCGGACCGCTACCTGCGCTGGCAGCACCTACGCCTGTTCTGGCACCTGCAGTAGGGCAGGATGCGCATCTACGCCACCGCGGACCTGCACGGCCGGCCGGACCGGATCCAGGCGGTGCGGGAGGCCGTGGGGCGTCTGCGGCCGGACGTGCTCATTCTGGCCGGGGATCTCACCCACTCCGGCCGGGGCCGGGAGGCCCTGGAGTTGCTGGAGCTCCCTGACGTGGTGGTGCTGGCCATCCCGGGCAACATGGACCCCTTCGACGTGGACGAGGCCATCGTCCGCAGCCCTGCCCGCAGCCCGCAGCGCGCCTGTGTGGAGCACGGAGGGGTCCGGTTCGGCGGCCTGGGGGACGAGCCGTGCGACGTGCTGGTGGTGCACGAGCCGCCGCGCGGGGTGCTGGACCGGGCGTGGAGCGGCGCCCACATCGGCTCCGTGGCGGTGCGGGACTACGTGGAGCGTCACCGGCCCCGGGTGGTGGTGTGCGGGCACGTGCACGAGTCCCCGGGTGTGGAGCGGCTGGGGGACACCCTGGTGGTGAACTGCACCATGGGCAACGACCGGTACTTGGGAGCGCTCATCACGTGGCAGGCCCCGGAGCCCCGGGTGGAACTGCTGCTCCGCTCCGGCTGACATCCCCGGGAGGTGTGCCGTGAACCTCATGGGAGGGATCCACCCCGTTGAGGCGTACGACTACCTGGTCCTGGCGAGAAGCCGGCTGCTGGACTGGGTGGGCCAGCTGAGCCACGCGCAGTACGCGCAGGAGTTCCCGATCGGGCACCGCAGTATCCGGGCAACCCTGGTCCACGTGGCCTCTGCGGAGTGGGGCTACGCACGGCGCCTGCACGGGCAGCCGGTGCCCCCTCTGGCCGAGCGGCCATTCGCCCGGTATGCCGGCGAGCCCTTCCCGCCTCTGCGGCAGGCGTGGGCCGAGCAGGCGGACCGCACCCGGGCCGCCCTGCTCGAGGTGCGCGACTGGTCAGCTCCCGTGGAGTACGTGTCCACCTTCGGGGGCCGGAAACGCCGCTACCGGACCACCGCCGCAGGAGTCGCCATCCAACTTCTGTTCCACGAGGTCCACCACCGGGCGCAGGTAATGTTCATGCTGCGGCAGCTGGGGTTCGACGCGGAGAACCTGGACTACTCCGTCCTCGCTTTTCGGGTGGAGGACCTGGAGCCGTAGGCCCGGCCGCGCCGCGCCCGGAGTCCCCGCAGGGCCACCCGGGCGCACAGCGACCCGCGTTCCGCCGCCTCGCGCAGGTCCTCCGCGGCGCCGAACCGCCAGGCCACGTAGTAGGTGACCTCCGCATCCTCGCGCGGCGGCGGCAGCTGCGGAGCGGCGCGGTCCAGCTCCGCCTCGTACACGGTCATCTCCAGCCGGTATCCCGGCCGCTGCTGCGAGCCCCGGCCCAGCACCCGCAGCAGCCGCACCCCGCAGCCCAGTTTCTGTCGGCCCACCCGTAGCGCCGCCGCTTCCTCCGTCTCCCCGGGTGCCAGGGAGACCGCGGGCAGTCCCCAGATCCCCGGCAGCTCCTCGCCCGGTCCCTCCGGCCGACGCACCACCACGAAGCGGCGGCGGTCTCCGGCAGGGTATGCCACCAGGGCCACGGACCGCTTGATCGCAGGCTCCACGGCGCCAGTATACTGGGCGCAGGTGCGCGGCCCGGGCTTCGTTCGGGCGGCGCTCCGGGAAACGCCGTGACGGTGCGGGTGACGTTCCTGTACTGGGAGGACTGTCCCTCTCACGGGGAAGCCCTGAGTCGCCTCCACGAGGCGATCCGGGAAGAAGGCGTGGAGGCGTCCGTGGACGTGGTGCGGGTGGACACGGAGGAGGACGCGCGGCGGTGGAAATTCGTGGGGTCCCCCACCATCCTGGTGGACGGGGAGGACGTGGCACCTGCGGAGGGCCTCCCCTACAGGCTCACGTGCCGCGCCTACCGGCACGAGGACGGTCGCATCTCGCCGCTCCCGAGTACCGAGCAGATCCGAGCCGCCCTGCGGCGGGCCCGGGAGACCTCGGGCCCGACAACTCGATGAGGAGGTACAGCCGTGGCCAACCTGAAGACCGGTGACCCTGCCATCCCCTTCCGGCTCCCCGGCGTGGACGGCCGGGAGCACGCCCTGGACGATTACGCGGACCGGCAGGCAGTGGTGGTGATCTTCAGCTGCAACCACTGCCCGTACGTGCGGGCGTGGGAGGACCGGATGGTGGCCATCCAGCGGGACTACGCCCCCCGCGGGGTGCAGTTCCTGGTGATCAGCAGCAACGACCCGGAGCAGTACCCAGAGGACAGCTTTGACCGGATGCGGGAGCGGGCCCGGGAGAAGGGGTACAACTTCCCGTACCTGTACGACGGGACCCAGGAGGTGGCGCGGGCCTATGGGGCGGAGCGCACCCCCGAGGTGTTCGTGTTCGACCGGGACCGCCGCCTGCGCTACCACGGGGCCATCGACGACCACTACGAGGACCCCAACAAGGTCCGCCGGCACTACCTGCGGGAGGCGCTGGACGCGGTCCTGGAGGGCCGACAGCCGGAGGTGGCGGAGACCCCGCCCGTGGGCTGCACCATCAAGTGGCGTCCCGCCTCGCAAGTGGCCCGTTAGGCGGTACCCGGAGCGCTGGGGCCGATCAGCGGTTGCCGACCAGCGGTTCAAGTCCCTCCTCGGCTCCGCAGCGCAGGGACAGGTGCGCCAAAGGCGTGAGGGGAGTCTGCTCCGGGTTGACCTCCACCAGGTAGGCGCCGCCGAGCCGGGCCAGCCTGCCCAGGGAGGCCGCGGGTTCCACCACTGCGCTGGTACCCACCACGAGGACGACCTCCGCAGTCCGGAAGGCCTCTTCCGCGCGCTGGTAAGCCCCCGCGGGGACCAGTTCCCCGAACCACACCACGTCAGGCCGCGCCCGCGACCCGCACCGAGGACATCGAGGTGGCGGCACGAAGGTCTCCGGCGGTGGCAGCGGGAAGCGGTACTGGCAAGTTTCACAGCGAGCCCGGTGCAGGCTCCCGTGCAATTCCACCAGCCTCTGCGAGCCCGCGCGGGCGTGCAGGCCGTCCACGTTCTGCGTGACGAGGAGAAAACCGTCGCCCTTGTCGCGCTCCAGCTGCACCAGCAGCTCGTGAGCGCGGTTCGGCCGCGCCTGATACGCCAGCCGGTATCGCCAGGCGTACCAGCTCCAGACCCGCTGCGGGTCCCGGGCGTATGCCTCCGGGGTAGCTAGCTCCTCGGGCCGCACGCTCTCCCAAAGGCCGCCCGGGCCTCGGAAGGTAGGGATGCCCGACGCCGCGGAGATCCCGGCACCCGTAAGCACGGCAACCCGGTTCGCCCGTTCGATGCACCGCCGCGCTTCCTCCAGCCGCTCCGCCGCCGTCATGGAACTGCACTCACCTCCCGCGGCAGACGGACCCGTAACTCCGTCCCGGCCCCGGGGGTGCTGCGCACGTCTACCCCTCCCCCGTGGGCTTCCACCACCTCCCGGACCAGGGCCAGCCCAAGGCCGCTTCCCTCGGGTCCGCGGCCTGCTGCGGGGACCCTGTAGAACCGGTCGAACACCTTCGGAAGGTGCTCCGGAGCAATCCCCACACCGGTGTCCGCCACCACCAGCTCCACAGACCGGTCCGACGCCGACGCGCGCATGGTCACACGCCCCCGCCGGGGTGTACCTGATGGAGTCTACCAGACACGGACCGAACCGACGCAGCTCGGCGGCCAGCCGCTCCGCTGCGTACGCCTTGCCCACACCTCCCAGGTCCACCCTCAGTCCGGGCGGAAGGACCACCACGGGCCGTAGACAGTGCACCCGCACGAGCCGCCAGCGTCCGAAGACGGCGGGGTCCGGGTCCGGAAGCCCTTCTGCCGCCGGAAGCTGCTCGAAGCTGGCCCCGTAACCCACGGCCTCCAGGCGGTCCAGCAGAGTAGGGTCGTACAGCCCCCCGGTGGCCCGGGCCGCCCACAGGGCCCACCTCAACGCCCGCCACAGCACCGGGTGCACCCGCACCGGGCTTCCCGAGGACCGGTTGAGCCGGCTCAGCTCGCTGTCCTCGCGGAACCGGCTCAACAGCAGCTCCAGGTGTGACGCGTGTGACCTCGCCGTGAGCATCGCACGACGGGCGGTGGCCGCGTCCGGAACCGCCACGCACACCCGGAACTCACAACCCATGGCCCGGAAGCTGCCGCGGAACACCTGCAGGCTCATCGCGACGAGCGACTGGCGGCCACGGGCCGGTGCACAGACGGGACCGGCGGCAGGAGCTCCAGCCCGGCTTCCAGCTCCGTGCCGTCGGCCTCCTGCAGCGCCGGGCGCCCGAGTTCCCGGAACGCCACAGGAGCGTCCCGCGCGGCCAGCACGCCGCAGCCTACCACGCTGGCCAGAATGGAAGCCGTGGTCAACAACACCTTCCACGTGAGGGCACCGCGGTCAGTCGTCATCCTCCCACCTCTCCCTTCCCTCGTGCCACTCACGTTCCCAACGGTCCACACTTCGCCGGCCCTGCCTGTCGCCGCCGGCGAGGCGCTCCAGCAACCGGTTGGCTTCCTCCAGCCTCTGGCGGTACAGGGCCTCCCGCTGTCGGTACGCCGCCACGAGCCGTCGCAGCTGCTGCGACTCCTGCTGCAAGCGCTCCACCTGGGCCGCACACTCCCCCCGTGCCGGGCCCGCGGCCGTCTGCGCGCCCGCCAGGCGCAGGCCCAGCACGACGCCTGCCGACGCGAGAAAAGCGGCGCTGACCGCCGCGACCAACCACACCCCGATCCGGGACAACTGCGCACCTCCGTCACCAAGATCACCTGCAGGAATACCGCGCCCGGCCCGGCGGGTGGTGAACGGGGCGGGATGGGATCGTTAACAATCGGTGAAAGGACGCCTTGCCCGACCTCCGGCGGTCCCCTACCCTGCCCTTGGTATGGCGGGCTTCCAGAAGGGTCAGGAGCTGGTGCTCCGGGTGGACCGGATGTCGTACGGCGGGCGCGGGGTGGCCCGGGCGGACGGGTACGTGGTGTTCGTCCCTTACACGGCACCCGGCGACCTGGTGCGTGCCCGGCTGGTGCGGGCGAAGCGGACCTTCGGGGAAGCGGAAGTGGTGGAGGTGCTGCAGCCGTCCGCCGACCGCGTGGTCCCGCCTTGCCCGTACTTCGGCCGGTGCGGCGGCTGCACCTGGCAGCACCTGCGCTACGAGGCCCAGCTGGCGGCCAAGGAGCAGATCGTGCGGGAAAGCCTGGAGCGTCTGGGCGGACTGCGCGGAATACCCGTCCGGCCCATCCTGCCTGCGCCCCGGCCCCTGGGCTACCGGAACAAGATGGAGTTCGCCTTCCACCCCGAAGCGACCCTGGGCCTGCACGTGCCAGGGCACTTCGACCGGGTGGTGGAGATCGACGAGTGCCTGCTGCCTTCGCCCCTGGCCAGCGCCGTGCTGCGGGAGGTGAAGGCGTTCGTCCGGGAACGGCGTCTGACCTGCTACGACCACCGCACCCGCCAGGGCCTCCTGCGCCACCTGGTGTACCGGGAAGGCGTGCGCACCGGCCAGGTGCTGGTGGCGGTGGTCACGGCGCCGGGTCCGTTCCCGGACGGCCCGGAGCTGGCGCGCCAGCTGGTGCAGCGCCACCCGGAGATCCGGAGCGTGCTGTGGGCCCAGTCCGGCTCGCTCTCCGACGCGGTGAGGGTGGACCGGCTGGAGGTGCTGTGGGGCGAGCCCACCATCGAGGAGGAGCTCGGTGGCCTTCGGTTCCGGATCGGGCTGGAGACCTTCTTCCAGACCAACACCGAGCAGGCGGACTGCATGCTGCAGCTCGTTCTGGAGATGGCAGACCTCCGGGGCGGGGAGCGCGTGGTGGACCTGTACTGCGGGGTGGGCACGTTCGCCCTCGCCCTCGCCCGGCAGGCGGGGTTCGTGTGGGGCGTAGAGGTGGTGGCGTCTGCAGTCCAGGCGGCGTGGGACAACGCGGCGCGGGCGGGCATCGGGAACGTGGAGTTCGTGCAGGGCGAGGTGCGGCACGTGCTTCCAGATCTGGTGGCGCGCGCGGGGACCCCGGACCTGGTGGTCCTGGACCCGCCCCGGTCAGGAGCGGGAGGGAAGGTGATGCGGAAGGTGGGCCGGGCTGGCCCTCGCCGGGTGCTCTACATCTCGTGCAACCCCACCACTCTGGCCCCCGACCTCAAGGAGCTGGTCCCCTTCGGGTACCGGGTCCTGGCGGTACAGCCGGTGGACCTGTTCCCGCAGACCTACCACGTGGAGGCTTTGGTACTGCTGGAGCGGGCTTAGACCGTGGTCTGGCCCAGTTCGCCAAGGCGCTAGAGGCAGGTACAATCCCCTGGGAGGCGGCGTGGATGCGGGAGGAGGCCCGGCGGTGGATCGCTCAGGGGGACGCGGACCTGGCGTACGCCCGCGCCAGCTGTGAAGCCGGCTTCTACTTCGGTGCCGCCTTCGCCTGCCACCAGGCAGCCGACAACTGGCTGAAGGGGGCCATCATCGAGCTGCAACGCCGGCTCCCTCCGAAGACGCACAACCTGGTGGAGCTGGGCAGGACCCTGGGGGTCCCGGAGGACGTCATGAGTGACCTGCGGCTGCTGAACCCGGAGTACGCCACCTCTCGCTGCCCGGACGCGGCCAACGGGGTCCCCGCGGAAAACTACGACCTGCGGAAGGCCCGACAGCTCCTGGAAGCCACCGAGAGGGTCCACCAATGGGTCACCTCGGCGTTGACCGCGCAGCCCTAGAGCGCTTTTTGGCCCGCGTGGGGGAGCGCTTTCCCCTGGAGCGGGCGATCCTGTTCGGGTCCCGCGTCCGGGGCACCGAGCTCGTGGACAGCGACTACGACCTCGTGCTCGTCTCGAAGACTTTCGAAGGGGTGACCTGGCGGGAACGGGTCGCCGCGGTCCTGGAGCTGTGGGAGCTGGACGTGGACCTCCAGCCCCTGTGCTACACGCCGGAGGAGTTCGCGCGGAAGTCTCGGGAGATCTGCACCACGGCAGAAGCCGTTCGGGAAGGCGTGGAGGTCTACCGCCGGTAGAGCCAGCGGTAGATCCCGTAGGACTCGAGGACGCGCTTCACGTACGCGCGGGTCTCGGAGTACGGGATGGACTCCACGAACTCGTCCACGTCCGCGCCGCGGAAGCTGAGGAAGCGGCGGGCCGCCCCCGGGCCCGCGTTGTAGGCCACCAGGGCGGTCAGTACGTCCCCGCGGAACTCCCGCAGGCGACCCGCCAGGTAAGCGGTGCCGAGCCGGATGTTGGCCTCCGGGTCCGTGAGAAGGTCCGGCCGGGCAGAGGGGTCGATGCCGCGTGCGGTGGACGGCAGGAGCTGCATCAGCCCCACCGCGCCCGCGGGCGAGACCGCGTCGGCGCGGAAGCGGCTCTCCTCCCGTATAACGGCCAGCACCAGCAGTGGATCCAGACCTTGGACCTCCGACCAACGCCACACCACCTCGCGGTAAGCCAGGGGGTAAGCCAGCCTCCACAGCTCCGCGTCGGTGCTGGCGGCTTCACGCCTCCACGGAGCCGCATACGCCTCCGCCACGGCCACGCTGCCCGTGAGATCCCCGTCTGCGGCCCGGGCCCACGCCGCCAGTTTGCTCAGGGATCGGGACTGAGCCGACCCGAGGACCTCCTCGGCCGCCTCCGCCGCTTCCCGGTACCGTCCGAGGGATAGCAGCTCCACCGGCGCGGGCGCGAACCGGTCGGCTGGAAGCACCGTCTGCCCGCCTTCAGCCGGGGGAGCTGGAGGCCCGAGGCCCAGACGCTCGCGGGCGCGCTGGCCGTAGTAGGAGTGCGGGTAGCGCTCGGCCACCCGGCGCAGCAGGGCGCGGCTTTCCAGACCCTGGCGGGCACGGCTCGCTGCGGCCCAGTACAGGCTGGCCGCAGCCCACGGACTTCCAGGGTCGTCCGCAGCCGCCTGAGTCCAGAGCCGCTCCGCGCTGCGGTACTGCCGCTGCCGGTAGCGCAGCCACCCGCGCTCCCACCGCGCCCGGCCGGCCAGAGCGGTGGACGGGAACCTGCGGGCCAGCTGGGCCCAGTACCCGTCTGCCTCAGCGAGCCGCCCGCGCCGTTGCGCGTGCACGGCCAGACCGACCAGGGCACGGGCAGCCCAGCCGCTCCGCGGGAGCTCGCGCACCAGGCCCCGCCACACGTGGACGCCGTCGGCGTCCCGCCCGAGGCGGACCAGGATCACGCCCGTCCAGTACCGCGCCTGCGCCCGGTACCGAGGGTGGGCCGCGGCTCGGTGCAAAGCCGAAAGACCCTCTGTACTCCCAGCGAGCACACCGACCCGCAGCCACGCCTCGGCCTCCAGGGCCCCCGTCAGCCCCTGACTCAAAGCCGCCCGCCATTCTTCCAGCTGGGCCCGCGGGTCCTGCAGCCTGCGGGCCCGCTCCGCCCGCGCCAGGGCGGGTGGTACCGGCATCCGCCCCGCCAGCTTCCGGAGGTCGGTTTCTGCTTCGCGGGACGCCGCTGTCCCCGGGAAGCCCCACCACGACATGGCATAGCGCCACCGCGCCTCCTGCTGGCGGCCCGCGGCCTCCGAAGCGCGGCCGAGAAGCCTCCAGGCCGCCGCCCGTCCCTCGTCGTCCGCGGCGTGCCGCAAGGCGAGGTGCGCGTACCACTCCGCCGCCGCAGCGTCCCTCCGTCGCAGGGAAGCCTCGGACAGGAGGAGGTACCCGCGGGCCCGCGCGGGGGCTGCGAGAGCGAGCTGGACGGCACGCTGCAGGCGCCGAAGGGCCCCTTCCCAGTCCCCCGCTGCGAGCGCCGCCTCTCCCGCCCACAGGAGCCCGTAGGGCGCAAGGGTGGGGTGGCTCGAGCCGCGGTCCAGCAGTGCTACAGCTTCCCCGAACCGGCGGCCCTCCAGGAAGCAAAGACCCAGCCGGAGGGCTGCCCGCAGGCCGGCCGGGCCTGGCGTTGTAGCCAGGCGCCGCAGCGCGGTGGCCGCCGGACAACCGCCCCGCAACGACTCTGGCACCTGCACCGCTGCCCGGGCCGACGTGCCCACAACCAGCAGCGCCGCAGCCGCTAGCGCCGTTAGCTTCCGGGCAGCTGCTGTGGGTGGGCGAGGATGTCCTGCCACGGGTCCCCCCGCTGCCGCAACCGCTCCGGTACCGTTCTCGCGTTCCACTGCAGGGGGTCGAACCCCGCCCGCAGTTCGTCCCAGGTCACCGGAACGCTGACGGTGGCCTGCGGCGTCGGCCGGAGGCTGTAGGCCACCGCCAGGGTCTTCCCCCGCACGTTCTGGTTGTAGTCCAGGAACACCTTACCCACCCGGTCCCGGACCCTCCACGCCACCGTGAGTACGTCCGGGTGCCGCTGGCTCAGCCACCCGCACACGGTCTTGGCGAAGGCGTGCGTCTCGCGGTACGTGTAGGTGCGACGGACGGGGACGAACACGTGCAGTCCCGTCTTGCCCGAGGTCTTCACGAAGGCCCGAAGCCCGAGGCCCGACAGCACCTCCTCCAGCCACAGGGCGGCCTGCCGGGCTGCCTCAAACCCCCGGCGGGAGTACTCAGGGTCGTACTCGCGCCCGCGGCGGCGCAGCCCTTCTCCTTCCGGCAGGAGGAACGGGTCCAGGTCGAACACCACGAAGTCCGGGTAGTTCAGGACGCTGCGCTCCAACGCTTCCTCCGACCCGGAGAACTCGGTGGAAGCTTCCAGGTCGGGGATCGGGGTGGTGCGGGAGAACCACGCGTGGAGCTCGATGCAGCCCATCTGCACCAGCCACAGCAAAGTGGGTTCCTCCCCGCCCACCACCGCGGTCACGTCCCGATCCCCCTGGTCGGACCACAGCCGCACCGTGCGTACGAAGGGCGGCGCGTCCGGCACGTCCTTCTGGAAGAAGTCCGGACCGTGGATCCCCTCCGGGAAGCGGCGCAGGGTCAGGGGGCGGTCCCGCAGGTGCGGGAGAATCCACGGCGCTACCGCCCGGTAGTAGGCCACCACGTCGCCCTTGGTGAGTCCCGCCTCGGGGAAGTACAGTTTGTCGAGGTTCGTGAACGCTACGGGCACCGACGCCTCCGGAAGCCACACGTCCCCCGCACTCCGGTCCTCCCGCACCCGCACGAACACCGGGAACCGCAGCTTCCCGTCCGGCGTGCGGCCCGCGTGCTCCACCTCCACCACCAGCTGGGGCCGCACCCACCGCACCGGTTGAGGGACGTCCGGGGGAGGCGACAGGGGGCAGCTCTGAACCTCCAGGCGTTCCAGCACGGCCCGCAGCCGGCGCACGTCGTCGTCGGTGAACCCGCCCCCCACCTGTCCCACGTGCACCAGGCGTCCGGAAGCGTCGTGCTGCGCCAGCACGAGGGCCCCGAAGCTGGCCTCTCGGTGGCCGCGGCCACGGGTGAACCCCACCACCACCGCCTCCTCCGTGTGCCGGGCCTTCACCTTCAACCACCGGTCGCTGCGGACCCCCGGAAGGTAGGCAGAGTCCGCACGCTTGGCCACCACGCCTTCCAGCCCGTGGGCCCGCACCGCGGCGAACAGGGCCGTGCCGTCGCCGCGTACCGCGTCGCCGCGCAGCAGGGGGGGCTGTAGGGCAACCCCTTCCAGGACCCGGCGCCGCTCCTCAAAGGGCCTGGGCCGCAGGTCCCGCCCACCCCAGTACAGCACGTCGAACACCACGTACCGCACAGGGATCTCTTGCACCGCGCGCCGGACCTCCTCGGGGTCCGTCAGGTGCATGCGCTGCTGCAGCCGCGCGAAGTCCGGCCGTCCGGACTCGTCCGGTGCGATCACCTCGCCGTCCAGCACGCACGGGGGAAGCTGTGACAGGGCCTCCACCAGCTCCGGGTACCGGTCCCCCACGGGTCTGAGCGACCGGTTCAACAGCTGCACCGCGCCGGGGCGGACGAAGGCCAGCACCCGGACCCCGTCCCACTTGGGCTCGAAGTACCACCCGGGGTCGTCGAAGGGCTCCGGGGCGCTTTCTGCCAGCATGGGCGCGAACGGCTCGGGGAACGGGTCCGGGGGCGGGTCCTCCGGCCCGGGCTCGCCGCGGCGGATCTCCGCCACCGTGCGGCCGGTCAGCACCGACCGTGTCCCGGACGGGTCATAACCCGGGACTGCGTATGCGTCCCTGGCCTTGAACAGGAGCCAGTCGCGGCCGCCACCCCGCTTCGTGCGCACCAGGTGGAACTCGCCCCGCAGCTTGTGGCCGTACAGGACCAGGGTCAGCTTGCCGTTGCGGAACGCCTCCGCGGGGTCGCCCTCCAGACACTCGTAAGTACCCCGGTCCCACACCATCACCGTGCCCGCCCCGTAGTTGCCAGGGGGGATCGTGCCCTCGAAGTCCGCGTACTCCAGGGGGTGGTCCTCCACCAGCACCGCGAGCCGCTTCACCGCGGGATCCAGAGAAGGGCCTTTAGGCACCGCCCACGATCGGAGAACCCCTTCCATCTCGAGGCGGAAGTCCCAGTGCACGGTGCGGGCGTGGTGCTCCTGCACCACAAACCGCAGGCGGCGGGATGGCTCCGCTAAAGCCCCCTCGGGTTCCGGGGTCCGGTCGAAGCGACGCTTCCGACGGTAGGGCTCGAGGTTTTCGGTGGCCCGCCGCGGTTCCACGGATCCAGTGTAGGGGGCGGCTGCCGCGCCAGACCACGGGCCCCGACTGGCCACCGGCACGGCCGGCCCCCCTGACGCGGGTCCGGCGGGCGAACCCGTTCAACGTTGCGAGCCGGGACCCACCTGCGCTACATCCCCACGTACCGCGGGAAGCATTCGCTCGAGCAAGCCGCGCGAGGACCCAGGCCTCGCGCTCTCGAGTCCGGACCTTCTAGCGATCCTGAGGGGTTATACGCCACCGGCTGCCTTGCCGGTCCAGCCGGACCCAGGATGAGTTCCAAAGGTCGCTGCCGTGGTCTTCAAAGCGTCGCCCTCGGCTCAGGTGGTGGGAGCAAGCTACCACCCCTGGACGGACAGCCTCCGTCACCCACACCCGGTCCACGAAGTACCCGACCTCCGTCTCCAGCCGCGGCAGATCAGGACAAGAGGTCTGCCGTCCTAAGGGGACCCGACCACCGGCTCCAGGACCGGCGGATACTTCAGCACCGGCAGCTGGGCTTCGATGCGGTCACGGTAAGGCTCGAGCCAGGGAGGCAGGACCAGGGAGGTCCCCAGATGCTCGGGATCCTCGTCCACCGCAAAACCCGGCCCGTCCGTGGCCAGCTCGAACAGCACGCCGCCCGGCTCCCGGAAGTACACGGACTTGAACCAGAACCGGTCGATGACGGGCGTGGGGTTGGCCCCGGCCCACGCGACCCGCTGCCGGACCTCGGCTTGGTGCGCCTCGTCCCGCACCCGCCACGCTAGGTGGTGCACCCCGCCCACTCCCCAAGTTCCCGGCTCCGCTCCCGGCCTCTCCTGCACGTCCAGCCAGCAGCCGGAGCCGCCCGGACCCGCAGCGAAGCGCACCCAGCCGTCTTCCTCCGCCACGCGGCGGAAGCCCAGTACCTGGGTGAGGAACCGCTCCGTGGGGGTCAGGGAAGCCTCCCAAATCCTCGCCCCGTGCAGCCCGCGCACCTGAAGCGCGGCGGGGACGGGGCTTTCCGCCCACGGGGCAAAGGGCCGGTCCTCCACCTCCACCAGCGCCAGGGCCAGGCCATGGGGGTCCGACAGCAGGAGCCACCGCTCACCGAACCGGGTCTCCAAACCCCGGACGGTCACGCCGTAGCGGGCCAGACGCTCGGCCCAGTAGGACAGGCTACCCTGCGGGACCGCCAGGGCCACTTCCACCGCCAGCCCCACGCCTTCCCGCTTCGGTGGGAGGTGGGGCCAGGGGAAGAAGGTGAGGTCGGTGCCCGGCCGGCCCTCCGCGTCCGCGTAGAACAGGTGGTAGGTCCCGGGGTCGTCCTGGTTCACGCTGCGTTTCACCAGCCGCATCCCCAGCACGCCCGCGTAGAAATCCAGGTTCTCCTGCGGGTCTGCGGCGATGCACGTGATGTGGTGCAGTCCTCCGACGCCTTCCACGGTTTCCTCCTGGTCCGTACGGACTAGCGGGGCGGCACCGCACTGGGTTCCGGTTCCGCGGCACACAGCTCCATCAGAGTTCGGGCGAACGCCGCCGCCTGGGGCCCCGCGTCGTGGGTGAAGTAACAGAACACCTCCGCCACGGGGGCCTGGCGCAGCCGCTCCGCCCAGGCCCGCAGCAGGTCCATACCATAGTAGAGCCGGTGGAGGCGCAGGTATCCGAACGGAGCCGTCCACACGAAGGGATCGCTTCCCTCTTCATCCTCCCCAACGCACAACGCCACCCGGTGGCGGCGCAGCAGCTCGTACGTCCCCTCCTGGAACCACGTGGGGTGCCGGAACTCCACCGCCACCCGGGGCAGGGGTGGGAGAGCGGCCAGGAACTGCTCCAACACGTGCAGGTCACACTTCAAGGACGGGGGGCACTGGAACAGGACCGCGCCCAGGCGGTTTTCCAGGGCCCCCAGCCGGTCGGCCGTCCACCGCAGCTCCGCGTCGACGTCGCGGAGGCGTTTGACGTGCGTGATCCGGCGGTGCGCCTTCACCGCAAACAGGAACCCCGGAGGGGTCTGCTCCGCCCACGCGCGGAGGGTCTCTTCGGAGGGCATCCGGTAGAAGGTGCTGTTCACCTCCACCGTGGGCAGCCGGGCCGCGTAGTAGGACAGGAGCCGGTCTGCGGCCAGATCCGCGGGGTAGAAGGCACCGCGCCACTCCGGGAACGCGAACCCCGAGGTCCCGGCCCGCACGTGGGTTCCGCGTCGGCCCGCCGGGCCCATGGCGCCCGGGAACCCGCTCACTTGTGCCGTTCCCGCATGGCCGCCACCCGCCTGGCTGGCGGGGAAGTCGCCTCGCGGCGGACCCGCTGCTGCTTGGCCATCTCCAGGCTCCGCCTCAGCGCTTCCATGAGATCCACCACCTTCTCCTCCCGCGGCGCGGCCGACTCAGGAGGAGGCGCGCCCTCCACCTTCGCCTGGATCACCCGCAACAGCGCCTCCCGGTACTCGTCCCGGTACTCCTCCGGGCGGAACTCCATGGTCATTCCCTCCACCAGTTGCACCGCCATCTTGCGCTCGTTGGGGTGCACCTTCACCTCCAGGGGGAACTCCGGCAGCTCTGAGACCGCCCGGATCTCGTCCGGGTAGTACAGGAGCTCCATCACGAGGGTGTCGCCGTAGGGGCGTAGGGCCACCAGGTGCTCCTTCTCCCGCAGGGCCACCTTCCCGATGCCCACGCGGCCCGAGGCAGCCAGGGCCTCCTGGAGGAGCTTGAAGGCTTTGGCCCCGCCTGCGTCAGGTGCCAGGTAGTAGGCACGCTCGTAGTACAGGGGGTCGATCTCCTGCAGCTGCACGAACCCGAACAGGTCCACCGTCCCCTTGGTAGGCAGGGGGACCGCCTGGAGGTCTTCGTCGGTGACGGGCACGAACCGCCCCTTGCCGTACTCGTACCCGCGCACCACCTCGTGCCACTCCACGTCCCGTTCGCACCGGGGGCAGCGGCGGACCTGCTTGATGGGCGTCCCGCAGGCCGCGTGCAGCTGCCGGAACCGCACGTCCTTGGACTCCTGAGCCACGTACACCCGCACGGGGATGGTGACGAGCCCGAAGGCGATGTGGCCTTTCCAGATGGGACGCATGCGCCGCTCCCGGAAGACTCGTCCTGCACGTCTATGGTACGTCCCGCCGTCCAGTCCGCGCTTGCGCCCGGAACCAGGCGACGGTCCGTGCGATCCCGTCGGACAGGGTCACCCGGGGGCGCCAACCGAGCACGCGTTCGGCCCGAGCGATATCGAGACAGATCCGACGGACGTCCCCGGGACGGGCGGGGCCGTACCGGGGCTCCCCCCGGAATCCCGTCGCGTCCCGCACCAGGTCGAAGATGCGGCGCGTGGAGGTTTCCACCCCGGTGCCCACGTTGAACACGCCCTGCGCGTCGGCCTCCAGGGCCAGCAGGTTGGCCCGGGCCACGTCCTCCACGTACACGTAGTCGCGGGTGTGCTGGCCGTCCCCGAAGATCACGGGTTGCCGGCCCTCCAGCATGGCCGCGCAGAAGATGGCCACCACGCCCGCCTCGCCGTAAGGGTCTTGGCGTGGCCCGTACACGTTGCCGTAGCGGAGGGCGACCCAACGCAGACCGTACAGGTGTCCGTACGCGGCCAGGTACTGCTCCGCGCACAGCTTGTGGACCCCGTAGGGGCTCACGGGCCTCGTGGGGTGGTCCTCGGAGACCGGCAGGCGGTCGGGTTCCCCGTAGATGGCGCCCCCTGTGCTGGCAAACAGCACCCGACCGACCCCGTAGCGCACACAGCACTCCAGCACGTTCAGGGTGCCCAGGACGTTCACCCGGGCGTCGCGGAGGGGTTCCCGGACCGACACCGCCACGGACGCCTGCGCCGCGTGGTGGCACACCACCTGCGGCCGCTCCTCCCGGAACACCTCCTCCAGCTGTGGGCTCGCCACGTCCACCCGGTAGAGGGGGACGTCCGCGGGCACGAACTCGGCACGCCCCGGGTCCAGCACGTCCACCACCGCTACCCGGTGGCCCGCGGCCCTCAGCACCTCCACCACGTGGGAGCCTACGAAACCCGCTCCACCGGTCACCAGGACCCGCATGGGCACCTCCTGCAAGGAGTCACGTGTCCTTCGCCAGAATACTCCCTCGACCTCCCCCACACCCGCGCGGGCCCTCCGCCTCGCCGACGGGGTACGTGGATGGATCGGGACGAGCAAGCGTACGCCCTGTTCCGGAAGGCTCTGGTCCACAGGGATCCGGAGGCCTGGCGGGAACTGTACGCCCGGTACGAGAACCTGGTGGCGGCCTGGGTACGGCGACACCCCTGGTTCGCGCAGACCGGGGAGCCCGTGGCGTTCTTCGTCAACCGTGCCTTCGACCGCCTGCACTCCGCGGTGGACCCCGAGAAGTTCCGCCGTTTCCCCAACGCCCCCAGCCTCCTCCGTTACCTGAAGATGTGCACCCACACCGCCATCCTGGACGTGGTCCGCCAGCAGGAGCGGCGCGCCTTCGAAGAGCCTCCCCAGGTCTCGGAGGCCGTGGATCCCGAGGAGGAAGCCGTCGCCAACCTCCAGCGCGAGGAGCTGTGGTCTGCGGTCTCCTCCCTCGCGCAGGACGAGCGGGAACGCGTGCTGGTGTACGGCACCTTCGTCTGCGGCTTCAGCCCGCAGCAGATCTGCCAGCGCCGGCCCGACCTGTTTCCCTCCCCGGAGGCCGTGTACCTGAGCAAGCGCAACTTCCTCCAGCGCCTCCGCCGCCACCCGCGCATCCGGGCGTTGAGGACCTCCGACTGAACGCAAGGAAAAGCCAGCGGCGGCCGCGAGGGCCGCCGCTGGTGGGGGGTGGGGCATCACCCTCGGCCGGGGGAGCCGAGGGGTGGGGTGGCCTAGGTTTGAGCAACGGTCGGTTGTACCGCCGCGGGACGCACCTGCGCCGCCCGCTCAGCCCGGGCTCGGGCACGCTGCGCCCGCATCTGCTGGACCCGCTCGTACAGCGCGACCAGTTTGAGCAGCCAGGCGTTCTCCTGGAGGGCCTTCCGGTGAGCGTCCAGGCCCTCCCGGGCCATCCGCTTCGCACCCTCCAGCACGGCCCGGTGCTCCCCGCGGTAGGCCGTGTGGGCGGAGGCGTACTGGCTCAGCTCGCGACGGATCCGGGCACGGCGCCGACGCTCGCCGTCCAGCACCCGCCGGTAATCCGCCTGGACCTTCACCGTCTCCCTCCGGACCTCCCACAGCGCGTCGCGGTGCGCACGCAGCATCCGCGGCCTCCAACACGGGGGCCGGCTGCCCGACTCCCTCATCGGGCGCCGGCCCTCACACATTCCTCTCAAACGCCGACGCGGCCCCAGCGGGCTCCGTGCCCGCCGGGCACCGCGTCCACGCTCATAGTAGCAGAGTGGCAGCGCGGGTCAACCCCGCTGGGCTAGAACCTTTCAATGGATTGACGCGGGTGGGCTCTATGGGTCGGGGACCGTGTTGGCAGCGCACACCTCCGCGTACACCGAAGCCGACGGCCGCGGCCACCGACGTTGGGACACGGGGTCCAGGCCGAGCAGCCCGAACTTCATCCGCCACCCCTCCGTCCACTCGAAGTTGTCCACCAGCGACCAGTGGTAGTACCCGAGCACGGGGATCCCCTCCGACAGGGCTGCGTGGACGGCGGCGAGGTGGTCCACCAGGAACCGCGGCCGCCAGCGGTCCTCCGCGTCCGGAAGGCCGTTTTCCGTGACGTACAGAGGCTTTCCGTACCGCTGCCAGGCCTCCCGCAACACCCGGTACAGCCCCTCGGGGTAGATCTCCCCGTACCCGAAGTCGCTGGTGGGAGCTCCCCGGCTGGGCCGGTGGACGCCCCACGCCGTGTGCGGAGCCCACGGCGCGAACCTCACGCGATCCCGCGTGTAGTAGTTGACCCCCACGAAATCCAGCGTGCCCGCGCACTCCGGCAGCGGACCCGGACTCCACCACCTCTCCGCCACGCCGCGGTGCAGGAGGTCCAGCCACATCCAGTTGAACCACTCCCCGTGCCAGCGGGCCACCCGTACGTCCAAGGGGTGGCCCTCCCGCTCGGGGTCCATGGGCCGCAGGTGGTGGGCGATCCCCACCCGGGCCTGCGGCTGAACCTCGTGCAGGGCGCGGTAGGCGGCCGCGTGGGCACGCAGGAGGTGGCGGGCCGCCCGCAGGGCCCGCCGCGGGTTCCGGACTTCAGGTGGATGGCGGCCCTGCAGGTAGCCCAACACCACCACGAGGTTAGGCTCGTTGACGGTCACCCAGAGGTCCACCAGGTCGCCGAACCACTCCGCGCACCGCCGGGCGAACCCGCCGAACCACTCCACCACTGCGGGGTTCTCCCACCCACCGGCCCGCGCCACCCACAGGGGCAGGGTGAAGTGGTTCAGGGTCACCATGGGTTCCACACCGCGCTCCCGCAGCCCGCGCAGCATCTGGCGGTACCGCCGCACCGAGAACTCGTCCACCCGCCCCGCCTCAGGCTCCAGCCGGCTCCACTCGACGGACAGGCGGTGCGCGTTCAGGTGCAGGGCCACCATGCGGTCGAAGTCCGCCTCCGCGTTGCGCCACCAGTCGCAGGCTCGGCCGGACCGGTCGCCCCGGCGGATGCGGCCGGGAAGCTGCTCGAAGGCCCACCAGTCGTTGTTGCAGTTGCAACCCTCCACCTGGTGGGCGCTGGTGGCCGTCCCCCAGCGGAACCCCCGCGGAAACCGTCGCGCCACGACCCGATTGTAGGCCCTGCCCGCGCGCTGCCCCCTTGTTACCGTAGACGCGAGAGGGGGTGGGACGGTGAAGTGGGTCACGCGTTCTAACGCCAAGGTGGACCGGGTCGCCTGCCCTTGGCTCATCCGTCGGTTCGTGGACCCCCAGGCGGAGTTCCTGTTCGTGCCCGGGGACCGCGTGCTGGAGGTCGCCGCCCTCGAGGGGGCCGTTCCGTTCGATGTGCCCGGGGCCGAGCTGGGCCACGTGGAGGGCCGCTGCAGCTTCGAGTCCATCGTGGTCCGCTACGGCCTGGATGACCCGGCGCTGCACCTGCTGGGCCGCATCGTGCACGGCGCGGACATCCCGGAGGACGTGGGGATCGAGCCGGAGTGTGCCGGCCTGCGCGCCATCGCGCACGGCTTCGCCCTGTGGCTGGGGGAGGACGACCTCGCCAAGCTCAGGTTCCAGACACCGTTGTACGAGGCCCTGTACGCCTGGTGCCAGCACCGGGTCCGGGAGGGCGGGTGAGGCGAACCTCCGGGCACCTCGGGCGGCTGGTCGCGGCCCGCGCGGTGCGGACCTTCGGCTACGGCGCGCTGTCCGTGGTCCTGGCGGTCGAGCTATCCCGACGGGGGCTGTCCGCGCTGCAGGTGGGCCTGCTGTTCACCGCGGCCCTCTGGGGCGGCGCGGCCGCGGGGGCAGCGCTGCCGACCCTTCTGGGCCACCGCCTGCGGCCGGCGCTGATGGGCTGCGCGGCTGCCCTGGCCGGCTCCGGTGCGGTGGTGGCCACCAGCTCGGACTTCCGCTTGCTGGCCGCCGTGTTCGCGCTGGGACTGGTAAGCCCCACGGGGCAGGACGTAGCGGCATTCCAGGCGCTGGAGCAGACGGCCCTGGCCACGGATACGCCTGGCTCCCGGCACGTCCGCGTCTACGCCCTGTACGACTTCTCCGCGTTGGTGGCGGCGGCCGCCGGTGGCCTCGCGGTCGCCGCCCTGTCCACGCTCGCCTCGCCCCAGGATCCTGGGACGGCCCCGAACGCCGTGGTGATATGGGCTTTCGCAGCCGTGTCGGTAGCCCTGCTCCCCCTGTACGGGGGTGTTCCCGACGTTCCTCGCCCCGTCGCTCGGGGCAGACTGGGATCGTCCCGCAGACCGATCCTGGCGCTGACGGCCCTCTTCGGCCTCGACGCCTTCGCGGGGGGCTTCGTCGTCCAGAGCTTCGTGGCCCTGTGGTTCCACCAGAGGTTCGGGCTCGGGCCTGCGGCCCTCGGGCTCCTCTTCTTCGGCACCAACCTGCTGTCCGGCCTGTCCTTTTTGATGGCGCCGTTCCTGGTACGGCGTTGGGGCCTCCTGCCCACCATGGTGGGCACCCACCTCGCGTCCAACGCGCTCCTGTGCGCGGTCCCTTTGCTGCCCACGTGGGAGGCCTCCGCGGCCGCACTCCTCCTGCGCCACCTGACGTCGCAGGTGGACGTGCCCGTGCGGCGCGCGTACACCATGGCGGCGGTCCTGCCGGAGGAGCGGGCAGCCGCAGCGGGTCTCACGCTGGCCGTGCGCCACGTGGCAGCGGGACTCGCCACCCCGCTGGCGGGCTGGAGCTTGCCGCTCGCTTCCGGCGCGGCACCCTTCCTGGTCGCGGGGGCGCTGAAGGCTTGCTACGACGTGGCCCTGTGGCGGGCGTTCCGGAACTACCGGCTCCCCGGTGAAACGCCGCAACGTTCGTGATACGACCGCGGTCTCGGCTGTCCGGCAAGCGGCGGTCTGCTGGGCACCGCGTCACTCGCCAGTCAACCCGCTCTCAGGACGGTCGCCTCGTAAACACCCCGGAGGTGCTGGACCGTGACCGCCCTCCGCTCGGCGTCCACCACCCAGTACTCCGGAATCCCCGCCTGCGCGGAGCCGAGCGCTTGTTCCGCAGGTCGATGTCGCAGGTGGACACACCTGTCACGTCGACCACCGACACGGGCCGCACCCGGAGGGGACGCGCGGGCGCCGGCGAGGCGTGCTTCGGCCCTTCCCGCAGGTATTGTTCCGACGTCCAGCCTCCCAGCCGGACAACATAGGGCTGCCGGATGAGTTCCTTCCGCTCGTCCACCATGACCTGCCGCGTCACGGCGGCAGCGGGATCCGCAGGATCCGGTCGTCAGAGGCCGCGGGCCGACCCCGGCCGTCCCGGTTGCTGGTGAGGACGTACAGGGCGCGGTCCGGGCCCTCGACCACGTCCCGAAGGCGCCCGAACCCGGACAGCACCACCTCCTCCCGCTCCACCCGGCTCCCGTCAGGGGCGAGCACGAAGGCGCGCAGGTGGGCGCCGCGGAGGTTGGCCACGAGGAGCCGCCCGCGCCAGCTGCCGGTCCTTACGAACTCCGCCCCGGAAGGGGCCCAGGTGTCCTCGCCGCTACACGCGAGGGCTTCTACAAACTCCGGCCGGCCGCCCTGCCCGCACAGCACCTCCGGCCAGCCGTAGTTGCCCCCGGGACGGATCAGGTTCACCTCATCGTGAGCGAAGCCGCGCTCTCCGGAAGGTCCGTGCTCGGTCGCGTACAGCCGGCGGGACACCGGGTGCCAGGCCAACCCCTGCACGTTGCGGTGGCCCAGGGAGTACACAACGGACCCGGGAAACGGGTTGTCCGCGGGGACGCCTCCGTCGGGCGTCACCCGCAGGATCTTCCCCGCCAGGGACCGCGGGTCCTGCGCGAGGGCGGGCTGTCGTGCGTCTCCCGTCCCCACGTACAGCATGCCGTCGGGCCCGAACCGGATCCGGCCCCCGTCGTGCACGAAGGCACCGGGGATGCCGTCTACGATCACCCGGTCCCGCACGAGCCTGCCGCCCTGCTCCCGGAACCGCTCCACCCGGTTGCGCAGCCCGTCCTGCTGGTACGTGTAGTAGACGTACACGTACGGCGGGTCGGGAAACTGCGGGTGCAGCGCCAGCCCCAGCAGGCCGCCTTCCCCCACGTGCGCCACCGGCAGGGTCGCCGCGGGCTGGGGTTCCAGCCGGCCCGCTCGCACCACCCGCACCCGGCCCGGCCGCTCCGTGACGAAGGCGCGGCCGTCGGGGGCGAACGCGATGGCCCACGGCACCTCCAGCCCCCGGACCCAATCCACGGCCTGTGGGCGCGCGGACGGCCGTGTACCGAACACCACCAGGACGGTCAACCCGGCCACCAGCCAACGCATGCGACCCTCCCCCTCGGGGTCCTGTTACCGTTTTCGACGCCCCTCACCGAACTCCCCGGGAGGAAGCGGCGCGTGATTGGCCAACCCATCAGCGTGGGTGCTGCCGTGGACCTCTTCCACGCCAGGTTGATGCCGTACCTGGAATCCCTGGTCCCGCCCCGACATCCGGTGCTGGAGGAGATGGAGGCGCGGGCCCGGGCCACGGGTTTCCCCATCGTGGGCCCCGCGGTGGGCCAGCTGTTCTACGTGCTGACCCGCCTTGCGGGGGCGCGGCGGGTGTTCGAGATGGGCTCGGGGTACGGGTACTCCACCGCGTGGTTCGCCCTCGCGGTCCAGGAGAACGGGGGCGGTGTGGTGCACCACGTGGTCTGGGACCCGAAGCTGTCCGAGGACGCGCGGCAGTACCTGGGCCGCATGGGGCTGCTGTCCGTGGTCCGGTTCCACGTGGCGGAGGCCGTGGGACACCTGGCGTCCCTGCACGAAACGTTTGACGTGGTGTTCAACGACATCGAAAAACCCGCCTACCCGGACGCGCTCCCCGTCATCAAGTCGCGGCTGCGACCCGGCGGGCTGCTGCTCGCGGACAACGTCCTCTGGTACGGGCGTGTGCTGGACCGCCGGGTCCGGGACGAGGCCACGGAGGCCATCCGGACGTTCACCCGGGCGGTGTTCGCAGACCCCGACTTCGCGGCCACCGTGGTCCCCCTGAGGGATGGCGTCCTGGTGGCGTACCGGCGGTAGACGACTCTCACGGGCGGCCGTCGCTGTCCAACAGCTCCTGAAACCGCAGAGCGTCCTCCCACATGCTGACGTTGTTGAACAGGACGTAGGCGGGTTCCTGACACCACCCGCGGAGCTCCCGGAGATCCGCCTCGGTGTACCGGTACCGGTAGCCGCCGCGCCCGTGCAGGCGGTAGTAGCGGAAATGTCCGAACACACTCCGTGCCACGAACGGGTCGGTGCAATGCACCAGGTCCAGCTCCTGGCACAGCCTCCTCACCAGCTCCTCCGGCCAGTCTCCTCGGGGCTCCCACGCGAACTGGAGGCCGTCCCGGGGAGCCGTGCGGAAGAAGCGCTCCAGGTTGGCCACGTGGACGGAGGTGGGCGTGAAGCTCGCGGGGCACTGGAACACCACCACGGACGCGCGCAGGGCCCGCGCCACCTCCAGGGTCTGAGCCCACGCCTCCCGGACCTCCTCCGTGGGCGCGAAGAACCCGTAGCGGTCGGCTCGAGACGCAGGCACCGGCCGACCCAGGCGGCGGTAGGTGGGACTGGTGGGCGGGTGGGTGATGAGCTGCCACGCCTTCAGCGTGAACACGAACCCCTCGGGGACGCGCCGGCGCCAGCCTTGCGCGGTCTTCACCTGCGGGAGCCGGTAGAAGGTCTGCTGTACCTCCACCACGGGTAGGTGGCGGGCGTACTCCTCCAGCTTGCGGGCGAACCCGCAGCAGCCCACCCAGATCCGCCGCTCCACAGTCGAGGTTTTTCCCCAAGACCTGCGGACGGGTCCTGCAGGGGACCGGCTCGGTCCCGCGAACAGCCCGTCCGTGGAAAGGTCGGTGTGGCCGACGACCCGGGACGCCCTCTTGCGGGAGCAGGAGCGGCTGGGCTCTCTAAAGCCCCCGCCGTGGAAGCCGGAGGGCCACTGGGTCGCGGGAGCCTGCTTCGCCTGCTACCCCCGGGGCCGGGAGGGAGCCGGGCAGGCGGGGGAGCCGTGCTGGGCTGCTGCGGTGCTGTGCGCCCCCGAAGGCGTACGCCAAGTGGTCGTGACCGGAAAGGTCTCGGCTCCATACGAGCCCGGGTTGCTGGCGCTGCGGGAGGGCCCGATCCTGGAGGCCGCGGTGCGGGCGCTCCCGCGCCTGCCGGACGTGCTTCTGGTGGACGCCACGGGCCGGGACCACCCCAGGCGGGCGGGCCTCGCGCTCCACCTGGGTGCGGTGCTGGGCATACCCACCGTGGGGATCACGGACCGGCCCCTGGTGGCCTCCGGTCAGCCGCCCGAGGACCGCCGTGGCGCTTGCAGCCCCCTCTACGTGCAGGGTGAGCTGGTGGGCTACTGGGTGCGCACCCGGCCCCGGGTCCGGCCGGTGTGTGTGCACGCGGGGTGGCGGACCGACCCGGACACCGCGGTGGCTGTGGTCCTGCAACTGGTGGGCAGGTTCCGGACGCCGGAGCCCCTCCGCTTGGCCCGGGAGGCGGCGCGGGCAGCCCGCGCCGCCTCCCGGTAGACGGGCTCACTTGCCGCGCAGTTGCTTGAGGGCCGCCTCCACGAACCGGGTCTCGTACGTCTTGCTGAGGTCGATGCGGGCCCGGCTCACCTGGGGGTCGAACTGCGAGAGCACCCGCAGCACGTTGGGCGGCCCGGCCTCCAGCATCCGGCCGTCCGGCGAGTACGACTGCAGCATGTTCCGCACCGCCCGCGTGTACACCTCCCGGTTCCCCTGGTAGTACTCCGGCGGCATGAGGTTCACGATGTCCTCCACGGAGTGACGCGATCGGATCCACTGCAGCGCCTTCACCATGGCCAGGGTGAGGGCCTGCACGGTGTTCGGGTTGCGCTCGATGAACTCGCCCGTGGCGTACAGGCAGGCCGCGGGATAGGGGCCTCCGAAGGTCCGCAGGGTCCCCGTGGTGGTGCGGGTGTCCGCCAGCACCACGATCTCGCCGGCCGTCTCCAGCAGGGAGATCACGGGGTCCACGTTCACCAGGGCGTCCACCTGGCGGTTGCGCACCGCGGCCACCGCGGTGGCCCCGGCGCCGATCCCGATCACGGAGAAGTCGCCCAGGGATGCACCGGCCTTGGTCATCAGGAAGTTCAGGAAGAAGTGGGTGCTGGAGCCCGGGGCGGTGACCCCGATCCGCTTGCCCCGCAGGTCCAGGAAGGTGCGGACGCCGGCGTCGTACGCGGCCTTGGTCACCGCCAGGACCAGGCCCGGGTAGCGCTGCTGCATCACGAAGGCCCGGATGTCCCGCCCCTGCGCCTGCATCTGGATGGTGTGGTCGTAGAAGCCGCTCACCACGTCCGCGCTGCCGCCCACCAGGGCCCGCAGGGCAGGCCCGCCGCCCGCGAAGTTCTGAATGTCAATCTGGATCCCGGTCTCCCGCAGGTAGCCCAATCGCTCCGCCACGGTCAGGGGCAGGTAGACCAGGGCCTCCTTCCCTCCCACCGCCAGCACGATCCGGCTGCGCTCCGGTCGGCCCTGCTGGGCCGCCGCGGGCCACACCAGCAAGGCCGACAGCACCACCGCCAGCAGTCCAAGACTCCTCCGCACTCCGCTCACCCCCTTCACAGGGCTTCTTCGACGTGGGAAGGTGGTTTCCATCTCAGCAGATGACGCTCCACGGAGGACACCAGCAGGTCCACGACCAGGACGAACCCTGCCAGGACCACCAGCCCGGCGAACACCCCCGTGGTGTCGAACAGCGCCTCCGCCTGGTGGATCAGGTAGCCCAGTCCCCGGGCGGACCCCAGGTACTCGCCCACCACCGCGCCCACCAGGGCCAGCCCCACGCTGGTGTGCAGGCTGCTGAGGATCCACACGAGGGCGGAGGGCAGCAGCACGTGGCGCAGCAGGTCCCGGTCCGTGGCGCCCAGCATCCGGGCGTTGTTGAGCACGTTGCGGTCCACCTCCCGGACCCCCTGGTACGTGTTGAAGAACACCACGAAGAACACCAGGGTAACTCCGAAAGCCACCTTGGACAGGATCCCCAGCCCGAACCAAAGCGTGAAGATGGGCGCCAGGACGATGCGGGGCATGGCGTTGGCTACCTTCACGTACGGGTCGAACACCCGCGACAGGGCCGGGGAAAGGGCGAAGGCGAACCCCACCCCCACCCCTAGAAGCGACCCCACCAGGAACGCCAGCAGGGTCTCCAGGGAGGTCACGTAGATGTGCACGTACACCTCTCCCGAGGCGAACCAGCGGGCCACCCGCTCCGCCACGCTGGACGGCCGGCTGAAGAAGAAGGGGTCCAGCCACCGCAGCCGGCTGGCGACCTCCCAGGCAGCGACCAGCAGGACGAACACCGCCGCCTGGGTCGCCCGCAGGCCCCACCGTGGGTCAGGGAGCGAGCCGGAACGCACGCAGCACCTCCCCCCGCAGCAGCTCCCAGATCCGGCGGAACAGCTCCCCGAAGGCGGGGTCCAACCGGACCTCCGTGACGTCCCGGGGCCGCGGGAGCTCCACCGGGAACTCCCCCACGGGACGTGCCGCAGGCCCCGCGGACAGCACCACCACCCGGTCGCTCAGGGCGATGGCCTCTTCCAGGTCGTGGGTCACGAACAGGACCGTCTTCCGCTCCTCCTGCCAGATCCGTAATAGGTCGTTCTCCATGAGCTGTCGGGTCTGCACGTCCAGGGCGGCAAAGGGCTCGTCCATGAGGAGGATCTCCGGGTTCACGATGAGGTTCTGGGCCAAGGCCACCCGTTTGCGCATGCCTCCGGACAGCTGGTGCGGGTAGCGGTTCTCGAACCCCCGCAGGCCCACCCGCTCCAGCCAGGCCCGCGCCTGCCGCCGCGCTTCCTCCCGGGGCACCCGGCGGAACACCAGCCCCAGCATGACGTTCTCCTCCGCGGTCTTCCACGGCAACAGGACGTCCTGCTGGAACAGGTAACTGGCGCGCCGGTTGATCCCCTCCAGGGGCGAGCCGAACACCTCCACGCGCCCCGCGTCGGGCTGCAGCAGCCCGGCCACCAGGTTCAGCAGCGTGGACTTCCCGCACCCCGTGGGGCCCACTAACGCCACGAACTCGCCCGCGCGGACTTCCAGGTCCACCCCGTCCAACGCCACGTACACCCCGCCGTCGGGCGTCCGGAAGGACCGCCGGCACCCCTGCAGGCGCACCGCGCAGGTCCCGGGGGGCGAGGCCAGCCTCACACCACACCTGCCTCCCGCAGCCGGGCGACCTCTTCCGCGGAAAGGCCCAGCAGGTCCTGCAGAACCTGGTCGGTGTGCTCCCCCAGCTCGGGCGCGGGTCCCGGGACCGATAGCGGGGTTCCCGCGAGGCGTGGCACCGGCCCCTGCATGGTGACGCGGCCCACTCCGGGGTTGTCCACCTCCACCAGGGACCCTCGCGCGCGGTAGTGGGGATCCGTCAGGACCTCGGCGGCGTTGTAGACCGGGCCGCAGGGCACTCCGTGGCGGTCCAGCACGCCCAGCAGCTCTTCCGCGGGCAGCGACCGCACCCACTGGGCGATGGCCTGGTCCAGCTCCGCCTGGTGGGCGCCCCGCGCCTCGTGGGTGGCGTAACGGGGGTCGGTTTTCCACTCCGGCCGGCCCATAGCGTCGCACAGCCTCCGGAACACCCCGTCCGCGTTGGCCGCCACCACCACCCACCGCCCGTCCGCGGTCTCGTACAGGTTGCTGGGGGCCACGCCGGGGAGCACCGTCCCGCTGCGCTCCCGCACCGCGCCGGTCACGCTGCACTCCGCGATCACACTCTCCAGCACCGCCAGCACCGCGTCGGTGATGGCTACGTCCACCACCTGGCCCCGCCCGGCCCGCACCTCCCGCTCCCGGAGGGCCAGCAGCGCGCCCAGCGCCCCGAACATGCCTGCCAGGGTGTCGCCGATGCTGATCCCAAACCGCGGGGGCGGCCGGTCTGGATAGCCCACCAGGTAGCGCAACCCGCCCATGGCCTCGGCCACCGCACCGAACCCCGGGCGGTCCCGGTATGGACCCGTCTGCCCGAAGGCGGAGATCCGCACGTACACCAGCGCGGGGTTCCGTTCCAGCAGGACGTCAGGGCCTAGGCCCCACCCCTCCAGGGTCCCGGGCCGGAAGTTCTCCACCAGGACGTCGCACCGGTCCGCCAACCGTCGGACCAGCTCCTGGCCCTCTGGGCGCCGCAGGTCTACCGTCACGCTCTTCTTCCCCCGCGCGATCACCGGCCACCAAAGCGACCGGCCCTGGTACAGCGCCACTCCCCAACGCCGCATGGCGTCCCCCTCCCGCGGGGGCTCCACCTTGATGACCTCCGCGCCGTAGTCCGCCAGCAGCTGGCCGCAGTACGGCCCTGCGATGAAGCTGCCCAGCTCCAGGACCCGGATTCCACTCAGGGGCGCACGGGACCGCATGGCTGCGTTCGTGGGATGGATTCGCAGCAGCCGATCGGGATCCTTCAGTGGGGCTACACGGCGGTAGAACCTCCGTCCACCGCCAGCACCTGTCCGGTGACGTACCGGGCTGCCTCGGACGCCAGGAACACCACCACGCCCTTCAGGTCGCCCTCGCGTCCCAGCCGACCCATGGGCACCCGCGACACCACCCGGTCCCCGACCCGCTCCAGCAGCTTCTCGCTCATGCGGGTCGGGAAGAAACCCGGCGCCACCGCGTTCACCGTGATGCCGAAGGGCGCCAGCTTCACCGCGAGGTCCCGGGTGAGGGCGACCACGCCCCCCTTGCTGGCCGCGTAGCCCACCGCGTCCAGGATCTCCGCGGGCGAACCCACAAGCCCGGCCACCGAGGCCACGTTCACGATCCGTCCCCAGCCCGCGGCCTTCATCACGGGAACCGCCGCCTGCGTGACCAGAAAGGTGCCCGTCAGGTTCACGTCCAGCACCTGCCTCCACCGCTCCAGGGGCATCTCCTCGAGGGGCGCGCCCCAGCTCACGCCGGCGTTGTTCACCAACACGTCCAGGCGGCCGAAGCGGTCCACCGCCACCTGGACCAGCCGGCGCGCCTGCTCCGGGTCTGCCACGTCGCAGGCTACCGCGGTCACCTCGATCCCTCGGGCCCGCAGGTGTTCCTCGGCGGGGCCCAGCCACTGCGCCCTGCGGGCGGCCACCACCACCCGCGCCCCCGCCTCCCCGAGCCCTTCTGCGATCTCCAGGCCGAGGCCCCGGGAACCGCCGGTCACCACCGCCACCCGTCCTGAGAGGTCAAACAGCTCCCGCACGTGCGGCACGGCTACGCCTCCAGCCCCCCGGCCCGAGCCGCCAGCCGCTTGACGCGCTCCAGATCGTAGTCCATGAGCACGGTGAGCTTCTGCGCTTCCAGGGATCCCTCCGCGTGAATGGCCAGCACCTCCAGGTACCCGCCCAGGTCCGAGGCCGTCAGGTCGCGGATCAGGTTCATCATCCGCAGCCGCGCCTCCCCCGACGTGCCCGCGCGGCCCTGCAGGTAGGGCTCGATGAGCCCCCACAGCTCCGGGTTGTTCCGGTCCTCCTCCGCGGGCCCCGTCACCAACAGCCCGCCCGCGATGTCCTGCACGTCCCGGACCGCGTCGTGGTATCCGCGGGCGAAGTAGTACTTGGCCGCGTTGGTGAGGACGACGTTTGGGACAAAGATCCCGTCCACCGTCCTGCCCTCCACGGCCGCGGCCGTGGTGAGTCCCCGGACCGTCTCCGCGTACATCACCAGCCGCGCCAGCTTATCCCGCACGTGCCCCGCCGTGGCGATCCCCTGCGCCTCCGCCATCCACGCGGCAGAACCCACCAGGAGCTCCAGCAGGGGGGTCTTGTACGAGATGGCGGTAAAGCGGTGGAACTCCACGAAGGTCTTCGCCAGGGGCCCCGCGTAGGCCCACTGCCCGCACAGGAACACCCGCTCCCACGGCACGAAGACGTCGTCGAACACCGTGAGCGACTCCGTGATCCCGTACCGGCTGCTCAGGGGGTTGTCGAAGGGACTGGTGGCACCGAAGCCCCGGGGGCTGGCCACGAAGCTCAGGCCCGGCGCGTCCGCGGGGACCGCGAACGCCACCGCGTAGGCGGCGTCCCGCTCCGTCATCGCCCGGGTGGGCAGCACCAGGATCTCGTTGCTGTACACGGCGTTGGTGGTGTGGGCCTTCGCCCCCCGCACCACGATCCCGTCGGCGGTCTCACGCACGCAGCGCACGTACAGGTCGGGGTGCGGCTGTTCCGAAGGCCGTCTGCCGCGGTCCCCCTTCACGTCCGTCTGCGCCACGGCCATGGCCAAGTCTCCGTCCCGGCACCGCTCGTAGAACGCCTGGACCCGGGGCAGGAAGGAAGTCCCCAGCTCCCGGTCCATCTCCGCGCACACGATCAGGAGGGCGAACAGCGCGTCGGTCCCGATCTCCTTGATGAGGGGCACGAAGGACCGGGCCTCCCGCGTCACCGTCTCGATGAGGTCCCTCCGCCGCAGCAGGTCGTCCGGGCCGCGCGGCACGTGGAAGTACCGGCTGTACCGCCGCCCCGTCTGCGGGTCCTGCACCACAAAGGTGGGGTCGTCGACCCGCTCGTGCGCCAGCTGGAAGTCCAGGGCACACACGCCCGCGCCCTTCCTCAGGTGCGGGTGAGTGGTGACGTCCTCCACCCGACGGCCCCGGTAGTACACCCGCCGGCCGTCCCGTAGGCTCGCCAGGTACTCCTCCGGGCTGCGCATCCGTCACCCCCTCTGCGCGGTGGTGTTGCCAGACCCCTCCCGGGGCCGGACCCCGTCCAGGAACACAGAGGTCAGCAGCTCCGCCAGCTCCGCGGGCCCCAGGGGGCCGTCCGGCCGGTACCAGTACAGGGTCCAGTTGAGGAGGTTCAGCAGGGCCAGGCGAAGGTAGCGCACCGGCACGTCCGCCCTCACCACCCCCTGCTGCTGGCCCTCCTCCAGGACCCGCATCAGACGCTCCTCGTAGGCGTCCCGCAGCCGCACCAGCGCCTGCCGGCGGCGGCCGGACAGCGACTTCATCTCCGACAACAACACCGCGTACGCGTCCCGGTCCTGGATCATCCACGTCACGTGCACCCTCACGAAATCCCGCAGCTTGTCCAGAGCCGGTCGGGGCGACCGGACCACCGCCTCCACCGCCTCCAGCAGGCGTTCCTGGCAGCGGCGGGCGATCTCGTACAGCAGGGACTCCTTGCTGTCCATGTAGTGGTACAGGGACGCGGTCTCCAGGCCCAGGGCCCGCGCCAGATCGCGGATGCTGGTGGCGGAATACCCCTTGGCGTGGAACAGCCGGGCCGCCACCTCCAAGAGGCGGTCCCGGTTGGTCCCCCCGCGGCTCCGGGGTTGAGTCGACCGATCGATCGTTAGGCTGTCTCGACGCCGCACCGCGCGCTCCCAAGCCGGCCCAGCCCTATCATACAGGACGGGCGAGGGGGGCTAGGGAGTCCTGCCGAGGGCTGCCTGCACCGCTTCCACCAGTTCCCGGAGGGTGTACGGCTTGCGCAGAAACCCCGCGACCCCCCGCCGCAGGATGTTGGCCGCGGTCCCCTCGTCCATGTACCCGCTGCTCACCAGCACCCGCACGTCCGGGTCGATGCTCCGCAGGGCGTCGAACACCGCGCGGCCATCCATGCCGGGCATCACCATGTCCAGGATGACCAGCTGGACGTGCCCCGCGTGCTCCCGGTACAGACGGACGCCGTCCACCCCGCTGGTGGCCACCAGTACCCGGTAGCCCCGCCGCGCCAGCGCGTCCCGAATGAGCTGACACAAAGCTTCCTCGTCGTCCACCACCAGGAGGGTGGGACCCTGCGGCTCTTCCATCACCCCGGCCTCCGGCTGAGGCCACAGGTGGGGCCGAGGATTCGGGGGACCCGACGGGGGCGCTAGCAGGAGCCGGCGCGAGGGGCTTTCGGCCGCAGTACGGCCGGCCTCCCCCACCGGCCAGGGAGCGGGGCGGCGGTACGGCATACACCTCCGGTAGGAGCAACAACGGTGCCACCCGGACCGCTCAGGGCCAACAGGGGTTTTCCTGCGGGAAGACTCTGGTAGCGGGGGCAGGATTTGAACCTGCGACCTCCGGGTTATGAGCCCGGCGAGCTACCTGGCTGCTCCACCCCGCGTCGCCAAATTCTAGTATAGCCGGCGGCGCGTTCCGGTCAAACCTGCTCACTCGTACCGCAGGGCCTCGATGGGATCCAGGCGGGCGGCCCGCCACGCGGGGTACACCCCAAAGGCCACACCGACGAGGACGGAGAAACTGAAGGCCAGCACCACCACCGGCAGCGCCGCGGCGGCCGTGGGAGACTGGTCCAGCAGCCGCGCGGCGATGGCCCACGACGCGACCAGTCCCAGCCCCATACCCAGAACGCCGCCCACCAGGCTGATGACCACCGCCTCCACCAGGAACTGCGCCAGGATATCCCAGCGCTTGGCGCCCACAGCCTTGCGGATGCCGATCTCCCGGGTCCGTTCCGTCACGGACACCAGCATGATGTTCATGATCCCGATGCCCCCCACCACCAGCGAGACCGCGGCGATGGAGGACAGCGCCACCGTGAGCACCCGCAGGATGGCGTCCAGGGCACCGAGGAACTGACTCTGGGTGAGGACGGTGAAGTCCTCCTCGCCGTGCTCGCGGCGGAGCACCCGCTCCACCTCCCGCTGCGCCCGCAGGACGGAAGCCGTGTCCTGCGCCTTCACGAACAGAAACGAGGCGTAGTTCACCGAGAACAGCAGTTGAGCGGTGCTGAAGGGAATGTAAGCGCGGTCGTCCAGATCCACGCCCAACACCTGCCCCTGGGGGTGCACGGCGCCCACCACTTCGAAGGCGCGGCCGTTGATCACCACGCGCCGCCCCAGGGCCAGCTCCGGGGCACGGAACAGCCGGCGGGCCAGGGTCGGTCCCAGGACCACCACTCGCTTCCGCTGCTCCTCGTCCGCCTCCGAGAGGAACCGGCCCAGCTGCAGCCGCAGCGCCCGCACCTGCAGGTAGCTGGGGGTGGTCCCGATCACGGTAGTCACCTCCCGTCGGCCACCGCCCGTCACCTCGATGGAGGTCTGCAACCACGGCGCCACCGCCGCCACCGCCCGGGCCTCGCGCTGGATCGCCTGGGCATCCGAAAACGTCAGGGTAAACCGGCCCTCCTGGGTGGCGAACTGCTGGCCCTCCTCCGCCTTCCCCGGGAGCACCCACAGGAGGTCCGGGCCCAGGCTGGCGAACTCCCCCACCACCCGGCTGCGGGCCGCCTGCCCCACGGAAACCAGGGTGATCACCGCCGCCACACCGATCACCACGCCCAGGGTCGTCAGGACCGACCGGAGGGGGTTGGCCCGCAGCGCCTCCAACGCAACCCGCAGCGCCTCCAGCAGCCCCACGGCTAGGGCCCCTCCGGTTCCCCAGGCATCTGGCGCAGCACCTCGCGTGCGTCTCGGGGCGACCCCACGGGCTCGTCCCGCACCACCCGACCGTCCCGCAGGGTGACGATGCGACGCGCGTGCTCCGCCACCTCCCGGTCGTGGGTCACCAGGGCGATGGTGACGCCCGCCTGGTTCAGCTCCTGGAACAGGGCCAGCACTTCCTCCCCGGACCGGCTGTCCAGGTTGCCAGTCGGCTCGTCCGCCAAGACGATGGCTGGGTGGTTGGCTAGCGCCCGGGCTACCGCCACCCGCTGCTGCTGGCCGCCCGACAGCTCCCTCGGGCGGTGGTACAGCCGGTCTGCCAGTCCCACCCGCGCCAGCAACTCCGCGGCGCGGCGACGGCGCTCGGCGCGGGGCACGCCCGCGTACAGCAGGGGCAGCTCCACGTTCTGCAGGGCCGTCAGGCGGGGCAGCAGGTTGAAGGTCTGGAACACGAAGCCCACCTTCCGGTTGCGGACCTCACTGAGCGCGTCGTCGCTGAGGTATCGGGTGTCCTGCCCCTCCAGCAGGTACGCGCCGTCCGTGGGGCGGTCCAGGCAGCCCACGATGTTCAGCAGGGTAGACTTGCCGGAGCCCGAAGGCCCCATGATGGCCACGAACTCGCCGGGCTCGATCTGCAACCGGACCCCGCGCAAGGCGCGGACTTCCACCGAACCCAAGCGGTAGACCTTGGTGACGTCCCGGAGCTCGACGACGGAGCTCACCGCACCGACCGCACCCGGACCCGCTGCCCGTCCCGCAGCCTGCCGGGTTCCGCCACGACCACCAGGTCGCCCTCCCGCAATCCGTCCAACACCACGACCTGGTCCTCGTTGCGCTCGCCGGTCTTCACCGACCGGACCCGCACCACCCCGTCTTCCACCCGGTACACCTGGCTTCCACCGTCCGCGGCCGACACCACCGCCTCCAAGGGTACCAGCAGGGCGCCGGGCACCCGGCGGATCACGAGGTCCACATCCACCCCGGTTCCGACCCGAAGGGGGGTGCGAGAGTCGAGATCCAGCCGGACGCGCACCACCCGCGTGCCCACCTTGGTGTCCACCTGGCCCGCGACCCGGACGACCCTCGCGGGGACCGCCAGACCCGGGTAGGCGTCAGCGGTGATCCGGGCGCGCTGGCCCACCCGCACCTTTCCCACGTCCGCTTCCTCCACCTCCGCCACCACCCACCGGCTGGCGTCCGCCAGGGTGAGGACCGGAACGGCTGGCGAGACCACGGCTCCCTCCCGCAGGTACACCCGGGTCGCCTGACCCGCAAAGGGCGCCCGCAGCACAGCCCGCGCCAGCCGCTCCTCCGCCGCCCGGCGGGCAGCCCGGGCCTGCGCCGCGCGCTCGAGGGCTGCCAGGGCCGCGGCCCGCGCCTGGTCTAGACCGGCGGTGGCGGCCTGCAGCGCGGCCTCGGCCTGACGCAGCTGTGAGGCCGCGGCCTGGCGGGCGGCCTCGGCTTGGCGCACCTGCTCCCGCGCGGCGGCCACCGCCTCCTGCGGCGGCCCCGCCCTCACGCGATCCAGCTGGGCCTGCGCTTGCTGGAGCTGCGCCAACAGAGCGTCGTGTTGGGCACGAGCGGCCTCCAGCTGCGCCCGGCTGGTAGCACCTTCCCGGTGCAGCCGCTCCTGCGCCTCCAGGACCTGGCGGGCCTGCTCCCATGCGGCCTGCGCGGACTTCACCGCGGCTTCTGCCTGCCGGACGTCCTCCGGCCGCGGGTTCGCCAGCAGCTCCGCCAGCCGAGCCTGGGCCGCACGTAGGGCCGCCTCCGCCTGCTGCACCTGGGCGCGCGCCGCGTCTGTGACCGCCTGCGCCCTGCGGACCTCCTCCAAGGCTGCCCGTACCTGGGCCTGCGCCCTCAGGGCCTCCCCCTCCGCCGCCCGCTGCGCGTGGCGGGCCTGTTGTGCGTCGGCCTCCAGCTCACCGGCTTCCAGGGCTGCAACTACCTCCCCCGGCGCCACCTGCTGGCCCTCTGCCACCACCCACCGCAGGCGCCCGGGTACCTGGAAGGCCAGATCCACCGCCCGCGCCTCCACCACCCCGGCCACGGCCAGCGTCACCTCCAGATCGCCCCTGCGTACCCGCACCGCGTCCACAGCTTCCGGCGCCCGCGGGAACCCCAGCCCCAGGGACCACAGCACGCCGGCCACCGCGGCCAACACCACGAGGAGGAGTCCCAGTTTGGTCCGCACGGCCTAGCCCCGCTTCATGCTAAACCGAGGAGAGGTGCCGCCGGTCGAAGGCCTACAGGTGCAGGATTACGCCCCACAGGAGGTCGGCCTCGCTGGCCACCACCTCCGCGAGCTCCAGAACCTCCACCACCGTTTCCAGCACCAGCGCCCCCCCGCAGATCACGTCCGCCCGCTCGGGCAGGAGGCCCGGCAGGCGTCGGCGCAGGGACACAGGCATCGTACACAGTCCCCGCGCCAGCGAGCGCAACCGGGTCGCGGACAGACGGTGGCCGTGGACGCGGTCAGGGTCGTAGGGATCCAGGCTCAGGTCCACCGCCGCCAGGGAAGTCACCGTCCCCCCCACACCCACGGCCACCCGGGGGCCCGCCAGGGCGTGCCGGTGGGGCCGCAGGCAGTCCGCCACCTCCTGTCGGGCCGCGAGCGCTTCCACCTCCGTGGGTGGGTCCGCGTGCAGGTAGCGTTCCGTGAGTCGCACGGACCCCACCGGCAGACTGACCCTGTACCGCACCTGTTCGCCGCTCCCGCACACCAGCTCGGTGCTCCCGCCCCCCACGTCGACTGCCAGTACCGGGTCCGCGACATCCGGAACTCCCGCGCGAACCCCACGGTAGCCCAGCTCTGCCTCCTCCTCCCCGGTGAGCACCCGAAGCTGGATGGGCTTGAGGTCTCGGATCAAGGTGGAGCGGTTGGCCGCCTCCCGTACCGCGCTCGTTCCCACCACCGTCACCCGCTCCGCCCCCGCCTGCTCCGCCAGGCGCCAGAACGTCCTCACGGCACGGACGGTCCGGCCGATGGCCTGCGGCAGGAGCAGCCCGGTGCGATCCACCCCCTCGCCCAGGCGGGTGACCTCCAGCCGGCGCAGGACGGGGCGCACCACCCCGTCCTGCACGTCCGCCACCAGGAGGCGCACGGAGTGGGTCCCGACGTCGATGGCCGCACGTCGCACCGGGGACCAGTCTAGACCATCTCAAGAGCTGGCGGGCTTCCGGCCCCCGCGGGGAACGCCGCGGGGTCGCCACTACTCTTCCAGGCGGGCCAGGAGGCGGTCCAGCCGGGCGCGGAGGGCGTCGGGGACGGTCTCCTGGCAGCAGCGCCGCACGAACAACCGCAGGGCGTCCTCGAACCGGTAGTGATCCAGGCAGCCCGGGCAGTCCTCCAGGTGAGCCCGGAGTTGCGCGCACGCCGCCGCGTCCAGCTCGCCGTCCAGGAACGCCCACAGCTTGGCCTCGAACTCCCTACAGTCCAACGGCCGCGCCCTCCCCGGCAGTGGTGATCCGGTGGTGGGACCGCACGTAGTCCCACAGCTTCCGCTGCAGCAGCCGCCGGCCTCGGAACAGCCGGGACATCACCGTGCCCATGGGGATCCCCAGGATGTCCGAGATCTCCCGGTAGGAGAACCCCTGCAGGTCTGCCAGGATCACCACGCTTCGGAAGTGGTCCGGCAGGGACTCCAGCGCCTCGCGGACCTCATGCTCCATCACCCGCTCGAGCAGCTTCTCGGGGTCGCCCGCCCTGCGGAGCAGCTCCGACTCCTGCACCTTGCTGTAGAGGTAGAAGTCGCCCACGTCCTCCACGTCGGTGGTTTCGGGCTCCCGGGAGGTCTTGCGGTAGCGGTCGATGTGGGCGTTCATGAGGATCCGGAACAGCCACGCCCGCGCGTTGGTCCCCTCCTCGAAGGTGTGAAAGGACCGCCAGGCCTTCAGCAGGGTCTCCTGCAGAAGGTCCTCCGCGTCCGCCCGGTTGCGGGTGAGGCGCAAAGCGGCTCCGTAGAGGCCGTCCAGGTGCTCCCGCACCAGAGCTTCAAAGCGGGCGCGATCCCGCTCCCGTCCCGGCGCGCCGTCGGCCCCGGACGGGTGGGAAAGACGGGCCAGCTTTTCCTCCGCCACCGGCATCCCCATGGAACGTCCGCAACAAACGAGGAACAGGGCCCTCCTGGACAACGCACCCCTGGGGCTCTGTCCCCCGTAGCCCACTCGGTCGGGCACGACCCGCGTTTCCAGGAAAACCCTGTTCCCGATCGTGTTCCGAACCGATGCCGCTTTTCCAGTCCGATTATAGCACGGGCCGCGCCCGCTGTCTGTCGACCGAGGTGCGAGAGGGCACGGGGAAGGCGGGTAGCAGGTCCGCGAGGGTGGTGTTCCGGAGGACCTCGTCCGTGGCCTCCTTCAGGCGCAGCCACAGGGGCCGGAGCCCGCAGCCGTGGGCGTACGTGCAGTTAGGGTCGTCGCGGTCCACACACTCCCACGGGGACGTGGTGCCCTCCAGGACCAGGAACACCTCGTGGAGCCGGATGGCCTCCGGGGGCCGCGCCAGCCGGTGGCCCCCGTGGGGGCCGCGCTTGCTCACCACCAAGCCCGCGCGGCGCAGCTGCGCCAGCAGCTGGTTGAGATACGGCTCCGGCAGGCCCTGGCGACGGCCGATGTCGTGGGTCTGCACGGGCCCCTCGTGGCCGAACAGGGCCAGGTCGATGAGGGCGCGCAGGCCGTACTCGGCCCGAGTTGAGAACCTCACCCTACGCTCAGCTCCAGCTCCCGGTAGCGGCCGTCCAGGATCCGGTAGGCCCGGACCTCCGGCGGCTCGCTGGCCAGGGACACGATCACGTACACGGCAAACGGGTCCGCCGCCCGCGCCACGTCGGTGCGGGACGGCACCGCCGGGGTCGCAGGATGCGAGTGGTAGTAGCCGAGCACCTCCAGCCCCTCCTCATCCGCCTCCCGGTACGCCCGCAGCAGCTCGTGCGGGTCCATCCGGTACGTGTAGGGGCTGCGGTCCGCGTTGGCCACGGGCCGCACACGTTCCACCCTCCCGTCCCGTCCCGCCAGGACGCCGCAGCACTCGTTGGGCGCCTCCGCCCGCGCGTGCGCCACCATGGCCTCCAGGTGCACCCGGCTCAGCCGCAACCGCTCGGCCTCGGCGGCTTGGGTCCGCGTGTCAGCTCCCCGGTCTGCCACGTCACCAAAATACCACACCGCGCGCTACCGGGCCGCCTACACGTCCCGCCACAGGGCGGTGCTCAGATACCGGTCTCCCCCGTCGGGCGCCAGGGCCACCACCAGCCCCTCCCGCAGGTCTCTGGCCACCTGCAGGGCTGCCCACACCGCGGCACCGGTGGAAGCCCCCACGAACATCCCCTCCTCCCGCGCCAGCCGCCGTGCCATGGCGTACGCGGCCTCCGTGCTCACCCCGATCTTCCGGTGGTGGACCGAGGGGTCGTAGATCCCGGGCCGGATGGAGCTGGCGATGTGCTTCAGCCCCTCGATCCCGTGCAGCGGACCGTCCGGCTCCACCGCCACGATTTCGATCTCGGGGTTCGCTTCCCGCAACCGTCGCCCCACGCCCACCACGGTGCCCGTGGTACCCAGGGTGCCCACGAAGTGGGTGATCCGGCCCTCCGTCTGCGCGAGGATCTCCGGCCCGGTGGTGTCGTAGTGGGCCTTCCAGTTGGAGGGATTGTTGTACTGGTCGGGCTTGAAGTACCGGTCAGGGTCCTCCTCCTGGATCCGCCGGGCCAGCAGGATGGCGCCGTCCGAGCCCTCCAGGGGGTCGCTGAACACCAGCTCCGCCCCGTACGCCCGGATCATGCGCTTCCGCTCCTCGCTGGCGTTGGCAGGCATCACCAGCTTCACCCGGTAGCCCTTGGCCGCTCCGATCATGGCGTACGCGATGCCCGCGTTCCCCGAGGTGGAGTCCAGCAGCACCTTGTCGGGGGTCAGCAGCCCCGCGCGTTCCGCGTCCTCGATCATCCGCAGCACGGGGCGATCCTTGACCGAGCCTCCGGGGTTGAACCACTCCGCCTTCACGCACACCTCCACGCCCTCCGGCAACCCGCGGGTGACCCGGCGGAGGCGCAACAGGGGCGTGTTGCCGATGCGCTGCAGCAGGTCCTCCCCGATCCTCGGGATCTTCGTCTCGAACCGGTAGGCCACGCTCCGCACGCTCCTTCACTCCGTCACTCGTCGAACAGGATCGTGGGCTCCAGGTAGGATCGGACTCGTCCCTCCCGCAGCTGCTGCTGCATCCACGCCCGCAACCATGCGTTCTTCTCCTCCACCGACCCGTGCCGGAGGACCACCTCCAGGGGGAGGTTCACCCGCAGGGCCCGGCCGGGGACGATGTGCCGCGTCACGCCCGCGGGCAGCTTCGCGGAGTTGCGGGCAAGCTCCAGGATCTCCTCCTTCCGGAACCGCCCGAAGGCCACCAGGGCCTGCGCGCCGCCGTACCGCGCGGTCAGCTCCTCGAAGTCCTCGGAATCCACGCGGTGGTAGACCGCACGGCCACGGTAGGCGGCCACCAGCCGCCGCAGGCGGTCCGCGTCTTCCACGAGGCCCGGGGCCCGGGGCACTCCCTGGGCGATCCCCCCCACCCGCACGTACGCCACGAGTTCCCCGCGGGCCAGGCGCCGGGAGGCGTCCTCCGGATCGGTCGCCTCCACGGGAAGCCCCTCCTGTAACCGGTCTGGGAAACCCTCCGGCACCGCCACCAGCAGATGGTGCCACCGGTCCAGGACCACCGACGGCTCGGCGTAGGGGACCACCTGCACCAGGACGTGCGGCGCACCCAGCTGCTCCAACGCGGTGACGCGGTTGGCGCCGTCCAGCACCACCACGCGGCCGTCGCCCAGCGCCGCCACCAGGGGCGGGTTCCGCAGCACCGCCTCCTCCTTGAGCCGGCGCACCAGCCGCTCGACCCGCCCGGGGTCGTACTCCTCGTGCAGCAGGACCCGAGAGGTGGGAAAGAACCGCAGGTCCGGGAGCGGTACCCGTCCGGCAGCCGGAGGGCTGCCCCGTGTCTGCGGCGCCCCGGGACTCACAGCGTTCCTCCTCCCCACGCCCCCGGGCCCGTACAGGGCCTTACGCGGGCCACGCCGGGGCTAGGGACGGATCCCCGCTCAGCGACAAAGGCACCTCCGGGGGCTCCCGCCTGCCATGGCGGGAATGATGGACACCTCGTCTTCCTCTCCCACGGGCGTCTGCTGCCCCTGCAGGGTCCGGATCTCGGAGCCGTTGACGAACACGTTGATGAACGCCCGTACGGAGCCGTCCTCGTCGCACAACTGAGCCCGCATCCCTGGGAACCGCTCGTCCAGGGCACGCAACACGTCCGCCACTGTGCCCGGGGGGACCTCGACCCGAGACGCGCCCCCAGTCAACCGGCGCAGGGGTGCGGGCAGGTAGACCGTTGGCATTCCTCAGCACCTCCTCGCGAGTCCACCGGCAGGCCAACAGGCCGGCCGCCTACGCAGCAGTCTATCACGGCGACGAGGGAAGTCTTTACTCCGCGGGTGTAAGCTTGTAGGGTGGGGCGGCTGCCGGTGCCGGGAGACCCGCTGGTGGGGCGGGAACGGGAGCTGGGTGAGGCCAGTGCGCGGCTTGCGCGTCGGGACGTGCGGCTGCTTACCCTCACCGGGCCCCCGGGAGTGGGCAAGACGCGCCTCGCGGTAGAGGTCACGCGGGCCGTCCGAGGCCGCTTCGACCGGACCGCTTTCGTCGACCTGGTGCCCCTGCGCGATCCCTCCCTGCTGCTCGGCCAGGTGGCGCACGCGCTGCAGGTCCGGACCGCCCGGCCTGGGGCGCTCCTGGAAAGGCTCGCGGGAGCCCTGCGGGGCCGTACAGTCCTCCTGTTGCTGGACAACTTCGAGCACCTGCTCCAGGCCGCGGAAGCCGTGGGCCGGTTACTGGAGGCCCTCCCCGACCTCAAGGTGTTGGCCACCAGCCGGGAGCCGCTCGGGTTGCGGTGGGAGCACCAGATGGCGCTCGATCCCCTGGAACTGCCGGACCTGCGGAACCTCCCTTCCCCGGCGCACCTGGCCGCGGTACCCTCCGTCGCCCTCCTGCTGGCCCGTGCCACCGCGGTCCTCCCCACGTTCCGCATCAACCCCGCCAACGCGCACGCGGTGGCAGAGATCTGCGTCCGCCTCGACGGGCTTCCGCTGGCGCTGGAACTGGCAGCCCCGGTGCTCAAGGTCCTTTCGGCCCAGGCGGTCCTGGAACGCCTGGACCACCGCCTCTCCCTCCTCACACGGTCCGCCCGGGACCTGCCGGAGCGGCACCGCACCCTGCGGGCCGCGGTGGGGTGGAGCTACGCCCTGCTGACCCCTCGGGAACAGAGCGCCTTCCGCGCCCTGAGTGCATTCCCCGGTGGGTGGAACGTGGACGCCGCGACAGCGGTCTGCGAGTTGGAGCGAGGCGAGGCGTTGGACGTGATCCGTGGCCTCGTGGACAAGAGCCTCGTCCGCAGCCAGTCGGTCGGGGTGGAGCCGCGTTTCCGAATGTTGGACACCATCCGGGAGTTCGGGCTAGAACGGCTGGAGGCGGCCGGTGAGCGCGAGGGAGTGGAAGCTCGTCTCGCACACCACCTGCTGGCCGTGGCGGAACGGGCCGGCCGGGCCCTTCGAGGCCCAGAGCAGGGGCAGTGGCTCGCGGTATTGGAGGAAGAACACGACAACCTGCGCCACGTCCTGGAGTGGTCGGCGCAGGTGGGGGACCACGACACCTTGCGGCGGCTGGCGGCTTCCCTGTGGCCCTTCTGGAACGTGCGGGGCCACTGGGCGGAGGGGTACAGCTGGACGCGCGCGGCCGCGGCCACCGCGGACCAGGCCGCACAGAGCGAACGTGCCCGCCTCCTCTGCGGGGGTGCCGTGCTGGCCTGGCGGCGCCGCGACTACGGGGCCGCCCGCCAGCAGGCGGTGGAAGCCGCGCGCCTGGGGCTCCGGCTGGGAGACCGAAGCCTCGCGGCACACGCTCTCCGGACCCTCGGTTTGGTGGCGCGGGACCGCGGCGAGTGGGAACGCGCCTCCCGGCTGGCGGGGCGGAGCATCGTCCTGTGTCGGGAGAGCGGGGACCTTCACGGCCTGTCCTCCGCCCTGCGGCTGATGGGACTGATCTCCATCGAACGGTGCGGCTTCCCGGAGGCGCGCGAGCCCTTCGAGGAGAGCCTTGCCTTGAGCCAGGCGCTGCAGGACGCGCGCGGCGTGGCCTGGTCCCTGTACGGCCTCAGCGTGGTAGCCCTGGCAGGTTCACAGCCGGCCGCCGCCCGATCCTATGCTGAGCGGTGCCGCCAGGTTTTCGCAGACCTCAACGACCAAGACGGCGTGTCTACCGCCCTGAACCACCTGGCTCGGATCGCCTGGGCGCTGGGGGACCTGCCACAGGCACGGGCACTCTACGAGGAAGCCCTCGCGATTCGCAGGGATCTGGCGGACCCGGGGCGCGTGGCCTCCACCCTGGTGGAGCTCGCGGGGCTGGCGCAGGCCGAACAGCAAAAGGGGGAGGCGGCCCGGCGGTACCTGGAAGCCCTCCGCCTGTACCAGGAGGAGTTCGATCCCATGGGCGTGGTCTACGCAGCGGAGGGGCTGGCCATCCTGGCCGCGCGCCGGGGGTACGCCACGGTTGCAGCCCACCTGTTGGGCTACGCGGACGCTCAGCGGCGCGCAGTCCACGTCTCCCTCGACCGCCCGAGGATCCCGGGCATGCCCGCCCGGTCCGACCTGCTCGAGACGCTGGGCACGGTCCGGTCCGCACTCGCTGCCGGCTTCGAGCCCGCCTACGCCGAAGGCGCGCGGACATCCCTGGCGTGGCTGGTGGCGGAGGCAGCCGCTCTGACCGCTGCCCCGGAACGGAGCTCCCCACGCGGTGGGCTCAGCCGGCGCGAGCAGCAGGTAGCCCAGCTGGTGTCCCAGGGTCTGACGAACCGGGAGATCGCCGCGCGACTGCTTGTATCCGAGCGCACGGTGGACACACACGTGGTGCACATCCTGAACAAGCTGGGCTTCCGGTCCCGAGCGCAGATCGCCGCCTGGGCCGCCCAGCAGGGGCTCACGCAGGCTTCCACGGCCGGCGGCGCGCCGCAGCCTGCGCGGTCCTGAGCGTCCCGCATGCTTCAGGGGTCACCTCCGCCGTTTCACGGATGGCCCCGCGAGGAATCCCGTCTAGCCTGGACACGGCTGGCTGCAGCCAGGAGGTGCAGCGTGGGGGCTTACATTGTAGACTGCGACCTTCCCGGCGCTACCGCGGAGGAGGTGCGCGAGCTGGAACGGCGCACCCGCGCCGTGTGTGAGACACCCGGACCCCAGGGTGGCGTGCGCCACGTGTGGACCCTCTGGGTCCCGTCGGACTGGCAGCTCATGTTCCTGTTCCGGGCGAACGGCCCCGAGGCCATCCGGGCCATCTGTGGGGCAGCCGGCCTTCCCGTCCTGCGGCTTGTGGAGGCCGTGGAGCTCTCCGGGGTCTGAGGGGCCAGCCGCCTTTTCACGGATGGCGGGACCCACCGCCAAAAAGGGGGCCGGTCCGGACCCCCGCGCCTCCTGGATCCGGCTGCGGCAGGCGCAGGTCGGCCTCAGACCCCGACATCGAGGACCACCCCGTCGTCCGCCCGCTCTCGCGCAGCCGGACGATATGCCCCTCGGTGCGGTGGCCCGTCGCCGCCACCGCGTAGTTGAGAGCAGCCACCGCGCCCGGGCTCAGCCCGCGCTGCGGTCGTTCCGCCGGACCGTCTCCAGCCCGCCCAGGAGACTTCACTCTTTCTCACCTCCGTCCAGCATAGATTGGGCGATCCAGATGGCGAGCAGCTCGTCCAGCGCGTCCACGGTCGGAGGGATTCGTCCCCTCTTGACCCTCGGCTTCTCGTCCCCCTGCCTGGCCTCCGGGTGGTAGAACTGCCAGGCACGCACCCAGAGCCCGTAGTAAGGGTCACCGGGATGGCCCCACCTCATCGGGGACACCGCCCCATAAGGACCAGCTCGCGGTGGTCTGCGAACGCAGAGCCCCCCGCCACGAAGGGAACTCCCGCGAGGAAGCGGGCTGTCTTGACGACGTGAGAAAGTTCCTCCACGGCCTCTGGAGGGAGAGCGCTGTCGCGGATCGGCTCTACACCCTCAGCGTAGACGTCCGCCCGCTGCTCGTGGCCGAGCCTCTGTAGCTTCTTCCTGCGGCCACTGGCCTCCACCCCTATAAAGACCTCCGGCCTCCACAGGAGGGGGAGCGGCGTCTTGCCGGACCCACGGAGGCCCAAGATCTCCACAAGGCCCGGCACGGGCAGGCCCCCGACGAAGCCGTCAAGGGTCTCCACGCCGCTGTTGAGAAGCATGGCGCCCGGCAGGTCCTCCGCTTCGTAGATCCAGCTCACACCCAGCTCTCCCCCACAGAGAGGTCACCCCGAAGCTCCGGGAGGCACGGAAACCGGGCTAGCGCGCCACCGTTCACAGAGGGCTAGGTCCCCTCCGCCCACCGCACCCGCACCTGGCTAGTCCCCGGGGGTGAAGCGGGCCCAAGTCTCTGCCCCGATCCGCTCCACCGAGCTGGCAAGCCCTGCGACATCCGTTGGCGTCGTGCGGGGGTTGATATAGCAGGCGCGAATCGCGAATTGCCCATTGATCTCTGTACCCGACGGGATGTGATGGTGTTCCCGGTGAAGTCGCCTCAGAATCTCTCGGTTCAGGCTGTTCAAAGTTTTCCCGTCGCCGTTTCCGCCTTGCAGCTGAGCTGGCACGTATCGGAAGCAGCAAATGGAGAGGGTGACTGGCGCGACGAGCTCCAGCACCGGGGACGCCTCGACGAGCTCCGCCAAGCGGCGTGCATACGAATTGTGGCGCCTTACCCTGGCGCGCATGCCCTCCGCGCCCATTTCGTACAGCGCCGCCCACACCGTTACGCCCCGCGAGCGCGCGGATTGCTCGAGGTTGAAGTCGTGGAAAGGGTATCCCAGCCCGTCGAACTGCGAGCCGACCCGTTCCTCCGGACTCGCAGCGCCCTCGAGGTACTCGGCCGGCTCCAAGGTGAGTGCGCGGCCGAGCAATGCGCGGTCTCTTACGAATGTGGCGCCGCAGCCCAGAGGCACGGCGAGCCACTTGTGTGGATCGACGGCTACTGAGTCCGCCTCGGCGAGGCCTCGGAGGAGTGGCGCAACCTCGGGATCGAGTATGCCGAATCCGCCGTACGCGCCATCGACGTGCAGCCAGACGCTCTCATCCCGGCAGACCTGCAGGATCTCGTCGAGCGGGTCAATCGCTCCGGTGTTTACTGTGCCCGCGCTGGCAATCACGGCGATGGGGGTGCAGCCGTCCGCCTTGTCCTGCCGAAGCCTGTCGCGGAGCGCGTCCACGTCCAGTCGCAGCCCTCTGTCCGTGGGCAGCTGGATCATGGCACGGCGGCCCAAGCCCAGAACGGCTGCGGCGCGGCTCACCACGTGATGAACCTGATTGGAGGCATAGAGCCGCGGCCTGACCAGCGCTTCGAGACCGTCCCGCGATGCGTCTAGGCCGCGCTGTTCGCAGGCCCACTGTCGGGCAGCGGCAAGGGCGATCAGATTGGCCGCGGAGCCTCCGCTGTTGAAGGTGCCCTGATAGGAGGCGGGAAGGCCCAGAAGCTCCTTCAGCCACTCCAGTGCGAGGTACTCCAGGAAGTTAAAGGGTTGGACCCACCAGCGTTGGGCACCGGCGATGCTCGCGGCGAGCGCAGCCGCGGTGGGTACGACCGTTGGCATCGTGGTTACCCAGCCAGCGAAGCCTGGGGCGCCAATGCGCAGGCCGCAAGGAATGACTACCTCCTTTAGGACCCGCAGGGTCGGTTCAGCGCCCCTCCCGCGCCCGGGCAATGCTTCATTGAGCGAAGAGAACCATCTTGCGTGCTCGCTTGCAGCAAGATCCTGATCCTCGAAGCGCATGAACTCCTCAAGCGCCGGAAGCAAAAACTCAATGGCTTCGGATAGACCGGTGGTGACGCTGGGGTCCGTAGTGGGTTTGAGCATGTTCTCCTCCCCTCGGCCGGCGCCCAGCTTCACATGGAAGCATGCGCCTCGAAGGCTACGCGGGAGGCAGGCCCAGAGTCAGCAGGCTTGCAGCCGGCATCGGGACCCGGCAGGCTAGGGCGGTCCCGGCCAGTTGTTGGCCCCGCCGTCCCTGTCACCCCGGCCGCCGCCCCCGGCGTCTACCAAGCAAAGACGACTTCGCGGCTCCGCTTTATTGCGGAGTGCTGAGATGTGCGCGAGCCGGAGGTGCTTCAGCCGTCCCGCCGTCTAGACAGCACCGCAGCCTCACCAGCCTCCTCAAGGATCGGGCAGACGCACCGGGTCTGCCCGCGCGGACATCGGCCCTGACGGCGCAGCCCCCAATTCCTCCGAGGGCCACGACCAGCATCTTTCAGATCACCGCTGTGGTCCGCTTTCCGGGCCTTTCAGCCCTGAGGTTTCCTGGAAGGAGAGTACACCGCCTCGCATTTCCCCACTCTTTGAGGGTACCCCTCTAAAAAGGCCGCATCCGCCTTTTCACGGATGGCGGGATCCCCCGCTGGGCTACCCTACACCACAAGGCTCGGAGAAGGTGTGGCATGATCCGATGGCATCGCGTTCTCGCCCTGGCGTCGGTGGCCCCGCCCCCGTTGGCCTGAGCTGGCAACGAGCACACATGAGGAGGTGGATCGATGAACAGAAACCCGCTCTCGCACCTGCTCGCGTTGAGCCTCCTGCTGGCCGTGGCTTCCGTCCCCGGTGTGACCGTGGGTCAGGAGCTTCAGAGCCTGAGCGGACGGGTCTGGGTCACCAACCGGACCCTCAACAACATTGCCCTATTTGAGGCCGCGACCGGGACGGTACGGGGGACCGCACCGGTGGGGCGGGCGCCCACCGGGATCGTCGCGCCGCCCGGGACCGGCAAGCTCTACGTTTCCGACGAGGGCTCAAACACGGTGTCGGTGCTCTCGGCCTCCAGCCTCAAGCTGCTGGCGACGATCCCTACCGGGCCCCGACCCCATCACATGGGCCACGACCCGTCGGGACGGTACGTCTACGTCGCCGAATTCGGCTCGAACCAGGTCGGCATGATCGACACGCGGGAGGACCGGCGGCTCATGGGGCTCGCCGCCAGTGCCTCCCCCACAGCGCGCACCCACGCCCCCTTTGCAGCCGCGGACGGGACCCTCTACGCGGTCAGCGAAGGGTCCAACGAACTGGCGGCCATCGACCCGGCAGGCGGTCGACTGCTATGGACGATGCCCGTCGGCAACCGGCCCAGCGAGGTGCTGGTCACGCGGGACGGCCGCACCGCCTTTGTCTCCGTCCGCAACGAGAACAAGGTCAAGGTGGTCGACCTGTCGTCTCGGGCGATGGTCGGCGAAGCCACGGTCGGTACGCAGCCTGACACGCTCTCCCTGACGCCAGACGGCCGGGCCCTCATCGTCGGCCTACGCGGCATCCCGGCCCAGGCGGCGATTCTGGACACGGCCACGCTGAAAGTCAGCTGGGTGGAGGTGGGGGGCACGACCACGGGCCACCAGTGGCTCAGCGAGGACGGCCGCTTTGCCTTCATGGCAGTCGAAGGCCCCGGGGAACTTGGGGGCGTGGCCGTCATCGACATCGCCCAGGCCAGACTCCGGGTCTTCTACCCCTACCCGCGGGGTGGGCGGCCGCACGGCGTCTACTACCAGCCAGGGCACTGAACCAGGCGTACGCGGACAGGAGGACTCGCTCCAGAAGGGTGGATGGAGGCCCTCACAGGCGGTTAGGGGCGCCGGAACGGCAACGTGCCTCTCTTGGACGGGGTACCCGGCCGGAGACGTCGGACTTCATACAGCCCCAGGCTCACACCCGTGCCGAAGAAGGGCCTGGTCGTCGGTCTCGGCATTCGCACCCACAAAGTCTGCGCCATCGCCCGCACATTTCCTCGGCCAATTCCCGCGGAATCGTCGCCATCGCCCGGCCCATCCGCCTTTTCACGGATGGCGGGATCCCCGGCGTGGGCTACCCTGCGCCCACAAGGCTCAGAGGGGGTGGTGGCATGATCCGATGGCATCGCGGTCTCGCCTTGGCGGCCCTGGCGGCCCTGTTGTCGGTCGCCCCGCCGCCCGCCAAGGCCCAGGCCCGCACGTGGACGGTGGTGGCCGGGGGTCTGACGCGGGACGGGAGTGTGTGGTCGAACGCGTTCCACCCGAAGGGGGTGGACATCACGGTGGGGGACGTGGTGGAGTGGCAGTTCGCGGGCTTCCACAACGTGGCGTTTGCGGGCGGGGGCAAGCTCCCGCCGCTAGTGGTGACGCAGGACAAGTCCGCGTACCTCAACCCGCAGGTGGCGTTCCCTGTGGGTTCCGCGGAGTACGACGGGCAGGGCTACCGGAACTCCGGCGTCCCCCCGGAGGACCCGCGGGTCTGGGCCTCCCGGCAACACCGCTACCGCCTGCGTTTCACCAAACCCGGCACCTACGTCT